>ERZ1036435.10-NODE-10-length-213737-cov-12.155086_pt1 | contig 213737 bp, 97 predicted proteins | sample MGYA00514223_ERZ1036435 | MGnify/ENA primary metagenome ERZ1036435 (study PRJEB33795, sample SAMN09464927) | human gut metagenome | host: Homo sapiens | place: USA: Stanford, California | collected 2016-08 | study: EMG produced TPA metagenomics assembly of the...
AATAATAATAATAATAAAGGGTAATAACACCAATCAAGAACAAAAAAGTTATACACTAGTCCTTTATATTTTATCAAGTACCTTTTGAGGAAAGGATTAGCATTTAATTATTCAATAAACAGAGGAACTTTAATAAAAAAAAAATATATTGGTAATGAACAACTACATGTTAATGCACCAGAACAATTATCAATACCCAGTGCAGGTTCAGACACCAGTTCCCATGCCAAATCATCAACACCAACAAGCTGGCGCAGCTCAGCCGGCAAACCATATATTACCACTTACTTCTAACGCTAATGCTGGGTACCACAACACAAATGTAGTAAACAGCCAAGAGAGGGGAAACATAACCTTACCACCTATCTCGTCGATTGTAGGAAACTGTGTCCCACCGCAAGCACAACAACAGGATGTGTGCGTCCAGGCTCACGTCGCCGAACCATACCCACAATACCAGAGCATTACCCATAACAATGGTATGATCAAAGGTGGTCAGCAATATCACTACTACGTTCCTCCACCAAGGGCGATCACACCATGTTTGTCTTCTCAGGGAAGTCCAAGCTTCTCACATTCAAACCTAGTAATGGTACCAAAGCTGGATAAGCAAACTAGCTACCTAAACGCCAACGGTACAGTGGTAATGGATCGTACGCCATCAAATTACTCCAACAGCTCACTGGTGTCTTACAACTCCCAGAATGCAGAATCTCCAGGTATGACAACACCAATGTCTACACCACCTTCCGCATTCTCATCTAGATCAGCATCGGCATCCGGTATGCCTATGCCAACTGTATTTGAAGGGCGTACAACTGACATCAGTAGAACTGCCTCTACATCTCCAAAGACACCATCGCTACCGGACTCCTCAAAGAGTATAAGGAAGAGCACAGAAGGTATTAAGAAGAACAAGAGCAAGAGCCAATCACCAAAGACAAAGTCGAAGGTTACACCAACAAGCATTACTGTTAGCGCCATTGATGAGCTCTCGAAACTGAGAAAACAATGTCCTGTCTGTGGCAAAGTTTGTTCACGACCATCAACACTAAAGACACACTACTTGATCCATACTGGTGACACTCCATTCAAGTGTCCATGGAAGGATTGTAAGAAGGCATTCAATGTCAAGAGTAATATGCTGAGACATTTGAAGTGTCATGAGAGGAAGAAACAAGCAAAAGCTCAGGCAGCCTGATTTACATCAGACTCCAAATTGTTACGAACATTATTTTTATTTTCATATTATTTTCTCAATTAATGTTGACCATTTTTTTTTAAAAGATCAAAATCAAACTACTCACAAACTAGACTAAACCTTACGATGCTTTTAAGTTGCTTTTCCCTTTCTACTGTTTGTATGTGGTATCTCTGCCATCAGTTTTCTTCAATTTCCTTAATGTTTAGATAATGGAACTTCGGATGGAAATATATTTAAGGAAACGCACTAGGTACTACAAAATCGGAAATGTTTAGGAACGCTGCTTAAACCAATATTATTAGTATATTTACTATCACTATCATATTCATTACTGTTCATTTCTTTGCTGTTTTGTTATATTCATTGAATTTTCTGCTTCATTATTATGCTGACGCTACTGGCTATCCACCAAGATTTAAAACGGCTATTTATTACAGCTCCAGTACTATAAAAACTTACGAACTTGTACACTCTTTGTTATTGCTTGAAGATAAGAGCATCTTCTAAGGCACTAAAAACTATAATATTTTATATTTTTTACTCCTATTTTGCCAATACTTATAGATAAATGACCCCAATATTTGTTATACGGTTACGTTAAGAGGTGGTTTCCAGCGTATATAGCGGAAACACTTCGAATTTCACGTCGCTCCCAATTAATTGTATTTAAACACATGCTATTATACTTCTGTAATTCTTCATAGTATTATAATATTTCTTCTCAAGATATATTCTACAATAGCAGTCAATAGATTATACCTGACTGTATAATGATGGTTATGTGACGAACTGTGACTGTGTCTTTATGATCTATTTCTTATTAATGGTAAGTACTCAATCTCACTTAAATGAAGAAAAATTTGCTATTCAAACAAAAAACAATTTCATCGATTTGTGAAATTTGGTTGATTGAACTCCCATGAATATTTGAAATCGAAGCTGAGCTATATAGTGTAATCACATATCTTGAGCTAAAAATAACTCTGGCTGCAATCGAACTATAACTTTTATCGCTCTTAAAGTTATCACATGGAAGAACGCCTGGTTTTATAAATTAATCAGTATCTTTATCGGGCCTAATGGTTACATAATCATTACAGCGTCGAAAGAGCATGTTACTTAGTCAACGCATATACAGAGCAAAAAGGAATGGCAACTCTTGGCTCTTTCTGTAATGATGTTTATCCTTTATGCCGTTCATCATCTCCTTTACTTTCTTAGCAATATGTCCTGCCAAGCTCATTAGACAGTAGGATCTTCACCTCATTCTACTGAGACACCTGAAGAATTTTTCTCCTTTTGCATTACAAATTTCTTTTGTTTAAAGCTGTTACGCCCGAAAAACATTTTTGTTAGCAAGTTTACCTTCCCAACAGAACGTTGCGCGGGCAGGGAAGCTGCGGAAGGAAAACAGTTGCCTCACCAAAAGACAAAGGGAAAAAATGTTAATCGACTGGTGGACATTTTAAACTTATCGGTGATAGTAAATCAGTGACGTAGAGTTCGGTAAGTTTTAAGCTTTGAGTTTTGTGTTGTTGTGTGTTGTGTGTTGAGCCGATATAACCCAAATACTAACTAAGTTTAGGACATCCTTATCTTAAAATAAGATAGCAGGTCTACTTTTCTTCACATGATGGACAATATTGTTTAATCTAATTGTTATCACCTATCATCATTATTCTCCACTGACGTCCCCAACCACTAATTATGATACGGCTTGACAACATTGAGATTATAGCATATAATTCTAAAGAATGATGGGCTGGTATTATCGATTACAATATTCAAGTAACTTATAAAAAGTTGTACAGGTCGAAAGACCTGTATTATGCTTTGTACAACATAAAAAGCCCTTTTAGAATGTAGTTGGATGATATCAAATGCCGGCGGACACTGGATTGTATCGAATAGGAGGTGGAGGTATTAATTAACACAATGGATGCAAACCTATTTTGCAAGCACATTGATCAGACTAAATTATAAGTTACAACTGGCACTTTTTTAAACTCATTTGATGATACAACTCCTATATAGTCGATACATGTTCTATTTGAGTCATAGCCGAGTATACAGAATAGAGATTGGGTCATATTTGAACTAGTTATCTATAAGGTATACACAGATGAAGCTCCTATCTAAGAGCTGAAGAGTGGGTCCATAAGATCTTTGGTATCATTCAAAGTCTGAAAGAACTATTATCAAAGTAAAAATCTTATGAGATGGTTGAACATAAATATTAAGAGAACTGTGTTGCTGGTATACTTGTTCAGTAGTGTGTATTATGAGACAGAGTAATGTTTCACTCAATGCGAGTAGCAACAACTTTGCACGAATCATTACTTCAATCAAGGCAAAAAAAATAAATAAGCCCTGTAGGGGGCTCGAACCCCTAACCTTATGATTAAGAGTCATACGCGCTACCGATTGCGCCAACAAGGCTTATTAATTGCGTTGTGATGTAAAATATAACTTGAGACCTTATTGACTGTATAAAAGTTTTTTGAAAATTTATTATCTTACGCAGAATATCTGGATGCTACCATATTTTTATTTGATTAGAATGCATTTTATTTTCAAAACTTTTCCCAATACATTTGTTTTCTTTGTCATTCCTAACAAAAGAAAAAGATGGTATTATAACGAGTTCCTTTGGCATACTTTAACCTTACTGGTTACTGCAACACCAAGATATTCCCAAAATAGTTCTATATACACTTAGACAGTATCTGTATTATGTAACTGTTATCATAGTAGTTCTAGGTACCTGCGTATATCAAGTAAAGAGATTTACGTAATGCAGCGGAAGGAAAAAATTGAAAAACGTATGATTCACAATACGTCACAGACCTCCTCCTTAGCTGTGTGACGACATCGATATACAGTAGTCACAACAAGTTTTGCATTTAAGTTGACAGTTTTGTTGATTGCTCAGTATGCTTTACAAATGTGACATTGGCGCTATCCTGTCTTGACCGTTGAATTAGGTATACAGGCCAACTACACATTACTGTACTACAATACGAATTGATCACGGTACCCTCAAATAAGAGAATCTTCCTGATTAAAGTCACACACACCCAACACACAGTTAGTTTAGTTTCGAGGGCTTATTCAGACACCTGTACGACTTCCACCACACACCCCATATTCATATCCTTATACTACTAACGAGTCATTTCTTATCTCCTACAATTCTCCTACACAGTAAAGACGCCAGATGGGAGACACCCCCCCCCCCCCCGTCTCTTCAAGATCCTTGCGCATTTTCCTTTAAAACATCTGCCAGATTTCTCAGGTGGACGACAAGTGTGTAGAGGATTTTAGCCAGAGAGAACTGGGTTTTCACACATCTACGGGCCGACTGCCAGCCTTGTTCTGCTCAGATTACAAAGATTTCAAGGGGTCCACATTTTATCTGCATCTCTACTCTGAGAGGGAAAACGGGATAATTTCCGAGATCAAGGGACATCCACTACAGTCATTTCTCTGCGAATATGTCGTCATACATATTTCATGGTAGTAGTTTTTCCTAAGTCTAGTACAGACTTTTCTGTGAAAGATCTTAAAACTTTCTGGTTTTCATAGTTTTCGCGGTAATTGTTCCGTTTTTCCGTTTTTCCGTTTTTCCATCTACTTGCGGAATACATGTCTGTGCAGGATTCTCTTCCACTGCAAAAGTAGCGACAGTAAAATTTCGTAGCGACTTTTTATTTTGGGTTTTTGCTGTTTTCCTACTAAAGGCCTCGAATCCCACTGGAATCCCAGATTTTGACTTCTAGACACCTGATCTGATTATTAATTGTACTATGTCTTTCAGCTTTTCAGCTACCAAACGATCAAATTCATCTTACATGTTGAAAAGGCAGACACCTCTTGCTGTCGATGTGAAATATACTTCCAACGCTATGCAATGGACACACTTCTCGATCCTCCATCCCCACACACACTATTGTATCCTCGTAGTACTCACAGTTATCTTTTTCTTATAATCGGTGATGATTTGGATATCCTCTCCCATCTCCATATTGAATTAGTAATACTAGTTCTCGGATATAGGAAGTGAAGTGAGCCACCCCTACTACCCCATACTTGTTAAAGTATATATATATATATATATATATATATCGATATAGAGCATGTCCGTTTCAAGATTTATATATTCATCAAGGATTAACTACATCGTTACAATTAGTCTCTTCTTTTATATCGTGAGCTTATAGAGTGCACCTAGAAATTAGTCATTACTTGTAAGAAGACTAAATTTTTTAATTGTTAAAGATAGGATAATATTCACTTTTTTAAACAAACTATAAGCCAGGGTTTGTATTGTTAACAGTCACCTGGGTATAATATTCTTTGCAAAAGCTTAACTTACTTAGAGAGCGAAAATCCTATAGAAACACAGGGATTACTACACAAAACACATTAAATGGAATCATCAGACGTTATAGATTATGAGGCTTTGCCTGATCATGCACCATTGGCACATCAACTTATGGCCGGTGCTTTTGCCGGTATAGCTGAGCACTCGGTTATATTCCCTCTCGATGCTCTGAAGACAAGACTTCAAGCAATGCACGCTATAAGCACAACCGGTGGCCAGCCTATCCCATCTACTATGCTAAGACAATTGTCTAGCATATCAGCACAAGAGGGTTCCATGGTCCTGTGGAAAGGTGTCCAATCTGTATTGCTGGGTGCTGGCCCTGCGCATGCTGTGTATTTCGCAACTTATGAGATGGTCAAATCATTCCTTATAGATGAAGCTACTAGTACTTCAAAATACCACTTCTTCAAGACCGCATTCTCCGGTGCAACAGCAACTATCGCAGCAGATGCTTTAATGAACCCATTTGATGTTATTAAACAGAGAATTCAGTTAAACACTAATATATCGGTATGGGACACCGCCAAGAGAATATATTCCAAAGAAGGTTTCCAGGCTTTCTACTCATCATATCCTACAACTCTAGCTATAAATATACCGTTTGCTGCATTCAACTTCGGTATATATGACACAGCTACAAGATATTTCAATCCAAGTGGTGTCTACAATCCCTTCATACATTGTTTATGTGGTGGTATCAGTGGTGCGGCATGTGCGGGGTTGACTACCCCATTGGACTGTATAAAGACGGCCTTACAAGTACGAGGCAGCGAAAAGGTGTCTATGGAGGTGTTTAAGCAAGCAGATACTTTCAAGAAGGCCACAAGAGCTATATATCAAGTTTATGGCTGGAGAGGTTTTTGGAGTGGTGTCAAACCGAGAATTTTGGCTAACATGCCTGCGACTGCCATTTCCTGGACTGCATATGAGTTCGCAAAGCACTTCTTGTTCCATTATTAGGCATATGGGTTTATTAAGTTGGACTTTGAAAGCGTCCCATGATAGACATTCTTAACTTAATCTTTTATTATAATTGATCACACAATCGTTTGCATGTGAAATACCTGCTCTTCATTAATTTTTTTCTATTATACTAAGCATAGGTTCTCGACAATAGGGGGCCCCCGAAAACTAGTTTAATGCGTTCGCTTTAATTTATTTTATATTATTAATTCCTGTTATTTAATTAATTCTTTATGTACATTAATTGGTAAAATACAAGTTGTCTCTGATCAATTTGGCATTATCTTTTACATTGACAATATTACTTGAGAGAGCGCAATTTTGAATCATCTGGGATGACGTCATTTCATTTTAGGCATAGAAAATTAAGGCTTGGGTACTTAATATGGGAGATGAGCTCTAATATCGATATTAAAAGGCATTGGGTTATTGTTAAACAGACCACTTAAAGAAAGCTGTACATGCAGTAGCACAAAATGAGAGTAGTATACATTAACACTCTCATTCTTGTTACTTATTGTACCTTTAGTTATGCTGCTGGAGTTGGTAGTCATCTTACATTTCTTTTGAGAGTTATAAGTGATCCATCAGTTTTCGAAGAAACACAATTGAATATTAATTCTCAGTATTATTTTCCGTGGCTGAAGTCTGGTGCCTTTTTCCCAGATGCCTTGTATTCTTGTTCTTTGAATAACAAGAAATGGCATGATTTCGCAGAATATACTCATTGGTCACCATTTCTCGAACTCGCAATAAATTATTGGAGGGATACATATGGTGATAAGAAAAATGGCATTATGTCTGAGGAATCACAGAAGCTGGCCGCTTTTTTGTTAGGTATATTCACTCATCAAGTGGTGGATGTTCCATGGCATGCATTAGGTGAAGGGTATAGAGATCATGGACTATTGAAAGTGCTAGCTGAACTGGAGTTTAATAGCGATCTGAACAAAGCACATTCATATTTAGACATTATAGGTGATTTTCTTATTATGGCAGATATGTTGGAAGGTGTTGATAATGAAGCCGACAATTTAATATGGAAGTTTTTCAACTCCTTAGATTGGGCGCTTCCATCACCTAGCGATATAAGCGCCCTGGTCTCATTATCTGGGTTTTCTGAAGTAGACATTAACTACAGGGATATAGAGAAATGTGTAACTCGTGGTATGACAGCCTTGAATAGCGAGGTCAGATTGATAGCTACAGATAAATTGCCATATCTCCTGCTGGCTTATAATTCCTCTCCGAGAGCAAGAGAGCTTATAAAGTATAATAAAGTTGGCGGGGAATTTGACTTAATATTGACATTAAAGCGCAAGGTCAAAGGTTTTTTAAGGAAGTTTGAAAACAATGAGATGGTTTCATATCTTGGAGATGGAGATACAGGATACGATTCTATTGATATAATAGAGAGAAGTATGCCCAACAGAGTTGTGCCTCTTCATAGTAAAAGTTTTGGCAGTTTCAAAAAGTATTGGATTGGTAGGAAAGACTCCCATTTGGGTGAGAATATGTTATTTGTTAAACTAAACGATACCAAATTTTACTTGATATCATGTTCCTCATTTACAGATCGTTATGGTCAGGTATATATAATACCTATCTGCAAGGATAATAAGCAGCTAATCTATGACTCAACAATTTCACCAGTGCTAAAAATTAAGGGTAGTTCTATAGGAAAAATTGAAATTTCATATAATGACTCTCACGCATTAATTGTAATAGATTCATTTTCCCGTGTTATTAAAATTTACCACTCCGCTAGTGAACATTATTCTTATCAAATTGATGATTGTGATATGAATAACCTGAAAATTGTTTCAATTATTTATGATAGATCTACAGATATGAATACAATATTTTTAGCGGACAAGCTCTATGGCAAAAATGAAAAAGGGAAGGTTATTTCTTTTGAGATTGATGGTTCAGGTAGACCAATAAAGAATACTGGTACTGGTAAAGTACTACTGCAAACAGTGATGGATCCATCCACTTTTAAGTTAGGAAACTATGTCCATACTGCATCATCTGTTCTTATTTCCGGGAAGTCTATGTATATTGCTGCAGCGGGGGCTGGTGTGGTCATGAGATGTCACGTAAGCGCTGTTCCTTTATCTGAAGACTCTTGTTCAATTGTCAATGTCCCAAATAATCCTGAAAACTCCGATATTAGTGAAATTGTGCCTTTACCTTCAAGAATACATGGGGATTTTGGAAAGACATTGTTGTCAATTTTTCATCAAGATGAAATCTACATTCTGATTTCTCAACCTCTACACAATTTTGTCCATGTTTACAAAGAAATTTTTGGAAATTTACGGTATCTAACAAAACTTACAGTTCCAATCAGGTTAGATGAGATACCGCAACTTGTTGGGTTTGGAACATCAATGGTTTTTGACAGAGTTGAAGGTGTTTTACATATTGCCTCACCTGGTATAAATGGTGGTAAAGGAGCTATTTGGACTGTTTCTTTTTCGGAGATTGTAGAGGCAGCTCATAGAAATACCATAGAGCTTAATCCCAATAATCATGTAAAATATACCAATCCGCTTTCATCTATCCATGCTCGTAGCTTTGGTTTTTCTTTAGCTTGGTGTGATGAAGGTCAGTTAGCAGTGGGGGTCCCAGAATTTGGATATAATAGCATAGGGTTGGAAGAAGTTGCAGGAGCTATTTTAATTTATTAATGCATTTTATACAGGAGAGCCTATATTTGTTTAATCTATAATTCATCGGGTTTCAATGCCATATTAATTCATGTAATCTTATCTATGGAAGCAGTTGAAATTTGCCCTTGTAATCAACTAGAATATTTTTTAGTATATACAGAGTTCCAGTAACTTTTCTATTTACAAGTTAATCATCTTGCAGCTCCCTCTCTTTTTTTCTTTGTAATTTTTTATTTAGCTTTTCTATTCGTTGCTGCTTTTTTAGTTCTTTCAAAGATCTCTTATCAATATTGTCATCTTTATTTACTTTTGGAGTGAGTCTTATAATCACTTTACCGTTTGCTCTACCTTCAATAATAGGATCGGCAGATATATCAGAAACCAAGAGTTTTAATTGCTCAATTATTGATTCTCTCCTCTCAATCTCGGATGGTCTTAATCGTTTCTTAGAAGGAGGTTTTTCTTCTTCTACATTTTCAAAGTTTTCCATCCGCTTAGAACCACCAAGGTCTTCTTTATCTGCTATATATAAATTAACTTTGTTTCCCTTTTTCAGCATCGACGTAATATCATGAGCCTTTTGTTTTGCTAGGTCATCCTCTTTTATACTCCACGAGATCTTGATGTGTTTAAGGTTGTCCTCGTTTGTTTTAGAATTTTCGAAGAACTTTCTTGGTAACAGACCCATCGATTTCAGCTCTTCTTCCTTCTTTTCTGCCAAATAGTCAGAGTATTTCTTTAGAGCTGTCTTAGTATCTACAAGTTTAACAAATGGTAGTTGTTCAGTTTCAGTATTAATGATATTAACAATGTTTATCCCATGTTGACTTAAATCAATTCCTTTAGCAAATTCCCTGATATTAGAGTCCTCAACTTTACCAGAAATTTGATTAAAAAACCTTATGTTACCTTTAGAGTTTGTCTCAAAAACCTTTGATAGCATGTGGTTAGCAGCTTCTTTTGCCCTTTCAGTACCTGAACTCCATCTAACAGCCATCGGTTTCTTTCGCCTCCGATTTTCACCGTTGTGGTGATGATCATATTTCTTTCTGTTCTTGATATTTGATTTCGCAGTGCCTCTCTTGAGCCAGGCATCAATTGCTATACCTGCATTTAATGCCGGTGATGCGCTATTGAGGCTTAGGAAACTGCTATGGAACTGTCGCACTGGCCTGCAGCACAATATTGATCTTATCATAGCAATAGAAGTAGAAAATTTGTGGCTGTTTGTAGTAATTCCACTCGCGTTGCAGCATTGTATAACCGAAATTACAACTGTACATGACTTTATTTTTTTGTACTTTTGCTACAATTTAAGGAAATTTTTCATGTTTAAGGCGCAAGGCAGACGGAAAGAATATGTCAGTTCCGAGATTCGAAAAAACTTTTAGATATTTGATATAATTAAAACAAATAAGAATGAATTGTAAGAAATATTAATTAAAATGAATATATTAAAATAAAATGCGAAATACTGTAAATTGTGTAATAGCTTGCGACATAAGCTTGATATTATATAATGAAAAGAAATACTAAATGATATTATATGATAATAATGATGGTGGTAGATAAATAAAAATCAAATGTAATGATTGCTTCTGTGAGACTACATTATCTTAGCCATGACGACATAATTTCATTTCAAGGAAGACAAGGAAAAGACGGAGTGTGGTAGTATGTCTTTAGAATGTCTTACTAGTTAATTGAGATTTAGCGCATGCAACTAAGTAGTATTAGTCATTGTGTATGTCAATCATTGAGAGGCACTAACTAACTTATCTCTTGGTAAATCTAAATTAGTTATTGACACCAAGAACCATAGCTAACAAGGCCATTCTGACGTACAGACCATATTTCATTTCTCTAAAGTATGCAGCACGATGGTCATAGTCAACTTCTTCCTTAATTTCGTTTACACGAGGTAGAGGGTGCATAACGGCCATGTTTTGTTTGGCATGGGATAAGATCTTGTTGTCGACAATATAGAAGTCCTTTAGACGTTCGTATTCTTCAGTACTCTTGAATCTTTCTTCTTGCACACGAGTACAATACAAGACATCAGACTTGGAAATTATTTCTGGAGTCAAAGCAACACTCTCGACACCTAGTTGGCCCTTACTGTTCAATTCTTCTCTTAAAGATTCAGGAAGTCTTAACTCGGGAGGAGAGACAAGATTGATTCTGATTTGGTAATGCATTAGTAGACGACATAGAGAATGAACAGTTCTACCATGTTTCAAGTCACCCATAAATGTTACTGTGATACCATTAACTGTACCAATTTCTTCACGAATAGTAAACAGGTCAAGGAATGCCTGAGTAGGATGTTCACGAGAACCATTACCACCATTGATAATTGGTACTGGCGAGTATTTAGCGGCTATGTGAACTGACATCTCTTCAGAATGACGCATCACAATAGCATCAGTATAGCACGCTAATGTTCTAATAGTGTCTTGTAAGGTTTCACCCTTCTTTACCGATGATACATTTGGATTGATGTTCACAACTCTACCACCCAAACGTTCCATGGCGGCAATAAAAGAAGAGCATGTACGAGTGGATGGTTCATAGAAGATGGTTGTGATAATGTGACCCTTCATCAAGTCCAAAACACCTTCACGTGCAACAGCAGCTCTTAATTCCTGGGCAACAGCAAACAAAGCATGGAAATCAGCACGAGAGAATTGTTTGATAGATAAGATATGTCTACCCTGGAAAGGATTATTTCCTCTGATTAGGTTTTGTAGTGCACTTGGGGCAGTTAATTCTCTTGGAGGTTTAGAAGACATTAGTTTCTGCTGGATAGGAGCATCAGGGATGGAGTTTTCAGCAGAGTCTACATCCATTAGTTTGTCGTCATGAATTGTCATTCTTCTACCGGTAGATTGAATGGCTGGGGCATTCTCAACTGAAGCTTGAACCAATTCACTCTTCATTTTTAGGGTACCCTTGGGCTCTGTGGCAACAAGTTCACCACTTAAAACTAGTGTTTCATCATTCACAACAACTCTTTCAATACCACCTCTTAAGGAAGTGTTAGAATGAGGAGTCCATCTCTTCTTACTTGCAAAGGAGAAATCAAGATCTAATTCCACAAGAGAGTTTTGAGTTGGAATGTTGAATATTTTGGCTGGATTATCATGTAATTTTTCAACAATATCATCAACAGTTAGCTTACCTTCTTCAACAGCAGATAGTAATAATGGTAGAGCATCTTTGATACCTAAACCAACCTCAACCTTGTTGCCAGTTATTTCTGCCAATTGAGTAGGAACAGAGCCAATACTAAATGCATCAATAGCACTCAAATTCTTCCAGAAAAATTCTTGGTCTTCCTCAGTTGGTAAGAACATAGCTTCTGGCCATTGCTCCTGTGTAACAAATAGAGAGTACACATTAATGTCACAAGTGACCTTAGGATCTTTTTCTTTGACAGTCATAATCAAAGACAAGTCTTCCTTTTTGGAGACACCGGTTATATGAATTGAACGGTTCTGCAATGATGCTAACAAAAGAACAGAAGCTAGATCTGAGGTCTTGGCCTCAGTAATGACTTGCTTGTTAGAAGGCCAGTTACTTAGAAGCTCAGATATAGTTGAAACCTTGTTCTTCAATTCATGCAGAGGTAGGTATAAGGCATTTGCTTTATCGGCAGATTGTGCTATTTGTTGGGCGTTATGTGCAGTCCCAGCTATAGTAAATGCAAAGTCAGTGTGACAGCTATTATTTGAGACAGAGGTAGCTACTTTGATAGATGCTGCGTCATTGATAACAGGACCCCTTGACGCTCTTGGCATAATTTGACAATATGAGAAACCAGATTCCAAGAATAAACGAGTAGTTTCCTTTAGTTCTGCAGGTCCTTCCACAACATTGGTAATGTTTGGTACATATGTGGTAATATTGATCAAACCTGGGATTGTTACAGTTCTATGAGAAGTTTGGGCATCACGTTCAGAAACATTTAAGGAAATGTTTTGTGCTAAAGCTTCGACTAGCAGCTTTGCACACTTAACGTTAGTAACCAAAGGAACAGAGTAATCAACAGCCATACGACGGGTTCTGTAACCTTTAGAAACATAAGACGCAGGACGACGGAATCTGTTTGCAGATGGGAGGTTGATATATAGATCGATTTCATTATTAGCCAAATGTTGAGTTAAGGAGTATTCTTTCTTTTCAGGTTCATCTTCATTCAAGACTTCTAAATACTGTACTGACAAACCATGTTCTGTCAAGAAATCAGCTGTACCAGCAGTGGCGAATAGTTTGTAACCCATATTATACAGCTTTTGAACAGAGGGCAATAATTCAATCTTTTCCTTGTAGGACCCGACTGATAGCAAGATATTCTTCTTTGGTAGTTTAAATCCTGTTGCTAGTAAAGATTTTAGGTAAGCTTCGTGCTTTGAATGACCAAAAGTAGCAACTTCACCAGTGGATGCCATTTCAACACCCAAAACTGGATCAGCACCAGCCAATCTTGGGAAAGAGAATTGTGGTACCTTAACAGCAACATAGTCATCAGGTAGCTTTTCAACTGGGTATGGAGCAAAAGGCAAGCCCATGATGGCTTTTGTTGCAAGTTCGATCAAGTTTACGCCTACAACCTTAGAGATAAATGGGAAAGAACGTGAAGCACGCACATTACATTCGATGACCTTAATTTCATTGTCCTTAGCAATAAATTGAATGTTGTATGGACCTGTGATCTTCAGAGCTTTACCAATCTTTGCGGTAGCAACAACAATTCTGTCGACTGTTTCGGGTGCCAGATCTTGAGGTGGAACAATCAAGGTAGCATCACCTGAATGAACACCAGCGTTCTCAACGTGTTCGGAAACAACATGCATAACCAGTTCACCATTACGGGCAACCGCATCCATTTCGATTTCCTTAGCATTTTCAATATACTTCGTAATGACAACAGGATAATCACGAGAAACTTCTACAGCTTGGTTCAAGTAAGATTCCAAATCGTTCTTTGAGTAGACAGTGTTCATGGCAGCACCAGATAGCACGTATGAAGGACGGACTAAAACTGGGTAACCCACTTTCTCGGCAAAATCTTCAGCTTCATCCATTGAGGTTAGTTCTTTCCAAGCTGGTTGATCAACACCAATCTGATCCAACATACGTGAGAATTTGTAACGGTTTTCTGCAGAATCAATCATATCTGGAGAAGTACCTAGAATCTTTACATTTTCACGGTGCAATGACATGGCAATGTTATTGGAGGTTTGACCACCCATTGAAACAACAACACCGTTAGATGCTTCAGCTTCGTAGATATCCAAAACCCTTTCAAGGTTGATTGTTTCAAAGTAAAGCCTGTCAGCCTCGTCATAATCAGTTGAAACAGTTTCTGGGTTGTAGTTGATCATAATAGTCTTAATGTTGTTTGCGCGTAGTGTTCTTACCGCGGTAACAGCACACCAATCAAATTCAACTGAAGAACCAATACGGTATACACCAGAACCTAGAACCATAACACCATGGTCGTTAAATTCGACATCGTGCTCAGCAGCATTGTAAGTCATGTACAAATAATTTGTGTAAGCTGGGAACTCAGCAGCAACTGTGTCGATTTGCTTTACAAATGGAATTATACCATAGTCCTTTCTTAGACGACGGATAGCAACTTCGTTAGAACTAGTGAAAGAGGCAATTTGTCTATCATCAAAACCAAGTTGCTTAGCCTGTCTCAAAACAGTTGGGCTTAAACCCTCAATTCCGCCACATGAGCTGACCTTAGAGGCAAATTTAACCAGATCGTATAGCTTGTTCAAGAACCATTTGTCAATGTTGGTCATTTCCCATACCTTTTCAACTGAGTAACCCAACTTATCGAATGCGTTCGCAATAGCAAAAATACGTAAATCGGATGGATTTTGTAATTCGTAGTCGATGTCTATTTCTAGGTCGGTAGCATTGAAACCCAAATTAGAATACTCAGTTGATCTGATAGCTTTTTGGATGGCTTCTTCAAAGGTTCTACCAATACTCATAACCTCACCAACAGATTTCATAGAAGAAGACAACTCGGTGGATACTCTTGTAAATTTCTTCAAATCCCATCTTGGCATTTTAACAACACAGTAATCTAAGGAAGGTTCAAAACAAGCACAAGTAGACTTTGTGACGGAGTTTTTTACCTCATTCAAAGGAATATTCAAACCTAACTTGGCAGCTGTGTAAGCTAATGGGTAACCAGTTGCCTTAGAGGCAAGAGCAGAAGAACGAGATAAACGTGCATTAACTTCAATAATACAGTACTCTTTAGAGAACGGATTTAGGGCATATTGAATGTTACATTCACCAACAACACCCAAGTGTCTAATAACATTAACAGCAGTGGTTCTTAGCATATTGTAATCTTCATCAGAAAGAGTCTGGGATGGTGCAACAACGATAGAATCACCAGTGTGAATACCCAAAGGATCGAAGTTTTCCATGTTACAGACAGTGATACAGTTATCAAATGCATCACGAACAACTTCATATTCAACTTCTTTCCAACCCTTCATCGATCTTTCGACAAGAACTTGAGGAGAAGAAGCAAAAGCAACATTACATAGGTCAATCAATTCTTGTTCGTTGTTGGCAAAACCAGAACCTAAACCACCAAGTGCATAAGCGGCACGCACAATAACTGGGAATCCAATATCTTTGACAGCAGCCAAAGCTTCTTCTACAGAGTTTGCAGCCTGAGATTTGGCACACTTTTCATCGATTTCATCGATTGCATTAGCAAACAAATCACGATCTTCAGTAGTGATGATGGTATCAATTGGGGTACCTAAAACTTTAACACCTAAGCTTTCAAATTCATCCTTCATTTCGATACCGACAGATAAAGCTGTTTGACCACCGAAAGTAACGTAAATAGCGTCCGGCCTTTCATGAAGAATAACTTTTCTGACAAACTCGGCAGTGACAGGCAAAAAGTAAACTTTGTCGGCAAGACCCTTAGAGGTTTGAATGGTAGCAATATTTGGGTTAATCAATATAGTGTAGATACCTTCTTCCTTCAAGGCTTTGATGGCTTGAGAACCAGAGTAGTCAAATTCACCTGCTTGACCAATAGACAGACCACCAGAACCCAAAACCAAAACTTTCTTGGCTTCGACCCTAGGGTTTTCTTTTCTATTGTTCTCAATTTTTCCGCCTGGAAATTCAACTGGCTTCAAAACACCGGAATTCTTGTGTTCTAAAACGGCATTAATGAAGACGTCGAATAAAAATTCGGTATCTCTTGGACCTGGAGTAGATTCAGGGTGGAATTGCACCGAAAAATATGGTAACTCAGTATGATAAATACCTTCATTAGAATCATCATTTGCGTTAACAAATAATGGTTTCCAACCTGGCGTTAGTGTATCAACATCAACAGCATAACCATGGTTTTGTGAAGTAATATAACAACGACCACTGATTGTAGAAGTACATGGAATATTGTGGCCACGGTTACCGAATTTCAATTTCAATGTTGAAGCACCAGAAGCTCTAGCCAAAAGTTGATGACCTAAACAAATACCAAAAATTGGAGTTTTCTTCTTCTCCAATGCCTTGGACAGTCTGTTTGCTAAATCATTCAACACAGATGGATCACCTGGACCATTAGAAATGAATAAACCATCGTAGTCTTCTTTTGTGAAATCGTAATCCCAAGGAACAACTAATAATTCCACACCTCTCTTGACGAAACACCTGATTTGGTTATATTTCATACCAACATCAATAGCAAGAATTCTAATAGTCTTACCATCCGCACCTTTTTTAACTTCAACGTATTTGTTGTCAGATGGTGGTGTGAAAAGTTTTGGTTCCTTCAAAGAAACCTTAGCAACCAAGTTTTCCACGTTAGGGTTGACCCATTCAGGGACATCAAATACGGATTTCCATGATTCAGAAGTAGCAACCTCTAGCTTGGCAGAAGCTTCCTGCAAAGCTAGTCTACCAAGCATGGAACCACAGTTTCTCAAGTGTTTGGTCAAAGCTCTGGTGTCAATACCATAGACGGCTGGGACACCTTCTCTCTTCAACCACTGTCCTAGAGAAGATTCTGCAAGGTAATGAGAGTAGTCTTCAGTATAATGAGAAATCACCAAACCTGCAACATGAATTCTGTTACTTTCAAAGTATCTTGGAAGAGATTCAATAAATTCGTCCCTCAAGTTGAAATCTGGGACACCATAATTACCGACTAAAGGGTAAGTAATGACTAAGATTTGACCTTCATAAGAAGGATCAGTGATGGACTCTGGGTAACCGACCATACCAGTTTGGAAAACCAATTCACCGGCAACTGGTTTCTCGGCACCAAAGGAGTAACCTTGTAAGGTGGTACCATCCTTTAATTCCAACGTTACTAGACGATCACCAGTGGTCTCCATAGGAGGAGTAATTGGTGCAACAGGAGTAGTCATAATTATTATATTCTTGTATGTTTTCCTTTTTTTTTATTCTTTTTGTATACTTGCAATAACTATCAGAAAACTAGGTCCTAATAGATTGTTGGATTTTGATTAACTTATTGTTTTTTACTACTTTTCTCTACCACCAGAAAAGAAGTTTGTGCAATAAGATTTTGTTTTTAATAGAAAGAGTAGTTTATCTTGATCGATAAAGTCTATTGATAATTGAAAGGCTTCTTATTTTGAATATAATCAGTCTTTAATAATGTCTGTATGAAAAGAATGTTAGTAAAAAGCTGGCCGAAAAAGAGAGAAAGTATCAGTTTTTCCTTCTAGTGTTTCCAACTATCAACCACACTTCCCAAGTTCCTACTATTTACAATACCAATCTCGAACCAGTATACCTGACAATATTCTCTTATAGTTGAAGATATAGTCTCAGAATATATATTCCAAATCCAGAGGTTACTCGATTGCCAATAATGCTGCTGATTATTGCTTTTTTTTTTCAATTATAAGGTAGACTCTTCCTCGAGACAATGAAAAAGAAGCTACTAGCGAGAGAAAAAAGAAATTAGGGACTCTTTGATGATTATCTTCAGAAACCCCCGTACAACGGAGATGACTATCCACTCACAAAGACGGTAATTTCGATTTGCTTGATTAGGACCAACGAAAGAGTCCCTCATTAAGGTCATTGTAGTTTAACGTTGTAATCGTTTCCAGGACGGTATAGTGGTTCGTGTGTATTTGCATTCAACCGTGGGGGTGGTGGGTAGCTAGAAATTGACCTTTGGTAAAACTTAAACTGGAAGGAAATGCAATAGAGTTAGAAATATAGTGAAAAATAGAAACATACTTTTTTTTCTTGTGAGCTATTGTGTAATAATGCGATAGCTTACAAGTGTTTGACCTGACAAGGAAGGATTTAAAAAAAGATATCTGCTGAGGAGTTGTATCCGAGTAAAGTAATTGTAATTGAATTCAAAGTAAGAAAAAACTTGATGTCGCCAATGTTTCTTCTATCCTAGTTGTCTATATGTATAGCTGTAGATACTTTCAAAAACTTCCTTATGAAACAGAGTCAAAATGGATGAGGTTTGCTTTTGTGTTATTATGCAAGAATAGGAAACAAGAAAAATACATAGAATAAGTGATAGAAAATAAAATAATAGTATACCTTCCAGTAACAACGAATAAAACAAGTAAACGATACTTCTTTTTAATTTTTGAATAGGAAATACAATAGAGTGAAATAACAATATGATAAAGAATTAGAACAGGTAAAAAATAGTTTCTTTTCTACCATTGACTAAAAGAGAATACTAAAAAGTTTGGAAACAAGGTCTAAACATCCTGATTATTTGACTAGTATTTATACATTTGAAAAAATCGATGAGCTCAGTCTGTTTTCTTTTTCCAACGGCGAATGAAAAATTTTCCGGCGGACAATTTCTTTAGAAAAGTGAAAAATTTTCATGCGAAGAGGGACAAACTACCATATATAGAAATTTGTCTATCTCGTTGGAACCCTAAGTAAGACATTGTCAGTGTTTGTTAAGACTATTGAGTATCGGTGACATCATTCCATTAGTTGTAGTCGTACTGATGACTTCTGTTCTTGTTCCTGTATAGTCATCCATCTCATTGTAATGATGTCTTCATCTAATAGCCGCATAGCTACATAGTAGATTTCCTGAAAGCAATTGCGCTGTAGTATGGCTACTATTTCGGTTACTCTATTATAATATCGTACACACTTGAGTAGTCGGAACCAAATTTTTATAATTTGAAAGTAAAGTTAAAGAATATGCTATTTTTTTATTAGTGTATGCATGTTGGTATATAGTAGAAACGAAAAAATTTAACAAATGCTGTGTAAACTAGAAAGCGGCTCAAAAAACCAAATATTCGGGAAATTTATAACAATTTGCTTGGGTATAATAAACCTTTGCCACCTTTTTTGATATATTTGAAACTTTTCTTTGCTATTGATTTCTTCCTCTCGTCTTCGGGCCTTGGTTGATGCCTTGCATGTAGGCCTGCAGTCCGTTTTAACTTCAAATCTTCAATATGATCAATACGTTCAAGTCTGTCACTTGGTAATATAATGGCTCTGTCAAGAGTGTATGGCAGACCTCTGTTTCTTCCTCTAATTAGCATAGCAATGATCACAAGCTTAGAGAGAGTAGTAAATTGTCCTGACAGTGACTGCGAAGTATTTGGATATCCGAGAGATAGGCCGACAGTACCATAGGCACTCACGATCTCAAAGAGAATAGGAAACACATTAAATGCAGGTCTCGCAACGTCTTTAATCTTCCCGTTTTCACAAATACAGATAACAAAAAGACCTAAAAATAAAAACCATAAATCAAAGGATAATTGGCGCCGTAAATGTGCACCAATAAACGATTTAGATTTCTTTTCAGACACTCTTCTTTTCTTCTTTTTACCTTTGGAGGATTCTTTTTTGGCTGTTCTTTTTCTCTTCTTTGCTGAAGAGTTACTACCTCCTTCATTAGAAGAGCTTTCATCGCTATCATTTCTACCGCGTATGGATTTCGAATAATATTGTGAGTCTAGCGTTTCTTCGTCATCGTCGTTATCTCCATTTTTAGCTAATAGTTCTTCCTCCGAACTTAAATGGTCTTCATAATCTGAATCACTTGAGTCATCATCTTCTACATTCCCGTACAAACCCAAAGATTGCTCTTCGTAAACATTAGTTCTACGAATAGAAATAGCCAAAGGCAAAACAGACACGTACATCATAATCATATATGACACTTGCACTGCAGAATTAAGTTGGCTTAGATCAACAACAGAAAACCCAGCGGTTCTTGTGCTGACTGCTTGAAACAATCCCATTAAAACTCTATAACCTTTGGGATTCGGCTTCACAACGACATTATTAAAGTCCAGAATGATAAACAAAATCCAATCTGTAATGTTTAGACCTACCAAAATTCCAAATAACCACCATGTAGCGGTGCTAGGAAATAATAGCGTGAAACAACGACGAGGATGGTCCAGCAAGAAGGCCAGACTCTCCCTCAGTTGTGACAAATCTGACGATAAGTGATACATCACCCATATTATGAATCTCAATAATACAGGAAATCCAGTGTTACCTATTATTATGAACCAAATCATTACAATAAGTGGATAGGCTGCCCGATTGAAAGAGCTCATTGAATCAGGAGTTAGTGTCAAACCCAAGTCATTAAAAGCACTCATAGCTGTAAAAAAACCCCACCAACCTGGAGATACACCATCATCCCTTACAATATGTTTATATTTTGTCTTATGAGTAATCCAAGGAAGTAGCATTGTGAATGACATGATATGAAAGCCCAGGTAATAGATAACAAGAATTTTGCATAATAATTTAATCGATCTATATTCAACACCACCTAATTCTTCCTTCTGTGCTCTACTTAGATCGACAAATAAAGAATTACGTCCAACTGTAGGCTCCCAAGACAGATAGTTGGCACTCATTGTCCGAGAAAAAGGATGACGACTAAAATTGTAGTCATTATTAAAAGAAACGCCAAAATAGCCCTCCTCATTCATGTCGGGATCAATTTGGTAACCATCGTTGTAGTCAATCGTGTTATACCTGTCAATATTACCATTTCTAATGTCTTCGTTATCTTCATCATTAGACATCGTCCTTTGATGGCCCTCATTATGACTGTCAAAAACGGTGGGTAGTGTGTCCTCAAAATCAAATTTTTTATTCCATCCTAATTTTCTATTCTTCTTGTTTTTCCTGTGTTTTCTTTTCCAATTTTTGTATACCATTTTTTGGAAGTCAGGTTTTTGAGCTAACTTATTGAGATCCTCAGGTGTTATATTATCCATAGTCATCGCTCTCTCCATAGTAAGTCTTACCGGGTCAGGCTTTCTATCCTCAGTGTTGTTATATGATACAGTTTTGGATAGCCCATTGTAGTCAGAACTGGCTGGATTATTATCATCGTCATCACTCTCATTGTCTGCAAAGTAATCTTCACCGTTGTCTTGATTAGTCTCTTTCTGAGAACCTTTCTGCTTGTTCACATTTTTTATTGAAGGATTAAATGGCGATTCATTTTTCTCAAATGGTCCACTAGAGAGTCTCCTTTTAAGATTATGCCGTATCCGCTTACCTTTAGACAATTGCTTGAGAAATAAATTACTTGATGTTCTTTTATGTGCATTATGTGGTATGTTGGGTCTTGTGGCTTCCATAATATGAAAATTTTGTGTTCTTCTCTTCCTAGGAGGTTCTGTAATGTTGAATTGAATTTTCGGCTCACCTCCTTTGTTGGGAGTTCTAGCATTTCTATCATTTGTATTTTCACCATTACTTTCGGAATCATCGCTTGCAGCGTTCTCACTATTAATTGAATCGTTATTATGGCGTTCGATATTATCCTGTGTGATAGATGCTTCCGACTCATAATCTACGTTCCGTTCCTGATCAGTTCTTCTTCTATATAAACGATTATTTCCACTTTGTATATCCTGAATTGAATCTGAATCTTCATTCACTTCTGTATTCTCATATTCATGGGAATCACCGTCAGAATAAGCATCATCTGAATCTAAGGGACTTACTTCCTCTGTTGATTGGGTTGCATTCTCACTCTCTAATCCTTCTTCAGAATTGTAATTACCAGCACTATTCAAGTCATCAGAAGAGATATCATAATTCCTACCTGTAGGATGCTTATTTAGTTTGATTTTTCGAGAATTAGTGTAAGGAGAAAAATTTTCCTCTTCATCATTCTCATTCGGAAATGCATTCTCGCTAGAGGGCGATTGACTTCCACTTCTGCGACTTGGGCCTTGATTAACATGTTTATCCTTTACTTTCATTCCCATATTTATTTCATTTGCGTCTACATGTTTTGGACTTACTTCTTTGTCTGAAATTGAATGCACAGGTGTAAGTGCATTGTGACCCATTGACTGTGGTTGTACAGTTGGTTTTATGTTCTGTCTATCTTGTGGTGAACCTATTACCAATGCTGGACCTTCCTCGTTATCATCTATATTAGAATGTTTATCCTGTAGCATCATAATTGACCGGTACATATCCTGAGGAGATATATCTCTCGACCTTCTCCTTTTAAACCGTTCTACGGGAACAGTAAGGTTTGGGTTTGAGTTAGGTATAGTGTAGTCAATTGGCTGCTCATATGGCGTTCTACTTTCACCATCTTCAAGAACAGACCCAGATGGTAGAGTTGAATTTAGTGATCTTGGACTAGCTGTTTTTTGAATTTTACTTGGACCAAGGCCTTTGAATGTTGGTAAACTGTTTTGTGTACTTTGGGAATCCATGGCGTCCTGTTGGCTCTCGATTGAGTTTTGTTCATCTCTATTAACAAACTCACCACTAAACAACTTCTCTTGGAAATTTGATCTTTGGGAATTTTCTTGATTTGATTTATGTATAGGTATAGTTGTATTCGTTCGTAGCCTAGAAAGAGTTCTCGCAGTTTTTTCTCTCTCTAAGATTGTTTTTGTCCTTCTCATTTTATAATTCCTCTTGGATGTATCTCTAATATTGTCAAAGTATCGCTCGAACCAATATAATCTCACAAATGCGAGTGTGCCGTGAATTGCAATGGGAGTGCAAAGACAGCATATAATGTATATTATCATCTGTTGATATAAAGTAAGTTCATTGATATTAACCGTATTCAAACCACCTTGAGTGGTAGCCCCAGCTGCCAAAAACAAAATATCGATATAACTGAAATTTTTAACAGGATAAAGTAAAATAGACGCCAGAATTGTCATGAATATTATGTAAAAATAATGGACAGCAATAAAATTGGGAAAGATATACTTTTGAATTGGCTTTACATGGTGGCCACTTTTTGCTATGAAATCTCTGAATTTATGACCAAAACTCTTGTTGTATGAGAAGTTGAATTGAGTAAGAGTTTGCACTCTACTCAGTCTTCGCCTCAGTTCCATATGATTCTTTTTATGCCTGCCTTAGATATTGCAAATATAATAATTAGAAAAAGTTTCTTCCCAGATTCTATCTGTTTTTGATATGGAAAGTCTTAGTTGAGATTAGTCAAAGAGCAAAACCTTAGGGATAATATCTATCGCTTAGTAAATCCTAATTGTTTTGTACCCGGAGGAAAATTGGCTGAGATCTCAACTAATCGTTCTTGTATCTGAACAATAAAGAAGTGAGTTTGAAAACAAAGAGGTATCCACGACTTTTTGACTCTTGTGTATGGAATCCGTTTCCACAGAGATCAACTGCAAATGTAGACAAGAGGATGGAGAGCAGTGGGTGTCCTCTGCTAGATATTCACTCCCTCAACGACTCTTTAACTCAAAAGAATAACCTATTTAATTGTTATACTAAGACTTCCGATCAAGAAAATGGTATGGCATTAATATATTAAAATGTCATGTTCATTAAATTTGATAAATAGTAAATTACCCCGGTATGCCATCACTGGTTTTCACTTCGTCAGTTTTTTTGCAGTGCGATAAATTGTTTGTATCAATGGACCGAAAAATGTTGTTTATCACAGCACTAGTTGCTAACTGATGCGCATCGTGTTCCACACCAAAACATTAAAATAACAACAACTCGTATGGAAGTGATGCGATACTATCAGTGGACCAAGCCTCGTTATGACGTCTGTATACCTGTTGCTATTCATGCCTTGTGTGCCATCGTCAATGCATTTCTCTAACTCCTTATTGCTGATCAACTTCCATCAGTGGAAATCAATTATTGCTGAATATCAATTATCAGACTGCCCAAAAATTGCTGTAAAATGCTTACACAAGACCTATAATTTAAGGATAGCTAAATTCTTACTATGAGGTAAGATTGCCCTTCTAGTACAACCGAATTAAAAAAACAGTTGGAAATATGAATAGATTGCATGTATAAGTATAAAAAATTATAAAAAAAAATTGAACAAGGCATACATAAATTAAATAATTTCTCTGTGCTAAACAATGCTTTGATCATAATCAATAGTATGCACAAAAGATAAATGACATGATTATCGAGATACAAACATCTTTAGTTTGAAGTATAATCCATAAAACCACATGTATTTCGAACTTGATAGAACAATTTAATTGGAGTTGGTCAGCATACAAGCTAGTTGCTGATGTCCATGACTTGTCCCCTGTTCTATCACCTAGAATTGACCCTTTTGTAAATTTGTCTGTCGTTCGATAACTTACAGTTTATTACAAACCACCTTTATGCAATGCAGGTACTGTCCTGTGAAGACCGTCCTCACCCTTTTCAGCTAGTATTCTTTTCCGGATTTCTAATCTTTTAGTAATGTATGGCCCCATTTGGACGTCGATGCTACGATATTTTGCTAGCCATGGATGCTCATACAGATTAGAATAATTGGGTCTTCTATCAGGGATCTTTTGCAGACACAACGACACGAAGTCTTGGGCCTCATCACTGAACTTATCTGCTGGCAGTTTAGGGGGTGGTCCATCTACGATTGCACTTAGTTGCGAGAATATATTATCGAATGTTTCTGGAGGATAAGGATATCTACCTAATGCCATCTCTAGTATACTTAGACCCAATGACCATATGTCTGACTGCACTGTATATGTTCCTCTATCAGGGTTCAGAGATTTTATTCTCTCAGGAGCCATATATGATTGACAACCTATATTTGTCTTCGCTAAGGAAGCTACCAGATTACCAGAAACACCAAAATCACACAATTTCACAGTTCCTTGCTTGGCAGAACACAGAATGTTGGTTGGCTTTACGTCTCGATGTATCACGTTATGAACCTCTTTTAGCTCCCTCAAACCTTGAATGACAGCGTTAGTGATAAATGCAAGTTGTGGCTCATCAATACCACCCATTTCGGGGTTTTCATCGTATATTTTATCTAATGATCCACCATCCATATATTCCATGCACATATAAACAGCACCCTCTATAAAAAATGCACCATAGAAGTCCACGATAAATGGTGAGTTACATTTATGAAGCACTTCTAATTCCATTAAAATTTGCCTAAATTTAGACTCATCTAATTCAAGTCTAACTTCTTTCATTGCCATCAAAACATTATTTGGCTTATGTAAAACTTTTGACACAGTACCATAATTACCATGTCCCAGTTCCTCTATAAATTGAAGCTCATCAAGTGTTATCCTTGAACTAGAACCATTGCTAAAATCAATACCTCTTGAGGAAAGTGAAAGCTTACCAGCAAAATTTAAAGAGCCCGACTTAATATCCACATATCGCGAAAAGTTTGCAAACAGACCAGTACCATTAGAGTTGCTTTTTGGTTCAGTTCCTTCCGTATCCTGCTGATCATTAGCTGATGAAATAGATGTAGTTTGAACTGCGTTCACTAAGGAACCTGGATTTGACCTCTTACCCTCAGTGCTTCCGTTATTATTCTTTATGTGATTCTTATTTGATGGAGTGGCGGCAAATTCTTGATGAACAACCGGTTTCACTGATGAAGCTGCAGGAACTGTACTTGGCATAGATGCTGGCGCGTCACCTTTTGAAGGTAGTTTCAGTTTCATTCCACCGGGCGGTAATTTCAGACCTCTTCTTGAACTCAGACTTTGCATAGGTTTTGCTGGTATCACAGTATTATGAGGAATTTGGGGAGGTCTTGGTGCCTTTCTATTTGGATTAAAAGCAGGCATATTAGGAGCCGAGGCTGTTACTGCGGGACTTGTAGAACCATAAAGATTTTGCCCGTCATTTCTTCTTACATTGCCCCCCATAGCTTCCTTAAATCCTGGAACAGGTGAAATATTATTGAGTGGACCATCTGGTGCCTGTTGAGAAGCATTGCTAATCATATTGATTGTTTCCTGGGAAGGTGTAAGCGAGGAACTATTCTGACCCGGCAATGGCGGTAGTGGTTTATTTACAATTTTTTGAATCGCTGGTACTGGCTCGTCTTTCATAGATCCGAGGCTAGGAGAAGGATTTATACTTGTACCTACGTTTCCAATGTTCTCTTCCGAATCTCCTTTCCCCAAACTGCTAGACCTATGTAGACCTCTTTGTTCTTGGAATGCTTTCACACGCGCATGTAAAGAGGCATTTATGTTACTGTAGTTTGATGACATTGAACTAGCTCTTTTCACAGTACCATTATTGCCACTAGTGGGGGCAACACCAATACCTGATCCTCCACTTCTGCTAGTAGATTCTCCTCCCAGACTATGATTGCTGTCATTACTGCTCTTTCTGTCCAATCGCACCCTCTCCATTGCCTCATTAACACTCGCTACACTATGCCTGTTGACTCTATCCATCTTCTTAATAGGAGTCCCTCCGTGAATGAAAGTCAGCCCCTTTTATATACCAAAAGCAAATATCAGAAGACTTAACAACGGCAATAAAATGTATCTCACCACTTGAAAAGACCTGTATATTTCTACTTGTACTCTATCAAATGCAATATTGCAGGTACCTGTCAAAAAATACAAAAACCTGCGCCTCTTTATCTCCACTTCAAATGGGCAAAAAAAAATGTGTCAAACACTAAAACAATAACAATAGGAATTCGATAGACAATATCAATATATTAGTTTGGCAGGAATCAGTTAACTATTGCAAATCCTCAAATCAAAATAAATTCCAAAAGTTGATTAACAAAAAACGCTTTTCCAACCCCTTCTCGTCTCCTGCGTTTACTATTATTCTTGGCACTTGCCTAGGTTGATTATCAGTGACAGCTGAGACTAAAGATCAAATAAAAAACCTACTGCTTGTAACTGATTTGCCTTTCCCAAGTTTATATCCTTCCTATATCCTTTTTGGGCTTCAAGATTCTAGAAATTGCTCTAAAAACAATTTTTTTTTTGGCTTTCTAATTTCCTCTGTTTTGCCCGGCCCACCCCCCAGTGATTGCAATTACGTGATTTTGATTAAGAAGATGAGTATAGAGTATGTCGTTTGATAAATGTATAACAATATAAAAGGTTTGTTGAACCATGAAACCGATTGCTATGTAGTTATATACCTTGGGAGGCACTGCTCCAATGGATAAGAGTTAGCTGGGAAATAGAAATCAAACAGAACTGTGTATTAAAATCCTTTACATACTATACATTTATCGCTGTGCCACCTTTCATCTTTCACTGCAGATAGTTAGACTGGGCTGCTAACGAGATCACCACACAACTGCCTAGGAATCCCAAAAGCTGAAAGAATGCCCGTCTTGACAACTGTATTTGTCTTTTGGTCGAGTGGGAGTGTGTGAAAATGGCCCGTATCTGCTGGTAGAAAAAAATCATTGCCCTTTCTATTCCAATCGGTTACAACTCGTACAACTTACTATATAATAACTCAGCCAAATTATCACATAACATTATAAAAACTTGTACTCTATGAACTGATTTCCCTTTATTATTCATCTCGATGTCTAACACTCAGTAGCACATTGCACTCCGGGAATTTGAAAAATCTCTTGTGTCGTGTCGTGACATTCATGAAAAGTATATATTGTAGTACATCTTTATAAATGGGGTCCTAGTGATAGTAATGGTCTTCGTCGCGTTGTTCCTTTCGTACTATCTCTAGAGCGGCGATTACATTGTCTTCCAGACTGAGCATTGCCGCATCCATTATGTTGCTGTCGTCGTCTTTATGGGCAGCCATGTCTATGTCTTGCCTATGTAGAGACATTTCTCTGGCCTTGTGATCATGATCATCATGCATGTCGATATTTGGCACCGCTGTAGAGCTGTCAAGACCTATATTTGCAGCCAATTTCTCCGCCCATGTATTTGCCGTTAAGTTGAATACATTGTTGTCCGGTGGTGTAGGGTCCGGCAAGTGCTTATTCTCGAGTTTTTGAACATGGAGTTTCTGTTTCTTCGGCAGAGGTTCTTCTTCAATTTCAGGCTTGGAGGTCTTATCTACTACCTGTATCCTATGTGTTGGCAGCATGTGCGCTTGTGGCACATTTTCATCCTGCGTAACGACAACTCCCATACCATCAGGGTATCGTATCTTACATTTGGGACATTTAGCAATTACTTCTGTCACTGTATTTTTAATACCTTTCCAATGATACTTCTCTGCTATTTTAGTGGTAACTTTATTTATACCTTGGTGTTCTACTTGATGCGTCTCATACGCAATCTGATGTTGTCTGTCGGGCTCATATACAACTTCTTTACCACTACCATTCATCAACTTGTTATTCATTACTGAGTGAGATCGAGCACTAACTCTTAATCGGGCTTTCTCATTCCGATCGCAGTTTGCTGGATATGTGCCTGACTCTAGATAGTATTTTAACCTTTCATACTTCCCGATATCATCTGATTTTTGAGTATCTCTTAACATGTCAATACTTTTGGTGATATGTGTAAATTCTTTCCCATACATGAATGAGTCGACAGGAACATCAAACCCCTTCAATATACCGGATTCAGGCAATTTCCCAATTTTTCTAAAATTTAGATCCTCCAATATCCTTCTCATTCCAACATTGGTGCCATATATGAGTGGAAAAAACGATGAAGTATAACCAAGTAGTTTTGACCAGTCTATAAAGGTCTCTACCAGCGTTCTCCCAATACCTTTACCACGAATACCAGCGTTCACCAAAAACGTACCCGTAGCTACGTGCGCCGACCTACCTGGAAACGCTGATTGTAATGAGAATATACCTAAACATTGTTTCTCCCATTGTATATGCAAATTTAAGTTCTTACGCTCTTTTCGCCTCTTGTATTGCGGTGTAAATCTCATTAATTCCGAGTCACCTGGTCTATTTTTGCCGCCTGCCTTACCATTCGTTCTTGACTGCATACCATCCTCAGCACTGTAGTCAAGTTCTGGTATTTCTCCCAGAACCATGACACATATATGTCCTTCTGCAACAAACATCAGTTTCTCAAATTCATCGACTGTGAGCGTGTTATAAAATGGCAGACTGTCACCTTTCTCTATTTCCATGTTAAACTCTTCAACTAAAAAAGACATAAGGCCGTCAGGAATAAGCTTCGGTACACTTGGTATAGGATACATCGTAGCAATAGTCTCTCCATCCTTCAACAATATAGTCTTCGGTTGCAACGGGCTCTCGTGAGCATCAAAACTTTCCCCTCGAGCCATTTTCGAAGTTCGAAACGAAATCTCTTAATAATCCTGTCTTAATTAAGTTTTATAGTTCCCTTTCCTTGAAATATAAAAAAACTTCACACTATTACTTCAAATTCAGACGTCGATCTTCAAATTCAGACGTTGATCCAGCATTAACCGTAAGTCAACTTGTATGCTAGCAACTTGCAACTCTTATTTGGCCTGCTATACTCAAGTAAGATAAGTATCTTCGAGTTCTTTACAACTTGCAATTCTTTATATTTTTAACTATCTAGAACTTATCATTTCATTCTACTGTAACACACCTTTCTAATAGTGATTTTTTTATATTTCACGCGTATAAGAGCTTATCGCAAAACAATCGAGCTCCGGAAAACACTGAAGACAGCAACAATGCAAAACTCTCCATATATGAGGAGATCAATTTCCATATAAAATTCAGAGGTTAACCATTAGGTATGTCAGTCAAGATTGCTATAGGACAACTGTGCTCCTCTTCTCAGCATGCGCAGAATTTGTCTATAGTAGCGTCCCTAATAGAACGAGCCATCAAACTGGATGCTAGAGTAATATTCTTCCCTGAAGCCACTGATTACCTATCTCAAAACGCCACGCACTCAAGAGTTCTGGCTAAATCAAGTCCTACATTTGTAGATGATCTACGGCTAAAGATCAAGGACATTAATGAGAGATATAAATCGGAGAAGAGGGCTATAGATGTTTCCATAGGGGTACATCTTCCACCTTCCGAGCAGGATATATTGAAAGGTGACGACAGAGTTAAGAATGTTCTACTCTATATAGACAGCTCTGGGGTTATCAGATCTAGCTACACAAAGCTACACTTATTTGATGTTGATGTGCCAAACGGCCCAATCTTAAAAGAATCACAATCTGTTCAACCAGGAGACCAAATTCCTTCAATAATAGATACCCCTGCAGGGAAATTAGGGTGCTCCATTTGCTATGACATTAGATTTCCCGAACTTGCTCTAAGATTGAGGAGTATGGGGGCCCAAATATTATGTTATCCTAGTGCCTTTACGATGAAAACTGGTCAGGCCCACTGGGAACTGTTGGGTAGGGCTCGAGCTATAGATACACAGTGCTATGTAGTAATGCCAGGGCAATCTGGTACCCATAATGTAACTGGAGATACCTGGAGTAAAACTGCTGATTCCAAAACAAACCCCAATAGTGTAACTAGAATGTCCTGGGGCCACTCAATGATCATCAATCCATGGGGTGACGTGATTGCAAGAAGCGATGAAACAATCAATGAACCTCAGCTAGTCGTGTCCGATATTGATCTAAAATCAATGGAGAGAGTAAGGGTAAATATGCCGCTCTGGCAACAGAGAAGGTTGGATTTATTCGACAATAATTACTCAATCACATAACATCGCCCTAAGGAGATTCGATTTTTAAATGACAAATATATTTTAAATCCAAGTATTATTTTTTTAAACGATGCTAATCTAAATCTATATTCATTTAATTCTTGTCCAAGTTTTCATCCTCATTTCTCTTGATTTTGTATGCAAATGTTAAGTAAGAGGTGTGGGACTTTATTTCGGATTCTACTTTCGTGACTTCTTTCCATTGGAAGTTGGCATCACCTTCTTTCACTCTATAACCCTTACCAAATGGATTGAATTTCGATTTCTCAATTGACTTAGGCGGTAGCTCAGGCAAGTTCTTCTCATTAGCTTCAATTTTCTTTTCCAGCTCTTCCTCAGCTTTTTGACGTCTCTCTACCATTGCCAGTTTTCTCTTTTTTATATCTGACAGTCTTTCAAGAGCATCATCAAGACTTCTAACCATCTGTCTACGGCTCTCATATTGACGGCCTTGTATTTCGACCATTTCTACATTAAACCACCCATGCTTCTCCAAGACTTCTAGAGTTTTATCAACTTGTTCTATACATGGCGAGAAGCAACATAGCCCGACCTTTTCATCATTATCAATGACAGAGTCAATATGCGGTATAGCTTCCCAAGGAGCAGGTAAATCTAAGAAGATCACATCTGCCTTAATTTGTAACTGTTCCTCATCTGCTTTAAATTGATAAGATGTTTCATCCGTTTTTTTAATGGTGAATCCGTCTTTACACACATCTCTATGGGTAATAATAGTGTTCTTGTCTAGCAATCCATGCTCTTTAAATTCTTCTGTAGCTTGCTCGTATCTAACAGGATGAAATTCGTAGGAGTACAGTTGACCCACGCTTCTTGCAAATGCATGTGAGAAAGAACCGGAACCTGTTCCCGCCTCAATAACCCTAGAGTTTGGCGAACAATTCAACCTTTGCATAATATATGATGAGTCCGGAGTGTATACAATCTGCGTTCTATGAGGTAGAGACAAAGTCCAAAGCTCTGGAGAAGGTTGCATCACATGGACAAAGGCAAACTTCTTAGCAACTTTTGTTCTAATGGCTATTTGTGAACCATATGGCTTACCTATCATGTCCTTGTGAGGAAAAGAACCATATCTGGTATTGAATGTCTCATTGGCATTAATGGTGACAGGTTTGATATTATCCCTAGAGATCCATATCAAAGCTAAATCACCTTCTTGAATCAAGTCCTTATACTTGTCAAAAACTTCAACCATGGTATATCTTAATGTATAGTGGCAGCTTGACGGTATAATTATCTTATACAAACTCCGGTATCGATTCAAAAGTAGTTATATTAGACAAGTTCTCAAAGTTAAACACTGGGTGTATATATCAATTGCTTCATGCTAGTCATAAGGTGATGAGATGCGATGCGATGAGCTTGCAGGTTCATCGACATTTCCAAAATTTTTCAAATCACGAAAAACGTAAGAGTAAGAAGAATAATAAGCTTAACTCTGTTAAATCTCGAACTAGTTAGCTATTGGAAAGAAGCTAATATGGTACATTAATGCTTTGGGGTATATTGTAATCGTTATATTGAATTAAATGCGAACGATAATACTTATGATACAGAAAAAAGATAACGAGGTTGTAGAAAAAAAATGATGACAAACATAAAGTTTTTTATAAATGATCTTTTCTTGAACTGTGTTTTCCCAACATCATGCCACTATTAATACAAATCCTGCTTGTGGAAGTCATGGCTCAGACCATAACGAGCCAGCTCCTTGCCTGTAGCAAATTCTTCCTTACATCTTTTCTCTTCCTTCAGTTGCTTTAGCTTCTTGGCCTCTTCAAATGGTATACGTTTCAAGCTCTTCAAGGGTTCGTCTTCCTTGTCAATATCGACCTCTCCCAACATCACAACATTCTCACCACGAATCATGAAAATACCGCGATCCTCCTCAGCATATTCACCGTTCTCTTGCACATATATTCTCTCCACACAATCCTGTAGAATTAAGTTCGCATATTGGTCAAAGGTCCTTAGCACACCGAAGAACAGCTTACCGTCACGAAGAAGCACAAATATCTTGCGGTCAACTGAGCTCACGATAGCAGCTGTGGTAGTGAAGTTATACTGATCTAGGTACAAGTCAGCTTCACCTTCTGTAATCTTAGTCTTAGAGTCTTCCTTTTTCTCAGCCATTTCTAATCACGTAGCGTCTCTTATTGCATAAACTCGCTCCTCCTCTGCTTTAAGTAATGAACTTGAATTTAAATACAATAACCGATATAGCTTAAGTCAAGTCTACTACTTCCAAATTGGTTTATTTTACAGTCCATTGCTATTCCCAGCAACAGATTACTACCCGTCTATGATTTTCGAAGAAAGCCGCAGTTCAATCGGAAACTGACAGAAAATTAGAATACAAGAGTCGTAGCTTATGACAAGCATACGAAGCTGCTGAATTGTAATGGATACTTCTCTTTTCAAGACTCATCTTTCCACTGGCAGTAGCTAATTTCACAATGACATTAGAATTTTATCTGAGACTATTATCATATATTGCTAAATACATTACATACAGCTTTTAATTTGCAAATTTATTAGAAGAAAAGAGCAGGTATTATAATATTTTATTGCCAGTAGCTGACTACTCGTTTGACTAAGTTTTGGTAGGTAGTATTAGTTTATAAGCCCATTCTCTTGATCACATATGTTTGAGCTAGAATACCCAGAGATAGACTCAAACCATCCTCAATCCAGTCCTTGACCCATTCACCTGGGTCAACGATGTCATCCTCCTCGTCCTCGTTGTCATCGCCCTTCTTAGATTCTTTGTTCTTCTTAGTCTCGCCTTCTAACCACTCAACCCAGCTTGTTGGGAAAGCTTGGGATCTTGTAATTGCGGTTATATCATTTGATATATCCTTTAATACAACGGTGAAGCTGAAGTTTCCGGCATGATGTGGATCTGTTACGATCATATCCTCCTTCGTGCTGTCGTTTTTGTCTGGGATAGCAACAGGTAGAATCGACACAAATATGTCACTAATTCTGTTTTCACTCTTTTCAGCAGAGGTGCCTTCTTCGCTTTCACCCTCAGCTTCCTTCTGTTGTCTTATGTATTCATCGTGTGCCTTGTTGAAAAGCTTGATTGAGTTGTCAATGTTCGCAAATGCCAGCTTCTCACCATCGCTAACTTTACCGCTAAATAGATTCAGCTTTATTTTTGGCTCAATAGCATCTTTCTCTTCATGTTCCCTCTTTTCAGGGTCAACCACTGTGCTAATGGAGTTGGATCTGTTTGGACGCCCCCATTCATCGACAAATATTCTTATTCCACCTTCCACTTGGGAGCTCATAACCTGGTCAAATCTATTCTCAATATGGTATTGTAAGGAAGGAAACTTCACAAGATCGTGCACCAGGTGAATCCTTAGTACTTCATCAGTTTCACCAACAACTATCTTTTGAATATTTCTGGCCAGGTCAGTGATGGTCTGTGTGTTAAGCTTGGAAGTAATGTCCAATTGCTCTTGCTGTATCCTATTTTTTATCTGAGAGGCATGCTCAGTGGTCTTAGACCACAAACTCGACACCGTTGCAGACCCAGCAGAGGACCACCAACTGGATATAGACGCGATAGGATCTGGATTAGTGCCTTGCTTGCTCGTTTCCTCATTAGCCTCAACCTTAGCATTACTAGCCTCTTCACTTTTCTCCTCAGTATCTTTCTTCACCGCTGGCGCCTCTTGTTTCGTTTCCGATTTGGCTTTGCCATCATTCGACTCTTGTGGATCCAGCTTCTTGGTCTCGGCCACTTTCTTCCCCTTCTTCGCACCAAGATCCATCTTACTCTTCTCCAACTCTTCTAGAAACTCAAACACATCCTCCTCATCTTTCTTCCCGGCACCCTTGGCCTTGCTCTTACCCTCAGCACCTTTCTTGTCCTCAGGCAACGAGTCCAGAAACTCAAACACCTCGTCTGCCTCAGTGGACTTGCGACTCTCAACCATAACGTATGAATCCAACGTGACTAATATTCTGTCGTCGCACCGCGTATTCCAGTACCAGTATACCGCTGACCTACACCAATTGACTCTATTGAAGTAAGACTATGAGTCCCAGTTATCCCTTGAACGTCGCGCCCAATTCCTTCCTGGTTGCTTCGTTCGTGGCACCTGACTGCCAACAAAAAAAATTGTTCGAAATTACAAAAATTTTCTTGCGATGAGCTTGCGATGAGCTGTGGTAGTTATAGAAAGCCCGGTGTAATTTGTTAATATTCACAGCAACAAACTACTACAAACAACTCAACGACAATGCCATCCAGAAACTCTATCAACAGGCCTAAGCTTACGGTTAACTTGAACCGCAAAAACAGCTCGATCAGCAAGAAGAGAGATCAAAGAGAGAGAGCTGGTCTATTGCAACCAGCTAGATCATCTGCTGACTCCAAGTCTGGTAAAGTGAAGTCTGTGCCACTGGACCTGTACTTTGAAGGCCAGAAGGACGATCACGCCAGTGCGAAGGGTATTACCAACAAGACTCTGTCCAAGAAGCGTGCCAAGAAGATCGAGAGAAACATCAAGTACGCCCAGCAGAGGAGACTTCTGACAGATGCCACTGCGAAGTTGGAAGCCGACATGGAGATTGATATTGACCAAAAAAAGACTAAGGATGCCAAGCCAAAGACCGCTCTGGAGCAAGTTAAGGAAGCCTTGTGGAACACCGTCGAGGATACTTCAAACAGTGGCCTAATAATCGAGAACGGTCAAGGTACCGTACTTGGTGGACCTTACTTCCCATGAAGTTAATCTTTAAAGTTACAAAATCACATTTGTGAACTACCCATTTTTTCTTTTGATAGTCACGACTACAAATTACAAAAACGATATTCAACCCCCCACATAACATTCATTTCTTATTGAATCAATCTCTTTTATTTTGCATTTGACAATCTGCCAACATTTTTATTATAATTCTGTTTCTGTTACTCTAGGATATTACCATTTTTTTTGTTGTGAATCTTATAGGAAATATAAAAATAGACATCTGTACATTAGTAACCCAAGCAAATAAATTATTCAGCTACATTTAGAAAAAACAGGCCTTAATAACATTGTTCGACTCTGTGTCTAACTATTAAATTGGCATAAATAGATTTATAAAGGGTCATTCTGGAAATAATCTTTATTTAAAAAGTGAACTGGCTAGAAACATTGTCTAGAAGAGTAGTTCTTATTTATGGCGGATTAATTGGATGTCATGAGAATACTTCCACACATATGGTTATAGTTTATTTTTGAAGTTGTAGCATCTAGTGCTTGGTCTCATCACCTAAAATATGCTTTGCCTTCAACTCCTTTCTCACTTCTTCCTTCATGAATGAAATAACCTCGTGTGGGTCAGAAGCCGTAAATACACTTGTACCAGCAACGATGACATTGGCACCGGCCTTGGCGGCCACACCGATAGTCTCTTTACCTAAACCACCATCGACTTGAATGTTCATGTGTGGGAATTTAGTTCTTAGGGCTTCAACCTTTGGCATCATGTCTGGCATGAACTTCTGGCCACCGAAACCTGGCTCAACGGTCATAACTAAGGCCATATCCAGGTATGGGGCCAATTCAAATAGAACGTCCACTGGGGTGCCTGGCTTGATGGCACAGGCAGCCTTGATACCGTTCTCCTTAATCAACTTCACCAACGATAGTGGATCTTTAGTGGCCTCGTAGTGGAATGTGAATTGATCAGCACCAGCCTTGGCGAAATCAGCAACCCATTTCTCTGGCTCCTCAACCATCATATGACAGTCGAAAAATGCAGTGGGTCTAGCGACTTCTCCAGAAGCTTTCTCTTCCTCCTGTGATCTTGGCACGGCACGTCTTAGCGAGGTAACGATAGGCTGTCCCAGCGTAATATTAGGAACGAAATGACCATCCATAACATCGATGTGCAACCATTCAGCACCGGCGTTGATAACTCGGTGACACTCACAACCTAGATTGGCAAAATCAGACGCTAGAATACTTGGGGCAATAATAGGCTTAACCATCTTTCAACACACACTTACGGTTGTGTCCTGGAACAAGCCATTTTGCCAGGAGTACACTAACCTTCCAAGACCCAGATCCTTTTTATAGGGCAGAGCTGAAAGTTTTCGAGGTGATTTACAGCTTGAAGCGGTTTCTCCTTTTTTTTGGAAATTTTTCAAAACTCGATATTTCTCGAGAGGTATAAGCAGATTGGGTCCAGTTGGTATGCTATAAAAGGAGTATTACATAGAGACAATGGGGGCAGTCACCTACACAAAGTACTGTTGTTACATCATTATTGAAAGCACTCTTGAAAACTTAGCTGCAGGTGAGATTACTGCCTGAGCCGGTGGGTAATACGGTTTGATCCTTGAGCTATAAGCAGACTGTACTTGCTATTTCTTGTGGAATGGATGTAAATATCGAACTGTACCTGAATTGGTGGTATTATATAATAACAAAGAGTCGAGAATTGCCATGACCTCATCCAACACGTGTTGGGTGTAAGGTCTCTCAAATTTATCTGTTAAACGAACCTGCGAAACCCATCGCAATTATATATACATATATATGAACTGTACTTCAAGAACTATCTGGGAGGAAATCAGAAACATTAACAAATACCTACAACTACGACAAAGGCAGAATGGTTGGTGATTTGCGCAGAGCTGTTCCTCAGATAGATGCCACTTTGAACGCACCATTGGACAAGGATGCTCCACCTACGATATACGCTAGTTCGTTGACTCCGTCGATGGCCACTGCTGCGCTAAACTTGCCAGCCGATTTCTTGAAGCAGAAGCAAGGTTTGGCTAACAAGACATTGATCTGCCACCCCGTGGTTATATCGGCTATAGGGCTCTTTCTGTCCACGTACTTGGCCATCCAGATCAATGTTCCCAAGAACACTTCCAGTTCCATCGCAGGCTACTTGTACCAGATATTTCTGATGAACAAGAAGGAAGTCATCACAGCATTATTGTTCACTTTGATTGCAGCATCTTTCGTGTTCACACTGTTGTCCAGAGTATCCGATTTGTACTTCCGCGCTGTGATCGATAACGTTGTCGAATCCAAGGGTGAGCAACTATACGGTGTTAACTTGAATGACATCAGTGTGCTCACGAAGAAAGAAGTAGAGCAGAAACCAAAGGAGTTCCGTGAGAACTTGGAAAACACACACATCATTATCTACCGTGAAACTCCGATTGCTTTAGTGTCTATCGCAAAGAACAACGTGCTAAGCACAAAGGACTCCTTGGTGATGAGTATTTCCACCATCGGTAGTCGTCGTGTCTACATCAGAAGTGGTATCATTGAAGATTTGCTGGACTGGGCCATGATCCGCACCAGGAAGATCGGTGCTGCTGGAAACTACGGTAAGTCCATGAAAATCATTTGCGAGATTTACTCGTTCGACCAAGACATGAAGAAGATCCTTAAGTCGAAAGGTTTCGTCAAAGTACAAAGCGCCAGGATCAAGGAGAATCGTTTGCTAGGTGGACTGTTCGGGATTAAGAAAGAGCTGTGGGGAGTCCAGTTCCACTACGAGAAGAAGGATGAATGATTCGACAAACCTGAGAGACACCATCGAAATTTTCAAAAGCTGTCTATCACTGTGTGCGTTTTAGCCATTGACGCCGTTTGTATTTCTTTATATATAAAGTTGCATTTTAAGAGTTAAACCCTCAATATACAGAGCACGAATATAGAACTGTATAATAAAAGCATGAACATTTCGTACAGCGGACCTGGCATTCATGGCGTTAGATGTAGGGCTACATGATCTCAAAAGTGATTCATCACAATAAACAACTATTTTTATTTCAAAACTTGTTTATATATAAAAGGGTATTTACGAACTTTAATTATCTTTTTGCATAGTTGAAACTTTGTACTACTGTTAGCACTGGGAGTTTGAAGTGCATAAAGAATTACGAGCCTCCTCACTTAAGGGTGCCCTAGCATATAGTAGAATAAAAACTAAAAGTAGAACCATTGCTATTGATATTAATGTCTTGTTATCAAATGTTATGGTGGTATCGTTAAGCCAGCAGGTATTAACCTGAAAAAAGTGGGAAAAAATGAAGTTTATCTCCGTGATCTATAATGTATAAGACAAAAGGAAAGATGGGACTGTCATGGCCAGCATGTCTAGTAGAAGATGAAGTTAGCGACACCTGACTTGACAGCGACGGTGCACCCGTCGGAGCCTGAGGAGAACTGGCCATTTTCGTAGACACATGTACCGCCGACATCGGCGCCATCGGCACCTTCGATCTTGACGTTGAAGTTAGCAGCGCTGTTGCTGTTTGGGTTCTTGGTGATGGACAAGTAAGTGACACCGTTGCTCTTACCGGAGCCGAAGATCAATGGAGCGTAGTTGCCGTTGCCGCTGGCAGCATCACCCCAGACACAACCTTGCTCCTTGGAGACACCGGCGTTGTTGACGTAGTACTGAGCGGAGGTCTTCTTGCCTTGCCATTGGTAGTAAGAGTCACTGTCGATCACTGACATAGGCTGGCTAGAGCCGGCGTCCACGACAGTTGGGACGACCATGTTCTCAGAGCCCGGGTAGTCGGTTCTACATAGCGCGACAGACTTACCTAGGGTGTTCTTGGCGTTAGCGGATTGGATGTCCTGCTGACATAGGGAGTCAGCGTTGGTGTTGGTACGGTACAAGTAACCGTTCTTACACAGCAGACCACCGATGGCTTTACCGTCGGAAGGTTGTTCGGAAGGCCACTGGGTCTTGGAGTAACCGGGCTTACAAGCATAAGAGCAGTATAATCCGTCGGAACAGGACTGGCCGTAGGAGCCGTCGAAGTTCATGACGGAGGCCCAGCCACCCAGGCCGACCCAGTCGACAGCGACAACGTTGTCCACGTTTGGGAACTGGGAGCATGGGATGGTACCGTCTTTGAAAGAACCGCTACCACCGTTGCTAGAGGAAGAGGAAGAGGAGGAGGACGAGGAAGGCTGCAGAGTCTTTCTGGTAGAAGTGGCGACGCTGGATGGTTGGGCCTTAGTGGAGGTCTTGACATCGAAACCGTTACCGTCATCGGCACCGACATACTCAACGACGGTGACCACATCGACGTCTCTCTTGATGGCGTGTCTGTCCTCATGGTCATGTTTAGGGGAAGGAGCGGCAGCGACCATGGAAGCGGCTAATAGAACACAGTTAAATTTCATAGTTAAAAGTATTGTAGCGAATAAAGGAGCGTATTAGTTTAAGTTCAAAAAAAAACAGGATAGAAATGAATGACTATTGATTTATTTTTTTTTATTTTTGATCCAAAAATATGTTAGGTTTTGGTCTTGTTTATAACAATAAAAGGAGTGAATTGATTTAATTATATTTTTGGTATTTTCTATATAATGAATATATCTAGCAAGAATTGTTTCATTTGGAATTGGCTTCTTATATAAAAAAAAAATATAGCTAAATATTCAGTTTATTCGACTGCAAAAAAAATATATATGTTCATTTCCTATGACTTGCGATAGACTAAAAAGAAAGATTATTTGTGTTAAGGTGCTGATTTGCTTTGCTTCATATAGGCAAAAAGAAAGGAAAGCGCTACAACCCAGAGCAAGGAAGTTCCAGACTCTTGCATCTTGTTACCCGGATGGGAATAAGTCGAACAAAAGCATAGAAGGCTGAGCAGCAAGATCTTTGATCCGGGCGATCGGGGCGGACATCTATAGAGGCTTCCACCAACGCCACTCTCTGTCGACACCATGAAGCTGAATTCTTTGTGTAGACAGTGAGAGACTGTGTCTCTCACTGTCTCTTCACTGTCTCTCACTGCAAAACGCTGCAGAACGCTGCAAAACGCATTTGACGTGCATCGAATCATCAGTGATTCACACAAGATTCCTTTTTTCATGCGCAACGGGATCTCTCTCGCTTTTCCCTAAGAGGAATGTAAGCAGCCTCCCCCACCTTGTTCTCGCCACCCCACCACTCATCATATCTTTCTTCTTTTGGGAAATTAAGAGGATGTGCTGCCCAAGTCATGAGAGACGGGTCTTTTCTTTTTTTTTGGATTCTCTTTCTCTGATTCTAGAACCCCACTAAGACTTCCTAAAGCGGGAATCTTGGCTCTTCACTTCTAACTAATTATAGCGCTAACAACGCTAAACAATGAGATGAAGTTGAGCCACGTCAGCACTTGTGATAGGGTTCGCTACAAATATGCCCTGATTGGGTAAAACATCTACCTGTGCTGCACACATGAAAGGGGGGCTGGTAGATGCGACATACAGCCCAAAAAAAAAACAGCCAAAACCTGCACACCACACACACACCTGTCAATTATGTATTGCATCTAATGTAATCCATACACACACACACCTACACCCCGGGTCTCAACTATAGATGTAGACTTAAAACGTTAAAAGCCGGGGGGAAAGCCCGTCTGGGAAAGGACAATTCACCTGATACACGTATGAAGTGTTGAACACTTTCAAAAATCACTTGGTACAACAATATCATGTGTTACCGTAGTCTTGGATATGTCTGTGTGTATATGTAGCCGGGTAATTCCCATTTTTAACTTGGCACCATTCACACAGTGGTGATGTGATGAACTTAAAGTACGAAAATGTCGTTTGGGAAGCCAAACTTAAACGCGTCTTACAAATGAAAATTGCTTTACTATTGAGACTTGCATCGCGTAACGGGCATTAAGTTATATTAACTGTTATTGCACATAGGTATTTGCCATAAATAGGTTTTTAGCTATAAGACAGCAAGTTGCTTAATATACCGGATCTAGCAAGGAAGTAAGGACTAAGAAAAAAATGTCAATTGTATCGCTATTGGGTATAAAAGTGCTGAACAACCCGGCTAAGTTCACTGATCCTTACGAGTTTGAGATCACTTTCGAGTGTTTGGAGCCATTGAAGAATGATCTGGAGTGGAAACTGACCTACGTCGGGTCCTCGCGGTCGCTCGAGCACGACCAGGAGCTGGACTCTATCCTGGTGGGCCCCGTCCCTGTCGGTGTGAATAAGTTCGTGTTCACGGCGGACCCGCCTTCCGCTGAGCTGATCCCGGCCAGCGAGCTGGTCAGCGTTACTGTGATCCTGCTGAGCTGCTCTTACGACGGCCGGGAGTTTGTGAGAGTAGGCTACTATGTGAATAACGAGTATGACAGCGAAGAGCTGAGGGAGAACCCTCCACAGAAGGTGCAAGTGGACCACATCGTGAGAAACATATTGGCAGAGAAGCCAAGGGTGACGAGATTCAACATTGTATGGGATAATGAAAATGAAGCTGACATATACCCACCTGAGCAACCAGGCGTAGATGAAGAAGACGAGGCCGAGGAAGAAGAAGAAGAAGAGGAGGAAGAAGAAGAGGAAGAAGAAGAAGAGGCTGAAGAGGAAGAAGAAGAAGTCGAAGTCGATGTAGACGGAGAAGTCGATCTGGAAAACGAAGATGACAAGACCGACAAAATAATAGATGGCGAAGAGGCAGAAGATGACGATGATGGCGAAGAGATCGGCGATGAAGAGGACGAGGATGATGAGGACGACGAAGAAGGTGACGCCCAGACGGAAACTGCCGCCCCAAATGATAAAACTACGGACACCGAAAAGGAAGTACGATTGCATGATAGAGATGAAGACGAAAAAGCTGATTCTTCAAAGAAGCAGAAAACTGAGAACGATACAGCAAAAGAGCCGGACACTGCTCCAACACCACAGGACTCTACCAATTAGGTTATAACTACTGTATAATCCACAGATGTAATTTTGCATAGGAACGATATAGACAAATCTTCTTAACACTACGCCTATCTTGTCATCGCAGGCTCACGAGATGCCATATAATTCGAACAGTTTCGTAGAGCACTTTTAGTTTAGAGAGCAGTACACACCGTCCATGAACTGACATCGTTTCCAATTGAGTTGGATTCATCGTCTAGTTCTGCCTCCGGTAAATAAATAACTATAGTTATATTTATTCGTAGTTATTTGGTAAAAACAATCTTTTATATCATTATACAAGTCATACCACATAGGTGTGATATAACACAACACTGAGCATGTCAAAAACGGCTGCCCACTTTCAATATACAAATTCACTCAAGTATGCTTCAGCAACAAATCTTGCTCTAGCGTTCAAGAACAGCTTCATCTCACTGATCTCCTTGTCAACTTCTTCCATGAACTCAACAATGAAATCAACCAGCTTGTTGGTCTTCATAGATTCTGTGTGCTTGTTTGTAATCAAAAATGATATACTATATCCTGGAATTGGCACTCTTCTCAGAATGTAGAAAGCCTCTGCACGCTGTTCCAAGAATCTAGTGAACTTGTGCACCAGGATTTGTTCTATCTCATCTGCCTGCTTTACTTTCAAACTCACACGTACACTATTCACACTAGGCTCGATCAAAACTTGCTCGTGCTCATTACGAGAAATATGCATTGGCTGTAACAACAATTCAGCACTGGTGTTAGGTACCTCAACCTCAGGTCTGTTATGTCTTTCAACTTCCAAGGATGAGAAATCCGATAATGTTAATGCTGCTTGCAACGAGTAACGGACAGCGTTCAAGTAAGGACGTAATGACTGGGACATGGCTTTATGATATGATGGATTGGCAAATTATGAACACTGATGCTATTGAATAACTGCTTAAACAATTGTGTGGATTTAATCTACAAGAGTTGCTACTATTCTATGATCTCCCTTTCGGAAACTCCTTTAAAATTCCAACATTTCAAGAGAAGTCCCTTCAGACAACGTGAAAATTGAAAAATATCACATAGCTATTCTAAGTCAGCAAGAAGGTTTAACCTCATCGGATACTTGATTTCATCATTGAAGCATATATCTGAGCCAGTACTGTTGCAGTTTATGCGTTTTATTGATCTTTTATAGCAGGCAATCCTATATTAGAGCATCCGGTATAGTTGGCAGTTATAGATGGCGGGCCAATGGAAAAAAGCCACGGATAGTAATGGGAAGGTGTACTATTACAATACCGTTACCAAGGAGTCTCGATGGGACAAACCTGTTGAGGATACAACAGATTTGAAACAGAAACTAAGAGATGCTGGCTGGAATGTTGCCAAGACCAAAGAAGGTAAAGTCTATTACTACAATGTGAAGACAAAAGAATCAAGATGGGATAATCCACTTGCGGAAAAGGCTACTGAAAAGAAAACTAAAACAGGTCAAATCAAGAAGACTACGATAGATCAAGTCAAGAACACAGCTAACACTAACGAGCATAGCAAAGGAAATACAGTTGCTTTAGCCACTACTAATAACACAGAAAAATACGCAAACACTTCCAAAATCTTAAACGTGAAAAGTCAAACGAAAGATGAAGCTGAAAAGGCCTTCATGGATATGCTATCAGAACACCAAGTGGATTCCTCTTGGTCTTTTCATAAAATGGTTGTCGATTTGGGCTTAAAAGATGAAAGGTTTTGGATAGTAGATGATGATCCGCTTTGGAAACAAAACATTTTGGACAAATATCTATCGAATAGATCAGAAGAGCAGTTAATTAAAGACCATGCTCAGGCAAGTAAGTTTTTGGAGGCATTTGGTAACTTACTAAAGAGCAATAAAAACATACATTATTACACTAGGTGGACAACGGTAAAAAAAATGCTCGCCAATGAATCGATATTTAAACATGCTGTAGTACCTGAGAAGGAGATGAAAAGAAAGTTTAACGATTACATAAGAACACTAAGAGAAGAAAAGGATAAGAAAGATGAAAGTATTAAAGAATTAGCTTTAAGGGAGGTAAATGAATATCTGAAGAGCATATTGATAGCCCCACCAAATACCATTGAAAGTACAATCGAAGTTAAAATGACTTGGTCACAACTGCAACGTGAATACATCACAGGAAACAAAAGATTTGCTGCTAATAAACATTTTCGATTATTGTCACAGCATGATATTTTGAACCAATACATCGAATTAGTAAAAATAATTCAGGGTAACCTTGCATCGAAGGTGAGTGATATCGAGAAGAAGAACTATAGTAGAAATAGAATGGCAAGAGATCAATTTAAGGTGATGCTGAAACAACCAAAGTTGGATATACGAGCTGACTCGAAGTGGTCCGAACTCTATCCCAAGATAAAATCCGAGAAAGCTTTTCTGCAACTAGTTGGTAGGAATGGATCATCACCATTAGATCTATTTTATGATTATACCAATGAGAAAAAAGCCGCTATTAATGGCTATGCTTCTGTTGCACAACAGATTTTAATTGATAATAGCTATGTTTGGGCAGGTATTGAAGACTCTACAAGGATATCAAAAAATATAACTGAATTTGAGAAGGCGAACTTTCAAAACATTTCTGGTATCATACACAAGGATGGCAAACTAGCTCTTTTAGATGAGAAGGACTTACAGCTAGTTGTCAAACAGGCAATTGCTGTAAAATACGATACGGTGAAAGAAATAGAGCAAAGAAATTTGAACATGACAAGAATTAAAAAAAATAACTTGGTAGCTCTTTTTCATCGAACTTTTGTTACCAAACCCGGTAGATTTGAAGACGCTGTTGCCATTATTCAGAATAAACCAGAATATAAAGCATTAGAAAATGAGCCTGGTATAATCAAGCAATTATTCAGTTCATTTGTGCCCAGTAAACAGCCGCAAGCTAATACTCACAACTTAAGCCGAAAAAGAAAAGCCACTGCTTTAGTTCAGATGGATTACTGATTTACCATATCCTAAACGCATATCAATAAAAAAATTTACAGTATTTTAGGAATTTGTATATTTTTAATCAACTCCAGCACACCCGTTTCGAAGTCATTGAATGGCTTATTATCTATCTCGTAAACTAAGGTCTCATAATTATTCAGCCATTTTGACCACATCAAAGCGTGTAAGAATGAATCAGCTAGATCATCATCTTTCTTTGTGCCCAAGTTTGTATCGCTATTTTCAATCAGCGTATATAATTTCAAGTCGCTAGTTTTTTTATTTTGAGCCTTTGCTATCCTTCTTCTCCATATGCTTGTCAATTCCACGCCAAAATCCCAATCATCATGCGCTGAATTACACAGAATATCACTAACTAGTGCTATCCTGTATTTCTTACTATTTTTATCAAGAATGAGTTCCTGGTACTTAGTATTTGAGCTTCCAACTGTAACCCAATAATTAACCATTCTCTGCGGGTCAGAAGAGATGATCTCATAGTCTTTAGTTCCACGTCCAGTTTCCTTAGCGTTTGCCAAGGTGGAGAAAAGAAGGTACTCCAAAATATTTGATCTAAGGACCGGCTCTAGAACAAACTTGGAGGACACTGACCGTGCTCTTTGTCTTTCAATGGCATAGAGTTGAGTCGCATACGGCAGCGCCAGCAGGTACTGTGACAACTTTGTGGCCAATCTCGAGAAATTCTCAGGGTTTAGTGCCAGCTTATCCCCATCCATGTGGCCATCCACAAACTTACTCTCGAGTTGAAACTTCTCCCACCCCACCAGCAGTGGCTTACGATCCTTTCTTAACTGCAGACTGCAATACGCAAAATTAGAGACTCCCGCATCGATTGCAGTAACCACTAGATCCCCGGCATCTCGTCGGCACCGCAACCTGTCCAGCACGGCACACTGACTAATAATACTGCTGATCCGCGCACTCTTGGTGGCTTCTATCCTAGCTCCCAGCAGCACCGATACATGCTTCAAGGTTGTGCTCTTCAGTGGTCTCAATACCCGCTCCGCCACTTCAGCGTTCATCATGCATATCTGCCTCTGCACACCAATATAACCTGATAAGATTTCACCAGTTGTATTTATACCAAGATCACTGCAGCAATGTCCTATGACACACTATAATGGCGATGAGCAGCAGGCGATGAGCAGCAGGGCTATTTGCCCTAACAGAAAAATGTAAACAAAGGAAACGTGAAATCAGAGAAGAACCCTAAAACATATGAAATTCGCCAAAAAAAGAAAGAAAAATGGAAAAAAAGAGAAGAGAGAAAATTAGGGTTTAGGGCTAACTGACGCCGTCAAACCCTAATAATCGTTCACAAGTATATCAAGCCACGCGACCACAGACATCCCATAACACGAATGCATACTATCTGTGAAAGACAAAAAAAAGCCGAAAAAATCTCGGAAATTCCGTCAGTTTCCGGCACTTCCGCAGAGCAATGCCGCAGAGAAGCACCTCGTTCGGTGCCAACTGCACAACGTTTCTTGCCGAGACAACCGATTCCACACGGCAGGCAAGCTTCTAATGGGCGTGAAGCTATACAAACAATAAAAAATAAGGTAATAAAATGGGCATCGATGAGTAAGTTGTTGGCCCCGCTATATTGGTATTGCTGCCCAAAGAAACTGTGTATTTGAGTGTTTGGCAGTCTACTACTTGTGAGTTACATTTAGAATAAGCAGAAAGGAAAGGGTGTTTATAAGGTCATAGTAAAAGGGATTAGTACAATGGGGTCCGATGATGATAAGGATATGCGAAAGGATGTGCAGATGGAGCAAGTGCCTGTGTCGATACTGACCAACAAGTTACATATATCTGGTACTGGGCCTGTGCCCGTGCGTGACCTGCGGTCTTCAGAGAAGAAAGTTGGTGGCGGAATACTGAATACAAGCGTGAAGGAGAACAGCTCGGTGCCGATGGACAACGAGATTCTCAGTCAGAACAAGAGTGTGGATGGGAACGGGCTGGTGTCTATGTCGTCTGGTGACGGGAGAGTGATCGGTTCTCGGAATATATCTTTCTCTTCTGGGATAATACAGTTTCCCAACGGTAACGACGACGGCGCATCGATCATTTCGGATGCTAACGGGATCACAGTGGAGCGGAAAGCTTCGATCACTTCACCAAAATCTACTATATCATTCACAGTTGATGAAAATGAAAAGACATCCCATCATAGGTATTCCATCTCTAGCAAGCCCGGGAAGTCCACGACATCCATAGACAGTTTAGCTACTGAGGGTAAGAACAACAGTATAGATGCAAAGGATTCGGTAAAAGGTAATACAAAGGATGAAGTTGAGGCCGTGCCCGAACAGAAAAACTCTATAGTGAATATGCCTGGTGACTTCATATTCTTTGAGTCTAGGAAGCATGAACATAATTCTAACGAGACAGACGGCAAAGAAAAGAGCTTGAAAAGTAAGAAAAGTGGCATATCAGGTGCTAGCGGTTCAAAAGAGGTTATTGGATCCACTTCTGGCCCTCAAATTCCTTTTTCTGAGTATTTCCTAAGACAAGATGATAAGAAATTTCATATCCTTATAGGTGCTACTGGATCTGTTGCAACTATAAAGGTGCCCTTGATTATAGATAAGCTGCTCAAATTATACACACCAGATAAAATTTCGATACAACTAATTGTAACCAAGCCAGCTGAACATTTTTTGAATGGTTTAAAAATTTCTACCCATGTCAAGATCTGGAGAGAAGAAGATGTGTGGTCGGATTGCAAAAAGATGGGAGACATGATACTGCATCATGAACTTAGGAAATGGGCCGATATATTTCTGATAGTCCCATTGTCAGCTAACAGTCTAGCAAAAATTGCAAACGGTATCAGCAATAACTTACTAACAGCAGTACTGAGAGATTGGTCTCCTAATACACCAATATACGCAGCACCTGCAATGAATACTTTCATGTATATCAATCCCATGACCAAAAAACATCTCAATATACTAGCATCTGATATGCCATATATCACAGTCTTGAAGCCTGTCGAGAAAGTCCTAATTTGCGGCGATATTGGTATGGGTGGTATGAGAGAATGGTCCGATATAGTTGAAATTGTAAGGAAGAAGATTAATGAAATCAAAAAAGCTAGGGATGAGGATACTACAACACCAGAAAAAGATGAAGATGAAGACGAGGAGGAGGATGAAGATGAAGATGAAGATGAGGATGAGGATGAGGATGAGGATGATAGCTTTAGAAAGAATGAGACTGATTCAGAGGATGATGATGACGATGACGAAGAAGAAGATGATGATGATGATGACGACGAAGATGAAGAAGATGGGCATAATGTTGACAAAGATAGAATGATATTAAAAGAAGAATCTGAATCCAAACCTATATGAATATATTCTGTTCTGGAAGACTTAAATTTAATTGCCAGTTATGGCGTCTATGCATACAGATTATACCAATCAATTGTAATATTCGGGTGAATTCTAGCCTGTTTGTAATATTTTTTTCAAAACTACATGCATTTAATGAGCTACTCTAATAATTGACATCGTTTATCTAGAGGATTCACCGATCAAAATTAATAGTAAAAATTTGCAAGCCTATACACTTTCTAATATCTAGAATATTGTAGTATAGTTGGAGAAGAAGCATATTTTGCCTCAAAATAGAGGATTTCTAAAATACTAGAGGTGTGTATTTTTCTCAGAGAATAAATATTTACATTTTTCTATACGTCAGGAATAAATTATAAACATCAATATGTATATACAAGTTGTAGCAAAGAGTTAGAAAGATCAGGGGGGGGTCAGCTTATAAGAGACCTATACTTTTGAGTATTCTCATTTTGATACCTTCAAAAGAGTTTAGCTTTGGTCTGACGTCAAGATATATCTGCGGTTCAGTTGCAATATTGTCCTTGCTAGTCTTGACCTCCTCAGAGTAAAAGTCAATTACGTAGTCAATTGTCTTCCCACATCTATCTATTGTCCAATCGTGTCTGTCAAAAGGTTTAGCCATACCCAATATTGTGGACCTGAACCATGCCCTTGGGGTAAGTTTTTTTGACTGGCCTTTAAAGTTAGTCAATTTGATTCCACCGCAACTGTCCCCTCCTAGACCATTCTCCCACAGATTAATATATCTCCACACTCTTTCGTTAACATAATTATGTAATGGCACAATGGTCTTCATATCTTCAGGTTGGGGGTCCCAGTTCTTCCTTTTCATGGCGTCAAAAAACTGCTTTTCCGATGGATATACCCAGTTCCCCTCAGAACCAGTTCTGGGTATACTGCTCACATCACGCTCGGAAGCCAGACCGACGTCATTTGCCGCTTCCCCATGCTTCTTGCCTGATTTCAGCCATACATCCTTAGAATGGTCATCGACTGGACATTTAGGCTGATCCTGTTGCTGTGCTAATTTCTGTTCTTGTTGAGCTTGCTGGCTATGCTTCAGCCATACATCTCTTTGATCATGTGGAACTGGACACTTGGACTCATCTCCGTCTGTCATTGCTTCTTTGTCTTATAACTTATCACAGGCTACCTGTAATTACGTATAACTCCGCGCCGCTTTTAACTCTTCACTTTGCCGGTTTTTGGCACTGGTATGATTATGCAATCCCCGACTTACCAGAGTTTTTGCCTTTATGCGATTTCCAACAAACTATTGTTCCTGGTGCACCGTTGAAGCCTTTTAGAAGTAACCATTAGTAGGGATTAGTACCCATTCAGATCGCAATCTGGAAATCATTCTAGAATCAATTATCACTTACTAAGGGAACCCGGATCGCCTGGTGGGTCTCGATTGTCATGGGGTTGATGATTAGGCTTTTTGACATTTTATTATTAATGTTATCTTTGGTAATGGAATGGGCCATGAGGAAAGTGGCCAGCAATGGGTGGAGGGTGCATGGTGGTGCAATATCCCAACTACAGTGTGCAAGAGACAATGGGGGAGGGGGGGGTCTTGCAGAAGTTCAAGTGAGAAGGTCCAGAGGGTGTAATTCATTACTTGAGCCCGGTTACTATATCTCAATTAGTTAAGTGCTAACCAGTAAATTGTAAACACTCTTATCAAGGGAATGTGTTTATTAGAAAAGTATATAAGGGCCCATCGGCATCGCGTATGTAGCTCTCTTGTGTATAGGCTACCTTGACAGAAAACAAAATCAACAACAAACTATAAGTACAAGTTGCAAATACAAGTTACAAATATAAATACAATTTACACCAGTTGAATATGTCGCTACAGAGTGGAAACCTACACAAAGTCTCCGAGATCCCATTGTCCCAGATCCACAGGCCTATTGTCCCAGTGCTGGACTACCAGAAGATCGATGCGATGGTGTCGACTATGAAGGGTAAGCCCATGGCCAGCAAGACGTGTTCCTTGGAAGGTGCCACTGAGCTCAACGGGCAGCTCCCACCCATCGATGTGATGTGCGTGCGTGAGAATGGCGAGAGCTATTATTTTGCGTTCGGTGGGTGCCACAGGTTCCAAGCCTACGACCGCCTGGCTCAGGAACAGAACGACCCACATATCCCAGTGAGGGCCAAGGTGTTGCCTGCCACAAGACACCAGTTGAAACTATATGTGGGTGAGTCGCTGGACACCATGTTCGAGAAAGCGGACATGCAAAGACAGCTCGAAGCCTGAAGCCTGAAGCCTGAAGCCTGAAGCCTGAAGCCTGAAGCCTGAAGCCTGAAACGTTTTTATGAATCTTTACGTCATTTTTTTTGTATGTGTTTTATGTCTAATGTTATGTACCAATAAGATTACAATGTTTAAGTCAGCGTTAACCGTGTTATGCAACACAACACACAGCAAGTGTGTTGTGTTGCATACTGCAGCTATATTGCACTTCGATACAGGTATGCGCATATCATATTACGTATTTACCATTTATAACCCCGTTGTCGGTGTTATAACCAGATACCAACATACGATCGAGAACCTTGTACATAGTGACAATAACTCATCACGCACAACGTTTACGGTCTCATTGGTCAGAAGCCCTTGCCTCGAAGACCTCGAACTGCAGCGCTGACTAGAGAGCCCGCAGAGCCCGCAGAGCCTTTTGGTGTCAAAGGGGGGGGGGATGTGAGCTACTTTGTGAAAAGCGCAGAAACTGCTGTACAGATGGGAGGGAATCGGTTCAATAAACCGCGCACTCCGACAAATCGGTGATTCTGCGGGCAGGGGGGGACCTGTCCTTCACTGGTATAAATAGCTGGCAGTTCTTTCTTCTTTTCAGCGTAAGCGCTTATGTCTTTATGGTACCGATCTGTACTGCACTCATAGCATTACTCTAATAAAATATAGTCTAAAATAAAAAATAATTACACAGCATGTTGTCTAGAATTAGCAGAAGGGCATTTTCCTCTACACGTATCAATCCATACAAGGTTACAGTTCTCGGTGCCAATGGTGGTATTGGGCAGCCATTGTCGTTGCTGTTGAAGTTGAACCAGAAGGTTACTGATCTGAGGTTGTACGATCTTAGAGGTGCTCCTGGTGTTGCCAGTGACTTGTCGCACATCCCAACGAACTCTACTGTGAAGGGTTTCACTCCCGAGGAGGCCGATGGTTTGAAGAATGCTTTGAAGGACACCGACCTGGTGTTGATTCCTGCTGGTGTGCCTAGAAAGCCAGGTATGACTCGTGATGACTTGTTTGCCATCAATGCCGGTATCGTGCGTGACTTGGCCACCGCTGCTGCCGAGTCTGCTCCAAACGCTGCCATCCTGGTGATCTCTAACCCAGTTAACTCTACCGTGCCAATTGTCGCCGAGGTCTTGCAAAAGAAAGGTGTGTACAACCCTAAGAAGTTGTTCGGTGTCACCACATTGGACTCCATCAGAGCTTCCAGATTCATCTCCGAAGTTGTCGGCACTGACCCAACCCAGGAGAAAGTAAACGTTGTTGGTGGTCACTCTGGTATCACAATTATCCCACTTCTATCTCAGACCAAGTACGGTGATAAATTGGACAAGGACCAAAAGGACGCCTTGATCAAGAGAATCCAGTTCGGTGGTGACGAAGTCGTCAAGGCCAAGAACGGTGCTGGTTCCGCTACTCTATCCATGGCCCAGGCCGGTGCTTTGTTCGCCAACGCTGTCCTATCCGGTTTCGCTGGTGAACAAAACGTCGTCGAACCATCTTTCGTCGACTCCCCTCTATACAAGGGCGAAGGTATCGAGTTCTTTGCTTCCCCAGTTACTCTAGGAAAGGAAGGTGTTGTTAAGATCCACCCAATTGGTACCATCTCCGCTGAAGAGGAAGAGATGTTGGCCACTTGTAAGGAGACCTTGAAGAAGAACATCGAAAAGGGTATCAACTTCGTCAAGTCCAGCAATTAAGTCAGGATCATTACATGATAAATAATGATTAAAGGATGAATGGAATCCCTCTTCGATGTCTTTATGTCCTTCACAAGATCATAAACAGAATTTCGGACACTATTTATTTCTTTCATTTTGCTTGCATTTGCTTATAGCTGGCAGTACTAGATCGAATCATTTCTTATCCGTTCATCTTTTAGCTATTTGCCTGCTATTACACACAAAGAAACCCCATTTACAATCACATGCTTTTTTTAACTATTCATTTATTTCATTACTTTTTTTTTGACTTTGAGAATTCCAATTTGTGTGTTACAGTGATTCAGACGACTTATGTTTATTGTGCTTGTTATTATTTACTATTTTATCGAGGTTTTCATCTCTTCGATTTTCTGTTACTAATAGATATTATTCATGTAATTATAGTCAATATTGACTACACATTTTTCCCTTTACTATTTTTTCCCATTGTTTAAATTTATTCTGCTTTATTATTTTAGAAAACCTCTTGTATGTAAATGAAGCATTACATTACATAGTTTATAAAGTAAATGCCAATATTCTGATAACTTATCCTGTGTAAATGGTAGTAGGTTTTTGCTCATGTCTTACTCTCCCAACCTTGAGTCACCTTTTCATGACTAGAACAACCTAGCGAAACCGGATGTATATTTTTGAATGAGCGAAAAAATCGCAAAAATGAGAAAACCAGGCCATAAAATACTACACCATACAAAATTCACCAACATATATAAAAACCAGACTAATGTGTCAAATTACAGTTTATAATAAAAGACCATGATCTTAAATGTACATTAACTAATGTAGAACAGAATTATAAAATTGCAATATGACAGAAATCTTGCTGAAAGGAAAACTTGTCGACAATCACACACGTTGTGAGCATTGGCACTCTGAGCTCGACATCATCGCATTGAAATTTAAATGCTGCGAGACATTCTACCCCTGCTATGAGTGTCATAAGGAATCTACAAGCCATGAAGTACTCCGCTATCATTCCAATACTAAAGAGAAAGTTGTCCTGTGTGGAAATTGTAACACTACAATGACGTTTGCTGAGTACAAGACAAGTAAGGAGCCTCTGCGATGCCCTTACTGTGAGTCTAAATTCAATCCTGGATGCAGTAATCATTATGACCTCTATTTTGAGTTCGATAAATAATTGTCATTGGCTTGGAAGCTCTATTTAGCATTTATGTAACTCCTTCGTTAATATAAAATGCAGGTTTATTTTTTAAGTATTTTGAATAATAGCTACAGAATTATTCTATTATAATTATCATAATGCCACCATTACCAAGGTGAATAAAAAAAATCTGATTTAACCCCAATGGCCTGATGTTGGTTTTCCGGAGAAATATAATCAAGCCAATAACAAATAGATTAAGTTTCAGATAAGTACACGCCTTTCAAAGATTATGCAGAAAAAAATCAAAAGTAACAAAATTTAGTGAGAGCAAAAAAAATGGCAATTGCTTGCTATGCGATTAAAATATTCAGCAAAATACCTGAAAATTATACCTTCGACTGGTAAAGATATTGTTTCTATTTCTTTTTGCCAGATTTTAGACGACCTTCAAAACCAGCTCTCTTTTTAGGAACAATAGAACCTGTGAATTTCCTCTTCATTTTCTGCTGCTTATTTTTCTTCTGACCCTTGTTTTGCTTCCTTATCTGCAAGTTTTCCTCTCTTCTCTTTTGCTTTTCTGCTATATTAGTTGCAACCGTTCTCTTTCTTTCTTGCCATTCTAGAGCAGATTTTCTTTTCTTGGCCTCCTTCCTTTTAAGTGCTTTCTTAAGAAGTTTCTCGTCGTCTTTTAGTCTTATACCTTCCGCTTGAAGCATAGCTTTTTGCCATTTTTCCTTTTCTTTTAGTTTGATTTGCTCTAGTTCATCTTTGTTTTGAATTTTGTTCTGTTTAGTTTCCAGTAGTTTTAAATGGGCTTTAATGTCGTTCTTTGCGGGTCCCTTCTTTTTACCGTTTGGCTGTTTCCTGAGCCTTTGCAAATCAGAGGTCGTTCTATCACCATCATCAAAGATAATATTTTGGAACATGACATCCTTGGCGGAGACACCATTCTTCTTTTGCTTCTTCTTTGGATTTTCTTCCAAGTCATCCTCGTTTTCCGATTCACTTGAGTGGTCTTCGTCGTCGTCGTCATCGTCGTCATCACTGTCACCACCATTTGCATGCTCAAGTTTCCTCTTCTTTCTGGCTTCTTCTCTTTTCCTCCTTTGCTCAAGGATGGCTTCTCTAGAACTAGCAGCACCTTGAACATTGGTACCTGGAGCTTTACGTTTCTCCTTTAAAGCTTGTATCTTCTGTTGAAGCTTGGATCTTAGCTCCTCAACATTTTTCAGTTTTTTAGCCTTCTCATTTGATTTCTTAGTAACTTCTTTAGTTGACTTTTCTCCATTTACTTCGTCATTATCATCTTCTCCTTCTTCAGCGTCCGCTGGCTCATCACGTTGTTCACGTTGCTTGTCGCCCAGTTTGATCTCATTACCTTCATCATCAAATATAACCTTTATGTCCTCATCTTCTTCATCCTCATCATCGTCTTCAGCTTCTTCTACCACCTCGCCTCCTAAGGCCTTGTGTTTGCCATTTACATCCGCTACCGGTTTCTTATTCAGCTTATTCAGCTTCGCACCAGGAAGCTCTACAGGAACAGCATTCTGCTCCCGCTTCTTCATCACATCCAAAGCGCTCGAGACCTCATCCCCCTGCTGTTCGGGGTCCAGCTTCTTCAACTTGTCATCGCGGACTTGCGACTTATCCTTCTTCTTCATCTTCCATTGGTCCTGCGTCTTCTCATCGTAATAGTACTTCGCAGGAATCAACGCCATCAGCCCATCAAAAGCCGACGAGTTCGCACGCAACCTCTCTTCTAGTAAATCACTCATGGTCGTCACCGTATTACCCTTCTGTTACAAATATACACCATATTAGCACTATATAACATAAATAATATACATATATTATAGCTCATCGCGACTCCCACTCCAGTGCTCTCTAAGCTCATCACCGCCCCCACTGGGCTCATCGCTTTTTTTCACTTTTTTCACAGAAAATCGATGCCCTGCAAATTTTTCAGTTCATATATACGAAAAAGTCACATGATTATAAATAATACGCTTCCTTGTATATATACTAAGAAGTAAATACGCTACTTGGGATAGTATTCAGCATGTTATCATCTATTTTGTATTAACTATAGATAGTAGTTGGTCCGACAGGGTTTTATTCGGGGATGTGTAATGTAACTAGGGAGGGGTGTTCAACGTTATCACCATTTCTCATGTGACTATGTCACTCATATGCTTCTATTGGTGTGAAATCAATTTTTATGGATTGAAATCACTACCCTGGCCATTAAACATCAGAGAGACGTCGATGCTCTTTCGGGTGGATGTTGCAACGTTTGCAGTCGATGCCCTTACTGTAGAGAAAATTTTTCCTATCATTTTTTGCAGTTTGTGCAATGAGTATTGTGTAATAATCTAGTAAAAAAAAATCAAAAAAAGAAAGTTGGGTATTAGAAGTTTGTTAGAACCATTTGGGTTCTCCTAGTATATAATTTGCATGCATTTCTACCTTTAATTATTTTTTTTGTATACTATTTGTGTTAATTTGTGTGTTTCTAATTGCATTTTCAGTCGGAACACTAAGCAAGCATACCAAGAAAAAAATGTCCCAAGGTAAATTGTTCATCTACAACACTCCAAGAGCCGCTCCTTCCAAGGCTATCATTGAGCACTTCAAGTTGGACTTCCAAGTTCTTGAAGATCCAAACGAATTGAAGGCCAAGTTCCCAAGACACAGAATCCCATCTTTGTTGCTAAAGAACGGTACTCAAATCACCGAGTCCATTGCCATTGTCAACTACTTGGTTAACCAAATCGATGACGAAAAGGTCAAGGCTGACTTGCTAGGTAAGAACGAGCTTGAGAAGGCTCAAGTCCTACAATGGTTGTCCATGACTACCGTTGACTTGTTCAACCACCTTGGTGCTTTGTACTTGACCTCCATCAAGAAGTTTGCTTACACCAAGCCATCCGTTGACTACCACTTCAGTTTGATCAACGAGGTTGCTGACTTCATGGAACAAAGATTGACCCACTACACTTACTTGGTCGATGAAAGAGCTACTTTGGCTGACGTCTACGCTTACTACATGTGTGTCTTGGCTTTCGGTCTAATCTTCGGCCCTGAATTCCCAAAGGCTCACCCAGCTCTAACTAGATGGTACAAGACTATGATGGACCACCCAATCATCAAGTCCTCTCCATCTCTTTTCCCAGCTTTCGCTGAGAAGGACATCGAATTGACTCCAAAGAAGGAAACTAAGAAGAAGGAAGAAAAGAAGACTGAGAAGAAGGCTGAAAAGAAGGAAGAAAAGCCAGCTGCTGAAGCTCCACAACAAGAAAAGAAGCCAAAGCACCCACTGGAAGCTCTTGGTAGATCCACTTTCGTCCTAGACGAATGGAAGAGAAAGTACTCCAACGAAGACACCAGACCAGTTGCTTTGCCATGGTTCTGGGAACACTACAACCCAGAAGAATACTCTTTGTGGAAGGTCGGTTACAAGTACAACGACGAATTGACCATGACTTTCATGTCCAACAACTTGGTCGGTGGTTTCTTCAACAGACTGTCCGCTTCCACTAAGTACATGTTCGGTTGTCTAGTTGTCTATGGTGAAAACAACAACAACGGTATCGTCGGTGCTGTCATGGTCAGAGGTCAAGACCACGTCCCAGCCTTCGACGTCGCCCCAGACTGGGAATCCTACGAATACACCAAGTTGGACCCAACTAAGGAAGAAGACAAGGAATTTGTCAACAACATGTGGGCTTGGGATAAGCCAGTTGTTGTCAACGGTGAATCTAAGGAAATCGCTGACGGTAAGGTTTTGAAATAAGCTAATTGACTTGGTTTAAGAGCATTTTCACTGGCTCCTTCCTTGTATAATGAACAATTTTCTATATCTTTTTACCATCCCCATATATATTATGTATGTCTAATACCGATTTTATGATATAACCTACGCGACCAACATTAATACAGATCCGAGGTAGCAGACATGTTATTGAAAAGTAGCTACTATTGAACTGTATACGCTGCAAACTATATGACTAATGTGAATATTAATTACACTTACTGTTGTAATGCCCATTGCTTAAGGATACGGTTAACTATGACGTGCGTCGTTATATTCCAACCAGGGCCCATTCAGCTCATAAAGGGTCAGGAAAAATATTGAAAAGAAGTGTAGATAGTGCCAATTATGGATGAATAAATCGTACTAAGCAAGTCAATTATTGCTAGATCGTATAGTTCTCAATAGAACTTTACTGAATTGGTTTTTGATACTAGTACAGGCATTATTCCCACTTCTCCTTTTCCGGTGCATAGGACTAGAAATCAACTACTATAAAGAAATGGCTACTGCGTTGTACACTGCTAATGATTTCTTTCTGGTGTCGTTGCCAGGAAATGCGAAGCCTGCTAGTGGTCAAGCTGATGTAGACACATGGCTGAAGAATAACTTACTTGGAGGCAGGACGTTCGTGTCTGATTTCAAGATACCTGAGTTTAAAATTGGTTCTCTGGACAATTTGCTAGTGGAGTCTGAGGACTTGAGTAAGATAGATAACCAGGTCGGGTCATCGGTTTCCAAGATTGTCGAAATTTTATCTGGTATGAATGAGGCATCTACTAACGATTATAAGACTATACCTATTAACAATATGCCGATTCCGGAGTATCTAGAACATTTTGAATGGCAAACAAGGAAATTCAAGCTTGATAAATCAATCAAGGAATTGATGAGCAATTTGTCAGACGAAGCATCACAGCTAGATCTTGATGTTAGAGCAACTTACACAAACTACACAAACGCAAAGTCCAATCTGGCTGCAGCAGAGAGAAAGAAGACAGGAGACTTGTCGGTAAGATCCCTACACCATATTGTTAAATCTGACGATTTCATCCTAGACTCTGAGTACTTGACCACTGTGTTAATTGCTGTACCAAAGAACTTGAAAGCCGATTTTGAGAAGACCTATGAGACTTTGAGTAAAAATGTAGTTCCGGGATCTGCTGGTATAATTGCAAAGGATGATGACTACATCTTGTACAATGTCCACCTATTCAAGAGAAATGCACAAGAATTTACCACGGCAGCCAGAGAGAAGAAGTTTATACCTAGAGAATTTAACTATAGCGAGGAGCTGATAGATCAATTGAAAAGGGAACATGATTCAGCAGCAAGTTTGGAACAATCTCTACGTATCCAATTGGTAAGATTAGCTAAGACAGCGTTCGTCGACGTATTCGTGATATGGTTCCACATCAAAGCCCTGCGTGTCTACGTGGAGTCTGTGTTGCGTTATGGGCTTCCTCCACATTTCATAATTAAGATCATCGCAGTACCCCCAAAGAATGTAACTAAATGTAAGCAAGAGCTAGTAGATGCGTTTGGATTCCTAGGTGGAAATGCTTTCGCTAGAGACAAGAAGGGTAAGATTAGCAAAGACGACACGTCCTTACACCAATACGCAAACTTGGTGGACGCAGATTATGAACCGTTTGTATTCTATCACATCAAATTGTAGTGATTTACCTCCCCATAGCTTAATTGCGTTTCTGGAGAACATTTCGTAACGCTACCTACCATAGTACATATAATAATCTAAAAGTACATACATAAATGGCAAAAGAACTCAACTTAATATAGTCTATCGCTACCTACCATCAAGCACTCCTACACTCAAACAGTCTCTCAACTTAACAATATATGTTTCATTTTTACAAGAAAATATGACAACAGTTGAACTTCGCTGGCGAGGAAAAATCGTTCACCAGCGAAGGTTTCCATAAAAAGTCAAAAATACGGGGGGAAGACATAAGTGAAAGTTGAAGTACAGTAAATCGCATTGTTTTGGTCAAAACTGTAGCCTCAATAGGTTTATATTTTAGATCGGTTTAGTTCCAAGTATAAATATCCCGTACCATTGCTGGTAATTGATACTTATAGTGAACCAGTGGCGAGTCGGCGGAGTGATTTACACTTAATAAGGGACATTGAATAAGTACTTACAGGGCCCGCATTGATACAAGATCATAGAGAGTTACGATGGTTATGCATTGGAGTTTGGGTTCTAAAGATACTGAAAGGCTTCCGTCGGATCTCATTTCGTTGACTGCGAAGCCTATTGAGCCAAGTCCAGTGACTGCAGTTGTAAGACTGGCCACTGCAAATAAGGAGAAGTTAGCAGAGTTAGAAAAACAGCGTAGCGCTGATACACAGGATGTGGTGAAACAGGTAAGGCATTTCACTTTACAAGAAAATAATACGATTATTCATTACCCGATTACCAATTTTGCAGATGAGAGCATATTCAACTTTGAAAAGGTGTACGACGTAGGAGTACCATTAGTAGACATTCACAAAAGTCTATCAGAATCTGTCTTGAAGGATATATATGATGGCTATGATGTGAGTATAATTAGTTATGGGGAAGCTGGAAGTGGTAAGTCGTTTACACTGTTTGGGAACGAAGATTCTGACGGTATTATTGCACTCACGTTTCAGGACATTATACAAAAAAAGAGAGAATTAGAGAAAGATCAGAATACAATAGTAAATATTCAAATTTCTGCTTTAGAAATCTCTTTGGAGAAGGTGTATGACATGTTACATTCTGCAGATGATAGGAAGCCGTTAAAGTCGCACCACGAAACTAAGAAGTTTGGGCTATATTACCAGGAAGCCAATAATGAATATATAAATAGTATCAAAGAGTTTGATAGAGTAATGAAACTGATACAGGATAATAAGGAAGCGTCTGAAAAGAAGATGGATAGTAAAAGATCGACTTCGCATGTTGTTATCAGATGCTCTGTTGAACAATTAGATAGAGTACACGGGACGATCACTTCATCGAATATAATGTTTGCGGATCTTTGCGGTTCTAACAGATTTGAAAAGGACGTGGACCAGAAGTTAGGTGTAGAGAATATAAAAAAGCTGAATCTCTCGATTTCCAACTTGGAAAGTGTGGTCAATTCTGTGCTTCAAAACCAACAGAAGAACCACCTATATATAGAAAACAAGTTGGTACCAAGTGTTAATAGTTCAGATTTGCAGCGAGTACCATACAAGGACTCACAGTTAACTGGCTTAATACAAGAAGCTTTGGGTGGTAACTCTCGCACCCGTGTTGTGTTAAATTGTTTCGATGATAAATCGCACCATGAGGAGACTATCGCCACTCTACGATTTGGTGTTCAGTTGCAAAATATTCTAAATTTTGTAAGGGCAGACGTTACCGGTTTGAACTCCAAAAAGACGCTTGATCTTTTGATCGATAATATGAAGGTTATAGAAAATAATTATGATCAAAAGATAACCCTATTAGAATCTGAGCTTAATAAACTAGCGGACACTGTTAAGAAGGCAAAGGTGACTGAGGAGCTAGAAACCGAGATTGTAGAGAAGAATGATGAGATAAAGAAACTAAGAGAACAATTAGAGACGATGACACAGTTGTTCAATAACATTGATCCCAAGGAGTCTGAGGATACCAAAAAGATCATTCAAACTTTGATGGAGAAATGTGAAAGTGTTGCTCAGTTGCAACTAGAACTGGAGGGTCAATTGCATGAGAACTCTATCTTGAAAGGAGATGGCGAGATCAAAGACGCTAAGATACGAACATTGGAAACAATGAACTCCCGATTAGTCGAACAATTACAAAATCAAGAAAGTTCTACACAAGATATACTGAAGAGTAATGGTATTCTTAAGAAAGAACTCGAAGCGTTATCGAATATATCTAAGTCACAACAAGAAAAGATCAAGATTCTCGAAGCCAAACTAAGAGACTCTGTAGTGATTAGTTCTACTGAGAGCTCACCAAGGAAGGGATCGGTAAGTTCTTCCTCAATAAATACAATGTTGCCCATAGATGAGTCTGACGGCCAATCTAAATCGTGGGGGTTTGTATCATCTTCCTCGAAAACTGGAAACTTTTGGGGAGGTCGCAAAGTCTCTACTAGCAGCATGACCACAATTACTTCCCAGGATTCATTTCAACCAAAGCCGTTAAAGAAAGGGTTTAGTCTAAACACAGTCAAGCCAAAGAACGAACCTGAGGCCGGCTCGTAGGCCTGCCATGCGGCTCACTTCACCATCTCCACTACCAATATAATCTATAATGAACTAATATAGTCCAAAATAACACAATATAATAAGTAATCTGCACTGTTGGCTTCGAAGCTCATCGCATTTGAGTGGTGAACTGGAATGTTGACGTTTTCTGATCAGAAATTCGCTCAAAAGATCCTTCTTCTACGGAGTTTTCTTCGGTATTTGAGAGTGAAAAAAAAGTCAAAACAAAAGAAAAACAATAAAATCCTGAAATTCATAATCTGGTCGATTATCAAAGCTAGTTTTGGTACTTAGAAATAGGAGAAATAAGGATTGGTATTCTGTTAGTGAGCGCTTATTTCTCTATTGAATTTGTTAGGTTAGCAAGCCAAAAAGAACGATGTTAGAATTTGTGTCTTTTTTGCTGTCCCTGTTGCTATTGCAACCGGTTTTAGGTTACAGACCTGTAATCCATCCAAAGGAGAAGGAGACAACGTCTGAGGAACCAAAACCATGGATCCGTACAGTTTACTCGACTAAGGTTGAAATTGTTACACCTACAGTTATTGCTGGTGTTACATTTTCCGCCAAGCCATTGGCTACTCCTGATCCTTTACAGCCTTGGGTTTCTTTACAAAAGGATGGTAGACCAAAAACTATCAAGCCTGAAATCAAGAATGGGCATACCAGAAAGGGTCGCCCTGATTATTCCACCTACTTCAAGACCGCCACCATTCACAAATACGCTTATGATGAACTGAAGGCTCATAATATGGATCCAAACGATGTTTATGAAGAAGAAGTCTGGTTGGATGAGGACGATACCTATGTATCCTTGAACCCCGTTATCAGATGTACTCCAAACCGTTATGTCAATAAGAAACAAGATATTGTTGAAGGTCCATTCTGTACTCCTAAGGAAAACTCCAGATTTAAAGTCGGTTCAACATATTTCGTCACTTGGTTTACGAAGTTCTTTGAAGAGCCTACCACAGGAAAAGTGGCTGATAAAGTTCGTCTACATATTTCATATGTTAAGGAAAAGGCCCGCGAGAAAGGTTACCACAGAAGAGCTCTTCCAGCCACTTTTTACACTTCTGAATGGTTCCATAATGTCGATGGTCTTTACGCTATTGAACCCGAAAACGATTGGTTAGGCAAAGAATATGAACGTCGTGTTGTTATCTCTATTCAACCAGACTATATTCCAGATGATGAGTTTGATCCTCTCGAGCATGGTGTATTACTTTATCTCATCAAGGGAACCAAGGTGGCCAAGAAGACCAAGGATGAACTTAGATTGGAAGATGCAGGTATCAGTGATGATACTTGGTACTATGTTGCTTTAACTATTCCAACATTAGTTGTTGTTGCCTTGGTATTCATGTACTTCTTTTTGTATCTGAATAAGGGTAACAGAGATTTCTCGGATATTACAATGCAGGAAATGAAAAAGAAGCACCGTGTTTTAGGTAAAATCTCTGATATGAAGGGATTCAAAAAGTTCAAGAATCATAAATACAGTGAGCTTCCAACCTTCCAAAAGACTGATAAACAGAGTTAGGTCTTTTTTGCATACTAAATACCCAACTAACTTACTTCACGATTTTCAATTTGTTGCATTTGTAGTGACTTTGTTTATTTATGAATATATGATAAAATATCTACGCTCCATCGTTCTAAGCTTAAAGTTACTGCTTAGTAGCTTTGAATAATATATGAACAATATAATAATTTAATTTTATATGCAATAATTTAATTTTATATGCAATAATTTAAACTATAAATAGTGCAATTAATTGATATTCATTAAATCCATTTTTGTCGAGCAGCAACTTCGCAAATTTTTTCGAGTGTGATTACCCTAGGATCAGGTTTAAAACTCTGTCTGGCGGGTCCACTAGCACCATCAGTATCAGTGATGTATCTCTCTTCGAACTCATCATCTTCTGTATCTTCATGGCCGTTAACTTCCTCAATATAGTAAAAGAATGGTTCAAGAACAAGCATTATTTTCCAGAAATTATTCGTGCCGCAATTAGCAAATAATACATCCACTAGATTGGGTAGGTATTCAAGTTCGATATACTCTTCAGCACAACACACAAATTCATCTAATTCATAATCTTGTTCATCCGCTGATAACGTGGAGTACATTTCCGATAATAATGTCAACTCTTTGCTGATAGTCTTAGGGATATCTTGTCTAGCTTGCCATAGTAGCTTTTGTGCTCTTTGTAATCTCTCTTGTGCAACAACATTATCGGCGTTGTTGAGATTAATATTCTGCAAGTTTGCACTAAGTTCTTCAATCTCATCAGCAGCTTCTTTCTTCGTTTTTTCTTGGTCTTCTGAATTCTCCGTTTCTAGGTCTTCCAATCCATTTGATTTGGGGAGGAAACCATTACGTTCACTTTTTTCCATCAGCTCATTATACTCATTGTATAATGAAATAATCTTCATCATTGGCTTATAAAGCTGTTGACAAACTTTCATTTCGGAATGTGGAACAATGACTTTCTCCAGATAATAATTTATTAAGCCTTCCATGAAATTGGCCCATATAGATGAAAATATGTAATTTTCATCATAGGTTTCCTCAGTGAATTCAAGGTTGATATTTTGTTGCATGATTTGTTCAGTTAAAGTTGGTAGTAGTTTCATTTTAGTTTTTTTATTGATTAATTTTTTTGTATCATCTTTTGATTTACCTGACGTAGCATTATCTATTTTCGATTTATTTTCCTCATTTTGACCTTCAGTCTGATCATTATTGCCTTCTGCTTCAGGACTTCCATCCTTCTCCGTATCTTTCTGATCTTTGTCGGCTTCATTTTTATCAAACCAATATTCGGGTCCTCCTCTTTCTGATAATGTTACCAATAGAAGGAATAATTTGATTTTGACCCATGGACTTAACATTTCGACAATCTCATCGCTTATTCTACTAACATCCTCGTTGATCTTCCTATGAATGCATCTAACAAATTTCTTGATGTAATGAGACTTCCTTAGTCCATATTTGAAATTAAGATATTCTATAGAGGTGATGGTATCATAAACAGTACCAGAAACAGCCATCTCTTTCACAAAATTAAACCGTGGTCTTCTTCTTCTGCTACGTCTCCTTCTCCTCTCTCCAATATTATCTCCTTTTGCGCCCGCACTTCCATCAGAAATTGGCTGGGCTGATTGTTCTGGACTATGGTTTGCATGTTCTGCTGTAGCAACGCTCATATCTGTTGTCAATGTTCACTAACTTATTCACCGTGTTATGATTATGAAGTAAATTGGAATGTCTAAATTGCACAGATTATATTATCTTATGCTCTGTAATCATAAATAGTTCAGCAATGCTTGGACTCTTAAAGTTATGGGCCTTCTTGACAAAGTTACTGTCTTGTTACTGCTTGAAACTGCTTTTAATAGGGCCCTCATTGCTATTTTTCAAAATTTCAGTTTCGCTGTGTGAGCGTGAAAAAGTAACAAAAAAAGTTGATGATATATGCAATAGATTTCAACAAATAGATGTAGTAATAATGTAAATGTTATAGTACATACACACCAACTTTGCATTTATATAGTAGCAAGAGGTAATTGCAATTGCAATGTAAATTATAGTATACAACAATCTTACTGATTCGATTTAGGTTATGTTTAATAACAAACTGTGCCTGCACTTTAAATGCGTTTGTCGTAATAACAATCCAGTAGTGATCCCTTTTACTCAATGTGTAGTCCAGGTGTTTCAATATCTGATTGCATAGCATAGGTTCCTAGAATAGTTCGGCCATTAAATTTTTTGCCTGAGAGTTCGTTTAGAGCACTAGTGGCATCGCCTTCGTTTTGAAACTTGATAAAAACAGTTCCGGCTAATTCTTTAATATGGTCAATGTTAATACGGTAGTCTACACTTGGTATAGCTACCTGCAAATCATAGTTTTCAAAGTTAAGTATCTCTTTTAGTGATTCCTTTAGTTCAGCTATATTTTTTTTCTCTTTCAGTTCCATAGGGTCTATGCAGTTTAACAATATTATTGTTTCATTCGGTTTCCTGCCTTCACTTGTAGCTAATTTTGGTAAGGTATCAAATTGCAGTTCTTCAATTGGTTGAAATAATCCCCTATTGTCGTTGATCTTATAAGTTTCAACACTCTGGCCGTTCAGTTTCCAATCAATAGTGGACTCAGAACCACTATTTTTGAGTAAAACCAATATAAGTTTGGTAAATTTAATATCATCATTATCGCTATCTTTATAAAATATTGGCTCCATGAAATCAAAGTCACCAGATTTTGGTGCTTTCAAGTTCGCGAGTATCTCTTGCTTTGTGCTTCCACCAGTTTCAACGTTCTCAACGCACAAGGTATCTTTGTTACATATTTTGTTGATTCTGTCATTTGTAGCAATGTAGTTTTGTGGTCTGGTAATTGTTATAGTCTGTTGTTCATTTAATTGACTGACGAGGAATTTGTGGCACGCTATAATTAAAGACGCTTGTTCTGGCTCTGAGGTTTCTAGGTGCAAAACTGCCTTGGACTCCAGTTCTTCTATATCATGAAAAGAAACAGGTTTCAAAAAAAAATCTTTGAGGAAGTCTTGAGACTCTAATAACTGTTCAATCTTTGTTAGCAAAAGCTTCTGCAACGTTATGATCTTTTCTATGTCTTGTTTCCCATCTATTTCAATAACAATGTGGCATGCAGCTCTGTTCTTTGTAATATTCCTGAAAATGGGGTCATCCAGGTTTGCTACCTTTTTGGTTTGATGGTGGGGTGGTTTGTGCACACTGTTGGGTTGTGGATTACCACTGTTATACCTATTTCTCTGGTTTTGGTTGGTGTATTGTTGTGGTTGGTTCTGGTACCTGTAGTTTTGGTTATGGTTTGGGTTCTGACCGTGGTTTTGCGTTTGTCTATATCCACTGTATTGATGGTTAGGATTCCTTTGCGCATTCCTACTATATCTCTGGGTCTGGTAGTAGTCATCACGGCTCATATTATTGTTATACTGTGCCGCATTCTGGTAGTTTCCCCTCCTCTCGTTGCTATACCGCGTACTTCTCCCATGATCCTGTCGAGACATGTCAGAGCTACCACCCTTGTCCCGCTCCATGCGCGACTCACCAGTTCCACTCCCAGTACCAGCACCAGTACCAGCACCAGTACCAGCACCAGTACCAGTTCCAGCACCAGAGGGCTTACCACCCATCGACTGAATGATCTTAGCTCGCAAATCTTCCAGCGTCTTCTCCGTCTCAGACATAGCCTCTACCACTCTCAAGCAATGCAACTTTCTCAATAAAAGAAGAACAACCCCAAGTTATCAGGGTCCCAACCTACAAAATACTTCTCTTGATGCCTTTGGCTAAGCCGTATTATGGTTTTCAGCCCAAGGACCGCTCGAGAGAACAGCAACAAAGTGACAATAGAAAAAAGCAATTCAAAAAATTGATGTATCTTGTACGGAATGTTCTGTGCAAGTGCAATCAAAGGAAAAATTTGCCAGATGCATCGTGCAGACCCTTCGAGGATACAATGGGGGTGGAACAGAATGACGTAATTTCTCTCAGTAAAATTTCTTGAAATCTGTAAATCGGAATCTTGCATCAAACAGGATTCTATATTCTTGATTAGATATATAGGAGAGGTGGGAGGGCGTTCTAGCTGTTTGAGTCGTGTTTTAGGTTTGTATTTTAGTCGGAGTTGGTAGCGGGTAATGGAATCTCAGACACTAGCGCCTATGGACGTGCGTGCGAAGTCCTACGAGAGTTTGCAGAGTCACAACTCGCTGACGTCGGAGGCCAAGCATGAGCTGGTGAGTTTCATCTTCCCTGACTGCAGGGCTCTTTACAAGTTACACATCGACCGGTGCCGTGAGCTGAACTACTCAGAGATTCAGCTGGAAGGCTTTGATATATACATTGTTGAGCAGTGGGCCGCTGTGCGGAAGCTTTCCACGCTGATAACCACGTACACTGGTAACTCTCAGGACTCTATATTTGCCGTGCGGGTGCTGCTTCCCAGGGAGCCCAGCCTGTGGCCCCCCGAATTCAAGGCTTACCATGACCAATTATTGAAATTCTGTAAGCCCATGGTGCGAGATAAAGGCATAGTCTTTGTTACAGAGCTGTCTACCATCCCGTCTAACCTGAATATACTGCACGTTGACACGGGTGACCAGCGGGAGGCGTGGAAGAACTTCAAAGTCAACTACGATCTTAAACGGTTACACTGTGGCGGAAGGTCAGCCCTGCTCTTGCGCGGTCCCTCCAGTGCTGCAGTGGGTAAATTCGCCCAGCTGTTCAAGATATCTATGGACCATTTCCCACAAGATAATGCGCCAGGTTCAAGCGATACAACTCCACAGAATGGTGCCACAGATAGCAGCCATCATAATGATAAGAAGACCCTGGGACAAGCACTGCATTTGGTGAAGATGGCTTCTCACTACGACCAACATATGTACTGTCCTGTCGCAGAACTAATAACCCTGGTACAGATATCTTTAAACTATTTCAACATGTTCGAAGGTTGCCCTTATAAAGATGGTTTACTATGTGAAGAAACGAAGAAAGCCATAGAAAATTGGTGGGATAGTTATGGTAAGATATATCTGGGTATTGAAAAACCTAAAAATGAGGCAATATTAGGACCCACTACTGTAGCGTCTTTGTTCAGCTTTGTGCTTTGTTGTTTCTTCAAACTAATGCTTGAAGATTGTATTTCCTCTAAGGATCCCTTTGATGAAGAAGAATTTTTCACTGGTATTTACACATTTCAAAAGAAGTACAATCTTGTCAGAGAAGAAGAGCGTACGTATCTCGATTTGCTGACTATACAAAAATTATTTGCTGTGACAAACAAAGAAACGAACAGAGATTTGTTTAAGTTCCACAAAGTGGTCAAATCTGCTGTTCATGACATTAAGGGTAACGGTAATTTTAGGCAGCTCTCAAATGATGTGTTAACAACCGATTTAGACAACCTTATCAAAAACGTACATTGTGGTTCTCTTGGCTGGCTCTGGAAAACCAAAAATGGAAAGAGAGATAATAGCTATCTCTGGAAGAGAAATGAGTTTGCTAATTTCACATATGAGAATGGTGATTTAGAGACAGAACTAGAGAAACAAACAGCATTATGCAAACAAAGAAGGGAGCTTAAAGAGGAGTTAGAGAAACAGAAAAAGGAGTCTGATATAATATTTGTGGAAGAAAGAGAGTGGATAGATGATGAAAAAATCCCAGATATACCACAAGTAACGGAAATCGCAAGTTCAAATGAATCTATATCGTCAATGTTATGCAATTATGATGTTGGAAAGTTTATGCGCATGAATGATACCAATCAAAGTTATAGAAATGAGTACTTCAGAAGGAATTCCTTTCCCTTCATGAAAGCTGAGACATATCCAAAATATCACACATTTGCTGTTGGATACGAACCTCTGGCTTCCGTGAGACACAGAGCTGGTTCAATAAGTTGTATTCAGGATGGATTAGAAGTATGGGACTTACCATTTGATTCATCGGCGGTTAAAATTGCTCGGGATATAATGAGAACTGAAAGATTAGAAGATCCAAATGGCCCTCAGCTGGAAAGCTTTTCAGAAAATGTGATTGAAGAGGATATCTGCTATGAAGATGAGGAATTAATGAGAGAGTGTTCCAAGTTCAGTGATAAATTCAAATCGATATTGCAAGAGCATAAGATTTACTATTCAAATCTGAAAACGCTAGATGATGCTAAGTGGAAAGTCGGTCATGATCAAGCTTTACTAGAGAACGATATGGAAGAAATTAACTCTTTGAGTTCAAAACTGGCTTATAATGTTAAGGTTCTTGAAAGAAGAGTAAGAGATGTAGAGCGGAGCATAAATAGATTTCAAGATAAAATAAGCACAGTGCAGGAAAGTATACTTGAAGGTGGTTGTGGAATTAAAGATTCGCTATTTGCGACTTGTGATGAGAAAGAATTGCAGGAGATTATATTGGGGATGATGAATAAAGAGAAAACTAAATATCAAGCTTTGTGTCTAAAGGTTATTAGCATGGAGGTATTTAGTCAGTTTAAGGATGATTTGATGGGATGGTGCAAATGGTTATTCGGCGAATTTTCTTTCCACAAAGGGATAAAGAAAAATGCCAATGATTAGGGACTTTTAGTCGACATACTCGATGAAGTATGATTTACTTTTTATAGATTAGGATCAATATGATATCCTTTGTTTTGCTAATTTTATACATATTCAAATTATATGCTTATAGATTTTGTTTTAGAATATATTAAAGAATTACTCTGGTATATCATGCATAAGCAATCTTAAACACATACATTGACGATATGATTTAACTAACCTCAGCTATAAATCAAGTTTATACGTTTCCTTGATATGTTTGATTTTCTCCTTCACCTGTATGATATCAGGTAGATTACTAGGTAGTGTATCCCAATCTATCTCAGCATATAGCTTTTTGAATTTCTCCACCACCACCTCTGTATTGGTTCGAGAGCATTGTTCCCTAGCTTTCAGTAGTTCTGTACTATTCTTGAGTAGGTTTTCTCGTACTGTGAAGTTCTCATGCATGTATATCTCGTTATTTTGATCTCTAGCCAGTTTCTGCTCTATGATGAAGTTTCTGATGGATATTAGATGCTCATTTATGCTATTTACAAGAGCGATGATTCTCTTATTGATGTACTCCTGTTGCTCAATTTCATACATCAATTGGTAATTCTCTCTTATCAACTGCTCTGTTGTAGTGGGTTCTGATAATTTTTTATACGCATCTAGGGTCTCTTCACTAGGTCTTTGGCTGAACTCTTCATATGAAACTACAGATTGTTTAGATAACCGTTTCAATAACAGTTCTATTTTATCCGTCTCTTTCCTGCTATCTCGGCAACCAACGCTCAGGTTCTTCGCCAGCAAGTTCAAGTATTCGAAGTTATCATAGCTTCCTTCGTTCATCTGTGGAATTGGTTCTGGTTATACAGCTCTGGCGGCGGTATCCTGTACTAGTTGTTTGACTATTGGGTAGAATTATGTAACTGGTAAATTACTGAGATTTTTGTTTATATTCTTAGGCCGTATTTCAAAAGGGTACTCTGATTTATTTAATAGGTAATGCCTATCCTACAATTTTGGTGACCGTGTAGTCAACCTAAACATTAAAATGTTGGTAATTCCAATACAACAAACGATTGCCTGTCTTTGGAAATAAAAAAAAATAAAAATTTCGAATCCCAGTCTTCAAACAATAATTTAAGTTACGCAGTAATGGTATTGTTAGCTCATACCATCAATTAATATCGTTTGTAGCAGCGCGAGAGTAATGTTTATTAACATTACTACATTTAAGTAGGAAAAAAAATAAGCACTCACGATGGGGGTCGAACCCATAATCTTCTGATTAGAAGTCAGACGCGTTGCCATTACGCCACGCGAGCTTACTATTTGTTGATGTTTGAACGAATCATATTAGTATCATATCAAACAGTGTATAATCATGTGATCTTACCACATAGTTGTATAACTCAACTTGATTCCAATATGGAGAGGCACTTTATCTCTAGTTCCCTTAACGGTAGAAGGCTATTGCAAGAAAACAATCTAAGCAAATTGGTATATAGATACTTGAACCAATAAGATAAGGTGGGTAGCTATATTTGTATTTCTTGACATTTCTCCGTATAGTATTTATGCTATTGTGATCGATCCAAATGCAGTTTTATGGTTGTCATCAATAAAGTACATGGGAAAGCAGAAACATACACTTTCACACATCAAAAAACACAGTAAAATATGTAGTACACACATGTACAACATAAATATTCAAGACCTGATTGCCTAGTCAACTTTCTTTATGTAGCGAGGCCAGGTGCTCATACCCGCTGCTGAAATAAGGTACTTCCGGGTAAGTTTTGGAAAATTTTCTTGGAATTTTTTTTCAGAAAATTTCATTCAAAATTGAAAAATTTGCGATGAGCATCGCATATGCTGTGTGATAATAGTGAAAAGGTGAATGATTTATTATAAAACACATAGCTTGTTCACTGTTTTTGATTTTGTTTTTGGTTTTTCACAGTATATTGAGAGGCTAATTTGAAAGGAGTGACACACTACTTGGAAGAATGGTTAAGGGCAGGAAGAGCCAGAAGGCGGATAAAGTTACGAAGGCCAAGAAGAGAGTTGCTGATGAGGTCGACGAGTCAGAGTCCGAGCCTGAGTTGCAAGTCGAGGGTCTAATAGATGCTGAGGCTGAGAGTGAGGATGATGAGTCCTTCGAATCTGCTGAAGAAAATGCTTCCGCTGAAGAGGATGAGGAGGATGAGGAGGATGAAGAGGACTCCGATGCGGAATTGAACAAGCTATTGGCTGAGGAAGAAGGCAATGATTCTGAAAGTGAGTACAACACATCTGACTTCTCTGAGGACGACACTAAATCAATGACTGATAAGCTATCAGGCGTTAAGTTGACTACAATTGCTGAGCCAATTATTAAAACTAAATTTTCTGATGGGACACCAAGAGTAATAAAACCAGAAATCAACCCAGTTTACGATAGCGATGACAGTGACATCGAATCGAAGAACACTATTGGTAATATCCCACTATCGGTCTACGATGAAATGCCACATATTGGTTACGACGTCAATGGTAAAAGAATCATGAGACCAGCCAGAGCCTCCGCTTTGGATCAACTGTTAGACACCATTGAGCTTCCTGAAGGATGGACTGGTCTGTTGGACAAGGAATCAGGTACCAGTCTGAATATCAGTAAAGAAGAACTTGAATTGATCTCCAAAATACAAAGAAATGAGCAAACTGACGAAAGCACAAATCCATACGAACCATTGATTGATTGGTTTACTAGACATGAAGAAGTGATGCCTCTATCTGCTGCTCCAGAACCAAAGAGAAGATTTGTTCCATCCAAGAATGAAGCTAAGAGAATCATGAAGATTGTTAAGGCTATCAGAGAAGGCCGTATCATCCCACCTAAGAAAATGAAGGAATTAAGAGAGAAGGAAAAGAGTGAAGACTTCAATTACGATCTATGGGGTGACTCAACAGAAACAAATGATCACATAATGAACTTAAGAGCACCAAAGTTGCCTCCTCCAACAAATGAAGAAAGTTACAACCCGCCCGCTGAATATCTACCAACAGAAGAAGAAATAAAGGAATGGGAAAATACTGAATATAGTGAAAGAGAGAGGAACTTTGTTCCTAAGAAGTATGATTCTTTAAGAAAGGTCCCAGGTTATACAGAATCTGTGAGAGAGAGATTCGAGAGATCTCTAGATCTTTACTTAGCACCAAGAATGCGTAAAAACAAGCTTAACATTGATCCTGAATCATTAATTCCTGAGTTACCATCTCCAAAAGACTTGAGACCATTCCCAATTCGCTGTTCCACCATCTATTCTGGTCATGAAGGTAAAATTCGTACATTATCCATCGATCCTACTGGTATTTGGCTTGCGACTGGGTCAGATGATGGTTCAGTAAGAATTTGGGAAATTTTAACAGGCAGAGAGGTTTATAGGGTTCAATTAGTGAATAAAGAAGATAATCCTGAAGATAACATACACAGTGTAGAGTGGAATCCAGATGGGTCTGTTGGTATATTAGCTGTTGCAGTCGGTAACAATATTTTCTTAATCGTCCCACCAATTTTTGGTTATGACATTGAGAATGCCGGTAAAGTTAGAATTGAGCATGGTTTTGGTTACGATACTTTCGGTTCAACAAAGAAAGCTAATCTAGAGGTTAATGGATCTGATTTAGAATCCGATGATGAAGCAGCAAATGCAAATACAGCCGTAAAGAAACAAGTTGCGCAATGGCATAAACCTACCCAGAGACAAATGGAACAAGATATCTGTATTGTCATTGTATGTAAGAAGCCTGTCAAGAAGCTATCATGGCATAGAAAGGGTGACTACTTCGTCACAGTTCAACCAGACTCTGGTAATACATCCGTATTGATCCATCAACTATCGAAGCATTTAACACAATCCCCTTTCAGAAAATCAAAGGGTATTATAATGGATGCCAAGTTCCATCCTTTCAAGCCGCAGCTATTTGTTTGTTCACAAAGATATGTTAGAATCTATGACTTATCACAACAAGTATTGGTCAAGAAACTTTTGCCAGGCGCTCGTTGGTTATCTAATATAGATATCCATCCAAGAGGTGACAACTTGATAGCATCCTCATATGATAAGAGAGTTCTATGGCATGATCTGGACTTGGCTGCTACCCCATATAAGACTCTGAGATACCACGATAAAGCCGTTAGAAGTACGACTTTCCACAAAAAACTACCACTATTCTGCTCTGCTGCAGATGATGGTTTCATCCATATCTTCCATGCTACAGTCTATGATGACATGATGAAAAACCCAATGATTGTGCCGTTAAAGAAACTAACAGGTCATAAAGTGCAAGGCCATCTGGGTGTTCTTGATACTATTTGGCATCCCAAGGAAGCTTGGTTATTCTCCGCTGGTGCTGATAACACAGCCAGAATGTGGACTACCTGAGAAGATAGAGACGGAAAAGGAACTTTTAAATTCTGCATATATATACTCTGCATAAGAAACAAGTCTATACATATTCAAATTATGTACAGCCCATCAAAATAGAAAACTGTATACTTAAAAACTATTTCATTTTTAATGCAGTGCCAGGTCATGATGTCCCAACCCGATTTTTTTCACAGGGCATCGCATCGCATCGGAAAGAAAAACAACAAATTCTCAAAAGCTTTGAAATTTTTTTCATAATGTATAATTTTTGATCCTAACTATTGATGTTGCCATATTTGTTCTATTAAGAACCCTTAGATGACCAAATACTAAGCATATAGACAATTTCAGAGTTTATCTTATTTGAAAGATTCTTTGAATTTGTGCTCCTTGATTCGAAATCATAGAACAACAATTTCTTAGGAATTAAGAACAGTGACAGAAAAAGAACTATTGCACTTTATTTGAAAAAGTATAAGGCATTGTTTGCTAATCCTCTAAACAAAATTTAGCAAACATGTTCGGAAACACCAATTCTATGTTTGGGAACAACTCGCAAACGTTTGGTGCTGCAAATACTGGAATGAATAGTAATACTAATGCATTTGGCGCAAATAGCAATGCGTTTGGTACTTCTACACAAACTGGTTTTGGTAATAACACATCAAATGCTTTCAATACTGGTGCAAATACGGGTCTCAACGCCGGTGGAGGGTTATTTGGCTCTCAGAATACGCAAGGTAACACCGGAAATGCATTCAACCAGGGAAACACCGCTCAAAATAGCCCATTTGGTGCAGCGAGTGGCTCAAATAATACACCAGGATTCGGAATTAACTCAAACCAACCTCAAAATGTTTTTGGTGCCCAGAGTTCGCCCTTCGGCAATAGCAAACCAGTGGGTTCTACCGGTTTATTTGGAAGCCAACCAGCAAATACTAATAACGCCTTTGGTAATGCAAATTCTACCAATAACGCCTTTGGATCAACCAATAATATGCAAAACAATTCTCCATTTGGTACAAATTCTTTTGGAAATAATACAAGTAACACCAATACAGGTCTCTTTGGCCAACAGAACACTTCAGGTGGTGGATTGTTTGGTAATAACCAAAATCAAACTAATGCTTTTGGAGGTCCTCAAAACAATAACGCTAATAATTTCACGCAAAACAAGCCTGCCAACGCGTTTGGACAACCAAATACTATGAATAACGCTTTCGGCAATAATTCTACTGGTGGCCTGTTTGGTAGCACAGGGACGTCTTCGACTGGTGGATTATTTGGACAAAATGCTTCGAATTCTTTTGGAAATAATAACAGCACTACTACTGGTGGTGTATTTGGTCAAAATTCCAACCCAACTAATCAGTTTGGATCTCAAAACACCGGATTATTTGGATCTCAAAACAATCAACAACAGAGTGGATTATTTGGACAAAACCAACAAAACCAACAAAACCAACAAAACAATACCGGACTCTTCGGATCAAATAATACCAGTAATGCAATGACAGGAGGTTTATTTGGTCAGAAACAACAGAGTAACACCAACACTTCAACAGGCCTGTTTGGACAACAAAACAAGCCAGCAACAGGTGGTTTATTTGGCCAGAGCAACTCAACGGGCCTTTTTGGAAACAGCAACCTCGGTAATAATACGCAATCCACTACCGGTGGCTTGTTTGGTACCTCTAATACAGCAAACAATGCTTTTGGCTCATCATCAACTCCAACAACTGGTCTTTTCGGGCAAAATAATAATCAAAATAACTCCAGTGGTTTGAATCAAAATGTGTTGCAAAATAATAATACACAAGGACAGAACAGTTTTGGACAAGCCACTAACACTGGCATTGGTTTTGGAAATAATACTGCGACTGGTTTTAACCAAAATCAACAAACCTCTACTTCTGGATTATTTGGTAACAAAACTCCAGCTAGCGGTGGAGGCGGATTATTTGGTACACAAAACACAACTAATGGCACGAACACTCTTTCTGGAGGTTTTGGAAACACTCAAGCAAATCAGGCATCCGGTTCATTATTCGGCAGTAAACCCCCTGGGTCGGCTAATACTTCGGGAACAACAGGCTTATTTGGAGCATCACAACAATCAGGTCAGACCTCGCAACCTGGAGGACTATTTGGATCTAAACCCACAGTGGGAGGTTTGGGAGCACCTCAAACCACCGGCACTTCTCTTTTTGGTCAAAACAATGCTCAATCAACACCCGGAGGATTGTTCGGTAATAAACAACCTACTGTAACTGGTGTTGGTAGTGCCAATACCACAACACCAACTGCAAATACACTCGGTACTGGATCTACATCATTATTTGGAAATAAATCTTCAACTGGTAGCACGGGAAGTACTTTTGGAAATTCATTAGGAAATAATACTTCTGCGACAACTTCCTCAACTGGAGGTCTTTTTGGTAGCAAATCTCAAAATAACAATAGTTCAATAGCTTTTGGAACTCAAACACCATCCACACTCGCACCTTCTACTGCACCGGCTCTAACATCCCTGAATCACAGTGCTCAAGCGCCTAACACTGTGAAAACAACTTCTCTTGGTACAGGATCTTCAATAAACACTACTAACCCAACTCTACCACTGGCCAACAGCACTAATAGTGAACAGAAGTTACCGAACTCACTAACTCAGCCAGTCAAAATTCCACCTTCAACCATGAAGGCAGCTTCCAAGAAGGATTCAAGCTTAACATCAGCTTACCGCTTAGCCCCAAGAGCCTTGTTTATGTCATCTGATGATAAGACGACCAGTACATTAAGAAGCCATTCTGCTAGCAAAGACAGCAAAAATAGTACAGAAATTACTCATTTGCCATTGGAAAACATAACAAATACTAGTAGATCGCTAGGTGACCAACTTTTGTTCAACCCAGATAAAAAATCATTCAGAAGCTTGATTATAAAAAATAAAAAGGTCCCCGAGAAAATAGCAAATAGTGAATATAAGCGAATTACCTTCGAAGCAAAAAATAAGAATCAAGGTGTTGACGAGTCAGAATTAGAATCTCCAAGAAATGACACACCTTCTCCTTATGTTAACACGAGTGGAAGGATTAGCACACCGTCAAAAGCAATGGCTGCTATGGAATTTAATACAACATCTGTGAACAAGAGTAGTGCAATAGATTCTAACAATACCAAGAAAGAACAATTATCTGATGTAAATGATATTTCATTCACGGATCATGGCTATTACATTATTCCTTCACTTGATACCTTAAACGGAATGCCTTTAGTCGAGCTAAGAAGTGTGAATGGATTGGTTGTAGGCCATAAGGATTACGGTAAAGTTGAATTCTTAGAGCCTGTTGATTTGGTTAACGTTCCATTGAATAGCATCTGTGATAAACTTATTCACTTTGAACCAAAAACCTGCATTCTATATCCAAATTCTCCAATAAAACCAAAGAAAGGAGAGGGTATGAATGTGCCTGCCAAAATTACTTGTTTTGATTGCTTTCCTATAAATAAGTCAACAAGGGAACCTATTTTGGATGCCAACAGCACACTGCTCAAAAAACACATTGATAAACTGAAAAAAGTTCCCGGAACGAAATTTGTATCATATGAAGAAAAGACCGGTAAATATGTTTTTACTGTCGATGAACCAATATTATGAAACGAATTATGAAATGTTGTAAACCATCAAAATTGCATGACCATGTTACAATATCGCTACCTGGTTTCATTAATGCTTTAAAATATAGACATAATAAAATTGAGTAAGACACTGTAAAAATATAACACCTAGCATATAATAAGTAATAAATATACCTGCTTATCATCTGCTTATCATCTGCTTATCATATTATTAACTTTTTATAACATCTATATGGATAAGAGGCTGACTATTATTTTCATTTATTGTTGAATATCATCTATTTGTAATGGATGCAAAAAAAATGCCATTTCCTAGAATCGAACCAGGGTTTCATCGGCCACAACGATGTGTACTAACCACTATACTAAAATGGCAAAGATGCTTATACATGACATTCCGGCCTTTGACTACCATATCTGATTAAGCATGAAACCTGAGCATTCATAAAAGTATTCTCAACCGCGCCACACAATAGCTACATAAACCAAATATATAATGTATCTAACTGCAATGATAGTTTTGAAACAACCGTAGAGACTCAACTAAGTCATATGCAAATTATTGCGACCTTTTTTTTTGTCACTGGAATCAGGACTTCAGCTGGATATCACGCAGGACAAGCCCAATGTCCATAAATCCGTAGCTTGACTCTATAATCTCATTGATATGGTAAGCTACTTGCACTATCTTATCATATTATGAGTATTTACATTGGAAGATATAATACTTATTACCAATTCGATTTAGATTAATTTTACTGTGTATTCTCAGGATACAAGAGGGATCAGCATTTAAAAATTGAGCATACTACTTCCATTAAAGTGCAAAGATGGGTCTGGATATATACGATGCCGAGACTTTACGCAAAGATGAATTGGAATTACCAACTGTGACTGAAGTTTCACGGGACTTGTTTGCCGAGGAGACTGAAGGTATTCAGGATGTAAAGCTTAATCGAGATAGCACAATAGTCCCCTTCGATGTTGATCATTTCCTTATAAAGAATAATTTCCAATATATTTCATTGGACATGCTGACAAGGCAGCTGAAGGACCTGTCTGACGAAATGATGACTGTTTTACTAGACCGTGTCGCTGCGAATTATGACTCCTATCTCAATTTTTGCAAAGTATACCAAGGCGGAAATAACAATGACACATTGTTTGAGCTACAAAAGATTCTTCCCGACCTGGATAGTTTTATGAACCAGCTAAGGATTCTAACTGAGAAAGAGATGCCGAGAACCCAAGAGACTGTACAAGATACTCTCGATTACCTCGAGAAACTTGAGGAAATAAAAGCGTTGCTTAATAATCACATAACAATTTCCGAGGATATGACCGTTCTAAAACAACTAAGTAAATCTCTTCATACATTATGTGACACAGAACCACTAGAGGAAGAGTTATGCATTGAGGTAACGCAAAAACTATTTAGATTGTTCCAGAAGATTCACACATTGCTAGAGACACTTTCAGAACTAGACTCACAGTCTCTCCATCACATAAGGAACGATTTCCTAGGCATATCACAAGAGTTTCAAATATCCTTGAAACTGTTAACGGATATCACATTGCAACACACTACGGATTACCCTAAACTGGCGTCATTATTGACTGACATATTTCACCAAATAAAGATATAAACTACGCATTTGGACTGGTCAGAAATATTACTTCTTGAGAGATAGATTTGAAGTAGAAGTGAATATCTTATTAGCATTATATAAATTATCTAATTATTATTATCCTAAACTCATTTACAACATTGTTAATAGGATTCACTGTGCCAACACCAATCAATATGTATATACATCACTAATAACGTCGAAGCAGTTGTAAAGTAAAATTTCTGGAGAGCTGATGACAATACAAAACAATTTTAGGTGAGATTCCTAAAGCTTAATGAGATTGGAAAAGAGGGCATCGCGATTGATCTAGCAGCTTCGGAAAGGGTCAATTGGAACATCTTAAACTAGCATACCAAACAACCTCTAACTGTTTCAGTTCCTATCAGAACAGTATAGCCATTTATCGCAGCAACAATTTCTGATTCTGTACTGTGAAAATTGCTTATAAGAGTGCCATCATTAGTGAGGAACTTAACTGAACAACAGTTGCAGTCATTTTTCATCTAGAAGAACGGGACTCTGAGATTTATTAAAGAATTTTAACCAATTTTCAAGATGTTTCAGATGAACAGAAGTAATACCGGTGGATTTGGGACACAAAACACCGGATCCACATCACTTTTTGGTCAAAATAACACAAACCAAGCTACTAGCGCATTATCGTTTGGCGCACAGAATAACCAACAGGCACAGGGAAATACTGGTGGTCTTTTTGGAACCCAACAGAACAATCAGCAACAACAACCAGGCGGTGGATTGTTTGGCCAAAACCAAAACCAAAACCAAAATCAACAGCCTGGTGGTGGTTTATTCGGTCAAAATCAGACTCAAAACCAAAACCAACAGCAAGCAGGAGGATTATTTGGCCAGAATAACCAGTCAGGTACAAGTAGCGGACTATTTGGAAGCTCATCATCCCAACCTCAACAAGGGTCTACTGGCCTCTTTGGTAACAAACCAGCTGGTAGTACCACTGGAGGACTATTTGGTCAATCACAGACACAACAAACACAACCTGGCCAGACAGGCGGTCTTTTTGGAAACAGTAACACCCAAACTGGTGCCACCAATACTACTGGCAGTTTGTTTGGTTCAAAGCCTGCTGCAAGTGGTGGTTTATTTGGTAACCAAGGAACGAGTAATACAGCCCCTGCAGCTTCAGGTGGACTCTTTGGGAGTGCGCCAACTGCGGCTTCAAACACTGGAGGTGGCCTTTTTGGAAATAATCAACAACCTGGTGCTTCTACATCTACTGGAGGAGGCCTTTTTGGATCAAAGCCTGCTGGTACTACAACATCCGGGGGGCTTTTTGGAGCAAAACCAACGGGCACATCCACTGGTGGCCTCTTTGGAAACACTGCAACCCAACCACAAACTTCTGGGGGCCTCTTTGGAAACAATAACCAACAAAACACATTTAGCGGTGGATCTTTGTCACAACCATCTTTTGGGCTATCAAATACAGCAACACAAGGTACGCTTGGGCAACAGTCATTGGTTCAACCCCAAAACCAACAGCCTCAATTGGCCGCACAACAATTACAATCCCAACAGCTCTCTCGTTATCCACAACTAATACAAGAGCAGATTTTAAAGTGTAAAGAATCATGGGATTCCAACTCTTATAAAACTAGCCTCAGATCTTTTGTTTACAATAAGGTGAATGAGACTGATGCGATCCTGTATACCAAACCAACTAATGTATCTCAGGAAGAATGGGACAAAGCGATTGAGAACAAACCAAGTTCAGACTTGATTCCTATCCAAGTATTTGGATTTGAAGGCTTGAACAATAGAAATCAAATACAGGTCGAAAATGTTGCACAAGCTCGGGTAATACTGAATCAAATTCTTGATAAAACCAAACAACTGCAGCAGAGCCATAGCTTTGAAACCTCGGCTAGAATAATGAAAGTACAGGCGCGGAATGCTCAGATAGAGAAAAGAATATTGAAATTAGGAACCCAATTGGCTATACTAAAGAACAGAAGGTTACCATTAACTATTTCGGAAGAGAAAATGTGGGGTCAATTCCAGGAATTACTGAAATCTAGTAACGACCCCGCCGGACTTGGTAAGACCAATGAACTATGGGCAAGACTAGCTGTCTTGAGAGAACGTGCTAAGACAATCTCGGAGCAACTAGATAGCAAGTTGGTAATAATAGGTGAGAACGGCGGTCAAACAGGAAAGCCAAGCGCATCAGGCGATAATAATAGAGTGTCAGACGAAGTTTACGATAGAATTGACAAGATTGCCGAGATATTAAAGAACCAACAATCAGGTATTGCATACCTGAATGATGTACTCGAGAAAGATAACAAAGCACTTGATTCTGTCGTAGAGCTAAAGTAATAGACGTTTACGAATTATATATCATAGTAGTATAACTAACACGTTTTACTGGTTAACCTACACTTTTTGATAGTTTTATAAAATTTTGCATTTTCACTTTTTTGTATAAATGTACTAGCTTCAACGCCATCTTACAAGCTCTTAATTATATCAGGAAGGTATTCCCGTCCTAAGCGAGAACATGTTTGATGTACGAATAGATGCATCTGTTATTGTAATATTATGTATGCCCATATGGAGCTCTTTTCATGTGTATATGGTCAACAAACACATCACTAAACAAAAATGTAACCCTACTTATGTCAGAACATGAAGGATCCATAAGATGATCGGCATTTAATTTAAGAAATTTGAAAATTGTTATGATACACACTTCTTTTATATTTAGTTTTAAGTACAAAGAAACGTTATTTTTGATAATAGAGTATATTTTTTGTATAAATTTTTTTATTATGTTCAATAACAAAAAGAACTTATTATATTATTTGTGAGATGCGTAAAAAAAACCTGTAAATAATTTTTTTTTGAGAAAAGATGACAGAAAAAGTATTTTTTTGATATATCCTTTTGTCGAGATAACTTAGGATCTTGGCTTTTCCTTCTTCTCCTTCCACAAAGCCAACAAGGAGACACCAGAGACCTTGACGACCTTGAATCTAACACCTGGAATATCACCCTTAGCCTTACCCTTTCTACCGAAACCAGCCAACAAGACTTCGTCGTTTTCGTCAACAAAGTTCAAACAACCATCGTTTGGAACGAAAGCGGTAACCTTCTTACCGTTCTTGATCAATTGGACTCTGACACACTTTCTAATGGCGGAGTTTGGTTGCTTGGATTCAATACCTAGCTTTTCCAAAACAATACCCTTAGCGTGGGAAGAACCACCGAATGGAGAGGACTTGAAGGCAGTACCCAAAAGTCTCTTCTTATAGTTGTTTTCGGCCCAACGGCTACACGAATAGGAGGTTTTTCATTATACTACTGTATTAATACTACTTCAACAATCCCAACCCATATTCACATCCATTCAAGGTTACTAATCTATCTAGATAAGACTTTCATATTTGGAAATAGTTCATGAAACGGCAATCAAATTGTCTTACAATAAATATAGTTTGCTGCAACACAAAAAGAAACATCCAAGTGTAACACTTCGTGGTATTAACATCTATAACAAATAAAGATGCCTTTCGCTTAATGTAACTGCAGTAACACATATCAATCCGAAACAACTACTCAAATATCCTGTAACAGATGTTTGATATCTCGTCCGTTTGCTTATCCAATCCATAGAAAGGTCTCAACTGTAGAAAAGTAAATTCAGATGCTTGAAATGGGAGTATTATTGAAATTATAATTAGTACACTAATGGTAGTGAATAACAAAAACACAATTACTGTTAGTATTAAAATCCTAATAATTTTGTTGGAGGTGAAAATACTGGAGGGCTGGAAATAATGCAAATGTAAAAATAGATCATAGTTCTCAAGCTTATATCTCGACAAATCAAAGCAGTTCCTCTATCATCCTTGATACTGCCATTCGATTCTCTTATTTGCAAACTTAATCATAACACTATCTTTGATTTTTTATTGCTACGACGAGACAGTCCAAGCATATCAAGATAGATTTGCTACCATAAAATCTCATGAACTGAACTAGTTACCATTGCCTTGTATTTCCTTCCTCCTCAGGCCGCTGATCGCTTAATATTCAAATAACATACTTGTTTCTTCTGTGGACACGTAACTTTCTTGCAGAGTTCAAACCTCTTGGCTTACCCTTACCCATTGTTGTCTATAGTCTTATCGATGTACTCTTTATGAATTGAAAATGACCCAAATACAAACTCAAAATGTAATATACTGTTTTAAATAATAACTAAGATGAAATTATGTTATAGTGTTCTAGCTGAAAAAAAAAAATTGAACGAAGTGTAACCCATTCAATGATGCCTGCCATCTGTGGGAGCATTACGCACACAATGAGCAATGTGTGGAACCCATCAGTACCCCCACCTGTAGATAGAGCTCTTCTCCCTGTCCCTGTCCTACAGGAAGCCCACTTCGAAGCTCTCACTAGGGAGTGTTGACTTAGGCTGGCAGAGATCGTTCTGCACCGGGACTGGCCAGCCTAGACAGAGTTACTGGCCCTAATGGGCTGGATTGTAGAAGGATGGGAATAGAAGGATCACAAGGTTCAGGCTAGAGAAAGGAACTGGCCTGCCCAGCCAATGCCTCTCTACCAGGAAGTTCACTACTGACTATCCCAAGCACACTGGGCCCCTACCACAAGCCAGTGCTGCATGGGATGGGGACAGAGGTATCGCACTGTAAGGCCCTTCGCTTCTTTCGTTCAGAAGTTGGATAGAAGATCCCCTACACTGACCACGTAGGGCCATGAAACAGACCCACGACGACACCCAGTGCCTTGCTTACTCAGGTGAGGATAACCGTACCATTGCCATGCTACTGTCACTGGCGTTTGGAAGGGTACCAGGTGGGGATTTCACTGCCCACCTACTGTACATTGTGTCACCCCCAAGGGGAGGTTCTCCCCGACGCGCAACAAAACGCCTCCGCCACAAAAGATAAACCACAACCAGATAATATGCCTAAAGATCACGATATGTCTGGATGTTGTATAAGATGTACGGGTGTAGATTTGAAAAGCACAAGTCACAAAATCTAAGTAATAGAGTACGGTTAGCAAAATTTATAATAAACATGTGATACATCAGAAGACACGATATTTTCATCGAGTCTTCCCTACTAATCTGCCACTGGGGATAAGGTACAGAGCATTAGTAAAGTCCTTATGGTCCTATTTCAAACAACCTTTACCGAACCAACTGTGTAGGACAACTACAGTACATTAGTCTATGGGTATACATTTATAAATATATTCTACTGTTAAGGCTTGGTACACCTTGTGTTGGATAAAGCACAAACAGAGTTCACCTGATTACCTGCGTAAGATGTACATCACAATTAAATAAAACGTAAATTTTTAAGGGTTAAGTGCCTCTGCAGGAGTTTTAGTGGGCATCACCTATTTCTTAAGAACTTTCTGTCAATAATTAGCCAAAAAAATGAGTGTCAATGAATGCTCATCGCATCGTTACTTTACAACTTGGCTCAATTACTGCTTATAAAAACTTGGAAAGCCAAAGCTGTACCCTTGAGACTATAGAAATCAACAGTGAAAATCTTCAACTATCAGCGATGTCGCCGGACTACACCAAATTACTAGTAGCAAGATACCTGGAGGAGAATGGATTCACCAATACACTTAGTGCTTTCCTTGATGAGACAGACTTATCTCTGGTAGACTTGAACAATGTAGCATTGAGTGGTGAACGGATGAAGTTGACAGAATTGGTGAAGGATAGAATCAAGTTCGATGAGCAATTGCTATTGAAGAAGGAGCGTAATCGTGCCGATAATGAGTTCCCTCTTACAAAATGGAATTATAGGAACACCTTTAAATGTGAAGAGTTGGAGCAATCAAAGTCTTTGCCCGTCACAGCAAAACTTGTCTTGCTACCAACGAAGGAACTTTACTTGCTTATATCAAAGGCCAACAAGACAACTACAGTAATGAAGTTCAGCTCTGACTGTAAATGGGAATCCAATAACATCATACAGCATGATAACATCTGCAAAGAAATTGGATATTTTGAAGGTACTAATTACTGCTACTTTATTAGCATAGATGGGAAACTGGTAACATATGATATTCTGAACACGACAATGTTGCAGACCTTCCCACTCAATACAAGAATGGTATCACATGCTAAAATAATACCGTCAAACATTAAGGGCAGATGGTATCTTTCATATTGTGGATTAGACTCTAAATTGAGAGTTGCAGAAATCATACTCAAACAGGATGATACTTTTGACTTAAATATTCTGAACCAGGTCCAATTACTATCCAAGTGTACCGCAATAGAAGCCACATTACATCCAGAGACTGGTGACCCAGTAATATTTGTATCTAGGTTTGAATACTCATCCATTTTAGTATTTTGCATGACACAGGCCAATACAATATTACATTTAAGTAACATAGCACTCAATGATGCACAGTTCATGTCCCATTCATTCCATGGACTTGACATGACTATCAATGAAAATGCTTCAAACCCCAAAAAGAGCCAGATTGTAGTGGCAACATCACACACACCTTTTATGAGACTAATAGTAATCAACTTGGGGGATATTTGGAAGGAAATACCTTCGATGCTTTCTGAAGAAACATTCACCTCATACAATAGTATCATTTTAAATATGCTGACCAATATTCCGCAAGATTCATACTCTCAACCCATTCTTGAATGGTCTGATAGAGAAAAGGGTTTAATAGTAGGATCAAATGATGGATTATACGCAGTTGATTTGAGCAAAAATGACAGCTGGCAATTGTCTACTTATTTTGCTAACCGCCGTATAAAGCTTCTGACTAGTGATCATAGGGGCCTTTTAGTGGTCGGCACTGCAGATAAAGCACTATTTTCGTGCAGTTTTGTAAAAATGAGTTGAGTAAAACGAGTCCCTCAGTTGCTAGCAAATTTGCTTAAGCAAAACTTTATTTATGAATTAATATTATATTCTTGCTATAAAAAGTGAAAAAAAAATAGAATTTATATATGTAGGTGACAAACCAGACAACGAAGATTATAAACTTTATCCATATTCAGAAACATCGAGGAAAAAGTATAAGATGTTACCAAACTAAAACGTAAAGTACCTCGCAACAATCATCCTATCCTCAAAATTATTACACGAATAACTCCCTGCCAGGGAAATGATTTAGATCAAATTCCAGTTTGACCATATTTTTAAGTATTGTACAGTGATGACTAAACGAAAGGTGTTAATAATAGTACTTTTAGATTAACCTTTATCGTGATTAAAATTCCAATTTCTCATTATGAGCATTTGAGGCAGCCTGGAATTGGTTGAAATGCTGGCGGTTTTGATAATTATCGTGACCGTAATTATTGAAAGAACCTCTACCTCCTCTGCCGCGCCCTCTGCCGCGACCTCTACCTCTACCTCTACCACCTCTACCACCTCTGCCGTTCTGGAATCTAGGTCTTACTGAAGCTTGGCCAAATGTGTCCAAATTTAGTTCCTTCTCTTCACTCCATCTCATATTTGTATTTTCCTCAGCGGATGTGGATATAGAATCGAAGAAGGATGACTTCTTGTCGTAAAATTTATCTTGGTCAGGCAACTCAGGTTTTTCTTCAAGAACTTCTTCTTCAGTCTTACTGAATTTGGCATTGTTGGTTGCAAAATCAAAGTCACTGTCTGGGATTTCAACTTTATGTGGGGCAGCATGCTGATGAGATGGCTTTCTATGTTGCTGTCTGGAACCTTGAGATGATTTGTTGAAGTCATCAGAATTAGCATTACCAGATTGAGTCGAGGAAGCAATGCTGTCACTAAATGTTGCTGTACCAACAGCAGTGCTATCAGAAGCTGATGGTGCATAGACACCATATCCTGACACAGCAGCTGGTACATCAGGCTTAGGTGCCTGTTGTGCCTGTTGTTGTGGAACAGGGGCTTGGTCAGATGGTGTCTGAGCCGGGAAGGAACCCTCATTTGCATTTGAGTTAGGCTCAACTTGCTGCTGTTGCTGCTGTTGTAACACATGTGGTGGCGGCATAACAGGCTGAACTTCATGCAGTTTAACTTCTAAGATGCTCAAATCCTTCACATCGTTACCGTTGAACTTAACCGATTGGTAGACAGTAGGATTTGGGTAAACCTCGTCGGGACCCCAGTTCTTACGACCCTCAGTACCAAAACAGCGCACCTCATTCAAAGTAACAGTACCCTTTTCAGAGTCAATGTTCTGTAACAAACCGACATACCTGTTATCAGTGACAGAGATCAACGAAATGGTCTTACCAAAATATTGAGACATCCTTTTCTTTTATCTATCAGTCTAGTTCCTGATTTACAACAAATCTCTTATATTTTTAACTAATTCGTCTTTTGCCTTCAAGCAAGTCTTGTCTCTTCTTCAGATACTTCTCCGAAACAATAAACTACCAAAACTTGTACCTCTTAAAAACAAAACCAGTCACACTAACGAGATATTAAGCGCCCAGATGTTACTTTATTGTTGGTAAGCTACTGAAGACCCAAACTAGTGGCCTCCCATTCAGGTACTATCTTGCTCATTTATGCAATCATAGGCTTCCCCGGTGGGGCGACGCAGGAAAGTTTCAAGCTGCTTGCAAATTGCTGAAAATCTAGAGATACCATCATACGACGTGTACATTTCTTCCAAGAGTGATAGTATCTCTTAGAGCTGGTATCACTTGAGCAATGGAAATTGGCATATCGTTATCACAAATGGTAATGTATTAATATATAGTTTTTTTTTACTTAAAGAAAAAGGGAATGAGTGTTTCTATATTACAAGCTGTTAGATTTTAGTCTTCCAGCTGATGGGGAAATAGGAAAAGCGAAATCTAAAAGAAATTTTAAAATTATCTGTAACCTGATCTGTTTCTTGTATTGCTTGATTTCAACAACGTCTTGAAACCATTACACAGTTGGATGACAGTTGGATAGTTATAGTTGACCAAGAAGAAACCAGTGTGGGTTAGTTTGACATTCCAAATGTATAACTTACTCTCTGCGTTCAACTTGAAGATCAAGTAGAACCAGCCTGGATTCTCATAGTTCAAGCTGAAGTAGTAGACTGATTTCTTTGGGTTAACCTTTGAGTAATCCTCAATAAACTTAACTACTTCCTTCTTGGTACCTGCCTTGAACTTTTCATTAGAGGTTAGCTCGTTCAGTAGTCTAATCTTGTTTTGTAAATATTCAACGATAATTTGATCGAGATCGTGGTATCTTTGGCCTTCGACAACCAAGACTTTACCCAGGGCAAGTGGATTTTCCTTTTCCAGTTCTTGAATATCAACATGCTGGAACAAGTCTTTATCAAGTTTCCAAGTAATAGCCAAATGATCATCACCCCTACTCGATTGTCTGATGACGAAATCACCCCTTTCTTTACTTCTCAAATAATCCTCGGCTTGCTTACCATTGAATGGGAAGTAGTATGGATGGTTGATAACTCTATGTGTTCTCTTAGCTCTTGATTCTGCCATAGTTACCTTCTTTTCTTCTTCAGAGTCCTCCAATTCTTGCTTCAAGTCCCAGATAGCCGGATCTTTACTGTACGTCAATGGATTATATTCATTCTTGACATCATGCTCAAGTAAAGATACTTCAGCAGTAATGTTTGGATAATCAATGAAAATAACCTTTGCTGGGTAAGTTTTATTCAACTCATAAATTTCATTTGGAGGCCTGCGTACTTGAGCACCCAAATGTCTTTGTGCATTAACAATACATTCCACCTCCGAGTTAGTGACACAGACAATATCATTATGCCAGAATCTCTCCACCCTGACTGGTATAACGCAACCCTTGAATAATGTTTTATCAGTTTCACCAGTCAATGAGCTGAAAACTTCTTCGCTTTGCATAATATGGAAATCATTTCTTAGCTCTTCGAATCCATCTAGTAATTCCAAGACAATAGTGTTTAAATTATTCAGCTTCCTTTGTCCAGTATTCTTTTCTAACTCTTCAGCGTATGATTCTAAGTTCAAAGATTCTAATTTACTCCTACGATTTGGATCCTCACGCAAGAACTCAATGAATTCACTCATTGTGCCATTTTCTTCCTTTTCTGCAATTGTATCCGGATCATATTCTAATGCATCTGCAGCAACCTTGGTAGCTAAGTGATAATCTTCGGGATGAATTCTAGTACTATCAAGCTGATCATGCTCTAGATCCTCATATCTCTGCCTCTTCTTACTCCATGATATATACAAGAAACCTGCCGAATTCATGAAAATGACCTTATGAAGAATGTTATGAGTAATTAATTGCTGACGGGCTAAAAGTGGCTCATTTAGTCTCTGTAGTGATTCAAGGAAATCAATAGCCTTACGCTTACCAAAACCTGACACAAATCTTAAAACCGAAGCATAATATGAGTTATCTGTGGCCTTATTCACTTCGACACCAACCAAATTAACGATATCTACAAATGCTGTTTCTATGGCTCTGTTCAAGTACTCTGGAGATAAAAACGATTGGAAAGGATGTATAGAAAGTGATTTTAACTCTTCTGGAGACAGGTTAGCGTATTCCATTAAAGGTGAGTGCATGTACCTTGCCAGTGCAATACAGTACTTAACGTATGGTGGTTTGTTAGGGAATTCCTGGGCGGCTCTCTCAGAGTTTTGATATCTAATAGCGATCTCATCCTCAACATATATTATTGGTATGTGTGTTCCTTTTGAGTCAACCAAATTCTTCTTATGAATAACTTCGATAAGTTTTTTAAATAATTTTTGAGTTTTAGGGTTAGGACCATTAATACCAATTGCAGTAATTTGACATGTTTGAACAATATCTTCGAATACTTCTTCGAATTTATCTGGATTAGACCTATCAAACGGATTTTCAGTAATCTTGAAATCTCTTACGAATTCGCCCTTCCGGTTGACATAAGCCGCTATAATAGCATCAGAGCCAAATCTACCTTGACCACAGGTTAGTGTCAAAATTTTTGGTAGTTTTGGATCTTTCAAATCTGGAACATAAGGCGCTTGATCTAGTTTAGTCATAAATTTATGGCGAACAACTTTGCAGACTAGCTTTTGACATGTTTTTTCTAAATCATCCTTGATTTCTTGAGCAATGTCATTGAAGATTTTTTCAATAGCTTGTGTAAAGGCAGCTTTACGGAAGTTGTTCCACTCGATGGCGAGATCAGAAGTGTTCGTTGTTTCTAATGCAATTTGGAATAAATGGTCAACATATTGTTTTTGAGAGGACATATGAAGTTTTAAAGTCATCAAATTCAATGACTCAGCTTCCAACATCTTCAAGAAAATTTCCGGTTCACGACGGAAATGCAGAGGCGTTCTGTTAATTGCATATTTTATATCCTCATAAAGAGAACCTCTTTGAATTTCCCTCTTACCTTTAGTAGTTAAAACTACATCAACCAAATAATACCTGTAAAAATCGGCTCTCACTTTTTCTCTCACTTTGGTGTTCTTTGAAATTTCCCAAGAGTAATACTTCTGTATCGTATCCATTGCCAACTTAATGTTCGACAGAAATACTTGAAGATCACCGGCATTCTCATTCAAAACCAGTTCAATAAGTTCCAGTGGTTTCAAAGCTTCATGGTCCTTAGGGATGTGAATTTGATGCTGAGAGCTAATATTGTTACCAATTTGATCTGCTGAAACTCCTACTGCTTCGATAACTTTGTACAAAGCGCTACTCTTAAATTTCTCATAATTGGAGTTTTTCAAATGCTTCTTTCCCGATTTATCAGATTCCTTTTGCAAGTTGTCATTAATCTCCTGTGCATATTTAAATTCAAGATAATTATAGATATCTTGTAAGGAATTTAACTCTGCAACAGATCCAGTACTTTGATTTTTAAAGTACTCGTCAACAAGAGGGTCACTAATACCAAGCTCGCTGTAAAATCTCTTCACATAATCTCTCTTATTGATAATACTTTGGAACTCAATATCAAGGTGAACAATCTCCCATAAGTCGTCCTCAGTTAGAAGAAAACCATCACGTTCTCTAGAAGAAATGTAGTTCCTACGGTAAGCATATATGAATGGAACTTCAAGGTTTTCCTTAGTAATAAACTTGATTGCGTTTCCTACAGCTTCCTTAAACTCAGTAAGATCATAATCAGCAGAGAAATTCTTGTCAACAGCAATTTTCTCACTTATCCAATTCTTCTCAAGTTCTTGGTCGTTATCACTTAAATTACCATGATTTACTAGGCCTGATCTTAGTTCTTGATACCTTTCAGGTATATCTGTTTTACGGATTAGCATATCTTCATCAGTCATCAAGTTTTTTTTCAGATCTTGTAAATCATAGATATCTTGTAAACTGATTTTCTTCTTTGAACTCTTGGTCATTCCTGTTTCCTCATCAAATTCCTCAGACTGTTCATTGATATCACCACCTTCAAGCTCCTCATTTTCGATTTCTAGCGCCCAATCATAATCATGGCCGTCACCAAAAACGTCGTACATTTCATCAATCTTATCAGATGAAAGACCTGTGATCTTAGTTGGAGCTTTCATTCTTTGCTCTCTCATCATTTTTCTCTCGAGCAACCTCTGTTGACGGGTTTCCTCATCCTCATCGGAGAATTCATCTTCTTCAATGAAGTCATCTAACTCGTCTAACATACCTGATTTACGGTTATCACCTTGATGATTCGATTCACCTCTATCGTATTCACGAGAACCTCTAGATCTTTCACGATTTTCTTCATCATATGGCTCCTCATCTTCATCATCAGAGAAGAAGTCATTCAAACGTGATGATTCTTTCTCTTGACTAGATTCTTGCTCTCTATCTGCAGCGCCAGATTCAACTTCATCTCCTACTCTTTTCAATCTTTTTAGTTTTCCTCCACTCGAACCTTCAGTGGTAGGGCGTTTGACACCAGCATTTTCCATTAACAGGTCCAAATCATCCTCAGAAAGCCTATCATCCTCTTCTTCTCTTGCCCTTCTCTTATGTCTCCTCTTTTTCTTTTTGTCAGCTACATTTTCGTCATCCTCATCCTCATCTTCGTCTTCATCATTTACAATAAAACCTTCACTAATCTTTCTAGCTTCATCTTCATCGTCCTCCTCCTCTTCTTCCGATGAATCAAAGACATCTTCTCCTTCTTCTTCATCACTTGGAGCTCCTGAACCCATGCCATTGATTATTTCATTCTTTTCCTCTCTCAGAGAGGCGCTCTCTTGGTCACTCATGCTCCTCCAACTAGCCAAATAATTCTCTCTGGGTTTATGTTAGCAAACTATCGAGGAATTGGAATTGCTGTAGATTATCTCCTTTCTTATTTTCCTTACAGCTATGTTGGAAATAACCGTCGAACAAAAAAGATCTGAGCAAGAAAACTGAATCAAAATCACCAATTCTTTCGGGAATCAATGAAAGAACAGTCTCAATTTCAGAACAAAGCTATCGAGTTCTTGCGCCTTATCAATCCTCCAACAAAAAAACTGATATATAGTCGGAATTCAATACAGTCAATAGTATATAAATTTGAGCTTGATATTGGGCCTTGTTTTCCAACTTTCCAGCATTTTTTTTCTTTCTTTAAAAGACAAATTTTGTCAAAATATTTACCCGGCTATTGGAACACTAGCGACATATTTACAGTGATACATGAAAGAACAAGGTATGTCTTGCTCATACATGAAGTTTAACTAATGCTTAATAGTATATTGGTCAGTATCTAAATAATATATTAGCTTCAATCCTATGCAAATTATAATATTACAATTTCCATCCCTATTCTGATACAAGTCCAGTATTTATGAAAGGGAGGGTTCATTTCTTTTTTTTGTTGTGTGTACCTTTTCTTAGAGATGCTATATTAAATGCCAATGTACTTGTCTTACTGCAATTGGCATGTTCTCATATATATATCTCACTTGAAAGGCGGCCTCTTTTTCACTACCCTGTTCGGTATGCCAGTGGTTGAGTGTCTCGTAGTGCGCTGTTGCTCAAACATATTTCTGCCGCTCACCACTCTTGCGGCACCACCACCCAACGATACTCTTCCCATCTGTATACCTTGTTGTTTCTTCCTATCATATGCGTCTGAAGTTGAAGCAATGCTATTACGTATCGTGTGCAGAATTGATTTTCTTCTTAGTCGACTCTTTGGATCGTTATTGGAACTGCCATTTGCAAATAGCTGCATATCTTTACTGTTAGCAGGATTTGAAACAAATGATGCCTCACTATTGGTGTCCTCATCCGCTTCTCTTTTATCATCGTAGACTGGTGGGTTTTCCCTGTTAAATTTGTGCAAGTTTTCGTCATTGAGTGCATTTCTTGGTCTTCTTACATTTGGTTTTTGAAAGATAGGTTGGCTTATACCGCTAGGCTTCTTCATCTTCTCATCTGACGTTTGTGCATTTGGCTTTTCTCTTAGTGAATTCAATCGGCTCTTCAGTTTACTTTTCTCTGCACTTAATTCTTCGATTTCATTCATTAACCTAATCTCCTTATCAAACCGTGTTGGCGCATTAGGGAACTCGACACACCACGAATTACACATCAAACCGTATAATAGGGAACCAAAAGATTCATTCAGATCAACCAGATTATCATGAATGAAGTTAAGTCGCGTCATATTGCTGTCCAATGTAACCACAGAGTCAGTAAGATCTTTGATCTGTGGCAGCAAATATTCCCTAAGAACATCATTCTTCAGGACCATATTATCGTCATTAAATGACTCAGCATCTGCCATAGAGGATCTCCGTGATCCAGGGTTGCTACTCATCGACAACTTATATTCCGTTGCAGATCGCACACCATATTCTTTTCTAATATCTTGACTCATATCACCGATCTACCCTCGCAATTACAACTCTCAGAGATAGGTAGTGAGGAACTATTTAACAATAGTTATTGTCAAATCCAACGCAAATATTGTACAATACTTTAACCATCTGTAAAAAGATGCCATAACCATGGCGATTGTGACCTTATTTGTTTATTTGCGCTCTTCTATTACTGCGAAAATGTGGTAAATGCAGTATATAGTGACATACGAGCTTGTAACCAGTAGTTAAGAAGTCTATAGCATGATTCTTCTTAATAAGAGTACACATCTATTATTTCATTTTATTTGCATTGAATATCTAATTTATATTGAGAGATGGCGGTTTCGTATTCCCAAACTTTCTCATAATTATTCTCTCTTGGAAATAGCTCTATTTACATAATATGATTGAAAGAAAACCAAAAAATTTGTTCGGACTTTGAAAACTACCTCTTTTACATGTACTTTTTAGCATGCTTTAGTTTATCACTCTTCAACTGGTCTGGTGCTATGGCAGTACCTTTATTGTATTTCCTCAGGGCAACAATTAAAAAGATAGAACTTAATAGTGAAAGACCATACCAAGTGACCAGGTACTGCAAATGATTGTTTCTTAGATCTATTTTTGGTTGCTTTCCAATAGGTACACCTGCTCTGGCAAATTGTAATTCGTCAAACTCTTTCTCAAATGTTGGCCGTTTAACTGGTTGTTTCACGGGTTGTTTATCAGCTTCATTTTTTTGCCAAAACTTCCAAGATGACTTACCATTACTAGCTGTACTTTGCTCATCGTTTGTATCCCAATGGTGATCTTTCATATCGTATAGGGCTTGGAAGTGGATGGGTGTACAGCCCACTTTTGCAGCCATGTCGTAAATGTCAGCCACCTGCCATAACCTCGACTGCTTATCCTCTTGCTCCCATTGTAAACTGCCTCTCTCCTTAGGTGGTCTAATCAAACAAACAACTTCAACATTGTTCCCTTCAGGCATAGATAAATGGTGAAGGGTTCTATTCTCAGGTGGTACTTTCTCTTCTGCTATCCACCCTCTTTCGATTAGTAATTTTTCCCCAGTATCGTTTCTGATAAATGGTGTAATTAGATAATATCCCTTATGACCATTTCTAACTCTAGGTCCCACAAACATCTCCTGTTCATGTAAGAACTTACCCTTCAATAAAACTTTACGATATTCCCAGTCTTCGCACATATCGACAGTAAAATTCTTGGGGAGTTTTATGGGGTCATAAGTAAGTTTCGTTTCACATTCCGCTATCAGTTGTGTTTTCCATGCTAATCTCTTCAATTGCCATGTCCCTAGTCCAAACGCAATTACAGGCATTGCGATCATCAAGCATAAGGCAATCTTTTTCCCCAGTGTACTCTTGTTTTGGGATTCCTCATTGGGTGTTTTTTCTGTCTTAATGGGTTTCCAGTCTACAGTAGAAGTAATCAATCCCCTCGATAACAGTAATTTATGACTGATCCCATTCACAACTCTATAGTTGGATTGCCCTGATGTGTTTAACAAGTTGCAGGCCCTTCTCGAAGGTATCCTTAGATATAAACTCAATGCCATCTTTGATCTTTTATACCAAATGTATCGACCTAATTAGCGATTGGCTCGACGCTTGATCTGAACCCTATGATATGCAGCGGCGATTAATACTTCTAACAAAATCAGGATGACTCAGCAGTTGGGACTAAGATGACTAGCAATATAGCACTCCCATACGTTTTCTTGACATATTTCAGCAATAAAATGAGGGATAGGTATCCTACATAACGTCTAAAATGATAATATTAATTGACTAGTATAACAAAATATCTGATCGGTTCCATTAGTATGCACTTAACTCGGTTATTGCAGGTGTTGTAAGGGGATTATTGCAATAATAAATAAATTTATATAAAATGACTTTACATGTATGTTATTAGGATCGTAAAACAGAAGAGAAATTGTGAAGCACAGGAAATGTTGTTCTAAAACCAGCAGAATTTTGTGTTGTTATCCCATCTTACCAACTCTGGATGAATACCATGTGGAGGTCTGACTGCACTCAAGGATCCGTTGCTCAGGAAAGTCTTGGACTCGTGCTTACTCATATTTTCTAGTACAGTAAATAACTCAGGGAATTTGTTTGCGGGAATCTCCTCATCCCAGAATTCTAATTTGGTCAAGCCAAACTTCTTTGCTTCTTTTATGGCTTCCCCAAATAGGATTTTAGCTATATCGTCGGCATTTTGCTGTCTATCTTCAGGAATGTAGATCTTCGTTATGATTAGTTCGTTTCCATTCCAACTGTGGTGCCAAATAATATGAGCATCTTTATACTCACCATCAGTAATAGCGTAGCCGTACCGTAGATCATCAACGGTAAATGGAGACTTCTTCTTCTCAAGTAACTTGCTGAAAATGAAAATATCACGGTCTTCGAACCACTTGAAGATGTCGATGTCAGTATCTACTGTGAATGTGAAACCTTCTGGATTATCTTTCGCTAATCTTACCAATGAATTCTTGAATTGCTTGCTTTGTAAGTCGATCATATCAGTGTAGTCATCGTACTTGAACATTCTTCCAGCTGTTGGAGTCACAGTCGCAGTTTTACAGTACTCTTCATTTAATGTGTCAAGTCCTGGAATGTCATGAATTGGAACGTGCTTACTGACATAGCCCATCTTGGAGTAATATTCACCAACTTCACTGTACAGATTGATTACCATGTTACGAACCAATGTTCTAGATAGCTCATGAGTAATTGAACTAGCTTTGTCATAGATGTCATCATAGTAGCTATTCAATTTCTCAATCATTATCTTTGCGTAGCCTTTCCCTCTGTACTCAATTGGTGTAAAAACACCACCAATACAAATTGTGAGAGAGGGCTCAATTTTGCCTTTACTGTTGGGGGTAATACAACTACCTAGTCTGTTCAAAGTCTCGCATCTAGAGACAATTTGAGACATCTTGTCGGTACTTGGCAAAGAAGTATCCTTCAACACAAAGTACTTAATTCCAAGTAAATTATGTGATTCTGGAAAACGCTTAGCATATTCGGACCCTGAAGTGTATTTTGTGCAAATATCGCTAGAGCCTAGTACAAGTTCTCTATCGACATACTCGTCATTCGTTAATACACCCTTCCAGGCTTCACTGTTTACATGTAATGTGAATCTGATAACCTCTGGGTCGAAAACTTCCTCGAAGATAAGGTTAGGTGGATGCGATTGAACAGTCATAACTTAAGCGTACAATAAATCAATGGAATACCAGTGCAGGTTGATTCACGAGAATGATGATTACTTTAAACTACAACAATGGATATATATTAGCACAATGATGAATGGCCACGAACTAGCTACCTTTTATATAGCATGTGTGAGTAATAATGAGCTCGAATAAAAAAGAAAGAAAATAGCTTGTGTGCATCGGAGGACAAGCTATCCCTTCATTAGATTTCGAAGGTGTTGGAATAAAGTATCCAAGCTTAAAATTTATGGTGAATTCCTATGGAATTATTTTTATTCAACGATAGGATCATTGAAGCCAAACTAGAATTTTTCACAAGCTCATCGCAGTGATATGTGTCAAAATGAAAAAAGTTGCAAACAATGCAATCCTTTTGGGAGGCCCTCCAGGTAATTCTAAGAGTGGTAGAACCTCTGACCCCCCACACTTAAATACGTAATCCCCTTGGAATAATTGCACTTCATTAACAAAACATGAATATATTATAACTTTTATGAATATTAACTTAATATGTATAGCATACCGCAGGAGAAAAATGGGGTTTAGAGGATATAGTCCTTTAAAAAAAAAAGAAACAACGTACAAATCCAATGCGTTGCAATGAGAATATTGCTTACTGCAAAGATTTCATTTCGTCAATCAACAATGAATTGAACATGGGGTAGTTATCAAAATAGAGGTGATGCCCCGATTCTGGAATTGTCACCACTCTACTTTTCTTGCGATTGTTCATAAGGAAATCTTTTGTGACCCTCTCTGCTCCATGGATATCCATCCAATCATTTGCACCGTAAACCCACACCCATTCACAAGAGCTGTTTTTGATACCTGCATTATCGATGCCGAATTTATTGGCATCACTGGAAAATAAACTATTCTCCAAAGGTGACCTGGGGTCTCCTCCGCACTCGAGAACAAAACTGAGGAGGTACTCCCCCGAGCCCTTCATATTGAATATGGCAAATGAATATCTGTGCAATTTTTCAAATTGCTCATAATTATTCTCTTTATTCAATAATATCGGTTTAAATCTTCTGTAGGTCCAGCCTGAAGTAATCTTAGAACCTAATATTCCTGTCTTTCTTACCAGCACAAATGGTGAAATGTTGCGATCCCATAGCTTTGTGTACCACCAAGGCACCTTCTTTATTTTTAGTTTGATTTCCTCTTTCCCAGAGGAAATATCTTCAGTGATATTGTTGTTAATACTATACTGACTTCGTGAGATACCAGCAGGCGAACACATTACCATCTTTTTCACTGAGTCTGGGTATTTATTCAAATAGAAAGCCATAAGATATGCACCCATTGAGTGAGCCATCACGATATTATCAGATTTATCAAATCCTCTTTTCTCAAACAAAGTTCGTAGCCTACTTATAAACCAGTCGCACACCACTGATGTATCATCTCTTGGGAACTGGAAAGGAAAATCCATTCTTGACGAGAAGCCATAACCGGGCAGATCAATAGCATGTATAGACCAAGAATCATCCAGCAATGGTAGGTGTTCATAATTTTTCAAATAGAAACCAAGCCCAGCCCCATATCCGTGTACAAAAATCAGTCTTTTCCTCTTCTTATTCGGGTCCACATTCGCAGGTTCAATAACAAGCTCATTGATATAGTTGCCATCACTATCTATCTCAGTTTTCCTCAAATATGCTCTTTTGTTGTAACCTGTCCTTTCAAAGAAAGGCAACGTCCGGAGCAACTCCAACTGCATTAAGTCAACATTACTGTGAAAGGTAGCGTAATCACGCTTTGACTCAGCTAATGAGCGAGGAAATAATCTCGGCAGGTCCCTCACAATCTCATATAGTGGCTTTGCAGTAGGGGCAGTAGCATGTATAATAGCACTTCCATCTTTACCTACAACCTCAGAACTCTTTTCACCCAATGAGGATAACCTCAGCAACTTGCTAGCAACATTTCTAAAAGATCTTTTCCCAAACTTTGAAATCGACATGTAAATAACAAATGTATTTTTAAATTACACTCAATATTTTTAACCAATAAGTAGACTTAGTCCCTATGACAGGTGCATGAGCTATTCCTAGGCAACCTGAAATAATTTGTATCTTTGACGCAATGAAACAAGGCCAGTCTTAGAACCAAACAAAAGGTATGGAACACGATCGCTATTACAAACCTCTTCTACTGCATACAGTCGGTGTCAAAGAAACAATAATGGATGACTTATGTACCGGTTTCTATAGTACCTGACTCAAGTTGATTTTTGGTTCCTGAAAATTCCTTCAGCTATCGGACTTTATCATTATTGCGGGGGTGAAAAGCCGAGCGAGAAAGATGATAGGCCATCGCTAAGGTAACCATGAGGCAGTTGATATATGCCGATAATAGAGTCTTGCGAAGGTGTTGTATATTTAAAAAATAATTATAATCCTGAATATCGAAAGGTAAAGGAGAGGCTGTGATCTATAATCATCATTTTATAAAGTTGGGTTAGTCATCTTTAATAAATATTATTGAAATAAATAAATATATACGTTAAAATATTGAGAAAGAAAATCAGAATATTAGATTGTAACTCTATCAGATGGATAGAATCTACCAGTTCTGTTGTAATACTCATCTCTATCAATAAATAAAATAGTCTGAAAAATAAAATAGCGTCGAATGAAAAGAATAAAAATTCGTTAGCGGGTCATCAATTAGTTTTGCTTACCAAACATCTTTGAGAAATCGGTAACCGGGTCGTTAGACTTCCCTAGTTTAAAATCTAGTGGTAATTGCTTAGAATACAACTGGTTACTCTTGAGATGGTCCTTGACTAGATCGGCCATACCTTTAATAAATACAGGACTTCCGTTCAATGATTCACATCTTCTAAACTTGTCCTTATACTTGGATTCGCCGATGACCTCCTTACCAATTTCATATAGAGTCTCGATGTGGTCAGATGTGAAAGCAATAGGGATAAATATAACACCTTCAGCTCTTTCGCCCAAGTACTCAGCCATCTGTGCAGTCTGGGCACCCAACCAAGGCTTTGGACCCACTTGTGATTGCCAGGTAAGTCTATAAGGGTTGCAGAAGTTCAATTTCTCCATAACCTTTTGAACTGTGGCGCCTACTTCTTGTGGGTATGCATCACCTGTGTTCACCACGTCCATTGGCAAAGAGTGAGCTGAAAACAAGAGTACAACTTTGTCTCTAATCTCCTTTGGATAAGTCTCAAGAGACTTCTTGATATTTTCAGCAAATGCAGTGGTTAGACCGTCATTAGTTGGCCATCTGTCAATGCATGACCAGTTAACTTTTCTCTCAGGATCAAGTTTCTTGATCTGCCTCCATAACTCGTTAATGGAAGAACCAGTGGTAGAATAGGAAAATTGAGGGTACTGGGAGAATGCTACAGCCCTAGTAACACCATCTTGCAACATCTGCTTGTAGGTTTCATCAGTGAGCGGTCTTGCATAGCGGAAGGCTACATAAGGCTTGTGAGGGGCAGTGTCGGGACATGTCTCATCTAAGATCTTGCAAACCTCCGCAGCTTGGTACTCTGACCACTTACGAATAGGCGAACCGCCACCAATCTCCTTGTATTGCTTCTCGATCTTGGGAGTACGGAACTTCGCAATGTACTTGGCAATCTGAGGCTGGTATTTCTTACTTATGGGAATCAAATCGTTATCGGCAAACAATTCATACAGGAAGTCGTGTGTCTCCTCAATAGTAGAGGGCCCACCCATGTTCATAAGCACAATACCAGTGGTGCGTCTGCTACATGTATGTGAAAAGTGTCTGACAAATCCAAGTCCAGGTCTAGCTATCGATTTCATGATCATTGAAGTCTGTTTCGGTATGTGATAGCTCCTGCACTTGTAAGAATTTATTCTGCAATGACAGTTTAGCAAGCTACTAGTTTATATACTCTGCATCCTTCTCTTTCTTGCCCCATGAAATGCTCCAAGAAATGCAGCTGTGCCTTATACGTCAAATAATTTTTCACTTCGAGGAGGTCTCTAATTACTAAGAGTGACATTTACGAGGGTCTCGTCTAGACTTCGCATCCCAGTTCATTTTATTGCAAAAGGGCCCTTGACATACCGATGACGTTAACTCTACTGATGACGTTAACCTCCTTATACAAATACAACGGGTCATTTAATTAGCGCAAAGTTCAAGACAGGAAAGTACCCTGTGAGAGTCTTGCCCTTGTAGTCACTTATCTTTCGCACTTCGGTAGAAGAATGGAGTGAGGAAGTTCAGCGTGTAATAATCAAAATCAATAATGCATATAATATAACTGTAATCTGAATCAAACCTGTGAGATGCTATTATCTTGTTAAATATATCTCTGCCAAATAATTTTGGTACCCATTTCTATAAGCTCAACAGATTCCAATTGGATCAACAAAGCGACGCCCGAAAATTCAACTGTGACTTTCCTGGCAAACATTTATAAATACCAGACCACAATGATGTGATTTTAGCAGCTGTTTTTGACACTGGAAATCAGCCCAGCGCCGAAGATCAGATAATCACAACTATGTATAATCCCATTGATGCTGGTATTCTGCGGATTTCGCAGACATATGGCGTTGATGACTTTATGATCAGGTTCGCGCTGTGCCTGCTAGGTTCATTCCCTTTGAATGCGGTGCTGAAGAGATTGCCTAATGACAAGAAAAACCTGAAGTGTGTGTATATCATTAGCATGTGTATGCTGTACTTGGTCGGTATCATGAACTTGATAGGTGGAGTAAGGACGCTGCTGATCAGCTCCCTATTCACCTATGCGACTTCTAGGTTTTACAAGTCTAGTCTGATGCCTCATTTGGTGTTTGTGTTTGTAATGGGTCACTTAGCATTGAACCACTCATACATACAATTCTTTGTGGAGAAAGCACCTGGCCAGAACTCTGTTGACATTACCAGCGCCCAAATGGTTCTAGCTATGAAATTGACATCTTTCGCATGGTCGTATTACGATGGTACGTATCTAAAGGACCATAGCTATGAAGAGTTGTCTAGCTACCAGAAGTCGAAAGCGATCAGAAAACACCCCAGTCTATTGAGATTTATGGCTTACACGTTCTTCTACTCTACAATCCTAACAGGCCCAAGTTTTGAATACGCTGATTTCGAAAGCTGGCTAGATTGTGAAATGTTTCATGACTTACCAGACCAAAAACAAGGAAGTAATAAGTACTATAGAACAATTCCAAAAAACGGTACTTTGGCAGGCTGGAAAGTTATCCAAGGTATATTTTGGATTGTATTGAGTACCTTAGGACCAAAATATTTCCCAGTTTCATACGTACTAAACAGAGAAACATTCATGAAGCGCTCTTTCATATACAGAATTCATTACATGTCTTTACTAGGTTTCATTCAAAGACTCAAATATTACGCTGCCTGGACAATAGCCGAAGGCGCATGTATTCTTTGTGGATTAGGATACAACGGCTATGACCCAAAGACTAAAAAGATCAAATGGAATAGGGTTCAAAATATCGATGTATACCACGTTGAGTTTGCTCAAAGTACAAAGGAATGCCTAGAGGCCTGGAATATGAATACAAATAAATGGCTGAAATACTATATCTATCTACGTGTGGCGAAGAAGGGGAAGAAACCAGGTTTCCGTTCTACTTTATTTACATTCCTAACATCAGCATTCTGGCATGGAACTAGACCTGGCTATTATATGACTTTTGCAACAGGTGCCCTATATCAAACATGTGGTAAATTCTACAGAAGAAATTTCAGACCAATTTTTCTGCAAGCAGATGGTAAAACAGCTGCTGCATCAAAATGGCTGTATGATTTGATTTGCTTTTATGTTATCAAGTTGTCATTCGGATATCTAGTTATCCCATTCATAATCTTAGATTTTAAAACTTCAATGCAAGCATGGAGTACAGTCTACTTTTACGGTCATATTATTGTTGCTTTGTCCTTCTTTGCCTTTAGAGGTCCTTATGCTAAGAAGGTGGTAAATGCATGCAAATCATTGCAACCACTGCAAGTAGAAGCCAAGCAACAAAAAGAGGTCGAAAAGAAGATTGCTGCCTCTTCTGGAACTTTGGGTGATATCTTGAAAGAAAAGCATGCCTACGAAGAAACCAGGCAAAAATCAGAGGAACCTTCCATCACTTTGGGTATTCCTACAATCGATATCCAGGACGGCCAATGGTCTAATGCCAAACACGAATGGGAAGAATTCCAAAAGGATTACTTTGAATGGAGGGAACAAAAAGGTCTTGAAATAGAAGAAGAAAACTTAACAAAAGCCTTCCAAAAGTTCAAAGAAGAATTAGTAGGTGCAAAGGATGACTCAGGTCAAAGACTAAGACGTATGAGTTTCAGTGATTATTCCACTGATGCTTTAGTCCAAGAAAAGGAAAATAAGTAAAAGCATACAGTTTCATCAATGACAACCATCAATATATGAGATAAAAAGATTGCCCTCAAGAAGTACAACAGAGCATAGTTGATAAAATAGTATATATATGTAAATAATTGATGTAAATTGCTATATGAACACCACGAATTTCATTCCACGCCCGTCTGCATTGGAATCTGAACGTCATATATGAACGGTTCAATCGAATAACTAAAACTCATCTGGATTAAATAAATCTAAATCAGAGTCCATGGCTTCATCTTCATCCTCTCCAGCATTCTTCTCTTCGTCACCTTCAGCGTCATTGGCATTTGCACCGAAGACAAATGAATCATCTTCCTTTTTATCATCTTGCCGTATTTCACCCTCAGCACCCTCAGCATCTTTCACAATATTCTTATCCTCATTGGCTGTGCTGCCATCTTCTTCACCATCCTCCTGTCCTGGTAGTTTTGTAAGTTCCTTGCCATGTAATGAAGCCATGGCCAACATACCTTTTCTCAAAGCATCTTCTGCAGGCCAGATAAAATTGTTAGGACCAATTGTACCTTTATCGAATGTAGGCGGTATTTTCGTAAATTTGGCCAGCTTCGTTGCATACTCCAACAGTACGTTAGATTTTATCTTTTCGCGCTGCTTTAGAATCATCTTCTTTTCAAACTCTACTTCTTCCAATAGCGGCAAAGCATTTAAATCATCATGACACTCATTCAGAATTGATAGTATATTTTTGGTTTGTTGGTCGACCTTTGATATTTCGTCGTCCAATGTCCTTAGCCTTGTGCACACAGAATCATATTGAGGTAACAGGTCCAGCGTGCTGTACAGTTTCTTATCGGCTTCTATCAGTTGCTTACCAATTTCCAGCTGTGGTTTAAAATTATCAACACTATCCACTAGTTTTGTCAGTGCCTCCTCATACAAACACAGATCAGAATATAACTGCACTTTGTCCAGTTCCTGCTCACTTATCGTGCCACTGTTCGATTCTGCCACGAGCGACATAATTGTATATCCACCTTGTCTATAATATATTGCACTACCAAGTGCGCTGAAAACTATGATATAGAGTCAATTGCTTTGCTAAACTTCTATAGTTGACTCAACCAGTCCTGTTAACTCTGTCTTTAGCATGACCTGCAGTGTGCGTCTTATTTTTTCGAGAAATTATCAAGAGCTGCTTTCCGGGTGAGACAATTTTCAGAGAACAATGATGATTGCCAAGTAGGTAGTATAACGGATGCAGTATAACCATCCGGCAGATATATGAGGTATATGAAATAGAATCTATTAATATATACTTGACTAAAGAAGAGGACGAAAATTGTAAATAGAGAAAGAGTAAAATCCGTAGAAGGGTCGTGAATTATATAAGGTTAAGATCGTCTTTAAGATGGTAATTACAGACCTATCAAAACGGTGAGTGACACTCGTAACATTATGACTTCGAAAACAAGAGTAACCAGACTAATGTTTCGGGAAAAGCCATCCCATATGCCGAGCAGTGGGAATACTAGTATGTTGTGCTGGAATAGGAAAAATAAAATGGAATGAATAAGTTAATTAGGAAAAAAAAAAAGGGTAAACGAATTTATATCATAAGGTGGGATTTGGCAACGTCACTTATATCAGGCATAAAATAAATATCCCAATCTATTGGCGTGTATGTTCAAGAAACATATCATGCCTTCAAGGCCGATATGCTAGCAATTCACTGAATTGCATTACTGATGCTTCTAGGGATTCTTGGAATACCGTCTTCTTTCAACTGATTATCCAGTTCTCTGTCAAAGCCGTGTCTCCACAAGGAATGGTTTTCACCAATGACGTAAGTCAAGTCTCTGTTCATGTAGCCCTCTGGACCCAAGTAGTTCAAAGTTTCAATAATGTCATCCAGCAACACTGTCTTACCTTGACCCATTTCTTCGCCAATACCTGGGTGCTTAACGTTAACAATATGAACATGGAAATGGTAGAAAGAAGGGTGGTAATGGACGAATATTCTCAACTCATCGGGGCGAATGGAGTAATTGAAGCACGCTGGCACGATTGTCCTCAATGTTGTATTCAGCTTCTTCAACCATTCCTGATGAGAGGAGTTCAAGTCTCTCAACGACTTGATGTCCTCCCTGTAGACTATTGCCATCAAGTACAATGCGTCCAGGTTGACACCGTCCCATTTCATATCTGGGAAGATCAGGAACCCGTCCTCATCGTGCGGATCCAAATGCTTGTAGACAATCCTGTGGTCCTCGGCACCGTTGTACAGGATATTGTTCACCCACTTCATCATCTCGCTCGTAGTCATCTTCTTGATGTAAGGTATGACGTATTTCTTGTACATCTCGGGGGTCTCCCTGACCATATGCAATTCCTGCTGGTCGTAACGCCTGATGTGGATATTTGTCGCCGGGTATATCAGATTCAACTTCGCCGTGGGATTCTTCTGCAAGTGCTGCTTGATGACAGACAAACCCCAGTAGTAGATATCATTCGAGCTGATCTCTTGCACACCTTCAATACCCGTCAGGCAGGAGTACTGGTTCTCCCTGTGGTAGAAAACGGGCGTGCTCCTCCCGTCCGCAGAGGGCCTCCTGACCGTCTCCTCAAACATGAAATGCGTCTTCTCACAGGTCAAAATCGCATCCTCCCCGCCAATCTTCCCAAGCAAAGAGATCTTCTTCGTCTGTGGATCGCTGTCAAGCACACGCTCAAACCGAAACTCGTTAATCAGCTTCGCCAGATTCTTAGACCCAGCATCGGGAACCCACTTCTCCTCCTCAACCTCAATCGTGGGAACGCCCCCGGCCTCCTGCCGAAATATCTTGTTCTTGTAAACCTCCGAAGAGCTAGGTGGTGTATTCATAGCTGTAGGCATCTAGTTATATCGCTGACCTCTAGCCGCCCAAACAAGTACCATCCAGATTCCTTCCCCCCCCACCAGAAACCACCGCCTTTATATACTCTTCCTCCAAAACGGTTTACGCCCTTTTCCAGGTTCCCCTTAATCCCCCTGCGAACTAATAAATTAAATTATAAAAAACCCCTTGGGAATCTCCGTTGTACGGCTGTTTCTTAGTAATTACGTATCCAATAACGTTAATGCATGTGAGCTTCTGCGTAGTATGGCATATATAGTATTATTCTTATATTATACTGGTGTTATATTATATTAAATTTGCATGGTATGTGGTTCTGTAGTGTAACTGTGCTTTTTAAACGTAAAATGTATGCATGTAAACTCACTCAAACAAGGTGTTGTAGTCTATGCGGTCGACTATGTCCGGGAAGCCCGAGTTGTAGTTGGTCCAGAACTCGTCTGCTAGCATCTGCGCGAGCTTGTTTGAGTTTTCGTCCTCTGGCTCTGTGCTGTCCATGTCCAGGAACGAGTCCGCGGCGATGTCAACGTTCGGCACGTTGAGTATCTCGTCCGCGTACATGCTGCTGATGTCTGAGCCGGCGATGCTGCCGTTGGCACTCTTGTCCCTCGTGATCACGGGCGACACCATAGACAGCGGGGTCTCGACGTCCATTATACGCGACGGACACCCGTTGCCCTGCATACCAACACTCGTTCCCTGGCTGGTCCCGGAGCTGTGCGTTCTCGTCGACGCGCCGCTGCCGTTAGTCGATCCCTCATGTGCATGTGCCATATGTGTGTGCGGTTGCACTTGCTGTGGTTGCACTTGCTGTGGTTGCACTTGCTGTGGTTCATGTTGTATCTGAGCTGGAGGTGCCATCGAGCCAGACGTGGCAGCGACACCGTTCTCCATCTCTTCCAGCGGGATCCACACATCCTCCGCTTTGGTACGGTACTCGATGATCTTGGCAAGCAACGTCCTGTTCACACGCTCCAGCGCCAAACTGACGATGAAGGTGTGCGACCGCACAACGACTTCCATCATACCTTTGCTGGCGTTGCCGTTGTGCCACCTGTCAAATAGATCAGAGTACACTCTGAACGAGCTGATCAAGGAGATGTTGCGTCCCGGCGCCACTCGCAGCGTCGTCAGATCATGCTGGTCAATGTCCTTCAGCTCTTTCTTCAGGAACTTACCTCTCTCAAATAACGTCAGCTTGTAATACAACATCGCACAGAACAGGGTGATGGCCTTCTGGAACAACGTGTTTGTAGCTGAAAGCGAAAAGGACAGGTATGGTGTTATGTATTTCGATGTTCCCACAGCATCCGGATAGTAGTGGAGATCCTGCGTGTAGCAATATAAGGTCAAATTGACTACCATAGAGACACCAATCAAACTTTGCTGCAAGATGTTATTCTTCAACTCCAATGACCTCTCCTTGGTCACAATAAACCTCAAGGAATAATAGGTGATCGATAAATTCATGGCCAAAGTCAGCACACGGTAATCAGAGGCAGATTGCGCATCAATACCTTCATAGGTAGTGTATCTGTACAACTCTGGAAACTCCTTCTCAATATATTGTGCAATATCTTCAGAGTATTGCACCAGATTAGGAATAACCCTCCTATTATAAATACCATGGATATGCCTTCTGGCTATCTTCAACAGCCTCTTTAGTTTCCAATAATAACTCCCAGGCTTATCAGTATCATTGTCAAGGACACTTGGTAAACTATCGTCTAATAAATCTCTGTTAATTAAGAGCGGCCTACCAACATGCAGGGATGTGTTAACATCAGCGTAAATGACCCATATCCACAAGTTTTCCATGGCCTTCATACTGCCGATACTGGCCTCTTGACCTTCATAAATAGAATGATTCAAATGCAAACCTATGTTAGTGGCTGAAGTGCACAACGTATCCACAAGATTTAGCATATGAATCTCATCACCGCAAGGGGCGTAAAGCTCTCTATAGTAATATCTGAGTAAAAGGAACTGTGTACGTTCCAGGTATAGAATTTTTGAAGTAGTAGTACCCGATAGCGCGATGTGGAACCTCTGAATAGCAATAGGAACTCCTTCATTATAGTGCTGGAGACAGACAATCATAACGATGACTGCCATCTTATAAAAGTTTCTCTTCTGAGAAACCTTTACACCTGCTATCCGTCTTTCCTTTCCATCATTAATGTATTCACCAGGTTCAAATTCTTGATAAAAATCGTTCATAACTTTGCTGAAGTCCAGCGTAGAGCTTATTTCATGAAATAATGTATTGTCGAAGAACTGTTGAATCGCTCTGCGGGTTGCCTCATATGATGGCAACGCCGCCACTGCTTGAGTGAATAATGACCTCGTGTCACCAAGTTCAAACTCACCATCTATGACTTCTAATTCCTTTAATACAGACAATTTATTCTTGGACTTCCATTTGTTTCGCTCTTCTTTGACCTTGGCGTACAATTGTTTGAATCGATCTAAGAAATCCTGACTTTGAAGACGTATATATGTTCTGCTCGATGTAGGGCCATACAATATCTTCCTCCCAGATCCCTTGGATTGTAAAAAGAATATATCAGCAACAGGGTTCACCACGCTGTTTTCCTGATGGCTAATCTTGGCGGCTGTATCTGGATCAACCGCCTGCAAGGCCTTCTCCAACTCTTCTACTTTCTTCAACAGCGTCAAATTCGGCACAGAATCAAAAACCTCTTCCAACTTTACTTTTCGGGTGTCCACAGTGTCCTCATATATACAAGTACTGAACTTCCTGCTCACACAGGTTGAACACATCGGTCTAGCATTATCACACTTAAGCTTCCGTCTCCTACAAAAAGCACACGTCCGTATAACTTTCTTCTTCACCCTCTTACTCCTCTTCTTCACATTCCCATTTAGGATAGACTTTGTGTCCACACTGGGCTCCACGCTTTGCCCCTCAGAAGTGCTCACCAACATCTTATCCGCAGCCACTCTATCTCAATGTAAGTGGCAATTTAAAAATCAACCAACAGCCTCTTTAAATAATCACCTCCTAGCCATAAAGTCCAAGCCGCCTTCTCTCTCTCTCTCCAATAATGACCTTATCAATCCAGTGATAGCTGTCCCTATAGGCTGAAAAGTGGAAAATTTAGCTCATCGCAACCATAGAAAGCAAGAGTTTATCTGAAAATTAGACTAAATTTAGACCAGGAAAGTGTAAAAAGTAATCAAGAGGATGCTGCAATTCCGACTCAACTAATTAGCAACGAAGTAGAGCCCTCAGAAGTCAGGGTCCGGTAATCAGTGGAGATGGCTTCCCCGGAGCTTGTCCCTGGATTGCCCTGATGGTTGCTCAATTGGGCCTCTGCCACGCAAGTGCTATGTTAGCTGATCAGCTGGTACTGTTGTATGTAATCATAACAATATTTCAAGAGTAAGCATCCCAACTTATATTTTGGCAGTGGGTCACAGTTCTGTTTCGGAGTATTAATAGGAGACGTGTTGCCAGTAGCGTTATGAGACATGAAGTTGCTGTGAGGGCCACAGTCACTGATGCCGGTATAAAGATTAAGTCTCAGACCAGAGGGTTTTGCTGTCCTGAAGTGGTTCATAAACCACAGGGGTTATCCTCCATTCTCGGTGGGTGTTTCTTATCTTGCTGTGCACCGTTGGGAGTCAATGACGCAGAACTCTCTTTAGACCCGGACAATTCCACCTTCTCCATGGATGAGGACATCGCTGAAGCACCGACAGTTTCCGATACTATTCCCTTTGGCAGGATTCTGGGTGCCCGCTACAGGGATTTAAGCACTAATTCACAGACTCACGAAACTGAGGGGTTGCTGCACGGTATAGGGCATCAACGGTACATTGACTTGACTTACGCATGTATGAAGGACCACCATGTGGTTCCTTGCACAGTACCGTTACAGATTGATTATGTACCAATGGCTCATGAGAACCCAGACTTGGTGGAATTGATAATAGAGAAAAGTTATCAAAATGTCAAGAGAAATAGATCAATTCTTGTCATAATTAATCCACACGGTGGTAAAGGCAAAGCAATGCATATATTCAAAAAGAGAATTGAACCAATATTGATCGCTAGTGAATGCTCCTTTGAATTAATGGAGACTAAGTACTCCAGGCATGCAACTGATATTGCACGAGAGATAGACCTAGAGAAATTCGACACTATTGCTTGCGCTTCAGGGGATGGTGTACCATATGAAGTTATTAACGGATTATACATGAGAGAAGATAAAGTGGATGCTTTTAATAAAATTACAGTAACACAATTGCCTTGTGGATCAGGTAACGCCATGAGTATATCTTGTCATTGGACAGACAACCCATCGTTTGCCGCGCTATGCCTTGTGAAGTCTGTCGAGTCCAGGATTGATTTAATGCTATGTACTCAACCTGACTCCGAAGATCCTGAACCTAAATTGTCGTTTCTAAGCCAAACATATGGTGTGATCGCTGAATCTGATATTAATACCGAGTTTATAAGATGGATGGGCCCTCTAAGGTTTGACATTGGCGTGGCATTTAACGTTCTACAGAAGAAATGCTATCCATGCGATATCTATGTAAAATATGCGGCTCAATCCAAAAGAGAACTGTCTGTACATTACACCAAAAATAAAACCACACAATATTTGGAGTTCGAAAATCTCATTACAGAAACGGATACTGAGAGCTCCGATTCTGGTATACCGGTGGAGAATATTACAGAAGAAAATCTCAGGATCAAGTATCCTGTTGAAGATGGCATCCCTAATGATTGGGTCAAACTTGATGACGAAATAGGTAATAATTTGTCAGTTTTTTACACTGGAAAGATGCCTTACGTAGCTGCAAACACAAAGTTCTTCCCCGCCGCATTACCAGCGGATGGTACATTCGATATGATCATAATGAAAGCCAACTTACCTGTTGCTAAATCCTTTCCTATATTGTTGTCGATTGATAAAGGAGAGCATGTTCTCGATTCAGAAGTTATTCACAGTAAAGTTTTGGCCTATAAGATTATTCCAAAGATAGAAAACAGTCTAATCTCAATAGATGGTGAGAGATTCCCTTGTAAACCACTACAGGTTGAAGTATTACCAAAGCTGTGTAAAACATTACTGAGGAATGGTAAATATATTGATACTGACTTCGATATGTTATGTGCTGATACGAAACTACCATAAAGATGCACATAAGAATCTACACTGGCTCCCCATTTTACATATTCTAGCATGATACTCCCTATTTGAGTTCCACTACATACATTCCTTTTATATTGGGCTGATTTAAATTTCCTTTATGCACGACTTATTAGATTTACTGAACAAATATATTTAACGCATGTATATATACAGAGTAATCTAAATTATAGTCTATACTTAACATGATCATATTTATGCAATAGTACGTTACTCGTAATGCTAGCTTATATTACAAGACTAATTATTTAGTGTTGTCTTTTAGGGAGACAATTCTATTTAGAATGATCTTATCATCAGTGCTCTCCTTGTCAAGAGTGAAGTAACCAACTCTCATAGCCTGGAATCTACAAATTTCCTTTCCGGACTTATCTTCTTCAACATAAAATTCAGAATTCTTAACGGAATCAACAACCCATGGGGAGTTCTTGATAACGTGGTCGAAATTATGTTCAATGACAGACTTATCATAAATGACCTCACTTTCAGGGTTGATGTCTTTCAAATAACCATCTGGGTGAGCGGATGGATTTTCAGACTTGAAGAGTTGGTTATAAACTCTGGTTTCAGAAACACGTACTGGGGAGTTGTACTTCTTGGAGATAGGAACCCATTGGATGTAAGTTCTTGGCTTCACTGGCTTGTCTTCATTATCGTACTTAACATGAATTCTAGTGATCTTACCATCAGCATCCTTCTCAACACTCTTGAAAGAAACAGTGTATGGAACTTTAATCAAACCAACCGGTTGGTTTGGAGTAAGTCTGAAGAATTCCTTGTCTTCTGTATTTTCGGAGAAATCTGCCCTTTCAATGTAAAACTTATTAGTGAATGGGACATTTCTGTCACCGAATTCTTTGGTACCAGCTCTGTATGGAATAGTAACAAGTTCTTCATAGTCCTCTGGTAGGTTTTCAACAACGACCTCAATTGGATCAAGAATCATCATCAATCTTGGAGTAGAATCTTCCAAGTACTTTCTGATTGCGCTCTCAAATCTAACAACTTGAATATTGGTTGTGCTTGTTGTGACACCAAGTGTATTGATGAAAGATAAGATTGCACCTGGTGGAACACCACGTCTACGAATGGCTTCCAAAGTAAATAATCTTGGGTCATCCCAACCTCTAACGAAATGTTCATCAACAAGCTTAGCAATCTTACGCTTGGATAAAACCGTACCGGTGATGTTTAGACGACCATACTCTCTCTGTGCTGGTCTAAAGACGTGAACCTGGTCACATAGCCATTCATAACTCTCCCTCGATAAGTAAAATTCAGTAGTACATAGAGAGTGTGTGATGTTTTCGAAAGAATCAACCAAACAGTGTGTGAAATCGTATGTTGGGTAAATCTTCCATTTGGTACCAGTTCTTGGATGTGGAGCGTTTAGCACTCTGTAGGCAATCAAATCCCACATCTGTGGAGATGGAGATTCTAGGTTTTGCTTCATTCTCAGAATAGCTTCACCTGGCTTGTACTTACCATCTCTCATAGCTCTGAATTCTTCCAAGTTCTTTTCTACACTCTGATCTCTGTGTTTGCAGGCATGTCTTTCACCACCTGGAGTACCATCCTCTTTGATACCACGACCACGCTTGATTTCTTCAGCAGTACAGTGACAAACGTAACCCTTGCCATTCTTTATTAAAACCTCAGCCAATTCGTACAGCTTATCGAAGTAATCACTGGAGTACGTAACCTTCCATGGCTTAAAGCCCAGCCACGAAACCATTCTCTTAATGGACTCAAAGTACTCTGGGGCTTCAGCTTCTGGATTGGTATCGTCAAATCTCAAGTAGCACACACCGTCGTGGTACTTGGCGTAACCGAAGTTGACCATGATAGCCTTGGAATGACCGATATGTAAGTAACCATTTGGCTCAGGTGGGAATCTGGTGTGGACTTTGCCACCAGTGGCTTTCAAGTGTTCTGCCATCAACTCAGGGTAAGCTTGTGGGTTTTCACCGACTTTGTGCAGGTCACCTAGGAAACCTTCAGTGAACATGGTTCTCTTCTCACCCTTTGAATCAGAGCTCTTGTCGCCACTGTCATCCTTCTTGGCATTCTTCTTTGCCTTAGGCTGCTTCTTGACCACATCTCTCTCGTCCTTAGGACCAATGGCCTTCAGGATCTCTTCATCAATGATAGGCTTGAACAAACGTGGTTCAGCCCACTTCAACTCTGGCATCTTCTTGACATCCGCCATGATCCCTGGCACAAGCTTGTATCTCTGCTCTTCAATCTTGCTCTTGTTGCTCTCGATATACTCCACAACTTTGCGTCTGACATCCTCCTCGCCGACATGCACACCAATACCAGCCTCGGCGGCCAGCGTCTCCTGGTCCACATCCGGGTGTGCCACCACATACTTGAACGCAGCGTCTATCTGCAAGTTGGTCTTGATACCACCGTTCACAACATTCTCCACAACCAGAGCAGTGCTCACCTCACCGGCATCCTTCCGCTTGGCCAGTAGCGTCGCAAACTGGTGCAATATAGCCCTCTGCGTCTTGTCCAACTCCCCGACCTGGACCTCGCCCAAAAGCTTCTCCAACTCACTCAGAATCTTCTGATTCTTGGTAATCTCCTTGATCTTCGCCTCCTCGTACCCAAACTTCTCCAAAGACATCGCTGATGCCCCTGTATCCAAGCCAAAGTCAACCGCTACCACCCCAAATAGTCCCAACAACTACAGTTAATGCCCTAATAAGCCCATCTCATCGACCCGCCAAATTTTTTTTTGGGAAATTTTTCAGACACAACTGACGAAACCGACGCAAACTTTTTTCAATTGGGAAAAAGTATATAAAGCGATGCGTTCGCTGGAAGTGAAAAATTTTACTTTCTCATGGGCGGTACAAGACGTCGTCCTCTAACTGATCTTCTTTGACACCGCCAAGGAAATATTTGTTAGACACTTGACAATAGATTAAAAGAAAAGGAACGAAAGATGGATAACAAGACTCCTGTTACTTTGGCCAGAGTTATTAAGGTTCTAGGTAGAACTGGCTCTCGTGGTGGTGTTACCCAGGTCCGTGTTGAGTTCTTGGAAGACACCTCTCGTACCATTGTCAGAAACGTCAAGGGTCCAGTTAGAGAGAACGACATCTTGGTTCTAATGGAATCCGAACGTGAAGCTCGTCGTTTGCGTTAAGAATGGGAACTGGGTCCACGTCAGTTTCTTCTATGTATGGGGAGATCTTTGCTCCGCGTTCTATGTGTTCTATGTGTTTTATGTGTTCTACGTGTTCTGCTTTCCTTTAAATGGTTATGGCCTACTGGGATCTCTGCTTCTGGGTAGCGGGCTGAATGGGTAAAGAAGAAAGGGGAGGTCTTGCGAATGACGCTCTAGCATTCTTCTTCTTTATATTCGCCGCACAACCTCGATTACATACCTGGCATCCCAAGTGATGGAAAAGGACAAAACACACTATACAAACTAATTTTTTTAATTTATATATATTAGAAATGCATGTAACTGTATAAGGACGTACTTAACAATCGATATCTTCCCCATCCCACAATTCCCATTTTTCAGCTCATACCAAACTAGCAAGGTATTTCACTACAATAGCTGATATTTGATACAAAACCGGCCACAAAGTAGTCTCAGGACAACACCAAATGCTCAAGTCAAAACACGGCAATGCTAAGTACACAGTTGCAGATATAGAGAGGCAAGCAGGCCTCGAGCCCACACCACAAAACAGACAAGAGAAGCAGGGACCTGAAAGGCAGGGACCTGCTACACCACACCCAGAGGACAATGCTGTACCAGAACAACTTATACTTGATACAGATGGCGACCAGGACTTCGAGATGTCTGATGTGGTAAGTGAAGTTCAAATAGAGTCCATTTCTAACTACTTGGCCGAACAAAGAATGGCTGTTGACCCCATATCACCGCAGAGCTACACTATTCCACAGTCGATGCTCAGCGAACAGGATGTTTCTACCGACAAGACCGTGTTTGTAGTGGACACCAATTTCCTGATATCCCATCTGAATACATTAGAAGAGCTGAGGAAGCTTGCTGGCCAGTTCAATCACATTATAGTAGCGCCTATCACCACCGTGAGAGAACTGGATGGTCTGAAACTGGCGTCTGACAAGAGTATTGCCAAGCTTGCAAGACACGCTAACGAATGGCTGTTTAAGAATTTGGGTGATAGATCATCTGGGCTGGTAGGCCAAAGATTAAAGGAGCGTATTAACCCAAGTGCCTCGAAAGATGACGCTATCTTAGACTGCTGCCTTTATCTACAACAGAAGCTTAATCACAAACTCGTAATCCTTTTATCGAATGACAAAAACTTGTGTGCGAAAGCACTAAGCGAAGGTATGTTGACAGTATCATACAGACCAGGTATGACAGCACAATTGATCTCTCAAATGGCTTACTCAGAAAGCATCTCCCTTGGAAATGCTACCCCGTCCCCTCAATTCTCTAAATTGGACTTTCATGAAGTGGCTAATAAGATATTTAATGATATACAGGCAATGGTGATTACAATCGTAGACCACATTATGAATAAATCATATGGCGAAGATATAATAGCAATAAATTATGACCCTAAGAACATGAAAGACTTGAATGACGTTGCAAGAGTAATATCAAAATTCTGGTTGTCCGTATTTTCCGATTATTTTGATAGAAACTCAATGAGAAAAGAGGATTGGAAAGAATTGCCAAGTCAAATGGTAACAGTACCTAACAGTAGCTCAGATTTGAACACTTTTCTTGGTTTTTGGGAAGGAATTCTTATAAAGCTGAACAGAGATCTTGGTGAAAATGACCAACATGTTGTGCAAGCTGCAATAGCTGAATGGAAACAATATATAGACTTGGTCTAGATTAAAGCATGCATAGATGCAAGTAGAGTTGTAATCGAAATGGTACTAGAAACAAACCGTAGTTAATAACGTTCATTGATAAATATGATATAGAACCTGTACATGGCTAAACTAGAACAACCTTATAAAAATTTACGAATTTTGCATAGTGCCTAATATATTCGTAAGCATTATTTTCAGATATTGTCTTAAATGATTTTAATTAGTCAGAGTCCTCGTTCCCTGAACTAGAACTGTTTTTACTCAAATCTTGTAATTCTATCTCCTCCTCAACTTTCGCGGTTTTCTTCAATTCATGCTCTTCAAGAACAAATTGTCTTAGTTTTTCCTTAATAGTGGTTCTGCTCTCTCCTAATGCAGTGTTAACCACATTCATTACTGGACCCCACAAACCAAATTTTTGAATGAAATAAAATGACACTATGGACAGCAAGGCAAGAGTGACAAATAATGGATTCCTAATGACAATCATGAATTCATTCCATCCCAACACTACTATAACAGCATAAATCCATATAGGAATATGAGTAGAAGAAGTTACAATTGATCTCTTGCAATCTAATACAGTAACGTTTATTTGTCTTCTAAACTGTTGTTGTACCTTTTCCTTTTGCGTTTCATTAAGAATATGAGCAAATCGATTACTGTGATAAACATCGTGGCTGTCATCATAAATCAAACCTTCGTTTGGCTCATCTTCAAATGCATCAGGGATAACTTCAGTACCATCAGTCTTAACAGCAAGAGTTAAGATATCTAGTATCTCTAATGCATGCTCTTTGGCTACTCTGAAGGATTGATCAATCTCATCTTCGTTCTTCCATAACCTAGGAACATCATTAGAATCATATCTGAACTTGGATTCAAATCTATCTCTGAGAAGACTAACAATAGTATCTTCCTTCAAATAATCATGTACAACAGTTTCTAGCAACGTCCATGCAAATGCTCTTATAGCATGGTATTGCTTCTTGTTTTCATCTTCTGACAAACCCATTTTGAACTCATATTCTCCTTCACCAGTAGCAAACCTAGATAAGGTCTTCTTCATAATATTTTCAAAAGTGTCAGTAACTTTGTCCCACAGATCAGGAGTAGGTTTCGATAATAATTCAATTTCTTCATCCTTTATCCTTAAAGTAAGTTGCTTCTTTATTTTCGAAAGAAGTGCGTTCAGTTCTGACTCTCTTAACTGCAATTTCTTTTCGTGAACATCTGCGGCAAATTTTAATTCAAAGTCTTTAATTTTAGTTAAAAGATCCTTTGAGAAAAATTCGGTTATAGCCGCATCAAACTCAGCCTCAATGTCTTTGAATAGCTTTAAATACCTCTCTTCAAATGGAAGCTTTATGTTTTCTTTTTCTTTCATACCATTCTCCAATTTAGTGAGCAATACTGCAGTTAGCATATCCAAGTATTTCGATGCAGTTGTGAAAAGCCTTTCGTTCACTTTATCAACAAGCTCGATTCTCTTCTCTTCGTAAACAGCTTTCGCATATCTTGAAGCATGCTCATCATATTCTCCCAAGCACTCATCCTTTATTTTCTTCAAATACGAAACTAGCTCAGTTTTATCATTGATGCGTTTCTCAGTCTCTGTTTCATATTCCTCTGTAAACTTAGCATATGCCTCATTTGCAATATCTTCAGTTTTAAATCTGGCTACCAGTATTTGTTGTGTTGGTAAATCCAAATCCCTGTTATTTTCTATTTGCTCCCAGCACTGTTCGGCATACATGTTCCAACCATCAATAGGTAACTTGTGGTGGTAATTTGGTTTCAAAAGATACTCATTAGATTCGGAATCAATAAAAGAATCACCTAAAGACTTGACGTCATCATAAAATTGCTCTTCCTGTAGCAACTTATGGCCCAAACCTTTAAACTCCAGATCAAAGAAATCGTATAACGTAGTTTCCTCACATCCAGTAGGTTTATTCAGTTCACTCCAAATTTGTTCTAGTTCAGTGATCAAAGATTCTTGTAAGCTCTTCAATGGTGTGACACCAACATGGTCTCTTATGACAAACAATAGTAAAACTTTGTGGTCATTACCACGCTTGCCAAATAACGATAGGTTGACCTCAAATACAGTCTTCAGGAGACCCATGTTATTGCCTTGGTATAGACCAATTTGCTGTTCCCACATATTTACAATCAGAACTTCAGATACAGAGATGGCGAATAGCGCCGCTTTCCTTTCAAAATCCTGATCCTCACCTCTTTCGGCACCATCAGAACCTTCCACATCCAATATGAAATAATCAGAATCAGTATCAGTGGTGGACTTGTGGTTGTTGACATTCTGCGTATGTGCAAGCCAAATACCCTTAGTGGTCTGCTGTCTCTTAACCTGCGCATCCATAGTGTCAAACTGAGTATTGAAAAGTATATTTAACAGAGTCGACTTACCACTCGATTGAGATCCAAACACTGAAATTACATGGTAGTTAAACCCAACATCCCTAGTGCCAACACATTGCTTGAAATACTCAAGACTCTCCTTATTGTATTCTTTGTTAACGTCTATCAACTGAATTGCTTGAGACGTCATAGTGCCAGTTGATCGTAAGCCTACTACCAATTTAGCTCCACCAAGGTATAAATTGTAGCTAGGATTTCTTCCCACTATAAGTTGTTCAAATGAAGGTTCGTCCCGCTATATTGTTTGTTTCCTTAATATTCGTTTATGGCCTCTTCGCTGAGTTTTGTTTTCGCCCGTTAAGCTGGAGCTCCCACAGCGAACCGATGAAAAATCACTAAAACTCAAAAACGTATTTGAAGCCTATTCTGATTGTTCAACTATTTAAAAACTGGTCTACCAATACAACAATTCAGTGCAAACTTTACTACACAGACTTTCGAAAATGGATTCAGCTGTAGGTGCGAAATTGGCGAAGACCCTACAAAGATTTGAGAGCAGGATTGCTGCAGGTGACTACTACGAGGCGCACCAGACTCTGAGGACCATTGCTAACCGTTATGTGAGAAGCAAGTCCTATGACCATGCCATTGAGCTGATTAATCAAGGTGCTCTCTCATTTCTGAAGGCTAAGCAAGGTGGGTCTGCTTCTGATCTAATCTTTTACCTGTTAGAGGTCTACGATGTGGCCGATATCAAAGTCTCCGAAACTTCTGTGGGTAGATTGGCACAGTTGCTAGTTCTTGTCGATGATCAGGAGCCTAACTTGAAGGATATTGTCACTGGTATGAACAACTGGTCCATCAAACACAGTGAATTCAAGTTTGGCGATCCTACTCTGCATAATGTAATTGGTAATAAGCTCGTTGCAGGAGGACTTGTATATGAAGCCGAAAGATATTATATGCTGGGAACACATGAGTCAGTAGGGAAGTATGTTGACTTATTGTGGAGTTGGTTTACACAGGCAAACGACAATAGTTCTGTAGCTGATTATTTCAGCAGGTTAGTGATGAACTACTTATTTATACAGAACATTGCTTATGCCTACGAAGCAAAGGAACTGTTCTTGAAGAAATTTATTGACCACGTATCACCAAAAGTACAAACAGTTGACAAGAACAGTTTTAAACTGAACTATTTTAATGATTACTCCGATCTAAACTTCCTACAATTATTATTACTTACATGCCAAACAGGGAACAAAGACCTTTTCCAAAACTTGAAAGAGCATTACTCTGAATCAGCAAGTAAGTATAAGAATGAGTTATCTTACTTAGGACAAGAATATTTTGGCATCACTGCGCCAAAGCAATCCAATTTCTTGCAAGATATGATGTCTGGATTCCTTGGTGGTCCAGGTAAATAAGCCATAAATGGCACAACAGAACACCTTTCGTCGCATTTCTCTTTGTATAGATTAAACTTATAATTCCAGAATAGTATTACTAATTTTTTTTAAAAGTATACACATTTTAAGTGCCATCTCAACAAGCGGCTCATAAAACCCTAATGATATTGTTAATCCTTGATGATGCTAGACCTTGTGAGAGCCTCCAGGAGTTCTGGTCTCTTTGCCTCTACTAGATTCTGTTTAGCCTCACGGTATGTAAACAGCTTGCGATCTCGTTTATGCATCTCTGGAAAATTCTCCTCTAGTTTTCCTATTATCAATTCATAGAAATGAAATTCCGACCTAGGCGGATTCTTGTTCACTTCGGCATCGCTCTTCGCCCTTTCAAAAGTAGCTCTGTCCATCGTCTTAGCCTTTGGTGGTCTCATATCCTTTACTACACCCAGCGAGGAAACTATCTCCCCGGTACACCCTGCTTCTTCCCAGGTTTCACGGATCGCAGTCTGTTTATAGTCTGGCTCATCAGTTTCAATACCACCTTTAGGAAGTATCCACTTATTTCTGTTGGCAGAAGAGCTGATCATAAGAACATGATGTCTATCACTCGTCAAACACACACAGCCCGCAACCAGCCTAGCACCATCTTCACCATAGACCTGGTTAGCACGACCGCTTCTGGCCTCCATTGACAGAGACATTTGGGTAATTAAGGATACGTCTAGCTGGAGCTTCAACGAACTTTTGATGACAGTTAGAATCGGGAGCCAGGTCGCATATAATACTCAATTGGGCTCACTATATAACCATATACCATGACCTTCATGAGCGTTGCGATCCATTCAAACGATTATGGAGCTTGTTTAATTTTCTACTGCTGCTTCACAAAATCACACTTCTTTGCATCTGCTTCCTTGGAAACACTAAGCCGAACGTTACCTGCAGTATTTGTTACATTCTAATAACAAGCTTTTGACTCTTTTTGGGATACTACCTTTTCTTCTTCAGTGTGCCCCCCTTCTCCCATTCAAGCCCAAGTCCCAGAGTATCTCCATACAAGTCACACCACTGTAGAAAGACCTGACATGTTCCTTTTTTACTACTGAAGTATGAAAGCACAGGAGCCACTTGTAAGTTCCTTGACGTTGTTGATCCCTTCTGGTGCACAAACTCGCCAGTTTCCACTAGGATTTTCACATTCAAACCTTTTTATAATTAATTTTTTTCTTACAGGACTTGATAATCTTCTCTGCAGCTGTGTAATATTATGCAAGAAAATTAATATATAAGTAGGGTCTCAACTAATATACTCTGTTGTGAAGGAGCAAGAGGAAGTGTAGAAGCACAAGGATGTCGACTAGTCCGCCAGTGGAAGAAGAGCCTGTGCAGTCGCCCCGCGACAATGACAAAAACTCAGACTGCAAGCGTCCCAAGAAGCGGTTTAAGCCCTTGAAGTCGTGTGCTTTCTGCAGGAAGCGGAAGTTGAAGTGTGATAAGCAGAAGCCGCGGTGCTCTTCCTGTGCGAGGAGGAACTTGCCCGTGTGTGTATACATTGAGAATGCGTTTACTGCTGAGATGGTACAAAACGGTACTGTCTCTAGCTTACAGCTCCTGGAGAGGATACGAACGTTGGAAAAACAATTAGCGGATAAGGAGACGAAGAATATGCTGAAGAGTATAAACGAGTCACGATCTAATGACTACGGTCTTAATATGATGAGCGACGCATCTAAATCTCCCTTGGGCATTCCAGGAAGTATAGATACTTTGTCGCCAGACAGTGTTTCTGGTAGGTCTTCATACTCCGTGAATCCGTACCTAAATCATAGCTACTTGCAGGCCAAGAGTTATGGTAGAGTGACCCTATATGGGCCTACATCGCTACGAACATACATCTTAAATCAGAACTCTGATTTCGCAAAAAAATATCAATCATTATGGGTAAAAATCAAGGAGGAAAGACAAAAATACAAGAAGAAGCATGAAATTTCTCTGTTAAGAGAGCTCAAAACTGTAGAGACATTGCCAATCAGTGATCATGGCTCTCTTTTGGCTGATATATGTAAAGAACTACCTTCCTATGCTCAAATAGCACAGATTGTTTCTTCTTTCTTTGACACCGAAGAAACAAATGAACTTAATCAGATATTGGATAAACAGAAGGTTATGAAGGATTTTGCTGATTATTTTATCACAGGAAATAGAAAGAATGATGATGGTGAGCTATTAATTGAAAAGCTTGTTCCAGATAACAAGTACAATTTATACAAACTTGGGATCATCCTCATGATTTTGTGCATAAAGCATTTTTTTGAAGAAATGCCAGCTTCTATTGAGAAGTATTTTATCTTCATTGCAGGGTTAACCTCAGGGAAAACAATGTATATTGAAAAGGCTCAGTTTCTGGTAATGTATTGCTACTACAGAACAATTTACTCATCTAGAGGAGATACAACACATTTATTAAATCTTTTGTTTTCTCTTACAGGATTGGTTCAGACATTGGCGCTAAATACTGATCTGGAACATACTTACGGAAATATGCAAAACTTGGTTGGAAGCATTGACAGCCTTAAAAAACTGTACGTATGGATACTATATCTTGATTATTGGGTCTGTTTTGAAGCGGGACGACCCTTACTTTTGCAATATAAACCAAATGAATTGAAGCAAATCAAACCGTCAAAAAATCAATATGATTCTTATTATAAGCGCATGATTGGCTTTTTATCATTAGCAAGACCAATGATGAATGTGTTATTTAATTCTGCTGTTGATCCGCCACTAAATGCATATTGTAAACTGATTTATCAGTTTATAGAAGATGAATTTAGATCCATAGGTAACTGTCGAAATTTGTCACTAGTTGAAAGCTTTCCATTAAATGACCTAAGAGTTTTAACATTGGCATTGGCAACGCTAGAAACCTTCTACTCAATGAGAATTAAATATAGAAATGAAGATGACGTCGATTTGAAGGATGATAGTGTTCATTGTTTAACTGTGTCACTATCTCTGACAATAAGCTTGCTTGTACGATGCTTCAATATTGATAAAATCAAAAACAAAGAATTTTTTAGTCCGAATTGCCCTCATTTACCTCCTTATATGGCACTATCAATTTCAATATCTAATAATTTATTTGCTCGGTCCATTTCAATTTTATCAGTGTTCTTATACTTCAAAGTAACATTGTTTGAAGATAATCCACGGCTACTATCCCGACCAGAGGAAGTAGGTTTTGTAAGCCCAGGTTTGAGACGAGGCAAAGGTAAGTCAATTTCAGTATTACATGCATTTCAAGAATATTCTGATGTGTTTGATAATTTCCTAAGTATGGAAAATAATTCAATGAAAAATATCATGTTAAGATCCTATATCTTTTTCATTCAAATCTCTTTGGAGAAGGTTAATCGTAAAATTATTGATAAAGTTATCGAATATAGGAAGAAAACTGAAGAAACTATGTTAAGGAATGAAACTCGTCCAACAGCAAACGAGTATGTCAAAGGCAATGCGGTAATGCATGATTCGGCAACCTTAAATCAATCAATAACAACGGGAAGTAATGAACTTAATAATTCGAAGGCAATGCTTCCCTCAATTGTTGGAAAAGATTATAATAATAATACATATTATAAGCAGGGAATGCCAAATATCATGGGTCAAAATACGAATGCCAATGTTGGCCAATACGTTACCAATAGATTTCCTAATAATATAGATCAGGTGGATATGATGTCAAACGTATATCAATCTGCAATGCTATCACCCAATAACGGCTCACCGTATCCACGATCTCCTTCTGTGCATAGCCCATATAATGGGAGACTTCCTGGGGCACAAGGCGATGGATACCGTCAATATGAACAATCCACTAGAAATATCCAATATGAGGCGTATCCAAGTCAAATGCAACTTCCTAATCGTACCATCCCACAAATCGCCGATCGTTCTCCATATTCCCTATCTTCCCACTCAGGTGTGGGTAGTCCTCAGGCAATAATTCCTACGGTAAAATACACTCAAGAACCAAAATCCATCGGCTTACCACCACTAGCTTATAAGAACGACAGCCCGTTTGGTGAACGTCCGAAACCACCTAGCTTAGACAAGTATGATGAAGCACAATTCCCAAGCGGGCATGCGATGGCAAAGGGAATCCCAATAGCCAATATTGCCAATCCAGCGCAAATGCCTAAAGTAATGTCAACTAACCCATTATCTCAGGCCATGGCAGAGGAGTTCTGGCAGAACTACAACCTTGGATGGGAGAAACTTGTCAGCCAGACAGACCCCAGCTCATTCATCTAGTAGTTAATGCATCCCAATTAAACAGAAAAAAATACAGTTACGTCCACGTCACACGACTTAATAGATATCTAACAAATAATATAATGTAATCACGCATAATGGCATGCATTTAGCGTGCCATAAAATATATAGAAATGCATATACGCAAAGAACATATTACCTAATAGTTTTTAATTAGTGCCCAGTAGAGCTACAGGCAAGCGATTTGCTTACAGCACAAAGTTTGCCGCCAAGAATCATTTCCAATTTGCCTTACTTCTTCAGAAAAGCTCGTAGGCATATATTTTCTGTTTTTCATTTGCACAATTAAAGGTCTGGAACTCGATTAAGTTTCGTGGATTTTTATTAAGTTTATCTTGTCCACCCGTGCTACGCATGGCCATCCCCTTCTGTGTTCCTCTTAGGGTTGGGATCTGGTACGTAGTGACGCAACAGAAGTGCCAAGTGGCGGAGATGAAAGGCCCTCTAACCCAATTCCCTTAAAAATGCCCAGAACCCCCAGCAGAAACCAAAATTGTAGGAGATTGTGATCCGAAAGCTAAGATTCCCCCGTAGTAACTTTATAGCTTCTCTGCATCCGTGTATTGCCCCTCCTTCTTCCGCAATATTATCCCAGCACACAAACAGCGCACAACAGAAAGTGCCAACAATGAAGTACGGACTTCCCGTAGCCCTTAGGCAAGTGGAAGCCAAATGAAGAAAGTCTTCTCAATTAGAGGGAACAGATAGCAGGCCACTGTACGGGGAGTTGTGTGTCGCTGCTAAATTATATAAATTGAATTAATGAAATTACTGTGGGCGTCCTAACATAATGACGTAGTATATCTCTTCTATATCAGTTGCTCAGTAACAACAACCGCAGGGGCAACACAAATTAAATTAAATTAAATTAAATTAGTATTCATAATTTTAGAATGTCCGTGAAGGCAGTATTAGGAATTTAAGGGTTTAAAGTGTCTTTGATTAAATTTTTTAAAATTAGCAGTAGTAGGCACAATAATATGTATTTTGTGGGAGACCAAGTAGTCAAGTTGTGGATAATAAAGAGATGTCCGGGGAGTATATATAACAGGAATAGGACAAGTAAAATAAAGACGATTGATAAAAAATACTAATTTCTTTTGTGTATTTTTATGTAACCGAGAAAGTCGCAAACAACAGTATATAAATAAAACTCGATGTCGACAGAAAAACAGTATCAACCACAACAGCCTCCACCGGCTTACACAGGTCAAGGACCAGATAATGGCAACGCATATGGCTACCCTGAAAGTTATGGGAAGACCGAGACACATTCTGGGGACTCCTGTTCTGGAGACACTTCTATGAATCCTCAACAGCAAGGGCAGCAGTACCAATTCAGAAAAGACGATGAATTTTACAATTTGAACCATGAGGGAGCAGGTGCACCAATAGGCTCATACGCGGAGGTATTTCCTACAGAAGATAACAACAAGCCAAAATTTAACGACTGGCCATTCATTATTGTGTTCCTTTTAACCTTGTGTGGGTTTATTGTAGTCGCCTCTCTAACACTTCGAGCATGGTCTCAAACTTATTCTTCAACAGGTTCCGGAATCTATCATGATTTTGACACAGGTACGCTGAATACTAACTCTGTGATTCTATTGGTATTCTCTGTGGTCATTGCAATCTTCTTTGCCTTCATAGGTATCGTACTTTGCAGAGCTTATCCAAAATTCTTCATTTATGCAGGTATGATAGTCAATATTTTGGCTGCATTGGGAACCGCTATAATGTATATGTCCCTAAAATATTGGTCTGCCGGTATAGTATTCTTAATTTTCACATTTATGACTGCATGGTGTTACTGGGGTATGAGATCCAGAATTCCACTAACAGTTGCCATTCTAAGGGTAATAGTCTTAGCAATGAAGAATTGCCCCCAGACCTTATTTGTTTCATTCTTTGGTACTATTGTGGCCTCTGCGTTTGCCATGCTATTCTCAACTGTTGTCGTTGCAACATATATGAAATACGATCCAAGTAATACAAACTCTGGTTGTAACGTATCCGGTGGTGATTGTTCACATGCAAAGTTGATTGGTGTGTTGGTAGTGGTCTTCTTCTGTGGGTACTATATTTCAGAAGTTATTCGTAATGTCATGCACTGTACTGTTTCTGGTGTGTTTGGATCTTGGTATTATAGATACAAATCTGACCAAGGAATGCCAAAGTGGCCAGCTATGGGAGCTTTCAAACGTGCTATGACATACTCATTTGGATCGATTTGTTTTGGGTCTTTGATTGTTTCGATTATCGAAACATTTAGACAGCTACTGCAATTGGGTAAACAAGCGGCAATTGCAAGTACTGACAATGCGAATTGGATTAGAATAATATTTTGGTTAATTGACATGTTAGTAGGTTTTATTCAATGGATTGCCCAGTATTTCAACCACTATGCCTACTGTATAATTGCACTTTATGGTAAACCATATTTGAAAGCGGCAAAACAAACCTGGTATATGTTCAGAGAGAAGGGTATTGACGCATTAATTAATGACAACTTAGTTAATGTAGCTCTTGGATTTTACTCCCTATTTGCAAGTTACATGTCCTGTTTGTTTGCATTCCTCTACTTACGTTTCACTAAGCCAGGTTACAATTCAGACGGAGACTTTAACGCGCCATTGATGGCTTTCGCATTTGTGATTGCTTTGCAATTGACAAACATAGCAAATGAAACGATCAGATCCGGCTGTGCTACATTCTTCACAGCACTTGGCCATGACCCTGAGGTATTCCAAGCTCAGTATCCAGATCGCTTTGATGAAATATTCAGGAGTTACCCACAAGTTTTGAATAAACTTACCCATCAAGATGTCTAGACATTTCGACCTTCTATTAAATCATTAATAATTTTATTTCATTGATATATATTCACATGCCTAATATTTTAATTAATTTCCACAAACAAATATATTATAATAAGTTTTATATATTATATCAAAAGAAGTGATTTGAATTAAATATTCTCAAGAAATTAAAATGCCATAATTCTTACCAGATATCAATTCACTTCTTCTGAAGCGTCATTCCCAGTTTAAATCTTATCCTAATCTAGAATTTACATTCTTTCTCAAATACCATTCTACAAAGAATCTCACTCCTTCTCTCACTTTTCTGAAATCCCTTCTATTTAATCCACGAACGACTTCAGTCAATAATCTTTCCTTTTCCTTCAGATCAACGTTACCAAGAGTTAGGCATGCATGTTCTAGCCATCCGACTATTACATCAGGTTGGTTATTACTGCCCTCAAAGGCCAACCTGAGACATTTCACAATAGTGCTTATTGCGTCTGAATGAGCACTAGAATCAAATTTGTAAATAATTCCCACAAAAAATGAATCTATTAGTATGGAACCATTCTTAACAATCACAGTCTCAAGAATGCTCTTTCGCCATTCGTCTGGAACAAGTTCAATAGCCAGTGTAGAAATGGGTGGAGTCTTGAAGCCCCAGGAAATCAGATCATCAATGAAACGAATAATTAAGATATACGTGTCATACTGTTCAATATTTGTTAAGCTCAATTCAGCAACCTTGAGAATTTGTTGTATCAATTCTGTTGAGAAAATGAAATTTTCTGGGTAAAACATCAGCAAGTCAGATATCATAGAGAAAAAATCCATAACCAAATCATGATAATTTTTTAATTCTATCTGATTAATTTTATTGAAGTTGACCATAAACGTTTGACATTGTGATAGAGCAAAATTCCATACTGAATCTTTCAATTGTGGGCTAACCGGGAAAGATTCGTCATCTCCAAAAATAACAATCACAGAACCAGAGCACCAAAGATATGAGCCAAATCCAGTAGAAGAATAACCCTGGACTAGAACTTCAGCAACAGAAGGCAAAATAGATTCACAGAAGATATGATAATTTTCAAACAGTCTCCTTAAAAACTTACTCGTTCTTTCGGCAATCTGCTCGTCGGTTAGTGCACCATGCTCAATCAGAAGTGATCTTAGTGTTGTCCATAGTAATTCTATTTGTGGTAAGAGTGGATCAGCACCTTGAGCAGGATAGTGGAATTTGGGTTTCAGTTCTTCAAATAAGGCATACAATAGGTCGATTTGGTCAGCAATCAATCTACTAAATTCACTTGGATTTTGTTTCCATTTTGGAATTAAGGAGTTTGTCTTATTCAAATTCTGGTCAAGAAGCTTCTGGAACGTAGTAATCAAAATGGGCCCATCTTGCTTATTTATAACAGCACTTAAACCTTGGCATAACTCAAATTGAGACTCTATGTCAATTGACTCTTGGACGTTAAAGAAGAATTCTATCAGTTGGTCAACAAAAGAGCTCAGTAATTCGGCACAGTCAGAACAAAAATACATTAAAGCATGAGCAGAGGCTGGTATTAATTCTTTGTCACCTGCACTTGCCTGTTGGAATCCATTTAGAATATATTGTATTTGTAGTTCCAGTGTTTCTGGGTGTTTTGAAGTCCATTCCGTGTACCTACCAAGAACTAATGTGGATGCATAACGAACTTTTGGGTGTTCTGGTAGTGTACATATTATTTGCATGATTTGAGGAAGTAGTTTATTTTCCGTTAAAGATATTTCTTGAGCCATTGTTCTCATAGAAAATAAGGGTGCTTCAATATATTGCCAGCTTGAATTAGAAGAGATTGCAATATTCAAAGCGTCAAGCGGCTGTGTTAGGGCCTTGGAGGTCCCTACGACAGCAGTACAGTCTTTCAGAACATCACCCATATGGTATCTAAAATCCTTGAACTTGTCTTCTTCTTCTTTTGAAGAAAATTGCTCATCAGGGTACCTCAAATGTAGAATGATCCCATTTATTAAGTCTAAGTATAAGTCTGTGTATGCAAGTTTGGACTTCTGATATCTGGGCAAAACCAAATTTTGTCTAAGAGTAAACCAAAATTGAAAGGTGTAAGCAACCACATCAAGATCTGTATTTTTGCATGAAAGCAAAAGTATTACCTTAACTAAAGGTCTGAAAATTTCTGGAGACTTTGATACAAATACAGACCACGCTTCACCTGCTTCTACAAACAAACGCGTTAGTCCTTCGAGTAGATCCGGATCCCAGCTATCATTATCAGCTGAGACAGATTCCAAATCTGGAAGCAGCTTCTGCTGTAATTCTATCAACTTTTCATACAATGCTAAAACCATTTGATCATTTGATGCATCTCTGCTTTCTTTTAGCACAACACACAGGCAATCGACCGCGGCGTCAAATATATCAGGATGATCTTCATTACCATTCAGTAAAGCATCAAAAATTAGGTTCATTAATGGTGTAACGCTTACCAACTGATCAACTGAAAACTCAAAGGACCAAGAACTTATGCACTTTAATACATGATCCAATTTGATATTAGAGTTTCCAGATCTAATATTTTCAGCACAAGTAATCAAGAACTGTAAAACATCTTGTGCAATTGTGTTAATCAGCTCATGTATGCGTGAATTGAATTCATCCTCGGTTAATGGTGTGGAACCTATATCTAGCGTTTCTTCTGGTAAAACTCTCAAAAACCCTAACAATGCTACGGGATATGGGTTTAGCACAGTGATTATTTCTTGAATTGGGTTCTTCCAGTTCAGATATTGGATAGACAATCTAGCCAACGCGACGTTTAATTGTGTAATAACTAGATTATTGTTATGGGAAGTTAGCATCTGAAGTACTGAATCCTTGAAACTTGACAGGTTGTCTCCAAGTTGTGTCAGATCATATGTAACCTTGTTTCTAAGTGTCTGCGCAGCAAAGATTTGTAGTTCCAAAGATTGCTCTGTAGAGTTATTATTCAATATATCGTGACATATCATCCATGCTTCTGAGGATCTTTGAAACTGCTCCAAATATTGCAAAGCTTTGTTCTTCTCATCCTGACTATTATTAGATGATATACATTGTAGTGCCCCAACGACGTTGTTCACTGTTGCCATTGTCGAAAAAACTAGGCGATGAGCTTGTCTGTTATGAATCTTCTATCAATTCTTCAATTCATAAAACCTTCAGTGGGAAGTGTGCTCCTTTGAGTTAACAAGTTTGGCACGCACAGTAGGGAGATGTAGTATAGTAATAGAGTTACTATTATGGTTCTTCGTCGCAATTGTTGGACTAATTGTAACACTTTTTTAGTGTTTGTAACAATATATAGTATTCAATTTCTGTAAATTTTTCAGAATTTTTCAGTTTCTGTGAGCTAGGTTGAAGTGTGATAAAATAGTTAAAAATTGCAAGTAACTAGGATTGTAATCCATTTGATGGGGCATCTTATTTTGTTGCAACTGGCTACGTAGTAACTCTCAGACAAGGAAGTGAACAAGTTGGTGGTAAACTATATGGCAGCCGAGAAATTGGTATTGAATTGAGAGAAAAGGCAATCTATATAACGTAAAGGAGCGTAATGTCCGGCAAAACTAAAGGTAAGGCTATTGTTCCACCTATAAATTGTATATTCAACCATTTACAGCAACAAACACCTGTGACATTTTGGTTATATGAACAGGTTGGGATTAGGATACGGGGCACTATTCGCGGGTTTGATGAGTTTATGAATGTTGTTATTGATGACGCTGTGGAAGTGCCGATTGAGGCGAAGTCGGGTAGAGAGCTTGTTGATCAAGGCACTAAACTGGGTAGGATTTTATTGAAAGGTGACAATATAACACTTATAACACCGATAGAGTGAAATAGCGCCTGCTTGCGGTAATGTTTGTATATTAGAATATAAAAAAAAGTAATATCTATTTTTCAGAAAGAATAAAGGAATCAGTATATTAATATGAAAGTGCAGTGTGACTATTTACAAAATAAAAGGACTTATAGTAATCAGCAGTGTATGAATTGATATGCGGGTTACTAGTTTTTTTTACAGTTGCCATCCATTTTAGCCTCATCGAGATAATTATTACAAGTCAATTTTAGAGCTGTTTTTCTGTTGTTCCAGTTGAACTTCAAGATTTTCCTTAGCCTTAGTATGTAGTCTGTTTAGTTCACCACTAATGAAATCTTGTACCATGGGTAATCCTACTTCGGATGTGTCATTCCTGGTGTTTGTACCAAAGAATAGATCCTGAGCAAATGCATTATTACCCTTAGTGATGGAGTTCTTAGGTAGCGATTTGATGGAGTCAAAGCTTGATGTTGCAGTTCTGGTGGAGAAAACGTTTTCAATAGTTGCCAATAATTGTTCCTCCGTTGTGATGAATTCACTGGACATGTGATACAGATTCAACAGCTTCTTCAACTTGTTTTCTTGGATCCGCAGTTCCTGTGTTTCTCTGTTATACCTACGTTTCATCTCAAGCAATTCTTTCTCTTCTGGTGTTCGGTCCCTCATTAGTTTTCCTGAAACCATTTCATTCAATGAAGGTATGGTTAGGTCACTTGACCTGGGTTCGTTTAATTCCTCCATTTCACGCTGTCTCTGTTCCTGTACCAACTGCTCGCGTTTCTGGATGAGCTCATGCATCTTAATCAGCCTTTCTTCCTCTTTCCTGAAGGATTCTGCAAGATACTGCCTTCTTAGCTCAGCTTTATTCAGTTTATCCTTAGCCTGTTGCGATCTGGCCTCTGTATCTTTACTAGGAGTGCGGACAGTGCTATCGATCAATTTCTCGACATCGACAAATTCCACCGGTGGAGAAATTCTATGAGAACCACGAGGTTGCAGCACACCAGCCGCATACCCTACACCTTTCATACCCTTTGGCTTAGGTTTCTTCAATTCATCCAGCAGGTATTTCTGGCCAGTGGTTGGCTTCTTCAGTATCTGTCTCGTCACTGGAAGAGTACCACTCTTCCTATACACACCTTTGCCACTCATTGTCACCAGTATATGCGCTTGGCTTGTTATTATATATCGAAAAGGTGCACCAAATAGTCTCCCAATTTTAGGAGCTTGCCAAAATAGTCCTGATCAAAACTTGCTATTGAAAGATTAGAGTTTCTGAATCTTCGAAGAGGGAATCCCGACTTGGTTCTCGTGATTGTCACTAAGGGAATGATATGATCTTTAACCCATAATACCACATCGCTATCAAGTTGCTGTTTCCCCTGGGCAAGGTACAGTTGTATATTGGCAGGAGTCTCTGAATTTTGTACTATTATTACAGTGATCTTTCAGTAGGCAGTATCCCACTTTTGGGCCATGATTAAGGAAGTATCTGGCCTCCAAAGTTACAAGCTACCGCGTAGGCATCCGTATCTCTGTTATGCACATCCACAATAGGCACCAACTGAATGTACGTGGACTGGCAGCAGGATTATACAACTACAACGAAATACTATGGTAATATTGGCGAACTGGTTATACTATTCACCTTTGGGCTTAGAGATCACATGGTACGTTATGGTGGCAATAAGGAGGAGTGGAATTTCCCCTTCGAAGCGCAGAGTAGATGAATATAAAGAGGATGAGCGTTGGTAGTCAATTGGAGGGGGTTGTCTGGCAAAGATTCAGTCAGGGCAAGTGAACACGAGGCTAAGATGGCAGGTTTATCTTTTGACAATTACCAGAGGAATGCTCATGTGAGCAAAGTTTCAGGTGCTGATGTGAAGGCTACTTCTACAGGTACTACTATTGTTGGTGTTAAGTTTGCTGGTGGTGTAGTTATTGCTGCGGATACGCGTTCAACGCAGGGACCAATCGTCGCGGACAAGAATTGTGCGAAGCTGCACAGGATATCTCCACGTATATGGTGTGCAGGTGCAGGTACAGCCGCTGACACTGAGGCGGTCACACAGCTGATCGGGTCGAATATCGAGCTGCACTCGCTGTACACCAACCGTTCACCTCGTGTTGTGTCGGCTCTGCAGATGTTGAAGCAGCATTTGTTCAAATACCAAGGCCATATTGGTGCATACTTGATTGTGGCTGGTGTGGACCCTACTGGTGCACATCTGTTCTCCATACATGCGCACGGTTCCACCGACGTGGGTTACTATCAGTCTCTAGGGTCTGGTTCGCTGGCGGCCATGGCAGTTCTTGAATCACATTGGAAACCAGACATGACAAAGGAAGAGGCTATCCAGCTGGCCGCAGATGCCATCGAGGCCGGTATCTGGAACGACTTGGGTTCAGGTTCTAATGTAGATGTGTGTGTGATGGAGATAGGTAAGGACGCTGAGTATCTAAGGAACTACAGAACTCCAAACGTCAGAGAGGCCAAACAGAAATCTTATAAGTTCGAAAGAGGTACCACTGCAGTGCTAAAAGAAAGCATAGTGACGATTTGCGACATTGAAGAGCACGCCGTAGATATTACCGCCTGATGAATTTCTATGATCCACTTTGAATCTAAAGACATATAAAAATTTAAAAAATAAATGGTGGGAAGGATTCCATTTTCTGCATTGAACATCCTTTGTTGATCGATTAGTTTATCAACCCGAATGATTGAATTTTCTAGATATAGAGTATTGGGCATGTACAACAGCAAGGTATTTTGCCAAAGAAGTATAAGAGTATATACTCTCAAAATAAATTACGAAAAGACTAAAATTATATTTCCACTGTACCATATTCTTAAAGCATGTCTTTAGGATATAAATTTAAATATCAAGTAATTTTTATAAGACACGACAAAATAGTGTTAGTCGTTACATAGGCATTGTTGCCACTTACAATAACTAATCATAAGACTACATTTTTTTCATCCTCTTTCTTATTCTGCGACAGCAACTTCAAGCTCTCTTTTCTTTAATCTGATCGAATGTGCGTAAACTGAAAAAAATTGATCGAAATCATCTAAATTGTGCAAAATGCAGCTTTTGTACCTGAAATCCTTTGGACCATAATAGATTCTTGGAGCATTTTAAGCAATATTCTCAAGAGGCATTATATTGTCGGCACTGATTCAGTGGCTGTAGAAGCATGGCTAGTAGTTGTTAAGAATATTGGAATTTATATTAGGTAAACGGAAGCAATATAGAGTATTTGGAATATTATAGAGGTAACGGAGATGGCGACGTCTGGTGGTTTGCAACGGGAGATGGAGGATGCAGCTAATTCGATAGAATCTCTCCGAGTGAGTGATTTGAAAGCTATCTGTAGGAGTATCTCCTTGGGCGTCACCGGTAGAAAGGTGGAGTTACAAGATAGAATTAAACAGTTTATAAAGCAATCTATGGCAAAAGGTCACATAGATCCATGGAGACCTAAAGCAATAAAAATATTAGCGCAGAAGGCAATATTAAATGAAGACTTGCCTCAGTATGAGCAACTGTGGTTGTCGCTGAGGACAGGTGCTTTTGCACATCCTGTTGCGACTGGTCACGCTCCGGCGGAAACCTTAGGAAGAGGAGCTACTAACATAATGGGTGCGAGTGCAGTACGACCTAGTGATGTCAATCCATATCAGATCAGCGCTAGTCATACTGCTGCGACTCGCAGCACTACTGCTAAGAGTCGGAACCCGAATTTAAAAGATCCATTTACATGTCGTGCATCTATATTCTACAAGATAAAGAAGATGATACCTGGATCGGGACTAAGATTGAAACAACATAACGGTCGAGAGAGAAAGATTACCAGTTTCAAACTAAATGCGTCTGATTATGATTATATAAAGCAAAATCCGAATCATAAAGTATATTTGTTCTGTGGATTATTTGCATCACTGGAGTCAGGTGGTGATAAATCCATTGAGTTCCCACTCCCGAATGAGATAACTATTAACAACACTGTTCTAAGGGAAAACTTGAAAGGTCTTAAAAATAAAAAAGGTACTGTTAAACCGGTTGATATCACTGAACATATTCGTCCTGCTGGTCAGCATAATGTGTTGGAGATAATATATGTTTATGCAAAGGTGGATTACTACATGTATTGTTGCACTGTAGAAGAGAAGACGCCTGAATTTCTAATTGATTCGATTAAAGATAGACAAGTAATACCAAAACTAGAAACGCTACAGTATATTGATAAAATGATGAATGATGAAGATGACGAGTTTGTAACAACATCTACAATTATGAGTCTACAATGTCCAATATCTTATACAAGGATGAAACTGCCTGTAAAAACAAGAAAATGTGATCATTTACAATGCTTCGATGCTTATTGGTTTCTACATTCACAAAAACAAGTACCAACATGGGAATGCCCAGTGTGCTCAAAGGAAGTTGATTTGAATTCACTTGCAACGTCAGAATATGTACTAGAGATTTTGAAAAACACAGATGATGAGGTGGAACAAGTAGAAATTTCAGCTGATGGGTCGTGGAAACCAATTCAAGAGGAAGAAGAAGATCATCGACCTCAGTCTGGTGCTGTAGGAATGAAAAGGTCAGCAAGTGATAACGATGAAGATGAGAATCTATTACATCCAAAAAAGAAACATACTGAAGAGCCGGTTGTGATAAGTCTTGACAGTTCTGATGAAGAGGACCTTCCATTAAACGAGACAATTAGAGCAAACTCTACAAGGGATTCGGAGACTAATCGGTTACCTAACGAATCCGTTTCCAGAAGTTCTACAGTATCTAATAGCAATTCTGTTGTAATGAACGGTGACTCTGTTCTTCCTGGCACAGAGATAGGACAAACATCAGGTGATGATAGTGCCAGAACTACCACAGGCAATCATATTAATAGCACGGTTATTGAAAATACGACTGTTAGTAATGGGGAAGACGTAACTGTAACCGCTCTAGCATCTAACCAACCACAAACTCCTGTGTCAGAGCCTCCTGTTGTGAATAATGTTGCCGGTAGTACTTCTGGGGACTCTGTGGGGTCTTCGCCTCCAAGGAGAGCCTCTAGACTTGAGAGAAGGGGTTCGGTCATTTCCACAGCGGAAAACCTCTTAGGATTATCCGGCTCACCAGTACAACTAAATAGTATTACTACTAGCACACAGGATCAAACAGAAACAACACAGCAGGCCAAAGATACAGAGCAAGAAAAAACTCACCAACAAAAAGCTAACAAGTCGATATCAGCGCCAACTCCAACAACAGAACCTAGTCCAGCACTTCGTGATATACCAGTTGTTGAGAGGAACATATTTAGCAAGAGAACAAATGAACCTCAGTTAGTCTCTCCATTCATACCAAAGAAACCCTATGCATATCTAGCAAGAAGAAGACAACAACCTCCGGCAGCATCCCAGCCAGAAAAAATGAACACCTCCAGTTCCAGCACGGGACCATCTGCAAGCTTTAATTCATCCACGCATGCATCTACCTCGGTATCAGATATAATAGATCTCACCTCAGATGATTAATGGCAAACGGTAGACTTGTTCAGGCATATGAAAGAAAGTCAATATCCACAACAAAGATAAACCTGATCTTTTGTAACAATCACGAAATTCTACACTTGAAAGATGTACTCATTCATGTTCTCTAAATAATGAACGTAATAGTGTAGTTTGCATATAGAAATAGCATTAAATTACAAATGTTAATGTACTAATTTAGACCGCGGACAATGCTATATATAAAGGAAGCCTTATTTGAACAAACGTACATTGCTCGTTATTCAAAATCATACTTTACGTAAGTGGGGAGGGGCCATTTCTCCCCTTAATCATCCTTAATCTACGTAGATCACAAGAAGTGCATATTACGGCTAGCAATATCGAATACCTAATGCTTGGCGATCAAAAGTAGTTTATACAGCGTTTATGCATTGATTCAACAGTACATTAGGTTGCAAATTGTTCAGTTTTGATTGGACGGTATTTAGGTTGAGATAGCGAAGTAAGCAAGCAAAGCATATAAGATGTCATCGAGGTATAGAGTTGAATATCATTTGAAAAGCCATCGTAAGGATGGGTTCATTGACTGGATTAAAGGTTTATTGGCAGCACCATTTGTGTTGCATGCTGTCTCACATGATGGTGATGATAATGATGAATTGGCCACTACTCAGCGTGTGAGATCGCAGTACGCAGAGATTTTCAAAGACATTGAATCTCTGGTTTCTGATAAGATCTTATTTGATGAGAGAAACGACCAATATAGACAATATATTGAATCCAATGACGTTGAAGAAGTCATTCCACTTGGTCAACCAAGGTTGGACTTGCTGGTACCTACAATCGGTACTTTTTTCACTCAGTTGCCTTTGGAAAAGGCATTCTTATGGGAAGACGCTAGAAAAGCTATCTCTTCTAGAAGAATGGTAGCACCTAGCTTTAATGATATCCGTCACATTCTTAATACGGCACAAGTGTTCCATTTCATCAAGCAGCGTAAATTAAAGAGCAAAGACCAATTGAGAATGTGTACATTCGATGGTGACGTTACACTTTATGAAGATGGTGGTTCAATTGTAAATACTAATCCAGTTATCCCGTTATTGGTTAAGCTATTAAGTGAAGGTGTGTGTATTGGTATTGTCACAGCAGCTGGTTATGATGAGGCAAAGACATATGAAAGTAGACTAAACGGGTTGATTACCGCTCTAAATGGATCAGATCTACCATATGCCAAAAAAAGAAACTTATGTGTTATGGGTGGTGAATCAAACTATCTCTTTAGATACTATGAAGATGGTGAAAGTTTTGGATTTGAAGCCATCGATAAGGAGGGGTGGTTACTACCTCGCATGTGTACATGGTCTCAAGATGATCTCACTCAAACATTAGACTTCGCCGAAAAAACTTTATACAGGTTAAAGAAAAGGTTGAATTTGCCGGAGGAGGCTATTATCATGAGGAAGGCCAGGGCTGTTGGTATCGTCCCAGGTCATTTCAAGGATCCTGAGACTGGCAATATGGTTAAGATACAGCTAGATAGGGAGCAATTAGAAGAAGTGGTTCTGACTCTGCAAAACTCACTTGAAGGATTTGCACCTGCACAAAGAATTCAGTACAGTTGTTTTGATGGTGGTAGCGATGTTTGGTGTGACATTGGTGGTAAAGATTTAGGTGTGAGAGCACTTCAGCATTACTATGATCCAGAAAATCCAATAAAGCCCTCACAGACACTACACGTTGGTGACCAATTTGCTCCAGTTGGATCGGCAAATGACTTCAAAGCTAGACTTGCTGGTTGCACTCTGTGGATTTCCTCACCAAAGGAAACTGTTGAATACTTGCGCCGCCTGATTCATGATGAGTAATATTTATCATACATATATGGCGTCTGATAATATAATATTGTATATATGATGACTTTTGTAATACGAGTACTAATTTTAAGAGATACTAGCTAAGTGAAGCCAAATTTTATGTTTTGTGCACAAAATCTCATATTAAGTCTCACAAAGTGTACTTATCAGTGGTATAGAAGATTCAGTCAAGTTGTGTCATAGTACTACAAATATTGATCACTATGCATGAAACGTATGAATACACTAATTTGCTCCTATAGTCTTCCGTAAACAGAGGTAGTACCAGCATAGCATTTAGCTTTGTATACACCTATTTAATGTGGATCTCCTTTATCACAATATTAATCAATCAAAATAGCTACAGAAATCACTGATTTATTGTAATATTGTAACATCTGTATTTTGGGAAATAAAAGGATACCATTTAAATACTAAATATATTTGAATGGTATATACGCTAGCCGTATTACCATCTCAGTCGTATTATCATCATCCCACACGTTAAACTTGAGCACTGTCTCGCAAAAATTTTTGAATGAAGACAATGAAAAACAAGCAAAATAGGAAGCTGAAAGAGAGACTTTGTCAAATTTAGTTTTAGATTGTATTCCTTGAAACTTAGCGGCACGAAGAGATTCCAGGAGATAAACCCACTAGTTATTCAGTAAAAATATCGGTTGGGACCATACATTCTTTTGTTTTATCTCTCCGTCCTGAATACATCGTTGGCTTGCCTGTTCAAAAGAGAAGGAAAAACAGAAAGAAAAATTTGCCTCTCAGCTTTCCACTCGGATTATTAAAGTATTTGAGCCATTAAATTCCCATAATAGTGGTTAGATCCAATATTTGATTGCTTATACATTGACTTTGTCGATTTTATCGAATTTATTTTATTGAAGACAGTGTCATTTATCAGTTGCTTCTTTTAGAAGAAAATAAAAAACAGAACAAAACTTAAAAGCAACTCGAAAGAAATCAATCATGTCAGCCGACAACGAAGACTATTATGATGAAGATCCTTATGGATTTGAGGAAGAGAATGCCCCAATCACAGCAGAGGATACTTGGGCAGTCATCTCTGCTTTCTTCAGAGAGAAAGGTCTGGTGTCACAACAGTTGGATTCATTCAACCAATTTGTTGATTATACTCTACAGGATATTATCTCAGAGGATTCCACTTTGATTTTGGAACAATTAGCCCAACATACCACTGAACAAGATAACATTAGTAGAAAATATGAAATAAGTTTTGGTAAGATATACGTTACGAAACCTATGGTGAACGAATCTGATGGTGTTACACACGCATTATATCCACAAGAAGCAAGACTGAGAAACCTGACATACTCTTCTGGTTTGTTTGTAGATGTTACTAAGAGAACTTACGAAGCAGTGGATGTCCCTGGTAGAGATTTAAACTATCAACTAATTGCCGAAGAATCTGAAGAGGACAGTGAGAGTGGTAAAGTCTTTATTGGCCGTCTACCAATCATGTTGAGGTCCAAGAATTGTTATTTAAGTGATGCCACCGAATCTGATCTATATAAATTAAAGGAGTGTCCATTTGATATGGGAGGGTACTTTATTATCAATGGTTCCGAGAAAGTTTTAATCGCACAAGAACGTTCTGCAGGTAACATTGTTCAAGTTTTCAAGAAAGCAGCCCCATCTCCAATATCACATGTTGCCGAAATCAGATCTGCTCTTGAAAAGGGTTCCAGATTTATCAGTACATTGCAAGTTAAACTGTATGGTCGTGAAAGCAGTTCAGCTCGTACCATTAAAGCAACTCTTCCATACATTAAGCAGGATATCCCAATCGTTATCATTTTTAGAGCACTAGGTATTATTCCGGATGGTGAAATTTTAGAACATATTTGTTACGATGTCAATGATTGGCAAATGCTGGAAATGTTAAAGCCATGTGTAGAAGATGGTTTTGTTATTCAAGATCGTGAAACAGCTCTTGATTTCATTGGTCGTCGTGGTACTGCGTTGGGTATCAAGAAAGAAAAGAGAATTCAATACGCCAAAGACATTTTGCAAAAGGAATTTCTACCTCATATTACCCAGTTAGAAGGTTTTGAGTCCAGAAAAGCCTTTTTCTTGGGTTACATGATTAATAGACTGCTATTATGTGCTCTTGACCGTAAAGATCAAGATGATCGTGACCATTTCGGTAAGAAGAGATTAGACTTAGCAGGTCCATTACTTGCCCAGCTTTTCAAGACGCTGTTCAGGAAACTAACCAAAGATATCTTCCGTTACATGCAGAGAACAGTCGAAGAAGCCAATGATTTCAACATGAAATTAGCTATTAATGCGAAGACCATCACGTCAGGTCTTAAGTATGCTTTGGCTACTGGTAATTGGGGTGAACAAAAGAAAGCTATGTCTTCAAGAGCCGGTGTGTCACAAGTTTTGAATCGTTATACATATTCCTCAACACTATCACATTTAAGAAGAACAAATACACCTATAGGTCGTGATGGTAAACTGGCAAAGCCACGTCAACTTCACAACACTCATTGGGGTTTGGTTTGTCCCGCCGAGACTCCTGAAGGTCAAGCTTGTGGTCTAGTGAAGAACTTATCACTTATGTCTTGTATCTCTGTTGGTGCCGACCCTATGCCTATTATCACATTTTTAAGCGAATGGGGTATGGAACCTTTGGAAGATTATGTTCCACATCAATCTCCGGATGCCACTAGAGTGTTTGTTAATGGTGTCTGGCACGGTGTTCACAGAAACCCTGCTAGATTAATGGAAACACTAAGAACACTAAGAAGAAAGGGTGATATCAATCCAGAAGTTTCTATGATCAGAGATATTAGAGAACAGGAATTGAAAATTTTTACCGATGCCGGTAGGGTATATAGACCATTGTTTATTGTTGAAGATGACGAAGAATTAGGTCGTAAGGAATTGAAAGTTAGAAAAGGTCATGTCGCCAAGTTAATGGCTACTGAATACCAAGATATTGAGGGTGGATTTGAGGACGCTGAAGATTACACATGGTCTTCCCTATTAAACGAAGGTCTTGTAGAGTATATTGATGCCGAAGAAGAAGAATCTATTTTGATTGCCATGCAACCAGAAGATCTTGAACCAACTGCAGTTGAACAAGATATACCTAAAGAAAATGTCGATCTTGCTAAACGTATTAAGGTCACTCATCATGCCACAACATTCACCCACTGTGAAATCCATCCATCAATGATCCTTGGTGTCGCAGCATCTATTATTCCATTCCCTGATCACAATCAATCTCCTCGTAATACTTACCAATCTGCGATGGGTAAGCAAGCTATGGGTGTCTTCTTAACAAACTACAATTTCCGTATGGATACTATGGCTAACATTCTATATTACCCTCAGAAACCATTAGGTACTACTCGTGCAATGGAATACCTAAAATTCAGAGAATTGCCTGCCGGTCAGAACGCTATTGTTGCCATTGCATGTTATTCGGGGTATAACCAAGAAGATTCCATGATTATGAACCAATCATCTATTGACCGTGGTTTATTTAGATCTCTGTTCTTTAGATCGTATATGGATCAAGAGAAAAAATATGGTATGTCCATTACTGAAACTTTTGAGAAACCTCAACGTACTAATACATTAAGAATGAAGCATGGTACATACGATAAGTTAGATGAAGATGGTTTGATTGCACCAGGTGTCAGAGTGTCTGGAGAAGATATAATTATCGGTAAGACAACACCTATTGCACCGGATGAAGAAGAACTAGGTCAAAGAACTGCTTACCATTCGAAGAGAGATGCTTCTACTCCTTTGAGAAGTACAGAAAATGGTATTGTCGATCAAGTTCTAATAACAACGAACCAAGATGGTCTTAAGTTTGTCAAAGTACGTGTTAGAACAACTAAGGTTCCTCAGATTGGTGACAAGTTTGCTTCTCGTCACGGTCAAAAGGGTACAATCGGTATAACTTACAGAAGAGAAGACATGCCTTTTACAGCCGAAGGTATTGTCCCTGATCTGATTATCAATCCACACGCTATTCCATCTCGTATGACTGTGGCGCACTTGATTGAATGTTTACTAAGTAAAGTTGCTGCATTGTCTGGTAATGAAGGTGATGCTTCTCCTTTTACTGATATTACTGTTGAAGGTATTTCCAAACTACTAAGAGAACACGGCTACCAATCTCGTGGTTTCGAAGTCATGTATAATGGTCACACTGGTAAGAAGTTGATGGCTCAAATTTTCTTTGGCCCAACATACTATCAGCGTTTGAGACACATGGTCGACGATAAGATTCATGCCAGAGCTCGTGGTCCTATGCAAGTACTAACTAGACAACCAGTAGAAGGTAGATCAAGAGATGGTGGTCTAAGATTCGGTGAAATGGAACGTGACTGTATGATCGCTCATGGTGCCGCAGCTTTCTTGAAGGAAAGATTAATGGAAGCTTCCGATGCTTTCAGAGTACATATCTGTGGTATTTGTGGTTTGATGTCTGTTATTGCAAAACTAAACCATAATCAATTTGAATGTAAGGGTTGTGACAATAAGATCGATATCTACCAAATTCATATACCATATGCTGCCAAATTACTATTTCAAGAATTGATGGCTATGAATATCACACCTCGTCTCTACACCGACCGCTCAAGAGATTTTTAATCAAGGTAAGTGATATTAACCAGAGGATATGGCATAATTCTCTAAATTTTAACTTATGATTACCACATTTAAAACATCATTTAATACCTTATCAGGCTACCACAACGTCCTGAAGACTGCATAGAATTTTGATAGATGCATTTGCATGCTCGCAATAGTACATATATACCCTCATAACACCGAGTTGCTTACATCACTATCAAAAACATTACTGATGAGCTATTTCAGGAGTTGAAACTATAACAGTTTTTACTCATCTTTACTCCAAATGACCCGTATATTTAATATATTAGCTCAAAACGATATTGCGCCGTTTCAAGTATTATTTGGAAAGAAGTTCCAGTCTGTTAAAGCATGAACTAGATTTATCTGTCTGCTTAATATTTTCTATATAATTTCATTATAGAAACTTATTCTGTAATATAACGAAAAAATCAATAATATCATTACTTAAGATCTGGGTTTCACCAAATTATCTAATAAGCAAAATCATAATCATTTTATATATGTACAAGTTTATTTAAATGATGGAGGAACACCCAAAGAATGTGAGAAAAAGACCTCATTTTTATTTAAGCTTGGTGTAATCACACCTTTCTTTGTTGGTGATATCAAATTGGAATATGTTAGGATGGTATATCAACAATAAGAGTATATCATAAGTCTGGCTTATCATTATCAAGCTTCTTGTGAAACCTGTGTACGCTCTTGCCTAGATTCTATTAATTTCTGCACCTTTGGCTGTTTCAAGGCATATGCAGTAAAATTGTCACCGTAAGGATGCTCAGCACCATCAAATACTTTCAGTCTTGCTAGTCTTACTTTTCTAAGTCTATTTTTGGGTAACATACCAGATACAGCTTTCTTCAAAAGTTCACCGTAGCCTTTATTCTCAGCCATGGTCTTCATTGTTGTTAACTTTAAATTACCTGGTTTAGTTGAATGCGACCAATAAGTCTTTTGCTCAAACTTCTTACCAGTTATACGCACTTTCTGACAATTAGTCACAACAACGTAATCACCACAATCCTGAGATGGATGATATACTGGCTTGTGCTTACCTATAAGTGTCACCGCGATAGAAGAGGCAACCCTACCTAATGTTCTCTTATCCTTAGCCAAATCAACATGGTGCCATAGCCTGGCAAACGCTAGCCCTGTGTGTCCAACTTTCTGAGACATAGTCCTAACTTATCTTATTACCTTAGTATGAGCAGTAGAAATATGACGTATCCCAAGCAGCAGCACAGCTATGTTCGATGCTATTCTTATATGGGTAATTCATTACAGTTCACACACTTAATGTATTGAATAGCACTTAGTCGTTGTCTTCGAGGGCCATCCTAATGCTAAGAAACATCGAGGACTTACTAATCGTTACATATGATTTTGATTTTTCAAGTTATAGAGAAGAACAAAAGTAGCCAGTTTTACATAATTCAAACGGGACCTATGAGATTACTTTATACTACATTTGAATAGTTCAGATTTTTTTGTTCAGTTAATTATAAGAGACTACTGCATTTTAAATCATGACAAATTCCGACTCCACACAGGTTGTATTGGTAAGTTTGAGTGGGTGTTCAAGTAGTGGGAAGACCACGATAGCGAAGCTGTTGGCCCGAATTGTGCCTGATTTGACGTTGATTCATGAGGATGATTTCTTCAAGCATGACAAGGATATTCCTGTCAACAGTAAATATGGCATTCAGGACTGGGATTGTGTTGGTGCCTTAGACTTTGATTCATTCAGAGCAGAGTTAGATAATATACGACGCACTGGCAGAATTGATGCAAAGCTTATACACAACAATAATGTTGATAGCTTAGATAAGTTTAATCTAAATGAGGCGTCTTTACAACCTATCAGAGAAAAGTTTGAGTCACTACCTGACAATCTAAGGATCGTTTTAGTCGATGGGTTTTTAATATACCACGATAAGAGTGTAGCTTCTAAGTTTGACGTCAGGTTATTGATACGTGCTCCTTATGAGACATTAAAGAAAAGGCGAGCAGCTAGACCTGGATATCAGACATTGGACTCCTTTTGGGTAGACCCACCATACTATTTTGATGATTTTGTATACAAGAACTATAAAGAGGCCCATGCACATCTTTTTATCGATAATAATGTGGAGGGGCAATTGAAGTATGAGCTAAATGATTCTATCAAGGACTTCAATAATGATGAGGATGTGCAAATATCAACTGCTCTCACCTGGGTATCAGATCAAATCGTTAACTACTGTTCGAGTCTTAGATAAGAGCTCTTAACTATAACCGCTAGCATATCTCTGAATCATAAACATTCTTAACTAGGCTTATCTAGTAATTTAATTTGACCGTTTACACATAGAGCAAATGCCACCCACTTTACTGGTCTGTTTTCTTTCACAATAATATTCTTTGTGGCAGATTGTCATAGGGCGGTTCATGCGCCTGCTTTTTGTTCCCAATTATCAAAAAGGAAATAATATCATGACACGTTACTTTATTTCCGCAAATCAAGTGTTAGATTGAAATATGAATTTGGTACTAGCACCAAATGCCGACGATCAATCGTAGCACTGATTATACCATTCGTGGTCCTATGGGAAATTTGCATCTCAATCCTAAAAAGTTTGTGAGAACACTTTATGCTATTCCCTTCAATGTTGAGAATAGCAGTTCTGAATCATCTTTAGACATTTCTTACATCACTCCTAACCTATTAGTTTGCTCATATCCTGTGACCAAGTATCCAAAATTGCTTTACCGTAATGGTTTGGATGAAATTGTTGAATATTTGAATAAACACCACGGAAAGGGAACTTGGAAAATATTTAACTTCAAAGTCGAAAAGAACGGTTCTGACTATGACGATATTGACATTAAAAATGCTGATGATAAGACATTATATTTTCCAAATTACCAAAGGCCAAGCTCAACAAGCTGTAGGGGACAAAGAACCACAACTTTAAATGGGATTAATTCTCTAATCTGTAGGAAAGGATGGTTGGATCATTGCCCTCCACCATTTCTGTTATTACAGGAAATAATCGATGACATGAATCTACATATCTCGCAATCTGAAAACAATGTCGCTATTCTTCATTGTCGTATGGGGAAAGGAAGATCAGGAACAATCAGCATTGCTTACATGATGAAATACATGAACTGTCCATTCGAAGAGGCCAAAGAACTCTTTATGGAAAAACGATTTAGAATGGGATTAAGCAAAGGGGTGACTATTAACTCTCAAATTAGATACATAAGATATCATGAATTGTCTCTGTACTACGGTATAAATTGCAATAGCATGATAGTAGATCAAATAAAGATGTCACGGTTCCAACTTGAGTCCATAACGCTGCAAGCAATGTCGGGAATACTCTTCTCTCATCCGTATTATACTGCCGTGAAGATTTCAAAGTATAATAATAACAGAGACGGCTTAATAGACCTTATTTCAGTGCAAACACCCGAACAAGTATCAACCACCAAGGCATTATATTTTAAGAATAGTAAGAATATTACCATAGATATCAATGTGCCTGTTGAAGTGAGTGATATCAAAATAGAATTTTCACTAGTAGCTCGATCCCATGCAATGTCTCACAGAATAACCACATTAGCATCAAACTCGAATTGCTGGCTCAACCTTTACTGGGAAACAGTGAGATGTAGTAAGACAAACTCAACAAATAACTTCTTACTGAATGAACTGCGCAATGAACAAAACAATGGCCTGAAATTTATTTTTATAATCCGTTGGAATGAATTAGATGGCACTTCTGGAACCCGGAGTAAAGGCTTACGCCTCTTCTCATCGTGCATTCTGAAATGGTCTTTATTGTGACAGTAAAACTACAATACCTGTAAACTGATATTTCTTATACCAATGTTATGTCTTTTCTATAGGCTTATTTCATGAATAAACACTTTCAAGAGTTTATTTCACTAATAGTATATGTAACTGCGATTGTCTTGAGATTGCACAAACAACTAAAGAGATATATAATTACCATTAAAACATACTCATGCTTTAAGGTATGCCTCTTGAATAAGAACCAGATTCGCTAAACTTCAGCATCTAACCTTTATAATAGTATATCTGAATTCTAACTTTTTTCATGTTAAAGCTGCTAAAATCACTTTCGCAGGAATTATAGATCAGAAGATACAAGGTGCCAAAATCTGAAGTAAAATCGCTTTAAATTACAGATTCGGTTGGCTACTCTGAACTAACGGGAACCACTTTAGTCTTTTATACTGGTTCTTTCAAGGAGCACACTCTGTGTAGCGTATACATATTACTTTAATTATACTCGCTATCGGTTTTCAGCTGCTAACTGTGGCAGTTTAAATATACACACTAATATGACAAAGAAGGCTAAGGTGCATCTACTAGATCGAGATAGTGAAGCAATTGGAAGATCACAGTCCCTGGAAGATCTCAAGTATGCAAGGAAAACTGGCGCAACTGATACATCTTTTCAGCATTTTATAGATGATATACCTACTGAAAACAGGGGAGCATCAAGTTACCCATCTTCACCTCGAGCTAAAGGTGCTATAGACAAAGGAATATCAGATTTAGATAAAATGCTGAGGAAAAAGCTTGATATTGTGAGTTCGGTTCTTAATGTACACAATGAGGAGAGTTCAATCAGTAATTTAGAAAATGCCAATCGATCACCTTATTTAAACAGGTCCCTAATAGATACTGATTTGTCAAATATCGAATTAAGTCCGTTAGATTTCGGTCAGTACAATTCTAATCCTATATCTGGCGATCAGTTTGGCGACTCTGACTCAATTGATGATGACAATGATGATGAAGAATTTCAGAATGTTGACGAAATCGACGGACCTATAGTATCTAATCCATCGAGTGATTCCGACTCAGATTCTGAGATTATAGACTACAATATGCCTGTCAATGCTGCATACAGAAGAAGTTTGGAAGAATGTGCTGAAAAGATTACCAATGAATGTGGATTCAAACCAAGTCTTCAGCCAAGAGTTGAGTGGTACCTGGAGGATTCAATTAGTTTGGATGATGAGATATCCGACTGGTTTACGTTAGCCGACTATTCCAGTTTTACACATATACACAATGCATTTATTAAGCATATTAACAATGCCGAGGCTTTTTTAACTGACGAAACTATAGCTCAATTACACATTCAAAAACTACTCAGTAATATGAATGATAATGATGAATCTATCGTCATGTGCGTTGCGTACATTTCATTTGGCTTATTTGCTTTTGTTGAAGGAAAAGACGATCATTTGAAATATATTAAAAGGAATAATATGCTCCTGGCTGAACACCTTCCAGAAATACTTAAGAAATTTATAGAAATTGCAGATTGCTGTAAAGACTCCTCCACTAATTTAAATTGTTATTCGAAGTCACTTTTGTATTTGTCTTCGGTAATATACTTGATAACATTGCAATGCATAGTATTTAGGTGCAACAAAGAACAACAACATATTGTGGACAAAGTCATAGGTAACTTTGATGATGCAGGCATACTTAGTTACTTAACAAAATACATCGAAGCTTGGCGCTGGAACAGTCGTCTATCAATGAGAATAAGAAATATAATAATGCTTCTTTCAAAAATTATACTACTCCAGTTTGGTGATATTAGGACTTATAAGAAAACCAAAAAAGACCTTTACAAATATCATGGCTTGAGAAAAATAGAAAATCGAAAAAACAAATGGACAATATCACCCTTACAATACGAGGCGTTCACCTCGGATATTGTCACAAGATACCCGTCCTGTAAACTACCTACTACTAATCTGCCAAAGGAGTTTGACAAATCGAATTCGCTTTCACAATTTTTAGAAATCCCAAGACCAAAATCTAAGAATGCTATAAATATTACTCTCAATGTTCCAGAACAACATATTGCCACACCTGCTCCTTCACCGCCTTCATCACCTCAACTCCTACATTTTAATGAAACATCAAAAGGTAGGAAATCGTTTCAAACAAATCTACTGTACCCTTGCTTATACCCATCAGACAACGAAGAGGATATTGATGAGTTAGATAGGCGTTTACACTCAGAGCTTACTCCGAAACAGACCTCTGAATCAAAAATACCATTCAGCATTGAAGAAGCCGCAACAATTCTGGCGGAAAATTTACAAATTAAATTGACTACAAAACAACTTTGGCATGAGAGAGATCTTTTTATGGCAACGGAGCGTGGATGGGAGGAGGATAATCTTACCGATCCTTATGATTATTCATCACTCACCGGTACAGCTAATGAATCCCTGAAGAGAATGATTCGGGTGGATAATTTTTACAAAGAATGCTTTACAAGTTTAAACTCTTTAGTGTTTGTCCTGTTACAGACCATTGAACTAAACCTAACTAACCAATTTACCTCCAACGCTGAAGATGTAGATGAGAATACTCTGCTTCCCCAATTGGAATTAACTAAGGCTAAGGAAAGCTCACTGAAGAGCTCTGTTGAGCTATTGTTCATGCTTATGAAGTGGTTTAAGTTAAGCCACATTTTGAAATTTGAACAACTAGGTGTGATATTGTATGATTCACAATTCATAAATATCTGTAGTGCAGTACTAGGCAAATACTCTGACATCTATGGGGACAGGATTTTCAATAGAATAATAACATCGAATAAATCATTTTGGTCTGAGTGTTCAAAATATAATTTTGAATACAAGAACTCCTTTAGATATGTTCATCAGGTACAGAAGGCGGTGAATCTTGATTTTTTGCCATCGCTGGCATACTTGCTGCGGATTCTCCAGAAAGTAGTTGGAAACAAAACACAGAGAATCAAAGAACTACCCCAATCTATTGGAACCATAGTTAAAAAATACTATCACATCTTCAATCTGGATATTTATCACCCGCTCCTTAAAATCATCAAAGAACTAACTCCATTCAAGAACAAACGTTGGAAATCTGAACATATGGAGCTAATTTCAGGAGTATTCCTTTACGAAAAGTTGGAACTAATAGATAACTGGGTAGCTGGTAAGGACATCACTGGCGAATTAAGTGATGCATATGGACAAGAAATTGCCTTAAGAGCCCTGCTACAATTTTATAACTTCGAACATTACCAAGTAGCGATGGAAGATTTAGGTTATCAAAAGAAAAATAATTCAATCGCTAGTTAGGAGAATTTCATGCACATACCATATTAGCACTAGTATAAATCCAATTTAGAGGATAGCTCATCCTAATATAACTTTTGCATTTTTCTAATTCTATAATTTCATATTTCAGGTATTCCTAATATTACAATCTTACTCGTTACACTAGTGTGTGTACTGCTCATTATTCACGATACTTCTTTTTGTGTGTCGCGTAAAATCAGGAAATGTTAGCTCTTGACGAAATGGTAAACAAATGGATCGGGATCAGTGAGATGAGCCATGCATTTTTAGCTAATTGAGCACCACAGTTACGGTAACAGTCGACCAGCGGCAATCACCATAGAATAAGCAAACATATCATTGACCAGAACCTTTCTGTTATTATTGAAGGTCTCTCACATTTGAGCATAACTCGGTTCACTTGTATTGTATGACCATATTCATATCACAAATAGGATTTTAAAGGTACCCCGATAGCCCTAGCTTGGATTTAAATTTTGTCACTATTGAAAGTATAATAGTAGAGGGTCCAATTACTCATTTGAATTATATTTGGTGAATCAGCATTGTTGCATGGAATTGGGAAATAGCTTGTCTCTGCTACTGGAGACATATTTACCTCCAGAGTTTCCTGACACTGTCATACAGCTATTTGCAAAAGATGTTTTGTTTTTACTATCATCACCCTATAAGAATAAACAACAGCTGAGTAAATTAATTGAAAACTTTCAATCAAAAATACCAGTAACCCTTCGGCATAGAAATACATTGCCAAAACTATTATCATCTTTGGAACCATTATTTTCCATGTCAAATGAACAAGAGATGCTCAATTATGTAAATGAGTTACAAATGGAATACTCAGATAATCCTAATGATCAATTTATATTAAACAGGCTCAACATCAGTCCATATGATGGAAACCTGAATATGGGCAGGCCTGGAAGTCAATATTCCGAATCCTTTGAAAACCTTGATCGCTATTCCGAAAGGTCAATGCTATCTTCTCAAGCTTACAATAATATAGGAAAATCTCCTAACAGATTACCATTAAGATCTTTATTAGAACCTTACATGAAAAACATGATAGATGAGCAGGAAATCATGAAATCAATACCATTTGTTCTGCTAGGTACTACATCTGAACTATTTGATATTGAATATGACAAAATAATCATACCGTCTAACATCCCGAATTCTGAAAGTGGTATTCTTCATTTGATTTTTGAAGCTGGACTTTTGTACAAAGAGCTAGGGAATTTGTGCGATAAATATAGACGAATGCCAATATCTCCAATGAAGAAAGCATTCATAATAGCAGTGGGATCGGAACTGAATACATACAACGGTTTAATAAATCAACTTGCATCAAATGATAAAATAAGTACGAACAATGGTGTCTATGTTTCCATTTATGATAGCATTAATAAGCTAAGAGTCTTCTATTCTATCATGCTAAAATTTGAGGGTTTGACTGGAGATCAACTGCTATCTTTGTTAGAACAACTGCGACACCATGGTGACTTAACAATAGAAAACATAGCAGACAAACTGTTTAGCACATTGCTAACTTTGTACTACGACTATTTGTCTCAGTGGCTTACATTAGGATCGATAGACAATACTAATAATGAACTCTTTATCGAAGTAGAGCAAGAAAATACAGATGGTGAAGTAATCTTTAAATTGAATACAGATAAGATTCCTTCATTTCTAACATACATGCAAGCGAGACAGATATTCGTAATTGGTAAATCTTACATTTTTGTCCAAAAATACTGTAAGGAACTTGAATACTCCAATGAATTTTCGAACAGATACAAACAAATATACGACGGTCTTAGAAAGAACGGCATATCCATCGAATTTATTGAAGCAGTTAATACACAGTTTAAAGAAATTGTTAGTTACATTGATACCATTATATGCACAAAGTTTCATTATCATGATGTTTTGAAGACGCTAAGAAATATTCTTTTAATGGGTAGAGGAGATCTGATCAATACATTAATAACAAAATTAAGTTCAGCACTAACCTCCTCATCAGATCTACTTTCTGACTATTCTTTGACAAGGATTCTTCAAGAATCAGTACAACAATCGTCTTTAAGAAGCTTAATTAATCGTGGTGACAACAACTATATTATAAACAAGTTAGATGCACGTCTCCTCGATCTGGGCCACGGCGCCATAGGTTGGGATGTTTTTACCTTAGACTTCATTGTCGATAGGCCATTGTCATTTGTACTGAATGTTAATCGTACCAATGGCAGAAAGGAATACTTAAGAATATTTAACTTTTTATGGAAGTTGAAAAAGAATCAATTCTATTTCGAAAAGGAGTCTAAGCGGACAAAAGAAATTTTGCGAACATTTAGAAAGTTTCCTGAATTCAGTCCTGTAATGGGAGATATCACGAAACACATATCAAAATGCTCAATTCTTCTAACGCAGTTGCAAATATTTCACACAAAATTAGACAATTACTACCTTCAATATGTCATTAATGAAAGATATCTGGATTTAGAAAATGAATTAAGTGTGATATTTGACAAAGGAAAAACTGACAATATCAAGGTGAAGATCAATAAACATGGTGAGAAAAGGGTAAATGGAGTATTGAAGCCGGATATTAATATTCTTAACGAAGGAAGAAAGCACCTAGGTAATCAAAATCTTCGGGACATTGAGCAGTTAGATAACACTCATAATCAATTCCTTGGAAGGATTTTGGCACACAAATTATTATCGACAAATTCCGGAAACAATCTTGGAGAACGCTCTAACAAACCATACCCAGCAACTGTGATTGTAATATTGAACAGCATTGCTGAGTTTCTGGTAAAGTACAACGAATTAAATGAAATTTCATACAAGATCTATATGCAATTAAGTTTGGAGCATCATCCAGAAATATCTGTACATCTTCAAAGCCTAGTCCACACAATCAAATTGTTGTCCAAACAGTACAGTCATTGTAAGGAGCAGATTTCTACACTTTGTGATGACTTAAGGGCGGATGGAGACGAGGAACTAATGAGATTGAGTAGGCATTTACGTTGATACAACTATGCTCTCTATCATTTGAACCGGTTTTTATTTCCTTTTTTGAGATCCATACAATTTTGCATTGTGATATTGCCTGACATTGTACCAAATATAAATTTTCAACTATCTCATATATAAGTTGAGTTGTAATAATAATATTGTCATTATAAGTGTACATACTATCTATTCGGGCTTTTTGCACTTAAAATTTTCAGTACACAGATATTTTGCGAAAAGACGAAAATCTGTCCAAATAATTTTAACATGCTCATCGCAAATTTTAGAATCAATAAATTTGACGTAGATAGTTGACATAGACCTCGCATATTGATTATACAGGACTAACTAGAAGTCTGGCAGCTTGGTTAAACATAACAGGAGAAGCTAAGAATGTCAGAAGATCTATTTACAAAGGCGTTACAGAATCCTGATGAAAAGGTAGATGGGCATCTAAGCGATGACATACGCATCGAGTCGAAGAGTGAAAACATAACCAAGCTCGAAGAAAAGCTTGATAATGCAACCGAACAAGAGAATGATAATGTAAGCGTGGAGGAGTCTCCAACTTTCAACAGCAAACTACATGAGAATGATCATGGACTGGAAACGGAACAGTCGGATGAGAAAACAGAGAATACAGAGGTCACTCTCAATAAAGACGAAACAACAATAAGTAGTACTAACAGGGGTGAAATAGAACAGAATATTACATCATCTGCTGAGAAACCTACCGAAGATCAACAACAAGAAGTAAGCGATCATTCTCAAGAAGACTCAAACACAAATTTGAACGAAGACTCTGACACCTCAAGTTTAGACTCGTCATCATCACAATCATCATCATCATCATCATCTGATGAAGAAGACATAAACGTAGATGTTGAGAATGAGTCTGACCTTGAAGATAATGGCACATCTGCCCCAATTGTTTCCAAAAATGAAGTTTTGGAAGATCAGACTGCCGATCTACCAGAATCTTATGTGATCGATGAAAAAACTAACATTTCATCCATAGGTACCGTAAAATCAGTTCTAGACAATAACCTAATTATAACAGCAGATATATCAGGCGAAAAGCGTGTTTTAGAGGAAGGTTCAATTTTTTGCTTAGAAGATAGGACCCCATTGGGCGTTTTAAGAGAAGTATTTGGCCCACTACAAGCTCCTTTTTATAGAGTTGGTGTGTCTGAATCGTACAAGAAAAACAATGATTTAAAGTCTCTAATAGGAATAAAAGTTTTTATTGTCCTGAAAGATGTTCATTGGATAGACACTTTTCAAATCAAAATGATTAAAGGAACCGATGCTTCAAATATGTTTGATGAGGAGTTGCCAGAAGAAGAACAAGAGTTTTCTGATGATGAGAAGGAAGCAATGTATAAGAAGCAAAAGAAACAAAAGAAAAGAAAACCAGAAAAGACAGGAAGAGCCGACACAAATGACAGTAATACTAAAAAAGTTAGGAGCGATAATTTCCCTGTTGTTCAGAAAATGAGACCACCTATTGGTATGTCTAGGCCAAAGAATTATACCTCAAGAAGCTCAAGAGAGAAGACGAAAATATTGGATTATGATGACGGCAATGCCTCAATTAGATCTCACGCAGTTGATCAAAGCAAGGGTGTGCAGGTGTCGCAGCTTCAACCTTCGATCAATCTACCAAGCACTTCTTCTTATATCCCTCCAAATGATGGAAACTTTCACAATCCATCCGGTTTTCCAACTGGAAATCCAACTGGATTTATACCAAACATGCCCCAAAATCAATTTATACCTCCAGTATTTCCATACCCAACCAACTTCAACCCTCAATACAGTCAATATAATGCTCCACCAATGCAGGGTTCATTTTCCAATTTTCAACCACAACCAATGTCTTCTCAAGGCATGTATCCTCCACCAACAAACAATGGCTACCCTTATCTACCAAACATGCCTTTCAATGGCCAGCAACAATTCCAAAACCAGCAACAAATAATGCAGCAAAACCCGCAGTCATATCAATCCTCACAACAAGCATATCAATTACACCAACTTTTAATGCAACAGCAACAGTCACCTCATCACACAGAACAAAATCAGGGACAATCAAACAGCCCTACAAATCAAGGCAATCAATCATTCTTTCATCAGTAAATAACTATAATCATTGGGTGAAAATGCATCTAACACAAACTATAAACTACAATTTGAACATTGACCCAGGCCCTTATTTTTTTATGATTTTTATAGCATACTGTTTCATTCTAATGTAAGAGCTTGATATGATATACATAGGATTGAGCTCTACTTGAGATTTGTAATAGATAATTTGGAGACCCCATATTTATATATATTTATATATATATATATATATTGACATTAACAAATTGCATATGTAAAATGAAAATCAGCATTTCCTATGCGATGAGCATGTCCCAAAACGGAAAAATCTTAAAATTTTCAAAAGTCAAAAAACCATGAACCTGATGGTGATCATAATGCAGAGTGCCCCATCATACAATGATATAAGTTATAGAAGTACAATATTTCTCGTAAAATTCTATAGATACTTTCTAATTATTGCATCTTTCCCATTTTACTTAAGAAAGAGATAATTAAAATAACCAGCCATGACTATTATGAACGAGGGCAAGAAACGAAGCCATTCCTCCAGTTCAGATGACCATTTAGCTAAAAGACAATACGTTGAGCATGGAAATGAATGTATAATGGCTGATGAAGATATAGATACGGCTATCTTTGAAGATGGAATAAAGAACAATATGCAGTGGCAAGATACTATCTCTAAAGTTGTCAAAGCTGTTGTATCCATTCACTTTGCTCAAGTGGCGCCGTTCGATTGCGATCCCGCACTTGTGTCTGAGGCAACGGGCTTTGTTGTTGACTCAGAGTTAGGTATTATTTTGACAAATAGACATGTTGTTGGAGCTGGTCCATTTGTGGGCTATGTAGTTTTTGATAATCATGAAGAATGTGACGTTATACCTATTTACAGAGACCCTGTGCACGATTTTGGTTTCCTGAAATTTGATCCTAAGAAGATTAAATACACCAAAATACATGCCCTTGAATTAAAACCATCTTTGGCCAAAGTTGGATCAGAAATCAGAGTTGTTGGTAATGATGCTGGTGAGAAGCTAAGTATTTTAGCTGGTTTCATTAGCAGAATTGATAGAAATGCACCAGATTATGGTGAACTAACTTATAATGATTTCAACACAGAATATATTCAAGCTGCTGCTTCTGCTTCTGGTGGGTCTAGTGGTTCCCCTGTCGTTAATGTTGATGGTTATGCCGTTGCACTACAAGCCGGAGGGTCTGCTGAGGCTTCAACTGACTTCTTTCTTCCGCTGGATAGAATCCTCCGTGCTCTTAAATGTATACAAGCCGATCAACCTATCACTAGGGGTACTATTCAAACTCAATGGTTATTGAAACCATATGATGAATGTAAGAGATTGGGTCTGACACCTGAACACGAGTCTACTTCTAGGGCTTTATTCCCTGATAGAATTGGATTATTAGTGGCAGAAACTATTTTAAGAGAGGGTCCATCGGATGGCAAAATTAAAGAAGGTGATATTTTAATTGCTATAAATGGCCAGAGAATATCCACATTTATTCAAGTTGATGATATTCTAGACTCAAATGTTGGTAACAACGTTGAGTTTACTGTTCAAAGAGGCGGTACTGACATCAATGTGACTTGTACAATTGGCGATTTACATGCCATCACACCATCAAAATATGTCGAAGTATGTGGCGCTACTTTCAATGAGTTGTCTTATCAAATGGCAAGATTCTATGCTCTACCAATCAGAGGTGTATTTTTGAGTAGTGCCTCAGGATCATTTAATTTTGATAATAAAGAAAAGATAGGCTGGATTGTAGACTCAGTAAACTATCAAGACACACCAAATCTTGACGCATTTGTTGAAGTTATGAAAACAATCCCTGATAAATCAAGAGTCACTGTGAGATATCACCATTTGACTGATCAACATTCTCCTAATGTTACTTCTATCTATATTGATCGTCACTGGTGTAGTGAGTTCAGAATATATGAGCGTAATGATAAAACTGGTATTTGGGACTACACTAATGTTGCTGATCCTATTTCTGAAGAACCTTTGAAACCACACACAGCCAAATTTATACCAATACCTTCCACTAATCCTGAAATTGCCAAACTTTCCAGCTCCTTATGTATGGTTCATACTGTTGCAGCTATTCCAATTGATTCCCTTTCTGCCGAAACTTTAAAAACCTCAGGTTTAATTATTGATGCCGAACAGGGTTATGTAATTGTTTCTAGAAGAGCAGTTCCACATGATTGTTTAGATGTATTTGTCACCATTGCGGATTCTATCGTCATACCAGCTACCATTGAATTTCTACACCCAATGCAAAACTATGCTATTGTGAAATACGATCCAAATCTAGTAAAAGCACCAGTCGTAACTCCAAAGCTTTCGAATAGAAGGATGAAAAGGGGCGAAAGCGCACAATTTATTGGTTATACACATAATAATAGATTGATAACCTCTGAAACATCTGTCACGGATATTTCCTCCGTCAGTATTCCAAGTAACTTAATACCAAGATATAGAGCTACCAACCTAGAAGCTATTTCTATTGATAGTAACATTAGCCCTAGATGCAATTTTGGTATTATGACAGATCAAGATGGTACAGTCAGAGCTCTATGGCTATCCTTCCTCGGCGAAAGACAAGAAAACAAAGAAAAGGTATATTTGATGGGGCTAGATATCATGGATTGTAAGAATGTTATCAATATATTAAAGTCAGGGAAGAAACCTCAAGTTCATATAATTGATGCTGGTTTTGGGTCTATCTCTATATTGCATGCCAGAATTAGAGGTGTTCCTGAGGAATGGATCCAAAAAATGGAAGCCGAGTCTAATAATAGACTCCAGTTCATTACCGTCTCCAGAGTTTCATACACCGAAGAAACAGTGAAATTACAGACAGGTGATGTTATATTATCTGTTAATGATAAACTTGTTACTGAAATGGATCAATTATCAGGTATCGTTCATGCTTCTGATGAAAATATCGACTCCCATGTCTTACATTTCAAGGTTGTCAGAGATGGTAAAATAGTCGATTTAGACATGAAAACAGTTCAAGTAGATGAGACTGACCAGATTGTTATCTTTGCTGGTTGTATACTTCAAAAGCCTCATCATGCGGTAAGACAAGCTATGTCCGACATTCCAAAGGGGGTGTATTGTACATTTAGAGGAGAATCTTCACCAGCCATTCAGTATGGTATATCAGCCACTAATTTCATTACTCATGTTAATGAAATCCCAACTCCTGACCTTGATAAATTTTTAGAGGTAGTACGCCAAATACCCGATAACACATACTGTAAGATCCGGATGATGACCTTTGATAATGTGCCTTTTGCTATTTCACTAAAAACAAATTACCATTACTTCCCAACCGCTGAATTGAAGAAGAATAAGGACACAGGAAAATGGATTGAGAAAGAATATAATAACTCCCAAGAGATCACCAAATAATTCTACTGCATAACAGTTGTGTAATGAATATAAGTGGCATTTACATTTGGTCACCCAAATTTCATTTACATAGCTATTAATATTAATTTCATTTAATTTAATCATTAGATATTTATAGTAATGAATTTTGATTGTTTATACGCAAATATTTACTAATTCTTGCTAATGCTTGCATAGTTACTGTTATATATACATGAGATATGACAAAGCCTAATTATTTAAATGCTTTTTTGTAGTATTGACTGGAATATCGATAAACTTATCGATAAACTTATCAAATAACTGTCTTTCGTGAAACCAATTCAAGACAGTTTTATTTATAAGGCATTAGCCTTCTCAAACGTTTCATTTGTGTAGGATGAGCATCAGTTCTACCTGTAAGACTTTTTAAAGACCGATGTGACCACCCAATATTACCATGCTTTCTACCTGCAATACCCCTCTTGAAACCAGTACTAGTTTTACGCCATCTTTTTAAAGCACCCCTATGAGTCTTCATCAGCGTTCTGCAAAATACCATTCCAAAAGAAGATACCCCCATAGTTTTCATACTCAACAATCGAGATGTGCACGCTGTTATAGCATTATTGAATAGAGTCATTGTAAAAGTTGATCGTCGCTTTTTCTCCAAATTAAAGAAGAAATCTAGAAGTTAAAGATAGGATATAACTTGTGATATATTTATCCCAAAAGTATTAAGCTCAAGGTTCTCTAAATATTAGGTACTAACAGCACTACACTTCCCTACAATATGTATTCTACCTCTATTATGATGATTTAAAACAACTTAGCGTTCAAGGCAGATTCCTACTTTTCGTAAAACGAGATTGATATGGTAGAGGATTAATATTCTTCAAATGCAACTGCGATTTATTGTTATGTACAAAAATAATATTTACAGAGATAAACAAAGTCAAATAAATGTATTTGTATTCCAAACTGTTCAGAAGGCAAGCAGTTAAATATCTCAAATCATTTAACAAATTATTATAACAACAACCTAATAATTTGGGTGTGAAAGGATGCCTGAATATTGCAAAATTAGTGTCTTTATCATAATGTGTGGGCATAAGTAGATAAATAAGAGTAGAGTCTGGTTTAGGAGCTCGCTTATTCAAAATCCTTGTCCACCATTACGACGAATTTCATCCAAAGCTTTCATGGTTTTGGCTTGTAACCTTTCATCCGCCCTAACTCTCATTTGAACTTTGGTAGCTTCAGCAAAAGTAGTTGCCTGGAGCTTCTCATCCAATGTTCTACATAATATAGCAGCTTCTTCAAACAGACGAATAGCATCATCTAAATCTTCTTGTTGTAATTTGCATTGAGCTAGGCCCATCTTCGCCTTTTCGGAACGTGGGTCTTCATTGTTAGCTTGTTCAAATAGATCGTCAGCTTCAATGAAGTTCTCCACTGTAGGATATTTCAGTAATGTAGTGGCCTTACCAACCAATGGTGCTATACCGACATGAATGTTTTCTGATTTACTTTCTAGTTCAATTGCCTTGTCATATTCAGCAGCTGCCTTCTCGATTTCTCCCTTATCGGAGAGAATCTCAGCAAAGAAATTAGGGACTTCTGGTGCATCAGGGAATTTTCTTCTAGCTTCACTGAAGAGTGTTTCACAATCATCAAAATGTCCTTCACGATAAGACATACAAGCTAATTGGATGTAAGGAAAAATATTGGTTGGATCACATTCCTTAGCCTTGTCGAAGTCTTCCCCAGCCTTTTCATACTTTTGAATTATGAAATTCATTTGACCGCGATGATAATAGATAGCTGCCATATTTGGATCTAGATCTATAGCTTTCTGGAAGTTACTATAGTATTCTTCATCCAAGCCCTTGTCAGCCATTAACAATCCAAGATAGATATAAGATTTTGGTCTTGGATGCAACTTGATTGCTTCATCAATCAATTCTCTTGCAGTTGAAGGATCATTTTTCAAAAAGCTCAAGATAGCAGTATGTTCAAAAGCAATGGCAGCCTTTTCATTAGTAACACTATTTGTTCTGTCATTCTCAAGTTTTGCTTTATACAATTCTGTTGCTTTTGTAAATTCACTGTCGCATCTGTCATATCCTTCTTTTGTTTGACTATATAAATGTGTCAACGCGTCCGATAATATTTTGTCCGATTCTTCAGTAGCATCATGTCCTGGAATATCAGTTTCTGCATCGAATACACCGAAAAAGGCAGCCATGGATGTGTATGAAGGTAGCACTTTGTTCTTTTCAGAAGCTTCAAGGTGATCCTTCAATGCCATCATTGCTTGCTTATTCAAAACACGTTCGACAATAGGTTGTATGGTAGCATCATTGTAATCACCATTTAGCGACACTGCAGTTAAATCTAACAAAGCGTCAGCGAACTTCCCGATATTTTCATAGACTGCGGCTCTCTTCAAGAGAACTTTAGAGTAGTCAGGGTTGAGTTCCAAAGCCTTGCTACATGCCTCAATAGCTTCTTCATTATGCTCTAATGATATATAACAAGCTGCCATATTTGAGTAGAAAACAGGATCGTTTTTCAACTGGAGAGCAAACTTATAGTAGTTTATAGCGTTTTCATAATCCTTGACCTTAAAATAGGCATTACCTCTCTTTTTTAATTCAGAAGCATATTCATTCTTTTCGGCAGTCTCTGCTAATTTCATCAACTCAATATCTGGCTCATCATTTATCATAAGATACTTGTACTCGACTTTAGATGATGCTGTACCAACATCATTGCCATCATCCAATGATTTCTTCAGCTCCTGTACTTGCTTATAATAGAAATAAGCCGCCACAACGGCAGAAACGGTAGCAACAGATGCGACCACTGCTTTCTTATTTTTTACCCAAAACCCAACGGTGTTACTGTCAGAACTCATATTTTCACCCTTTTGTTTTCAATTATTCTCTGCCAGATACGAGACCTTTTGAAATACTATTCAACTGATGCTTAAATTATAATTCACTTAGAACGTGTGTCTAGTCAAATGGGAACAGGAAGACTTATCCAGGAGTTGAAATCAGATTTCTCGAAACAATTTCAATGAATAACCTGACAGTACCTCTTTTTTTTCCTAGGTTATCTAAGGTTCCACAAATATGAATCCTCAGATAATTCTTGATAAAACCATCTGCTAGATATACCAATTCAAACTTCAATCACCGATACCAAGTTGCATTTGGTACATGATTCAGCTACTTCGGATTGCGACTGGTGGGCACAAGAACAGAAAATGTGAGTGTACGAGGATGTAATCAGATGATTGACTTACTCTTGTGGTCTGTGAAAAAAAACATGCGGGTAACGTATTTGTAAGTGAGCTACCAAGAAAAAAAAAAAATTGAAGCTCATCGCGATGAGCTAGTGACAGAAGTGATGATTATTAATTCAGAAAAGAATCATTGAATCAAATCTGAATAGGACCCTTTCATAAGTTATAGTTGATATTGGAATGTGTCAGTTCCACTTTGTCAACATCAGGTAAAGCAGGTCCTTATATAGTATTGAAAAAGGCCAGATCAAACGATAAAAACGCATTAATAATTAAAGATTTTGAATAGCAGCAAAGATTTGCTTATCATAAGAATATAAAAAAAAAATGACTGCCGAACAGTGCCAACGTTGTAATAAGAATGCGGTGGAAGTTATTTCCAGAAAGGAACTATTTTGTGCTGAGTGCTTTAGGGTATTTGTCATGCAGAAGCAAAGAAAGCAAATGATGTCCGATGATTATTACAGAGACATTTTTAAAGTTATGTATAAGGACAAAATAAGATCAGCGGAAGAAGCTGAACAACAGAATAAGAATTCAACTATTCTGATTCCACTTTCCTTTGGATCGTCCTCACTAATGATGTTAGATATTGTGCATTTGACTCTATTGGAACAAAAGATGCAGCATCAAAAGACAGGGTTTAATGTTGATGTGCTTATATGTTACAGAGAGTCTAATGACGAGCTACTAACAAATATCCAGTCAAACATAAGGGAACTATCAACTGTTAGATATTCAGAGAATAAAGATAATATTAGGTTCCACACATTATGTTTGGACAGCATGTTTGAGATTGATAAGGAGCTAATCGATCAGGTTGTCTTACATAACGTCGAGTTCACAGGAAGACAAGTATCTATTAATGAGTCCGAGCACGCAAATCTCTCATTGAAAACAGTACTGACTAGTTGTCCAAATCGTTCTACAAAAGAGGATATAATTGATTTTGTAACTAAGCATCTGGTGAAGAAATATGCATACCAAAATGGTCAGAAGGCAATTCTGTGGGGCCATTCGATGACAAGACTTGCGGATGAAATTATTTCCTGCGTTGTTAAAGGAAGAGGTGCGCAAATATCATCAAAGCTAAATACTACCAATTTAGACGTCAATTATGGATCAAGATTCAAAAATTTGTATCCACTAAAGGATATCCTCCTGACAGAAGTTGATGCTTACTGTGCTTTATTTGACTTATCAAAATATTTAATAAAGTATGAATTACAGGATAGTTTGCTTGTCAATAAATTAAAGAAAGAAAAGCATATTGGAAATCAGAGATTAGCTAAAAATATGACCATCAATGAACTTGCCCGTAAATATTTCAATGATATTGAAGGCGAATATTCTAATGTCATTGCCACTGTTTTGAGGACTGGTGATAAATTAGATGAACCGCTAGCTACTCTCGGAGAAAAACACTGCCGTATATGTAAGTCAACTGTTCATGATGATGTTTCTAAATGGCTCCGAGACATTACAGTGAATGTAGGGCAACCTCTAGAATCTCAATTGGAAAGGGATTTGCATGAAAAATGGGCAACTTCTCATATTGGGCTTGAAACTACAGCATATTATCAATTGCGTGATAGAGTGTGGGAACATGGGGATGACGTTGATCTATGCTATGGGTGTATAGTAACTATGCAAGGCGTAAAAAATTTGAATGTGCCGTGGCCAAAGAATAATGAACAAGAACTTAATGAAGTTCTAGCAGAGTACAGTTTGGAATAAATTAAGTTATAACTTAATTAAATGTCTTTATATTATTTATCCTATATTTATTATTGATAGTTCGTTCAACATCACTACTAAACATGAAATAACGTCCAACAAATTTGCTTTAGCAAATCATCATCATAAACCTCTATGCAAAATATTGAGAAGGTTCTTCGACGCAGATTCATTTACTGGAGTTCCGGATTGTTGATGTTGGGGTAAGCTATTTGTGGATGGGTTCATATAGCTATCCTTTTGCGCATCTGTATGTCCAATGGTTGGGCTCTTTAACATATTTAGGAGATCATGGGACGCTGTTTGATTTTCATATGGTTCATGATTATTATGCTGAGATGGATCTAATGAGAATTCAGCAGATGCATTATTCATTTCTTTTCTTCCATGTAAAATATTAAGGAGTGTGGCTGATGACTGGTTTTTGTTTTCAACTGGGGTAGCCAAAATATCCCTATTGATCGGAGAAAAGTTCTTGAAATCGCTATCAGAGTTCATGTTTGAAGTGTTCAACACAGAATTCCTTCTTAACATATTGATCAATTCTTCATTAGCATCGGTGTCATGAGTACCTTTCAAAGATAAGCTATGCTCTGAAAGTTGTTCTTGGTATTGGCTATTCATAGGGTAGTTGTTGCTATTTAAAGTCTCGACAGGAGTGGCAGTTTGTGTTGAAAGAGACTCATGACTTTTTTGGCCCCTGTGAAGTAAATCTAACAGCGGGTTACTATTCTTCGGTTCATTAGTAGAGTTATTAGACTCGATATTCTGACTTGACGTTTTTAGTAAATTCAATAAGTCAGTTGAATCGTGTGATAACTGAGGTGAGCTCAAGAATTGCGAATAATTAGCTTGCGACTCAGCCTTTGTCGAGTGGGGTTGTTTTAAAATGTCAAGTAGGGCCTTAGAATCGTCGGTATTCTTACCTGATGAGTTCAATGGTGACGAGTAATTATCATCATGATCACCCTTGAAAGATTCATCTGCCTTAAATGTTTCTCTCTGACCTTTATTTTGAGGATTCTTCAGCATTTCAAGCAATGGGTTACCTTGATTTGATGCTATATCATTAGTTTGAGTATTAGCTCCATTAAATTGAGTATGAGCTCCATTAAATTGAGTATTAGCGGGAGAAGGTGAGTTCAGAATTTCTCCACGCTTTAAGATTTTGACTTTTGGCTTCGGCCCTGCTACTTGAGTGGTAACACTGCTTGATTCATTAACAGAGCGTGTACTTTCCGAATTAGGAATTACCGAAGGAATCTCGTTATTAACTCCAAAATAATTTCCCTTTAGTACTTCAGATTCTGAAGAGCTAATATTGTCTTCTTCATCTCTGCCAATTTTCTTGAGTTCAGCTTCTTCGACATCGGATTTCTCAAATTCTGAACATTCATCACTTTCAGCTGAGCTAATGGTACCTTCGCTACTGCTTTCAAAATCTTCATATATACTTTCTGATGACTCGTCCGGCAAATTATCGTCATCTGAATGAGAGGATGCGCCATTACTGTTATTATCAAAATGTTTGTTCGAAGCAAAAACTCCTGGTGAGTTGTTGTTCCCATGTTGTGTATTCCCAGAATCTTCAAATTTAAAATTTTTCAATGAATCGATCATTTGATTGCTATCATTTTGTGGGTGGTTGTTTAATGATAAGTTTTCGCCTCTTTTCAAAATTTTAATTTTTGGCTTTGCTGTTATTGTTTCTTTAGGTTTGCCTTGTTCCTTCGGTTTTGATCTCAATAAGTTCAGCAACTCTTTGGAATTTTCAGCTTGGTTGTCTAAATCATTCGATTGAGATTCCTGACTTTTACCATTGATATTGGCAAACATCGCTGGCGGGTTTGACCCTACCAAGGGTTGAGAATGTTGAGGGATATTAGCATGCTGAAATTGCGATGGCATGAATGGCAAAGGACCGTTAATAAATGGTAATACTCCTCTTTGCTGGTTTGGAATATTCATCAAGTGCGGAGGGAGTATAGGAAATTGGGAAGGGTAGCCACTGCCATTAACTGGCATGGGAAACCCTTGAAAAACTGATGGTGGAAGGCTTTGTTGTTGTTGCTGCTGGAAATTGTTGATAGGGATTGTACTTGTCTCTGTATTATCAAATCTTGGTGAATCATCAGTACCATCATTACTATTATGTTCATCGCTGTCGGTGGAATTTGTGGAGAAATGTACAGAAGATTGAAGCATATTTAATAATTCTCTTCCAGGATCTATATTCTCTTCTTTGGTAATTCCCAGCATTAATTTCAGCTGTTCTTCGGCATATTTCTTTGATTGATCTTCGTTTCTAATCTGCTTTTGTCTTCTTACCCAAAGAGACAAAGGTCTCATCATTGAATTCACTAAATAATACTTGACATTTGTTTTGTGCATTGTCCTTGTAATGTTTTTAAAATCCCTCCATTCAATCTTCTCAATTTCATTTCTAACATGTGGCTTAAAATCAAAATCTTCAGGTATACCATAAACTAAAAATATTTTATAGTTTTTGCCTTGAATATTTCTCTCAATGAATTGTGATTCATCAACATAATCTGTCAAATCGAAGCCTGTTTCCTCTTTTACTTCTCTAATACAACAATCTATATCATTTTCATCTTTAGAGATCTTACCCCTAGGAAACGACCACGAATCCGATTCGGTACCTTTTACTAAGAGAATCTTCGACAATTTTTCGTTGAATATAGCAGCTCCTCTAACAGGAATGGTTTTCTTATATTTCGAAAATTTTTGCAATGCCTGATCTGCTTTAATATCCCATTTCCAAACCAGTGGACATAGTCTTATTATTAGTTGGGCAAATGCCTTGATCTTGAATGAAGGTAGTGAAGGATTCATTAGCTTTACAAAATCAGTATAAAACCATGATGCTTCTTCAAAATGGAAAAGCTCCCTTTCAACACTAGAAAGGTCTTCAGGTGGACAATTTATGATGAAACGTACCAATAAATCCTCTAGTACTCTTTCAGGAGATGTCACATTCTCCAATGCGTGTCGTAAAGGTAATGACATGTCTTCAATATATTATATATATATCTGCCTTTATCTTTTTTTTTTTCAGTCCTATATCTATTCCAGATTTCTTTATCTGTCTCGGTCTCTGTCTCTCTTACTGAATCTCTTAAATTCTCACAAAACAAGGATATATCGCTCAAGAAATTTCTTATTATATTGTCTATCAGGAGAAAATTCTTGACAAAAAATAGCAAATAAAAAAAAAATCAACTTTGTTATTTCTAGAATGTAAATGAGTGTAGTATAATTTTTGCTCTTCCTCTTAAAACTTTGAAAGTTGATCTAGCGATTCAAATGTCTCTTTGATTATTGTATCTTGAGATGGACCAATATATTATATCTTTTCCCACTATGATTTAGCTAAGGTCTAGTTTTATCTGGTTAAGTTTTCACAGATATCCTCTAAGAAATTCAATGTAACAATAATTGTAATGGTATCCCCAGAAACACAATACAAAACTCAATTAGCTAAATGGTTCTGACTTCTTGAGTTATCAATCTGATATAAAGAACAATATATTCCATGTCATTGTGAAGTCCAGTATTGAGAAGAAGTAAGGCCAACCCTTCCCCTCGTTCTTTGTTTTTTTGTTGTTTTTTTTTTTGTCTTTTGGTCCAGAGTGTAAGAAAGTCTACCATATCGTCAAACACGTTAAAGCATGCGTATCGTATATTATTATACCGCTCCAAAAGTATCTTACGTTTAAATAATAAATGTTGATACTGTGCGGCATTAGTGGCAATGCATAGTATAACTAGAATAATGGCGCAAGCACAGACCGTTTATGACCGGTATTTTTATTTTTAATGAAATCATTTGAAAAAGGAAAATTTTTTTAAAATGTTTTAGTGTGTCATATGTTAGTAAATATATTTCCTATTAGTGGATAAGTATCTATATATATGACTTACCAATCAAAGCATTGTTGTTATATAATGCAATTTGACTATTACAAATTTCTGAATGCAGCGAAGAAAAAAAACCAAAATTAAAAAAGGAAGATTAGCCGCCGAAATTTATTTGGGAAAGGAAAAAGTTGCAAAAAAATCGGGGAGATCTTGTGGCTATTTATACTTTTTTCCACCTTAAGGTTGCTGTAAAGAAAGAAAAATTTTGTCGAAATATTCTTTCGTTAGTGCACCCCCCCTCCCTTCTGTTTTTCCATTTTGAGCTACATAAAAGTGGCAGAAGCTGAGCGGTAATTCCAGAAAAGATCTAGATTTCCACAATTTGAGATGAAAAAACAAATAATCCGCTGACAATTGACGCAGGAACTGCAAACTTCTGTAATACAAGAAAAGAAATCTAGGCGCCTATCGATATAAGAAAAAGAGGTAAAACCCCTTTCGTACCCTGAGATAAACTGAGAGTTACGTACAATATTACTTTGGCTATTTTATGTTTCCATTTGTCATTATATCCCTATCTACGAGAATGAGAAATAAAGGGATCTAGCCACTAATCCAAAGACATTGCGAATCACAATGTTTCCTTTCAACCGACATCCTCCCCTACCCCTTACCCTACACCTGTTGCACGAGGGGAAAGCCCAAAAACAAAGATACCAAATTTCCCCTTAGAGATTAAGGTGGGAGAGTTACTCTTGAGATGAGAATCGAAGAGAAGAGAAATATCTCGGATGAATGGGGGACTATAGATAGGCAGAATACCACTAAACTTGATTGTGCGTTCAAGATCACAGAGGGAAAAGGAAAGAGAATATCAATATCAAAAGGTACATTCACGTAGAGACTCAAGTAATAGTCATACCCTGACCCCGGAGTAAAGGAAATTTTTTGTGCTACGATGCCCCATGTAATCATACTTTCTAATACAATTGAAGTGCATTATAGTATTTTGAGTAGTCAAGTTCACTTGTAATAGGAGTCCCGAGGATAGTCCTAAATGGAGGCACAGATGACTTCGTCCCAGTGTGTCCACCAGTTGCTTAACTCCGAATTCGCGGGCTAACCGCCAAAAATTGACAGGCAAAAGAAAGCTGCAGCAGTGCGAAAGACATCTTGTACCTCTCTATGGTCCATGACTATTAAACCATCTTAAAGTAGTGACTAAGCTGAAACAGAGTCAAAGTTCTGAGCTTCAGGCGTAAGGTAGCTTTCAGCATGAGCATCAATACGAAAAGTATTGGTGGGGCGGGGAGTAAGTCGTAACTCTCCTGGTTAGAGCGTGTAGGAGAATGCTCTATTACCGAACGGGAAGGAGATGGTGATCGCTTCTACGGATATAATTCCGAGAACCGTGATGGCTATTTGGAAGACTAAGACAAAACCTCTCTTTTTTTAAGGGGAAAGAAGCTGCAGGACAATAGTAGCGCAATAGCATAGGCAAGATGATGGGGCCGGGCTCGGGAATCCTTGTATAGGTTGGTAAGACACTGCTACTGTCTGAAAGAAAGAGAAAAAAAAATTGGTATATAAAGGTTGTTATGTTTTTTGTGAAATATGTTAGTCTATTGAGCATTATTCATTTTGTATGCAAATAGAGAGGGAGAGCAATTGATTGATATTACAAGTTGCAATATATTTTTTCAGCAAGAACAAAAGAATAACATTACTTGTATTTTGATTGCTTTTTGTTAAAATAAAATATATCAGATAGACTACAGGTACAATAAGTTATAAAAACCAAAATTAACATAAAGATAGCAAACTAAAAAAATGGTTAAGATTTCATTGGACAACGTTAAGTTGTTGGTTGACATTGATGACAAGCCACAATTCGAGCCATCCAAGACTACTGTCAAGACTATCTTGACTAAGGAAGCCCTGGAGTTCATTGTCTTGTTGCACAGAACATTCAATGCTAGAAGAAAGCAATTGCTTGAGAACAGGCAAGAGGTCCAAAAGAAATTAGACAGCGGCAACTTCAAGCTGGACTTTTTGCCAGAGACAGCTAACATTAGAAATGACCCTACATGGCAGGGACCTACATTAGCTCCAGGTTTAATTGACAGATCTACTGAGATCACTGGTCCTCCATTGAGAAACATGTTGATTAATGCTTTGAACGCCGATGTCAAGACTTATATGACTGATTTTGAAGATTCTGCTTCACCAACTTGGCTAAACCAAATATACGGTCAAGTCAACCTGTATGATGCTGTGAGGAACCAAATTGATTTTAAGACTCCAAGAAAGGAATATAAATTAAGAGACAGATTTGAAAACCTTCCAACAATAATTGTCAGACCTCGTGGCTGGCATATGGTTGAAAAGCACTTATACGTGGATGACGAACCTATCAGTGCTTCTATCTTTGATTTCGGTTTGTTCTTTTTCCACAATGCAAAGGAGTTGATCAAGCTAGGAAAAGGTCCATACTTTTACTTGCCAAAGATGGAGCATCACTTGGAGGCCAAACTATGGAATGATATCTTCAATGTTTCTCAAGACTACATCGCTATTCCACGTGGTACCATTAGAGCAACTGTGTTGATTGAGACTTTGCCTGCTGCTTTCCAAATGGAAGAGATTATTTACCAATTGAGACAACATTCCAGTGGTTTGAACTGTGGTCGTTGGGACTACATCTTTTCTACTATCAAGAGGTTGAGAAACCTACCTGAACATGTCTTACCAAATAGAGATTTGGTTACGATGACCTCACCATTTATGGATGCATATGTCAAGAGATTGATCAATACTTGTCATCGTAGAGGTGTTCATGCCATGGGTGGTATGGCTGCCCAAATTCCAATTAAGGATGATCCAGTTGCAAATGAAAAGGCTCTAGCTAAAGTCCGTAACGATAAAATCAGAGAATTGACCAATGGGCATGATGGTTCATGGGTTGCCCATCCAGCTTTAGCTCCAATTTGTAACGAAGTCTTTATTAACATGGGCACTCCTAACCAAATTCATTTTGTGCCTGAAAATGAAGTTACCGCTCAAGATTTGGTTAACACCAATATCACTGATGCTGCAGTTACACTGGACGGTATTAGACAAAACCTGGACATTGGTCTACAATACATGGAAGCTTGGATCAGAGGATCTGGTTGTGTCCCTATCAACAACTTAATGGAAGATGCAGCTACAGCAGAAGTTTCCCGTTGTCAATTATACCAATGGGTTCACCATGGTGTAAAGCTAAGTGATACTGGTGACAAGGTTACACCAGATCTAACTCAAAAGATTCTAGAGGAGCGTGTTCAAAAACTGTCCAAGGAGTCTCCATTGGGTGATAAGAATAAATTTGCACTTGCTGCCAAATACTTCCTACCTGAAATTAGAGGTGAAAAGTTCAGTGAATTCTTAACCACGCTTCTATATGATGAAATTGTTACTGCTAACTCATCTGCAACTGATCTAAGTAAGTTGTGAGTTGTGAGTTGTGAGTTGTGAACATTACTTGATAATTATTTTAAAAATATTCCACAACAACATCATAGGCATTATTTAGTAGTATGGTTTCCGTCCATTTATTTTACACCTCATTGTTATTCACTGGTATTGATATTGCTTTAGATTTTACGTTTCTGGTAAACGATAAAATTGAAATTTGATACCTCAATGAAACTTTGCTTTAATAGAAATTGCATCAATACCTGTTGATCACGATATATTTTATCAATCTTCAAAGTTTTGTTGAACCAATTTCTTTAGTAGTGTTATTTTTTTTAATCATTTTGTTTATAGTTGTAATATTTGTTTTTATATATTCAGGGGCTAATATATACAATTATTCATATTCCTATTAAAATATATTCATATTCATATTAGTATTATGTTACACTATGTTCATAAAATAATTTATTATACTATTTTATATAATGAATTATTGTAATGAACGCGCACAAGACAACGTGACATGATAGAGTCGATAGAGAAGATAAATTTATTTCTCTATTATTCTAAGCAATAAAAATCGAACAAACAAAAGCCAACCAACATTGAACTACGAAGAACGACATAAAGATCGCACACTTATAAGGTCTATTATACTAGATAATTACTATTATCATGCATAACGACATTCCACGCCTTACTTATTTTTCAAGTGCCCTTGGAGTTTGAGTAACGGATTGGAATAGGAGCCACAAGATCTTCAACGAGATGACGAGTTAGACCAAGAATGGGAAATCTTGACAATTTGCCAAATTTACTAATAGTAACGATGGACTGAAGCAGCAATCGACGAGAAGATTCATCTAGTTTGTATAATAATTCGTAAAGGAGTTGCTCTTAACTTTTGAATATTAAATTCTAGTATAGAGATTTCTACTTTAGAAGTGGTTTTTTTTCAGGAGCTTTTATTTTTGTGTATTGTTTGCTCTTATTTTATTCCAAACAAAGTACTCCTGGGTCTGCAGAAACAATATAACTAGGAAAAAAAAATAGAAGAGCCGCAGGTAAAAACACTCAATAGCAGAGCTTTAGTCGATCTAGAACTGATTTAAGATAGTAGTTGTATTGTGGTTACGGTATCAAGGTAGCAAGGCATAACAAACTTAGTTTTATTTACTACTACGTTATTTCGATTTCTATCCTAGACTGTATACTAAAAAATTAAACTTTAAGAAGGCGAAAATAAAGAGGAGGTTGATCTTAATTGCAGCTTATATTAGGCATTTTATTTACAGTACAAGTTTATTCTGACTTTTTACCCTCATACTTAGTTGCACATTTATTTGAAGCACTCATACAGAAGCAATTAGATGTATACTCCAGTTCAGATTGGTACACCAACCAGTTCGGGTAGTAACAGATCTAGACAACAAAGATCGGGATCTAATAACCAAAACACACTGTTTGGCAGTAATAGTTCAAATCAAGATACTGGTAGAAGCCAGTCTAATCCTAACTCAGCTAATCGGAACGGTTCAACACATAATAGCAATATGAGTAGTGGTCCAAGCGGTTTCAGCTCTTTGCTAACATCTTTTGGTATTAGGCATAACAGTAACAATAATAGCAATAATGCCAGTACTAATACGGTCAATAACAATAACATGAGTAACAGTAATCAAGGAACGGTAAACCCAACTACTTCTTCTTCCAATGTAGTCACACAAACAGCAGGCAACGCTAGAAGATTAACAGGTGATCTTAACAATGGCAGGTCAAGAACTGCTAGTAATGAAGGCACCAGCATTACTTTAACTTCTAGGCAACAACAACATCAACAACAGGTACAACTACAAAGACAAATACAAAACAACATGAGCAATAATAATGTTGCATCAAGTTTAAGAACACGAAATCATGACAACTGCCATCTTCCAATATCACTTTCCTTATCATCCCAACGCGAACAAGCTCAGGATGCCACAAATGCAAATTTGGACGGTCATCCTGAGACAGAATCTTCTAACAATGCTGAAGATAACATGGTAATAGATTTAACTGAACCTGCAAATGAGGACTTAATACAAGGACCTGGCAATAATAACAACCCGTTTTTCCAACACTCGAATGATCCCGCAAGACATGATACTAATGTTGAGAGCACAAGTAATAGTTTTCAAAATATGAGAAATACTGTTCACAATGGTGAACAAAATGCTTCACTTAATGTCAACACAAGTATCAACAATCATAACAAAAACTTAAGGCATTATGTTTATGGAGCAGATCAAGTAAATGCCGACGAGTTGTTGAATCTACAGCTTCCTACTGATAAACCTGGACCTGAAGCTGTAGATGAAGAAACTGTTAGGAAGAGAAAAGATAAGAATGGCTTTTTTAGCCTTCGACTAACACCTTTTGTTGATTCATCATCAGGTACAAATCAAGGATTATTTTTTGAACCTGTAATTAGAAAGGCTGGCCCTGGTTCACAACTAGTAATAGGACGTTATACTGAACGGGTTCATGAAGCCATATCTAAGATTCCCGAACAGTATCATCCTGTAGTATTCAAGTCAAAGGTGGTGTCTAGAACACATGGCTGCTTCAAGGTTGACTCTCAAGGTAACTGGTTCATACAAGATATTAAGTCCTCCAGTGGTACTTTCTTGAATCATCAAAGATTGTCTCAGGCATCCACTTTATCCAAAGACGTGCTATTGCATGACGGTGATATACTTCAATTGGGTATGGATTTCAGAGGTGGTACCGAAGAAATATATCGTTGCGTGCGTATGAGAGTTGAATTAAACAGATCATGGAAATTAAAAGCTAATGCATTTAATAAGGAAGCTTTGCAAAAGATGAGAAAACTACAGAAGATGACAACTGGTTCAGATGAAGAAGATTGCTCTATTTGTCTATCAAAAATTAAGCCATGTCAAGCTATTTTTATATCACCCTGTGCACACACATGGCATTTCCGTTGTGTGAGAAGGTTAGTCATGTTAGCTTACCCTCAATTTGTTTGTCCAAACTGCCGGTCAACATGTGATTTGGAAGCATCCTTAGATAATAGTGATTCAGAATCAGAGAGTGATTTAGATAGTGAAGGTGATGAGTTAGTTGATCAACTAAACGGATTACTGGATCAACAAAAAGATATCAGCATCACTTAACCTTATCATATTTTAGTATATTGTTAGATTTATTTTAATACTTATTCGGCATTTATTTAAAATGGTTAAATTAGCTTTTACAGAATAAATTCATTTTTGTTGAGTATAAATGAACCTTTATGTATTGTCAATTTTTTTTAAAATACTACCAATAATTATCTCATTTAAAACCACGAGACGAACTTAAGTAATATGATAAGTCAAAGATGAATGAAGAAAAAGTTCGCTGGAACAAAATAAAACAAAATCAACAAAGAGCTGTCTTGGCTTAAAATGGAGAGAAATACCACCTCAATAAAGAAAAGAAAATATAGACATCTAATACCTGTCTTTCTCACCAACTAACCTTAACAGCACATCTTGTGTCTGTTGCTTACCTAGATTGTATTTATAAACTTCATGACCGCCGTCAACAACTTTCCATTCTTGGGTTTTTCTGGAAATCTTAGTGAGCTCACGTTGCCAGTTACCCCATCTGTATGATTTCTTAACCATGTCTTTAGAGCTTACAATACTAGTCTTAACATCTATGAGACGGTCATTGCTATTGATAACATCCCTATAACTCAAAATAGAGCTCGTAATGCTCTCTAGGAATTTGGCCCTTAAGAACCTTCCTTGATATGGAAGGTCTCTACCAAATATACGATCTCTAGATCCATGATGTGCTACCAGCCATGATGATTGCAGACGCAGTCCCAAAGTTGACCACAATCCTTGCCACCATAATTTGAATTCATTATGTCTACCAATTTCCTGAGGAAGCCAGCTTCTATCATCAGGGTTACGGCTTGGATCGTCATCATCTACTGGTGGCAGCATTCTTTTCAGATAATTTTTCAATAATAGGTCTTCATGCCAGGCATCAACTAGCATCATACCTTGTACTATATCAATATTTTTCGCTGTGAATACCCTTGTGAACAACCCACCCATATCATAACCAACTGTTACAAAGGGTCCCTTAATTTTTGCTTCGTTGAGTAAAGCATACTTCAACCCTTCAGCGACCATTGAGATAGAGATAGGTGCTGGTGGAGAATCACTTAGACCGTAGCCGGGTCTTTCGTACATACAAAAGCGCTTTATCCTATTCAAATGATACAATTCCTGGATCCATGTACCAGATCTATAACCGGTATCATACCCACCGTGTTCAAATAGGACAATGGCTTGGTTGTTATCGTTGTCTAGGTCTGTGTTATTGAAGATATCTCCATAACATGTAATGTGAATTTTGTAAGTATGGTTGTCATCAACCCAGTGGTAGTTTTCATATGAAGCAGCTTCTGTAAATACCATTTGCGAAGGGTATGAACTTACCACAGTGTTTGAAGTACGACTTATGTCCCAAGCAGTAAGTAGTGTATTGAGTGTATAAAATGCCATAAAAATCAAAAGGCCTAGCTTAGCCACACTTCTGATGGCAATATACAGCCATTCTCTCAGCGTATGTTTATTATCATACTGTTCATGACCTTGTGTTTCCCTCTCTGCGATAATGTTATTATTTTTATACAGTTCTTCGTTAAATTTTAGCAAATAAAAATCTAGCACTGATCCAATAACAAACGCAAATGCTGTCCATAGATAAGTAAAGATAGCAATAGAACCAATTCTCTCTCGTGTATATTTCACAATTAATAAAAGGAACAGATTGAAAAGTGTCAATAGACATAAGGAGATGTTCTGTACCACGTCAAGAGAAGAATAGAGGCCTAATTGATTGAACCATAGGTTTAGTGAATTAGCAACAATGGCGACAAAAATCAAACACAAATCGTTAAAGGATCCATACCTGTTGGAATAACCAAACAAGCTCATATTGAAAAAGAAATCATTAATAAATGTTATAACAAGCCATATCGTGTTTAATAGGATCATCAAGTTTAAGATCCATTTTGAGTTATGTATAAAGACTCTATAATCCTTATGCATTTGGTAAAGTTTATCCTGAATATTATGAGCAACAGCAAGTGCTGGATTGTCATTGTCGTGAGCCTCCCTGTTCACACATTCATTTGAACCATATCTACCACCAATGTTCCTCTTTAACTCAGGAACATTAATCAAGGGTTCCCTTTCATTTTCAACAGTGGTATTAGTAGACACAGCCAGTTGACGCTCGTCAACTTGCTCGTTGGAATAGTCACCATTCATTTCAGATTGATTAAGACTGGTTTGAGGCAAGCTTTTGACCGACTTATCGCTTGCTATAATAGAAGTAGGCATAAAATATGATCTATGCTAGAATGCTATGATTTATTGTCAGCAACAAAAACTCTTTTGATGAATTGCTCCAGAATAGCGGTATTTCTAGCTTGTATTTTCACTTGTAGGCTCCTGTGATTTCCTCTTGTGAAAAAGAAAAAGATCCTATCTGGACTGTATTTATTATATTTAACTTTAGTTAATTGCTGAACCCTTACTACTTACATTTTGCTCTTGAAATATTAAGCTAAAAAATGGGTTATCAATAGTCATTGACATATCCGATGCCCATTATCCATCAAAAGGTACCTCCTTCCTAGGTATTAATATTGTTCAATACGGAATGTACAGAAAATTCAGTAGAAGGGGTGAAAGTTTACGATCCAGTTTATAATTTATTTTGAAAGTAAACATAGCAGTAGCTTAATTTTAAGGGTCTGCTCTGTCCCTTCCTGTTGCTCATCCCAGAGTACCCACTTTCTAACGAACCACTTTCGGTGGGGGGAGACAAACTAGCAGACAAGCAGCCAGTTCATTCAGAATGACTACTCTCGCACACCCCGTTTACACAGCCACCTTTGTACTAATTCTGACATGCAAAGTACAAACACTACACATGAGTCCTGAAGTCTACCACAGTATCTTGACGGCTTAGCCAGCTCATTATTATTCAGTTATAAAGATGGTAAGTGCTCTCTTCGTCATGTAAAAAACTATAGGTGTTGTAATCACGTGAGTGACTATTTCTACAATCTTTCAGTTTCTCTTTGTGTCATTTGTTTGGGCGATGATTTTCCTTTCGAATATGTAGTCATGCAGGCAGCGTTTGTGCGGAATAGAGTATAATAACAAATGGTGGGATTGTAAATTCTGTAGAAAATGTTATTGATTAGCACCTTGTTTAATTTCATCTTCTAAAAAAAATTATGACTGTACTTTGAGGTAATAGTAACATCAAAGTGATAACTGATTCAATTCCATAAAACATAAATAGAATATTCCGTTCCTCTCAGTCAGAAAAAAAAAAGAATTAAAGATATGGTTTTGACACTGGGCATTTTTGTTATTTTACGATTATAGCTACGATAAGTTATCACATTAATGCTATACAAAATCTTGATGTCTATATTTACTGTCATTTTAATGTATGTAAGTTCTAAAAATTGATTTCAAGAATCTGGGTATCACATATGTACAGTACATTTTGGGGGGAAACCAGTCTTACCAAGAATAAATGAGCAATATAATTTGACAGCTTTCACTATCGTTTGAGAAAGTATATTGTGAAACATTTAACGATGACCTTTCTGACAAATTTAGTTCAGTCATTTATAACAGTAATATGTTTAAACGCAAAATAGTCCTAACCTTGAAATATACAGTGGCTTAATACTATTCTCTCAAATGTAAAAGAAGAAAAGAACATATTGAAGATATACCAAAAAGACAACCATCTTTTCATTCTAAGATTTTGAGGAATACTATATGTTAAGAGCAAAAATAGAACAAAAATAAGAAAAGTGACAGCTCCAAATGTGTTGCAAAAAGAAAAATATTAGAAAAACTGAAAAGCATTTAGGAATCCCACATTTAAGAGATCTTTAGAGGTATTTGGTTGTTTCCATGAACACTATCTCCTATAAATGATAAAATACTGACCTTTTCTTTTTTATTGAAGTTGGAAGGTTTAAGCCAAACTATCTGATGGTCTTCTTGTTTCTTGCCAATTTAAAAATGTAATATCCATGTTTAAAGTAGGCGATTATATAACAAATTCAGATAGTGAAAATATTTCTGAAACGGGGCAGCTAAAGATCCGATCTCTTCATATCAATTCTTAGTGATGGCTTAACTGGTCAAATACTTTCCTAATGAACAGCATTAGTGGCTAAGTAATATACTGTCAATACTATAGGAGGCAGCCGGTTTAAAATGACCTTCCAAAAAAATTAAAATGCTGCTCTAATCTGAATCAAGAACAAATAAATGCAATGAGTGTGGAATATAAATGGCGTTAAATTCATTCGGTTTGGTCCAGAAAGTGAAAGTTGAAGTATCTGTCTTGGAGGCATAACTTTAGACTTGATCAGCTCTGATTTCTGGCCTACTTCGTTACAATATGAAGAGAACATTCTACCTCCAATATCGTAATATCAATTCCTTAAAATGTCGATAATAGTGTCTAAATCGATCATCTGTTCTGCTGAACCAAATCAGTTCGTAACAAATCTTTATCAATATGCTGGATAATAGATTTTAAGTGAAGACGTTGTATTCTACTGAAAAATGGTGATTAGAATAAGGGATGCCTATCGAGAAGCAGTGTCCTGAAGTACTAGAAGGTAGAGTAAAATACATCAAAGCCGCTATTGTAATTACTATTCTGTATTAGCTTTACACTTTCAGCAAAGGATTATGTTTTGAGCGGAAAAGAACAATCTGAAAATGTAAGTTCTAATTGTGGTTATGATCTAATGGATCTCTCTCCAATGTTAATTACCAGTTAATATGTGCTTCAAATTTGTGTGGTATTTTTAGTAGTCTGAATACAACCGCTCAGAAAATTAGACCAAAATGCTGCTAAATTAAAAGAATTATTTCTTTATATTTCTGTTAATTTTTTTTTCAGATCCATAGCAGGATGTTATGGTTGGTTTATCAAGGTTGAATATTAGCCTGCATTCCTTCAGTCAATTGCAACTTTTGGGTTTTCCTGTTCCTTTACCGTTATAACTTGAAACCCTATCAAATTTATTCAATGATAGTTTGGGTGTTGAATACGAGCATGATTATCGAGCGAGTTTGTATATTTGTTTGGGGTTAAGTGTTGATAATAGGCTAACAGGACTTAAAATGAAAGCATTCGCGGAACTAGGATAGTACTAGCAAGCATGCGTGTTTAGTCAACGATCTTCTGGTGGTAAAACACCATGATGTCACGATCTCTAATGCAACGTAATGGCTATGGCTACTAAGCAGATTGATATTTGTGTCTGATTAATTTTTAATTTATCTCACTTTAAAATCTTTAATTCCAATTCAATTACCTGAGGTTTGTTGGTTTTTTCATCACATAATTATTATATTTCTACCGTATTTGGTCTATGACTGCTCAATTCGAGTATTTGTTGAAACAATGGATTATTTTCGAAGTGTTGACGTTATTGGAGCTAACTTTGAGTTTTTGTTGTAGTCAGTACCATCACTAATCCAATGGGTGCAGGCGGAAAAAGATAAAATGGATATAATATAAGATGTGTGGAAATCTAACATTGCTAGTCTGTTATCTATGCAATGACATTGACCTTAACTTTCTTATCGTTGGCGTTTTTATCGCAGAAAGAAGTTTCATTCTAAAGTAATAGTATGAACATGATAGCGTTATCTCAAGACCAACGTTATCTTGAAAATAGTGATGGAAGAAGTATGCAAGGTATTGTGTTTTGCAAAGGAACCCTAGGCACAACTCATGGAAACTTAATTATGAGCAAGTTAATTAAACTAGGAGTGGTTGTACTTGCTTTCATTTAAGAAGATGTGAAGCTTCTACGAAAGTTTCGAGCCAAGACGAGCTGCATGGTGACCCTCTCGTCCTGTTGTGCTGCTGTTGAAATCTACTACCTTGCACCGGGTCCAATCTAGTTTCTATGCCAGCACTACGTCATTAAGATGTTTTTGAAATTGCTTGCAAACCGGTTGCACGAATGTTTGGAAGACATGTATATTTCGAAGACTCGAATTTTGCATATTACGAAAATAGAAGGCATTGAAAGTTGGAAAAGAAAAAAACAGAAATTATTTCTTGGCACAGCATTTTCTATTAGCGTTGGCACAGATACAAGTGCAGTATCTGGAGCTTCAATAATTCGTATCATTATTATAGAAAGTTTAGATCTGCTATATTTTCGCATCATTAACATGATCTACTGCATCACGATGATATCATAACTATGTTTTTTTTTGTGAATCTTCATTAATTGGTGCTTCTCAGAGTAACTCCTTATTACAATACAATGGGGAAATGAAGATGTTTTACCAAGCGAGTATGGAATTCGTTTGTGTAGTCCGAAACAAAGTTCTTGTTTTGTGATGGTTGCTTGTAATAAAAAATTTTGGTACCGCAATTATCGAATAAGTCATGCAAGCGATACTATAGAAGGCAGAAGAAGTAGATTTCGGAATTTATGATGTTACCAAAACGTCATCTGTGGTAATATCTCTACTTCATGAATCTACATTAGCAGATCAAGGCTAGAAAAATGTAGTTCCTATGAATGCACTAACTGAATTTGATGCTGAGAAACTGATGATTACCAGCCAGTAATTTATCTCATCGGATATTCTGGAATCGGAGTATCATTTAAGGAAGATTGTTTCATACCGACTTTTACATATCGTTTCTCAAGATGTTAGCAGTGGTACTTTCTCAATACCTTTCTTACAGGCCATTCGAGACGGAAATCACAAAATCACTGCCAATAAACTAGTCGATACCTTTGTATTTGAGTATGTGTTTGTATTTTAATTAGATATCTTGTAAATAATTGGTATTACACGATGTTGTAATTTTGCTGATGCAGTATTTCCTCCGTGTTTTTGTAAAACAATAAGCGTTCGATGCCTAGTAAGATGCAAAATAGCGATGCGTTTCTTTGTTTGCTGGTGATTCAAATGATGAAGGAATATTCAGCTTTGTACATCCCTCTGGGCACCAATTCTTGAATAATAAATAACGCAGTTGCTGTACAATGAATTATGTGTAGTATATTGTACAAATAATATGTACTAATTACTGGCTCTGTATGTCAAAGGAGGGTAGTAACTGATCTTATGATGCTAGTTTTACATATAGGTAGATTTCAAAGCTTACGGGTCAGTAACAAGCCCAATCATTGAAGTAGGGAAGTGCGCACTATTCCTTTCTTTTTGTTAACCACTTTAATATGTGCCATCACTCAAAATACAGTACGTGCGAACTTACTATTCCTGTTACTGATTCCTATTGCTGTAGTGGAAGGGACTTAGGAGTGGGGGGGGATGCCTTACGCGCCTCCCCAGTCTCAGACATGCGTTGGACATTCGCAACGGACAATTTCTTTTTCAGGATCCACATACTATGCTGTTGTACAAAAATTTCTGGGTGTCCCTGCATGATGTTACAGAAATAGCGAATCAAAGATTGTTGACAAACAGATAAAATAGAACAAGAGCATCATTAAATTTCAATTTTAAATACAGTGCATCTCCGCACTACTTTTCCTCAGGATAATTCATAGCAGATTTGTCCAATATTTCCAAGTACATTCTATTCCACGAATTTTGTTAGAAAAAAATTGAGATCCCGGGTAGGTAATAAAAGGTATGGCTCTAGTGGTGTTTCTCTGTAGCCCCCAAAGCACAGTAAATTCTCTCTCAGAGGCAGAGGTTTGTCTCCACGGATGCCTCTCCACAGAGTCTCAGCTTGACTATGGCGTGACATCCTTTTTCTTCATTGTTTCCTGTAGAATTTCGGTTAGGCCATCCTTTGAGAAAAGAGAGGAACCCACCCTGGTGGAAAGAATTACTGGGAAAAAAAACCAAGTGAAATCAAACAAAAGAGAGAAAAAGAAAGAAAGAACATTATAGCCAATAATCAGGCTTCTACGTGGTACGCTCTGCTGGAATATCGATGGCACTATATTTTGTGTTATTTTTCTCTCCTTTTTTTTCCTTTTCCCTTATTACTAATATTATAGTAGTAGGAGAATACTGTAGTTCTCTTAAATAGAAAAATGAATATTTGTAGGGGGTATTCAGTGTACACAATGGAAGTCCATTCCGGACGGTGAGAATTTTGGGAAGACAAAAAAGAAAACTAGGAAACCAGGAAAAATTTCTGTGAGAAGCGCGTACGAGACACTACTCAGAAAGGAAGGGGGAGAAGATAGCGGTACACCACTTGTGCTTCTTCAAGAGACAAGAGAGGGAGAATCGAACAGACAAATATCTTCCTCCATTTTCCGGATATTTGTGGTCTTCCTTTTGGCAATGTTCCCAGCGAATCCTTATGTATTTTAATTGGAACTCGAGCTGTAGCTATTCCATGAGTATCCTGGTTAGCACTCGCTATTGCAATGGAAAGAAGCCAACACATTAATAAAGATCTTCCGATGTTTCTATTTTTACATTTGTGATATTTGACTAGGAAAAAATTTTTCTAAGACACCAAATGAGGGAGCAATTAGTGTCGAATAGCATGAAGAGTAAAAGAAAAGCGGACATATGATATTAAGTTTTTCCCTCCGTCTTCATCTTTGGAATCACCCTTGAAGATTGCCTGTAGAGTTTTTCTCTAACAAAGAATACCTTGGAAGAGCAAGGATAACTGAGCAGAGCGGATATTCTGTTTTAAAATGAAGATATGACTTAAAAGAAAAGTTTACAATATCTTTTGTTTATATTTTTTCGTTGTTCTGTGCAGTGCTCTCTCTTCGCCTGATGTAGTCCATGGAAAAAAAAAAAAACTAGCAATAATAAAAAAAAACAAAAGGATCATAAGGTGTAGCCATCCAGGAAGGAAAAGTATTCAAACGTATCTATTGTAGAGCATCTTTCTCTGGGAAATCGTAAAGACTTTCGACTCCTCGCATTTATCAGCATTAGTTTTTTTAGGATACAAGAGACGTAGCAAAGAAAAAAATTTCATAGAAAAAAAAAAAGAGACTTAGAGTTTTCTTTTAAAAAAAAAATAAAAACCAGCTTCTACAGATATTGTTCAGTGAAGATAAGTATTACTAAAAGAATACAGAATGAAATAAATCGAAAAGTGTATCTATCGTACATTGGCTCTCCGCTGCTTTCTTTGCAAGCAGATGAGGGTACAGGAAGTTAGGGAGAAAAGGAAAAATGGTTTAAGGAGGTTCTTGCCTGGGTTCTAGAGTGCCACGGGAAACAATATTGATTCAATGAGAACAGATTAAAAATTCATAAGAGAACAGACACTTATACTGGTAAATTAGCTGAGATTTTCCAGCACCTCTATAATCACATAAACTGTAATGATCAAGAGTAAATAAAAGACTTTTTTATCCTCTCCAGTTCATTCGATTTTGGACATATCTTTATCTTACATGGACTATCCATAATAATACGTGTTGAATCTACTAAGCTGAGAAAATGTTTGTGGAAGGATAACAAAAACAACTACTGTTCATATGGTTACTGATCAAAAAAAAAATGTAGAAATAAATATAAATGATAAGTAATATAAAGGAAGTTTGTGATAAAGATCAAGGAAATTCTAAGGTCGTAAAGCTTCTAATTCTTTTATTTTTGAAATCACGGATCATCTTCCATATTTTTTTTTTCTTGTAACCTCTTCATATATAATATAATATACATTGCAGACAAGTTTTTTTAACAAGCGTCTATTTGGTCTATCAGAAGTGGGAGAAACCCTTAATTTTTATTTGGCATCCTTATTATTCTTTTTTTTATTTGTGAAAATTCATTACATTTTCCGTGCATCTCTCTTAATTCCTTTGTGGACCTTTTTTTTTTCACCGGTTTTTTGTTATCCACTAAGTTTAATTCGGATAATAAAAAAGGTACTAAAAAGACATCATCAAAGGGCAAAATAGACCTGCCAATTTTAAATTAAGCCACTGATCAGCGGTCACTATAATTATCAGAGTTCTATACATTAGGCTCTTATCTACAATATAAGGGGATATTTATTGGCCGTTTCATTATTAGGCAATAAAAAGCAATACAAAAAAAGAGCCCTTAACTGTACTCCGAGTTTGATTCCCGGCAAATAAGGAAAGCATTAAGGTAAGGATCATTAATCGTCACTTCTTCTGTAACCATTACTCATTAATATCTTAATACTTAATAACTGATATCGCGAATTAAGGAGACATTGATCCTTTTAGAAAAGATCTAGAAACAATTCATATCAATACTGACTGTGGAAATAAACTGGAAATCCTTACAAAGCCTTCATTTCAAAGATAGGTTAGGTTATTGACAAGCCCAAAAAAACATCTTCCTTACTAATATCTGGAGTCTTTTCTGGTAGCCTTTGGTTAATAACTATATGCATTCCCCTTGACAACGATCAAAAAGTTTATCTACGTTCCAGAGTTGATAATTTCACTAACAAATCTGGCTCACCAAGGTCATCGTTTTGATATAATAAACAATAAAGCATCACGCCCCCAAAAGGATTTTGCTTCCATTTCAACATAAGAAATAAGAAAGCTCACTTTTCTTTTTATAGTTGTTTTTGATATTGAGTGTTCTGGTATTTCACTAGAAATAAACTATTGAATCTTCTTCTTCCTTGAGTCCAATACGGTTAGAAGCACAGATCGATCACAAGTTGTAACATTACATTATATTATTAATTCCCCCCATACTCATTCCATTTGCCATCTGTACCAGTATATCGGTTCATGGTAAATTACACTCCTTCATTTCAAAGATTCCGATAGGCAAGCTAACACTAAGATATACTAATTAATCTGGAGACAGAATCAACAAAAGAAAAATTTACGATTAAATAAATAGAGAACGAAAAGTGAATCCTATTGGAAATCAAATAAGGAAAAGGTATACTTTCGAACCTTTATTGAAATTATTTTTTGTTTGTGTTATTCAGTTTCATTTCCAGTTCTCTCTATGACAGACCATCCAGAAAGTGGTGAAAATTATCCACCCAATAACTTTGAAGTGCGACAACGAGATATACCTACTATTAGAGTGAGAAATCAAATGTTTTTCAATCAACAACCATACATAAATAAGCCATTAGCAAACAACAACAATACTCCCTACGGTAAGAACAGTACTAGTGGAATTAGTTCAACGAATAACTATGCCAAGCTAGATGACCCGAATAACAATTTTTTTAATTTTGATAGTTCTCTTAATCCAGCTTCAGTCTTTAATCCAGTGGATAATAAAAATGTTAGAACCAGTTTTGTCAATCCACAAATAGATTCCATGGCGCAATACTACTCACAGAAGCCAGGTGGTGGTTCTGTTGGACAGGGCGTAATGGGACCTACAAATAGTCAATATCTATATCAACAGGGAACTAAGGAGAATACTGTTGGAGGATTAAAATCAAAAAATGCAAGTTCAGAGTCATATCCTCAAAATCAAGCTCATCAGCAAACTGCTACTCATCAACAACAGCAGCAGCAGCAACCTCAACAGCAGTTCAGGCCTTACACGAACAGTGTCAGCACTGGGTATGAAAACATTATGAACCCACTGATCCAAAAAAACGTAAATAGCGATCGAAATTTTTATGGTGCTGGTGCAAACGCTACGACGCCATATTCGACATATGGATATAACACACAAAGGAAATCCTCATTACAGTTTGATCAATCTAATGATTTTGCACATGATAATAAGAATTATCGTCAGCAACTTCCAATAGAGGGACACAGTCTACCGGCTGGGTCACAAAATAATAGCATTAACAGCAGCAACAATAATTTGATTTTTAAAGATGGCATGTACACAACGAGCGAACAGTTAAATCCAGAATATTTTGACAGCAGCCAATTTAATCCACAGAATCTGAAACCTTATATTGAGGCCAGTGGACTACCCTTGGCGACTGCACGGTATAATGACGAGGTTGGTTTAGGGAAGCGGACATCTACTCTTTCAAATGAGGCTGTACAAGCAATGGCTCAGAAGAATGGGCCACTTGATGTTGCCAGGCATAGCAAAAGTCAATCAGTGCCAGGTAAAATAGACAGCTTCAATAGAGTTGGTGTTACTGACCGTGAACTTCAACCTCAGAAAGATCCTAATGAGAGTTCGAGTCCCAAATTGGGTGCCACCTCAATTGATAAATTGATGTTGATTATAGAAGCAAGACAAAAGGGATTCATGGGCCAAGTACCAACAACTCAGGACGGTGATTTGTTAATAGATGATGATGCTTCAAAAAGTATTTTACTTCCAAATGCTGCTCAACTTGTGGGCGGTGTTCCAAAGCCAGAAGGTCGGTACACCAAACACATAAAGAAGCCAGAAGACTCAAATAATCCAGATAAACCCGCTAAGCCAAGAAAGAAAAGGCCAAAGGTTAAAAAATATCAATGTGCGTACTGTAGTAAAATGTTTTCGCAATCGACGCATCTTGACGTTCATATAAAAGCCCACATGGGATATAAACCTTTTGAGTGTGAATTTTGTGGTAAAAGATTTACTCAAGCCGGTAATCTACGTACACACAGACGGCTACACACAGGTGAAAGGCCATTTAAGTGTGATAAATGTGATAAAACGTTTGCCAGAAGGGGAAACCTAACTGCTCATGAATTTACGCATGAATCCATCAAGCCATATATTTGCAGGCTTGATAATTGCTTCAAAAGGTTCTCGCAACTGGGAAACATGAAATCACATCAAAATAAGTACCACCCACAAACGATCAAAGAACTAACACAAAAGCTTGCTTTATTGGATCCTGATCCGACTAAGAACAACATCTCTCAAAATGAGATGGAGCTTTTATCATATTTTGCATCGCTTTACAAATATTCAAACAAAGGTATCAAGGGTAGGGGTAAATCATCAAATTAATAATAGCGAATATTTTAATCTTCATTTTCGGTGAACACCTAACATATTTGAAAACACTTCGTTTTCTATTAGGACCTTACATGTTCTCAGGATCTAAAATAAGAAGCATACCATCATCTTTCCTTTAATTGCAGTATTAGAGCAAAGTTTATTCCCCGTTGTAACAATTATCAATACTTTGAATTAAGCAAGCTTCTATCTCGTTTTAAAATGAATTCACGTACTGGGGTATAAGCAAACAAAATCTTCCTTAACCTAAAGCTAAGCAATAACCCTCGTTTTGAACCAATATCACCCAATCTAAGTATTTGTAACTGATAGTTACAAGAATTTCCATGCACTGAGTTAGTTTTGTTCCTTTAAGTGCTATATTCAATGCTAGGCGAATATGTGCCACGTATTACTAAACTCAGAAAGTAGTAGTCGTTGGATAGAAAAATGTTCACATCTATTGAAAACTTATTGGCAGTTCATTTTAGTGGTGTATTTTGTTCCAGAGAACTCGTCAACCTTAATCGGATTCCCCACTCAATACATATACTCCATGTGTACTTGGGTAGAATGGTAATATAGGCCGTCAATATCTACATGCAATTGTTAAGAAGATATTCGTTCATTCCAAAAAAGAAACTTAATTGTATAAGTTCAGGGCTATAGTTGTAGTTTTTCCTTCTCACTAATATTCATTTCATCGTCCTTTACTGGCGACCATAATTTCGTGTTTCATCATTCACAAATTATATTTAATCTTTAATGTCATAGTTTTTCCGTATACTTAAAAAAAAAAAAAGAATCACCAATACTCTTGTTAATGCAGTATAAATCATCACAGCACGTTGTATATTGTTAGCTGTCTGTTCATCATGAATACCTCCATTAAAGAGATACGTCTGAATTTAAGAAGGCATTGACTTGCCTGAAATCCAAGTGCCGTCTTTCCAAAGCAGCCTGACTGCAGATTTCGATATAAGTTAAGACAACTTAACAGTAAATTTTTTTTCATTGATATTTTCGCTGTTGCCGGCGTTCACATATCTAGAGTTAATGACTGTTGTTGGAATAAACGTTTTATCATGTTTGGAGTTTTGCATCCAAGTAAAATATACAAAGTTAGTAATAGCCATTCGACGAGATAATTGAGTTCATAGCTGAACATTCAATGTTGTTTGTTTTTGTCTGTCTTTTAGAGTAATCACTGCTGTTAATGTATACTCTTAGTGTTTGATAAAAAATATGTTTGGCACAATCGATATACCTTTTCAACTGATTGTTGTAAAAGCTATTAAACAGTTGAACCACTATTAATTGTAACTGCATGATTGGCATGGAAAATATAGCTGAATAAACATCATTCTATGTTCTGAGCTCATAGCCGAATGGTAACTTGTATAGTACCATTTCTATGGTTTTGATAGTCGGCACTTATTAATGATACATTATATTTTTGTTATATTTTCATCCAGAAAAAAAATTGCTATTAAATTTTTTTTTCTTTTAAAGGTATTATTATCATAAGATCTGTATTTATGTATAAATTAATGCGATTAAAGTATATGGCTTGCTTTATGGTTTTTTACAATTCTAAAACTACTATACTATATTATATTTTAACATTTAGAGACTAAATTCTCAGTTACCAAAAAGAAAAGTGCACAAATTTTTTTTCTTTTTCGTAACTAGGCACTACTTTGTCTGTATGTTTTCTCGCAGAAATTTTTCTTCTGTGTTTTTTCCCTTTGCAAGAAACCGGGCAAAAATTACATGGACAGTAAGTGAGCCCTGTTAAAGGAAATCGGCGTTGATTGTCCCTTACATTGAAAGCGCAGCACCAACAATCTCTTATCAAGGAAGCAATCGATGAGTACAAACTTTAAAACAAAACAAGTATTCAAACCACATTTTAAATCAATTCTCAGGTAGATTTTTTTTCTCCTTTAGTAATTAACTACAATTTATAGTAATAGCAGGGTCATATACTATTTTTGAATTAGTTGTGACAGTTCATTATTACCATTTTTTTGCTTGGAAAGTGTAAATCAATTAGCTCGTGATGTATCTTTTTGCTTATTTCAATAAATTTTCTTCTTTCTTGGTATGGGATCCTATTTCAGCAGCATCACAAATAGTTGGATGATAGTATTGGTCCATTATCAATAAATTGCCTTTTCCCTCCAGCGTTTTTTCCTACTTTTCCTATTTTTTCTTAATTTTGGTTTACGTTTTTGTGAGAGCCCGGGTTTGGGGGACTTGTTTTTTTTTTCCTACTATCTTGCCCCAGGCATTGTACTAAAGATCTTTATTATATGTGGGGTGGGACGCAATGGCAATCGTCGTAGCGAAGTCAGAAAAAGACTGTGTCCCCGCTCCAAGTCCTCGGCACAGCGGAACCTTGAAGTTATTTTCACTTTTTAATTCACTCAGGCCTCCGGTTATACCTTTTCCTATTCCCCCTTCGCTTCTGGTAACTCATTTTACATATAATGCTGTAATGCAATCTGTATTTCTCAGCACTGGGTTAAACACACAGGACATGTTGTGTATCTTGAAGCGTCTCTTTTCTTATTCTGCAGCATCTACTAAGACACATTCTCCGGGTTTATACACTATTCTCACAGACAAAAGAAGTACATCTACCTTGGCACATAGGAGCTACGTACGCTACAGTGTCAAAACACAAGAGTGCACCATATTCGTTAGTGTGAAGACAAAAAAAGAGGAGATCGAACGTCCGCATCCTGTTGTTTGCAACACCATTTATGCCAGAAGCTCTCTGCAGGATTTAATTGCCGGCATCCCATGTTTCATATTCTAGTAATACAGAATACGAGGACTGAAGTGGCTAGAAAAAGCCTGAGTACGCTCCATCTGAACACAGAAACTGCAGTAACTGCTCTGACGCGCATATTACCCGGCTTTTTCACTGTTGAAAAAAATCGGGATTCTTTTCCCTTTCGGCAACAAGAGCTATTGTCCGGGTAATGCTCTCTCAAGATCCTTGGATAAACATGCCAAGTTCTCTCGTTGGATGATATAATAATCGTGACATACGTTTAATATGATAGTCCTTCTCTGCCAAAAAAAAAAATCAAAAAAAAAAATTCTTTTTTTTGCGATGAGGTTGGGCCCTTCCCACTGAGCGCAACATTTTGTTAGCACAAATATAAGTGTTAGGTTGAAGAGGTTTTTGAAAGTTGGTGTTTTCTGAGCATTTGAAATACGCAAAACGGAAATTCAAGCGTAACAGATACATATTTATAAACTTACACAATGTCTACGGAAGAGAGGATAGCGAAGGCCGAATCAGAAGATGTTGAGATGACCAATGGAGATGCTTTGGAAAATGTCGAAGAGGAAGACATTGAGGACCAAGAGGAAGAGTCTCTAAAGACTAAGATAAAGTTACTTCCACAGGCCACATCTGAAGATGGTACCTGTGCTTCTTTCCAAATCGCACAAGAAGATCATACTTTGGGTAATGCACTAAGGTATATCATTATGAAGAATCCAGAAGTTGAATTCTGCGGTTACTCTATTCCACATCCATCTGAAGAACTGCTAAACCTGAGAATACAGACGTATGGTAATATTACAGCTGTTGATGCTTTGCAAAAGGGTCTGGATGACTTGATTGATCTATGTGACGCTGTCAAGGATAAATTTGTTCAAAGATTGCAATCTTAAGAACACAGGCATAATGAAATAAACTAGAGTTTGTTTGTTTTTTTTTTCAACTATATTTGTTTATGGCATATACAAAGTTTCGGAAAATGCCATATGAAGTCCCGGCCATATTGCCATATAGCAAGGTTTGCATTTGCACTGGCACTATGATGTACCTCAAGACTATTGACATCACTAAAGGAATGTTATTCTCAAGAATGGTAAGGATACTTTGAAAGATTGTTTGCTGTTCTTATAGAATATTATTTAAATCACATCCTGCAGTAGAGACACTGTTTCTGATATACCATACATTTATAATATATATATTGTACACTAACATAACATAATGGAACGCATTTTTTTTTATATTACATTCTAGCACAACATAGTATAACCTAGGAAAAACATTTCAACTCAGCCAGCTGTTAATTATAATCAAGAGCATGTATATACCATCGTGCAATGCTCGAGCTCTTATGACCTAACTTGTATGGCTATCCCAACTAATAGCTTAACTCATCGAGCCCTTTACCGATACTTGATCATACTGTTCACAGAAACAGCTGCATGAAGGTTTTGAAAAAGAAAGGATTAAGAAGTCCCACTATGAAAATTTTCAAATTTTGACTATTTGCAGGAATTCTGAAAAAAAAAGAATATCAGCGATGCCCCGATGAGATGGGCATCACATTTACGGTGAAAATTTTTTCTTTCCCATAACAATTGAAATGAAATATATAAATAGTGTAGTAAAATTAGTTAATCCTATCAGGGTTTTGTGTTCATTTCACTTATTTTACTTTGTAATTAAATTACTTTCTATCAGTTACAATAACGACAACACGAATCAACTCATATTAAGAACAATTATAAGAAAAAATGGGTTACAGAGACGCTTTATATAACAAAACTAACTACAACTCTCGTGGTGGTGACTTCCGTGGTGGTAGATCCTCCGATAGAAATGACTACAACAGAGACAGAAACCAAGGTTACTCCCATGGTGGTCTAAGAGGTCGTCACGATGATGGTCCAAGAGAATTAATCAAGCCAGATTGGGAATCCGAACTTCCTAATCTGCCTCCTTTTGAAAAGAACTTTTACGTTGAGCATGAAGTTGTTCGTAACAGATCTGATCAAGAAGTTGCTCAATTCAGAAAGGAATCTGAAATGACCATTACTGGTCACGACATTCCAAAGCCTATCACTACTTTTGATGAAGCTGGTTTCCCAGACTACGTTTTAAAGGAAGTTAAGGCTGAAGGTTTCGACAAGCCAACTAGTATTCAATGTCAAGGTTGGCCTATGGCTCTTTCTGGTAGAGATATGGTTGGTATTGCTGCTACTGGTTCCGGTAAGACTTTGTCCTACTGTTTACCAGGTATTGTTCACATCAACGCACAGCCACTTTTGAGTCCAGGTGATGGTCCAATTGTCTTGGTTCTAGCTCCAACCAGAGAACTTGCTGTTCAAATTCAAAAGGAATGTTCCAAGTTTGGTAAGAGTTCTAGAATTAGAAACACATGTGTTTACGGTGGTGTTCCAAGAGGTCAACAAATCAGAGAGTTGATTAGAGGTGCTGAAATTGTCATTGCTACCCCAGGTAGATTGATTGATATGCTTGAAGCAGGTAAGACTAACTTGAAGAGAGTTACTTATCTGGTTTTGGATGAAGCCGACAGAATGTTGGATATGGGTTTTGAACCTCAAATCAGAAAGATTGTAGACCAAATTAGACCAGACAGACAGACTTTGATGTGGTCGGCTACCTGGCCTAAGGAAGTTCAGCAATTGGCTAGGGACTATCTAAATGATCCAATCCAGGTTCAAATTGGTTCTCTAGAATTGGCTGCTTCTCACAACATTACACAATTGGTTGAAGTTGTTTCTGAGTTTGAGAAGAGAGACAGATTGGTTAAACATCTAGACACTGCTTCTCAAGACAAGGAATCCAAGATTTTAATCTTCGCTTCTACCAAGAGAACTTGTGACGAAATTACATCTTACTTGAGACAAGATGGATGGCCAGCTCTTGCCATTCATGGTGACAAAGATCAAAGGGAAAGAGACTGGGTTCTAAATGAATTTAGAACTGGTAACTCCCCAATCATGGTTGCAACAGATGTTGCTGCCAGAGGTATTGGTATGTTTTATTAATTTTTTTGTTTGTTTACGACAGTACTAACTTTTACGATTATGATGATAATGACTTTAATGACCTGAAAAATTCATTGGCTTAATGAAAACTGTACTGAGGCTAATGATCCTCAGAATTTGTTTATGCTTGGGATTTTTTTTTTGATTTTGATTTTTTTGATTTTTTTTTTTTATTTTTTTTTTTTTTTTTTTTTTTGAAGTCTGTTATGTGGATGCATTTCAGATTCTTTTTTATGATGATTAGTATTTAGCTAATGTGCATACAAGAAAAATTAGGAATATATTCAGCTATAAAATGCTTAATTTGAATAGCATGATAGTTGATTTGTTCTATTTTCGGGGGAATGTTAAAAAACATTATAGGCGGTAACAAATGCTCTTGAAACAGGGAACTTTCACGAATTATTCTGTGGAGTATTACCTAATACTTGGGCATAGGTTACTATATTGAGTTACTTCTATGAAGGGAATAGTTTCTATTGGACAACTGAAGGTGGTTCTTCGTACAAGTCTGATGTTATTTCCGTTATAGAAAATGTTGGGATTAATTGAATATATATGACTTGCGTCAGAGTGGGGAAGTATGGCTTTTTTATGGGTGATTAAGATAAATACCTTAGGTTTCTTCGACGTTACGCTTTATTCATTTTATGAATACGTACGAATTTCAGATGTTGGCCTAGGATCTAATCAAATTTATATTCTAACTGGCTTAGAATATTAAGTGCATGCCCATGCAGAGCGTCTATCACATGCAAGAAATATATATATACAAAAATTCTATATCATGTTTTTTCATCAGAAAAGATTACTCTAGATATCCTCCCTTAAGAGTGCACATATAATAAGCTAAATATACTTAAACATAATTGTAAAAATTATTGTCCATCACAAATGTTAAGGAGTAAACCTTATGTCAAAATCTAGTACTGTCACGTGAGCAATGTATGTTGGGAAACCAATGTTACATTAATCTCCAAGAAATAATATACTAACAAAATTTTGATTTTGAATTTAATTTTACTATTAAATGATGTCAATTTTACTTGCCATCCTTTCAAAGTATCTATTAATCTTTCAAATGATTGGAATTATACAGATGTCAAGGGTATCAACTTCGTTGTTAACTATGATATGCCAGGTAACATTGAGGATTATGTGCACAGAATTGGTAGAACTGGTAGAGCTGGTGCCACTGGTACCGCTATTTCTTTCTTCACCGAAGATAACAAATCTCTAGGTGCCAGTTTGATCTCGATCATGAGAGAAGCTAAGCAAAACATTCCTGAAGAACTAATGAAGTATGACAGAAGACCTCGTGGTCCTCACCCAAGATACGGTGGTGGTTACGGCCGTGGTGGTCGTGGTTACGGTGGTGGCCGTGGTGGTTACGGTGGCCGTGGTGGTGGTCGTGGTGGCCGCGGTGGTTTTAACAGATCTAGAGACGGTGGTTGGGGTAACAGAAGATAAGGTTTTCAGTAAAGAAAGCGAGAGTCTCTGCGTTGATCACACTAGATGGAAGAAATAATAACTTCTTATTGTATACTATTTATTTGTTCATTTTTATCATAATTATTCCAGTTTAGGATAACTTTTGTGTTATATAATTAGTAATTGATAGACAACATTTATCTTTTAATTTTACCCATATGGAATTTTAATGTTTTTGTCTTAATAACAACCCTAGCTAACATACGCTAATGCATGAAAGTGATCAAATGGCTCCAAAGTAATTAATTTCCTTTAAGGATATACTTTAAGAGAAAATAATGGTTAATTTAATAGTAATGTACATTAAAGATAAGTAGTTTTTATAAAATATTTATAAAATATATGCCGTGATTTTAAATATTGACAAATTGTCATAATAAATAAATTCAATTTCAAGTTTTGAAAAAAATAGTGAAATAAAAGAAATAAAAAACCTGAACTGTGAAGGATTAATGTTGCTTTAGACCATCACCAAAACAATATCAGTGAAATGAATTAGGGGTGAATGTTCAATAACCAGTTGAAACCCTAGTTATTTGAATATTTTGTGATATGAGTAATTGATTACTCCTAGGAGTAGTGACTAATTGGTTGCATAAAAAATAGAATGAATTTGATGTGCGGATTACTCTAGTTTAGAGTGTAGTAAGCAACAGCTAGTGCTAGTAGACCTAGAACAATAACCAACTTACCACCACCTTCGGTGGACTTTTGTACCATATCAGATTCTCTGTTGTCAATGACAACACGCTCACTGTTTGGATCAACTTCACCAATCTTCAAAGTCTTTAGAATCTTCAAAGCATCATCAGAGTGACCAATGTCAACGAAGTCACCGGTAGCGTCGGTACCACGGTGTTCAAAGATAATTTCATCACCACCTGGGTGTTCATCTAGAAACTTAGAGACGTCATAGACAGAACCATCAATGATGATCCAACAGTCACCTTCTTTGTTGTGTTCAGAAACTTGCTTGTAAGTGTAAACTTCGCTCATTTTATTTATAGTTGTTGATAATAGTTTGTATCTTTTTGATTGAGTTTTTGATTTCCTACTAGAAGGGTCTAATCAGAAGGATGTCCAGTAATTCAACAAATGGTAATAAGTGCTTGGACTTATATAGTTCTTGTAATTATAAAATTTCAATTGTGATTTATAATTTCTTCACAATGCAGTATAGATGGAAAAAAATTAAATATGTAGCATATAAAAACCGTCTTAGAGGGAACTGCACAAAGGTCCTATCTACTATACCGATAAAACAGAATCGGTCGTTTAGCAACTTCCTTCTAAGTTTTCGTCTTTACCACCTCGCCTCGCTAAGCTCATGCACTGAATTCCTCGTCTCTGGCTTTCTTCACAAAGGTCTAGAGGTCCAGGTACACAACAAAATTTTGGCAGGAGAGCTGCTTCGCCATGAATATCCATCGTTTGCTACATTGTTCAATAATGGACGAGAAAGAATCCGTTACGTCCGAGTTTACCATAAAACTTTTTTTTTTTTATCTTTCCCATAAACCCATGCTTGATAACATAATTGGCAATAACTTGAAAATTTTTTCTGTCTCCTCTTCTACAGTTAATTCGTATGGCTCGGTACGGATGGGGGGAGGGGGAACCTTTTCAAAGTAAGAACTTGTCTTCCACTTTGATCCTTTATCATTAACCGAAGATACTCTTGTAACGTTGAAGTGTGTTGTAGATAATCTGGAACTTGGGCTAGAAACTTCTGTGGTTACCTCTGCATAACAAAAGCGTGATGGTTAACATTCAATTTTATAGGTTATCATGTGACTTTAGGTCCGATAAAGTATTCAACAGCGATATAATTCCAACTTTGTGTAGTAATTGGATCCTGACGGGTTACCAGTCGTAAAACTCATTGGATGTGTTATTACCGATAATAACACTAACTATGTTTCTGTTCTCTCCATCCCTTTTATCGCATTTATTGTCAGAAACAGTATAATAGTAATAGCCTTGGGTAGAACAATGGGGATGATTTAATTATACGAGGGCCCATTGTATTGGATATTCCTTACACTGTAAGTCTAAGATGTAAGATGTTTCAAGGACACAATACATACAGCAAAACCGATATAGAGTTATGTGCTTACGTCTTACTCAGCAATAGTTTTCTTTGATGAGTATGACGAATAATATGATACACAACACAAAAAGGACAATATCTTTCAAATAATCATGCATATAACCTCTGAGCAGTATACTCATTGATATTGTTATCGATTTTTCTATGAATCGATGATTGATTTATAATTTTAAACTATTACACTTACTCTAAAATAGTTTATATTGTATATTATAGTATTGTACAAATGCCAGTCTTTATCTATTATCAACAGAGGAAAAAGCAATCAATGTGATAATTTCTAAAAAACTGGAGATATTTTCTGATTTTTTTTCTATTGTATTTGGAATATGCTAAAATGCAAGATACTTCATGCCATAAAATAACAGAACTTTAAAACATTTCTTCCCTCTTTCTAATATTGATAATCAATACCAGCCTTAGAAAGTTTTTCCATTCTTTCTTTGTGTTTCTCTTCAGCCAGTTTCTTCAATTCCTTAGCAGACTTCTTGGCCTTTGGCGGAGACATGAATGCCCTTTGCTTATATTTATACAGCTTTTCAATCTTACTTCCCTTAGGCAACAGACGTACCTGGAGTAGATGGCCCATCAAAAGATAGTTGTTCATGGTATCATAAGCAACACGACTGTCATAGGTATTAACAAACTGCACAAAACCGTAGTGTCTAGAGTTACCAGTCTTCTTGTTACGTGCTAATCTCACTTCTTTCAAGTCTCCGAATTGACTGAAATATTTACTTAGCTCCCTCTCGTGGAAACCCTTTGGCAATCTACCAACATAAATGATCCCACTGATATCAGAATCCTTATCATCTTTCTTGGTAGCCTTCTGCTTCTTGCTGGTATCCAACTTTTTGATATGGTGGCCGCTTTGCTCAGTTTCCATACCTTCAATCTCATCCTCAGATTCAGATTCACTAACCTCCAATTCGGACTCACCAGACTCTGAACTTAGATCAGAACCAGACTCTAACCTGATGGCATCCTCTTGAACTTCCGCCTCTTTGGCAACAACCTTCTTCTTATCAGTAGACTTAGCCATTGTAATTTCTCTCTGGTATTCTAGCCCCTTCCTAAAACCAGATATGGGATGATATCTACAAACTATAACAATACGCCATAATATATAGATGCCTATACAGAGCATTGCAGATAGCCCCATCTCATCGCAAAATTTTTTTTTTTGGGTTCGCAGTGAAAAATTGCGATGAGCTGCGAAAAGACGATTTTTCTCAAAGGATACGCATTGTAAGGTAATCACATGAACTTTGCTGTACTGAGTGATGTGACAATTGCTATTGAATAGACATACTTTTCACTCCTTTCAAAATGTAGTCACACAAGGCCAGCTTTAGACGATTGTCTTCATATCTTTTTTAAGTTGCTATACTTTTCTTACACTTGCCCTCTTGGTGGTTGTATTGTAATATATCATGATCATGACTGATCAAATTCAAATCCCTAAGTACGACACTATACCAAGCTTCCCAAATTTCTTTCAAGTTGCCAAAGTTTGTTCAGAGCAAACAACACTATAATTGATTAAGGTGTCATATTGCTATAAGTTACCTGTGTAATTGCTACCAGCATTCCCAAAATCAAGTACAACTATAGCCTATTGTAACTATATTAGCTGCCATCCTTCTCATCTAACCCGCGACGTGGACACATAGGCCCCAATACAGATATTAGTACGGCACAGATATATTTAACACAGGAGAAGAGAAAAAAAAAATGGATACATCTATTGTTCAAGAGAAGTCGCAGCGTCCCAATGTTAAAAGATCAATATCTTCTACTTTCAAGTCTCTGTTCAGATCTAGCAGCGATACCACCAAATCAGACAATTGTGGTGATAGAAATAGCGAGGGTAAGAAGAGACGGAAGCTGTTGAACACCGTTGAAGAACAAAACTTGGACTATAGTAAGCACGATAGTGACGACTCAATTATCCTGTTTGATCCAGTACACAGCACAGAGGGACAGAGGCCGCCTCTGCTGCCTATTCTTCCTAGACAAAGACTGAAGCTTCTAAAGTACAAGCAATTAAAAAGAATAGAGCAAGATTTCAAGGAGCTGAGTGCTTTGATAAAAAACAATAAAGAATCATATAAACCAGACAATAAGTTAAAATTCAAATCGTTACTAAAGAAGACAGATACCAAACCAAAACATTCATACAAATCAAATAAATGGTCTGCTATGTATGAGTACGATCCTTCTGAATTTGATGAAAGCGAAACATTAGTTGTGGAAGAGGATAAACGTCAAACACCAATTAATTTTGAGATTCAGAAAGCCAATACCCCACTATCTAATAGACTCATCGAAGTACCAGACTCAACGAAGAAAATAACTTCAGCAGAAAGTGATGTATTATTCAACATTCCTAAAGCTAAAAAACCCAGTGCAAATGGTACCTCATCTAACATCTTATCAGAAAAACCTGTTATTAAAAACGCAAGCAAACTACCAACAGGACTCCCTAAACAAGAAAACGTCCTTTTACCAACTGTTGGTTTCGACTTTATAAAAGACTCTAATGAGACCCCTTCAAAGACATTACCATCTAAAAATAAACCTCAATTAGTGAATATAGACAAAACGACTGATATTATTGACTCTGAAAAGCCTAAGGCACCTTTGTTCAGTTTTGGCAATAACAAAACCAATGCTACAGAGAAACAAGAAGCAACCATTGCTGAAAATGATAAAACTGGTTTGGCAATGGACAAACCAAAGGCATTTAGTTTTGGACTTAATAAAGAAAAGCCAGGCCAAACATTGCTTGGAAATACTTCTTCTAAATTTAGTTTTGGCACTTCAGGTAGTCTCTCTGGTGAATCTGACGCAACGACAAAAGCCGACAATGCCTCGCAGACCAATATCAGTAGTAAGATCAAACCTCTATTTACTTTAAATTCTTCAGAGAGTAATAAAAACAGGGAAGAAAAATCTGATGATGAAGAGGATGAGAGGGATAATAAGAGAAAGAGAAGGTCCTCTGGTAATGATAAAGTTCCCAGCTTCAGCTTCGGAAATAAGGCTACATCCCTAGCCCCTGAATCGCAACAGAAGCCTTCATTTTCATTCGGTGCGAAACCAGCAGAAAGTACTTCAACCAAGGGCACCACAGCTACTGAAAAACCAGTATTTAGTTTTAGTATACCACCAGTTCAATCAGACGAGAAAAAAGACAAACCTATACCGTTGTTTGGAGGTTTAAAGGCTACCACGGATTCTGGCAATGTAGGTAATGAAAAGAAAGATGAGCAATCGCAAAATAAAACAAAGCCACTGTTTAACTTTGGGCCAAAGGTTTCCAATGATAACTCAGGTTCTCCTGTAACAAATGAGTCTTCAACAAAGCCCAATTTCTCGTTTTTGAAACCAGCAAACGCGAATACAAATGGAACACCAGCTGATGAATCTACTAAAACTGATTCTTCAGCTGCAACTTTATCTTTACCTTTTGGTGCTAAAGTTTCGAAACCAAGTGAAGACAAGCCGGCAATAAGTTTTGGATTTGGGTCATCTCAATCTACTGAAAAACAAGAGCAAAGTAAAAGTACAGGAACGCCCTCATTTACATTTTCTGCAACAAAATCAGAAACTCAACCAAAAAATGATGCACAGACTAGTACTGGCAGTCTGTTCAGTTTGGGTTCCAAAGCCACAGAAACAGCAGCCAACCCAACAACATCCCAGCCTACATTTCAGTTTGGTAAGGCTGCTTTAAAAAACGACGCGGCAAGCCCTTCTCCAAGTTCGGTATTTGGGTCATCTACTGGATTAGCACAAAGCCAGCAATCAAAACCTGCTTTCAGTTTCAATTCAGCACCCAATCAAGTACCTGGTTCCGGTGCACAATCATCGTTTAGCTTTGGTAAGCCAAATGCATCGGCTCCACCTACTACATTTCCAGCCAGTCAATCTCCCACACCATTTGGACAGACACCTGCTCCTCAAATCTCCACACCTAATGCTCTTTTTAATGCACCAATGGGAGCAAATCCTCAACCGCAAGAACCAGCCCAGGTATTTAAACCTGCTCAGACACCTAATTTCAACTTTATGTCTGGATCGTCCAACATTAATCCGGCCGCAGTGTTTGCTCCATCACAACCGGCCTCTGTTCAACCTCAGCAAATTTTTGGTGGTGGGATGAATAGCAACCCAAGCATGAACACCGCTGGTGCTCCAGTTAGTGGGATGGCGAATCCATTCACATCCGGTATGGGAAATGGCATGGCTACGAATGCCCCACAAATGGGAATGGCATCTGAACAGAAATCTACTCCACCTCCAGGTTTTACACAAAGAAGACTTGCCAGAATGAGAGCCCCAAGAAGATAGTATTCTAAACTCCACTCGACTTATAATTTATAGAATCAAGAGGTACCAGTGTACCTCCAAAATTCATCTTTTACATATTAAGTACCATGCATCTCTTTTAGAATTTCTATTTTTTCAGTTCTGATAAAAAGCATTTTACGTTTTTGTCGCACATCACATCATATCTGCCAGATCATGGAATATGAGAAAAAGTTCGATAAATTAAGATGGAAAGCCAATTGTGATCATATCTTTGGTTTTAAAGTGTACTATATAGTGATCCTAGCACAAGTGTGTCAGGACAAACAAGCATCCAATTCAATTTCAGAAGTATTACCAGATCGAAAATGGAGAAAGCGATACCTTTCATCCGATCAAATCAAGAGATTGAATTCAGGGTCGGTGATAGGGATGTATATATTCATCTGCCCTCATTTGTTCTAGGTGCATTGGTTATAGGACTAGTTGGCCCAATATTGAAAACAGTAATAGGGGGTATATGGGTGGGCCTAATTCTATTTTCGAAATTTGCGGTGGTGATTGGTATAGCGTTAACTATCATATGGATATTGTCTGGTAGCCAGAAGCGTCAAGTGAAGAGGAGTAAACCAACCTATACAGAAACAATTAATAAGATACGACCTCAAGAAGACAGCGAAGCTGATATTGGAAGTTACAAGTACTTTAATATACCCGTTGAGAAAGAGCCCTACATCAAACGAAAACCTTCAATCTCTACGATATCAATAGATGAAAAGGATCTATATACCAATTTTGTACGCAAGGCAAGAAGATAGGAAGTTGACAAGCCATTGATTAGCTCGTCAATATACCAGGACCTCTCTTCAACAACTATATGTCGAGATAACCCTAATTGACATAAAAAAAACTGTTAATTGGCAATACAACGGTCCTTTTTGCATTTAAAAATACTGCTTCCAGAAAAAGAAAGGAACTAACTAACCAGTGTTAGGGCAAAACATCTTTGGATATAGTAATAAGATAGGCATCACAAGGGCACCTATAACAATAAAAAGTGGGGTCCCTCCAATCGCATAACTCCCCATTGTTCTAAGTACATATGAACAATTTTAAAAACCAGGGCATAAATGGTCACAGCAAGACAATAGAAATAAGTTGTGAAGAGGTAGGAGCTCATCGCAATAGAACCAAAAAAATAATATTGAAAAAATATTTTATCACATCAATGTAAATTTTTTTTGCTATTATTCGAAGAAATGTATGCAGGAAATCTGGTTGTGAGATGCCCAAAAAAAGAAAGAAAAACTATTGACACATGCATACGTGAACAACTGAAATAGCAATTGGAATGTCATATCAATTATGCAGGTTACAATAGATTGGTGCAATCAAACCACCCTTCCCCCAAAAAAAATAAGTATATAAGATAAGTAAACTAACCTCGATTTCTCGAGAAAATGGGATATTTTTACAGGTCAGTCCAAAAGTATTTCAGCTCTTGATTGATATTCCAGATGATATCAGTTCTAGATCGCTCACTTCTTAGTTAAGTCCCCTTTCCCGTTCAATGACACTCCTATTTCATATGTAGAGTTCCCTTTTCTCTCCTTTTTAGCTTTTTCTGTCCTATTATCTCTCTTGTACGGTTGTAACTGATTTACTTATTGGGAGAAAAATTTATTTAGTGATGAGATGACTTTCATTACCAAAGGAATAACAGTAAACCATTTTACTAATTTACATTTTAGATTTTAGGAGGATAATAGTTGTTCAAAAAAAGGGGCAATAAAGTAATTAACCACCCTTATATATTTAAAAGGCAAGAAGTTCAACAAACTATCGAATTCGGATATTTAAGGGCTATTTTTCCAATCCTTTAATACAACCGATAACAAACTCCGCTATACTGAAATATAGCATCTTCTGCCAAGTACAGAAAAAAAATTACAAAAGTTTATAATGTCCTACACCCCATTGCCAAATATTAACGACTTCCCAACTCTAGGTAATCCTCTAGAAGATGCCAAGAGAGCAGCTGCTTATCGTGCTGTTGATGAAAACTTGAACTTTGACGAACACAGAATCATCGGTGTAGGTAGTGGTAGTACTGTTGTTTACGTTGCCGAGCGAATTGGTCAATACTTGAAGGATGAGAAGTACCATGACAAAGTATCCAAATTTATCTGTATCCCTACTGGTTACCAATCCCGTAACTTGATTCAAGATAATGGTTTAATTCTAGGTTCTATCGAGCAGCACCCCCATGTAGACATTGCCTTTGACGGTGCTGACGAAGTTGACCACAACTTGCAATTGATCAAAGGTGGTGGTGCATGCTTGTTCCAAGAAAAATTGGTATCCACTAGTGCAAAAATCTTCATTGTTGTTGCTGATTCCAGAAAAAAATCGGATACTAACTTGGGGATAAATTGGAAGAGAGGTGTGCCAATAGAAATCGTGCCTTCGGCCTGGTCAAGAGTTCAACATGACTTGACTAGCATTCTCCATGCAAACTCTGCTCCTGTAAGGCAAGGTGGCAGTGCTAAAGCCGGTCCAGTTGTCACTGATAACATGAACTTCTTGATCGACGCTGACTTCGGTGAAATTCAAGATCCAAAAGCCCTACATGAACAAATCAAAATGTTGGTGGGTGTTGTCGAAACTGGTCTGTTCATTGATAACGCTCACAGAGCTTACTTCGGTAAGCCTGACGGTAGCGTTGAAGTCATTGATAAGAAATAAGATTCTTTTGTACAATGAACAAAGTCCACTTAATATTTGTTCTTTTCTCCTTTTTTATTATACTTTTCCCAGCCCATTTAATACTTTCAATTTTTTACCATCTGTTCTTCAATAATATCACAAGAAGCAACGAACGATTAATTATTTTTACCCACTATCGCTCTAGATTTTGGTGAACCATAAAACTGTATATCACTTACGTACATGCGAGAATCAATTTCTTTCATTCTCTATTGAGAGAAAGCCGTGGTGAAATGGCATTTAATTCGTGTATATATTTTTCACTGACATTCCTCATTGCATATTAAAAGAGCAATAACCATCTGCTCTCTATTTCGTCTTATTTCAAATATATTATCCCACAGAGGTGAATATTGATATACATCATCTCATGAACTCACAGAACATATCGTAGGGATGTTGTACCTCAGGATAATTTCTTATTTTCTTGCCGAAAAGTTCAAAGAAATTCAGAAAAATCTTACATCGAGTGTAATCCTGTACAAAGTATTTCACATCTAATTATAGATGCCCTTGATTACTTCTTTTGAACTGTTGGTTCTGAATGCTAATTGTTAAGACATATAATCATTAGCATAGCCTCCAGGCATACTACAATAGTCATTGTGCCTTTTTTTCGTGGATTGCGGTGGCGAATGAAGGAAGAATCTGTACTAACTAGCACGTTATTGGGAAGAGTTATATAATGGAGAGCCGAGTCGATTTATCAGTGCCTTCCAACTTGCCACTTGGGATACAGTATCAATTAAATGAGCTAATTCAAGATTACAAACAAGAAAACCTTACCATTAAGGGTTACCAGACAAAGCGGAGGCAACTTCTGGAGAATTATGAACTACAGACAAATTCTTCAAAAATATCTCTCTCATCGTCTCTTTACTCAAGGGATACTTCTACAATAGATCTAGAAAGGCCAAATGATCCTTCAAGGTTTTCCAATAGCCGACCTACTTCAAGCTATGTAACTTCTACGAAAGGTAAAGAGAGGCAGACTAACACCCATTATAGATCATTTAGCGATGATCTTATGACTAGTCCCAACTATAATACAACTTCGAGACTTTCTAACATAATTGCACATAAGACAATGAGACAAAATTCAGTTTACAGGGTCACAACTATGAATTCTGCATCCAAGAACAGTTTACCGTTAGCTTCGCCAGCCAAGTTCAAAAGAAAATCTCAATATTCACTGGCATCTTCTGTCGATGATGCAAGCTTGTCAGGCCAATCGGAGATGGAAGGATCTTACACACCAATGATTCCTCTACTTCCACGGAAACCTTCTTATGTTAGCCCTGAAAACAAAGAGGTAGAAACTATAGCGAAAGAGTTCCTTCCATCCATCTTAAGAAAACGTTTTGAATATTTCAACGGCCAAACTGCTATGATAAGTATTAATAACAAAGGAAAAGAAACATTTATAACCTGGGATAAATTATATTTAAGAGCTGCCAAAGTGGCACATGAATTAACCAAAGAACAGTTGTACAAAATGGATAAAGTTTTACTGTGGTATAACATGGAGGATTCTATTGAATTTGCTGTTGCACTCTTTGGCTGTTTTATAGCTGGCATGGTGGCTGTTCCAGTTTCTTTCCAAACATATTCTTTAAGTGATATTATTGAAATTATACGCATGACTGGCGCGAAGTTAATATTAATTTCTAATAATTGCCAAAAACAATTAGATAATCTACACTCAACTTCCAATCACAATAAAGTTAAACTTGTAAAAAGTGAAGTCTTCAAAAGTGTGAAATTCTTAAAAACCGATGACCTAGGAATTTATTCCAAGGCGAAGAAATCTGTACCCATTTTTGAGACCCCCAACATAATGTACATTGAATTTACTCGTACTCCTCTGGGAAGATTGTCCGGTGTAGTCATGAAACATAAAGTACTCATGGATCAACTCTCACTATTAGCTTTAATTCTTAACTCTCGAGTGATGCCTCATTGGAAGAGGAAGAACAATGTTATCGTGCCTCTAAAACAGAAATCGCTCAATGTAACAAGTGTTGCTGACAGATTTGTAGTAATGAGTAGTCTAGATCCTACCAGATCTTCGGGCTTAATTTTTGGTGTCCTGTTCAACTTATTTTCCGGTGCTTTACTGATTGCAGCTAATAGTCAAATTTTACAAACACCAGGTGGTTATGAACACCTCATTGACAAATACAGAGCAGACGTTCTTTTAAATGATCAGTTACAACTTAAGCAAGTGGTCATAAATTATTTAGAAAATCCAGAACTAACATTAACGAAGAAACACAAAATCGACTTTAGTTGTATCAAATATTGCTTAACTTCGTGTAATACTATTGATACTGATGTGACTGACATGGTTATACATAAATGGCTAAAAAACTTGGGTTGTATTGACGCCTCTTTGTGCTATTCTCCTATGCTAACACTTACAGATTTTGGTGGTCTCTTTTTTTCTTTAAGGGATGAACTGGGCAATCTTGATAACTTTCCTGTCCATGATTCTAAGCTGAGATTACAAGATGAACTGTATATTAGCAGAGAAAAATTGAAGAAGAATATCATCGAACCCAGTGTTACCGCTATGATAAACTCTTCATCATCTTTCAAAGATTATTTAAAGGTTGAGCCTTTTGGGTTTCCAATTCCGGGTAGTATTCTCTGTGTTGTTGATCCAGATGATAATACCTTGGTCAATGATTTAACAGTTGGTGAAATTTGGATATCTTCTGATAAGCTAACAGATGAATTCTATCAAATGGACAAAATAAATGAATTTGTGTTCAAAGCGAAATTAAATTTCAATAAAATGTTCGCATTTGCTAAATCCGATGAATATATTGATACAAATGATGACTTTAAAAATTCTCTAGAAAGGGTAGAAACAATATACAATATTTGCCCAAAAGCAACACATTTTCTAAGGACAAAATTAATGGGTTTTGTATTCAATGGTAAAATATATGTGCTATCGTTAGTTGAAGACATGTTCTTACAAAATAGGCTAGTTAGACTGCCAAACTGGGCACATACATCAAATTTACTACATACAAAACCGGAAAAAAAGGATAAGAATTATACATCAGAGCTCAAGGATAGTGCCCAATCCTCCCTTCATACAAGAAATAGGGAAGAAAATAAGAAGTTAATTAAACGTTCTGTGGAATCTCATTATTTACAGCAAATAACAGAAACACTTGTCAGGACTGTTAACACTGTGTTTGAAGCAGTAACATTCGAATTAAATCACCATAAGGAAGAACATTTTCTTGTTCTTGTTGTCGAAAGTTCCTTAGCAAGAGATCCAAGGAGAGTAAATTATGACAAGGACGAACATTTGCTAGAGATATCGAATAAGGAGAAATTCAACACTGAAAAGAAAATGAATGAATTAACAGATCAAATATTCAGAATTTTATGGATTTTTCATAAAATCCAGCCCATGTGTGTTCTGGTTGTACCTCGAAATACCTTACCTAGAAGATATTGTTCATTAGAATTGGCCACCAGTACAGTTGTTAAAAAGTTCTATAATGGTGAGTTGGATGCTAGTTTTGCAAAATTCCAGTTTGACAATGTAATCCTGGATTATATTCCCCATTCTTCATACTATAATGAGAGCATTTTTTCCGAACATTTGTCTGCATTGAGGTTTAAGGCCTTGAAAGAGGCAATAGATGTAAGACAAGATGACATTATGCCTTATGAAAATGACAATTGGCAAGCATCTGGGATCAATTTCAAGGACTTTTCCATCGATGATAAATCTGGAAAATCTATGAAATCTTTTCATTCTATTTTGGAAATTCTTGAGTTCAGAATATCTGCTAGTCCAAATGATCTTGCCTTCAACGATGGAGGCAGTTCCTCTAAGACAACCTCAGGTAATACATCCAATAATATACACAAAAAAGTATCTTGGAAGGCTTTCGAGGTGATTTGTGCGTCTTTCCTTAGGAAAATAGTGGTCTCCAAGACACCTTTAAAACCATCTGATTGTGTTATAATAATGGCAGACAATTCTGTTGAATATATTGCAATGATATATGCTTGCTTCTATTGTAATTTTATTGTTATTCCTGTACCTTCAGTTACAGTTGAAAATGCTAACAAAATTATTGGACCTCTTGTTAAAATAATAAAAAACTATAAGGTTAAGAGAATTTTTATGGATGCCAAAAACTATGTCCTGGTCGATTCGCATAATATTGTCTCTAAAATTTTTAAAACATACAAGCAAAACTTTCCCAAAATTACTGTATTTTCAAAAGTGAAAAGAAAGAATACCCTGACACTTTCAATTTTTAAGAAAACACTAAGAGAGAAATATAGTTTAAAAGGAAAAAAACATAATAACTCACCATGTTTTGTTTGGACAAACCTCATGTCTTCGACTGAACAAGACATACACCCAACTATGACACACTCAACATTTTTGAAAACATGTAAAATACTGAAGGAGACCTTGAACATGTCCAATGATAGAGTCATATTTTCTTTGTGTCCAGATTCTTCCATTTCAAGTTTTACTATAAATAATCTGTTGGGTGTTTTCATTGGTTGCCCAACGAATTTATTCAATATTTCCGACTTTAAAAACGATCCAGTGGATTTCTTGATTGGTATACAAAATTTGAACGTGAAGGAAATCTACCTTCCTCTTTCTGTTCTATCAACTGTTCTCGAGAAAGCGAACCAACTGCTAGAAAATAACAAAAAGGCAGGTTATCAAAATACCACAAAGAAAAACTCAAACTCGACCTCTCTACTACGTTCGGATTTCTTGAGAAATGTTCAAAATCTTATTATACCATTTTCTGGAAGACCAAATAGCGCGATGATAGAAAAGCTATTGAAGAGGTACTCTAACGTAATGATAAGTACTAACCAAATTTGCTGCACATATGAACATAAATTTAACCCAATAATTTCAATGCAGACAGGAATAGATACCATACCAAAGTATATGTATCTTGATCCCACAGCTCTCAGAGAGGGCATTATAGATGAGATATCCTTAACAGAAGTTGGGAGTGAAGGATATATTAGGATTCAGGATTCAGGTTGTGTACCCTACTGCACTGATGTAACAATTGTCAATCCAGAAACAGAAGTACCTTGTATCGATGGTGAGTATGGTGAGATATGGTGCTGTTCGGAGGCTAACGTTTACAGTTATTATTTATCAGACAAAAAGCTTCGAAAAGATCCATTCATTACCAGTCAATTCAGTAGCAAGTTAAAGGGTGAAGCTGATAAAGGTTTGACATATTTAAGGACTGGCGACTTTGGATTCATTAAAAGTGTGAATTTCGTAGACCATAACGGTGTCTTGAACCGTAAAAAGCTGTTGTTTATACTTGGAAGCATGAATGAAACCGTTGAAATATTAGGTTTGACGCACTTTGTGATTGATTTGGAGCAGACAGTGAAAAATGTTCATAGCTCGATCAGTGATTGCTACATCGCCAAAATGGGTGGACTACTTGTCTGTTTAATTAGAACAAGGGATAGGCTACTATCAAAATATGCAAATTTATGCGCACTGATCACTTCATCTCTTTTAGATAAACATGGCGTAATATTGGATATGTGTGCTTTCGTCAGAGTACCTAAATTTAATGACTCTACTAGCCCTGCACCTCCCAATTGGTCCAAAGAAAGGCTATCACTATTTAAGAGATGGCTCCAATGTGAGTTGCAAATTGATAGTCAATTTGGAATTAATTATGGTGAAAATATCTCCATGTATCTACTTTCTGAGTTTGAAAATAATTAAACTTCGAGTTCCATATAGATTGGTAGTGATCTTCAACAGTGAATGAAGTGACATTTCTATCTATTCATAATATATAAGCCACCCTCAGGTAACATATTCGTAGGCTCTATAAAGGCTTAAAAATGAAAATTTGAACTCAAGAATATAAATTAAGATGTTTTCCCAATGAATTGGTAAAGTATTTATACCTTCATCTGTACCTTCAGGAAATAAGACACCAAAAATGGTAGACTCACTACCATAAGTGGATATTGAATCATCAGGAAGAAAGATACACATTGCATTTGGATAGGCTCCAAAAGTTCAGGAGGGGTGTAGCTAGCAGTAAAATATATAAGAGTAGTCATTGTTGGCAGTGCCCAGCTTATTGCAATGACAAATAGCAACATTTTATCTTTCTCCCAAGACACCCAGCCTGCCTTTACTAGACGATCACACCATAAAACGCCAAAAATCGGCATAATACATTGCCTTAAAAAAACCAATACTACCGCCGACCTCCAGAATCCTGGGTATAATTTACCTATTTTTAAACGGCCTAATGTAGCACCCAATAAAATCAAACCGAAAGGAACTGATGCAGCTCCGACATATGCTGTAAAATCCATGATAAAGCTCAAAGCAGGTTGGCGATCTGGTGCTTGTCTTATGTGAGGAGTATGCTTAGTAGTAACAAACAAAGCTTTGACCCAAGGAATAAATGCAATAGTAAGTGCCACTATGACAGCCATAGAACATGGCCTCAAACAGTTCTTTAAAAAGAAGACAATGAATTTTGTAATTGGTAGTTTCTTATGTAGCCATTTTGGCAGAGATTTACCTGATTCTTCAATATCTTTCCTAGAAACAGTAGCATCTGAAGTTAGAATTCTAGTTAGATTAGAGCCTCTGATTCTATCAAGGACAGTACGGGCCGCGTTTGTTTTGTTCTCTGTTGTTATTACTTTACCAGTGTTCGCATTCCCCAGTGAACCAAGGTTTTGTGACTGATCCGCATTAATATCATTACCATATTGATCAACATTGGAGTAAATTTGAATCAAATCATTCATATCTTGTGCCTGTAATGATTTGGTAGATCTGATAGAAGCTGTTACTGAATTTCTCCTGGTATGTTGCAAAGGTAATGTAACTCTAGAAATGGTTCTTGGATTCTTCTCCCTCAAAGGCATAGGTGTATGATTTCTTCTTCTAGTTGCAGACTTTCCTTGACTTCTATTGATATCGTCTATATCATCAGAGGTCGAAGTAGTTCTCAAGGATAAATCGCCTGCCGCAGAGGATGAGTCTAGCGATTCGTTCTCAAGGTCTGACTCAGAATTATTCTTTGATCTATCGGAATCATTAGATGTCTCATTTGTATTATCTCTCGCTTTGTCTAAGCTTTGCTTCTCAGTATGTATATTGGATGTATATGAGACTGATGTGGAGGTTTCGTTACTGTCGTTCGTAATAGTCGACTCACTTTCTGTGATTGCATTTTCCACATCATTGTACTTGAAATCGCTTTCGATCAATCTGAAGCCACCGAGGTTAAACACACAGATTAAAAACATTGCCAAGAAAATAATAACGTTGGCAACACCTTTCTCACCTTCTTCTTCACTGAATATGAACCCTTGATCCATAGTTTGTAGATAAGCAATTGGCAAGTCACTAATATTGGGAAACATGCCGCCCGCCAGTATACCACCTTTCCACTCTTTAGGGACCGGCATTGTCTTGCTTATTACCCAGGCAAAGAACAAACCAGTGCCAAAAATTAGTACAGAGGACAAGCATATAATACCAACCATCTTGATGTCCTGGTCTTCAATGTTGGCCACAATTTTGTTAAATGAAAGGCACGGCAGCAGCAAAGTCAGCACTATATTAGAAATAGATTTGGTGGCCTCCACAGTCAATATACCCATCCGGGCCAACAGGAAACCGGAACCAATGATAAGATAGATCTTGATAATAGGCTTCACCGATGACCAAATTACAGCACCTAATGTGATTGACATATTTTTTTTGATCTTTTTTTTTAGTGTTTAATCTTTCTCAAATATTAATTAAACATTTAAGTCTTGTTCGATATCTTAGGTAGTGCTCAAATAATAAATGCACTGATACTTATTTGTTTTTAGTTCATATTGTGGAATGAAAATGTAGTTTCAAACCATAGGATTTCAATTTATATATTATACTAGCCAAACCTTCACAGTTTATTCCGAGATTGCGCAAAGGTTAGGCGTGGGATGGTGGGATTTCACAACACAAATAAGGATTTTGTGAATCCAACCAATTTTAGGGTAACAATCCCCCTTCTAAAAGCTTTTCTAAAAGTCTTCTAAGGACTGGGCTACGTTTACCTGAACACAAACATGTCGAGGGGAGTGGGATGCAAAGCAATCCTATCTCATTGAAGAATATTCACTCAACTTTCATTATACAGCATCGGATGCACTAGGGTTTGCTTATCCAAGACTCGAGAAGGGATTTATAGATACTGTGACACTAAATGAAATTGCATATTTCAAAGGGTGTGCGCACGCACCACTGGGATTTTCGATATTACAGTTAAAGCACCGGACAACTTTAAATTGCTTTTTGATTTCATTGTTCGGCCTCGCTTACTACAGAAAGTCCCTGAGAACCTGAAAAATAGACCCAAGAATACAATGCAGGTTGCATTATTAATAGCAGAAAAGGATAGATCTGTTCCAACACCTCTGTGTCACTGCGGTTGTATCTGTGGATATCTGAAAATACTGGATGCTGACGTACCGGAACAATCCCACGCAGCTTTCATTCGATTTGTTACTACGTTGTTCTCCAGATCACGTCAGAATATCCCGCACAAACAGTGAACTTGCTGGCTCCTGGTTTATCTGCGTGACAGATGCTTCTGAAGCGTAGCTGTTGTGGTGGTGTTGGCGTTGAACAGGCGGGCTCTACAAGAAGTGGGCATTTCCGAAATAGGTAGTTTTGTGGGGGAGGGGGCCGGGGGCCGGATGGCGGGCATATAGCTCAGGAC
>ERZ1036435.12-NODE-12-length-207653-cov-14.379132_pt1 | contig 207653 bp, 152 predicted proteins | sample MGYA00514223_ERZ1036435 | MGnify/ENA primary metagenome ERZ1036435 (study PRJEB33795, sample SAMN09464927) | human gut metagenome | host: Homo sapiens | place: USA: Stanford, California | collected 2016-08 | study: EMG produced TPA metagenomics assembly of the...
TCGAAATTATCTTGTTGTGCAGGCTAAGGGAACTTTTTTACAACTCCCTATTCAACGGTGTCGAAAGTAAATATAGTGCCGAAAATAAATAGTGCTAAGGCAGTCTGAGAGAAACCGCTCGGTAACGCAGGACGCGTTGAGGGCGGGGCTTTCTCAGGCTGCCGCGCTATTCGCAGGTATTTTTACAGGTATTTTAGAGATACCCCAGCTGTACATTATTCGAAATAATTTTCTAAAAATATAGCTATTTAGAAAATCTTCGAGAACATATTCGGTATGATAGGTGTAGATACACCATCTCAACACCCGATGGGAGAGAGTCGTTATGGCAGAACACGAAGGCCACGCACCGCAGGAAGCAACCGCGCAGGTAGCTACCGCAGGTGCGCGTCATGGTTCCGAAGACTCGGTGGAACAACGTCACCGTAAGATTCTCGTCTTCGCCCACGTGGGGCGCAAAGAAGCACGAGATGCCGCCCGACAGGCATGCACCCAGCTCTACGAAGCGGGACTCGCACCCGTCATGACTCGCTCCGATCTGGAGACCCTGAGTGAAAACTGGGACGAGCCCGTCCCCGTGCAGGTCGTCCACGAATCCGTGGCGCTCATCGATATTGAACTCGGCGTGGTGCTCGGTGGTGACGGTTCGATTCTTCGCGCCGCAGAAATGGTGCGCCGAACCAGTGTTCCGCTCATCGGTGTGAACCTGGGGCACGTCGGCTTCCTCGCCGAATCCGAAGAGAGCGACCTGACCGAAACCGTTCGCTGCATCGTCAACAACGAATACACCGTTGAAGAACGCATGGCAATCGACGTGGAAGTCTGGAACGACGGCAAGCGCGTGCACAGCGACTGGGCGCTGAACGAAGCCAGCGTCGAAAAGGGCAACCGCGAAAAAATGATTGAAGTCATTATCGAGGTGGACTGCCGCCCGCTCAGCAGCTTCGGATGCGACGGCGTGGTCATGGGAACCCCCACCGGCTCGACCGCCTACGCTTTCTCCGGCGGCGGCCCGGTCGTCTGGCCCGAAGTTGAAGCAATTCTCATGGTGCCCCTCTCGGCTCACGCGCTCTTCGCACGCCCGCTGGTAGCAGCGCCGACCTCCACTCTGGCGGTAGAAATGATGCCCGGAAACGGCGCTTCCGGCGTGCTCTGGTGCGATGGCCGCCGAACCGTAGAGCTGGACCCCGGCTCCCGTATTGAGGTGAGACGCTCCGAAAAGTCGGTGCTGCTCGCCCGTATCCACCCGGCTCCCTTCTCAGAGCGACTGGTGCGTAAATTTGAGCTTCCGATCCGTGGCTGGCGCGGCCCGCAGGATACCGAGAAGCACTAAAGAAAAGGAATGAACGTTCGTGATTGAGGAAATCCATATTCGAGACCTCGGCATCATCACCGATGCGAGGCTCCCCCTCGAACCCGGATTCTCCGTGCTGACCGGCGAAACCGGCGCAGGTAAAACCATGGTCGTCACTGCCCTCGGCATGCTCCTGGGCGCCCGATCCGACGCATCCAGCGTGCGCAACGGCGCCAAGAGCGCCCTCGCCGAAGCAGTCATTCGCCTGCCCCACGGGCACCGCGCCCTTGAGCTTGCTGAAGAAGCCGGCGGCACCGCCGAAGACATCGACGAACAGACCTCCGAGCTGCTTCTGGCACGCACCGTCAACGCCTCGGGACGCTCCCGCGCGCATGTTGGAGGTTGCTCCGCGCCCATCGGAACCCTGTCTCAGATTGGTCAGACTCTTGTTGCAGTCCACGGCCAGTCCGATCAGTTGCGCCTCAAATCAGCGGCAGAGCAGCGCCAGTCCCTCGACCTGTACGCGGGTGAAGAGCTCGCCAACCTGCTTGAGAAGTACCGCGAAAACTACGAGCGATACCGCGCCGCCGCCGCAGAGCTGAAGGAAGTACGCGAAAACTCTCGCGCACGAGCCCTCGAAGCGCAGACCCTGCAGGGTGCCCTCGAAGAAATCAGCGCCGTCAATCCGCAGGCCGGGGAAGAAGAAGAGCTCAAAGCCGAAATGGTGAAGCTCATGAACGTGGAAGCGCTACGCATTGCCTCGGCAACCGCATCCGCAGCGATTAGCGGTAGCGAATACTCCACCGGCGACGAGCAGAGCGTCATGAGTCTGCTCGATGCAAGCCGCTCCGCGCTACAGGCGCAGGCAGACGCTGACGAAGAGCTTGCCTCCCTCGCCGCGCGCGTCAACGAGCTGTTGATTCTTGCCACCGATATCTCCTCGGAGCTGTCCTCCTACATGGCATCCCTGGATGTTGAAGGCCCCGAACGTCTGGCGCAGGTGCAGACTCGCCGCGCCCAGCTGGCGACTCTCACCCGCAAGTACGGGGCGGATATCGCCGAGGTGCTTGAATGGGCCGAAGAATCCCGCGCACGCCTCGAGACCCTGGTGGATGATCCGCAGCGACAGGAAACCCTCGAAACCGAGCTGGTACAGCTACGCAAGGTGCTTGGCGCCCAGGCAGAAGAGCTGACCGCCCTGCGCCGTGCTGCCGCGCAGAAACTGGCGGATGCCGTCAGCGAAGAGCTCACTGCTCTTGCCATGCCGAACGCCTCCCTGGTCGTGGAGGTTGCCGAAGCTGAAAAGTTCTCGGTACACGGCCGAGACACCGTGACCTTCATGCTGGCGCCGCACCGAACCGCCGTGCCGCGCCCGCTCGGTAAGGGCGCCTCCGGCGGCGAGCTCTCCCGCGTGATGCTCGCCCTGGAGGTAGTGCTTGCCGAAGTGGACCCCGTACCCACCTTCATCTTCGACGAGGTGGACTCCGGCGTGGGCGGTAAGGCAGCTATCGAAATCGGTCGCCGCCTCGCCATGCTCGCCCGACACGTGCAGGTTCTGGTGGTCACCCACCTGCCGCAGGTTGCAGCCTTCGCGGACCAGCACATCCTCGTGCTGAAAAACGATGACGCGTCCCTCTCAAAGGTCAAGGTACTTTCCGAAGAGGAACGCGTGGTGGAACTGGCGCGAATGCTCTCCGGGCACGATCAATCAGAATCGGCGCGAGAGCATGCCCGAGAGCTACTGGCAGCCGGTCGAGAAGTGCCGCAGGGGCGCTGAAACTGACGGCAAGCCGGCGGCAAACCGGCAGAGAAAAGTATGAGGAAAGTGCTGGCAAAAGCGCCGAAAGGTGGCATCTTTCGCACCAAAGACCATCAAAGGGGCTGAAGTGTGCGAGCGTGCCTCAGAAAGTTGCCAGTACAGCCCGCGCCGGTGACCAATAGCGGTGCATGGATCCCAGAGGATGTGAGATACTCTGTGAATGCTCCTAGACCTGCTTCTACACGGCGCGGCGGGAATAATAAATCCCCAGCTCCGTTTACAGTGGTGATAAGGACAAATAGGGGAGGGAAAGCCGCCTGAGAGAATCCTCTCGCGGCAAAACCCTCTGCTTGGATAGCAGACAAGAAAATGGTAGGCTTGAATTCCGTGGTGAATGAAAAAAATAACGCTCTGAACGCGTCCTCTAACGACAAGGTAACCCGCCAGATTTTCGTGACCGGCGGCGTTGCATCTTCTCTCGGTAAGGGCCTGTCGGCCTCTTCCCTCGGTCAGCTTCTTCGCGCACGTGGCCTCTCTGTGACCATGCAGAAGTTCGACCCCTACCTGAACGTCGACCCCGGTACGATGAACCCCTTCCAGCACGGTGAAGTCTTTGTCACCGACGACGGTGCTGAAACCGACCTCGACATCGGACACTACGAGCGCTTCCTGGACGAAAACCTCGACCAGTCCGCTAACGTGACCACCGGCCAGGTCTACTCCTCCGTCATCGCAAAGGAACGCCGCGGCGAATACCTCGGCGACACCGTCCAGGTCATCCCTCACATTACTGACGAAATCAAGGCCCGCATGCGTCACGCAGCGGAAATTGACAACGCACCCGACATCATCATCACCGAAATCGGTGGTACCGTCGGCGATATCGAGTCCCTGCCCTTCATGGAAGCAGCACGCCAGGTACGCCGCGATGTTGGCCGCAAGAACGTCTTCTTCCTGCACGTCTCCCTGGTGCCCTTCATCGGCCCCTCCGGCGAGCTCAAGACCAAGCCGACCCAGCACTCCGTGGCAGCACTGCGCGGCCTGGGCATCCAGCCTGACGGTCTGATCCTGCGCTGTGAGCGTGAGGTCCCCGTATCGCACCGTACCAAGATTGGTAACGCATGCGACGTGGACAGCGACGCAGTCATCTCCTGCGCCGACGCACCCAGCATCTACGACATCCCCAAGACCCTGCACAGCCAGAAGCTCGACGACTACATCCTCGACTACTTCGGCATTGAGGCTCCCGCACCGGACTTCACCCAGTGGGACCGCCTGCTCGACGCAGTGCACCGCCCCGCAGCAGAGGTCAACGTTGGCCTGGTCGGTAAGTACATCGACCTGCCCGACGCATACCTGTCCGTCTCCGAGGCTCTGCGCGCCGGCGGCTTCGCAAACAACGTGAAGGTCAACATCAAGTGGGTTGCAGCCGACCTGTGCGCAACCGACGAAGATGCAGACCACCAGCTGCGCAACATGGACGCAATCCTCGTGCCCGGCGGCTTCGGCATCCGCGGCCTGGATGGCAAGATCGGTGCCCTCAAGTACGCACGCGAGCACAAGCTCCCGACCCTGGGCATCTGCCTCGGCCTGCAGTCCATGGTCATCGAGTACGCACGCAACGTACTGGGTCTGACCGAAGCATCCTCCACCGAGTTCGATCCGGAAACCTCCGTACCGGTTATCGCAACCATCGAAGAGCAGAAGCAGTTCGTCGAAGGTGCAGGCGACCTGGGCGGCACCATGCGCCTGGGCCTGTACGAGGCAAACCTTGTTCCCGGCTCTCAGGTTGCTAAGGCGTACGGTGCAACCGAGGTTGCAGAGCGTCACCGCCACCGCTACGAGGTGAACAACGAGTACCGCGAGCAGCTTGAAGAAGCAGGCCTGCGTATCTCCGGTACCTCCCCGGACTCCTCGCTGGTCGAGTACGTGGAACTGCCCGCAGAGGCACACCCCTACTACGTGGCAACTCAGGCACACCCCGAGTACCGCTCGCGTCCGACCCGCCCGCACCCGCTCTTCTCCGGCCTGATTAAGGCTGCTCTGGAGCGCCGCAGCGCCTAACATCTAGGCACAAACGTTCAGCATCCCGCTCACCCCGCGCAGGGGAGAGGGGGATGCTTTCGTTTAAACCTGAACATGCCTTATTCTATGCCCGTACCTGACGCGCCAAACGTAGCGGGGCTAAGAAGCCGCCTACAATGAAAGAATGAGCAACAACCAGCAGATTATTGATGCACCCTCCGAACGCACCATCCGCACCCGCACCGTGAAGTACAGCGGCTACGTGATCGAAACGACCGTTGAAGAGTACGAACTTAACGAAAACACCGTGCTGACCCGCGACGTCGTGGAAATGCCCGGCGCCGTCGCCGTGGCGGTCCTCAACGACAACAACGAACTGCTGATGCTAAACCAGTACCGCCACCCGGTGCGCATGAACCTCTGGGAAGTACCCGCCGGACTGCTCGACATCGACGGTGAAGACCCCCTGGTCGCCGCGCAGCGCGAACTTGCCGAAGAGGCAGACCTGCAGGCAGAAACCTGGAACGCACTGACCGACTACTTCAGCAGCCCCGGCGCAACCAGCGAAGCAGGCCGCGTCTACCTGGCGCGTAACCTCTCGGAACTGCCCGCCGAAGAACGTAGCGAGCGTACCGAAGAAGAAGCTGAAATGACCTACCGCTGGGTGCCCCTCGCCGAGGCGGTACAGCTGGTACTGGGCGGAAAGGTTCATAACGCGCTCGCTATCCAGGCGGTACTCGCCACCTACGCGGCTGCGCAGAACAACTTTGAAGGCCTGCGCCCCGCCGAGGGTGGCTGGGAGTTCCACCCCTACATGGGACAGCGCCGCGAAAAGCCGGAGAACTTCCGCAACCACTAAGAACGGAACAGGGGGGGGCGGGGGAGTAGCCTCGCCTACGGCAAGCCCAAATATCAAGAGGCCCAAACATCAACAGAACCGACAGAGGAGATAGCGTGAAGCAGACAAAAAGCACGGTGAGCAAGGCGCCCCGCGGCGCGGGTCTGCTCGGCGTAACCTCTTCTGCCGGTTCCTCCGTGCTGGGTTCTTCTGCTCTGGATTCTTCTAGCCTGGGTGCTTTCCACCAGGAGGCACAGACCCCGCTCCAGAAAGCCGTTGACCAGTACCTCATCCACCTGCGCGTGGAACGAGGAAGCAGCGAGCACACCATCGCCTCCTACGCGCGTGATTTGCGACGATACAGTGCCTACATGGCGACCCTCGGCGTCATCGACCCCGAACGCATCACCACCGCGCAGGTACGCTCCTTCATGCGGGAACTCGCCGCCCCCACCGTGCCCCTTGCCGGATTTGACGCAGGGGAGAAGAATAAGCAGAACGCGCAGGAATCTCAGGAAGCACAGGAAGAAGCCGCAGAATCGCTGGCACTGATGATCGCTTCCGAATCGGGGCGAGGTACTGGAAACGGGCGTGCCGGGCAGCCGGAGAAAGCCGGGGCGCCAGAAAAAGAAGCGCCAACCGCTGAAGGGGCACCGAACCTGCCCCTGCCCTTGGGTCCGAACTCCATCGCCCGCACCATGGCGGCAGTCCGCGGAGCACACGCCTTCTGGGTCTCCGCGCTCATTGTGCCCACCGACCCGGCGGCACCGGTCACCCCGCCCAAGAACGTTAAACGCCTACCCAAAGCAGTCAGCGTAGAAGACATCCAGCGGCTACTCGCCGTACCCGACCGCGAAACCGCAACCGGGCTACGCAACCGAGCCATCCTCGAATTCCTCTACGCCACCGGCGCACGCGTGAGCGAAATGCTCAATGCCGATATCGACGACGTGCACTTCGAAGGGACTCTCACCGATGAAGACGGCAACCAGATCACCCTGCCCGGCTACGTTCGACTCTTCGGTAAGGGAAATAAAGAACGACTCGTACCCATCGGAAGCTACGCCCAAAAAGCAATCCAAGACTACCTGGTGCGTGCCCGCCCCTCCTTCGTAGCGCACGGTAAAGGCACCGCCGCGCTCTTCGTCAACGGACGAGGCGGCAGACTCGGACGCCAAGGCGCCTGGCTCATCCTCAAAGAAGCCGCCGAAGCCGCCGGGCTCAGCTCCGACTTCTCACCGCACTCCATGCGCCACAGCTTCGCAACGCACCTGTTGCAGGGCGGTGCTGATATTCGCGTGGTGCAAGAACTGCTTGGGCACGCCTCCATCGCCACCACACAGGTGTACACCAAGGTCACGCCCGAGGGTCTCATGGAGGTGTACCGCATGGCGCATCCGCGTGCTCACGAACGGGGATAAAACCCCGTCAATCCGCGGAACAGCCGCTCTTGAGGTAACCTTATAGACAACGCTTAAACTTTAAAACTTCCAATTCATTGATGAAGGTGAACCATTGACTGAAGCTCAGGCTCAAGAACTCGGCCCCACCGGTCGACCCCTGCGCGTATACCCCGACCCGGCTCCGCTGAGCAACCACGGTCCCGCCCGCATTATCTCTATGGTGAATCAGAAGGGCGGCGTGGGTAAGACCACCTCCACCATTAACCTGGGCGCGGCACTGGCAGAATGCGGCCGTAAGGTGCTGCTGGTCGACTTTGACCCGCAGGGTGCTCTCTCCGCCGGTTTCGGCGCGAACCCGCACGAACTGGACCTGACCGTCTACAACGTCATGATGGACCGCAAGGTCGACATTAAGGACGTCATCCTGCCCACCGGCGTGGAGAACATCGACCTGCTGCCCGCTAATATTGACCTCTCCGCAGCTGAAGTTCAGCTGGTCAACGAAGTGGCTCGCGAGCAGGTTCTCGCCTCGGCACTGCGCAAGGTCCGCGACGAATACGACGTCATCCTCATCGACTGCCAGCCCTCCCTGGGCCTGCTGACCGTCAACGCACTGACCGCCTCCGAAGGCGTCATCATTCCGCTGATTTGTGAGTTCTTCGCACTGCGCGCCGTCGCACTGCTGGTCGACTCCATCGAGAAGGTTCAGGACCGCCTGAACCCGAACCTCGAGATTGTTGGCGTGCTGGCTACCATGTTCGATGCGCGCACCATCCACTCCAAGGAAGTTCTGGCGCGCATCGTGGACGCATTCGGCGACAAAGTCTTCGACACCGTCATCAAGCGCACCGTGAAGTTCCCGGACGCATCGGTGTCCGCTGAGCCGATTCTCAGCTACGCCTCCAGCCACCCCGGTGCGGAAGCATACCGCCAGGTGGCACGCGAACTGATCTACAAGGGCGGCGCACGCTAAAGCCCCCACACCTATACGCCCTCTGCTGAGGTGACTCTCACTCTTGAGTCACACCGGCAGAGGGCGTATAATTGTGTGGATTCTAAAGACCCCGCACACTGCTTACGCCGAAAAAGTAGGCGAAGCAGAAGCCGCATCTGAGACGGCACCAACAAAGCCGGGGAGAATAAACCTAAGGAGAATAGGTCGTTTATGACCACGAACGTCGCTGCCGTGAGGGTACCGACACCGAACGCAGACACCGCCGCAAACGCCCGGACTGAGGGCCGCGGCCTGCAGAACCCGGAACGCGGTTTCACCCTCACCCTCAGTAATTTTGAGGGTCCCTTTGATCTTCTACTCACCCTGATTTCGCGCCGCAAACTCGACATTACCGAGGTGGCGCTCGCAGAGGTCACCGACGAGTTCCTCGCATACCTGCACGCCCTCTACGCTGAAGGCACCGAACGTGCACTCGACGAAGCCAGCGAATTTCTGGTCACCGCCGCAACCCTGCTGGAACTCAAAACCGCACGCCTGCTCCCGCAGCATCGTGAACCCCTCGAAGAGGACGTTGCACTGCTGGAGGCACGCGACCTGCTCTTCGCCCGTCTGCTGCAATACCGCGCGTACCGTGAAGTTGCCGATATTTTTGCTGAACGCTGGGCGCAAGAATCACAGCGTTTTCCCCGTGCGGTAGCCCTCGAAGAACGATTCGCCCAGGCGCTTCCCGAGCTGGTTTTCACCGGAGGCGCTGAAGAGTTCGCCCGCATCGCCGCAGCAGCACTGAGCCGAACCCCCAAAGAACCCGAACCGGAACCCGAAGAAATCGTTGAAGAACTCAACGAGCACCTGCACGTTCCGCTCACCACCATCGCGGCTGAAGAACACTACATTCTGCACAGCCTGCTCGATACCGCGGCGCGGGAACTGAGCTTCGCCGAACTGGTTCAAGGATCCGGCGAATTAGAAATCGCGGTGGTTCGTTTTCTCGCCCTGCTCGAGCTCTACAAAGAAGGCGCCCTGCACGTAGAACAGGACGCACCGCTCGGATCTGTTCGGGTACGTGCGAGCGCGAGCGCCGCACAATTCGTAATCCGCGAAGAAACTGCAGACACCGCAGGCACACAGGATGCGCACGAAACCAGTGGAGCACTTGAGTCATCCGAAGCGAACGAATCTGAAGCTAACACGGAACCGGTAAAGGAGGATTATGAGTAATCACGGCTCACGCTTTGACCGTGAATTCACCCCCGACGACCTTGCCATCGTGAACATGGGCTACTGGGATCCGAACGCAGACGAGGATTCGGAACAGACAGACTCGGTGCCGGTAGAGGCGGAAATCTCAAAGCCTGCTGAGGCGGACGCTGAGCCGGCTGAGTACGAGGTAGCGGCAGCTCCTCTGGATGAGGTGACCGAAGACGCTGAGGTTACCGAAGATGCGGAGGAGGCTGAAGCCGCTGAAACGGTAGAGGACTCCGATGGTTCCGACATTTCCGACAGCTCTGGGGAATCGCAGGAAACTGCATCCCGCGAGTCGAAGGAATCGGTAACGAAACCGGTAGCGAAATCGGCAAAGATTCCGGCGGGAGGCCCCTCCACCGCACCCAGTGTGGCGGTCGATGCCGAAGCCGAATTCTCCAAGGTCGAGGCAATCCCCGGCGGCGTCAAAAGCGCCATCGAAGCAATCCTAGCCGTTGCCGAAGCGCCCGTGAGCGTGCGTGAACTCTCCGCCGCGCTCATCGTCAGTGAACGAGCTGTTGAGCACTCGCTCGACCAGCTGTACCGCGAGTACAACGGCGAAGAAAGCGGCTACGGAGAAGACGAAAACCGGGTGGCGCCCGAACCGCGCGGATTCCAGCTACGGAACATCGCAGGAGGCTGGAAGCTCTACGCCCGCGACGACTTCGCCCCCTGGGTGGCACGCTTCGTGACCCGCTCCAAGAGCGCGACCCTCAGCAAACCCGCCTACGAGACGCTCGCCGTGATTGCTTACCGGCAGCCGGTGACCAGGGCGAGGGTAGCCTCCATTCGAGGCGTGAACGCGGACGCGGCAATCCGTCAGCTGCTCCAACGGCAGCTGATTCGTGAGGCGGGTCGAGAAGCCGGAAGTGGCGCGACCCTCTACGAAACCACGGAGCTGCTGCTGGCGAAGCTCGGGTTGAACTCCCTGGAGGAGCTACCGGCGCTCGCGCCCTTCCTGCCCGATGACACGGAAGCCGCAGTGCTTGCCGAGGGCAACGACTAAGACAACGAATCAATAAGACGAACGAACGTTCTGGAAAAGCCTGAAACGTTCGCACTATACGACAGAAAAGAGAAGAACACCATGGCATATGGAAACTCCTCCCGCGGCGGCCGCTCTGCATCCGGTCGCCCCCAGAACTCCCGCGGTGGCCGTCCCGGCGCTGCTCGTCCCGGTCAGGGCGGTAAGCCCGGCGCTAAGGGCGCATCCGCACGCGGCGGTCGCCCCGGCGCACCGAAGAGTGGCGCAGGCAAGGGCGGCGCAAAGGGCTTCGGCGAGAAGAAGTTCGGTGACAAGAAGTTTGGCGAGAAGAAGTTCGGCGCAGGCCGCGCAGGTCGAGGCCGCGGCACCGAACTGCCCAAGCGCGAACGCCGCGCACCGGGCCGCCCCTACCGCTCCGGCGAAGCCTTCGCAAACGAGCGCGGTGAATACCGCGTCAGCAACTACGCTGGTCCGCACCGCCCCCGCCGCCCCCGCAACGCCCCGGTAGACCACTACGAGTTCTACGACCACGACGGCGTGCGCCTGCAGAAGCTGCTGGCTCAGGCCGGTGTGGCATCCCGCCGCGTCTGCGAAGAAATGATTACCGAAGGCCGCGTCACCGTCAACGGTGAAGTCGTGACCGAGCTGGGTGTGCGCGTGGACTCCTCCAAGGTGACCGTGCAGGTGGACGGCATGACCGTTCAGACCAACGACAAGCTCGTCTACATGGCATTCAACAAGCCCGCCGGCGTGGTCTCCACCATGGAAGACCCCGAAGGTCGCCCCTGCATCTCCGACTTCCTGCGTTCCTCCATGAGTGAGCGCGTGTTCCACGTGGGCCGCCTGGACGTCGAAACCGAGGGTTTGCTGCTGCTGACCAACGATGGGGAACTGGCGAACCGCCTCACCCACCCCTCCTACGAGGTGCCCAAGACCTACCTGGTGCAGGTTCCCGGCCCGATGGAGCCCGGCGTCGGCGCAGCCATGAAGAAGGGCATTCGCCTGGAAGACGGCGTGACCCGCGTTGACGAGTTCAAGCTGGTGGACTCCACCCCCGGCCACGTGCTCGTTGAGGTGACCATCCACTCCGGTAAGAACCGCATCGTGCGCCGTCTCTTCGACGCTGTCGGCTACCCGGTTGAGCGCCTGGTCCGCGTTGAGATGGGCCCGATCCGTATCGGTTCGCAGAAGCAGGGTACCGTCCGTAACCTCTCCAAGGTTGAGATCGGTCACCTGCTCGCTTCGGTGGACATGTAATAACGCTAAGGAGTTGTCATGAGCTCGCCCGCTGAGCTTTCCGCATCTGAGCTGCCCATGGACTCAACGCTGACCGGGCCGGTGCTCATTATCGGCTCGGGTCTGCTGGGTGCCTCTATTGGTTTGGGGTTGCGTGCGGCAGGATGCGAGGACGTGTACGTCCAAGATATTTCACCCACCGCCGAGGCTGTGGCGCAGGATATCGGTGCCGGTACAAGTTTCTCCACTCTGTCGGAGGAGGAGCGCACCGCCTTCGCCCCGCAGCTGGTGGTGGTGGCTGCGCCTCCGGATAGTGCCGGTGCCGTGTGCGCTCGCGCGTTGAACACCTATGCGCCTCGACCGGAGGCGGGCTACCCCGGCGCCGTGGTGACGGATGTTGCCTCGGTGAAGGTGCAGCCGCTGGCTGATGTGCTTGCCTCGGGTGCGGATGCGTCCCGTTACGTGGGTTCGCATCCGATGGCTGGACGTGAGAAGTCTGGCCCGGTGGCTGCTCGCGGTGAGCTGTTCCAGGCGCGTCCGTGGATCATCTGCGAGCACAATTCGGTTCGCCCCGAGTGTGTGCGTCTGGTGCGTTCTGTGGCGGTGGAGCTGGGCGCGATTGTGACTTCTCTGGGCGTTGAGGAGCATGATCAGACGGTTGCCCTGATTTCTCATGTGCCGCAGGCGATGAGCTCGCTGTTGGCTTCGCGTCTGCAGGACACTCCGCTGTATGCGCTGTCCCTGGCGGGTCAGGGTTTGCGCGATACGGTGCGTATCGCGGCTTCAGACCCGACGCTGTGGGTGCAGATTTTTGCGGCGAACGCTGACCCGATTGTGCAGACTCTCTACGGTGTGCGTGATGACCTGAACCGCCTCATCGCGACGCTGGAGAACCCGACGGCTTCCGGCGCTCGCCTGGATTTGGCGCAGCTGATGAGCGAAGGCAACGCGGGCGTGAGCCGTATTCCGGGTAAGCACGGTACTGCCCCCGCCGCGTTCGCAAAGATGACGGTGCTGGTGGACGACACCCCCGGCACGCTGGCTCGTTTGCTTGCCGAGATTGGTGAGTTGGGTGCGAACCTTGAGGATTTGCGTCTGGAGCACTCGACGGGTGCCCCGGTGGGTATGGCTGAAATCTCGGTCAATCCGTCTATTCATGAGGCGCTGGTCCGCGATTTGTCGGCTCGCGGTTGGCGTGTTGTGAAGTAGAGTTAAAGCTGTATTTTCCGGCATAAAGTTTGAGACGAATTTTAAGGAGTGCTGATGCACGAGAACCCTAAACTGACGATTGCTATTGACGGTCCCTCCGGTTCCGGTAAGTCGTCTGTGTCTAAGGAAGTTGCACGCCACTTTGGCCTGGCGTACCTGGATACCGGTGCAATGTACCGTGCCGCAACCTACCGTGTGCTGGAACTTGGCATTGACCTGAACGACGCTGAGGCGATTGCGAAGGCTGTCGAGGAGATGCCCCTGGTGTTCGGTACGAACATTAAGGAAGAAGAGATTCTGATGGGCTCGACCGATATCCGTGAGGAGATTCGTAGCGAGCGCATTTCTTCGGCTGTTTCTGCTGTGGCTTCGGTTCCGGCGGTTCGTGAGCACCTGATTGGCCTGCAGCGCTGGATGATTAACCACGCTATTAACGGCATGGTCGCTGAGGGCCGCGACATCACCACCGTGGTTGCTCCCGATGCTGATGCGCGCATCCTGCTGACTGCTTCTGAAGAGGTGCGCATGGCGCGCCGCGGCCTGGAGAACGCGGAGAAGTCCGGCGCTTCGGGTGACTTGAGCAAGCAGATCGCTGAGCGTGATGCGAAGGATTCGAAGGTCAATAACTTTATGAAAGCTGCCGAGGGCGTGACCCTGGTGGACAGCTCGGATCTTGATTTTAATGCGACGGTCTCTGCAGTGATTAACGCTGTGAATGACCAGTTGAAGGCGAAGCGCGCGGGCTAGGCCCCGCCGAAACGCTGGGGGAGTGGTGCATCCGCTCCCGATAAGACGTTGAGCCGCGCTCGCGTGCTGACCCTCGGGTTGGGCGTGGGGCGGGTAGAGAAAGGAATGCGCATGGCTGAGGACGCTATCCGCGACGATTACGAAGATAAGTACCTGGGCGGTGGCGAGGACGACGTTATCGAGCGCCTCGCTGAGATTGATGATGAGACCGCTGATCAGCGTGCTCAGGCTCTTCTTGAGGGTCTTGAGGACTACGACCTGGATGAAGAGGACCGCGCCCTGCTGGGTGCTTGGGGCTTCGACATTGAGGATGAGGAAGAGCAGCTCGCTGATCCGGTAGTGGCGATTGTTGGCCGCCCGAACGTGGGTAAGTCGACCATCATTAACCGTATTCTGGGCCGCCGTGAAGCGGTGGTTGAGGATAAGCCGGGTGTGACTCGTGACCGCGTGTCCTATAAGGCTGAGTGGCTGGGTAAGAGCTTCACCCTGGTTGATACCGGTGGTTGGGAGTCTGACGCTCGCGGTATTGATGCTCAGGTTGCTGAGCAGGCTGAGATTGCTGTGGAGCAGGCCGATGTTGTGGTCCTGGTGGTGGATGCCCGCGTGGGTGTGACCGCTTCGGACGAGCAGATCGTGCGTATGCTACGCCGCGTGAAGAAGCCGATCATTCTGATTGCTAACAAGATTGACGACGCTCACCTGGAGCCGGAGATTTATAACCTCTGGTCGCTGGGTATGGGTCAGCCGTTCCCGGTGTCGGGTCTGCACGGTCGTGGCCTGGCGGATGCTCTGGACGAGATCCTTGAGGTCATGCCGGAGCACTCGCAGTTTGCTCAGCCGGAGGCGCTGGGTGGCCCGCGTCGTGTGGCTCTGGTGGGTCGCCCGAACGTGGGTAAGTCGTCGCTGCTGAATAAGCTGGCTGGTTCTGAGCGTGCCGTGGTGAATGACCTGGCTGGTACGACTCGTGACCCGATTGACGAGATTATTGAGCTGGGCGGCTACCCTTGGCGTTTTGTGGATACCGCGGGTATTCGCCGTCGCCAGCACATGGCTAAGGGTGCGGAGTTCTACTCTTCGCTGCGTACTCAGACTGCTCTGGAGCGCTCTGAGGTTGCCGTGGTGCTGTTGGATGTTTCCGAGCCGATCTCTGAGCAGGATGTGCGTATCGTGCAGACCGTGATTGATTCGGGTCGTGCGATGGTCCTGGCATTCAATAAGTGGGATACCCTCGATGAGGACCGCCGCTACATGCTTGAGCGCGAGATTGAGCGCGACCTGGCGCACGTGCAGTGGGCTCCTCGCGTGAACATTTCGGCGAAGACCGGCTGGCACAAGGACAAGCTGGTGCCCGCCCTGGAGCACTCGCTGGAGTCGTGGGATTCGCGTATTCCGACCGGTCGCCTGAACGCGTTCCTGGGCGAGATTGTTGCCGCGCATCCGCACCCGCTGCGTGGTGGTAAGCAGCCGCGTATTCTCTTCGGTACTCAGGTGTCTTCGCGTCCGCCGAAGTTCGTGCTGTTTACTACCGGTTTCTTGGATCCGGGTTACCGTCGCTTCATTATGCGTCGTCTGCGTGAGACTTTTGATTTCACGGGTACTCCGATTGAGATTTCGATGCGTGTGCGTGAGCGCCGCTCCCTGGGTGAGCGTCAGAGCGCGAAGGCTAAGAAGGGTAAGGGCGGCCGCCGCTAGTAGCGGGGTGTCTGCTTGATGCCGTGTTGCTGGGCTGGCCCCTTGCTAGGCTGGCTCTTGTTAGGTTTGGCCCCCGCGCGCTGGATTCTGTACGGAAAATCTGCAAGGAAATCCGTGAGGAAAAGATTTTTAAGATTTTTTCTAAAAATGGTGAATCTGGCTTGCGCGGGGGTTAAAAGCCCGGTATAGTTATTCGAGTGTTCAGGGAAAACCTTGAAAACAATATCGTGAATAACGAATCGGGTTGTGGCGCAGCTTGGTAGCGCACTTGACTGGGGGTCAAGGGGTCGCAGGTTCAAATCCTGTCAACCCGACAGATAAAGCTCCGGAAGGTTTTTCCTTCCGGAGCTTTTTTGTATGCCGTTTAGGGGTTTGCGGGGATTGATGGTGCGGGGCTGGGTTGTGTCGGTTTGAATGTTCCCGAGGCACTGCATGCTCTGGCAGGGCTTTGGCGGGCCCTTGTTCCCTTGTAATAGCGGGGGAGGGAGGCTGGGTAAGCCCTCAAACCGGGGTGGGCTTTAGGTTAGTGTGCAATTATGAGCTTCGATCTAAATGTTGGAATATGCCCGATTTTGTGGGTGTTCAGTGGTACATTGGGTACACAAGGAATCACGTTTTAGCGGTCAGAAATTTTAGCTTTGGCACTGAATTTCCCTTGACAAATCAAGGAATATTTAGGTTTCTGTGACTAAAACACGACTTCATACACACTGAATTTCATAGCCGCAAAACCAACATGAACCCAAGTGAAGGCATATATCCCCAGAGGATAGCGCCCATAACGCATAAAACAGCTAGGTGCACGCACCTGCAACACACGGCACACACGCCGCCACAAGCGTCGCTGGGAAGGTTTTACGGCACAACTCGATCCCGCCCCCGTGGGCGTGGAAAGGAACACAATAAACCATGTGGCAGCAAGTCTACGACCCGCTGAACTCGAGCGCACTCTCCGCACTCGTAGCAGCAGTCCCGATTATTTTCTTCCTTCTGGGCCTCACCGTCCTGAAGCTCAGCGGTATTAAATCTGCCGTTATCTCCCTCGTTCTAGCTCTCCTCATCGGTTGCGCTATCTTCGGTATGCCCGTCACTGCAGGTGCCGGCTCCATCCTCTACGGTTTCCTCTCGGGCATGTGGCCCATCGGCTGGATCGTTCTCATGGCAGTGTGGCTCTACCGCATTTCCGTGCGTTCCGGCGGCTTCGAAATCGTTCGTTCCTCCATCTCCTCCATCTCTACCGACCAGCGCATCCAGATGCTGCTGATTGCATTCTGCTTCGGCGGCTTCCTTGAAGGTGCTGCAGGCTTCGGTATCCCGATTGCTATCTGTGCTGCACTGCTCGTGTCCCTGGGCTTCAACCCGCTCAAGGCTGCAATGTTCGCTCTGATTGCTAACGTGAGCTCCGGCGCATATGGCGCTATCGGTATCCCCGTGACCACCGCAGCAACCCGCGGCGGCGTGGACCTGCACGGTCTGTCCATCGAAATGGTCCTGGTTATCCAGATCATGGCAGGCCTGATTCCCCTGGTGCTCGTCGCTATTCAGGACGGTCTGCGCGGTATCCGCGAAGTCGGTCTGGTAGCTCTCATGGTTGGCGTTATCTACTCCGGCGGCCAGTCCGTTCTGCTCGCAACCCTGGGTAACCCCGAGCTCGTTGACATCATCCCGCCGCTGCTGGCACTGGTCGCTCTGGCACTGGTCATGCAGAAGTGGCAGCCCAAGCACATCTTCCGCGAGCCCACCGCTCCCTCCCTGGAAGAAGTCCAGGCGCAGCAGAGCGTCAAGCACACCGGTGGCGAAATCCTCAAGGCTTGGAGCCCCTTCGTCTACCTGTCCGTCGTGATTCTGCTCTGGTCCACCGTTCTGAAGCCCCTCTTCGCTGCTAAGGGCGCGCTCGGCTTCACCAACATCTCCTTCCCCCTGCCCTGGCTGCACCAGAGCATCTCGCAGGCGGCACCGATTGTTGCAACCCCCAAGCCTATCGACGTGACCTACACCTGGAACATTGTGGGCGCATCCGGTACCGCAATTCTGGTGGCTACCATCATCACCATCCTGACCTCCTCCATCAGCTGGGGTGAGGCTATCGAGGAGCTCGGCGGCACCTGGAAGCAGCTGCAGACCCCGATCCTCATGATCTGCCTGGTCATGTCCGTTGCTAACGTCATGAACTACGCAGGTATGATTACCTCTATCGCGCTGGCTGTTGCCGCTGTGGGCGCAATCTTCCCGCTGCTGTCCCCGATCATCGGTTGGATTGGCGTGTTCGTGACCGGCTCTGTGGTGAACAACAACATCCTCTTCGCTGGCCTGCAGGCTACCACCGCACAGCAGATTGGCGTCAGCCAGACCCTGCTGGTTGCATCTAACACCGCCGGTGGTGTGATGGCGAAGATCGTTTCCCCGCAGTCCATCGCAATTGCAGCTGCTGCTGTGAACAGCGCAGGCGAGGAATCCAAGATTACCTCCATGGCGATCAAGTACAGTGCAGCTCTGCTGGCTGTCACCTGTGTTTGGGTTTATGTCCTGTCTCTGGTCGGCCTCTAAACAGCGTGAGAACCCGATGCGTGTAACCTACCTTCTCTGAAGGTAAGGTGCCCGCGACACGGTTGAGCGAAAGCCCCTTCTACTTCGGTAGGAGGGGCTTTTGCGTGTCTGTGTTTGTGCGCTGGGGAGGAGGTTTGTGGCTAAGGAGCGCAATTATGCACATAAGTTTCATTTGTGCACACTTAAGGTCACCCTATCCTGAAGTCTCGAGGAAGACCTGTTAGCTTAGACAGATAAAGTCAAGAGCACCTAGTGAGAGGGACAGAGTCCCGCTCACCGCCGCCGCGCCCCGGTATATGGCCCCCGGTATATTGCCTCGGCATATCGCCACGTCATACAACCAAACGCCCGGCAGCTAAAGACCATCACGCTTCACCGATGGACCCATCCACGACGCAAGGACTGGGGCCATCGGTTTTTATGCGGCCTAACGCTTCCATACAGCGCAGGCGCCGTACCGGAAGAAGCGACCGCTAATACACACAGACCGAAAGGAACACCCGCCCCAATGTGGCAGCAAACCTACGACCCGCTGAACTCACCGGTGCTCTCCGCACTGGTCGCAGCAGTACCCATCATCCTCTTCCTGCTGGGCCTGACCGTCCTGAAACTCAGCGGCCTCAAATCAGCACTGCTGACCCTCGTCACCACCCTCATCATCGGTTGTGCCATCTTCGGCCTGCCTATCACCGCAGGTGCCGGTTCCATCCTCTCCGGCTTCCTCTCGGGCGCATGGCCCATCGGCTGGATCGTGCTCATGGCGGTGTGGCTCTACCGTATCGCCGTACGCGCCGGTAACTTCGACATCGTGCGCTCCTCCGTCTCTTCCATCTCGAACGACCAGCGCATCCAGGTGCTACTGATTGCCTTCTGCTTCGGCGGTTTCATCGAAGGCGCGGCAGGCTTCGGCATCCCGATCGCTATCTCCGCGGCGCTGCTGGTATCCCTGGGTTTCAACCCCCTCAAGGCATCCATGCTGGCGCTGGTAGCTAACGCCGCATCCGGCGCATACGGTGCTATCGGTATCCCCGTGACCACCGCAGCTAAGGTCGGCGGCCTGGACACCGCACACCTGTCCGCAGGCATGGTTCCGGTACTGCAGATCTTCGTCGCCTTCGTGCCGCTGCTGATGGTTGCAATCCAGGACGGTATGCGCGGCATCCGCGAGGTCGGCCTGGTCGCGCTCATGACCGGCGTCATCTTCTCCGGTGGTCAGGCAGCTATCCTGATGCTGCTCGGCTCTCCCGAACTGGTCGACATCATCCCGCCGCTGCTGTCCCTGGTGGCACTGGCGCTCGTGATGCAGAAGTGGCAGCCCAAGCACATTTACCGCGAACCCACCGCTCCGACCCTCGAAGAAGTTCAGGCTCAGCAGAGCGTCAAGCACACCGGCGCTGAGATTGTTAAGGCGTGGAGCCCCTTCATCTTCCTCTCTGCAACCATCCTGCTCTGGTCCACCGCGCTCAAGCCCGTGTTCGCAACCACCGGTCCGCTGGGGGCTGCAACCCTGGCATTCCCCATCCCCGGCATTCACGAAGCCATCACCACCGGTGCCGGTAAGACCGTGACCGCCATCTTCTCCTGGAACACCCTGGGTGCATCCGGCACTGCAATTCTGGTGGCGGCACTCATCACCATCCTGACATCGAAGATCAGCTGGGGTGAAGCCTTCGAAGAACTCGGCGGCACCTGGAACCAGCTGAAGATGCCGATCCTCATGATCTGCCTGGTCATGTCTGTCGCAAACGTGATGAACCACGCCGGTATGACCACCTCCATCGCTCTGGCGCTCGCGGCAGCCGGCCCGGTCTTCCCGCTACTGTCCCCGATCATCGGTTGGATTGGTGTGTTCGTGACCGGCTCCGTGACGAACGCTAACGTGCTCTTCGCGGGTCTGCAGTCCACCACCGCAGCCCAGATTGCTGTTGACCCGACCCTGCTCGTGGCCGCAAACACCGCCGGTGGCGTGATGGGTAAGATCGTCTCCCCGCAGTCCATCGCAATCGCGGCGGCGGCAGTAAACAGCGCCGGTGAGGAATCGAAGATTACCTCCATGTCCATCAAGTACAGCGCTATTCTGCTGGGCCTGGTCTGCGTCTGGTCCTTCGCTCTGTCGCTCATGATGGGCTAAAGGCCGATACCGGATTCGGCGTCACCCCGCATAAGAAACCCCTCGAGGAGAACCCTGCACTTTCTCTGCAGAAGACGAATCGAGGGGTTTCACGCATATTCAGGGAAGTTTCAACAGACCGGGAAGAGGCGTAGAATTACTTCTTGTGCTTGCTCCCGCATGATTCTGCACATCACCACAGATTGTGCTCCAGAAGAAAGACCGGGCAGGTGCCTCATAGAACACCTACTACTCAAGGAGAAACAATGCAGGCGCTCGCAACGATTACTACTGTCTTTGCCTTCGTAGCAATTGCTATTCATGTCTACATCTGGATTATTGAATCCTTCCTCTGGACTAAGCCCAAGGGCCGCGAAACCTTCGGAATGACCGAAGAATTCGCCGAGTCTACCAAAGAGATGGCGGCAAACCAGGGCCTGTACAACCTGATGCTCGCCTGGATCGCCGCAACCGGTCTGCTGGCTTTCTGGTTCGGCTCCCCGCAGGTGGGCGTGGCGCTCATGTTCGCAGGCCTGGGCTCCATGGCGATTGCCGGTGTCTACCTGTTCCTCACCTCCCCGGATAAGCGCAAGCCGGCACTGATTCAGCTGACCCCGCCGCTGCTGGCGCTGATTTTCCTCTTCGTGATGATCTAACCCTGTGGCGATCTAATTCAGAGCGGAACCTCTCAACGTATAGAAGCCGCGTGCTTACTTCTACGAAGTGGCGCGCGGCTTTTCTGCGCCCTTGCACGCAAGCACGCCAAGCGTGGGGAGCTTAGGGCGAGGGGGCTTAGGTAAAGAGCCCCGAACAGCCTCGCCGATGCGAGTCCACCAGGTGCGCGTTGACCATACCGACCGCGCACATAAGCGCATAGGCGGTCACCGGACCCAAGAACACACCTCCTAGAGCTTTAAAAGATTTGGCAAGAAGCGCGGACTCGGGTGTATCTGTCGGGATATCCTCCAGGGTATGCGGCGCGATAGTCTCGTGTGGCGCGAAGGACCACAGCCACGCCGGCAGCCCGCCCGGTACACGTGTGCCGTCAGGCAGGGTGCGCTCGCGCATCCGGTCCAGGTCTTCATCGCTTAGCGTACGAACTCGACGGCGGCGTGCGGCTGTCGCCTCGGTACTGTCTGCCTTAGCTGAGATGGATGCCGGAGCAATGAGGGGAAGATTAATATCCTCCGCGGATGCGTCATACGGCGTGGCGGCAAGCTCACGCATCCGAAGGGTCAGCCGTGCGTTGGAGATGACCGCGCGAATCTTCCGCTCGTTACGGATAATGTCTTCGTTCTGGAGGAGTCTCGCAACATCCTGGTCGGTGAACGCAGCCACGCGTTCGGGATCGAAGCCTTCAAAAGCGTGACGAAATGCCTCGCGGCGGGCAAGAATCGTTCGCCAAGAGAGTCCCACCTGAAAAGCCTCGAGGCTCAGGGCTTCGAAGAGTCCCCGCTCATCGGTGACGGGCATGCCCCATTCGGTGTCGTAGTAGTCGCGCAGAAGCTCATCGGTCACCCACGTGGGGTAGTTCGGGGTGTTTTCGAGGGGCTTGGCGGGAATGTTAGGTTGCGAGGTCACGGTTTCTCCTCTCTGAGATTGCTGAGCCGATCCGAGTGTTTCGGAATCATGTTCTACTTAAACAGTAGCCCTAGCGTGAGTAAATCGCAAGTATATTCGATTATATGTCGTGGTGCAGAGCAACGAAACCGAAAATAGGTACGACAGAGGGCAGAGCCCGCATCCGATGCACGCTCCGCCCTCTGACAAGTCTCAATCACCGCCGGGTGACATCGCTAGAAGAGCCGCGCCTCCCGCACCTCTTCCGGCTCCTCCAGATTGAGAAGGAACTGCTTACGTTCAACCCCGCCAGCGTAGCCAGTCAAACTACCATCAGCACCAATAACGCGGTGACACGGAATCATAATAGAAACCTTATTGCGGCCGACCGCCTGACCCACCGCCTGCGCCGGAGCACCGGGACCAACCGCACGCGAAATCTCACCGTAAGTGGTGGTGTACCCGGCAGGAACAGTCTTCAGATGCTCCCATACAATCAGCTGAAAATCGGTGCCCTCAGGATCTAGGGGCAACGTAAAAGAAGTGCGCTTGCGCTCAAAGTACTCGGAGAGCTCTGCCTCAGCACGCGACAGCAGCCGCGCCGCAGCATACTCACCGGTTGGCTCTTCCTCTTCCGCCGTGTTGTGCTCCCGTAGGTAGGTGACGGGATTCTCGATTAGTTCACCGAGCTCATGGGGGAGCGGAAAATGCGCCTGATCCTCGTACCAGATGCCCACAATCGCATCCGCACGGGCGGCAAGGTAGAGCACGCCGACGGGGCTCGAATAGCGAGTGTACCAGCGCGCGAGCGCTTCCGGCGGCTGCGGCGAATCGGTCGCTTTGGTCATGCTCTTCCTCGTTGGCTCGTAGGCGTGTATTGCAGATGGTATTAGAGGTAAATATCCCTTTCAACCATCATAGGGGAGGGGCACCTCCGTACCGTACCCGTAGCGGGTTTTGTCTATAACTGACCGCTATATATGAGATGTATGCACCGCCGTTGAAACATCTCAGGATGCCCGGTCAATTTTGTCTGAGCCCCAAGAGCTGGCATTCTGTGAAGTACACACCGATACACCGCAATTCAATACTCCGGCTTCTCCACCCCGCACCGGGTGGGGGATGACCTGTGTTTCTCGTACCCCAACGTTGGGTTCAACGACGACTGAAATTGCAAGGAGAAACATGGAAGACCTGAAAGACCTCCGCCGGGAACTCAAGGAAAACCCGGAGAGTCGAGAGCTCAATAACCGTTACGCGCAGGCGTGCCTCAACATCGCGAAAGAATACACCGTTATGTCCCAGGGGCATATCTTTATTTGCTCGCCCTCAGATTTTGAAGCCGTACAGTACGTCATGGCCAAAATCCCTGACGCTTCGCTTCTAGACGGCGAAACTCTGGAGGAATACAAACGCCTGGACAGAGCCGTTACCCAAGCTCGTATAAATAGAGGTAGGCCCGGTAGCATGATGGGCATTTACTATGCCCTCATCCTTTTTATAGTGATGCCCATAATGGCGGTACCAATCATTGCGCTGTGGGAACTCAGCGCGGGGAGCACCTCAGACCACACCCGCAACCCGAGCTTCCTCATTTACCTGATTCCGGTCGCTCTCATTACCGCTGCGCTCCTCTGGGTTGGGTGGCTTGTTGAACGAATCCCCGGCTGGAAATATAACGCTCTGATAGTCCAGGAGAATAAAAAGGCAGAACTAGCCAGAGCCGAAGCTGAAGCGCGTCAAAGTACTGACCCGACCGCTGAGAAATAATCTTGAGTGCAGGGCCGGCCTCTGCCCCTGACCATAACGTAAATGTGCCGCCTCACCGGTATTGGTGAGGCGGCACATTTATGCTGTCTAGGGGATAAGAAGCTCGCTACTTAGCGGCTACTCCATCAGCGTTGCCCTCCGTGTGGTGCAGATGCGGCAGGTGAGTCGAGTGCAGGTCGTGACCGAGCACATCGTGCGCGTCCGGGTCCTCGTTCGGGAGCACGTGCGAGTACTTGGAGTAGTAGCGGTACAGTGCGTAGGCGCCAATCACAGTCAGTACGATAGCAACGCCCAGAGCCCACGGTACAGCTGCGGGAGAATACATGACAGAGAAGAGCACCAACAGCCAGGAGAGAGCAGCTGCAAGAACCGAAACGTTCATAGCAATAATTGCAAGCTTGCGGCGACGGACATCAACCATAATCGGTGCGGGGAAAACCCGCTCCCTCCTTTCAACGGAGCCTTTCTCCGTTCTCATGAGCACCGGAAGGTGCCAGATGCATAACCAGCCGCCATCTTCGGCGGCCAGAATAGGACCAATAAGCCTATATATCTATGATACGGCGCTTGAAATGGACATCAAAGGTACACAAACGCTGTTAGACCAACCCCACACAACATGTGAATAACCGTCTCAACAGAGGAGTAGATGACGATACAGGTCACTCGGTGAAGATGACCTGTGGCATGATTAAGACACTGAACACAACCACACCCATACGACATATGATGATGCCAGCGACGGTACCGTCATAATGAGGAGAGCCATCGAGATGACGACTTTCACCGGCGATTGGGGGAGCGCTGAGCGCGTTTCTGCTTACTTCCGTGACCGATACCGTGCCCACGATCAATGCGGAACCCTTGAACTTAACAACCCGCACGCTGCCAAGAACGCTTACGCGGCTCTTTTCCTCGGTCTGAACGACTCAGCGGGGCAACCGACGAACGCCTCTCTCGCCGTGGAGGCGCTACACCTGAGCGCCTCCGAATGCCGGACCGTAGACCTGGGGTTTGATTTCTCGCCCTTCTACTCGGTCCCTCCTCTGAACCCTCCCGTATGCCACCTGGTGATGGGCGCAGACTTTGGCCCCGCCAATCAGAAGTACGCGCTATCCAGCCTGTACGGAACGCCTCGACTGTACCTGGTAACCGGTGATGCGCCGGATAAGAACCCCCAGGGGTTCTACGCCAAGCTGGCCCTTTTCGCTTCGAAACTTCGCTCCGCCGAAACCTGGAACCGTACTAAGGTGTACGTGCTAGCCTCCCACATTATTGGTGTAGCCAATGAGAAGCTGGGCCCCGGCTATGAATCATTCACCACCTATTCTGTGCCCATGAAAGGCGCGCCTGGAACCGCCAAAGGGCAGCGCGAAGAGATTGTTAACCTCAGCTTGCACAGCTCATTCAAGCCCCGCGTCTTCTGGAAGGACCACTCGGCATTTCCCGCCGATGGTCGCGGTAAAACCCCCTGCATTGAAGGCAACGATCTGATCAAATCTACCCCGGAAATCGGTTCCTCTCTGAGCGCTGAGGAAATTGCCGAGATATTCGGGAATAAGAGCACCCTGAACGTCTACATCTACCGCATTAGCGTTCCTCAGATTTTGGGTATGGGACCTCACGTTTGGGGCGCCTCGCACATGCTGTGGATTTTGACGAACCACCTGCGTGAGACCGAGTACTTCCCCTTCGGCGAAGAACTGCTACAGGACATTCATTCGGTTGAGGCGCTCTACCGAATGACCTACCAGATGTCTGCAGGTAGCCACGCCCTGACCGCCTGGCAGACGAACCGTATGCAGGCGGCCGAGGAATATCCGCAAGTCGAAGAGCTACCGATTGACGTGGACATCGTCCAAGGAATTATCTGGGACTTCGAACTGGCAACCCGCGTGGCAGTCGAATTTGAGGCATACGGCGAAATAACATACCGAGCCTCAACCTTCTCAAAGGACCCGAACGCCCAGTGGTACGAGGTCACCCGCAACCCCAACATTCAGGTGGATATTAAGAACGCGGCCGAAGACGAAGCATCCGCTTCCGAGAGCATGGAACAGGAGATGAACGCACAGCAGATGGTTCAGGAACTGGCTGAAGGTGCCGAATGCACCGTTGTATTTGGCGTGTACCCCGGTATGGTGGATTACCGTCACGGCCCGAAGGACAGCCGCTGGACGAACTGCCAGCCTCTGCGTACCGTCGCCCTCATGGCGCCTGAGGAACGCTCCTTCCGCGTAGACCAGATGAATAAGGCGCTCTACGAGAGCGACGAAGCTCTGGAAATGCGAATTCGGCATATGCTCCTGCCCGGTGAGGAGGGGGTAACCCCTGACCATCACCTCGTACTCGTTTACGGGCAGGTGCCTGATATCCAGCGGGACGAAGCCCTCAACAGCCTGTTGACGCAACTTAGCGCGTACAACCCGAAGGTCATCATTCTTGAGACCGGCGCTTTGGACTACGACGAGCGGTATGAGCAGACCCCCTGCTCGACTGCGACCTACCGCACCGACGGCAAGCTTTATGAGCAGCCTATCCCTCTCTCGGAGCATTATCGTCGATGCGTAGAATGTGAACCCGGCGCAGCCTACGACGTTTCACATCCGGCAAAATTCCAGAGTGGTACTTTCGATCATGAGGCAGCTGAGCTGACCGAGAACCTCGCCTTCACCATTCATTACGAATGGGGCTTGCCGGTGACGGTACTCCGCGTGGGCTACGCATTGCCCTACCTCTACAAGACGGAAGGCACCATGCTTATTTCTCAGGCAGTCCTTCGCCGCCTGGAAGAGCAGCTACCTACGCCCATCTTCGGCTCGCGTGAACGTGAAGTCATTGACGCAATGGTGCTCGACCAGTACCGAGCATTTGAAGAGAAGATGGAAACCGACCCGGATGGACGTGAAGCGCTGACGAAAGCTCGTCGCGGGGTACTACCCTGGGGCGTGTAACCGTTCGCCAGCCGTAGAGCCCGGCACACTAGCCGGGCTCTACGGGAGCCCTTACAGGAAGGCTCGCAGGAAGGAAGAACAATGAACGTTGACAACAAGAAGAAGCAACCTCGCCGTGGCGTGGGTGCCACGCTGGCCATTACTCTAGCCTGCCTGCTGACCGGATGCGGAAACATCTGGGGGTACACACACCCCGATGGTAGCGGCGGAGGATTCGTAGACAACCTATTCCGCGGTATCCAGTTCAGCTCCTCGAACACCCCAAAGAAGGGGAAAATCCCGGCCGATGCATACCCCGGAGCAGGAGAGAAGCGCATCCCCTCCGGTGCTGTTGAGCTACTTTCTTCAACGACCCGTAACGGTCTGACCGCTCCGATTTTCCGCTCTCCGACAGGCAATATTATTTGCCAGAATATCGACGGAAAATTTGGGTGTGGAATCGTGAACTACTACGACGACAAGCCCTACGGAGTAGCAGCCGATGGCGAGCCCCTCTGGTGGATCGATTTCACCGCAGAAGAAGCACGCCTGACCTCTCACGAAACCCCTGAAACCTTTACCCAGACTGACGCTGTGCTGCTGTATAACACCAGTGTGTACAGCGGGAACATCGTCTGCGGCGCGACGGAAAAGGGCGTGACCTGCTGGGACCACACAACTGGTCACGGCGCGTTCATGAATAGGGACTCATACACGACCTTCTAAACCTATACAGAGCCAACTATGCGGAGCCTCAGAGATGCGGCGTTCCGTGAATAAACACTAATCGACGAGGGATGGAGAACGACGATGGGAATTGCCATCGGAATTGACCTGGGCACAACCAACTCCGCTGCTGCTGTGGTGGATCCCACCGGCATGCCGCGGATTGTGCGAAACCGCGATGGGGCAAATACGACCCCCTCTGTAGTCCTGCTGCAGGATTACGGCGCCGGTGATGAGCCCCTGATTGGCGTTCAAGCAAAACAGCACGCAAGCCGTGTTGGCTCAGATGTCGCTCAGCACGTTAAGCGGTACATGGGCGAGTCCAGCTGGCGTTTCGACTCGGCTACGGGTTCCAGCTACACCTCGGAGGAAATCTCCGCAATGATTCTGCGTCGTTTGAAAGAAGACGTCGAGATGCAGATGAACGTCCCCGTCACGGATGCGGTAATTACCGTGCCCGCATACTTTGACGATGCACGCCGCCTAGCGACCCGCCACGCCGGTGAAATTGCTGGGCTCAATGTGCTGGGTGTGCTGAACGAGCCCACGGCTGCGGCGCTTGCCTATGGTGTCTCCACCAGGGGAAATACCCATGAGACTGTACTGGTGTACGACCTGGGTGGCGGTACTTTTGACGTGACCATCCTGAACGTTTCAGGTGGCGATTTCACGGTTCTGGCAACGGACGGTGACCGCCGACTGGGCGGTTATGACTTCGACAGCGAACTGCAGCTCATGATTGATGAGCAGGTACGTTCGCAGGGAGGTCCCAGCTGCCTCGACGACCTGAACACTCTTAACGTGGTGCGTGAGCAGGCGGAACAGGTGAAGAAGACCCTGTCTTCGGCACCGACTGCCACCGTACAGATTGCTGCCGGGAACGCCTCGTACCGAGTCACTATTGAGCGTGCAGAGTTTGAACGACGCATTGAGCGTCTTCTGCGCCGTACACGTGACCTGGTCATCGACACCCTGGAATCAGCGCGTCTGAACTGGTCGGATATCTCCCGTGTGCTTCCGGTCGGTGGGTCTACCCGTGTTCCTGCCGTACGCGCAATGCTCAAGACCCTGAGCGGAAAAGAACCTGACACGAGCATCAACCCCGATGAAGCTGTGGCCCTCGGAGCCGCGGTACAGGCGGCACTTCTGGCACCGGAAAGCCAGGAGACCGTCGGATACCTTGGTGGACGTTCAGCAGTCGAAGGCTATATTGGTGCTCCGGTGCGTGTGCAGGACGTGACAAGTCAGGGACTGGGCGTGCTGGTACTGGACGAGAACGAGAAGGATGAGATCAACAGCATCATCATTCCCCGTAATACTCCCTTGCCTGCGAATGAGACGACTACCGTCAAGACCGTCTACGACTACCAGAGCGAAGTTAAATTCCGTGTGACTCAGGGAGATGACAGGGACCCAGATTTTGTCACTCTAGTGGGTGAAGCGACCCTTCGCATGCCGCCTTATCCCAAGGGCGCACCGCTATCCATCACCTATAGCTACGATCGCAATCAGATTATTCACGCGGAGGTGAAGGACCTGACCTCCGGCATTCTTCTGGGCACGTTCAGCATCGAGCGAGTGTCCAATTTGAAGGAAGCTCAGGTGGAGGAATCGAAGAAACGAATTGGTGGCATGACCATCATGTAGGTGACGGGTAGCCACATACCTGTCGGGGCGGAAGAACAATCCTATAGCTTGAGGCTCGGTACCGGGCCTCAAGCCCCCCTGCATAAACCGTCCGTAAAACGTCTAAGAAGACCGACGAGAAAGCGATGAGGACTAGCTATCGTCATGCAGAATTACTACGAAATCCTGGAGATTGAACCGAACGCAACCGAAGAACAGGTGCGTGAGGCAATCGTTCAGAAGCGTCGTTCTGCCCGGGCACGCGCGAATCACCCGAACGCAGAAAAGCGTCACGAGAGCGAACGACTGATGCAGCTGATCGCTGAGGCAGAGAAGCATCTGCTGGATCAGCAGTCTCGTGCGGCCTACGACGCGAATCTTCAGAGCTCCCCGGCAGCTTCCGCCGGTGGAAGCGCAGGGGCTGAACAAACTGTACCTGTTCAACCGAATGAGGACCTGCAACGGCAGACCCTTGACGCTCAGCAACAGGCCGAGCAGATGCAGCGTGAGATGGAACGTTTGCGGCAGGAGATGCGCCGCAAGGAGCAAGAGCACGAGCGGGAGCTAGAGCGTTTGCGTCAGCGTGTGCCTGACGCGCCGGATGCGCCGCATCCTTCGGCGACGACACCTCCGACTCAAGCTGTTCCTAACCAGCCTCCGGTTGCCCCTACTGCACCTGAGCCTTCTCAGCAGCGTCAGAAGCCTGAAAAGCCGAAGAAGCGTAAGGTGCCTCGAAAGAAGGAGAAGCCGAAGAAAGAGGCTCCGGCTCAGCGTACCCCCGCTCCGAACGAGCCCTGGAGGACTCCGTACCGCATTCTTCCTCAGCTCGAGAGGCGGGACTCGGACCCCCAGCAGCTGGAAGCAGCACAGGCGATAGTGCAGCAGGCCGGGGCGGGGCATACCCGTGAGGCGATACGTGAAGCGCGTGAAGAGTACAAGTCCGGTCGCCGTGATGCGGCGATTGTCCAGGCGTACGCATGGGCTCTGCTGTACGACGTCTATCGTTGCACGTACGGCGGTTTTGCCGGGCCTAATCCTTACGCTACGTCGCGCTCTCCACTGGGCCTGATGGTGAGTTCTGCCCAGGTTCGTTTAGCCCAGTTGCGTTTGTCCCAGCTGAAGAGGTTGCCTCTGAACGGTTTTGCTGAACTTGAGCAGGCTGTTCAGGAGATTCGTGGAGCTGTAGCTGCCGCCCGACGACGCAGAAGCCGCCTGACCCTCATGGGGGCTATGGTCACTCTTTTCCTTGCGAATTACCTTTTCCTTCCGCAGCTTGTGGAGCTACTTGGTTTGAGCGCAATTCCGGCTGACATCGCGGTATCTGTGTGGATCAAGGACCTTGTACAGGTCATCTTGTTCCCGTACGTATTCATGGCGGCGGCCTTCCCCGCCCGATGGGCTGATGACCGGTCCTTCGTGAAGCGTGCGAAGAAGAACTCTCCGTTGGCTCCTCCGGTGCCGTGGTGGTACGGGCTGAAACGAGCTGAACCGCTGACGTAGCCCTGAAATGGTATCGCAACGCCGTAGCGCGGACGCCGGCTATCTAAGACGGCTATCTAAGACATCACAAGAAACGCTAACTCACATATACATCTGCGGTATTTTGCCGCGGCAAACATACGATTAGAAAGAGAATGACTTATGGGTATTGCAATTGGTATTGACCTGGGAACCACGAACTCTGCAGTTTCGGTGGTTCGTCCTACGGGTGTTCCTGAGGTGCTTCGCAACAAGGAAGGCGACACCGTCACCCCCTCCGTGGTGCTTTTCCAGTCCTTCGGTGGCGCGGACGAGCCTCTGGTTGGCGAGCAGGCGAAGCGCCAGGCCGCGGCGTTCCCCGAGGACATTGTCCAGTACGTCAAGCGTTTTATTGGCGACCCGACCTGGCGTTTTGACGCTTCTTCGGGTACCCAGTACACCGCTGAGGAAGTTTCTGCAATTATCCTGAAGCGTCTGAAGGAAGACGCTGAGCTTGCCCTGGGCGAAGAGGTAACCGACGCTGTCATCACCGTGCCCGCTTATTTTGATGATGCACGTCGTACCGCTACCGCCCACGCGGGTCAGATTGCTGGCCTGAATGTTTTGCGTGTGCTGAACGAGCCGACCGCTGCAGCCCTGTCGTACGGTGTGGAGGCTGACGCCAACGGCACCGTGCTGGTGTACGACCTGGGTGGTGGCACTTTTGACGTCACTATTTTGAAGATTAGCGGCACCGAATTTGAGGTTCTGGCTACTGACGGTGACCGTAACCTGGGTGGTTTCGATTTCGATAACGCCCTGATGGAATACCTGAATAAGCGTCTGATGGAGCAGGGCGCCCCGGACGCTTTGGAAGATCCTTCCCTCACCGCCGCGCTGCGTGAGAAGGCTGAATTTGCGAAGAAGGCGCTGTCGACTGTTCCGAAGACGAATGTGCAGTTCTCTGCTGAGGGCCAGCACTACCGTGTGCCGCTGACTCGTGAAGAGTTTGAGGAGTGCACGGTCAGCCTGCTGAACCGTACCCAGGAGGTTCTTGAGGACGTTCTGAGCGCGGCAAAGCTGACCTGGGCTGATATCGATAAGGTGCTGCTGGTGGGCGGCTCGACTCGCATGCCTGCGGTTCGAACCCTGGTGGAGAGTATCTCCGGCAAGACCCCTGAGCTCGATATTAACCCTGATGAGGCGGTCGCTCTCGGCGCTGCAGTTCAGGCGACCCTGTCTGGCGATGTGGAGGTCAGCACGGAGCAGGTTGGCTCCAAGGCTACCGTGGAGGGCTTCCTGGGCGGTAGCGTCAAGATTAGCGATGTGACCAGCCAAGCGCTGGGCATTATCCTCTACAACGCTGACGGTTCGACTTTTAACCATGTGGTGATTCCGCGTAACACTAAGGTTCCCTGCACCCACGAGCAGAACACCCGAACCCTGCTCGACGGTCAGAACGCCCTGGACATTAAGGTCACTCAGGGCGAGGAACGCGACCCCGAGCTGGTGACCGTTGTTGGTACCGGTGAGCTTTCCCTGCCCGCCTACCCGAAGGGTGCGCCGCTGAAGGTCATCTACGCCTACGACGTGGACCAGACGATTCGTGTTGAGGTGATTGACCTGACCGCGAATGCTTCCCTCGGCTCTTTCAACATTGAGCGTGTGGCTAACCTGCGCCCTGAAGAAGTGCAGGAGGCGCAGCGCAAGATCGGCGGCATGGAGGTGAACTAGCCTCCCGCTACCCATTACCATCGGTGATGAAACACCGGTGAGATATGAGTATCTATGACTACTGAGAATTTTTACGAGGTTCTCAGCCTTCCACAAAACGCGACGGCTGAGGACGTGGAGAAAGCGTTGCGTGAGCAACGCAAACGGTACCGCCTCCTGACCAGCCACCCTGAACGCGCCAAAGCGCGTGAGGGTGAGGACCGCCTGGAATTGCTTGACCGGGTTGAGCAGACTCTGCTGAATCCTTCTGCCCGCGCCTCTTATGATGAGTCGCTGAAGCGTCGAGGACCCGTGCCCCGACCTTCTGCGGAGTCTCGTTCTACGGGCGGAGATTCTAAAGAGGAACGCCTGCGCGCAGACATGCGCTACGCCTGGGAAAACGAGAATTGGAACTCTCTGGCAAAGTTCGCGCAGGCAATGCACAGGATTCGTCCCGACGACGTTGAAGCGTGGGAGAAACTGGCAGCGGCGTACCTGTGGGGCGATTGGGACTATAACCGTCGCCGAGATGTCATGCACGCTATTTGGCAGGCACGTCGTTACGGTTCGGAGCACGAGGAATTCCTCCTCATGATGGAGCGTAGCCTGGCTCAACGCGACGGAGACCACGAGCGTGTCATGGATATCAACCGTCAGCTGATGGCTCTGAAACCGGAGGACACCGACTACATTTGTGACTTCATCATAAGTCGTTGGAATGCGGGGCAGCACGCTGAAGCGTTGCAGGATGCAGATAACGCACTTGCGGCATACCCCGATAACCCGCAGATGTTACGTCTGCACGCCATCATCCACATGGAGGAGGCAGACTCCCACGGCGTTATCTACAACGGGGCAACCATCATCAACTCGAAAGAGCAGGTGAAGGCGATTCGTTCGAGCCTTTCAAAGGTTCGGGATGCGTACCTGCTTCCCTACGATTTGCTGCTAAAGTACCGGAATATCGAAGAGAGCATGCGCTTTGCCCGCCGCCGTCCTTTTACCTTCGGAAGGCTGGTGCGCTTTTTCGTCACGTTCGTTGCCGGGTCTCTGGTCCTGAGCGTCATCTGGGCGCTCCTGCAGGGGGCAATCCGCTCTTCAAATCAGGCTGCTTACGACACGATCAACGGATACATGACGGTGATGACGTTCATCGTTCTTCCCATCTTTGCTTTCTACACAGCCTTCCCGCCCTATTGGAAGATCAACCAGAGGGCTTTAACTGGGCAGGGGTATGACCCCACTCGAACTGCAACGGGAATTCTGGGTGTCATCCTGATGATTTTCGGTATCTTCATCCGAAGCCTGAGCAGGCTGGGCCGTTAAGGAAAGCCGTCAAAGAACGCAGGGGAGAGCGCCTATCTTCCTCATGCTCCCGCTCTGTCAGCCGTAGCAGCTTCAGAGCGGGAGCACCCCACAATCATTGATAACTTTGAAAGGAGATGTGACCGTGTCAACGTATGACCCTCAGGACGCTGTCGTCCCTGAGCCTGAACTGTGGCCGGTTGGCGGCGAGGCTAAAGAACAGCCCCCGCACGAAGAAACACATGAGGGGGTGACAGACACCGCTAGGGAGGAAGCGCCTCAGCCTGCCTCACCTTTTGTGACTGAAGACTTTGAGGTGCGCGTCCTGGAGCAGCTCACCGAGCTCAACCAACGTTTTGCGCAGCGCATCGCCGAGGACGGCGCTAAGAACCAGCTTATTCGTTCTGTACAGGCAAGCCTGCAGGAACGTGACGAACGAGCATCCGGAGAGGCGTACCGTTCCCTCTTCCGCGATGTGCTCAACGCCCTGGACCGTCTGCTGAATCAGGACGCGAGTGCATCGCTGAGCGAGTCTGTTGCCGACGAGATCGTCAGTATTTTTGAGATTCGCGGACTGCAGCGCATCGACGCGGTGGGTAAGTTCGACCCGGCGATCCACGAGGTTTCGGGTGTGGTTCCTTCTGCACCCGATTACCCTGCCGGTACTGTGGTATCGGTGGAGCGGGAAGGATATATTCTGGGTGACCGGACTTTGCGTCCCGCTCGCGTGATTGTGGCGAGGGATATGCCGAATCGTCAGCCTGCCGCCTCTACTGGAGCGGCTACTAACCGCCCTCAGGATGCGGCTGAAAACGGTACCGGGGGTAGCGCTGAGGATGACCGCACCCTCCCGCTTCCTACCGTGCCGAATAATCCTGTGCCGAATAACCGCTCCGGCATGTAGTCTTTTGGTGGTTCAACAGTTTGTGCCTGACTCTTCGTGGTCAGGCACACACTGTTTAACCCCTTATAAAAGTCCGTCCGCCGCAGTACGTGAAGCACCGTGGCGGACGGGAACGTAAATAAAGTATCAGCGCGAACCGTCGACTCCTGTCAGGACAGCGCATGAATATGTCGCGTACGCGTCCTGTGCGGTACTGACACCTCACGAACAACACCGCGCCAGGTGACCGGCGGAAGATACCGAATTTACAAAAACCAACGGTACCCCAGCACTAATTTTTGTAGAAATTACGCCGCAATAAACGCTGAATTGAGCGTCATAAAACAGCGAAAAGCCCCGGCTGCTTCAACCCCATAGCGGGGGAGAAGCAGCCGGGGCGTCGCTAGTACGCGGGCCGTGCCGTTAGGCAACGGGTGCTGTGATTAGGCGGTCGGAACGTCCTCGTCAACCCACTCGAGGGTGCGGGAGACAGCCTTCTTCCACAGGCGGTACTGGCGGTCAACCTCTGCGGGCTCCATGGAGGGCAGCCAGCGCTTGTCCTCAGCCCAGTTGTCCACAACGTCCTGCTCGCCGCTCCAGAAACCAACAGCGATACCTGCAGCGTATGCTGCGCCCAGAGCGGTGGTCTCAACAACCTTCGGGCGGATTACGGGAACGCCGAGGATGTCAGCCTGGAACTGCATGAGGAACTCGTTAGCGGTCATGCCGCCGTCCACGCGCAACTCGGAGAGCTCAACACCGGAGTCAGCGTTCATTGCGTCCAGAACCTCGCGGGTCTGGAATGCGGTTGCTTCCAGCGCCGCACGCACGATGTGTGCACGGTTCACGTAGCGGGTCAGACCAACGATGACGCCGCGAGCGTCGGAACGCCAGTGAGGTGCGAACAGGCCGGAGAACGCGGGAACAACGTAGCAGCCACCGGAGTCCTTGACGGAGGTAGCCAGTTCCTCAGACTCTGCAGCGTGCTCAATCATGCGCAGGTTGTCGCGCAGCCACTGGATCAGGGAGCCGCTCATTGCGACCGAGCCTTCCAGAGCGTAGACGGGTGCTGCGTCGCCAATCTTGTATGCGACGGTGGTCAGCAGACCGTTGTTGGAGAAGACGGGCTCGTTGCCGGTGTTCATGAGCATGAAGTTACCGGTACCGTAGGTATTCTTCGCCATACCCTTCTCGAAGCAGGCCTGGCCAAAGGTGGCAGCCTGCTGATCGCCCAGGATACCGGCAATCGGGGTGCCGTTAAGCAGACCGGTTGCGCGGCCGAAGCCGTACACCTCGGAGGAGGACTTGATTTCGGGCAGCATGCTCATGGGGATGCCCATGTCTGCAGCGATCTGCGGATCCCATTCGAGGGTGCGGATGTTCATCAGCAGGGTACGGGATGCGTTTGTTACGTCGGTGACGTGAACGCCGCCGTCAACACCACCGGTCAGGTTCCAGACCAGCCAGGTGTCGGTGTTGCCGAAGAGCAGGTCGCCGCGCTCTGCGCGCTCGCGTGCGCCTTCAACGTTGTCCAGGATCCACTTGATCTTGGGACCGGAGAAGTAGGTGGAGAGGTTCAGACCAACGATGTCGTGGTACTTACCAACGCCCTCTTCGCCTGCGAGTTCTTCAACGATTTCCTGGGTGCGGGTGTCCTGCCAGACGATTGCGTTGTAGACGGGCTCGCCGGTGTTCTTGTCCCACACGACGGTGGTTTCACGCTGGTTGGTGATGCCGACTGCAGCGATTTCGTGGTGGTTGACGTCGCCGTTTGCCATTGCGGTTGCTACGACCTTGCGGACGTTCTGCCAAATCTCGGTTGCGTTGTGCTCGACCCAGCCGGCCTTGGGGAAGATCTGCTCGTGTTCGAGCTGACCGTGCGCTACGTTCTCGCCTGCCTTGTTGAACAGGATTGCGCGGGAGCTGGTGGTGCCCTGGTCGATGGAGAGGATGTACTTGCGCTCGGTGTTGAGGGTTGCGGAGTGCAGAGAAGTCGTCATTGATTTTTCCTTAGAACAAAAGAACGGGGGGGTATTAGAGAGGTTTAGAGGGGCAGAACTGCCGGAACGATCAGGCCTGCGAGGATAGCGCCGATGATCGGGCCAACAACCGGAACCCAAGCGTAAGACCAGTTGGAACCGGTCTTACCGGGGATGGGCAGGAAGGTGTAGGCGATACGGGGGCCGAGGTCACGGGCGGGGTTGATAGCGTAACCGGTTGCGCCACCAAGGCTCATACCGATAGAAACAACGACCAGGGCAACAGCCAAGGGGCCAATCTGGGCGGGGGTCTTACCGGATGCGATGATCCAGCCAATCAGGACGAAGGTGCCGATAATCTCGGTGAGCAAGTTCCAGCCGTAGGACTTGATAGCGGGGCCGGTTGCGAAGATGCCGAGGCGGTCCCCCGGGTCCTCATCGAAGTGCTTCTTGTAAGTCAGGTAGGCTGCGGTTGCACCAGCCATTGCGCCGAGCATCTGAGCGACGATGTACAGGGTGATGTTCAGCGGGGTTGCGGGAACGCCAGTTGCCAGGTCGCGGCCTGCAGTTGCCAGGCCAACGGTCACAGCGGGGCTCAGATGTGCACCGGAGTGGAAGGAGAGGTATACGGCGGTGAACACTGCCAGACCCCAACCGAAGGTGATAACAACCCAGCCTGCGTCCTTAGCATAGGACTTCTTGAGGGTCACTGCGGCGCATACGCCGGCACCGAGCAGAATCAGGATGAAGGTGCCGAAGAACTCGGAAAGTACAAAACCAAGAGTGGTGGGGGCACCGGATGCATCCACGAGTGCGGATGAGCCGGCTGCAAGTACAGTTCCTGCGGAAGCAAGAAGAGACATTGATGCTCCTTGAAGACGAAGCGTCTGGAAGGCAAGCGAACCGATGCTTGTTTGTTCCTGTGCCGTCCTCCCCGCAATGCGGTTTTGGGGGCACAACGCTGTGCTGAAATGTGTAGCGGATTGCTACGAAAAATTGATAGATGTTTTTGGATGAGAAGCAGATCGTACCAGTGGGTTAACCCTGTATTTAGCTCGCTGCTTCTTATGCAGGGGATTATCGTAAACGGTTATTTAACCTCTCGTCCACCCCTCACCGAAAATATGAGATAACCCATGCTCGGTGAGGGGCGAACGGTCGGTTCGTACCGGATAACCGGTCACGAAAGGTGCGTGGAATCTCTAAGGATTAGAGCTTTACGCGGGGTGCCACGGGGGTGACAGCCTCAATCTTTGCCGATGCCTCAGCGTCGGTGGAGGTGGACTCTGCCTCGCGGATAGCCTGTACGCGTGCGGTGTAGAGGTCGAGTTCCTCCTTGACCTTCTTGTCGTCCCAGCCGAGCTCGGCACGCAGGATGTCGAGGATCTCGTCTGCTGCTGCCAGGCCGCGGTCGCGCTGCTCAAGGTCGAGGCGTACGCGGCGGACCAGAACGTCCTCCAGGTGCAGTGCACCTTCGTAGCGGACAGCGAAGACGACGTCTGCACGCAGGAACTGGGGTGCCTTAGCCAGGGGAGCACCGAGGGAGGGGTCAGCGTCGATGAGAGCGCCGAGGTCCTCAATCTGCGCGCCGTAACGCTCGAGCAGGTGGGTGATACGGTCCTCATCCCAGCCGTAACGCTCTGCGTAGCGTGCACGGTTAGCAGCGATTGCGTGGTAGCCGTCTGCACCGACCAGGCCGATGGTTGCGGTTACGGAGGGGTTCTGCTTAGCCTGCTCGCCCAGCGCGAAGTCGACAGCGTCGGCAGCCATGACACGGTAGGTGGTGAGCTTGCCGCCTGCGATGGCGCTCATGCCGGGTGCAACCTCGGTCACGGTGTGCTCGCGGGAAACCTTGGTGGATGCTGCGCCGTCCTTGACCTTGGGCTGCAGCAGCGGGCGCAGGCCGGTGTAGGTGCCGATGATGTCTTCGCGGGTCAGCGGGTTAGCGATCAGCTTGTTCGCCTGCATCAGGACGTAGTCGATGTCCTTGCTGGTTGCGACGGGGCGCTCGCGGTCCTCGGTGTAGGGGGTGTCGGTGGTACCGATGATCCAGTAACGCTGCCAGGGGATGATGAAGAGAACGGACTTCTCGGTCTTGGTGAAGATACCGCTGGTTGCGTTGATGCGGTCGCGGGGAACCACGATGTGGATACCCTTGGATGCCAGAACCTCCAGGCCACCCTCGGGGTTAGCCAGGGATTCGGACTCTTCGGTCCACACGCCGGTTGCGTTGATGATGTGCTTTGCGCGTACGTTCAGGCGCTCGCCGGTCTCCAAGTCTGCCAGCTCTGCGCCGATGACGCGGCCGGATGCATCCTTGGTGAAGCCGACAACCTGGGTGCGGGATGCAGCCAGTGCGCCGTAGCCTGCAGCGGTGCGGACGACGTCGATGACGAGGCGTGCGTCGTCAACGCGTGCATCGTAGAACTGGATTGCGCCGCTGAATGCGGAGTCCTTGATGTCGGGGAAGACGGTCTTGGTGCCGGTCTTGGTGAAGTGACGCTGGGAGGGGACGCCCTTGTTGCCGCGGGAACCGAGGAATGCGAGGGTGTCGTACATGCCGATGCCGATTGCGGAGTATGCGCGCTCGATGACGGGCATCTTCAGGGGCCACAGGAAGGGCTGTGCGTGCACCAGATGGGGTGCGATCTTGTTCAGCAGCAGGCCGCGCTCGGTCAGTGCTTCGGTCACGAGCTTGAAGTCGAGGTTGTAGAGGTAGCGCAGGCCGCCGTGAACGAGCTTGGAGGACCATGCGCTGGTGCCTGCAGCCCAGTCGCCTGCTTCGACGATACCGGTGCGCAGACCGCGGGTTGCTGCGTCGAGGGCAATGCCTGCACCGGTGATGCCGCCGCCGACGACCAAGATGTCGAGTTCTTCGTTGACCATGCTCTTGAGCGCCTTGGCGCGGGACTCGGCGGTCAGCTGAGACTGCTGTGCAATGTGCTGGGAGCTCATGTACTGCTCTTTCCTGTATTGCCGCTTGTGCGGCGTGGGGGTTTCATCTTGCATTTAGTAAAACCCAATGGTGAAATAATAACCAAGCAGTATGAACGGATTTTCACTGGGGGTCTGTGGCAGATGAACGAACGCGCTAACCATACCTATGAGGCAGCGCAGCTGTACTACATCCACAACATGACGATGGATGCTATCGCGGCTCGTCTGGGGGTCTCTCGAGCCACTGTGTCACGTCTGCTTAAAAGTGCTCGTGAAAGCGGCATGGTGCAGATCCGTCTAGATGATTCCTTCCGTGCCCGCAGCGAGCTTGAGCGCCGCATCGGTGAGCGCTATAAGGTGCGCGTTACCCTCGTGAATGTCCGTTCGGATGCCACCCCGATTGCTCGCATGAGCCAGGTATCCCGCACCGCAGCGGCGCTACTTGATTCCCTGATTGATAACGGCACGAGCCTGGGTGTGGCGTGGGGTTCAACGATGACTGAGATTTCTCGTCATCTGCCGCGTCGTCCTCTGAAAGGCGTGACTGTCGTGCAGATGAACGGCGCCGGTAACGCTCACCATTCCGGTATTCCGTACCTGGGTTCTCTGCTGGGGCAGCTGGTGAGCGCTTACGATGCGCAGACGATTCACTTCCCGGTTCCCGCGTTCTTTGACTATGCGGACACCAAGACCGCCATGTGGCGTGAGCGTAGCGTGCAGAAGAATCTGCATGCCCAGCAGAATGTTGACCTCGCTATTTTTGGTGTGGGCGCTTTTGGTGGACCTATCCCTTCTCACGTGTATTCGGGTGGCTATTTTGAGGCGCAGGAGCAGCGTCAGCTGCGTGAGCTGGGCGTTGTGGGGGATATGTGTACGATTCTTCTGCGTGAGGACGGCTCCTGGGCTGATTTGGAGCTGAATAAGCGTGCATCCGGTCCGACTCCGAAGGAGCTTGCCCGCATTCCGCGCCGTATTTGCGTTGCGTCCGGTACTCACCGTGTGCGTGCTTTGCGCGGCGCGTTGCGTACGGGCGCAATTACTGACTTGGTTCTTGATGATGCCCTGGCAAAGGCGCTCATGGAGAAATAGCTAAAAATAATCGCCGGGTGGAGGGGCACCTTGAAGCTAAGGGTGGTGCGTGAGAGTTTTCTTGGTGAAGCTCTCAAGCGCCGCCTGAACAATGTTTCAAGGTGCCCTTTAGTGTCGTCAAAAACTGCTTTCTGACCCTACAATGTGAAACGTTTGCGCATGTGAAAGCGCATATTAGTGCACTCCATTGAATCCAATGAAGGTGTGCGCCACTCACCGTTAGAAAGAACCAACCATGACCCCCACCTATAACGCCCAGGCGAATCCGCACCTGGGCGCACCCGGCATTACCACGATGCACGGTGATGCCCAGTCTTCCGACGCTACTCCTCTTGCCGGCCCCGGCGCTGGCGACTGGAAGATTACCGGTACGAAGCTCGGCGGCGCCTGCCCGACGATCCTTGCCGGACGCGACGGCTTCATTCAGGTGCTCTGCACCCAGGTCTTCGCCCACGGCGAGTTCATCACCCCGAAGCTCTCTATCCTTGACCCGCATACCGGCCGCGAGCTCTCCCACCTGGACATCCCGAAGGGCGCACTGCTCGGTGGCGTGTACGCCTACCTCGACGCGCAGGACCGAATGGTTCTGGTGGATGGCTCTCAGTGCCTGCTGCGCCTCTCCCACTCTGCTGACGGACGCAGCATCCGAGTTGATGAGCGTATTGACCTGAGCCGTATGCTCGCGCAGAGTGCCAATGACGCTGTGGTTGGTCTGGTACCCGACTGGTCCGGCCGCATTTGGGTTGCGACGAAGAACGGCTACATTGCGGTGATTGATTCTGCCCGCGGCACGATTCGCTCGATGCGCCTGAATAAGGCGTCGATTGCGGGTGAGCGTATCGATAACTCGATTTCGGCGTGCCCGCAGGGCGTGAGCGTGGTGACTTCTCACGCTATTTATATGCTGAACGCTACCGCAACCGGTGCCCCCGTCCTCAAATGGTGGCATGCCTATGACCGCGGTAGCGCCCGCAAGCCGGGTAAGCTCGCGTGGGGCTCCGGTGCCTCCCCGACGTTCTTTGGTCCGAACGGCTCCGATTACGTGATGCTGACCGATAACTCTGATATTCAGGAGTCGGTCATTGTGTACCGCACCAATAATGGCGCGAAGGTCGGTAGCGCCGGCCTGTTTACTGCCGGTACCTCTGGCACTGAGAACTCCATGATCGGTGTGGGTAACACGATGGTCGGTGCAAGCACCTACGGCTACCCCTACCCGAAGTACCCGGAGGGCGCCGGTCCGTCGGTGCCTGCGAACGCGCTTTTTGCTCCCGGTATGGAGCGTTGGGATATTACCGACCGCGGTCTGCGTAAGATTTGGGATCGTAAGGATGTGTACTCTTCGGCTGTTCCTCGCTATTCCGCCGCCGACGGGCTGATTTACACCTGTGAGCGTCGCCGCGGTCCGGCTGGTTTGGCGAATGGCGCCTACGCGTGGGCTGTCGCGCTGGACATGGAAACCGGTAAGACGATGCACGAGCAGCGCCTGCCTCAGCACGTGAGCCTGCTGCTTGGCGGTGGTGACACCCTGCAGATGGTGGGCACGATTGACCGTTACGGCACCTGGTGGCAGGGCACGATTAGCGGCGTGTACCGTATCGCGAAGGCCTAGGGGAGTAGAAAATGACTAAGAATAATCTGATGAATGCTTCTCGCCGTACCGCGTTGAAGGTTGCGGGCGCTTCGGCTGCCCTGGTGGCTGGCGGCGTGAGCGCTGCGGAGGCGGCAACTCGTTCGGGCGGCAGGCGCGGCGCGCACGGTACTCCGGTGACTCAGCGTCCCGGCGGACATCGTGGTGGCCAGCGTGGACAGCATGGCGGCGCGGCGAGCTCCGCGCTGGTGCAGGTGCCGATGCGTTATAACGAGTCGTGCATCCGCCTGGAGTTGAAGGCGGCGTCCGGTGTACAGGCTGTGTCTATGCAGAGCCAGCCTGCGCGTACTGTTGCGTTCAAGAATCTGCCGACTCGCCTGAGCATTATTAATGAGGGTAATTCGACCCTGCCGGTGGGTACTCGCCTGATGGTGCGCGCTCGCGCGCAGGATCCGAAGACCGGCTTGTTGCTGAATCCTGCGGTGACTCTTCGCGTGACCTCTGGTCAGGCGGTGCTGCCTTCGGGCAACTTGGGTGCTTCGGCCCTGGTGGCTCCGGTGGATGCTCTGAATCTTGATGCGGTGCGCCGTAGCGAACAGACCGGTCAGGCTGGTTCCGGCAGTGAGAACGTTCTGGAGTTGCGTACTGCTATTCCTCGCGGTCACCGTCTGGATGTTCAGCTGAATTATCAAGTGGCTTCTGGTGTTGCCGGTTCTGCGTTGAAGAATGTGCACGTGAGCGCTGTGCTGGATATGGCGGCGGCTGGTCTGTCCTCTTCGTTCTATGAGGTGCAGAGCCCGGCTGTGGTTGCTGCGCTGAACTAGCGGTTGCGCTGGCCCCTATGGCTCCTACTAAGGATGGGCGCGGCGGGGGAGTAGCTCCGCTGCCTGTACTTTTATACCTCTATATATAGGCGCCTGTTCAAAAAGGCATAGTGAAAGGTCGGGGTCGTTCGTGGGAACGGCCCCGACCTTTGCTTTGTCTGGTGTGCCGGCATGGGCGGCGGCTGAGTTTTCCTATGCGGTTTCGGTCTTTTCATGCTCGCCGAATGCTACCTTGACCGCGTGGTGCAGTGCTTCGCGCACCATGGCGATGGCGGGGTTGGCGGCGGATTCGCGGCGTACCGCGGTGAAGATTTTGCGGGAGGGTTTGCCGGGTAGCTCGACGATGCGTAGCCCCTCGGTGGTGGAGAGGGAGGAGAGGATGAAGCCGGGCACGATGGTGACGGCGAATCCAGCCTTGACGAGGTTGGAGTTCGTAATCATGTCGTTGGCGCTGTAGCGGATGACCGGTTCGAACCCGGCGGTGCGGCACTGGTTGAGTGCCCAGCTGCGGGAGGTGTTCTGCTCCATTTCGAGGACCCAGGGGAGTGCGTGCGCCTCTTCAATGGAGGTGATGGTGGAGGTGCTGGGCACGATGAGGCTGAGCGGGTCTTCGGTGAGCAGTTCGGAGTGCAGCTCGGGGTATTCAGGGATGTGGTGGTGCGGGTAGGCTTCGGAGAGTACCATGTCGTATTCGCGGCTTCGGGTCAGGGAGGTGCCGGTTTCGGGGTCGATTTGCAGTACCTGCAGGGTGAGCGAGGGGGCGTGCTCGGCGAGGTAGCTGAGGGTTTCCGGTAGCAACGCGAAGGCGGCGGACTGGAAGATGGCGAGGCGCACCATGCCGGCGGGTTCGCCGGTGAGGTTGGCGACGGAGGTTTGCATGCGGTCGAGTTCGCGCAGGATGCTACGGGCGCTGTCGACGATGATGAGTCCGGCGCTGGTGAGCTGTACGCGCCTGCCGATGCGCTGCAACAGCGGGGTGCCGGTTTCTTTTTCGAGGGTGGCAATCTGCTGGGAGACGGCGGAGGGGGTGAGGCTGAGTGCTTCTGCGGCGGCGATGATGGTGCCGCGTTCTTGGATTTCGAGGAGCATTTGCATGCGTCGGATGTCGTAGATTGACACGTTATTTCCTCCCTGGCGCGCCCGGTTGTTCTGCAGTTTGTGCCGCTGAGCTCTTCCGTGGTGCGTCTCTCATTGTGGACTCTTGTCTATGGTACCGCGTGGGCTTTGTTGCGGCTCTTTTTGAGACGGCGGGAGCCGCGGATGTGTGTGTTGGCTTGTGTGACGGGTATTTTGCGTGAACGTGATGATTCTCAGGGGCGAAGATGCTTTTGGGAATGGTTTTGAAGTGTTCGATTGTTACGGAATGGGTTCGGTATTTGCGTTCTGAAAGTGCTAGCCTGAGAGGGATGGATAGCGATGTTGCTATGGTCTTCGTTTCTTCTCTTTGGGCTCGGTGTTCGGAGGGTTGCCGGGCGGGAACCACGCTACACAATCATTAAGAAAATCTAAATGAATTTTGGAAAAAACATTCAGTTTTTCTAATGAGGTATTTATTACCCTTTTGTGGTGAAATAGAGACATCGCCAAACGTGGTGTGCACCGCACACAGTAAGATAGTTAGGAGTCAAGGATGACCCATCCTTTCGCATCTGAGCACTACCAGAAGATGGCTCTGGAAGCTCGTCAGCTTGTTCGCCAGTGGGTAAACGAGTCCCAGTCGATCAAGCCCACCTTCGCAGCTGAGCAGCTCGCCGGTGTTCTGAAGGACCCCAATGGTCTTCCCTTCACCGTCGGCTTTGTTGATGGCGTTATTCGCCCCGAAGACGACAACGTCTCCGGCCGCAACCTCTCTCGTATTTCCGGCCTGGCACCTTCCTTCCTGCCCTGGTACATGAAGTCCGCTGTTGGCTTCGGTGGCAAGCTGGCTGGCAAGGTCGCATGGCCCACCGTTCCCGTTGCACGCCGCGTGCTGCGCGAGATGGTCGGTCACCTGATCGTCGACGCTTCCGAGGAGAAGCTGGGCGACGCAATTGCAGAGCTGACCAAGACCGGTAACCGCCTGAACGTCAACCTGCTCGGTGAGGCAGTTCTGGGTGACAAGGAAGCAGAGCACCGCCTGGCTGAGACCAAGCGCCTGCTGGCACGTGACGACGTTGACTACGTCTCCATCAAGGTGTCCGCTGTTTCCGGCCCCCACCAGCACTGGGCATTCGACGAGGTCGTTGAGACCGCTGTTCGCCGCCTGACCCCGCTGTACGAGCTGGCTGCATCTAGCTCCCCCAAGAAGTTCATCAACCTGGACATGGAGGAGTACAAGGACCTGGACCTCACCATTGAGGTGTTCACCAAGATCCTGGACCAGCCCCACCTGAAGGATCTGGAAGCCGGTATCGTGCTCCAGGCATACCTGCCCGACACCCTGGCTGCAATGCAGCACCTGCAGGAGTGGTCCGCAAAGCGCGTTGCTGCTGGCGGCGCAGGCATCAAGGTCCGCCTGGTTAAGGGTGCAAACCTCTCCATGGAAATCGTGGAAGCTGTTATGCACGGATGGCCGCTGACCACCTGGGACACCAAGCAGGCTGCTGACACCAACTACAAGCGCGTTCTGGACTACGCACTGCGCCCCGAGCACGTGAAGAACGTCCGCCTCGGTATTGCAGGCCACAACCTCTTCGACGTTGCTTTCGCACTGCTGCTGTCCGAGGACCGCGGCGTGAAGGATCGCGTCGAGTTCGAGATGCTGATTGGTATGGCTGAGCAGCAGGCAGAGATCATCCGCCGCCGCGTTGGCCACCTGCTGCTGTACGTGCCTGTCGTGAACCCCAAGGAATTCGACGTTGCTATCGCATACCTGATCCGTCGTCTCGAGGAGAATGCTTCCTCCGAGAACTTCATGTCCGGTATCTTCGACCTGGCAACCGACGAGTCCATCTTCAAGCGCGAAGAGGACCGCTTCATGCGTGCACTGAACTCCGTCACCGACGAGGTTCCCGCTTCCAAGCGCACCCAGAACCGTCTGACCGAGAACGAGGACAACGTCTTCGTGCCGGCCGGCCGCTTCGAGAACACCCCCGACACCGACCCCGCACTCTCCGGTAACCGCGAGTGGGGCCGCGCAATCCTCGAGCGTTCCAAGACCACCAAGCTGGGCATCGACACCCTCAAGGCTAACGAGCTGACCAGCGAGGCTGAGGCTGAGAAGCTGATCAAGGAAACTGAGGAAGCTGGTAAGGCATGGGGCAAGCTCTCCGGCCACGAGCGTGCAGAGATTCTGCGCAAGGTCGGTAAGGCTATCGCACTGCGCCGCGGTGACCTGCTGGAGGTTATGGCAGCTGAGGCTGGCAAGACCCTGGAGCAGGGCGACACCGAGGTCTCCGAGGCAATCGACTTCGCATACTACTACGCAATGCTGGCTGAGGACCTCGAGAAGATTGACGGCGCAAAGCCCAAGTCCGTTGACCTGACCCTGGTTGTTCCCCCGTGGAACTTCCCGACCGCTATCCCCGCCGGTGGTGTTCTGGCTGGTCTGGCTGCAGGTTCTGCTGTCATCTTCAAGCCCGCAACCATCACCGCTCGCACCGGTGCCCTGATCGCAGAGATCATGTGGGATGCAGGCGTTCCCAAGGAAGTTCTGAAGCTCGTCAAGGTTGTTGACCGCGCTGCAGGCAAGCTGCTCATCTCGCACCCCGAGGTTGACCGCCTGATCCTGACCGGTGGTTACGAGACCGCTGAGCTCTTCCGCTCCTGGCGTGATGACCTGCCCCTGTTCGGTGAGACCTCGGGTAAGAACTCCATCATCGTCACCCCGAACGCTGACATCGACCTCGCCGTCAAGGACGTCGTCTACTCGGCATTCGGCCACGCAGGTCAGAAGTGCTCCGCTGGCTCCACCGTCATCCTGGTTGGCTCCGTGGCACAGTCCGAGCGTTTCCGCCGTCAGCTGCTTGACTCCGTCAGCTCCCTGCACGTGGCACACCCGCAGGACATCGAGTCCGAGATGGGCCCCGTTGTTCAGAAGCCGGAAGAGAAGCTGCTGCGCGGTCTGACCGCCCTCGGCCCGGGCGAGCGCTGGCTCGTTCAGCCCAAGGAGCTGGACGAGACCGGTCGCCTGTGGAGCCCCGGTGTTCGCGAAGGCGTCAAGCCCGGTTCCGAGTACCACATGACCGAGTACTTCGGCCCCATCCTGGGCATCATGACCGCTGACACCCTGGAAGAGGCAATCGAGCTGCAGAACGCACCCGATTACGGTCTGACCGCAGGTCTGCACTCGCTGGATGCTGACGAGCTCGAGCTGTGGCTCTCCAAGGTCCAGGCAGGTAACCTGTACGTCAACCGTGCAATTACCGGTGCAATCGTTCAGCGTCAGCCCTTCGGTGGTTGGAAGAAGTCCACCGTTGGCTCCGGTACCAAGGCTGGTGGCCCCAGCTACCTGATCGCTCTGTCCGATTGGGAGCCGGCACAGGCAACCGCAACCGCTGTCACCCAGTCCGTGACCGTCCGCGAGACCCTGGCTACCATCGAGAACTCCGAGCTGGGCAAGCGCGAGGACTTCGCATTCATCAAGCGCGGTGTCTCCTCTGACGCACACGCTTGGGACACCGAGTTCGGCTTCGGTCACGATCCCTCGAAGCTGGGCGTGGAGCGCAACATCCTGCGCTACGTACCCACCCAGGTTCTGGTTCGTGCAGACGAGTCCGCATCCGCAGCAGAGACCCTGCGCGTTGTGCTCGCCGGTCTGGCAGCTAACGCACCGGTTGCTCTGTCCGTCGGTAAGGACCTGCCGGTCGACGTCCGTGGCGTCCTCGAGAACAAGGGCATCAAGTACGAAGTCAAGTCGGACGCTCAGTTCCGCGAGTACCTGGCTTCGAACGCTAAGACCCCGGTTCGCGCACTGGCTGGTACCCCGCTGGAAGGCACCCGTATCCGCTACATCGGTAACGATGAGAAGTCCCTCTACACCGCACTGGGTGGTCGCCCGGACGTTGCAGTGTACTTCGCACCCGTCACCGAGGCTGGCCGTATCGAGATGCTGCCCTTCCTCCGCGAGCAGGCTGTTTCGATTACCGCACACCGTTTCGGTAACCCGAACCGCTTCTCCGAGCGCGTCATTTCTTCCCGCTAAGGCGCTGTGAGAGTTTAGCTCTCTAGCCTAAGGCTCAGGGCCCTGCACCATCATGGTGTGGGGCCCTGAGCCTTTTGGTGTGTCTGATGGCTCCCTGCTGGAGGTGAGTAATAGGGGTGCTTCTAGGGCCTTGGGAAGGGGCGCTTGTTGAGCGGTTAGATAGGATAAGGAAAATATAGTGTCATAGAAGTGGTACGGGGGTGTTTGGACGTGCCCCGCGTTACTTCTTATGTGATAATTGGTGTAGGACGTTCCGTCATCCCACATACGGAACGACACCGTGCGCGGGACGGTCCGCGCTACGCAAGAACACACTGAAAGGACACCGCTGCTATGAGCAACGTTCCCGCAGAACTCTCGTACACTTCTGAGCACGAGTGGGTTTCCGCTCTCACCGCCGAGGGCACCGTACGTGTTGGTATTACCGACCACGCTCAGGATGCACTGGGTGACGTCGTCTACGTCGACCTTCCCTCTGTCGGCGATTCTGTAGCTGCTGAGGATAGCTTCGGTGAGATTGAGTCCACCAAGTCTGTCTCTGATCTTTTCGCTCCCATTGCGGGCGAGATTGTCGCAGTGAACGAGGGCCTGGAGGATGACCCCGCACTGGTTAACTCCGATCCCTACGGCGAGGGCTGGATCATTGAGATTCGCCCCGAGAACGCTGATGACCTGGCTAACCTGCTGGATGCAGAGGCGTACAAGGCTGAGCTGGCTAAGCTCTAAGTCGATAGTCTAGCTCGATAGACTCTATAGCTCTGGCGTCCCTCGTGTTAAGAGGTACGTACTGATGAAACGGCGAGACCGATTGGTCTCGCCGTTTTTCTTTTAAAATGCACACAAACGCAAATAGTTGGGCGTATTTAAGGTTCATCTTGAGGGTCTCTGAAGCTATCTGAGGGGCTTGAAAGATAGCTAAACCCCTAGTGGGAGCCTCTTTCAAGTTAAATGTGATGAAAACTTCAACTATCGCGAGAAGATAAAATTTTCCTCGTAAAGCAGTCCAATGTGAGATGCATGTGTTTGAAGTATTGGAATTTTGCTAAAATTGGTATTGTCTCTACTGGATAGTGTTTGATTGTGTGGCTATTTTTGGGTTCAAAAAGCCTCTGAAAAGGGCGAACTAAATAGCAAAATGCCTTGTGAGGCTATAAGATTGTCTCGAAGGTTTGCGGTTTATCATTTCGTGATAAACAACTAAACTTATCTATCACACTCTCAACACTAAGCAAAGATGTTCGGCACGAAGCGAGACCCCCGACCGGGGGAACGAGCCACTCACTCAAATTTCGGCTCGTATCGACATCGGCTGAACAAGTACCCGAAAGACATAGATGACCTCACGCATCGATGAAAACCTCACTAACGCTGAGGTTCAACTAGAGGACGTGGAGAACGGCGACTCTGACCGTAACCCGCGTGACGTTAAGAGCCGGACCATCGGTCAGGTTCTTAGTCAGCTCGACCTGGAGTTCCCCGGAATTAGCGCATCCAAGATTCGCTTCCTGGAGGAGCGCGGCCTGGTGCACCCCAGCCGTACCGAAACCGGTTACCGCAAGTACTCCCAGACTGACATTGAGCGTCTGCGCTACATCCTCACTATGCAGCGCGATCACTACATGCCGCTCAAGGTAATCCGTCAGCACCTGGAGGACATGGAAGCCGGTCGCGTACTGAACTCCATGCCTGCCACCGTAAGCGAAGACGTGCTAGACACCGTCCTTGGCCCGAACGAGCAGGAAGGTCGCACCTACACTCTCCGCGAGCTGGCAGAATACGCTAACACCACCCCCGAACTGATTCGCGAGCTGATTGACTTTGGACTGCTCGAAGACGGGTCGGATGTGGAGTACACCGATTACGATGTGCTGATTGCCCGCGTTAGTGCAGAACTGACCCAGCACGGCATTCAGCCTCGTCACCTGCGCGCATTCAAGTCAGCGGCAGACCGCGAAATTTCCCTCGTGGAAATTGCGGTGGCTCCGCTGGCATCACGCCGCGACGCAGCCTCTCAGGCTCAGGCGCAGGAACGAGCCGACAAGATCCGCAAGTTGTGCTTGCAGCTGCACGCAACTCTGGTCGAATCGGCGATGCCTACCTACGAGTAGGCGCACGAAGACGCAGACTACCGGACAGTCTGCTGCTCGTAAACCCTCAGCGGTTCTACCACACCCCAAACGGGGATTTCCCTCGGGAAACACCACTGACCACGGTGATTCCCTCTATAGTCCCTACCCCTTACCAACGGGTAGCGGCCTCTAGACTTGGACGAAGCCGACGCTGGCACGCTCGGAATTTCTACCCCTTCGTCCAACACGAAGAGCTTTCTCACCAGGGGGCTCCCGGCCTGCCAAGGCTGTTCACTCAACTCAGCTGTAAATGCGTACGGACTGCTCCGTACGCATTTACTTTTTAAACTCCCCTGTGGGATGGATACCCAGAAAAAGCGAGGAGAATAGCGGGGGAGGAGCACCCCCACAGGGCGTTAAAGAGGTACGAATGAATCTGAAAAGATCATTCGCTTCGGTGGGTTCAATTTTAAGTAGAGCCCTCTATCAGTTAAAATAGATTGAACAACCGCGCCTATCGCGTATCGGTCGCACTATCGAATCGTGTTCTACGAACCGAATAGTCGAGCCAATGTGTAGTATTGAAAACCGCGCCGGAACCCAGTAGAGGAGCCACGCGAATCATAGACGCAGATTCTAGACCTCAACCCTAGAATCTCACCCCGAGAATCGGGTCTACACCGGAACGACATCGACCGCATTGATGGGGCGCGGTGAAGCACTTAAAAGGGTTTAACGAAAAGGAGGGACCGTGCTAGAGCAGCAGGTAGCCGAAAATGCAGGCGAGGTCGCAACCACGCACGCACCCCAGGGCTTTGATCAGCCCCTGGATGGCTTCGACACCCTCTTCCCTGTAGCGCCGCCTCCGCGCGGTGAACAGGGCGTGCTCTTCACCGCCCCTGTCTCTGTCGTCGAGGAAAACCTCGGCTACCGCGGCGCCGTCGCCTGCAAGGCAGCCGGCATCACCTACCGCCAGCTCGACTACTGGGCACGCACCGATTTGGTCGTACCCACCGTGCGAGGCGCATCCGGCTCCGGCACCCAGCGCCTCTACAGCTTCCGCGACGTGCTCGTGCTCAAGATTGTGAAGCGATTGCTCGACACCGGCGTGTCCCTGCAACAGATTCGCACCTCCATCGAGCATCTGCGTACCCGCGGCATTGACGACCTCGCGAACATTACCCTGATGAGTGACGGCACCACCGTCTATGAATGCACCTCCCCGAGCGAGGTCATTGACCTGGTTCAGGCAGGTCAGGGTGTCTTCGGTATCGCGATTGGCCGCGTCTGGCGCGAAATCGAAATGAACCTCAACGGTCAGCCCGGCGAAGAAATGCACGAAAACTTCGAAGGCGACGAACTTGCCGCCCGCCGTGCCCGCCGCGCACAGGCATAAAACACAAAACGTGAATCAGCCCGCGCTCACTACCTATCGGGTAGCGAGCGCGGGCAGAACCTTTAAGCCTGAGAGAATATTCATTGCTCACTTGAGAAAAAACTCAAGATACACCCCTGTCAGACCCGGAAGAAAAGCGAAGATTCGCTAAAATAAAGGGGCATTACACCTCACTCATAAAAGGGACCTGCATGCCCCGCATCGTCAGTATCAGCAGCCTCAAAGGTGGCGTCGGCAAAACGTCCATCACTTTGGGGCTCGCGTCCGCAGCTTTACACAGCGGACTCTCCACACTCGTTATTGACCTCGACCCCCACGGCGACGCCAGCACCGGTCTGGCGGTGGATGAAACCATCCCCGACGTTGCCTCCCTGATTGCCAGCTCCAATGAGCGTGCCTTCGCGGAGGAAGCCGGTAGCTCCTCTTGGAACTCGCTCGTCGGCAAACCCACCCTGCTGACCAATAACCCCGTGACCACCGGTAGCGTGAAGGTGGCGCGCGGTTCGGCTCGTTCCACCCTCGTGGACCGGCAGGAAGCCGCGCCGTTCATCCGCCGCTTCAAGCGCATGGTGGAGGCGGCTGCGGACGCCTACGACGTCATCCTGATTGACTGCCCGCCGTTCCTCGGAACCCTGTCTTCGATGGGCTGGGCGGTTAGCGAGCGCATCCTTTCGGTCGCAGAGCCTTCCCTTTTCTCCGTGGCGGGCACCGAACGAACCCTGCGCGCCATCGTGCGCTTTCAGCAGGAAAGCGGCATCAGCATTGACGGTGCGGGAGTAGTTATCAACAAGATGCGCCCCAATGACAGCGAACACCGCTACCGACGCGACGAAATGCGTTCCCTCTTCGGCGAGCTCGTGGCAGATCCTGTGCTCGCTGAAAGCCCCGTGCTGCAACGCGCCCAGGGTGCGGCGTACCCGATTCATTTTTGGCCCGACGAAGAATCGGTTGATCCCGCCATTGACTTCACCCGTCTGCTGGCTGGGCTCATGGCAGACCTCTAAGCGCAGACATCTAATCGTCACTAATCCGCGGGCTCACATAGTTTCAACGCTTGAGGTTTCAACGCTTGAGTGCGTCTTCTCAAAGAACCGCTGTGTTCTCAGCGCTGTGTTCTTTGGGAGGGCGCACTTTCGCATATCCGTCACCATCGATACGAGATAGCGGGAATAGCGTGCCGCCCATACACGTTATAGTGGCAGTAACAGGAATAACCCCGTCATCGAGGGGTACGCTGGGAACGAGCCCAGCCTCAACATCATCAACGAGAGGACCACATGAGCATCGAGAACGTAGAACGCATTGACGGCGTAGCACAGTACGACCTCATCGTCATCGGCTCCGGATCCGGCAACACCCTCATCGGCCCCGAATGGGACGACAAGAAGGTCGCCCTCATCGACGGCGGTATCTTCGGCGGCACCTGCCTGAACGTTGGCTGCATCCCCACCAAAATGTACGTCTACCCGGCGACCATCGCGCAGAAGACCCGCGAGGTCAAGCACCTGGGCGTCGACGCACACGTAGACGCCGTGCACTGGGCGCAGATTCGTGACCGTATCTTTGCCTCCCGCATTGACCAGATTGTTGAAGGCGGCCGCAACTGGCGTGCCGGTCTGCCCAACGTCGATTTCTACGACCAGTACGCGCGTTTCGTCGGCTCCCACACCGTCGAACTGACCGACGGCACCCGCCTGCAGGGCCGCCAGATTGTCGTTGCGGCAGGTTCGCGCGCCGTGCTGCCTCCCGTGCCCGGTATCGACTCTTCCAAGGTCTACACCAACGACAACGTCATGCGCATGGACGAGCTGCCCGCCCGTATGGTCGTCATCGGCGGCGGCGTGATTGCGGCAGAATTCTCCCACGTTTTCTCCGCATTCGGCACCGAAGTAACCCAGCTGAACCGCTCTTCCCGCCTGCTGCGCGGCGTGGACGAAGAGGTGGTGGCACGCTTCGAAGAAGCCGCAAGCAAGCAGTGGAACATTGTCAAGAATGCGTCTCTCTCCGAAATCCGTGAGAACGCCGACGGCAGTGTGACCGTCGTAGCTAAGCACACTACCGAGAACGGTGAAGAACTGCTCGAAATCCCGGCAGACGCTGTGCTCGTAGCAACCGGTCGCCGCCCCAACACCGACACCCTCAACGCGAAGAACTACTTCGACGTGCAGGACGGCGGCCAGCTCAGCGTCGATAAGTACCAGCGCGTACTCTACAACGGCGCGCCCGTACCCGGCGTCTACGCCCTCGGCGACGTGTCCAGCCGCTACCAGCTCAAGCACGTGGCAAACCACGAAGCACGCGTTGTGCAGCACAACCTCAGCCACCCCGAGGACCTGCGTGCCAGCGACCACCGCTACGTACCGGCTGCGGTCTTCAGCAACCCGCAGATCGCCGTGGTCGGCATGACCGAAGAGCAGGCGCGCCAGGCGGCTGAACGTGAAGGCTTTGAGATCACCGTCAAGGCGCAGAACTTTGGCGACACCGCCTACGGCTGGGCAATGGAAGACAAGATCGGCCTGTGCAAGCTCATTGCCCGCAAGGACAACGGCGAGCTGCTCGGCGCACACCTGGTCGGTGAAGAATCCTCCGTGCTCATTCAGCCGCTACTGCAGGCAATGAGCTTCGGCATGGACGCGCGCACCCTCGCACGCGGCCAGTACTGGATCCACCCGGCACTGACCGAAGTCGTTGAGAACGCATTACTCGGTCTGGAATTCGACGAGCCCGCAAACTAAGAACCCGCCATCTAACGACGGCTAGATAACGTCCGAAAATCGAGGTTTCTAGCGAACAAACAGAGAGGAGGGGATCGTACCTAAGCGGTACGACCCCCTCCTCTCGTTATTGGTGGCCAGAGCCGGTTATGCCTTGTCGCTGTCAGACTTCTGCGGGTTCTGCTCTGCAACAGTCTTCTTCTCAGTCTGCGCGGGCTTCTCAGCGGGAGCATTAGCGGAAGACTTCTCAGCCTTTTTTACCTCTTCAGCCTCCTCTTCCTGAGGCTTCTGCATCATCTCGGCGGTCTGTTCACGCAGCTCCTCAAACTTCTCAGCCGCCTGCTCACGCAGCTCGGCAAGACGCTCCGCCTGGTGATCCGCGTACTCGTGCAGACGTTCGGCAGCCTGCTCACGCAGTTCAGCGAACTTCTCAGACTGCTCCGCCGCGTACTCCTGCAGGCGAGCCAAAGAATCCGACGTGCTATCGGAAACCTTGCCGTACATCTCATCCACGTAGGAGGAGAAGTCCTGCAGAATCTTCGCGCGGCGCAACTTCTGCGAAGGAGTCAGATAGCCGTCCGCCTCGGTCAGATCGCGGTTCATAATGCGGAACTCGCGAATACCCTCAGCGCGGGAAACCAACTGGTTCGCCTCGTCCACGAGCTTCTGAACTGCAGCACGAACCGCCGGGTGAACAGCAGCCTCCGGGATGGAGAGCGAACGCGGCAGACCCAAGTGCTCCAACTGCTCGGGCAGGGTATCCGGATCCAGGGTCACCAGAGCCGCAACGAACGGCTTCTCATCGCCTACCAGCATCGCCTGAGAAACCAGGGGAGAGGTACGAAGATGAGTCTCCGCAATACCCGGAATCACGTTCTTACCGCCGGCGGTGACAATGATTTCCTTCTTGCGGCCCACAATCTTCAGGTAGCCGCGCTCATCGAAATGAGCCAGGTCACCGGTACGGAACCAGCCGTCCTCAGTGAACGCCTGAGCGTCCTCTTCGGGGTTCTTGTAGTAGCTGCTAATCACGCCCACGCCACGAACCAGAAGCTCGCCGTCCTCAGCAATATAGCCTTCGGAACCGGGGATGAGCGGGCCAATCATGCCAATCTGGTACGGGTTGATGCGGCCAGCCGCAATCGGGGCGCAGGTCTCGGTCAGGCCGTAACCCTCAACCACCTGCACACCCACCGCGTGGAAGAAGTGCGCCAGGCGCTCGCCGAGGGGACCGCCGCCGGAGACCGCGTAGCGCAGCTCGCCGCCCAGAGCCGCACGCAGCTTCGAGTAGACCAGCTTGTCGTAGAGAGCGTACTGCGCCGCCAGCTTCAGCGGGACACGGCCCTCAACCTTCGCCTGTGACCAGCGCACCGCAATATCGGTGGAACGCTCAAAGAGCGACTTATTGAACTTGCCGCCCTTAGCCGCCTTCGCCATGGCGCCCTCGTACACCTTCTCAAAGACGCGGGGCACCACCAGCAGCATGGTCGGCTTGAAGCTATCCAAGTCAGCAGCCAGGTTCTTAATATTGGGGGAGTGACCGATGACCAGACCGGCATCCAGTGCCAGCACCTGAATCAGACGCGCCAGAACGTGCGCCAGCGGCAAGAAAAGAATGGAGGAGTTGCGGGAGTTCGCAATCTCGGGTTCGACCATTTTGGTGTTGACACTCAGGTTTAGGAAGTGGCCGTGAGTCAGCGCGCAACCCTTGGGGCGGCCGGTCGTGCCGGAGGTATACACAATGGTCGCGATGTCATCACAGCCGGCAGCGGAACGTACCTGCTCCAGCTGCTCATCGCTCACCTCGGACGCGCGAGCGCTGAGGGTATCAAGGTCGCCGTTCTCAATGACCCAGCGGTGCTTGAGCTGGCACGGTTCAGAAGTGGAAGCGGCGTATTCTTCAGCCTCAGCCACACGATTCAGGAGCTTCTCATCCTCGACGAAGATGGCGACAGCCTCAGAATGGGACAGCGCCCATGCAGCCTGGGCGGCAGCGTTCGTCTCATATACCGGCACGGAGACAGCACCGGCATACCAGATGGCGAAGTCAATGACGGTCCACTCGAAGCGGGTGCGGCTCATAATGCCCACACGGTCACCCGGGCGGATACCCGCAGCAATCATGCCCTTAGCCAGGTCGGTCACCATCTGGTGGAACTGCTGGGCTCGAACCGGCTGCCAGTTACCCGGCGACATCTGACGGCGGTACAGCACCGGGTTGGAGCTATCGGCTCGGTGGCGCTCAACAATGCTTGTCAGGTTCAGCGAGGGGTCGACAAGAACCTCAGCGGGAGTGGAGAAGACTTTCATAATGCGCCTTTCAAATCAGGGCGTAAGCTCGGGCGGTCCGGTGCCGCGGGCTGTCCTCGATTTCTCGAGGTGCCGTGATGGCTTTCTGAGTGTTCTGTCCACCGCGGCGGGTGATGCATTCGCCGGTGTGCAGCGGGCGGAACTGTCAGAATTTAGTGGTTTAGTGATGCGACAAAAGCTTGAACAGTAGAGAGAAGATACTCGGCGTCGTAGTCGAGCGTTGCCACATGGTAGCTGCGGGTCAGCCACCTAAATTCTACAGGAACTGAACAATGTTCGAGAAAATATTTATGGGAGCTATCCGACACAGTATGATCGCCCAGTGAACGCAAATACAGAACCGGCGACTTCAACTGCGGGATCAGAGCACGAGTCTCAGCACCCAAAAGATGTAGCTGATGCACTGCTGCCGTTGGAACGATAGAATACGCGCCCTCGCTCACACCCGGAACCGCAATATCAGACCCGATCGCCTTGAGCACCGGCAGAACCTTCGACACCTTACCGGCGTGACGCATCATCGGGTTCACATCCACCATGTAGGGGTTGATGAGTACCGTACCCGCCACCGGCAGGCGCGCCGACAGATGGGTCGCCACCGTGCCGCCCATCGACATACCAACGACCACCACACGCAGACCCTGATCGGCTAGGCGACGGTACCCCTGCTCGGCAGAAGCTAGCCACTGCTCATAGGTGCTATCGCGCAAATCTTTCCAATGAGTACCGTGACCGGTCAGCAACGGCATCTCCACCGCATACCCGAGCTCCATAAAATGCTGAGCCAACGGGCGCATGCTATGCGGTGAACCCGTAAAACCGTGCACCAGCAAAATACCCACAGAATGCTGCGCCGGGTCAGGACTAAAAGAAACGGGGGAGTGATCGAACGCTTCCTGGTCGCCCTCGAGGCGACGCGCCAGGGAGTCCTTAACATTTTGGGTTGCTAGAAGCCGGCGCTCGCGAGCCTTGCGGTGCATCCGCTTGAGCGGCTCCAACGAGTTATCAAAAATGCTCATGGTCCTCCTTAGCCAACCTGCGCGAATATGAACGCAGGTGCAGGCTCTATAGCGTACCCCGACCGGCTACCGCGGGCACAGCGCCGATGCTGGTATATCGCCTCCAGCGCACCCAATACACCGGTGCGCAGAAAAATCGTTCTCTTTTCTTTAATTATCGCGCGTTCTCTCGCGCCTCTCCAGACACGCTAGAATTGAGCCGGGAACATTCAGAGAGGAGACCCCATGCCTAACGCCGCCCTCTATTCAACGCTCAAGGTTCTTGGCTCACCCCTGCTGCAGGGACTGTACCACCACGACGTGGTTGGCCTGGAAAACCTGCCCGAGGGGCCCTACATCGTCGCCAGCAACCACCTGGCATTTTGCGACTCCATTTTTATTCCTCTCGCCATGCCGCGCACCGTGAACTTCCTCGCCAAGAGCGACTACTTCACCACCCCCGGCGTGAAGGGCCGCGCCATGGCGGCGTTCTTCCGCGGCGTTGGCCAGCTTCCCATGGACCGCTCCGGCGGCCAGAAGAGCCAGGAATCCCTTAACGCCGGCGCGCAGGTCCTCAAGGACGGCGGCATCATCGGCATCTACCCCGAAGGCACCCGTAGCCCCGACGGACGCGGCTACCGCCCCAAGGTCGGTGTCGCCCGCCTCGCAGTTGAAGCAGGCGTGCCCGTAGTGCCCGTCGGACAGATTGGTACCGACCTGATTCAGCCCTCCGGCTCGAACCGTATCCGTCTGCGCCATGACGGCAAGCCCATCCAGGTGCGTACCATTATCGGTAAGCCCCTCACCTTCGAGGAATACACCGACGGCTCAGACCTGAGCCACCGCGTTCAGCGTGAAATCGCCGACCGTATCGGCTCCGAGATTCGCGCCCTGAGCGGTCAGGTATACGTGGACGTGTACGCCGACCGCGTCAAGAAGCTCATGGCTGATAAGAACATGAGCGCTGACGAAGCTGTCGCGCACCTGCAGCACTAGACCTGCAGTACTAGACATTGAGACAGTACCCCAAACGGGTGCGCACATACGCCAGAGGGCGGGATGCGGTACATGCCCCATCCCGCCCTTTCCTATGCCGTTCTGCAACGGCACTTTTCAACCCGCTGCTCATCAACCCGCCTATCGCCGACACCTGGGGCGCTATCTAAACATGTGAGATGTACCTGACTGCAGGGTTAGGTGTTGAAGCAAGCAAGAGTACAATTAGTCTATTCATCCCTGAGAACCACGTGCACGTACGCCGAACACGGCGCACCGGGCACCCGAAACGGGGCTGAACCAGAAAACGCACAAGACCATCCCGATGGAGTGAAGATGAGCAATCAAAACCTCAGCACCTCGCAGGCCCCCGACCACGGCCTGGACACCTGGCGCGAGCTGCACATTGACCAGCAGCCCACCTGGAGCGAGCACGAAGATTTTGAGAGCACCATCGCCGAGCTGAACTCGGTACCGCCGCTCGTCTTCGCCGGTGAGGTCGACGCCATGCGCCAGGCACTCGGTGAGGTTGCTGAAGGCCGCGCATTCCTCCTGCAGGGCGGCGACTGTGCAGAAACCTTCGCGGGTGCAACCGCCGACAAAATCTCCGGCCGCGTCAAGACCATCCTGCAGATGTCTGCAGTGCTCACCTACGGCGCCTCCATGCCCGTGGTGAAGATGGGCCGCATGGCGGGTCAGTTCTCCAAGCCGCGCTCCGCAGACATGGAAACCCGCGGCGACGTCACCCTGCCCTCCTTCCGCGGCGAGACCGTCAACGGTTTCGACTTCACCCCCGAAGCCCGCGTACACGACCCCAAGCGCATGCTGCAGGGCTACCACACCAGTGCCTCCACCCTGAACCTGATCCGTGCCTTCACCAAGGGCGGCTTCGCAGACCTGCGCGCCGTGCACCAGTGGAACCGCGGCTTCACCTCCAACCCCGCGCATGAGCGCTACGAGAAGACCGCCAACGAAATCGGCCGCGCCCTCAAGTTCATGGAAGCATGCGGCGTGAACTTTGAAGCCCTCAAGACCACCGACATGTACGTCGGCCACGAAGCACTGGTAATGGACTACGAGCGTGCCCTGACCCGCATCGACTCGCGTACCCACCTGCCCTACGACACCTCCGCACACTTCCTGTGGATTGGTGAGCGCACCCGCGGCATCGACGATGCACACGTAGACTTCCTCTCCAAGGTCCGCAACCCCATCGGCGTGAAGCTGGGCCCGACCACCACTACTGAGGATGCACTCGCACTGATCGACAAGCTCGACCCGAACCGCGAGCCCGGCCGCCTGACCTTCATCACCCGCATGGGTGCGAAGAACATCCGCGAGAAGCTGCCCGCAATCGTTGAGGGCGTGCAGGCTGAAGGTGCGAAGGTCGTCTGGGTCACCGACCCGATGCACGGCAACACCATTTCCGTGCCCTCCGGCTACAAGACCCGCCGCTTCGACGACGTGCTCGACGAGGTTCGCGGCTTCTTCGAGGTGCACGAGGCCCTGGGTTCGTTCCCCGGCGGTATCCACGTGGAAATGACCGGCGACGACGTGACCGAGTGCCTGGGCGGCTCCGACGCCATCGACGAGGCAGCACTGGCTGACCGCTACGAGTCCCTGTGTGACCCGCGTCTGAACCACTCGCAGTCCCTGGAAATCGCGTTCCTGGTCTCCGAGTACCTCAAGAACCGCGCATAAAACGCTCACACTTTTCGCCGCGATAGTTGGCGGGAAGCAAGAGACACGACAATGCCCGGGTCTTCACCTGACAAGGATGAAGACCCGGGCAATTGCGTTTAACCTGCGCACCACACAGACGAGGACAGAGTGCACAGACGAGGACGGAGTGCTCGAGGGGGGGGAGCACTACTAGAAGGTCAGGAACGCCTCAATATTGCGCCACCACTGCGACTGCACCAGTGAGGTCGCAAGCCACCAACCGGTAAAGCTCGAACCCATGCCCAGCAGAATCAGCGCCAGAGCCCAACCGCCCACCGCCATACCCGAGGGCGGGGTCCTAAACTGCTTGGCGGGCAGACGAGGATCCTTCTGCGAAGACTGCTCGGATTCCTGAGAAGAAGCGGCCTCCTCTGCCGGTGAAGCCTCCGACGCGCTCGCCGCTCCCTTAGACTTCGAACGACGCGTACCGGAAGGACTCAACGAACGCTCCGCATGGATTGGGGCGTACTCGCCATGAGCTGAGATGAACTCCTGCTCCGTCTGCGGGCCAATACCAACGGACTGAGTCAGCGGGCCCTTCGCCGTGGCGGTACGACGGCTCATGAATGAGCCCAGACCACGCTTGCCGGATTTGCCCTTTGAGCCTTCCTGATTCTGATCAGCGTCAGAATCGTCATTATCGGAGGCGGAACTCACCAGAGGCGGAATGCCCTGGCGGTTGAGCACGGAGTCCTCAGCATCCACGTCGGCAAGGTGCACGCCCTGACCCGCTGCCGAGGCATCGTACACGAGGCTGTCGGGGGAGTACACATCGTAGGCGAGCAGATCGCGGGCATCGCTAAAAGCACTAATCGGGGTGTTACGCACCATCTGCGCGGCACCGCTACGCTCCGCAATATCGGCAACAGCCTCCCATAGAGGAAGCTCCGGCTCCGGGCACGAGGGGGCACGCCAAGCACGCTCAGACTCACCCAACGACTCAGAAATCTCCAGCAGAGCCGTGAACAGCTCGGTCGCATCCTCCGGGCGGGCGTGAGGTTGCTTGCGGGTACACCACGAAATCAGCCCCGCAATATCGCGGTCCGCACCCGGCGCGACATCGGTCAGCGCGGGCATCTCAATGTTGGCGTTGTGGTAGAGCACCTGCTGGTCATTCTCCAGACCCACAAAGGGCAGACGACCTGAAAGCATGCGGTACATCATCACGCCGAGTGCAAAAATATCAGCCTGAGCTCCGACCTTCACCTTCGGATCAAGAACCTCCGGCGCTACGTAGGCGGGGGTGCCCATGGGGGCGCCCGCATCCACCTGATCGTCACGGCGGGAGAGACCGAAGTCCGTGAGCTTCACCTGGCCGTTAGCGTCGAGAAGAATATTGCCCGGCTTAATATCGCCGTGCAGGTAGCGGTTTGCGTGAACCTCCGAGAGCGCCTCCACGACCGGAATGAGGATATCCAGAGCCTCACCCAGGGACAGCGCATTACGCACACGTAGCAGCTGGCTCAGCGTACAACCGTGCACGTACTCGAGCACGATATACATGACCATCTGACCCGAAAAATATTCGGTACCCGATGAAATCACGCCCACCGTATGCCCGCCGCCACCCACCTGGCGCATCGAGCGCTCCTCACGGTGGAACTTCTGACGGTTCGCTGCATCCTCAGCCAGAGCGGGGGAGAGAACCTTGAGCGCGACCGGGTTATTCGACCACAGGTCCAGCGCATAATACACCTCGCTCATGCCGCCGCGGCCAATAAGCGAACCCACCTGGTAGTGACCCTCAATAATGGCGCCACTGAGCCACTGCGAAGAACCAATAGCGGTATCCGGGGCAGCGGGACGAGTGGCGGGAGGAACAGAAGTATTTGCAGAAGAACGAGGGGTCACAGGAGAAATCCGGCGTGGGCTGGGAGTATTCATACGTCTCAACATTTTAGCCCGCCCACCTGGGCAGAAGCGATACCAGAGGGCGCCGGGCAGGTGAACACTCAGCGAATTCTTACAAAGTGCCGGTGGACCCGACTCCAACGCAAGAACAACGGGCAAAGTACAAGAACGAAAGAACCCGGGAGGGGCAGCGAACCTGCGGCGGGTCAAAAGTGGTAAATACGTGCCAGCTCTGGCACTCTTAAAAGGTGACTAACGAAAATATTGCTCAGACCTTCGCCCTCGTTGGCGATTGGGTAACTATCCCCGAAATTGCGCAGGCCCTCGACCTGAAGGTGACCCGCGTTCACAACCTGATTTCTGACGGTACGCTCATCGCTCTGCGCGACCCGGAAACCAACGTGCGCAAGGTACCCGCACTGTTCATGAACGGTTCGCGAGTACTCGAATCCCTCAAGGGCACCCTCGCTGTCCTGAAGGATTCCGGCTTCAGCGATGAAGAAGCTATCGTGTGGCTGTACACCAGCGACGAGTCCCTGCCCGGCCGTCCCATCGACGCACTGATTGACGGTCGTAAGACTGAAATCCGTCGCCGTGCACAGGCACTGGCTTGGTAATCTGGCTTGGTGATATCGGCTCGGCACGATAGCTCAATACGTTGAGGCGGCATACTCCGGTATGCCGCCTCAACGTGTTTAACGTTTATAACTGCGTTGAACTTCTACGCCTTACGACGCAGCGCGCGGCCCACAATATCGGTCAGCGCCGCATGCGCCAGCTCGTCCAGGTTCATCGCCTCCAGCGCCTCAAACACAGCCTGAGACTTCTGCTCAATCAGCTGCTCATGCTTGGCGAAAGCACCCGAAGAAACCATCAGCTCGCGGATGCGCTCCACCTGCTCATCGCTCAGCTCGGAATCACCCAAGCTATTGTGCAAAAGCGCCGCGTCCTTCTCATCGAGAGCAGCGGAGGTGAGCGCCACCAGCACGGTACGCTTACCCTCACGCAGGTCATCGCCGGCGGGCTTACCGGTCACCTCGGGCTGGCCGAAGACGCCCAGCTCGTCATCACGCAGCTGGAAGCCCTCGCCCAGCGGCAGGCCGAACGCGCGGTAACCGACAAGTACCGGGTGCTGCTCGCTCACGGCACCGGTGCCGTTCTCCAGCGCGGTAGCCTGCAGAGCCAGCGCACCACCAATCGTGAAGGGGTGCTCGCACGAGTACTTGGCGGACTTGAAACGAATCACGTTCAGGGCACGCTGCAGAGCCGCCTGAGCGTCCTCGGTTTCGAGAACCTCGGAGTAGACGTCCAGGTACTGACCCGCCAGAACCTCGGTGCGCATCCGGTCAAAAATAGTGCGCGCAGGGGCGCCATAGATTGCTCCCTCACCCAGGGACGCAAAAACCTCGGCAGACCACGCCAGGGTCAGATCGCCAGCAAGAATGCCGCCGGTCAGACCGTAGTTGAAAGCATCACCGCGCCAACTATTCTGCTCGTGCGCCGCCTCGAAACGCTTGTGCACGGAGGGAGCGCCGCGGCGGGTATCGGAGCGGTCGATAATATCGTCGTGAATCAGTGCGGAGGTCTGGAACAGCTCTACCGCCATGCCGGCCTTCACAATGGACCAGGATGCGCGGTTCTCGGTTACAGGTGCGCCGCCCGCACCACGCCAACCCCAGTAGCTCAGCAGGGCACGCAGGCGCTTGCCGCCGGTGGAGAGGGACTCAATAGCCTCAAGTAGAGGTAGAGTTTCGGCAGAAATGCCCTCGAGTAGCTCGCGCTGGCGGGCAAAAAACTCCGCCATGAGGGTGTCAAAAGCGTGCAGGTAGGCTCGCTGTTCTTCAGCAATGCGCTCAGCGAGGTGTACAGAATCCGCCTGGATATTCGGTGCCGCTACGGTGAGGCTCTCGGTCGCCTGGGGAGTGGGTGCTCCGGAAGGAGAAGGGGGAGTCATACTATCCTCGCTGATGGTCGCTGTGTACGGTCCTGATGCGGTGCGGTGTGCACTTCTTCTAGCTTAGTGGAGAAAAGCCCAAGAGAACGCATTTGCGAACACGTTTACGGTAAGTTGCCTCTATTTTTCGTAGAAATGTGCTATATTTTCGGTAGGTAGGCGTAGAAGCTATGAGAGGAGGCGACATGGGGCAGGCACGAACCAGCAAGAACAGCGGCTCAAGGAACGGCCGCGTCATTATGCACCTGGACATGGACGCCTTCTTCGTCAACGTCGAACTCCTCGAAAACCCTGCTCTGCGCGGCGAACCCATTATCGTGGCGCCCCTGGGCCCCCGCTCGGTCGTCTGCTCCGCCTCCTACGAGGCGCGCGCCCACGGAGTGCACTCCGGCATGCCGCTCAGTCGCGCCCGAAACCTCAGCCCCAACGCGACTGTCCTGCCGCTGCGCGGCGACTACCGGCACTACTCCCGCGCCGTCATGGCGATCCTGAACGACCTGAGCCCTTACGTTGAACAGGTCAGCGTGGATGAAGCCTTCGTGGACCTAACCGGCGCTTATCTGCACGGCCAAGACCCCGTCGCCCTGGCGCAGAGCGCTCGCGACCGCATCGCGCAGGAACTCTCCCTGCCCTCTTCCGCGGGGGTTGCGCCCAATAAACTACTCGCCAAAATGGCGTCCACCGGTAGCAAGCCGAACGGGCTGTGGGTTATTCCGCCCGAGCGCGTTCAAGAATTTCTTGACCCGAGAAAAGTCTCCGACTTGTGGGGAGTGGGTGCGAAAAGCACCGAGCAGCTCTCCCGATACGGTATTCACACCATTGCCCAGATGAGGTCCATGAGCCTGGACTGGCTCAAAGAACGCTTCGGCACTGCCCAGGGTGAGCATCTCTGGGCCATGGCGCGCGGCATTGACGAACGCCCCGTGGTGACCGAACGCGAAGAGAAAAGCATGGGTGGCGAGCACACCTTCGAGACGGATACGACCGATGCCCAGGAGGTGAGCGCCGCTATTCGGGAGCTGAGCCTCAAATTGGGAAAGCGCCTGCGCGCCGCCGGGAAACTTGCCGGAGGGCTCAGCCTCAAAATCCGCTACAGCACCTTCGAAACGCACACCCGCGCTATTGCCCTGAACGTGCCCGTAGACTCCGGCATGCAGATTGCCTCCCTGGCATTGGAAGCCCTGCGCGCAGATGAAATCTTGGTGGGGCAGGCGGCGCCCCGCGCCCTGCGACTCATCGGAGTGCGCGCCGAAAAGCTCGCCCGCGCAGAAGACGGAGTGCAACAAACCCTCTTCGACTCCATCGAGAGCGGGGCAAACTCACGCTCCGCACAAACTGGCTCTGCAAAAACTGCCTCCGCACAAACCGTCTCCGTACAATGGGGCGGCGGGGGAGCTGGTAATAGTCCGCAGAACGGTACTCGCACAGGGGCTGGTATTTACTCGGGGTCTGGTATTCACTTGGGATCTGGCGCGCGCCTCGTGAAAAGCGGCAGATGGTCCGAGGTGGAGCATGTCATGGACGCCATTCACCGCAAGTACAGCCGCGAAAGCCTCAAACCCGCCTCCGGGGTGGCTGGGCCGGAACAGAAAGCCGAGGAAAAGGCTGGACAAAAAGCCAAGTAAAAGACTGGGCAAAAGGCTGAGGAAGGGAACTATGCTGAGGAAAGCTCCGCCGAAAGGATGGCACCCTCCGCAGAAGACCTTAAGGCGCTTCTGCCTGAAAAGAATGCGCCAACCCCACCCGGCGCGGTACCATGGGAAGCATACGACGGGAAGAAGCGCTCACCGCGCCAGCTGATGCACTAGCTAACCCGGCTGATACCGACGTCATCTTGAGTAGCGACACCTCAAAGGAGAAAACGATGGCACTGTCCGAGCGTGAACAGAAGGTTCTGGACCAGCTTGAAGAACTCATGAGCAATGAGGATCCGCACTTTGCCTCCTCCATGTCTTCAACCGGCAATACTGCGCCGGTTTTTAGTGCTCGCCATTTGGCTCTCGGTATTCTCTTCGTTTTCATCGGCCTGGGCATCATTATTGGCGCGGTCGCATCTAACATGATTTGGCTGGGCGTATTCGGCTTCCTCTTCGCGGCCGGTGGCGTGTACTTCGCAACCACCAGCAAGAAGACCCCGGTGGATTCCTTCCTCGGAGGTAAGGCAGAAGGTGCAGCGCGTGTGCGTCAGCGTGAGCAGAAGGAGCGGTCCTCCTTCATGAACCGGCTGGAGAACCGCTGGGACGAGCGTAATAACGGCCAGCTCTAAAGCATTTAGGGTGCAGAAGCTTCGCGGCTTAGCTCATAGAGCTGACCCCCGATGCGAACATCTCAAAACTCAAGACTGATTAAGCGGAGGTAAGAATTCTCTTACCTCCGCTTTCTTGTGCCCATTTTCTGCACTCAGTTCCCGGTGCCGGGTGTTGTGCCCCGAACCGTGAACAGACCCGAACGGTGAACAGACCTGAGCCCCCTCGAAGCAGGCAATCTGAGGGTTGCACACTGAGCGGGAATACGCCCGAAGCTGTGTAGAAGCTGTGCGGCAGCGTTAAAAATGCAGGAGAGAGCATAAAAACACTAAAAGATGCTCTGCCGGGTGGGGTAGGTGGTGGAAAGTGGGGTAAAGTGGAGGGGAAAGCTGAAAGTCAGTCCTATCGCCGTGCCCTCAAACAGACGGCGGAGGCGCCGGCCCGGCACACCCCGCCACCGGCACCTACAGGATATGTGGAGCACCCCCGCTCCCGCAGACTTCAGCACATCGGCACACATCAGGGGCACACATCGGGGAGGTGAAGTGAATGTTCTTAGGTACCTACTCGCCACGAATGGACGCCAAAGGACGCATCATCCTTCCCGCCAAATTCCGTGAGGAACTCTCAGCAGGCCTCGTTCTGACCCGCGGTCAAGAACGATGCCTGTACGTTTTCCCCGCCGCAGAATTTGAACGCATCCACGAACGGATGCGCACCGCGCCCCTGCCCGGACGAGCCGCCCGAGACTTCCTGCGAGTCTTCCTCTCAGGAGCCTCAGACGAACTGCCTGATAAGCAGGGACGCATCACCATCCCGCCGATACTGCGCCAATACGCAGGACTGACCGACAACCTCGTCGTCATCGGATCCGGTACCCGCGCAGAAATCTGGGATGCAGCCGCCTGGGAGGAATACCTCGCCCGCACCGAAGCTGAATTTGCCTCCCTCGACGAGGACCCGTTCAGTCCGCTACTCTAACCGGCATCCCGCCGGTGCGATGGCTACCGCCCCGGCATTTCTAGCACCCACACCACTCTTCCGTAAGCCTTCCCAGCCTTCCCGCAGGACAAACTCTCACAGGAGCACCCATGAGCGTAGACCACGCCCCCGAAACCGGTATGACCGCATCCGGCTCTGCCGCCAAGGTCACCGGCGCATCCATTGAGAACCTCTCCCAGCGTGAAGCCAGCGAACGCCACGTGCCCGTGATGCTGGACCGCTGCATTAACCTGCTGGCACCCGGCATCGAACGCGCCGTTGAGGAGCGCGGCACCGCCTACGTTATTGACGGCACCCTCGGTATGGGTGGCCACTCCGAGGCGCTGCTTGAACGCTTCGAAAACCTTGTGCTGATCGGCATTGACCGCGACCTGCAGGCACACGCCATCGCCGGTGAGCGTCTGGCACGCTTCGGTGACCGCTTCGTACCCGTCCACGCCGTCTACGATGAGATTGACCGCGCCATGGAAGCTGCCGGCGTGCAGGGCATCGACGGCATCCTGATGGACCTGGGTGTCTCCTCCATGCAGCTGGACGAACGCACCCGCGGCTTCGCCTACTCCTACGACGCTCCCCTGGACATGCGCATGAACTCCGAAGACGAGCTCACCGCCCGCATCGTCGTCAACGAATACAGCGAAGACCAGCTGCGCCGCATTATCCGCAACTGGGGCGAAGAGAAGTTCGCATCGCGTATCGCCCGCGCCATCTGCACCGCCCGCGCCAACGCGCCCCTGGAAACCACCGGTGAGCTCGTACGCATTATCCAGAAGGCTGTGCCCGTCGCCGCGCAGCGCACCGGTGGACACCCCGCCAAGCGCACCTTCCAGGCGTTGCGTATCGAAGTGAACCACGAACTGGAAGCCCTCGAACGCGCCGTACCGGCAGCCCTGGAGGCGCTCAACCTCGGCGGCCGATTTGTCGCCATGAGCTACCACAGCCTCGAAGACAAAATCGTCAAGAGGACACTGACCGCGGAGGCAACCTCCAAGGCACCCAAGGGCTTCCCGGTAGAGCTTGAAGAGCACAAGCCCACCATCAAAATCATTACCCGCGGCGCCGAACCGCCTACCGACGAGGAAATTGAACAGAACTCTCGCGCCGCCAGCGCCAAGCTGCGCGCCGCCGAGAAGATCCGCATCCCCGCCAAGTAGAAGACAGAAAGCGAAGAAGAGTGAGCACCCAGCACGCATCCCAGCGCCCCACCCGCACCCAGGGCGCCCCGCGGAGTCGACGCGCCGGTTCCTCGCGCCCTGCCGCCGGCACCCCCGGCGCCGTTGGCTCTACCCGCGCATCCTCTACTGGCGGCTCTACCGGGGCGAGCCGCGCCTCCACCCGAGCACACTCCGGCCGCACCCGCACCGCGCGTCTGGAGCCGGTCACCGCCTCCCAGCCGGTGGTCCGCCCCGTCAGCACCGCCGCATCTCACGGTGGTAAGCGCACCTCAACGAACGCGAGCCGTGTTCCCTCGAGCGTCCGTGCGGCAGCACGCACCGAAGAAGCACGCGAAACGAAGCCCAAGCAGCGTAACCCGCTGTCCACTGTGCGCCGCCGAGCCCGTAAGCTCAGCCCGCCCACCATGCTCGCTGTTTTTGCGGCAATTCCGCTGACCCTGATTTTTATTCTGCTGCTTAACGTGCTGATTGTGACCCGACAGTACGACATGGTGGATTTGCGCGCGCAAGAACAGCGCCTCGTGCAGGAGAACCAGGCGCTGCAGCAGGAGATTGGTTTCAAGGAAGCCCCGCAGGATTTGGCGATACGCGCCAGTACCCTGGGCATGTTTGTGAGCTCTTCGCAGGCGACCCTGAACCTGCAGACTTCCACGATTGAGGGCACCCCCGCCCCGGCTGCAAGCCCCACCGGTATTGAAGGATCCAAGCAGGAGAACCTGATTTCGCCGCCGGCAGCGGGTTCGGAAGAAAGCTACGCCAAGGGCATTGTGGATGCTGACAAGTCTGTTCAGCAGCGACACAGCCAGGCGAGCGCTACGGCAAAGGCATCTGCAAGCGCCTCGGCAAGCCCCGCGCAGCAGGCTAACCCCGCTCAGCAGGCCAACCCCGCACCGGCGAATAGCGCCCCTGCTAGCCCGGCTGCTTCCGCCGCACCGAGCGCCGCTCAGCAGCCCGCAGCTAGCCCCGCGGCAAGCCAGGTTGCACGATAAACAATATTGACCACAGGATGCGTAGCATCACCGATAGACTAGACCAGCGAAAGGACCACCGCATGAGCTCCGACGCGCGTAAGAACGCGAACGAATCGGCATCCGGTCAGCCGGATCTGACCCGCCGTGGCTTCGTCGCAGGCGCCGCAGCCACCTGCGCTCTGGGCGTTATCGGTGCGAACCTGTTTATCCGCCAGGGCTTTGACCCCGGTGCAGTGGCGAATGCGTCCCGTCAGAAGCGTTTGCGCTCCCAGGTGCTGCCTGCTGTGCGCGGTCAGATTCTCGATATCAACGGCAACGTCATGGCGCGTACTGTGCAGCGTTATAACCTGACTGCTGACCAGAGCGCCGTGGCGACCTTCAAACGCTACAACGAGGATCGCACCCAGAAGGTTGAGGTCACCCCCAACCAGCTGGTGTACGAGATGGTCGATATTCTCAAGACCGTTGACCCGGGCATTACCGACGAGTTCATCAAGTCCAAGCTGGACGGCACCTCAAAGTACTCGGTGATCAAAGCAAATATCACCCCGGAAATTTTCAATAAGATTGATGCCCTGGGTGCGCCCTTCATCTACGGTGAGGCGTTCTCTCAGCGCCTGTACCCCAACGGTAGTGTGGGCGGTTCCGTGGTCGGTAAGTACAACATTGTTGAAGAGGCAGACGGCAACGGTACGGGCGGTACGGTGTCCCGTAACTACTCCGTGGGCATTGAGCGTGTCTTTGAGAAGGAGCTTGCCGGTACCCCCGGTGAGCGCACCTACGAGATTAGCGCTGATGGCGTGCGTATCCCCGTAGCGAAGGAAGAGCAGCGCCTGGCGGTGGACGGTAAGAATATTCGCCTAACCATTAACCGTGATGTGCAGTATTTTGCGCAGCAGGTGGTTCGTGCCCGCGCTGAGGAGCTGAAGGCTGAATGGTGCACCGCCATTGTTATGGATGTGCGTGACGGCTCCATTTTGGCTCTCGCTGATTCCTCTACGATGGACCCGGGCGCGGCAACCATTGAGGATGCGGCGGACATGACTCCGCGCGCTATTTCGCAGAGTGTGGAGCCCGGTTCGACCGAGAAGATGCTGACTTCTTCGGCGCTGATTGAGCAGGGCCTGACGACTCCGACTAGCGTGTACGATGTACCCGCGACCCTCACGATTGACGGCCAGACTTTCAAGGATGCGTTTGAGCACGGGGCGCAGCGGCGTACTTTCTCTGGCATTATTCATGACTCGATGAACACCGGTACGGTGCTGGTCGGTCAGAAGCTCAGCAAGGAAGAGCGCTACAACTGGTTGAAGAAGTATGGTGTTGGTGAGTTTACCGGCATTGAGTTGACCGGTGAGCAGCAGGGCATAATCGCCGATTGGCGTGATTGGGACGGCCGTCAGCAGTATACGGTGCTGTTCGGTCAGGGTGTTGCGCAGACTCCGCTGCAGACCGCCATGATTTTCCAGGCGCTGGGCAATAAGGGTGTTCGTCTGAAGCCGCGCATTGTGGACGCAATTATTGACGCGGACGGTACCGAACATAAGCGTGCCGTGGAGCCTGGCGAACGCATGGTGAGCGAGCAGACTGCCGCCTCCTGCCTGACTCTCATGGAGAATGTGGTGGAGCAGGGCCACGCCCGTCCGGCGAAGGTGACCGGCTACCGCGTGGGCGGTAAGACCGGTACTGCGGAAACCCCGAGTGAGAAGGGCGGCTATGACGGCAACACGACGTCCTTTGTTGGTGTGGCGCCGATTGAGAACCCGCAGTTCTTGGTGGCGGTGACCATGCAACGTCCTGAGGGTAGCGTGGGTACGAACGGTACGACGGCTGAGTTCTCCAAGATTATGGAGAAGACTCTGCACACCTATAATGTGCCGCGTTCTACCGGTGAACCGGAGTTGATTCCGCTTTTTGCTGAGGATAGCCCCAATAAGACGAGCTAAAGGTGAGCGGGGAAGAGGCGCCCGGTAGCTGATTCGTGATGGAGAAGCGCCGGTACTGAACACCTGTCGAAGCCTAAAGACCGTAGAATATTGAATGACCCTGTGTGCCTTGAGCGCATTGACCATACAGAGCTCACCGCTTCGGACAGCGGAGAGGAAAGAAGGACGATGGATACCGCATCTCACGCACCCGGCCAGAACCTGCTGGGCGGCGACGCTCAGACTCTGCGCCCGAATTCTGTGCGCCCTGTGAGTTTGGCGCACCTTCGCGAACATCTGCAGGGCTTGGGCGCTCAGGTGAGTGCCCAGCCGGCTATCGGCGTTCAGGGTTCTGAATCCGTTGATACCGTTGAGGTTACCGGTATTAGCATGGACTCCCGAGGTGTTCGCCCCCAGGACCTGTACGTGGCTCTGCCCGGTGCGAAGGTGCACGGTGCGCAGTTTGCTGAGGCCGCGTTGAAGCTGGGTGCTTCCGCTATTTTGACGGATGCTGCCGGTGCGCAACTGCTGGGTGAGGCGCCGGTGCCTGTCCTGGTGACTGAGAACCTGCGCGAGTACGTTGGTCCGTTGGCTGCGCTGATTTATGGTTCGGCTTCGTTCCCCGCCACCCACCGCTATGCGGTGACCGGTACGAACGGTAAGACCACCTCCACCTACATGCTGGAGTCGGTGTTCCGCACCGGCCTGGGTGTGAAAACCGGTCTGATTGGCACTATTCAGATTCTGATTGATGGTGTGTCGGTTCCTTCGAAGATGACCACCCCGGAGTCTCCTCACGTGCATTCTCTGCTGACGATTATGGGTCAGCATCAGGTGCGTTGCGCCGCAATGGAGGTGTCCTCGCACGCGATTGATTACCACCGTGTGGACGGCGTGAAGTATGCGGTTGCTGGCTTCACGAACCTGACCCAGGACCACCTGGATCTGCACGGCACCATGGAGCATTACTTTGAGTCGAAGGCGCAGCTGTTCACCCCCGAGCGCGCCGAGCTGGCCGTAATTACCGCGGACGATAGCTGGGGCGAGAAGATGCACGCCTCCGCCGCCGAGCGGATGGGCGCCGAGCACGTGCACCGCCTGGTGACTGCTCGCGGTGCCGGTCTGGCTGAGGTGCCCGCAGAGTTTGGTGCCCGCGACTGGGCTGTGGTGAAGGTTCAGCGTGAGGGCCTGGGCCACCGCTTCCACGTGGCTAATGGCGCCGGTGAGAGCGTTGAATGCTACACCGGTCTGCCCGCTGACTTTAACGTTTCGAATGCTGCGCTGGCGGCTCTCATGGCGTACCTGGATACTGACTCCGCTGAGCGTGAGCGCCTGCTGCCCGAGCTGGCGTCCGGTTCGGCTCTGACTCCGGTGGTGCCGGGTCGTATGCAGCTGATTTCTTTGGCTCCGCACGCGATTGTGGACTTTGCCCACAACCCTGATGGCCTGACCCGCGCCCTGGAGGCGATGGACCGCCCCGGCGACGGCAAGGTCATGATTGTTTTCGGCGCGACCGGTGAGCGCGACCAGCTCAAGCGCCCGATTATGGGTGCGATTGCGGCACAGTACGCAGATATTGTGGTTGTGACTGATGACGACCCGCACGGTGAGGCGCCCGAACCGATTCGTGCTGCCGTTGAGGAGGGCGCGCAGAAGGCTGAGAACCGCCGCGCCACCCAGATCCTGAATATTTCTCCGCGTGCCGCCGCTATTGATGCGGCAATTGCCCTGGCGGGCGAGCACGACGCCATCCTGATTGCTGGCCGCGGCCACGAAACCGAACAGGATGTTGACGGCGTGGATATCGCCCTGGACGACCGCGTTGAAACCGCCCGTGCCCTGCGTGCGCACGGTTTCGAGATTCTGCCTGACTACCAGCGCATGCTCGATGAAAGTGACTCTAAGACCGCTGAAGGTATGGTGAAGAATGATTAAGCTCAGCGCCGCCCAGATTATTGAGGCAACCGGCGGCACCGCTATCGGCCTGGAGGGCCGTGAGGAGCAGGTGTTCGCAGACTTCGCCACCACCGACTCCCGCGAGGTGCAGACCGGCACCCTGTTCGTGGCGAAGCCCGGTGCGGTCACTGACGGTCACAGGTTCATCCCCATGGCGTTTGAGCGGGGCGCGACCCTGGCTCTGGTCGAGCGTGAAGTACTCGATGAGCAGGGCGTGCCCTACCCGAGCATCCAGGTGCCCGATGTGGTGCTAGCGATGGGCGATTTGGCGCGCTATTCCATTGAGCAGATGCGCGCTCAGGGTGAGCTGACCGTTATCGGTATTACCGGTTCTGCAGGTAAGACCACCACCAAGGACCTTCTTGCCGCCATTTTCACCCCGGAGGGCCCGACCGTTGCCCCGGTCGGCTCCTACAACAGTGAAGTGGGCGTGCCCCTGACCGTTTTCCGTGCGGATGAGTCCACCCGCTACCTGGTCATTGAGATGGGTGCGGACCGTGTGGGCAATATCGAGTACCTGGCGAATATTGCGCACCCCGATCACGGTGCAATCCTGAAGGTTGGTACCGCGCACGCTGGCGAGTTCGGCGGCGTGGACAATATTGAGCGCACCAAGGGCGAGCTGGCTGAGGGTGTTCAGCCGACCGGTTCCCTGGCGCTGAACGCTGACGATGAGCGCGTACTGCGTATGGCGTCGCGTTCGGTTGCACCCATTACGTACTTCGGCGTGGGCGAGAAGACCGACGCGAACGGTCAGCCCTACGAACGCTACGTGGCGGCGCTGAACCTGCGCACCACCGACGCCGGCTGCCCCGAGTTCACTCTGCGCCTGCCCGACGGCAGCGAGTACGAGATTTCCTCGCAGCTGATCGGTGAGCACCACGTGCACAACCTGCTGGCTGCGGCGACGATCGCCTACAACAGCGGTATTTCGGGTGAGAAGATTGCTCGCGCGCTCAACAAGGCGGCGGCAGCTTCGAAGTGGCGTATGGCTCGCACCGACCGTGCCGACGGCGTGACCGTCATTAACGACGCGTACAACGCGAACCCTGAGTCGATGGCGGCGGCACTGCGCACCCTGGCGCAGCTGGGCCGCACCGTTGACCCAGCGACCGGTCAGCCGCACCGCACCTGGGCTGTTCTGGGCGCCATGCTGGAGCTCGGTGACGCCTCCCTGGAGGAGCACGACCGCATCGGCCGCCTCGTGGTGCGCATGAACATTTCCAAGCTGATTGCTGTGGGCGACGAGACGAAGCCCACCTACAATGCGGCTCACCTGGAAGGCTCCTGGGGTAATGAGGCGACCTGGGTGAAGACCCCGGAAGAGGCAGAGCAGATTCTGCGCGCCGAGGTTCGCCCCGGTGACATTGTGCTTTTCAAGTCCTCGAACGGCGCGAAGCTGGGCATTCTGGGTGACCAGGTTGCTTTCGCCGAGTACACCTTCGGTGCTGAGGAAGAGCAGGCACCGACCTGGCTTTCTGCCGGTGACTTTGTTGAAACCACCGATTTGAGCGACCACCTTGCCGCTCACCTGGACGGCACCGCTAACGGCGACCGTACTTCGACCGAACAGACCACGAACGAAGGGTAGCGCTTTATGATTACCGTGCTGATTGCTGGAATCTTCGGATTCCTCATCTCCCTCACCGCGCTGCCGGTGTTCATCAAGAAGATGTCGGCCCTCAACCTTGGCCAGCTCATCCGTGAGGAAGGCCCGGCAGCCCACCAGCACAAGGCGGGCACCCCCACCATGGCGGGTCTGATCTTCATCCCCGCGGCGATTCTCGCCTACTTCTTGACCCTGGCGGTGAGCGCACTGCTCTTCGGAACCGCGCCGGTACCGACCGCTACCGCGTGGCTGACCATCGCCTTCACCCTGGGCATGCTCGGTGTGGGCGCGGCGGACGACATCATGAAGTTCCGCAATAAGGGCAACGAGGGCCTGACCGAGAAGCAGAAGACCATTGGTCTTCTGGGCGTGACCCTGCCCTTTGCGTACCTGGCGTTCCAGTTCCCGAATGAGTCGGGTGCTCGTCCGGCGTCGACCGCCATCTCTTTCGTACGTGACCTGCCCATTGACCTGTTCGCGGCGGGCGCGGTCTTCGGTTCCATCCTGCTGGTTGGTTGGATTACCCTCATCTCCCTGTCCGGTACGAACGCGGTGAACTTCACCGATGGTCTGGACGGCCTGGCTGGCGGCATCATGATGACCATCTTCTCCGGCTACCTGACCATCAGCATCTGGCAGTACGTACACGCCTGCTCCGCTGGCGCTGGCACCGCCTGCTACGATGTGCGCGACCCCGGTTCACTGGCGCTGATTGCCGCATCCCTGGTGGGTTCGCTGGCTGGCTTCCTCTGGTGGAACGTGTCGAAGGCACAGATCTTCATGGGCGACTCCGGTTCCCTGGCGCTCGGTGGCGCAATGGTTGCTTTCGCGCTGTTCACCCGCACCGAGCTGCTTCTGCTGGTCATCGCTCTGATTCCCGTGCTGGAAGTGTTCTCTGTGATTGTGCAGAAGTTCGTGTTCAAGACCAGCCGTAAGCGTTCGGTCGCAGCGGGGGAGAAGCCCCTGCACGCGCACCGTTACTTCCGTATGACCCCCTTCCACCACCACATGGAGAAGGTCGGCGTCAACGGCAAATACTCAATTGATAAGCGAGGCATTGCCCCCGGTACCGTCAGCAGCGGCGAAGTGAACTCCGTGTTCCGCCTCTGGGTTGTTAACGCCCTCTGCGTGCTCGTTGCCCTGGCGCTGTTCTTCGGTGACTGGTTCTCGCAGACTTCTGGAGTGATTCACTAATGTCAACTAATGAACAGCCGGATACAGCTCGCATTGAAGCGAACGCCGCCGCTATTGCGGTGAACCCGGTGTATGAGAACGAGCGCCTCGCGGAGCTGACTCACTGGGGTGCGCCCTGGGCTAACCTGCGCGTGGTCGTGGTGGGCATGGGTACCAGCGGCGACGCTGTGACCGATGTGCTCGCCCAGCTGGGTGCGAAGATCGTTGTCATCGACGGGGCTGATACCCCGGAGAAGCGTGAACGCATCGACCTGTACGCTAACGCCTACGGCAACGTTGAGGGTCTGTTCGGTCCCGAGCACATGCGCGCACTGCCCCCGGTGGACGGTCAGGAACCCGAGCTTGTGGTGACCTCCCCGGGCGTGCGTCCCGACCACCCGGTCATGCTGGACGCGTATGAGCGTCGCATCCAGATTTGGGGCGATGTGGAGCTGGCGTGGCGCCTGAATGAGCGCAACGACCGCCCGACTCCCAAGTGGCTGTGCCTGACCGGTACGAACGGTAAGACCACCACCGTGGGCATGGTCGATTCCATCCTGAAGGCTGCCGGCAAGAAGGCTATTCAGGTAGGCAACGTGGGCATGCCCATCGTGTACGCCATTGCCGACGATGAGCCCTATGAGTTCTTCGCGGTGGAGCTGTCCAGCTTCCAGCTGCACTGGACCTACTCGATGTCCCCGTACGCTTCGGTGGTTCTGAACATCGCTGAGGATCACGTGGACTGGCACGGCTCGTTCGACGCCTACAAGGCCGATAAGGCACGCGTGTACGAGCACACTCAGGTTGCTTGCATCTTCAACACCGACCATGTAGACACCCTGCGCATGGTCGAGAACGCGGACGTCATTGAGGGCGCTCGCGCGATTGGTTTCAGCTCCACTGAGATGCCCGCCGTGTCGATGCTCGGCCTGGCTGAGGACATCATGGTGGATCGAGCCTTCCTGAAGAACCGCTACAACGAGGCGTACGAGCTGGCTGTTCTAGAGGATTTGGCACCGGCACCCGGTAAGATGCCCGCAAAGCACACCGTGGAGAACGCTCTGGCGGCTGCGGCGCTGTGCCGTGCGGCTGATATTGACCCGAAGGCTGTGGGCGCTGGCCTGCGTTCCTTCAAGACCGGTGCGCACCGCAACCAGCTGGTGGGTTATGCGAACGACATCATGTGGGTGAACGATTCGAAGGCTACGAATCCTCACGCCGCGAATGCGTCGATGAGCGGTTACCCCTCGCTGGTGTGGATTGCCGGTGGTCTGTCGAAGGGCGTTGAGTACGATGAGCTGATTGCTGCTCACGCTCAGCGCCTGAAGGCTGTACTGATTATCGGTACTGATACTGCGGCGTTGAAGTCGGCGTTGGCTAACCACGCTCCGCAGGTTCCGACCTACAATATGACCGCCGCTGTGGCTGATTCTTCGGACGGCATTGCCGTGATGAACGCGGCCGTTGCGAAGGCTGCTGAGCTGGCGCATCCGGGCGATACCGTGCTGATGGCTCCCGCGTCTGCGTCGATGGACCAGTTCAAGAATTATGCGGTGCGCGGTGATGCGTTTGCGAACGCTGTTGCCGCCCAGCTGGCAGACTCTTAGGACATTGCCTGTAGAGGGTGTCTTGGGTGACCGGGGTGCTTTCTGCGGGTTCTTCTCGGGGGTGGGATGGTAACGGTGTCCCACCCCTGAACCTTTTTCGTGTATTCGCCACGACGGATCCGTGGCAGTTGAGGCCTATAGGAGGGCATGTGAGTACCAGCGCATCTTCGGAGCGTTCGGCTTCTTCGGCGCGTTCGACCGCGAGTGGTCGTTGGGCGTCTTTGCGAGCCGGTTTGGAGGATTTCTCTGCGCCGTTCCGTACTCGTGCCGATAGGCTGTACCGTCGTGGTTTGAAGGCTGACCTGTGGGATGTGCCGGTGATGCTGCTGGTCACGACCCTGGGTCTGGCTATTTTTGGCTGCATTATGGTGCTGTCGGCGTCGAGCGTCACCATGATTTCTCAGGGACAGTCGCCGTTCTCGCAGGTTTCGTCTCAGGTCATGTTCTTGGTTCTTGGCGTGATTGCGATGGCGGGTATTACGCGTATCCCTGTTGGGTATTACCACAAGAAGTCTGTGGTGTACGCGATGCTGATTGTCGCGTTGGTCATGCAGCTTGCTGTGGTGGTCGTTGGCGTTGAGGTGAACGGTAACCGTAACTGGTTGAAGATCCCCGGCATCGGACAGATCCAGCCGTCGGAGTTTTCGAAGCTTGCGATTATTATGTGGCTGGCGTGGGTGTATAGCCGCCACGGCGATATTTCTCGTAGTATTTGGCGCACGCTGTTCCCCTCGATTTATGGTGTGGGTGCCCTGGTGCTGCTGATTATGCTCGGTGGTGACATGGGTACCGCCATGGTGTATGGCTTCATCTTTGTGGGCATGATGTGGCTGGCGGGTGCTTCTCGCAGCTCGCTGCTGAAGATTGGCGGCGCGTTTGCGGTGTTGGCGCTCGTGGGTGTGCTCAGTAGCGCGAACCGTGTGGCTCGTATTTTCGGTATTTGGGGTTCGTGCACGAACGCTAACTGTGACCAGGCAAATTCTGGTGAGGTGGCGCTGACGACCGGTGGCTTCTTGGGTGTTGGTCTGGGCCAGTCGCGCCAGAAGTATAACTACCTGGCTGAGGCGCATAACGACTATATTTTCGCCATTATTGGTGAGGAGCTGGGTCTGCTGGGTACGCTGGCGGTTCTGCTGCTGTATGTGGGCCTGGTGTACTGCGCGGTTCGTATTATGCTGCGTACTACTGATCCGCTGGTGCGTTTGGCTACGGGCGGCATCATGATTTGGCTGACTTCTCAGGCGATTATCAATATGGGCATGGTGTCCCGTATCCTGCCGGTGATTGGTGTGCCTTTGCCGTTTGTCTCCTATGGTGGTTCGTCGCTGTTGTCCTCGTTGTTTGCGGCGGGTTTGTTGTTGGCGTTTGCGCGGCAGACTCCGTTGCGTGGCGCGACGAAACCGTCGAATATTGAGACCCAGAGCGCGCGTGAGGTTCGTCGTGAGAATGCTGAATGGCAGCGTCGTACGCCGTTGCAGGATGTGCTGAATCAGGAAGAGGCAGCTCGTGCGGCTGCCGGTGGTCACCTGTTGAAGGAACATAATCCTTTGAAGGTTGTTTTCGGCCCGGAGAGCACGTTGCGCCGATGGTTGGGTTTTGCGCCGGATCAGCAGCGCGAGTTGTCTCGTGTGGCTCGTGAGCAGGAGCGCCAGGCCCGGGAGCAGGCTCGTCGTGAGGAGGAACAGGCTCGCCAGGAGGCGGCGCAGGCTCGAGAAGAGGCGCGTCTGGCTCGTGAGGAAGCTGCCCGTGTGAAGGCGGAGCAGAAGGCTGAAGCTCAGAAGCAGAAGGCCTCGCAGAAGCCTGCACCGCAGAAGCCTGCACCGCAGAAGGTAGCTCCGCAGAAGGCTCCTGCTCAGCCTCGTACCGGTCAGCAGACTCGCCCCGCTCAGAAGGCTACCGCTGCGAAGCCCGCAGGTCAGAAGCCCGCGGCTCCGAAGCAAGCTGTACAGCAGCGCGCCGTGCAGCCGCGTACTGCTCAGCAGCCTGCTACTCAGAAGCGAGTGCAGCAGCCTCGTGGCGCTCAGCCCCGTAGCGCACAGCACCGTCCGTCGGGTTCGCTACCTGCGGGTCTGCAGCCGTTGCATCCTGAGGACCGTCAGCGTCGTGCCCAGCGACAGGGTAATCCTCGACAGGGCGCTCAACGTCAGGCAGCGCCGCGACAGGGCACTCAGGCAAAGGGTACTCAGGCCAAGGGTGCTCCGAAGAACAGCGCTCAGCAGGCGCAGCGTCCGGCTCAGGGCGCGGCTCGGAACTCGGCTCAGCGCGGCACCCGTAAGCAGGGCTAAACCCCGCGGAACCCGCTCCGCGAAGCCTGCATATCGGGGGCTGGCAATCGGGGAAGTGAGCTGCGGTTCGCACCTCTACCCGTGATGAATATGTGCTGAATATAAGATAAAGCCCTCGCTATTGAGTTGTAGCTCAATGGCGGGGGCGCTCTTTTGAACAGGTGCGATAGCGTAAAATGATGCTGTACCGATGTGTTGGGAGAAAGACCTATGACGAAGAAGGCGCCCTCTATAGTCTTCGCCGGTGGTGGCACCGCCGGTCATATTAATCCGATGCTCGCGATTGCGCGTGCGGTTCGTGATCTTGAGCCGAATGCTAAGATTCTGATGCTGGGCACCGCCGACAAGATGGAAGCCGAGCTGGTTCCGGCAGCTGGTTTCGATATTGAGTTCATTCCTCGTGCGGCGTTCCCTCGTAGCATTAACCGTGCCGCTTTGGCTTTCCCCGCTAAGTTCTTTGGTGGCCTGTCGAAGACCCGCCGCATCCTCAAGGATGTAGATGCGGATGTGGTCGTTGGCGTGGGCGGCTACGTGTGCCCGCCTGCGTATTTGTCGGCGTTGAGCGCTAAGATTCCCGTGGTGATTCATGAGGCGAACGCGAAGCCCGGTTTGGCGAACCGCCTGGGTGGCACGTTTGCGAAGTTCACCGGTGTTGCGTTCCCTAATACTCCGTTCCCGCGCGCGACCCTGGTGGGCATGCCGATGAAGGATGAGATTGCCTACCTGAACCGTGAGGCGCACCGTTCGAAGGCTCGCCGTAACCTGGGCCTGGACCCGCAGAAGCCGACCGTGATTGTGACCGGTGGTTCGCTGGGCGCGCAGAGCCTGAACAATGCGGTGGCGGCGTGCCGTGACCACTTTGCTGAGTGGGACTTCCAGATTCTGCATATTACCGGTAAGGGTAAGGCTGTTCTGGATGAGAATGGTGAGCCGTTGAGCGCGCCGAATTACCGTCAGATTGAGTTCAGCAACGGCATGCAGGATGTGTATGCTGCCGCTGATCTTCTGCTGGTGCGTTCGGGCGCGGCGACCGTCAGTGAGGTTGCTGCGGTGGGTGTTCCCGCGATTTTTGTGCCGCTTCCCATTGGTAATGGTGAGCAGGCTCTGAATGCTCGTTCTCTGGTGGAGGCGTCTGCGGCTCTGCTGGTGAAGGATGCAGAGGTCACCGGTGAGTGGTTTGCCCGTGAGATTCCGGCTCTTATGGCGAACCCGGAGGAGCTGGAGCGTATGGGCGCTGCGGCGTATGAACTTGGTATCCGTGACGCGGCGCGCGTTATGGCTGAAGCAGTATTGAAGGCAGCTGAGAAGTAATGACTGAATTGATGAATCTTGAGATGGTGTTGCCGGCACCGCTGAACCCGCCGTTCCCTGAGCGTGCGAAGATGAGCGAGTTGGGCCGTGTGCACTTCATCGGTATTGGTGGCGCGGGTATGAGCGCTATTGCCGCTCTGATGCTGCAGGCTGGTGTGACGGTGAGCGGTTCTGACCGTGCCGAGTCGGCTACTGTTGAGTCGTTGCGTGCTGCGGGTGCTCGTGTGGGTGTTCCTCAGCAGGCTGAGAACATTGTGGATGTTGATACCGTGGTGATTTCTACTGCGATTCGTGAGGATAACCCGGAGCTTGTTGCCGCTCGCGCGCAGGGTCTGCGTGTGCTGCATCGTTCTGAGGCGCTTGCCGCTGTGATGGGTGAGTCTCAGGTGGTTGCTGTTGCCGGTACTCACGGTAAGAGCACGACCAGCTCCATGATTTCTGTGATGTTTGATCAGCTGGGTGCGCAGCCGTCGTTCGCAGTGGGTACTGTGATTGCTGGTCGCGGCACGAACGCTCACCTGGGTGCTCAGGGCCCGGAGTCGATTTTTGTGGCTGAGGCTGATGAGTCGGACGGCTCGTTTGTGCGTTACCGCCCGGCTATTGCTGTGGTGACGAATGTTGAGCCGGACCACCTGGATTTCTATGAGACGGATGAGCGTGTCTTTGAGGCGTTCAACCGTTTTGTGGGTTCGCTGGCACCTAACGGTGTTGTGGTGACCTGTGCTGATGATGCGGGCGCGGCTGATTTGGCGGCTCGTTCTCGTGCGGCGGGTGTGCCCGTGGTGACTTACGGCGAGTCTGAGGATTCTGACCTGCGCATTAGTGAGATTACCAGCGCTGGTTCTTCCTCGTCGTCGCACCTGTCGTGGTCTTTTGAGTGCCGCGGTGTGCGTTATGAGGGTGAGCAGGATCTTGCGCTGAAGGTGCCCGGTATTCATAACCAGTTGAACGCTTCGGCTGCTTTTGCGTCGGCGTTGATTTCTGGTTACGAGGCTGCTGATATTGCTCGTGCACTGGCTGAGTTTGTGGGCGCTGACCGCCGCTTCACCCTGCGTGGTGAGGTTGCGGGCGTGAAGGTCTTTGATGATTACGCGCACCACCCGACCGAGGTGTTCCGCGCCCTGGAGACCGGCCGTACCGTGGCTGATGGCCACAACCTGTACGTGATTTTCCAGCCGCACCTGTTCTCTCGTACTCGCGAGTTCGCGAAGGAGTTCGCTGAGGCCCTGTCGATGGCTGACCGTGCTCATGTACTGGATATTTACCCGGCTCGTGAGCTGCCGATTGAGGGTGTGACCAGTGAGCTGATTACCGGTGCTGGTTTCTCTGAGGTTCGTTACGCTACCGCTGAGGACGCTATTGAGGATATTGTGACCTGTGCTCAGGCTGGCGATATTGTGATGACCGTTGGCGCTGGCGATGTGACCGCTTTGGGTGCGCGTCTGCTGGAGTCCCTGGAAATCCGTCACGGTGGCGAGTCGAAGAAGTCGGAGGCTTAGGCTGTGCCGATGAGTTCTGGTCTCTCTTCGGAGGGGCATTCCTCCTCGCGCGCGCCGAAGGCTCCGCGTTCGCGTGCTCGTTTGCGCGCCCAGCAGGTAGCTGAGAATGCGCAGGTTGAGGCTAAGAAATCTGAGTCTGTGCAGGCTGAATCTGCGCAGTCTCAGCTGACTCAGCCGCAGGCCACCCAGCCTCAGGTTGTGAAGAGCGCAGAAGCTACTGGGACTGCAAAGCCCTCGGAAGCTATGAAGTCTGTGGACGCCGTGAAGCCTGTCGAGGTTGCATCCTCGGAGGCTTCTGCTCAGCCTTCTGGTGCGCAGTCTGCCGCTACTCAGTTTTCCGCTACTCAGTCTTCGAGCTCCGTGCGACACATGCCGCGTAAGCCGGTGGTGCATAAGTCGCCCAGTCAGAACGGTGCTGATTCTTCGGCGTCCAAGAGCGCTGCGGCGGTTCATTCTTCAGCACAGTCTTTGAAGGATTCGGTGCGTTCTGCGCTGATGACCGGTCGTACTGTGTCTGAGGTTGAGCACGCGCCTGAGCTGTTTGATGTTGAGGCGTTTGAGGATTCTTCGTCGAAGATTTCATCCGCCAAGGGTGCCTCTGCTCAGCCTGCATCCTCGCAGTCGGTGAAGAGCGCAGAAAAGGAAGTAGCCGATCAGAAGGCTACGCAGAAGAGTTCTGTTCAGAAGTCTTCTGCCGGTTCTGTTGAATCTTGCGAAGAGTCTGCCGCTCAGAAGGCTGAGGAACGCGCCGATAAGGCGGGGGAGAGGGCTGTTGAAGAGCCCCGCCCCGCGAGCCGTTTTGGTCGTTGGCGTGCAGAGCGTGAGCAGCAGCGTGCAGCGGAGATTGAGAAGGAGCGCGAGCGTGCGAGCCGTCAGGCTCACCGTGAGCGTCTGCGTCAGGATCCGGGCCTGGACGGCCTGCGTGCTGAGGAGCGCCCCCGTAAGGAGCGTGCACCTCTGACTCGTGCCCGTAAGCTGCTGTACACCGCTTCGGCGCTGGCTATTATTGCGGTGCTGTATGTGGTGCTGGTCTTCTTCTCGCCCCTGTTGGCGACTCAGAAGATTACGGTGCGCGGCGCGTCCCTGCTGGAAACCACCCAGGTGGAGCAGAAGCTTGAGCCTCTGCGCGGCGTTCCGCTCACTCGCATCGATGAGAAGAAGGTGCGTGAGCTGATCGGGCAGGATAACGTGATTCGTAGCGTGCAGGTGGAGAGCCGTCCGCCGCATGAGCTGGTGGTGACTCTGAAGGAGCGTACCGCGGTTGCGGTTGTGAAGCAGGGCGATACGTACCATACTGTTGATAGTGATGGTGTTAGCCTTCTGGAGTCGGCGACTCAGCCCGATACGTCGGTGCCGCTGGTTCGTTTCAGCGGTGATGACCCGAAGACTTCGGCTGAGTTCCGCACCATTTCTACCGCGCTTTCGGCGATGCCCTCTGAACTTCTAGCTCAGGTTAAGGAAGCCGGCGCTACGTCAACCTCAAGTATCACTCTAACCTTGAGGGATAATACTACGGTGCAGTGGGGAACCGCTGAAGAGAGCGAGTTGAAGGCTAAGGTCCTGCTCTCCCTGCGCCAGGCTATTGCTAAGCGTGCTCAGGAGGAGAAATCTTCCGAGGCACAGACGCAGAAGGTGACCGTCTATGACGTGTCCGCCCCGCGCGTACCGGTGACCCGTTAGGGGAACCATTCAGGCGCTTTATCCTCCCTTTTTGTGTAAAATCCGCAAAAAGAGGGGGTAATTGCGCTGTGTGACTAGGAACCGACAAAAACAGTTTGGTATCCTAGCAGATAAAGTCATTCTTTAGAGGAAACCTTCAGGCTTAGATTAAGCTGCGGGTCTTCCGAAGCTGGAACACGGAACAATCGAGGAATACATGGACGCTGGAACTCCCCAGAACTACTTGGCAGTCATCAAGGTCGTTGGTATCGGCGGCGGTGGCGTCAACGCAGTCAACCGCATGATTGAGGTTGGTCTGCGCGGCGTTGAGTTCATTGCTATCAACACTGACGCTCAGGCTCTGCTGATGTCCGATGCAGACGTTAAGCTGGACGTTGGTCGTGAGCTGACCCGCGGTCTTGGCGCGGGCGCAAACCCCGAGGTTGGCCGTCAGGCAGCCGAGGATCACGCGCAGGAAATTGAGGAAGTCCTCAAGGGCGCAGACATGGTCTTTGTGACCGCAGGTGAGGGTGGTGGCACCGGTACCGGTGGCGCACCCGTCGTGGCACGTATTGCCCGCTCCCTCGGCGCTCTGACCATTGGTGTGGTGACCCGCCCCTTCACCTTCGAGGGCCGTCGCCGCTCCAACCAGGCTGAGACCGGTATCGCTGCTCTGCGCGATGAGGTTGATACCCTGATCGTTATTCCGAACGACCGACTGCTGTCGATTTCGGATCGTAACGTCTCCATGCTGGACGCATTCAAGTCCGCTGACCAGGTTCTGCTCTCCGGTGTGCAGGGCATTACCGACCTGATCACCACCCCCGGCCTGATTAACCTTGACTTCGCTGACGTTAAGTCCGTCATGCAGGGTGCAGGCTCGGCTCTGATGGGTATCGGCTCGGCATCCGGTGAGGACCGCGCAGTGAAGGCAGCTGAGCTGGCTATCGCTTCGCCGCTGCTGGAAGCATCCATCGACGGTGCACACGGCGTTCTGCTGTCCATTCAGGGTGGCTCTGACCTGGGTCTGTTCGAGATCAACGAGGCTGCACGCCTGGTTCAGGAAGTTGCTCACCCCGACGCAAACATCATCTTCGGTGCGGTTATTGACGACGCACTGGGCGATGAGGCTCGCGTGACCGTGATTGCTGCTGGCTTCGACGCAGTGAACCCGGAGACCAACTCCAACGCTTCCACTGCTGCGGCTACTCAGGCTCAGCGCACCCAGGCATCCTTCGGCGGTTCCACCGCTCCGGCTGCTAACGGCTACGGCTACAACGCACCCGCTGCTGCTCCGGCTTCCACCGGCGCTGCTGGCTTCGACGTTGACCTTCCCCCGGTTGTGGAGGAAGCTCCGGCTCGCCGCGACACCCTGGACGTCCCTGACTTCCTGAAGTAGTCTGCCCGGCTGTGAACGCATAGGCGTTGCACAGCTGAGAGTCTTATGAAGCTATAGGGGAGCTGAGAAACACGCACATTGTGCTGTTCTCGGCTCCCCTTTGCTATACCCGCCGTTATACCCGCTGACATCTGATAAGGAATAGAAGATGAGCGATAATCCCAAACCTTCGCTACTTGCCTCTGCCGATACCCGCACTCTGGGCCCCTGGCGTGTGCGGGTGGGTTTCACTTCCCGCGCGGCGGGCAACCTGGGCCTGCACGTGGACGATGAGCTCGGCGGCGGTATGGACGCCTCCTTGGTGCGCACCCTCAACCACCGTGCCGCCCTGGAGGAGGCGCTGGGTACCGACCCGTTCTTCTACCTGAACCAGGTGCACGGCGTGCAGATTGCCTACCCGGAAGACTACGAAGTGGAATCCTACGCGCCCGGTGCACCCGAGGAGCGTACGGTTGAGCGTGCCCGCGCGGTGCTGGAGAACTCCCCGGTCGCCGATGCGGCGATTAGCAGTGAGGGCGTGCCCCTGGCGATTATGGTGGCGGACTGCATTCCCGTGGTGCTGGTGGGTGAGCGGGTCGCGAACTGGCAACCGATCCTGGCGGTGGCTCACGCGGGTCGCCGCGGACTGCTCGATGGCGTGCTCCGGCAGACCGTGCAACGGATGCGTCAGCTTGGCGCGGAGAAAATTACCGCCTGGCTGGGTCCGAGCATCTGCGGTAGCTGCTACGAGGTGCCCGAGGCGATGCGCGCCGAGTCCACCGAACTGATTCCGCAGGTGCACGCGGTGACCAGCCAGCAGACCCCCGGCCTGGATCTGCCCGCCGGTGCCCGCGCCGTGCTGGAGGAGGCGGGTGTGCAGGTGAGCATGGACTGTGCGCAGTGCACGTTTGAGGAGCCCGAGGTGTATTCGCATCGCGGGTTCACGAACCGCGGTGAGAAGCCGGGCCGCATCGCAGGTCTGGTGTGGATCGAGAAGGCGGCAGAGCCTGCCGCCTAGAGCTGCTAAAGATAGAGCCGCTAAAGAGATAGAGCCGCTGAAGGAGAGAAGATGTCTGAAATGAACGTAGAAGAGAACCTGCAGTACACTCCCGAACGTGCCGAGCAGCTGCTGAAGAACTACCGCCGCGTGCTTGAGCGTATCCGCACCGCGGAGCAGGACCACAGCGCCGTGCGTACCGAGGAGAGCGCCCCCGTGCAGCTGGTGACGGTCACGAAGTTCTTCCCCGCCTCCGACGCGGCGGCGCTGCTGGATGGGGGAGTGACCCTCTTCGGTGAGAACCGCGACCAGGAGGCGAGCGCGAAGGCTCGTGAGCTCGCCGCATACTGCGCGCAGCGTGAGGTGCAGCCCCCGCACTGGGCGTTTATTGGCCAGCTGCAGACGAACAAGGCGAAGTCTGTGGTCAAGTACGCCTCCAGCGTGCATTCGGTGGACCGCCCCTCCCTGGCGGACGCGTTGGCGAAGGCGTACGCGAACCAGCTCTCCCGCTTTGAGTCGGGGGAGGCGCCCGCACCCGCGGCGGCGGAGCATGGTGCGCTGACCTGCCTGGTGCAGGTGTCCCTGGCGGAGGTTGCGACGGCTGGCCACGCCGCTGAGGGCGCGCGCGGCGGTACGAGCGCCTCCGAGCTACTGGAGCTGGTGGAGCGCATCGAGAATCACGAGCATCTGCGCTGCGGCGGTGTGATGGCGGTGGCACCGCTGGGCATGAACCCGGATGCGGCGTTTGAGAAGCTCTACGGGCTGGCGTCGCTTGTGCGTGAGCAGGTGCCGCACGCGACCGAGATTTCTGCCGGCATGAGCGGGGATTTGGAAGCGGCGGTGCGTTGGGGCTCGACCTGTGTGCGCGTGGGTAGCGACATCATGGGTAAGCGCCCGGCGCTCTAGCCTCGCCCAAGCTACGCGCCGTGCGTTGCCCTTTCGAGTGCTGAGCTGCTTTCGGTGCGGACCGGCGGCATAATCATCGGTGCCCTTGACCGCCCGCGCGGGGTGGGCGCTGGTAATATATACATGCCGGTGCATGACGTACCGTCACGCACGCACCTTCTGATGAAGCACTACGGCAGAACCTGTACACCACCAACGTGAAAGAACAGCGAGAGAATCATGGCGAAACAAAGCCGTCTGGCGGGTTTCCTCGGCCTGGAACGATACCAGGGCGCTGAGACGACGCCGGAAGAATCCCCGCAGGCTGTGCAGGCTGATTCCCGCCGGGAGGCAAACGCCTCCGCAGGGCAGGCTGCTACAGCACAGAAGACCGACAGCGCCAACAGGCTCTCAGCACTGCCCGGCTCGGCACAGTACAGCGTTGCCGAGTCGCAGAGCGAAACCTACCACCTGCAGGACGAACCCGCCTATACTGAACAGGAAGAGTACCTGCAGGCTGATAGCTACGATGACGGTACAGAAACCAAGTATCTGGACGCAGAAGAATCTGCCGACGGACGAGCAACCGTAGATGCAGCGGCATACGCCACCGCTCATACACCTGAAACCACAGCTGATCTGGCGGAAACCGAGCAGACTTGGGACGACGTCAGCGCAGACAATTGGGAGGAAACCCCGGTGCCGAATACCGAATACACCGAGCAGTACGCCGAGACGTACTCCAACGACGGCTACTACGACCAGGGCTACGAGCCCGAAGAAACCAACGGATACACCTACGGTTACGAGGAAGAAGAGGACGAATTGCGTCGCATCACCACTATCCACCCCCGCTCCTACAATGACGCAAAGATCATTGGTGAGGCATTCCGCGAGAACATCCCCGTGATTATGAACGTGGAAGAAATGCCTGACGCAGACGCAAAGCGCCTGGTAGACTTCGCATCCGGTCTGGCATTCGCACTGGAAGGCCGCATTGAGCGCGTCACCGCTAAGGTGTTCCTGCTGACCCCCTCCAACCTGGAGGTTCTGGGTGTGGCTAATTCCGAGGTTCCCGCCGGCTTTGAGACCGACGGCGAATTCCCCTTCGACCAGGGCTAAGGACTGATAGATGGGTTATATTTTCGCCCTCATTACGATCGTTGTCTACGTTCTCTACATTGCGATGCTGCTGCGCATGCTCTTTGACTGGGTGCGCATGTTCGCTCCGGAGTGGCGACCCAAGGGCATTGTGTTGCTCTTCGCCAGCGGCGTGTACGCGGTGACTGACTGGCCGATGAACCAGCTGCGCCGCCTGATTCCGCCGGTTCGTGTGGGTAACGTTGCGTTGGACACCGGCTTCCTGATTCTGATTGTTCTGTTGTCTTTGCTGCTGAGCATCATGATGCGGATGACCGCGACCTTCTCGTAAGCGCGTACTCCGCTATGAGACGATAGCTGACGAGCACAAACGATAGACCCCCGCCTGCCTGACCCGTTCACGGGGTTGAGTGCAGAGCGGGGGTTTTCTGTGCCTGTTTTCTGTGACTGTGTTCTACCTGGGGCGTCAAAATGCCGTCTCGACAACCTTCTCAAAATGCACCGCAGGGCAGAAAATACAAGGGCGATAGCGGGGACTAGGGTGGATATTAGACGTGGTGAATCCCACCCTTGCGCCGAGCGAATATTTTACGGTTCAACCGACGTATAACCGGGCACAGAAACCAAAGAATAGTAGAATTGGTGCCAACGACTGCATCGCGGCATAGCCATGCCCTGAACCATCGGGACCCTAAAATATTGGGGCCACGCCCTATCTGGCTGGTGAATCCGCGGCACTCAACATCACCACCAAACCCCGTAGGGATACCCAGAGGAGAAGCCCATGGCAATCACCCCCGAAGACCTGATCACTAAGAGCTTCAAGATCGTCACCGAAGAGTCCGGTTACGACCGCAACGAGGTCGATGACTTCCTGGACGAGCTCGTTGTCGAACTGCGCGCACTCTACTCCGATCGTGACGCCCTGGAGCGTCAGGTTGAGCAGCTCTCTGCAAACGCACCCGATTCCCCCGCAGCGGCTGTAGCACCCGCACAGTCCTCGGCGGCATCGGCTGCACCTCAGGATGCGGCGGCACTGCTCGCCATGGCACAGAAGGTTCACGACGACTACGTGGCACAGGGCGAGAAGGCTAAGGCTGAACTGCTCGAAGAGGCAGAGAGGAAGGCAGACGCTATGGTGAGTGAAGCTCAGCAGCAGCGCGAAGAGGTTCTCTCTCGCCTCACCGACGAGAAGGAAGAGCTGGAGATTGCTGTTGAGGCTCTGCGTGGCTTCGAGAGCCGCTACCGCTCCAAGCTGCTGCAGCACCTGGACGCACAGGTTCAGGAGCTGAAGAACCTCAAGTCCATCGAGGCTTCCGCATAAATCAGCTAACGACGCTGCTAAGCTAACGACGCTTTGAGGCGTATGCCGCCCGGATTCTTTCTCTTCCACCGCTATTCACCGGGGAAGATCGAGAGAACCGGGCGGTATTCTCATGTCCGCCCTGCACGACCTCAGAACCCGGCGTGCGAAGCGGGGGAGAGCACCCGCCAAATCACCACCGAATACTCGATGCACTCCCCCGATTTGCTAAGCTAGAGGGGCACTATCGAACGCGAGCGCACTCCGCCTCCGTACCATGGGGCCTCCGTACCATGGGGCCGCCGCGCCGTAGGCGCAACAACCGGCACAGACCGTCGCAACCGGCACAGACTAGAGGAGAGCTATGACCAACACCCCCAAGACTGCTGAATCCTCAGTCGCACAGGCTAGCGATAACGCTGCCGAAAACACCACCGAAGAAGCTACTGGACGCCGCGTGCGCATCCTCTCGGCTCGCTCTGCGGGCATCCTCGCGCTCGTGCTTGCCACCGTCGTGTTCGCTATCGACCAGGGCACCAAATACCTGGTCGTCACCCAGATGCAGTTGGGGGAGCGCATCACCGTTATTGACGGGCTACTGTGGTGGTACTCGATTCGTAACTCCGGTGCCGCATTCAGCATGGGCGAGAACGTCACCTGGGTCTTCACCCTCGTCATGGTTGCCGCCGCAGCCGTGGTGCTGTACCTGCTGCGCCGCACCCGCGCCCTGTCCTGGACCCTCGCGCTGGGCGGTCTGCTCGGCGGTATCTGCGGCAACCTTTTTGACCGTCTCTTCCGCGAGCCCGGCTTCGGTTCCGGCCACGTGGTTGACTTTATTTCCGTACCGAACTTCGCGATTTTCAATATTGCAGACTCCGCAATCTGCGTGTGCATGGCGTTCATCGTGCTGCTGAACTTCAAGGGTCTGAACCTCAACGGCACCCGCGCGCAGGCGCCCGCTGACGAAACCTCGGCTGATGAGGCCCCGGCTGGCGACAAGAACGCTGTTGAGAAGAACACGGCAGCGAAGGGCGCCAAGTAGCACCCGCCTGCGCTACATCGCAGCAGGCACGCGCCTACAGACGTTCTCACACAGACAACCCTCCCACACAGACAACCTAAGCAAACACCACCCGAAGGAGAGCCGCATGAGCGAAACCACCAACGCCGCCGAAGATACGGCACGCATCCGCGCCGAATTCACCGTTGAAGGCGCGCTCGCCGGTATGCGCCTGGACGCCGCGCTCGCCGGTGCCCTCGACGCGCCGCGCACCCGCACCTCCGGGTGGATTCGTGATGGCCACGTGACCGTGACCAACAACGGCAAGGCCGTGAAAATCGGCAAGTCCTACAAGCTTTCCGCAGGGGACGAGGTCGTCGTGGATGCACCCGCACCGCGCGATTTGGCGGACATCCGCCCCGAGAAGGTGGACGGCTTCCGCATCGTGCACCTGGACGAGGACATCGTTGTGGTGGACAAGCCCGCAGGCGTGGCGGCACACCCCTCACCCGGCTGGCACGGCCCCACCGTCATCTCCGCGCTCATGGGCGAGGGCATCTCGGTTGCTACCTCCGGCGCGGCAGAACGCCAGGGCATTGTGCACCGCCTGGACGTGGGCACCAGCGGCCTGATGGTCGTAGCCCGTAGCGAACGCGCCTACACCGAACTCAAGCGAGCCTTCAAGGAACGCACCGTGGACAAGGTCTACCACACCCTCGTGCAGGGCCTGCCCGACCCTCTGCGCGGCACCATTGACGCACCCATCGGCCGCCACCCCGGCAACGAGTGGAAGTTCGCCGTGGTTGAAGACGGCCGCAACTCCATCACCCACTACGATGTGCTCGAAGCTTTCGGTCCCGCATCCCTGGTAGAGGTGCACCTGGAAACCGGACGCACCCACCAGATTCGTGTGCACTTCTCCGCGCTGCGCCACCCCTGCTGCGGCGACCTGACCTACGGCGCCGACCCGCGCTTTAGCGCCGAATTGGGTCTGACCCGACAGTGGCTGCACGCGCACCGCCTGGGCTTCGACCACCCCGGCACCGGCGAGCGCGTGACCTTCACCAGCGAGTACCCGCTCGACCTGTCCTACGCGCTGACCGCTCTGCGCGAGGGTAAGGTTCAGCTCGGCTAGACAGCTCGGCAACTATAGCCGCCCGCGGGCCGCCGCACACAGCTTCACATTCACCGCCCATCCTCCAACCCACACCTCCAGGAGATTCCCGTGGCAACCAAAGAATTTACGCACCTGCACGTGCACACCGAGTACTCCATGCTCGACGGTGCCGCGCGCCTGGGTGACCTGTTCACCCACGCTAAAGAACTCGGCATGAAGTCCATGGCGACCAGTGACCACGGCTTCCTCTTTGGTGCCTTCGACTTTTGGCGCCAGGCTAAAGCGCACGACATCAAGCCCATCATTGGTGTGGAGGCGTACCTGACCCCCGGCACGCACCGCACCGACCGTTCGCGTGTGCGCTGGGGCGATGGCTCCCGCGATGACGTCTCCGGTGGTGGCGCGTACACCCACATGACCATGTGGGCTGAAACCACCGAGGGCATGCACAACCTGTTCCGCGCCTCCTCGATTGCATCGCTGGAAGGTCAACTGTACAAGCCGCGTATGGACCGCGAGGTGCTGCAGACCTACTCGAAGGGCCTGATTGCCACCACCGGCTGCCCCTCCGGTGAGGTTCAGACGCGCCTGCGTCTGGGGCAGTTTGACGAGGCGGTCCAGGCGGCGAGCGAATTCCGCGATATTTTCGGCAAGGACAACTTCTACTGCGAGGTCATGGACCACGGCCTGGACATTGAACGCAACGTCCAGGAGGATCTGCACCGCCTCGCCAAGAAGCTGAACCTGCCCTTCGTCGCCACCAACGACCTGCACTACACCCGCCAGGAAGACCACACCGCCCACGCGGCGCTGCTGTGCGTGCAGTCCGGCTCGACCCTCACCGACCCCAAGCGCTTCAAGTTCGACGCGGATAACTTCTACCTGCGCTCTGCAGAAGAAATGTACGCCCTGTTCGGCGACATTCCCGGCGCGTGCGAGAACACCCTCGAAATCGCTGAACGCTGCAACGTGGAGTTCAACACCAAGGCGAACTACATGCCGAACTTCCCCGTGCCCGAGGGCGAAAACGAGGAATCCTGGTTCGTGAAGGAGGTCGAGAAGGGCCTGCACTACCGCTTCCCGCAGGGCGTTCCCGACGCTGTGCGCAAGCAGGCAGAGTACGAGGTGGGGGTTATTACCTCCATGGGCTTCCCCGGCTACTTCCTCGTGGTCGCCGACTTTATCAACTGGGCTAAGCGCAACGGTATTCGCGTGGGCCCCGGCCGTGGCTCCGGTGCAGGCTCCATGGTCGCGTACGCGATGCGTATTACCGACCTGAACCCGCTCGACCACGACCTGATCTTCGAGCGATTCCTCAACCCCGACCGCGTCTCCATGCCCGACTTCGATGTGGACTTCGACGATCGTCGCCGCGGCGAGGTCATCGACTACGTGACCGATAAGTATGGTGAAGAGAAGGTCGCGCAGATCGTCACCTTCGGCACCATTAAGGCGAAGCAGGCGCTCAAGGACGCCTCCCGCGTGATGGATCAGCCGTACTCGGTCGGCGAGCGCCTCACCAAGGCGATGCCGCCGGACGTCATGGGTAAGAACATCGCCCTGGCGAACGTGTACAACGAAGAGGATAAGCGTTACGCCGAGGCGGCAGATTTGCGCGCCCTCATTGAGGACCCGGTCGATAAGATTTACGGCCAGGTGTTCGAGACAGCGAAGGGCCTGGAGGGTCTGAAGCGTCAGTGGGGTGTGCACGCTGCGGGCGTGATTATGTCCAGCAAGAATCTGGTGGATGTGATTCCCGTGATGCGCCGCGAGGCTGACGGCCAGGTCATTACCCAGTTCGATTACCCCACCTGTGAGGGCCTGGGCCTGATCAAAATGGACTTCCTGGGTCTGCGTAACCTCACCATCATCTCCGATGCGGTGGAGAACATTAAGGTCAACCGAGGCATCGACCTGGACCTGGAATCCCTGTCTTTGGACGATCCGGAATCGTACCGTCTGCTGGCGCGCGGTGACACCCTCGGCGTGTTCCAGCTCGATGGCGGCCCGATGCGCTCGCTGCTCAAGCTCATGGAGCCCGAGGAGTTCGAGCACATTTCGGCAGTGTTGGCGCTGTACCGTCCGGGCCCGATGGGCGCGAACTCGCACACCAACTACGCTCTGCGTAAGAACGGTAAGCAGGAGATCGAGCCGATTCACCCCGAGCTGGAAGAACCGCTGAAGGATATTCTGGACACCACCTACGGCCTTATTGTGTATCAGGAGCAGGTTATGGCGATTGCTCAGAAGGTCGCGAACTACACTCTGGGTGAGGCAGACCTGCTGCGCCGTGCGATGGGTAAGAAGAAGAAGGCGGAGCTGGATAAGCAGTACGCTACTTTCCACGACGGCATGATTTCTAACGGCTACTCTGAGGGCGCTATTAAGGCGCTCTGGGATATTCTGCTGCCGTTCTCTGACTACGCGTTCAACAAGGCGCACACGGCTGCGTACGGTCTGGTGTCGTACTGGACGGCGTACCTGAAGGCACATTACCCGCAGGAGTACATGGCTGCGCTGCTGACCAGCGTGGGCGATAACAAGGACAAGCTCGCGCTGTACCTGAACGAGTGCCGCGCCATGGGCATTACCGTGCTCGCGCCGGACGTGAACGAGTCCACCCTGACCTTCGCCCCTGTCGGTGACGATATCCGCTTCGGTATGGGCGCGATCCGTAACGTGGGCGCGAACGTGGTCGAAGGCATGATTGCCGCCCGCGAGGAGAAGGGCCGCTACGAGTCCTTCAACGACTTCCTGAAGAAGGTGCCGCTGCAGGTGTGCAATAAGCGCACCATCGAGTCGCTCATCAAGGCGGGCGCTTTCGACGACCTGGGCCACACCCGCCGTTCGCTGTCCCTCATTCATGAGGCGGCAGTGGACGCAGCCGTAGCGGTCAAACGTAAGGAAGCGGCGGGTCAGTTCGACCTCTTCGGCTCCCTCGGCATGGATGACGCCCTGGGTGATGAGCTGACGGTGACCATCCCCGACGTGCCCGAGTGGGACCGCCGTGAGAAGCTGAACTTTGAGCGTGACATGCTGGGCCTGTACGTTTCGGACCACCCATTGCGTGGCCTGGAACGTGCGCTCTCGGATGCCGCAAGCCATTCGGTGCACGACATCATTGGTGAAGACTCGCACGTGCGCGACGGCGAAACCGTCACCGTTGCGGGCATGCTCACCGGCGTTTCGCGCCGTATTGCCAAGTCCAGCGGTAACCAGTACGCCTCCGTGGAGCTGGAAGACCCCTCGGGCGCAACCATTACGGTCATGTTCTTCTCCCGCGCCTACGAGACGATGGGCGCCGCCCTGGCGGACGACCTCATCTGCTCGATTCGTGGCCGCGTGCAGCGCCGCGACGACGGCAGCGTGAACATGAGCGCGCAGGAACTGCAGATCCTGGAAATCAGCGATGACGGCCGCGCCGCACCCATCACCATCGTGGTACCCGAGTACCTGGTGACCGAGGAGAACCTGAAGGAGCTGAAGGAGACCCTGCGCGACCACAAGGGCACCGCGGATGTGCGCATGCTCGTGCGTACCCGCGATAAGGAGCAGCTGGTGCTGCTGGATGCGAGCGTGCGCGTGGAACCGAACCCGAGCCTCTTCGGTGAAATCAAGACGATTTTCGGTCCGAGCTGCATTCGACGCTAACAACGCACGCTAACAATGCACCCCCATGAGGGGAATGGCAGGGTGGATTCTGCATAGCAGAGTCCACCCTGAGCGTATATTCACTCACAACATACGGTGTACCCGCTGTATATCACGGTAGAATAGGTATAAATATTCTTGAGCGCTGTATACGCGGGCGCCCCTAACGCCCAGCCAAGGAGAAACGAATGTACTGCCCCTATTGCAAGCACACCGACTCGCGCGTGGTGGATTCCCGCACCACCGATGACGGCGCCGCAATTCGCCGCCGCCGCCAGTGCACCTCCTGCGCTCGCCGCTTCACGACCGTTGAAACCACCACCATTTCGGTGATTAAGCGTTCGGGCGTGACCGAGCCCTTCGACCGTTCGAAGATTGCCGCCGGCGTGCGTAAGGCATGCCAGGGTCGCCCCGTGGGTGAGGACGATTTGGCGAAGCTCGCCCAGGAGGTTGAGGAGCTGATTCGTGCCCGCGGTCTGGCGGAGATTAACGCGCACGAGGTGGGTCTGACCATCCTGGAGCCGCTGTCGAAGCTGGACGCGGTCGCCTACCTGCGTTTTGCGAGCGTGTACCAGGCCTTTGAGAACCTTGAAGACTTTGAGGAGGCGATTGCGCGTCTGCGTGAGGACCGCATCGCCCAGTAACTAGCTAGCACAGTAACTGACTAGCACAGCCACTAGCTAACCCAGTAGCTAATGAGCTCAGCCGCCGCTACATGAGCGGCGGCATACAGAAGGGACCGCCTTCCGAATGATTCGGAAGGCGGTCCCTTCGTACGTATGTGAAGCGCTATCCGAGGCGGATAGCAGGAAGCAAGCCCTTACGCTTCGCCGCGGCGCTGACGCGGCCGCGGGTCAAGCAGGTTCAGGAAAACCTTACGCTTCGCCGCGGCGCTGACGCTCCGGCAGCATGCCGCCAGCCCACAGTGCCGCACCCACAATACCCGCGTTGTTACGCAGGGCAGCCATGACCATGGGGGTACGAATCTGATCCTCAAAGTAGGGCATGAACTTCTCCGGGTTCTTGGAGATGCCGCCGCCAATGATGAACAGGTCGGGGGAGAAGAGCATCTGTACGTGCTCGAAGTAGCGGTACAGGCGCTTGCCGTACTTCTTCCAGGACAGCTCGTGCACCTCGCGGGCACGAGCGGAAGCCTGAGACTCGGCGTTGTGGCCGTCAATCTCCAGGTGGCCCAGCTCGGTGTTCGGGATCAGCACGCCGTTGTTGATGAGGGCGGAGCCGATGCCGGTGCCCAGGGTGATGACAGCAATCAGGCCGTCACGGTTACGGCCCTGACCGTAGGTTGCCTCAGCCAGACCGGCTGCGTCAGCGTCGTTGAGACCGTAGACGGTACGGCCGCCCAGCGCCTCGCTCATGACCTGCTCCAGGTCGGTGTTAATCCAGGAATCGTCCACGTTAGCTGCGGAGAAGACCATGCCGTTCTTCACCACTGCGGGGAAGTCGATGCCGACAGCGGACTCGGGGTCCGGTGCCAGGTCGCGACCCTGCAGCTCGTCGACTACGCGGCGTACAACCTCAGCCACAGCGGCGGGGGTTGCGGGCTTGGGGGTGTCAATGCGGAAACGGTCCGAAACGAGGTTACCGGTGCGCAGGTCGACGATGCCGCCCTTAATGCCGGTGCCTCCAATGTCCACACCAATCTGCAGGTCCTTGGGGGTGGGTTCGGGCAGGTCGTTGATGAGGCCGGGCTCAGCGTAGTTAGCCATGATTTCCTTTCTTTCCTTCGCCTGAGCGGAGGAACATATCTGCGCTATCGAGTGATAATGAATAGATGGTCCGGCAGGTTAGCCGTAAAACTTAGATGCCTAAGACAACAACTTAGGGCAGGGTGAGGATGTCCGCGCCGTCAGCGGTCACCACGAGGGTGTGCTCGAACTGCGCGGTGCGCTTGCGGTCGCGGGTGACCACGGTCCAGTCGTCGTCCCACAGGTCCCATTCGATGGTGCCGAGGGTCAGCATGGGCTCGATGGTGAAAATCATGCCCTCACGAATCTCGGTGTCGTAGGCGGGTGCCGCATCGTAGTGGGGGATGATGAGGCCCGAGTGGAACTCACGACCCACACCGTGACCGGTGTAGTCGCGAACCACGCCGTAACCGAAACGTGCCGCATACTTCTCAATGACGCGACCAATCACGTTGATCTGGCGGCCCGGCTTCACAGCCTTAATCGCACGGTTCAGGGACTCTTCGGTGCGTTCAACCAGCAGGCGGGACTCTTCGTCCACGTTGCCGATGAGCAGGGTCTTGTTGGTGTCGCCGTGCATGCCGTCCAGGTATGCGGTGACGTCCAGGTTGAGGATGTCGCCGTCCTCCAGCACGGTGGAGTCCGGGATGCCGTGGCAGATGACCTCGTTTAGGGAGGTGCACACGGACTTGGGGTAGCCGCGGTAATCCACGGTGGAGGGGTACGCGCCGTGGTCGCAAATGTATTCGTGGACCAGCACGTCAATCTCGTCGGTGGTGGTGCCGGGCACGCAAATCTTGGATGCTTCAACGATGGCGCCTGCCGCGATCTTGCCGGCTGCGCGAACCCGCTCAACTTCCTCGGGGGTGTACATGTTCGAGTCGTTACCCTCGTTGGCGGTGGGCTTACCCACGTACTCGGGGCGAACAATGTGCGAGGGGACCGGGCGCATGGGGCTGACGCGTCCGGGGGTCAGACAACCGACGGGTGCACGACCGGGCTCTGCGGGAAGATTATGCGAAGTATTCGTTTTGGTTGAAGACATAGTTTCATCTTACCGGGCGGGGGCGGTTTGTGTCCCTAGCGCAGGCGCTAAAAAGCGGCGGATACACAAGCCGTACCTTTTTCCCAGATTGTGAATAAAATTCCATACACCCTAGCGGCAAAACCGCGCGGCGGGGAGCGGAGGAGAAGACAGGGGAAAAGGGGAGGAACACCGCGAGAAGCTTCGCCCGCCTCATTGCCACGAACCTGGGCGCGTGAGATGCTAGACATACTGACTCAATACCGTCGAAGGAGAACCCATGAGTGAGAAGAAAAGCCACCTGAGCGAAGCCATCGAATCGGCGGTCGAAAAGACCCTGAACTCCGCGACCGAAGCCACCAGCCCGCACCCCGAAGAGTACTGGTACAACCTCAAAACCGGTCAGGTTGAACGCGGCCAGCAGAGCGCCGTCACCTCCCTGTGGGGCCCCTTCAAAACCTACGAGGAGGCGGCACACGCCATGCACCGCGCCCGCGAACGCAACGACGCCTGGGAAAAGGACGGCGGCTGGCTCTAAAGAACGAGCACCCTCAGCCTTGCCCAACGCCCTCAGCAACGCTCAAGGCGCACGCCGCCTAACAGACATACAGTCTGAGACGAAAGACCCCCGCACTCGGAGCACCGGATACGGGGGTCTTTCCTTCTCAAGCTTTCTTCATAAGCCTTTTCTCAGGCTAAAGCCTACTCAAAAGTGTGCTCAGCCGCCGGGAACTCACCCGAACGAACCTGCTCACGATAAGCACGCGCAGCATCCTCCATGACCTGGCCGACCTGCGCAAACTGCTTCACAAAACGCGGCACGCGACCGGAACGAACACCCATCATGTCCTGCCACACCAGCACCTGACCGGTCGTCACATTCGATGCACCAATACCAATAGTCGGCACAGCGCCCACAGCCTCATCCACCAGCTGCGCAGTCTGAGCGGTCACCATCTCCATGAGCACGCAGAAAGCGCCAGCCTCAGCCAGCGCTACCGCATCCTCACGAACACGCTCAGACGCATCACCGCGGCCCTGCACACGGAAACCGCCCAGGGCATGCTCCGACTGCGGGGTGAAACCAACATGCGCCACCACCGGAATACCGGTACGCACCAGGGCACGAACCCACTCAGCCATCGAGGCATCCGCCTCAATTTTGACCGCGTGCGCGCCGCCCTCCTTCATCAGGCGAACAGCGCTCGCCACCGCCTGCTGTGGGGATTGTTCATAGGAACCAAACGGCAGATCAGCGACCACCATGGCGCGGGATGCACCGCGGGAAACCGCCGCAACCAGAGGAATCATCTCATCCAGGGTAATGGTCAGGGTGGACTCGTAGCCGAGCACCACATTCGCCGCTGAATCACCCACCAGCAGCATGTCGACGCCGGCGCGATCAAAAATCTGCGCCGTCAGAGCGTCATAACAGGTCAGCATGGAGAACTTCTGACCGGTCGCCTTAGCCTGAGCCAGGTGAACGGTACGCACCTTCTTGACGGTGTCCAGGTCAAAAGGCTTCGATGCAGAAGCAGTCGCGGGAGCAGCCGCGGAGGTAGCGGCAGGCTGTGCCGCGTAGGGCGAAGAGATCTCGGAAGAACGCTCAGTAGTCATGCTGACTATTCTAACCCTGCACGGCTCCAACCTGGCGTACCGCTCGCCCCGAACCTAGTTCCAGATGAGGTTAATGTAGTAGGTCGGGAACGACGCAGCGGCGTTCTTATTCATCAGCTCCGGAACAGCGGAAGAAGCATCACTAAACTCACGCGGCAAATCGCGCTGAATGAGCGCCTGCTGCACCAGAGCATCCCAGTACAGCTGCATGATCGAATAGGTGCAGACTTCCTTCACGACGTCCTCCGCGTAGGACTCCCACGCCGGGAGCGCCGCATCGTTATCGAAGAAGCCCTCATAGCCCTGGGACAGGCCCGTATCGCAGGCATTCACCGCGTTCTTCGCGTACTGCAGCCAGTAGCTGCGGCTCAACTCATCGGTGGTGTTGAATGTAAACGCCTCATAGTCTGCCTTCAGCAGGGCGTAAGACGCCTGAATAGAACCGGCAAGCGGGGCGTGCGAAGAGAAGACAATAACGTCCAGAAGAGCAGCAATGTACTCCATCTGCACCTTCTCGTACGCAATGCCGGAAGGCTGAACCGGACCAGAATGCATCTGCACCAGCGCCTCCACCGCGTTGATGAAACGCTCAACGTCGGCGGTCGCCTTCACCATCAGATTCAGCAGACGCTGAACACACTGATAATCCTCAGAGATCTGCGAGAACACTCCAAAGGACAGGATGCCACGCTCAGAAGCGGCCGCCGCCAGAATCTGGCTCGTCAACCGCTGGCTCTCCGCCTCCGCCTTCGCCACGCTCAGCAGTAGGGCACCGCAATACGCCAGGGCGCGGCCATCCACCAGCTGAGGCTGCTGCCGATGCAACGGCAGAAGACGCTCATGAATCTGACGGAAAATCGCGCTCTGCGCCAGAGCCTTCTTGCCCAGCTCCTCAGTCTTCAACAGCACGGTATCCGCCGAGAAATCACGGGGCACGAAACGGCGCGCATTCGGCGCAGTAAATGGTGAATAGGGGCGACCCATCAGCGGCTGCAACAGCGACATCGTGGTAAACAGCGAAAAACGAGCCGACACCGGGTACAGCGAATCAGGGTAGTTCGGCGCATCCACCGCGTTCACACGCTCGGTGCACAGCGTCAGCCACGTCTGCTCCACCGCCCGATCAGATCTAACGCCAAGACCCATACCCAGGATGCCCTCGCCGAACGCCTCCGAAGGGAGCTTGCCGGGGTTCATCTGACGCACCTGCATCTGCGCCAACGCCAGCTCCACCGTATAGTTCGCGCGGCGCTTCTTGCCCGCCTCATCAAGGTGCTGGAACGGACGCATACCCGCGATCTTCTGAGCGCGCGCCTGCGTGTGCAGCTCCTTGCTCATCGCGAACTGCTGCGGGTTACGCTGCATCATCTTCGACACATCGTACGCGCTCTTACGGTTCAGCTTCTCACGGCGCTGAGCACCCTCAGCCGACAGCGCATCATACTTGCCGCGGGTTGCGTGCACATACCAGGCACGAATCAGCTGAAGCGGCAGGAAGAAGAACGCGAACTTCCACGACCACGTAAACAGAAGAATCGGAATGACCGCAATCGACCCCACACGACCCGTATAACCGAGCCAAATAAGCTCCACAAACGCACCCACCAGCGCAAAGAGCGCCACGGTGCGAGTCCTAAACGCAACGCGGGAGGGGCGGTCCAGCAGGTAGGTCGTGCCGCCAGACTTGTTGTTCCTCATGACCAGCGGACCAAACGCCGCAATCGCCATAATGCACGCCAGGTACACAACGCAGAAAACAACCGGTGCCGCAATGAGTAGCAGCCACTCTAAACCGGTGGGGTCAGCAGCCACGATGCTGGTCGCCAACGGAAGCTGTACGGTCGAGGGAAGAAGAATGGAATGTAGCATACCCCCATTATCGCAAGGCGCCCCCGAACACGCCCCGCGAACCGTCATCTGCTAGGTATCTGGGCACAACCTACACCCACACAGCGGAAAAGCGGGGGAACAGAGAGCGGGGGAGCGGCCCCGGCATCGCCCAGAATCTGAGCTACCGAGGCGCACGAGCGAGAATTTACACAAACGAAACCTCCCACCCGCGCGACGCACAGCAGAACCCGATAGGCTAGATAACAACAGGACACACGCCGGGGCAAGGAGGCGCCAGCACCGCTGGTACACAACCCGCCGGAACCCCTTGGAACCCCAAGGGACATGCAGGACCTTCCGCAACAGGGTCTTCCTCACCTCGGCAGCAAATTTAGCGCGCCTCCGCCACCCACAGACGGGTACCACGCGGATGCGCGCCCGCACCGAGAGGGCAACTCATGGACCGTCAACAGGAATTCGTACTGCGCACCATCGAAGAGCGCGACATCCGCTTCATCCGCCTCTGGTTCACCGACGTGGTCGGCACCCTCAAATCCGTCGCGCTCGCGCCCGCCGAGGTAGAAAGCGCCTTCGACGAGGGCCTGGGCTTCGATGGTTCCTCGATTGAGGGTTTCTCCCGCATCTACGAATCCGACATGCTGCTGCAGCCGGACCCCTCCACCTTCCAGATTCTGCCCTGGCGCGGTGAAGAAGACATCACCTCCCGCATGTTCTGTGACGTACTCACCCCCGACGGTGAAATCAGCGCATCCGACACCCGCGGCGTGCTCAAGCGCGTACTCAACAAGGCCGCGGAGATGGGCTTCACCTGCTACACCTCGCCCGAAATTGAGTTCTACCTGCTCGAATCCTCCAAGCTCGGCGCCGACGGATTCCCCGTGCCCGTGGACTACGAATCCTACTTCGACCACACCCCCGGCGGCATCGTGCAGGACTTCCGCCGCAAGGCAGTGACCATGCTCGAAGAAGTTGGCATCTCCGTCGAATTCAGCCACCACGAAACCGGCCCCGGCCAGAATGAAATCGACCTGCGCCACGCCGACGCCCTACAGACCGCCGACAACGTCATGACCTTCCGCACCGTCATCAAGGAAGTCGCCTACTCGCTCGGCATGTACGCAACCTTCATGCCCAAGCCCTTCACCAAGTACGCCGGTAGCGGCATGCACACCCACTTCTCCCTCTTTGAAGGCGACACCAACGCATTCTTCGAAGCCGGTGCCGAATACCAGCTGTCCAAGACCGCGCGCCACTTCATCGCCGGTGTGCTCAAGCACGCCCCCGAATTCACCGCGGTCACCAACCAGTTCATCAACTCCTACAAGCGCCTCTGGGGCGGCGGCGAGGCACCCTCCTACGTCTCCTGGGGCCACAACAACCGCTCCGCCCTCGTGCGTGTGCCTCTGTACAAGCCGAACAAGATGCAGTCCGCCCGCATCGAGTACCGCGGCCTGGACTCAGCATCGAACCCGTACCTCGCCTACGCGGTGATTCTCGCCGCCGGTCTGAAGGGTATCGAAAACGAGTACCCGCTCATGCCCGCCGTGACCGAAGACCTCGCCGCCATGACCAACGCCGAACGCCGCGCCATGGGCTACAACCCGCTGCCCGCGTCCCTGCGTGAAGCCATCAATATCACCGAAGAATCCGAGTTCATGGCGGAGGTTCTGGGCGAGCAGGTCTTCGAGCAGTTCCTGCGCAATAAGCGCGCCGACTGGGACCAGTACCAGGCTCAGGTGACCCCCTACGAGCTCAAGCACAACCTTGGAATCCTCTAAGGGCTGGACCCTCTCACCACCTCATAGGATGAGTGAGCGCTGACAGCCTCAGGGCGGTATCCGCTACCGGTAGCACGCCGGTGGGTACCGCCCACAGGTCTATCAAACGCACCTATCAGCTGCACCGTTCACCGCCGATTTTTAGCCGCTGATTTTTGCCGGCGAAATTTATACTTTCCACCCCGGATCTACTCTCCACCCACAGTTCTCTAACCCCAGTTCTCTACCCACGGTTCTCACGCTATGACTGACAGCTCCCACTACCCGGCCACCGGGCTCATCCGCATTATCGACCCCGCCAAAGAACCCAAACCGCTCACCGATATCGCCCCCGACGCACTCGACGACGAGCAACGCGCCGAAGCCGAACGCAAAGCTCAGCTACGCCTGCGCACCCGCATGATTGCCACCGGCTTCCACGACCCCTCCAAGGCAGAACGCTGGCTCAACGCACCCGAACTGAAGCACGTCTCGCAGGATGCGCTCTTTGCCGGGCTGCGCCTCGCGCCCTCACCGGATATTGCCCTGCCCGCCCTCGTGCGCCTCATCGAGAAGCACCCGGCGGTCGCCGAACGCGCCAACCGCGGCGAAGAAGAATTCGGCATGTACCGCCTGCTCGGCGCATCCCAGGCGATTGGCGATTTTCTCTACCGCCGCCCCGAACACATTGACCCGCTCTTCGACACGCAGGTGTACCCGGCTGAGAGCGCGCTGATTCGCTCCCAGCACCCGGCGTCGATTCTGCCGGAAACCGACGGGGAATTCCTGACCCCCATCGCACCGCTGGACACCCCCTACCGCCGCGACATCCTCACCGCCCTCGGTGCCGACCCCCACGCGGAGCGTCCGCGCGCTGCCGCCGAGCAGACTGGCAAAGACGGCTACGTGACCCTACGCGTCGCCTACCGCGCCGCCCTGGCGCGCATCGCTCTACTCGACGTGTGCTGTGAAGACCCGGTCGAAATGATGCCCACCATCGGTCGTCACCTCGCCGATTTGGCTGCCGCCGCGCTGGAGGGTGCACTCGCCATTGCCCGCACCGAAGTGGCGGAGGGGCTGGGCCCCGGCCTGGCGGCTCCTCGCCGAGGCGAAGCCGTAGACGCCCTGGACTTGGCGATTATCGGCATGGGTAAGTGCGGTGCCCGCGAGCTGAACTACATCTCTGACGTTGACGTGGTGTACGTGGTTGCGCCCGTGGAACCCGCCACCGCTGGCGCCGCGCCTCATGCCGGGGCAGAAGGGGAGAGCACCCCGCTCAAGCTCACCGAGAACGAATGTTCCACCATCGGCACGGAGCTCGTGCACGCCCTCACCCGCGCCATCATGGGCCCCGCACCCGAACCCGCCCTCTGGGAAGTCGACGCGAACCTACGCCCCGAAGGCAAGGACGGCCCGCTCGTTCGCACCGTCGAATCCTACGTTCAGTACTACAAGCGCTGGGCGGAAAACTGGGAGTTCCAGGCGCTGCTCAAGGCGCGCCCCATCGCCGGTTCGGCGCAGCTGGGTGCCCGCTACGCCCGCGCCATTGACCCCTTCGTGTGGGAGTCCGCCGCCCGTGAATCCTTCGTGGAATCCGTGCAGGCGATGCGCGCCCGGGTGACCGACAATATTCCCTCGAACCAGGTAGACCGCCAGATTAAGCTGGGCCCGGGCGGCCTGCGCGATATTGAGTTCACCGTGCAGCTGCTGCAGCTTGTGCACGGTCGAACCGACCCCGCCGTACGCACCAAATCCACCGTGGATTCCCTCGCGGCGCTGACCGCCGTCAGCTACATTAGCCGCACCGACGCCGAAGCATTCAGCCGCGACTACAAGAAGCTGCGCGTGCTCGAGCACCGCATCCAACTGCAGCAGCTGCGCCGCACCCACCTGATGCCCGAGAAGGACGCCGAACAGCGCGCCCTCGCCCGCTCAATCCTCTCCCCGGAACGCAACGGCACGCTCTCCGCCGAGCAGATGCTCAAGGCATGGCAGAAAATTAAACGGAATGTCCGTTCACTGCACGAGCGAATCTTCTTCCGCCCGCTGCTCGCCGCCGTCTCCACGCTCAGCCGCGACGAAGTGGTGCTCAGCGAACAGGCGGCACAGGACCGTCTTGCAGCCCTCGGCTACCGCGACCCGCGCGGCGCCATGCGCCACATCAAGGCACTCACCACGGGACTTTCCCGCAGTGCAGACATTCAGCGGCACCTCATGCCCGTACTACTGGGCTGGTTCGCCCGCGGCGTGGACGCGGATGCCGGCCTGCTCGGATTCCGTATCGTCTCCGAATCGCTCGGTAGCACCAGCTGGTACCTGCGCATGCTCCGCGACTCACCCGCAGCCGCCGAACGCCTCAGCCAGCTGCTCTCCAGTTCGCGCCCCATGACCGACCTGCTCGAGGATGCCTCCGCCTCCATCGCTTGGCTGGACAAGGTCGCCGACCTCAAACCGCTGGGGGAGGAAGCGCTCGCCTCCGAGATTTCCTCCCTGCTGGCACGCCACGCGGACGCCGCCGAGGCGATGCGCGCCGTGCGCTACCTGCGCCGCCGCGAAACCCTGCGCACCGCCATGGGCTGGACCCTGGGCATCGTCGACGTTGAGGACACCTGCGCCGGTCTTGCCGCCATCGACGAGTGCACGATCGGTGCGGCGCTGCAGATTGCCCTGCGTGAACTCCAGGCGGCACCGGAAGGCGCCGAACCCGCCGAAGCTGAGGAGACAGCGGGGGAGAAGCTGCTCACCCGCATCGCCGTCATCGGCATGGGCCGCCTCGGCGGCGCCGAGAACGGCTTCGGCTCCGACGCGGACGTCATGTTCATTCACGAACCCCTCGACGGGGCCGACGAAGATGCCGCGCAGGAACAGGCGGCACGTATCGTCAATCGCACCCTGGCGCTCCTCAAGCAGCCCGTCAAGCCCGCCATTCGCGCCGAACGGCCCCTCGAAGTGGACGCCGACCTGCGCCCCGAAGGCAAGCAGGGCGCTATCGTGCGCTCGCTGGACTCCTACCGCTCCTACTACGAACGCTGGGCGGAAACCTGGGAGTTCCAGGCGCTCACCCGTGCCCGCCCCATCGCCGGCGACGAGGCGCTCGGACGCGCTTTCGTGGAACTCATCGACCCGTACCGCTACCCGGTAGCCTTCGCGCCCGAACAGGTGCAGCAGATTCGCCGTATGAAGGCGCGCGTTGAGAACGAACGCATGCCGCACGGCGCCGACCGTACCCGCCAGCTCAAGCTCGGCCGCGGCGGCCTCTCCGACGTGGAATGGTTAGTCCAGCTCGTACAGCTACGCCACGCGCACGCCGTGCCGGGGCTGCGCACCACCTCCACCCTGAAGGCGCTGAACGCCGCGGTCGAGGCGGGACTGGTCGAAGCCGCGGATGCTGAAATTCTCAGCGGCGCCTGGCTACTCGCCACAAAGATTCGCGGCGGCAACGTACTGCGCGGCGTGCGCCAATCCGACACTCTACCCTCGGGACGCGCCGACCTGGAAGCAATCGCCCGCTGGTGCGGATACCCCGCCGGTAGCGCACGCGCCCTCGAAGAGGACTACCTGCGCCAAACCCGCAACGCCCGCAAGGTCTACGAACGCCTCTTCTTCGAAGAACTCTAGAGACTCCAGAAAAACATGAGCCTGGCATTTTTGCCGGTGCGGATTTCTGATGCGGATTTCATAGGGGAGGGGCGGGGAACCTGGTTCCCCGCCCCTCCATTTCGTTCTCTTTTAAAAAATTTTGTGGAGACTCAGGGGACATCGTGGTGGACATTGTGTGCCCGCCGCTGCCCTCACGGGAACAGTAACCACCCCAAAACCCCGAAAATGTGACCGGCACCATGAAAATAAATTTTGCTCGCACGCCTCAAAAACGAGCCCAAATACCCCGTTCTGCCCCGGAAACACGCGGAACACGAAGTGTTTTGCAAAGGATTTGGCAAACACTCAAAAACCCCGTATAGTATTTACCTGTCAGCACGACGGAGCGAAAAACTCCAACGGAATGATTCAAATTGAATACGCTGATATGCGGTTGTAGCTCAGTTGGTAGAGCACCACCTTGCCAAGGTGGATGTCGCGAGTTCAAGTCTCGTCAACCGCTCGTAAGGACTCCAAGAGTTCGAACGCGTTCCCTCGTGGAGCGTATGCGGTGAGGTGGTCGAGTGGTTAGGCAGCGGCCTGCAAAGCCGTGTACGCGGGTTCGAATCCCGTCCTCACCTCGCAACAAAACAACTGTTTTGTGAGCGCGATTGGCGCAGCGGTAGCGCGCTTCCCTGACACGGAAGAGGTCACTGGTTCGATCCCAGTATCGCGCACAGATAAAGCCCTGATTCTTCGGAATCAGGGCTTTTGTGTTTAACTTTTTAGTTTTGGTTTCGGTTTTATGGAGGGATGGTGGTCTTCCTTGTTCCTACAGGGGACCCGCCCTCGCTTCGCTTCGGGCACCCTGATGTCACGACGGAGGACACCATCCCTCTGCCCCGTAAGTAAAACACTCGACCCCGGTTCAGTAAGGGCAGGGCTTGTGCGCGCGATACCGGTATAACGAACTGGAGGGGGAGGGGGCTGTCGCCTTCTCAATCTTTTGCTGGCTCCGCCGAGTCTACATTTGTAGGGCGTGCATCTTACACACGTCCTCCGCGCCGTCGCAAGGAACCCGCCCTCGCTTCGCTTCGGGCACCCTGAGGGCGCATCCGGAAGGTGTAAGTCTGCCCGCCAACCCTTTCAATAGCTCATTGACGTAACCAAATGCTTTGCACACCGAACCTACCTCCGATACCCTAATGGAGGAAATCTACACTCACAGATACACCGCCGTATCGCAAAGGAACACCCGTGAAATCCTTCCTCAAAGGGTTCGGCGTCTTCTTCGCCGTATGCTTCGCCTTCTCCCTCTGGTACGTCATCCTCGGCGTCGTCATCATCGTAGTCATCGTGGGCATTGTCCTGACCATCCGCAAAAACCGGTACTTCGCATCCCCCGAATTCCAGACGCACCGCCAACGCACCGCCACACTCGCCAGCGAATACAACGAAATCGCCAGCTACGTACACGACATCTACACGCACGGAATCTACGAACTCGGCACCTCCACCAACGGCATGTACAGCCACCTCGCCACCGTCGAGGTTCAGCAGCCCAAAACCTGGAAGACGCTGCTGCAGAAGAAACCCGAAGAACGCCACCCTCACGTCTACAAGTCCTCCCAACAGGTCGTTCTCGAAGCCGAGCGGGACCCCATCGGTAGCCTCACCAAATACTTCCACATCGAAGCCGACCTGCAAACCCTCAAAGACGTGCAGCGCCTCTCCGACGATATCGCGCGCCTCGAAACCGCCGTCGACAACGTGCGACGCCGCGAAGAGGACATGATCGCACACATCAACCCGCCCCAGTTCATCACCAAAATCTACGCCGACGAGTTCTGGAACAAACTCAACGTCTGCCACGTGGGGCTGACCGTGCCGTACCCCGTCTACCGCTTCGAATACACCTCACCCGGCGGCAAAGAAAACCGCGCCGTCACCGTCACCCTCGACACCCCAACCCTCGACGCGCTCTCCGAAACCCTCGAACGCAAAATACGCTGGGCATGGCCCGAAGGCGGCGAACGCACCCTCATGACCGCCCAGCTACGCCAACGCATCAAAGAACGCGACAACTACACCTGCCAAAACCCCGGATGCGGCAACTCCATCATGCGTGAACGAATCCTCATCCTAGAGGTTGTCCACAAGGTCCCGCTATCCGAAGGCGGCAATAACGAGCCCGATAATCTGCAGACCCTCTGCTGGCGTTGCGTGCGCGGACGGAACCTGCGGCTCGCATAAAGCCGCACCTTCCGAAAGCGACATCAGGGTGCCCGCCCGGGCGCTCTCCGCAGTGAAGCAAGGAAGAGCGGAGCGTCCGGGTGCGGTGGGTTCCCCTGCAGGAGCGCAGGATGGGAGCGGCGCGAGGTATCCATGGGTTCCCCTGCTGTGCATTAGCCAGGGATTTATGTTAAAGCTGAGGTTCAAGGTATGCTTTTCCTCGGCGCAGAGGCACAGATCTTCAGGCTCCCGCATCCGCGCCACAAACACATCACCCCACCTGAATAAAGGGCATACCATGTCTACATCCCTGACCCGCCGCAAGCTCGTCGCCGGTGCAGCCTGGGCGGCACCCGTCGTCGCCGCTTCCGCAACCATCCCCTCCTACGCAGCGTCCGTCGCTGCAGACTGCACGCTCGCCGCACACCCGGCGTACAGCATCTCCGGTACCGATGAAGGCGCCAAGACCGTTCAGAGCTTCGCCGTGCCCAACAACGTCCACAAGCTCCGCTTTGAACTGGTCGGCGGCGCAGGCGGCACCAACAACCGCATGACCCCCGCTGGCTCCGGCGCGAAGGTCAGCGGCATCATCCCCGTAACCCCCGGCTCCACCGTGCAGATCATCGCCGCGGCAGGCGGTATCGGTGACGGCTCCCTCACCCCCACCGCAGGCGGTGAAGGCTACGGCAACGGCGGCTCCGTACCCGCCTACACCATCCCCGCCACCATCACCTCGCAGGTTGACGCTAAGTACGCGGACCCGGCAAACTCCAAGAGCCAGGTCTACGCCGCATCAGGCGGTGGCTCCTCCGCACTGCTCATCGACGGCGTCATCGTAGCTGTAGCAGGCGGCGGTGGCGGTGCGGGCATGACCACCTCCGGCGTGTCCTACGCAGACCCCTGGTACTCCAACTTCAACGGCCAGATCGACGCCGGTGTGGCACCTCTCGGCTCGGACGCATCCCCGCAGTTCGACGCGGCGGGTAGCGCCTCCGCGGCGGCAGGTTCCAACGGCACCTCCGGCTACGAAGTCTACAACGCTGAACGCTCTAAAGTCCTGACTTATAACTCCGGTTTCGGTGGCGCAGCGGGCGTTGGCGGTGCCGGTGGCGCGGCGGGCACCCTGCCGGCAAGCGGCCCCATCATTGGCTTTGAAACCACCAACAACCAGGTGCTGTTCAGCCAGTTTGTTGCCGGTAACGCGGGCACGAGTGGCTTCGCGGGCAACGGCGGCGATGGTGCGGGCGCGTACTCCTACCAGCTGGATGAGAACCCCGCCAGCGTGCACGAGAAGGGCACCTACGAGGACCGCAGCTGGGACCTGGACGTCTACAACGACGAGGGCGCGTACGCGCAGAACTTCAACGGCTACCAGTCCGTGGTGTCCGGCGGTGGCGGCGCAGGCTACGGTGGTGGCGGTTCCGGTGCGGCACAGTCTGTCTCCTCGATTGTGCTGACCCAGAAGTGGCTGAACAGCCCGACCGGCGTGCGTCAGGGCATCGGCTACACGATGCAGGGCGGCGCCGGTGGCGCGGGCGGCTCGTACATTGCACCGTCCGTGACTGATGGCTCCATCGTTTCGGCTGAGAACGCGCCGCAGTGGATGCGCGAGCGCGGTAACGGTTCGGTGACGGTAACTTTCTGCGAGGCGGCTGTCTAAACGCTTCTCCCGCTGAGAGGCGGTGTTCGTCCTCGCTCCTACAGGGGCACCCGCCCTCGCAGAGCTCGGGCACCCTGATGTCGCTACGGACGACACCGCCTTTCCGTGCTAGGTTCCCGGCTTAGCTTGCGCTGTGAACGGCAAAGAGCCCCCACACGATTACCTCGTGTGGGGGCTCTTTGCTTGTGCTGCAGGTGCAGCCGTGTTTTCCGGAAGCGCCCTCAGGGTGTCACCCCGGACGCTCTCCGCAGCGAAGCAAGGAGAGGACGGAGCGTCCGGGTGACGGGTGCCCCTGCGTAGGCGCGGAGGAAACATGCGGCGCACCTACACCTGAGTAGGAGCGAGGACGAACACCGCCGTCCGCACAACCGGTAGCCTCACAATCTAACGCTTGATGGCGTCTAGCGCCTCACGCTGAGCCTTCGCAATGCGCTTCTCAGACACCGTGTAGGCGGTACCAAGCTCCTGGGCGAAGAAGCTGACGCGTAGCTCCTCAATCATCCAGTTCACGCGGCGGAGCGCATCCGGAACGATGGTGCCGGCCGGCAGCGACTTGACCGCGTTATCGTAGGAGTCTTCCAGGTCCTGCACGGTGAGCATGAGCTGGTTGTCGCGGTGCAGGTTCGGTCCGAGCTTCGTCAGGCGTACCTGGGCGGCCTTGAGGTAGCGGGGGATGTGAACCAGCTGGTCGTAGCCGGTTTTCGCTACGAATCCGGGGTAGACGAGGTTCTCCATCTGTGCCTTCACGTCGGAGACGGCGTGCATGGTCGTCAGCGAGGTGGCCTTCTTGATTGCCTTCTTCAGCGCGGTGGCTTCGGAGAGGATTTCGGCGACGAGCTTGGTCACGTCGAAGACCGTCTCGATGAGTTCGGCGCGCACGTGCTCGTAGAGTTCGCTGTATTCGGCGTGCGTGAAGATGGGCGTGTGCGGCACGAGGTGGTCGAGCGCCGCGACGGTGCAGTCGCGAATGAGCTCGTCGATGGAGCCGTGCGGGTTCTGCGTGAAGACGATTTTCTCCTTGTGGGAGAGGTGTTCGCTCACGTAGCGTACGGGCGAGGGCACCTGCAGCTGGAGCAGGCGGATGATGCCGCGGCGCTGTGCGTGGAGCTGTTCGGCTTCGGTGGGGAAGATGCGCAGGCCTACGCTGGTTTCTTCGTCGACGAGGGCGGGGTAGCCGTTGACTGCCTGGGTGGCGATGATGCGCTGTACCTTGCGGGGGATTTCTCCGTTGGGGAAGAGGTCGGCGGGGAAGGCAGTGAGGCCGGTGACCTCGCGTACTCCGCCGGATGCACCCGCCTCGGCCTGGGTGCCCTTCGCCGGGTTCTTCGCGCCCTTTGCGCTGCCCGGACGAGCGGAGCCACCCGAGTTGCCCGAGCCGCCTGAGTTGCCTGATCCACCCTGCGCGAGCGCAACCATCTTCGCCATGGCCTCGTCGGATGCGCCGAGCGAGTCGGCGAGGGCGCTGCGAATCTCCTTGTGTAGCTGCTGCTGCAGGGCTCGCAGGTCCTTGCCCTCACCCAGGATTTTGTTGCGGGTGTTGCGCACCTGGAAGCCCATCTTCAGGTGCTCGGGCACGGCGTCCCAGTTGAAGGCTTCGGGTTCGACGACCACGCCGCGCAGGCGGCGCAGTACGAGCGCGAGGGAGGGGAGCAGCTCGTCGGTTGCGGGGGAGTAGTCTTCCTCGAGGGCGGCGCAGGCGGCGCGCGCCACGTCGGGTGCGGGCACGAAGTTGCGTCGAATCGCCTTGGGCAGCGACTTGATGAGCGCGGTCACGAGCTCGTGGCGCAGGCCGGGGATCTGCCAGCGGAACGGTTCGTGGCTCAGCTGGTTGAGGAAGAGAATCGGCACCTGCACGGCCACACCGTCGCGCTTGGCGGCTTCGGTGCGGGCGCCTCCTACACCTGCGGTGGGGGCGTATTCGTAGCGCAGGTCCAGGGTGAGTTCGCCGCTGTCGGTGCGCTGCACCCACTGGCGGGGGAACTGGGAGTCGTCGTAGTCGGCAGCTTCCTCGTTGATGAGCTTTTCGGGGTTGAAGTCCAGGTAGTTGTCGTCTTCAAGACGTGCCTGCTTCCACCACTTGTCGAAGGCGCGCACGTCGGTGACGTGGGCGGGGATGCGTGCGTCGTAGAAGGCAAAGAGTACGGAGTCGTCTACTCGCAGGTCGCGGCGGCGTAGGCGTGCTTCGAGTTCTTCGACCTCAGCGAGGGCGCGCTGGTTGCGCAGGTAGAACTTGTGCTGGGTGTGCCATTGGCCTTCGACGAGGGCGGACTGGATGAACAGTTCGCGGGCCGCGGCGGCGTCTACGCGGGCGTACTGCACGGGGCGGTCGGCGTAGATGGTCAGGCCGAAGAGGGTGCCCTTGGCGTAGGCGACTGCCGCGCCGGAGCTGAGGGACCAGTGCGGTTCGGAGTATTGCACGCTGATGAGGTGCTTGCCGATTTCTTCGATCCACTGCGGGTCGATGGAGGCGTTGGTGCGCGCCCACAGGCGGGAGGTTTCGACGAGTTCGGCGGAGAGCACCCAGTCGGGGCTCTTTTTGAACAGACCGGAGCCGGGGAAGATTGCGAACTTGGTGCCGCGCGCGCCGAGGTATTCGCGGGGGCCGCGGGTGCGCCCCTTGGAGTCCTTTTCGCGTTCTTCCTTGACGCCCACGTGCGAGAGCAGGCCGGAGAGCAGGCTCTTGTGGATGTCGATTTCGTGGGCGGAGGCGTTGATGTCCCTGCCGCCGCTGGCGTGAATGTTGGCGGTGCGTCCCATTTCGCGCAGCTGGGCGAAGAGGTCCTGCCATTCGCGGATGCGCAGGTAGTTGATGTATTCGCGGTGGCACATTTTGCGTAGCTGCGAGGAGGACAGCGCCGCCTGCTGCTCGTTGATGTAGTCCCAGAGCAGCAGGAAGGAGGAGAAGTCGGAGGTGTCGTCGACGAAGCGGACGTGCATCGCGTCGGCTTCGGCGCGCACGTCGGCGGGGCGTTCGCGCGGGTCCTGGATGGTCAGGGCGGCGGCGAGTACCATCATTTCCTTGGCGCAGTTGCGGCGTCCGCCTTCAATGATCATGCGGGCCAGGCGCGGGTCCACGGGGAATGCCGCCATGGCTCGGCCGATGGCGGTGAGGGTTGCGCTATTGCCGCGGCCCTTGCGGGGCTGGCGGGGGCGTTCGGTGAGCGCGCCGAGTTCGCGCAGCAGGTTCACGCCGTCGTTGATGGCGCGGGATGCGGGCGGTTGCACGAACGGGAAGCGCGAGATGTCGCCGGGTTCGCGGACCACACCAATGGCGATCATCTGCAGGATGACGGCGGCGAGGTTGGTGCGCAGAATTTCGGGGTCGGTGAACTCGGGGCGCGAGTTGAAGTCTTCCTCGGAGTAGAGGCGGATTGCGATACCGTCGCTGACGCGGCCGCATCGGCCCGAACGCTGGTTGGCGCTTGCCTGCGAGATACGCTCGATGGGCAGGCGCTGAACCTTGGTGCGCGCCGAGTAGCGCGAGATACGGGCGGTACCGGTGTCGATGACGTACTTGATGCCGGGCACGGTCAGCGAGGTTTCGGCAACGTTCGTGGCGAGCACAATGCGCGGGCGGGAACCGGGGGAGAACACGCGGTGCTGCTCGGCGAGGGAGAGACGCGCGTACAGGGGCAGCACCTCGTAGTTCAGGCGCGGCGACTTGGCGACCATCGCCTCGATCGCGTCCTTGGCGTCGCGGATTTCGCGTTCGCCGGAGAAGAAGATGAGGATGTCGCCGGGCGCTTCCTTGGAGAGTTCCTTGATGGCGTCGAGGATGCCGTCGGTGGGGTCGTGGTCGTCTTCGATTTCGTCGTCGCTGAGGTAGTCTTCCTCGTCGAGCGGGCGGTAGCGGATTTCCACGGGGTAGGTTCGGCCGGACACCTCAATGATGGGCGGCGCGTCGTCGGGCAGGATCGCTTCGGCGATTTCGCGTTCTTCGGCGCTGAGGTTTTCGTCGACGATGCCCTTGCCCGGCACGTAGCTGGGGGAGAAGTGGCGTGCGAAACGCTCCGGGTCGATGGTCGCGGAGGTGATGATGACCTTCAGATCCGGGCGCTGCGGCAGGATGCGCTTGAGGTAGCCGAGGATGAAGTCAATGTTCAGGCTGCGTTCGTGCGCCTCGTCGATAATGAGGGTGGAGTAGCGGCGTAGCAGCTTGTCGTTCTGAATTTCGGCGAGCAGAATGCCGTCGGTCATGAGCTTGATAGCGCTGTGTTCGCCCACTTCGGAGGTGAATCGCACCTGGTAGCCGACGGTTTCACCGATTTTCTGACCGAGTTCTTCGGCGATGCGTTCGGCGACGGAGCGTGCGGCGAGGCGGCGCGGCTGGGTGTGGCCGATGAGACCCTTAGCGCCCAGGCCTAGGTCGAGGCACATTTTGGGGATCTGGGTGGTTTTACCGGAGCCGGTTTCACCCGCGATGATGACGACCTGGTTGTCGCGGATCGCGTTCATGATGTCTTCGCGGCGTTCGCTGACGGGCAGCTCTTCGGGGTAGGTGATGACCTCGGGGATGAACGGCTCGTAGCGACGCGGTGCCGGGTGGTTCTGCTGGTTGCCCTGGCGGTTACCGTTGGTGCCGCCCTGCTGGTTGCCCTGCTTGCGAGCGCGGTTGTTGGCGACTCCGCGTCGGTTGGAGCGGGAGGCGTTGGAGTTGCGTTCGGATGCGCCGCGGGAGGAGCTCTTGCGGTCTGCGTTATTCTTCTGCGCACCCTTTTTCGGGGCGTCGTTTTTTACCGCGTAGTTCTCAGTAGTTTTATCTGCGGTTTTGCCAGCGGCTTTTTCGGAGGATCGTACCTTTGCCGCGTGGATTGCGGCGGCCATGCTCGCCATGGTGGGGGCGGTGCGGGGGGCCTTAGAAGTATCTGCGTGTTTCTTCGTGGATTTCTGCTCAGACATATCCTATCCAGTGTACTCGCCTTGCCCGCGGTGGGCTTGGGGTGTGCTTTGTTTGTCATATTTGGGTTTGTTCGCGGGAACCCCGGGGTGGGTGGTGGTGGAATACTGACACCAGGAGAGCAGTTAATGTACAATAAATGACATCAAATGCTATCTATAGAATTAATAATTATTCATTTGAATTTTATGCACCGTAGATGCGAATTAACTGCGCTTCTTAACTTTCTTTCGATAGTTTCGTTCAACTGCTACAGTGGTGAATAACACAGTAACGAAGGAGTGACTATGCCATCACCAAAGACGTACCCGGCAACACGTGTTGCAGTGTTGGATTGCTGCGAAGACGGACAGCACGAAGAAATTCACCACCGCTGCGAAGAGCTCTTCCAAGCCCTCGTTCACGCGAGTCTGCGCACCCACTTCGACCGCCTCAGCGCCGAAGAAACCCTCTACCTGGTCACCGGCGACGGCGAGCGCGTACAGATTTCTCCCGAAATGTACGGGCCCCTCACCTCCGTAGCGCGCGCATTCGCCGACCGCAAGGATGTCTGCGTGGTACGCCAGGACCGCCTCATGACCACGCAGGAGGCGGCAGATTACCTGGGCGTATCCCGCCCGACCGTTGTTCGCCTGCTGGAGCGCGGAGATATTCCGTTCGAGCGCATTAACACGCACCGTCGCGTTGCTTTTGATGACCTCGAACGCTACCGCCTTGAGCACGAATACGTGAACCGCCGCGTTCGCTAACCTGTCGAACTGCTCGGGCTACACGCTGCGGTTGAGCTACACGCTACGGTTGAACCGAACAGCGCGGTTGAGAAATAACAGCATCTGCTGAACAATATCGGGGCTAAAACAGCGCGAATCCCCGTGTTCGGCATCCGGAACCAGCACCAAATCGGTAGGCACCTGCCGCGTGCGCAGCGCCTGATACACCCGCACCGATTGCTGGTACGGCACACACGAATCACTAATACCGTGCACGAGCATGAGGGGAGTGGCACCGCCGCTCGCACCCGGTGCAGAGGCACTTTCGACCTTATTCACTCGTTTCTGGGGGCGTACCGCATCAATAGGATGCGCACGCTCCCAGTTCTTTTGGGCGCGCTCGATGCAGATACCCGGAACCGCCCGCTCACCCTTGGAAGCGTCGATAGCCGACAGATCTGAGGGTACCGGGTGGGTACTTCCCAACAGCCGCCATTCGGCGCCGTCATCCTCGGGGTGGTCGAGAGCATAGCCAGCCAGGGGACGGTCGGTGAAGATGGTCCTCAAATCGCTGACCCCGTAAAACGAAACCGCCGCCGCCACCTGCGAACTATGGGACGGGTAGGCGCTCGCCGCCCTGCCTTCAAAGTATTCGTCGTGCTCGGGTGCGCTCGCAGGATCCCCACCGCTACCGTCACCGGCGACGGAATCTCCCGTATGCGCAACCATCATGCTCAGGTGCCCGCCGGCGCTTCCGCCCGCTACCGCGATGCGCTGCGGATCAATACCGAATTCGTGCGCGTTGGCGCGGAAGAAACGCACGGCCTCCTTCACATCGTGCAGGGCACCCGGGAAGAGTGCCTGATGTGAATACCGGTAGTTGATGGATGCGACCGCCCAACCTGCCTGCTGAAAAGCGGCGCGCATGAGCGCCTGCGTATTGGGCTGCTCCCCGCCAGGGGTGCGCAGGATGATGTCGCGTAGGGCCTGGTTGGTGCCGAAGCGCCAGGCGCCACCGTGAACCCACACCAGCAGCGGCGCGGGGGAAGAAGCCTCGACAGTTGAAGCTTCGGCAGTTGAAGAATCGGCAGCGGCGGGGAAGAAATCGTAGGCGAACGCCTCGCGAGTTACCGGTGACTGCGCGCCGTAGTCGGGTAGTGAGTGGGCATCGTAAAAGCCCGCCTCGCGGTAAAAACCGGAGCAGTACTCGGTGCCCTCAACCTTCGGCGCGCCCTCAGTGGTCAGTGCACCCTCTACATTCGGCGTGCCCTCAGTATTCAATGCGCCCTCAACCTTCGGCGCGCTCTCAGAAATCTGCATGAATCAGCACCTCGTTAGGGAACCAGTACGATCTTGCCGCGGGTGCGACCCGTCGCCACCAGTGTGTGAGCCTGCGCAGCCTGCGAAAAATCAAGCACCTGATCCACGTGCACCTTCAACAGGCCCAAGGACATGAGGCGGGCAATCTCCTGCATCTGCGCGCGGTCCGGGTGAACCGTCAGCCACTGCGCCTCGAAGCCGCGCTCACGCGCAACATCCAGCGGGTCGGGGCTGGTCAGCGTGACAATGCGGCCGCCGGGAACCAGCACCTCCAGCGAATCGAGGAAGGTCTGCTGACCGGTGGAATTGAGCACCACATCCATGGTCTGACCCAGTACGGTACGGAAATCCTCGGTGCGGTAATCAATAGGCTGGGCACCCAGCGAGCGCACAAACTCGTGGTTCGCCGCGGAGGCGGTCGCAAAAACCTGAGCGCCAGCCTGCGCAGCCAACTGAACGGCGAGGTGACCGACGCCTCCGGCACCGGCGTGAATGAGCACGCGCTCGCCTTCCTTCAGCCGCGCCACTTCGAAGAGCGCCTGGTATGCGGTCAGCGCCGCCAGGGGAGCGCCGCCCAATTGCGCGCAGGGAACATCGGCGGGCACCTTCACCAGCTGATGCGCCGGGGCGAGAACATACTCGGCGTACGCACCGGCGGGGGCGGGGAAAGAAACAAGACCGAATACGCCGTCGCCCACCTTAAAACCCGTGTAGTCGCCGGCGGTAGCAACCACGGTTCCAGCAACATCCCAGCCGGGCACGAAGGGCTTGTACGACGGATCTGCCAGCTGAGCGGCGGGACCCAGACCCTTGCGGGTGGTCAGATCAATCGGGTTGACACCGGCGGCAACCGTCTTGATGAGCACGTGACCGCGCACCGGCGAGGGGATAGGCACGTTTGCTTCGTGCAGAACGCTTTCGTCGCCCCATTTGGTGAGCTGAATCTGGCGCATGGTGGTCATCGGGTTACCTCCGCTGTTGTGGCTTGAGCCGTGCTGATGTGACGGGTGTGCGCGTTTTCCCATTCTCTCAAGGCTGTTAGCGTTGCCACAATAGGCAGGCGGGTAGTGTCCACCCTCTGAGGTTGAAGTCTGAGGTTGAAGAGGGAGTTGGCGGGAACGGTCGCTCGGCGCAGGCTTTATGCATAACAAGGTGAGCGGTTAAATAAAAAGGAGCCGATACCCGAACAATACGCCTCGGATATCGGCTCCCGTGTTCCCTCTCGAATAAGAACATCGTGCCCCTGAAAGGATTCGAACCTTCGACCCCCAGTACCGGAAACTGGTGCTCTAATCCGCTGAGCTACAGAGGCAACCCACCTATGGTATCAGATATGCACTAGATAAAGGGTCAGGCGCCTGCCAAGGCTTGCTAGAATAGTTTGTTATGACTCCTGAAGAACTCTCCGAAGCCATTGCGCTTGCCCTTGAAGAAACCATTTCCTCCGGCCAGCTGACCCTCGTGGAGGGCGCTGAACTGCCCGCCGTCCGAGTGGAGCGCCCCAAGTCCCGCGAACACGGCGACTGGGCAACCAACGTCGCTCTGCAGCTCGCCAAGAAGGTGGGCAAGAACCCGCGTGAGGCAGCAGCTCTTCTGGCAGAGAAGATTAGCGCCATCCCCGGTGTTGCATCCGTAGATATTGCTGGCCCCGGCTTCCTGAACATCACCCTGGACGCCGCAGCTGCCGGTGAGCTTGCCGCCACCATCGTTGAGGCTGGTGAAGCATACGGCCGCAGCGACAAGTTCGCCGGCAAGACCATCAACCTTGAGTTCGTCTCCGCGAACCCCACCGGCCCCATCCACCTGGGTGGCACCCGCTGGGCTGCCGTCGGTGATGCGCTCGCCCGCGTCCTTGAGGCTGAAGGCGCTAACGTCGTGCGTGAATACTACTTCAACGACCACGGCACTCAGATTGACCGTTTCGTGCGCTCCCTGATTGCCGCTGCTCGCGGCGAGGAGACCCCCGAGGACGGCTACGCTGGCGCGTACATTGTTGACATTAAGGACCAGATTCTGGCTCAGCGCCCCGACGCGCTTGAGGCTGAGAACCCCGAAGAGATTTTCCGCGAAATCGGTACTCACCTGATGTTCGATCAGATCAAGGAGTCCCTGGCGGCATTCGGCACCCACTTCGACGTGTTCTTCCACGAGAACTCCGTGTTCGAAGGCGGCAAGGTGGACGCCCTGCTCGACGCTATGCGCGAGAACGGTCAGCTCTTCGAGGCTGACGGCGCATGGTGGATGCGCACCACCGACTACGGCGACGACAAGGATCGCGTGGTCATCAAGTCTGACGGTAACCACGCCTACGTGGCGGGCGATATCGCCTACTACCAGGACAAGATGACCCGCGCCGAGAACCCCGCAGACGTGGCGATTTACATGCTCGGTGCTGACCACAACGGCTACGTGGGCCGTCTGAAGGCTATCGCCCAGATTCTTGGCTACCGCGCCGACCAGATTGAGGTCATGATTGGTCAGCTGGTGAACCTGGTCAAGGACGGCAAGCCCGTCCGCATGTCCAAGCGTGCCGGCACCGTGGTCACCCTCGAGGACCTGGTCGAGGCTGTTGGCGTTGACGCGGCTCGCTACGAGCTGACCCGCTACTCGGTGGACACCCCCATCGATATTGACCTGGGCCTGCTGACTTCCAAGAGCAACGAGAACCCGGTCTACTACGTGCAGTACGCTCACGCACGTACCGCCGCTGTGGCACGTAACGCTGCGGAGGCTGGCGTGAAGGTTGAGGACGGCGTGGACACCTCCCTGCTCGACTCGGCTGCTGACGGTGAGCTGCTGGCTGTACTCGGCCAGTTCCCCGCCGCTGTGCGTGATGCCGCGAAGTTCTACGAGCCGCACCGCGTGAACCGCTACCTGGAGCAGCTCGCTTCGGCGTACCACAGCTGGTACGGTGTCTCCCGCGTCGCCCCCAAGGCGGATGAAGAGGTCACCGACCTGCACCGTACCCGCCTGCTGCTGAACAACGCGGCACAGCAGGTGCTGGCTAACGGCCTGAACTTGCTGGGTGTGAGCGCACCCGAGCGCATGTAATACTCTCGTTTCAACCCCCGACCCGGTGCTACCGGGGCGGGGGTTGAGCGTATGCCGGCAAAGATAGCTAAGAAAGAGACACGATGAGCGAAGCCCGCGCCCTCTACGCCCCCGAATGGCTCACCTACCCCGAGCACCCCGAAGCCCTGTCCCGCACCATCTGGACTGATTCCTTTACCCGCAATGAGCAGGGCGAGCTCTGCATTGACGGTATGACCGTCAGCGACCTGGTTGCTGAGCACGAAACCCCGCAGTACGTCTTCTCCGAGACGACCTTCCGCGCCCGCGCCCGCGCCTACCGCACCGCTTTTGAGCAGGCTTTCGCCGCGCACGGTGCGAAGGTGAGCGTTTACTACGCCGGTAAGTCGTTCCTGTCCACCGCTGTGGCGCGCTGGGCGACCGAGGAGGGGCTGTGCCTGGATACCGCCTCCGGTGGTGAGTTGGCGTTGGCTCTGCGCGCGCAGGTGCCCGGTGCGAATATCGCCCTGCACGGTAATAACAAGTCGGAGGCTGAGATTGCCCGCGCGATCCGTAACGGCCTGGGTCGTGTGGTGGCTGACTCGGTGGATGAGCTCAAGCTCATTGAGTGCGTGTACGCCGAGCTTGCCGCCGAGCGTGTGGCTGAGGGCGAGGAGCCGTACGCCCCGGTTCCGGTGCTGATTCGCATCACCCCCGGCGTGCATGCCTCGACCCACGAATCCATTGCGACCGCGCACGAGGATCAGAAGTTCGGCATGTCCCTGCAGCCCGGCACCGCCGCGCTTGCTGGTCTGGATGAAGAGGAGCTGGAGCACTGGGGTGTTGAGTCTACCGATTCTTACGCGGCTCTGGCTGCCGCGATTCTGAACGCGACCGATTCCCTGGATTTCCGCGGTATTCACTGCCATATTGGTTCGCAGATTTTTGAAGCGGAGGGCTTCGAGCAAGCGGCTACTACCGCTCTGGAGTTCATGAACCGCCTCAACCGTGACCTGGGTGTGACGCTGCCGGAGCTGGATTTGGGTGGCGGCTACGGCATCGGCTACACCGAGGCGGATCACCCCCGCTCCATTACCGAGGTGACCGAGTCGATTGCCGCTTCCGTTGCGGCAACCTGCGAGCGCCTGGGCATGGCGATTCCGCACATGTCGTTCGAGCCGGGCCGTTCCATTTCTGGTCCTTCGGGTGCGACCCTGTACACGGTCGGCACCATTAAGAACGTGAGCATTGAGGACGAGAACGGCGAGATTCGTGTGCGCCGCTACGTTTCGGTGGATGGCGGTATGAGCGATAACGCCCGCCCGGTGCTGTACGAATCGGATTATTCGGTGACTCTGGCTAATCGTGCCCCGGCGGGGGAGCAGGTGCTCTCTCGCGTGGTGGGTAAGCACTGCGAGTCTGGCGATGTGGTGGTTCGTTACTGCTACCTGCCTGCTGACCTGCAGGCTGGCGATATTCTGGCGGTTCCGGCGACCGGCGCGTACTGCTATGTGCTGGGTTCGAACTATAACTTCCTGACTCGCCCGCCGGTGATTGCGACCGCTGAGGGGCAACCTTCTCGCGTGATGATTCGCCGTCAGCGCGAGGAAGATATGTTGGCGCTGGATATGGGTTCGGATATCTAGAGTTCCGCCCCAGATGCTATGAAACCGTGGAGTTCCCGTCTCTGCCATACACGCCGTGAGGCAGCAATTGCAGGCAGGGCTTCACGGTTTTGAGTGCTCAAAACTCTGCAGACACTAAGGTTCACCTCATAACTGTGAGGGATACCTCATCTCAGAGAGTAAAAGTCGCACCTTGAGGCTGCAGCCCCGTCGCCGCCTCTTGATAAAGTGGTTGTTGGGTGCGTGCTCTGCGCCGCATCCGTGCCTTAGCCCGAAGAGATACCGGGGCGAACCCGGAACAGACCGTAGAAAGAGACTATCGTGGCTGAAAAGATCAAAGTAGCACTGCTTGGTGCCGGTAATGTCGGTTCCCAGGCTGCTCGCATCCTGGTCGAGGATAACGCCGTCCTTGAAAAGCGCATTGGCGCCCCCGTGGAGTTGATCGGTATTGCTGTGCGCGATACTAATGCATCCCGCCACTGGAATGCGGACCCCTCGCTGTACACCACTGACGCTGAATCCCTGATTGATTCGGCGGATGTGGTCATCGAGCTGACCGGCGGTATTGAGCCGGCTCGCACTCGCATTCTGCGTGCTCTGAAGGCGGGCAAGTCCGTGGTTTCCGGTAACAAGGCGCTGCTGGCTAAACACGGTGTGGAGCTGCAGGCTGCCGCTGATGAGTCCGGCGCTCAGCTCTCTTACGAGGCTGCTGTTGCGGGTGCTATCCCGATTCTGCGCCCCCTGCGTGACTCCCTGGCTGGTGACCGTGTGACCCGCGTTCTGGGCATCATGAACGGCACCACCAACTACATTCTTGACCAGATGGACACCACTGGCGCATCCTTCGCGGACGCACTGGCTGAGGCTCAGAAGCTCGGCTACGCGGAGGCTGACCCGACCGCTGACGTTGAGGGCCACGATGCCGCGTCGAAGGCTGCGATTGTTGCTTCGCTGGCGTTCCACTCTGACTTCACCATCGATGATGTGCACACTGAAGGCATTACCTCCATCACCGCTGATGATGTTGCGGCTGCGGATGCTGATGGTTACGTCATCAAGCTGCTGGCTATTTGCGAGCGTGAGGGTGAGAACGGCGCTAACATTCGTGTGAACCCGACCCTGATTCCGCGTCAGCACCCGCTGGCGGGCGTGCACGGTGCGTTCAACGCTGTGTTCGTTGAGGCGGAGAACGCTGGCGAGCTGATGTTCTACGGTCCCGGTGCGGGTGGCGCTCCGACTGCTTCGGCTGTTCTGGGTGACTTCGTGTCCCTGGCTCGTCGCCTGGTGCTGGGCGGTCCCGGTGTTCCGGAGACTTCCCACGCTCAGCTACACGCAACCAGCTTGGACAACGTGATTTCCCGCTACTCGGTGGGTGTTCTGGTGGAGGACCGCCTGGGTGTTCTGGCGAATATTACCCGTATCCTTGCCGAGCACGGTATTTCGGTGGATTCGCTGCGCCAGTCCACCCCAAAGGAGGGCGCGGCTCAGATTCGTATGGTGACCCACTCGGCGAAGGATTCCGATCTGCGCCGTGCGATTGCCGTGATTGATGCTCTGGACACTGTGCGTGAGGTGAACTCGGTCATCCGCGTGGAATCCGAGAAGCACTAAGGCTCAAAAGCGTTATCTATGTGCGGCACGCGCCGCTCACTAAACGTGCGATGTTCGCTTGCGGGTGCATCGCTCACTAACTAACCCGCGTACCCGCTACCGCGCCGGACCTATGGGAGGTCCGGCGGGCGGGGCGCCAAGATTGAAGGAGAAGCCAATGGCACACGTGTGGCAGGGCGTTATCAATGAGTACCGTGACCGTCTGCCTTTCGCAGACGATGTGAAGGCTGTGACCCTGGGCGAGGGCGGTACCCCGCTGATTCACGCGCCGGCACTGTCTGCTGAGACCGGTAACACCGTTTACCTGAAGTTTGAGGGTATGAACCCGACCGGTTCGTTCAAGGACCGCGGTATGACCAGCGCGATGACCGCTGCTAAGCGTGACGGCGCGAAGGCTGTTGTGTGTGCTTCGACCGGTAACACTTCCGCTTCGGCTGCTGCGTACGCTCTGCAGGCTGGTATGCGCTGTGCAGTGCTGGTTCCGGACGGCAAGATTTCTATGGGTAAGCTGTCTCAGGCGATTGCTCACGGTGCTGACATCATTCAGATTGACGGCAACTTCGATAACTGCCTGGAGATTGCTCGCAAGCTCAGCGAGAACTACCCGGTGTTCCTGGTGAACTCGGTTAACCCTTACCGTATTGAGGGTCAGAAGACCGGTTCGTTCGAGGTTGTTGACACCCTGGGTGACGCTCCCGATTACCACCTGCTGCCGGTTGGCAACGCGGGTAACATCACCGCGTACTGGAAGGGCTACAAGGAGTACTCTGAGCCTTACACCAACCGTGACGGTGAGGTTCTGGAGCCTGTTGCGACCAAGCGTCCGATCATGTGGGGCTTCCAGGCCGCCGGTGCTGCACCGATCGTTGCTGGTCACCCGATTGAGGCACCGGAGACCATTGCGACCGCGATTCGTATCGGTAACCCCGCATCGTGGGAGAAAGCTGAAGCTGCTCGTGACGAGTCTGGCGGCGTGATTGAGGCTGTCACCGATGAGGAGATTCTGGAGGCGCACCGCTGGCTGTCTGCCCGCGAGGGTGTCTTCGTGGAGCCGGCTTCGGCTGCTGGCGTTGCGGGTCTGCTGAAGAAGCACCGCGCAGGTGAAGCTCCCGAGGGTAAGACCATCGTTATCACCGTGACCGGTCACGGTCTGAAGGACCCCCAGTGGGCTCTTGAGGCTGTTAACGGTGTGAAGGTTGAGCCGACTAAGGCTCCCTTCGACGTGGTTGCTGTGGCAGATATTCTTGATTTGCACTAGCCTATTCATACTACGTTGTGCACTCCGTCCCGATTTTTCGGGGCGGGGTGCACCTGCATGACAGCCCTTTTTGTATCTTTCACCTATTCACTCATTACGTCACCGATCGCGAGGTTCTTCTCATGTCTTCTCTGCATATTTCTGATATTCCGGTGGGCGCGTCCGTTAAGGTTCGCGTTCCCGCTACGAGCGCTAACCTGGGTCCCGGCTATGACAGCATGGGTTTGGGTCTTGGCTTCTATGATGAGCTGGTTGTTGAGCGTATTGAGTCCGGCCTGGAGTTTGAGCTCAGCGGTGAGGGTAGCGCGGATGTTCCTCGCGACGAGAGCCACCTGGTTTTGCAGGCGATGAAGGCTGGTTTCGCGGCGGCTGGTTTGGATGAGCTGCCCCCGGTGAAGCTGATTGCTGATAACAAGATTCCGCATTCTCGCGGTATGGGTTCTTCGGCGTCGGCTATTGTTGCGGGTGTGGCTGCGGCGAGCGGTCTGCTGCCGGAGGAGCACCGTCTGAGCCGTGAGCAGATGCTACAGGTCGCCTCCGATATGGAGGGCCATCCGGATAACGTGGCTCCGGCGATTTACGGCAACCTGTCGGTGTCCTGGGGTGAGATGGGCAACTGGAAGACCTTGATTATTCCGGTGCATCCTGATGTTCACCCTGTGGTGGCTGTGCCCGATTATGAGGTGTCGACGAAGCTTGCTCGTTCGCTGATTCCTGAGGAGATGCCCCACGTTGAGGCGGTGGCGAACTCCGCTCGTGCGGCGTTGCTGGTGCGCACTCTCTCTGATGCTCCCGAGTACCTGATGGATGCGACCGTGGATTACCTGCATCAGGGGTACCGCGTGACCGCGATGGAGCCGTCCGCTGTGCTGGTTGCGTACCTGCGCAGTCAGGGTTTTGCTGCGGTGATTTCTGGCGCTGGCCCTACTGTTTTGACCTTTGCGCACGGTGACGAGCAGGTGCGACAGGTTCAGGAGGCGATTGCCGAGTTTGAGGCGACTCACCCTTGTAGCGCTATTGTGGATTGCCGCTTGAACTGGCGGGTGCTTCCCCTTGAAATTGACACTGAAGGTGTTATAGTTACTCAGTAGGACGTTATTAGTTCGTCCTATGTTGAGGTTCGCCCGTCGTTCAATGTAGACCGTCGATACTATCCTTCGTAACGTACTTCCGTTTCCCCTGATGCCTCAGATGCTTTGTGTATCTGGGCGGGAGCCGGCAGAGTTCGGGGGAGTGCCTTTGGAGTTCACGTCTTTCTTTATTTCTGACGCATAGGGGAAGACTTTTCTGGAGGTTCGGTTTCGCGGCGGGTGCCCTTTCAAAGTGACCATTCCATCCTCTTCATCTCGCGTAGATGGTTTGTATAGATGATGGTTTGGGCTTGCCCACATTTGTGATAGAGCGCCTTATCTTCCGTGTGTGCTCGCTGTGTCTGAATCAGCGTGTACGGTAAGAGACGCGAACCGCCTCCAGTGCGGTTCGAGGGAGTCGAAGGTGCAGACTGCTGTTTTCTTTCGGCAGTGTCTAAACCTTTGACCGCGCTATAGCGCCCGCCCGATCTTTATTCTGAAGATTTTTCAGGGCTTATAACCAAAGGAATTGTAGTTGGCAAAGAATATTGTTGTCACCGATGAGTACGGTACGGCAGCTGCCGCACCGGAACTTGCGAACTTGAAGGTCGCGCAGCTGCGTGTCCTCGCCCAGCAGCTTGGTATCCGCGGCTATCTGAAGTTGAAGAAGGCTGAGCTGGTTCAGGCTCTTGAGGAGCATCAGCGTGGTGGCGCCGTAGCCGCTCCTGCTGAGCCCAAGTCTGAAGCACCCAAGTCTGAAGCGCCCAAGTCTGAAGCGCCCGCTGAGGCCGCTGAAGCTGCCCAGGCTCCCGCTGCTGAGAAGGCTGAAGAGTCTAAGCTGCGCCGTACCCGCCGCACTCGCGCCCAGAAGGACGCCGAGGCGCAGGCTGAGAAGACCGAAAACGCTGAGGCTGCTGAAGCCCCCGCTGAGGGCGCTGAGAAGGCTGAAAAGGCTGAGAAGCGTACCCGCTCTTCCCGTTACGAGACTCCCGCTCAGAAGCGTGCGCGCGCTCGCCGTGCCGCTGAGGGTGAGGACGCATCGGCTGAGAAGTCCGAGAAGACTGAGAATAACGAGAAGCCGGAGAAGCGTACCCGCCGCACCCGCACCCGTAAGGACGAGAAGCCCGTTGAGCTTCCTCCGCTGGATGTGCGCGCTGAGCTGGCTGCTGAGCGTATCGGCGAGCGTGCGGAGCAGGTTGACCTGCCCGGTAACTCTGCTGAGCTGAAGGCTACTACCGCTGACGGCACCGCGAGCCTGGACAGCCTGAACGCTGCCCTGGACATGACTTTTGGCACCCCCGACGGTGAGAAGAGCTCGAAGCGTACCCGCACCCGTGAGCGTCGCCGCGATCAGGATGGTGAGCGTACCGAGCGCCGCACTAAGCGTGACCGCCAGGCGGAGCGTGTAGAGCGCAATGCTGAGCGTAGCGAACGTGCCGAGCGTAAGGCTGCTGAGCGTGCAGAACGCGCTGAGCGTGCTGAGCGCACCGAGCGTACTGAGCGCCGTTCCAAGCGTGACCGTCAGGCTGAGCGTGCTGAGAAGCAGGCTCGCCGCCGCGAGGAGAACGAGCCTCGCCTGAGCGAAGACGATGTGCTGGCACCGATTTCGGGTGTTCTGGACATTCTCGATAACTACGCTTTCGTGCGTACCACCGGCTACCTGCCCGGCACCAACGACGTGTACGTCTCCCTGGCTCAGGTGAAGAAGTACAACCTGCGTAAGGGTGACCACGTGCTCGGCGCGATTCGCGTGCCGCGTGAGGGTGAGTCGAACAGCCGCCAGCGTTTCAACGCGCTGGTTCAGGTTGAGGCGATTAACGGTCAGAGCGTTGAGGAAGCAGCGAACCGCCGCGTCTTCTCGAAGCTGACTCCGCTGTACCCCAAGGAGCGTCTGCGCCTGGAGACCACCCCGAAGAAGCTGGGCACCCGCGTGGTGGACCTGGTGTCCCCGATTGGTAAGGGTCAGCGTGGTCTGATTGTGTCCCCGCCGAAGGCGGGTAAGACCCTCATGCTGCAGTCCATTGCGAACGCGATTACCGTGAACAACCCGGACGTGTACCTGATGATGGTCCTGGTGGATGAGCGTCCTGAAGAAGTGACCGACATGCAGCGCACCGTCAAGGGCGAGGTTATCGCCTCGACCTTCGACCGCCCGGCTGAGGATCACACCACTGTGGCTGAGCTGGCTATTGAGCGTGCGAAGCGTATGGTGGAGCTCGGCTACGATGTGGTCGTGCTGCTGGACTCCATGACCCGCCTGGGCCGCGCATACAACCTGGCGGCTCCCGCATCCGGTCGTATCCTCTCCGGTGGTGTGGATTCTGCCGCACTGTACCCGCCGAAGAAGTTCTTCGGTGCTGCCCGCAACATTGAAGAGGGCGGCTCGCTGACCATTCTGGCTACCGCCCTGGTTGAGACCGGCTCGAAGATGGATGAAGTGATCTTCGAAGAGTTCAAGGGCACCGGTAACATGGAGCTGCGCCTGTCCCGTCAGCTGGCGGATAAGCGTATCTTCCCGGCTGTTGATATTAACGCTTCTGGTACTCGCCGCGAGGAGAACCTGCTCTCCCCGGATGAGATCAAGATTATGTGGGGTCTGCGCCGTGCCCTGGCGGGTATGGAGCCTGAGCAGGCTCTGGGCGTTCTGACCAACCAGCTGCGTAAGACTGAAAGCAACGTGGAGTTCCTTCTGACGGTTCAGAAGAACGGTCTGCGTCTGGTCGACTAAGGCTCGTATCTCACGCGCCCCACCTCCTCATGTGGGTGGGGCGCGTGAGACGTTCGTTTTGCGCATCCCTGTTGTGTGGGGTGCGAGATGTCTAGTGCCTGCCCGTGCGGCGTAAAGTGCGGGAGATGGAAGAGAGAACAGAATGTTTGAATCTATTCAGGTTCTGCTGGATGAGCACGCTGACCTGCAGAATCAGCTGGCTGACCCCGCCGTGCAGGCGAATCAGGGTAAGGCACGCCGTGTGGGCCGCCGCTACGCGGAGCTGACCGGTATTGTGACTGCGTACAACAAGTACACTTCGCTGAAGGATGACCTTGAGGCTGCTCGCGAGATGGCTGATGAGGATCCGGATTTCGCGGCGGAGATTCCCGGTCTGGAGGAGGAGCTGGAGGTTGCTCAGGAGAAGCTGCGCCGCCTGCTGATTCCGCGTGACCCGGATGATGGCCGTAACGTCATTCTTGAGGTGAAGGCTGGTGCCGGTGGTGACGAGGCGGCTCTGTTCGCTGGTGACCTGCTGCGCATGTACATGCGTTATGCCGAGAACAAGGGCTGGAAGACTGAGATTATTTCTTCGACCAGCACCGATGTTGGCGGTTACAAGGACGCCCAGATTGCTATTAAGGGCTCCTCGAATGAGCCTGCTGAGGGCGTGTGGGCGCACCTGAAGTATGAGGGTGGCGTGCACCGTGTGCAGCGTGTTCCGGCGACTGAGTCTCAGGGCCGTATCCACACTTCTGCTGCTGGTGTTCTGGTGTTCCCCGAGGTGGATGAGCCCGAGGAAATCGAGATTAACCAGAACGACCTGAAGATTGACGTGTACCGTTCTTCGGGCCCCGGTGGCCAGTCTGTGAACACCACTGACTCGGCGGTGCGTATTACTCACCTTCCGACCGGCATTGTGGTGGCGATGCAGAATGAGAAGTCTCAGTTGCAGAACCGTGAAGCTGCGATGCGCGTTCTGCGTGCGCGCCTGTTGGCTCACCAGCAGGAGCAGATTGACGCTGAGAACGCGGCACACCGTGCTTCGCAGGTGCGTACCATGGACCGTTCGGAGCGTATCCGTACGTACAACTTCCCGGAGAACCGCATTGCGGATCACCGTACCGGCTATAAGGCATACAACCTGGATGCTGTGCTGAATGGTGACCTGGAGCCTGTGGTTCAGTCCGCTATTGAGATGGATGAGGCGCACCGCCTCGCTCAGGTGGGCCAGGAACAGAAGTAGTTCTGTGCAGACGTAGGTTCTGTATATAGACTCTTGTCGATTCACTGAATCGACGTGAGATGTTGGTGAGGGGCTCGCCGCTACGGCGGTGGAGCCCCTTAGCCATATGCTGTGACAGGTTTTGAGCTGTTGAGAGAGCGTAAGGAGAGCTCATGAAGGTGAATGTGCACGACCCGCGCGGGGAAGAACTCGCGCAGGTACTCACGCGCGCCACCGCGGCACTGGCGCAGGTGCCCAGCCCCCGCGTGGACGCCGAGCTCCTCGCCGCGCACCTGCTCTACGACGGTTCGCGCTCGCGCCTACAGCACGCCGCGCTCATGGGGGAGCGGCTCACCCCCGCACAGGTCGCAGAGTACGAGGCGCTGGTCGCCCGCCGCGCCTACCGCGAACCGCTGCAGCACATCACCGGCTCCGCTCCCTTCTACCGCCTAGAACTGGCAGTCGGACCGGGCGTGTTCGTACCCCGCCCCGAGACCGAGCTACTCGTCGAAGAAGCCCTCAAGGTGCTGACCGCACGCACCGATTCGACAACCGGTCAGCTGCGCATCGTCGACCTGTGCACCGGCTCCGGGGCTATCGCGGCGGCAATTAAGAGCGAACTGCCGAACGCCCAGGTGTTCGCGGTGGAACTCTCCGAAGACGCCATCCCCTACACCCGTAAGAACCTGGAGCCGCTCGGCGTACACCTGGTTCAGGGGGACGCCCTCACCGCCCTGCCCGAACTTTCCGGAACCTTCGACGCGGTGCTCTCGAACCCTCCGTACATTCCGCCGGCGAACGTACCCGCCGACCCGGAAGCCGCCCTGCACGACCCGGACATGGCTCTGTACGGCGGGGGAGAGGACGGCATGCAGATGCCCTCCGCGATTGCCGCCCGCGCCTTCGAACTTCTTACCCCCGGCGGTCTGTTCATCATGGAGCACGACGACACCCAGGAAGAAGCCGTCGCCGAGCTGTTGGCACGTGTCGGCTTCGAGGACTGCTACCCGGTGCGTGACCTGAATAATCGTCCGCGTCATAGCGTCGGTTATAAACCGCGCCCACTAGAGCCTTTAGACTAGTAAATGCACCACCTAGCCCGTGCCGGGCTGCATGAAGGCAACGCGTCCGCCCCAGTAGTCAGCTCAGTAGCCAGCTCAGAGCCGGCGAAATACGGTGAACCCCCGGAAGAGTGCTTCCACATGGCGCGTTGTGGGTGCCGGTGTCTCGCCGCATCCAGAAAAACATGAGAGAATAAGACCCGTGACTGCAAAGCTGTACCCCGTAACGACTGAAACTGAGACCCGCGAGGCCATTGAAGCTGCCCGCGAGGCGCTGAAGGCGCACGACACGATTGTGATGCCCACCGATACCGTCTACGGTATTGCCGCCGATGCTTTCTCGCATCAGGGCGTTGCCAAGCTGCTGGCAGATAAGGGCCGCGACCGCACCATGCCGCCGCCCGTGCTGATCTTTGATCTTGCTGCGCTCGCTGGCGTGGTCGACGACGTTCCGAACGATATTTACGATCTGGGTGGTCGCTTCTGGCCCGGCGCGCTGACTATGATTCTTCACGCGTACCCGTCACTGAGCTGGGATTTGGGTGAGACCCGCGGTACTGTTGCCGTGCGTGTTCCCGATGATGAGTTCGCCCTGAAGCTGCTGACTGAGCACGGTCCGCTGGCGGTTTCGAGCGCGAACAAGACCGGTCAGGAAGCCGCACTGGATGCGCAGACCGCCATGGATTCGCTGGGTGAGGATGTCGCCGTGGTGATTGATGGTGGCGCTCGTCCTAAGCCGCTTGAGTCTGAGCCGAATGAGGACGGCGTGGTTGTGGTGACTGAGCGTGACCCGGCACCGTCGACGATTCTGGATTGCACCTCCTTCCCCTACGTGGTGGTTCGTGAGGGCGCAATTTCAGTGGAGGAGCTGCGTGAGGTCGTTCCGACCATTCTGACTCGTGCGGAGGCTGACGAGCAGGCAGCTCGTAAGGTTGAGGAAGCTGAGACTGCTTCTTCTGCGCCGTCTGAGTCGACTCCTTCTGAGCGTGCTCTGGATGAGCAGGCTGACCTGGATGAGGCGTACGAGCAGTGGGACAGCACCCACACTGTGAGCGGTGAGCCTGCTCGTCGCGCTTCGGCACCGGTTGCCGGTTCTGTCGCTGCGTCTCTGCTGGGCGCTACTTCGGCTCTGTCTTCTGCTTTCAGCACTGGCGTGGATCAGGAGCGTTCGCGCGGCTACCGTGACAACACTCCGAAGCCGGTTCGTGCGGATGAGCCGCAGACCCACCCGGTTCCTGCTGATACTGCTCGCGCGCTGGTCTTTGGCGAGTCGAAGATTGAGACTGCCGCTCAGAGTGCACCCGCTCAGAGCGAGGCTAAGCCGGCAGAAGCTAAGGCTGAAGACGCTAAGACTGAGGCTACCAAGACTGAAGCTGAGGCAAAGACCGAGCAGAAGGATGCCCCGGAGGACCACCTCTAAACCTCTGCGGGTTATAGCGCTCGGGTATAAATCTCGGAGCATAAAAACGTATAGGGAACCCCCGATATATCGTTCAGATATATCGGGGGTTCCCTTTCGTTATGAGTCCTCTAGGTTATGCGCCCCTAGGCTGCATACATCAGGCTGCCTGCCTCAGGTCGTGCACCTTTAGGAGAGCACGCGCGCTACCTAGTTCTTCTCGAAGCGGCGGTCCTTCTTCTTACCCAGCGCGGTGTGGGCGTTGCGCAGTACTTCACGCACGCGCGGGGTGGGCAGAAGGTTGTTGTCACGTGCCCAGGAGTCGTCGATGCCCTGGCCGAACCACATGACCTCGACCTTACGTACGGATCCTGCGAACTTGTCGTTCATTAGTTCGGAGACGGTGTAGCCCGCCTTGACGGCCGCGCGGCAGAGCCACTCGGGCAGGCGGTGCGGGTGGCGGCGACCAGCATCCACGGATGCGGAGGCGACGGTTGCGCCTTCCCAGGGCTGCAGCACGATGGTGGGTAGCTCGCCGGGGAAGGTGCCGAGCATGACCACGAATTCTGCGAGGGCGTGCACGCTGGAAACCGGGGACTTGCCGGTGCCTGCACCCGCAACGGATGCGAAGGGGGAGGAGGCCATCTTGGCGAAGAGTTCGGTGGTGCGTCGGCCGCGGCCCTGCACGCTGGTTGCGCGAAGGATGCACAGTTCGGGTGCGCAGTCGGGGTGCTCTTCGAGGAAGTAGTCCTGCAGGTCGAGCAGCGCTTCTTCGCCGAGTGCCTTGGAGAAGGAGTAGGCGCTGAACGGGTTGGTCTCTTCGGAAGCATCTAGCACGAGGCGCGGGCCCTGTACGGCTGCGGAGGAGAGGTGGATGACGCGGCGCACACCGGTGCGCTGTGCGGCGATTGCGATTACTGCGGGTAGCAGCGCGTTTGCGCCGACGAGCGGGGGCAGGTCCTGCATGTTGGGTGCTGCGAGGCCCGCTGCGTTGACGACGACCTGCGCGCCTGCGAAGGCTTCTGCGAGGGAGTCGATGATGCCGTCAAGCTGGTCTGCTTCGTCGATGATGCTGTCTACGTCGAGGGCTCGGGTTGCGAGTCGAGGTGCCTCAATGGGGTCAACGCTGATACCTTCTGCGTTTAGACGCGCGACGATGGAGGAACCAACGAAGCCGCTGGCGCCAATGACTTTCCACTTGGATTCGGACATCTCTTTTACCTCTCACGAGCCCGCGTACGTTGCGGGGAAAAATGGGGTCATTTCAACTTTCCCATATTTGAACAGTTTATGGGGAATTTGTGGGTTTTTATTCGGTCTCTGGTCGTTTTTTCGCACGGGGTGCACAGCTCAAACACAGGCTGTGAAGCTGATAGCTTGATGGATACATGAAAGTGGGTGTGCGGGTGCGTCCGCTATGCGGATAAATCAACTGAATTCGGTTGTTTATTTGTCATAAAGTGCGTCTTTTGAGGTGATGGTTCACTCTCTAGTGGAGACCGCAGGTAGAATATTTTCTTTGAGTGATATATCCACACGGTTGAATACCGCGGGCGCGAGAAACACCATAAGCGCCCAGCTCGGTATGGGTATATCGCGTACCGGCTGATTCAGGCGCATCGCGCCGCGGAGGGAGAACTTATGGCAGAAAAGTACAGCGACGTGACCGCTTTTGCCCAGCCTTCTTCCGATCAGTCTTCTTCTCACGAGCCTTTGAACGAGTATCCCCGCACGGTCGCCGTGGTGGTGACTTATAACCGTGAGGACCTGCTACCGAAGACCCTCGCTGGTATTGCTTCAGGTGAGCGTGTGCCTGCGGCGGTGGTGATTGTTGATAACGCCTCCACGGACGGTACTGCCGAGTATTTGCGCGCCCTGGACTATGAGCTACCGGTGGATTGCATCCGCCTGGAGAGCAATATGGGAGGCGCTGGCGGTTTCGCGGTGGGTATTGACCGAGCCCTGGAACGCCATAACCCGGATCTGGTGTGGGTTATGGATGATGACACCGAGCCGACCGAGAACACCCTGTCGGAGGCGGTTGCCGCCTGGCTGAACTATTCGCCGGTGCCTTCGCAGCGCCCCGCGGTGGTGGCCTCTCGTGTGGTGTGGACGAACGGCGAGGACCACCCGATGAACACTCCGCGCACGATGTTTGCGGCGGGGGAGCAGCGTCATGCTCGTGCGCAGGCGGTGGGTGCCCGCCCGATTCGTAGCGCCTCGTTCGTGTCGATTCTGATGGACGCGCAGGCTATTCGCCGTAATGGTGGTTTGCCGATTGCTGAGTTCTTCATTTGGAATGATGACTTCGAGTTTTCGACTCGTCTGATTCATCACCGTGACGGCATTGCGGTGCCTTCTTCTGTGGCTAAGCACCACACGAAGACTTTTGGTACGACGAACGCTGACCCGGGCCCGCGTTTCTATAACGATGTGCGCAATAAGCTGTGGGTCTTTACTCGTTCGCGTACTCTGAACCCGCTGGAGAAGCTGCTGTACGGTGGCTCGTCGGCGCGCCTGTGGATTTCTACTGTTCTGCGTACTGATGACCGCCGAACCTACCTGGGGTATTTCCTGAATGGTGTGCGTGATGGTTTGCGTGCGCCTCGCCCGAATGCTCAGGTGCTTGAGGGCATTTACCCGCTGACTTTCCCCGGCCGCTACGGCGTGCCTGCATCCGATGAAAGCCCCGCTGACTCTGAGAAGGCGCGCGGTTGCGTGAGCTCTGTACCCGATTTCTCGGTGCTGATGAGCGTGTACGCGAAGGAGAACCCCGCCTATCTGGATCAGGCGTTGGAGTCGAATCTTCTGAACCAGACGGTGCGTCCTTCCGAGCTGGTTTTGGTGAAGGACGGTCCGCTGACCCCCGAGCTGGATGCCGTGGTGGACCGCTGGGTTCAGCGTGCCGAGAATCTGGATTGCCCGCCGATTCAGGTGGTGGATCTGGCTCAGAATGTTGGTTTGGCGGAGGCGCTGAACGCCGGGCTGCAGGCGTGTTCGTATGAGCTGGTTGCTCGTGCTGATTCTGATGATCTGTCTGAGCCGACTCGTTTTGCGCGTCTGATTCCTGCCCTGGTGCAGGGCGGCTACACGGTGCTGGGCTCTGCCATGCTTGAGGTGAATGAGAGCAATACTGCGGTGGAGTCGACTCGCGAGGCGATTGTTGATTCTGCTCGTTTGCTCAGCGCGATGGATTCGCGCAACCCGATTTATCACCCCTCCGTGGCGTTCGTGAAGAGTGCCGTGCAGCAGCTGGGCGGTTACGAGTTCGTGCCCGGCGCTGAGGATTGGTGGCTGTGGATGCGTCTGCGCGATGCCGGCTACCGTCTGGGCAATATCCCCGAGGCGCTAGTGCGTTACCGCGTGGGTGCGGGCGCGTACACGAAGCGCGGGGGAGTGGACGCCTGGTTGCAGGATGTGGCGATTCAGCGTCGACTGTACACCGGTCACGGTATTTCTAAGCTTCAGTGGGCTCAGAATATGGCGGTGCGCAGTGTGTACCGTTTTGTTCCTGAGCAGGCGCGCCGTTTGGCGTTTCGTGCGTTGTCGTCTTTGACGGCTCGTGCTTCTTCTCGTTCTTCTGGTACCGCATCTGAAGGAGGCATGTAGTGGCTCAGTTGAAACCTCACGCTCATGTGGTGATGCGGAAGGCTGCTCAGCGCGGCACGATGGTGACGGAGGGTGACTCTGGCACGATGCTGGTGAACCGCCTGTATGAGCGTAAGCCGTGGTGGTTGATTGCGCAGGCACTGATTGATTCGAGCGCCTGGGTTCTGTCGGTTTTGTTCGCGTATATGCTCCGCTATAGTGTGCTGCTCAGTAACGGCTCGGTGTTCGATATTATTCACCCGGCGTCGTTGACGATGACCGCTACGTTGGCTGTGGTGTTGCACCTGGTCATTGGTCTGGCGGGCGTGAAGATTTATAACGGCGTGTATTCGTACGGTTCGTTTGACGAGTCCTGGCGTGCTGGCGCGGCTGCTTTGAGCGCGGGTGCGGCGTTGACTGCGTTCTCCTTTGTGGATGAGCTGCTGGGTCTGCCGCATATTCCGCATAGTGTGCCTGCGATTGCGGCGGCATTTAGCCTCATTATGATGGCGGGCGCTCGCATGGCGAAGCGTGTGTACACTGAGCGCGGTGCGGTGCGTGAGCTGACCGGCGAGCCGGTGATTGTGTACGGTGCCGGTTTTATCGGCGGCATGGTCATGGATTCGATGCTGCACGATGAGGATGCGAAGCTTCGCCCGGTTGCTGTCTTTGATGACGACCAGTTGAAGGCTGGTACGAAGTTCCACGGCATTTCGGTGATTACGACTTACCGCGAGCTGGAGCAGGTAATTCGTGAGTCGGGTACCCGTAAGATTCTGGTGACGATTTCGGATATGTCGGAGGATTACTTCGAGTCCTTCTGCAACCGCATGCGTAAGCTTAAGGTTGAGGTTCAGCGTATTAGTAGCGCGAATGCTCGACTGATGGGTGAGCGTCTGATTACCGCGAGCGATAACGATTTGATGCGCGTGATTCGTGGCGAGATTAACTACGATATTGACCGCGATATTCTGCGTTCGTACCTGCACGGTAAGCGAGTGCTGGTGACCGGTGCGGGCGGTTCGATTGGTTCTGAGCTGTGCCGTCAGATTAGCGAGTTTGGCCCTGAGACTCTCATGATGCTTGATCATGATGAGACTCTGCTGATGGAGACGAAGGTTTCGATTACTCACGAGTCGAGCCTGGACGATGACCGCATCATCCTCGCTGATATTCGTGAGGGTGATAATCTGCTGGAGATTTTCCGTGACCGTCGCCCCGAGGTAGTGTTCCATGCTGCGGCTTTGAAGCATGTGTCGGCGCTGGAGGCGTACCCGCAGGAGGCGTGGAAGACGAACTCCCTGGGTACTCTGAACGTGCTGCGTGCCGCAGAGGCGGTGGGCGTGAAGACCTTCGTAAACGTTTCGACTGATAAGGCGGCGGATCCGAAGACTGCGCTGGGTCAGTCCAAGCGCGTGGCGGAGCGTCTGACCGCGTACTTTGGCGAGAAGACCGGCAACACCTACGTGTCGGTTCGTTTCGGTAACGTGTTTGGTTCGCGCGGTTCGATTAAGCCGCTCTTTACGAAGCAGATTCTTTCGGGTGGTCCGATTACCCTGACGGATAAGCGCGCGACCCGTTACTTCATGCTGATTACCGATGCCTGCCTGCTGGTGATGCTTGCCGGTGCGATTGGTCGCCCGGGCGAGGTTATGGTGCTGGATATGGGCCAGCCGGTCAAGATTCTGGACGTTGCGAAGGCGATGCGCCAGGCGTATGAGCGGTATGACGTGGAGATCAAGGAGATTGGTCTTCGCAAGGGTGAGAAGCTGGATGAGACTCTCTTCGGCGGTACCGAGAAGCTGGTGCCGAGTGAGGAGAACCGGTATATTTCCCGGTCGAGTGCCCCGGCACTTGACCCTGATGAGCTCGATTATGAGCGGTGGATTCAGAACTATCGGGAGCACAGTGGCTATGAGCGTCATGGCCTGGAGCGTGCCCCTGATCCGCGTACCTTGGCGGATGCACAGACGTTCTAATCTTTGCGGAAATGACACCGGATGCTGCACTTGCGTGGCAGGTGCGGTATCCGGTGTCTTTCTCTTTTCTCTCGCTGTTGAGCGCGGGGTGAATGGAGCATATGGAGAGATTCTGTGCTGCTTTACCCCTGCTCGTGAAGAGTTTTATAGAATACGAAGTAAACACACACACACTACGCACACATCGTCCCTTAGCTGCAATTCTGGAGCTTGCGTCCAGGGGAGCGGCGCCAATGCCTTGGAGCTGGTATGACCTCCTTTTCTGAGCTGTTGAGCATTTTTGCTCTTGCTTTTGTTTTGGGTGCCCTTTTGCCGTTTGCGGTGCGCCCGATTTTGCACCGCTACAACATGGTGGATGTTCCTAATGAGCGTTCTTCGCATACTGCTCCGACCTACCGCGGTATGGGTTTGGCGACTGCGGCTGCGACCTTTGTGGCGTTTGTGGCGGCTACCCTGTTCGGCTGGACGTACCGTTCTGCTGAGTCTTTGCAGCTGGCGGTGACGATTGCCGCGGCGATTCTGTGTGCTCTTGCCCTGGGCTGGCTTGAGGATATTCGCGGCGTGAGCATTGTGCGTCGTGCGGGCCTGCAGCTGGTGATTGGCGTACTGGTGAGCGTGAGCTTTGCGACGGTGCAGGGCACGAACATTCTGCTGCTGATTCTGGGCGCGATTTTTGTTGCCGGCTACATTAACGTGGCGAATTTTATGGACGGCATTAACGGTATTTCTGGTGCTCACGGTCTGGTGGCTGGTTTGGCGTATGCGCTGACCGGTTGGATGGTGAACCTTCCGTGGCTGGCTTTGGCTGGTGTGGCTGTTGCCGGTGCTTTTGCGGCGTTCCTGCCGTGGAATGTGCGCCCTGGTAAGAACGTGTTTTTGGGCGATGCGGGTTCTTATGTTTTGGGCGCGGCGCTGGGCACGTTGGCTGTGGGCGCGTGGTTTGCGGATGTTCCGTTCCTGTTGGCTTTTGCTCCGCTGATGACGTATCTGGCGGACGCGGGTACGACTCTGTTCCGTCGTTTTATGGCGGGGGAGCAGTGGTACAAGCCGCACCGTACTCACACTTATCAGCGTCTGACGGATGTTGGTTTCAGCCACCTTGGTTCGACCGCCGTGGTGACCGGTACGACCATTCTGGTGTGGGTGCTGCTGGCGTTTGCCTCTGATTTGTTTGCTTCGGGCGCCGTGCTGGCGGCTGTTGGTGTGGTTCTTGTGGCTCTTGCCGTGCTGGTGGTGTACCTGCGTATGCCGCAGCTCTTTGGCGGTGAGGCACCTACTTCTGCGATTGACCTGTCGAAGCGCTTTGCGGCGGATTCGAAGGGTTCGGCGCCGAAGGCGAAGTCGGCAACTGCAGAGCCTGCTACCGGCTCTTTGACCTCGGCAACTGGTGTTCCTGCGACTCCTGAGAATGTGGAGCCGACCTCGCTGCATCCGGAGCCGATCATGCCGGATTCGGTGAAGGATCGTGCGGGTCAGCCTTCTTCTGCTTCCTCTTCTTCGACGCAGTCTAATCAGAATCGTGGGGAGAAACACTAATGGCTTCTGAACAGCCTAAATCTCAGGCTCCTGCAGAGCCTCTCTGGAGGCGCGTGGTGGACGTTCTGTGGTATCCGCCGGCGGAGCGCAAGAAGCAGCAGAAACACCGCCGAGAGCGTGCTCAAGCAGGTTTGAAGGCCTCTTCTTTCGAGAGTCAAGAGCTTTCCTGGAAATTTTTGTTCTACAGGGTATCGGCTTACTCTCTGCTGGCTTGGTTGGGCGGTATGATGAGTGCGTACCTGTTTGCGGGCCCCGTGGGCGCGCTAGGAATAACATTGGGCTTTCTGATAATCTATATATGCTTCACTCTGGGCGTATTGGTTATGTTGGTTGCTCCCATTTTCGACTGGGGTGTACCCAAATCGCTGGTGGTGAGCTACCTCGTGAAGATTGCTCTGCTCGGTCTGGTATTGATGTTTGTGCCGTTCCCCGAGAATCTGAGGCACGGTTGGACTCTCGCAGGCGCATGTACCGGCGTGATTCTGTGGATTGTTATTGAAACAGTTAGCATCGCACGACTGAGAATTTTGTACTTCGACACCGACTCGGAAGACCATGGTCGGTAACACGATCGGTGTTTGAAAGGAAAAACGTTTGGCCGAAGAGAAGAAGTGGTGGGACGGAGATAAAAAGCTCCGCACCACCGGAGAATTGGTATCTGACGGAGGTCTCTCTGGCGCCGTCATGTCGATTCTCTATCTGATCATCGGTGTAGCAGTGTGGGGAGGCATCGGTTACCTCGGTGACCTGGTCTTCTCCACCACCTGGCTGGTGTGGGTTGGCGTCTTGATTGGCGCTATTGGAGGTTTGACCCTCGTCTTTACCCACATGACCAGGCAGAATAAAGACCGTTAGGTCATTGAACGCGGACCGCCAGGTCACACATTCATCCATGTAGTTAGCATGTCAGTCGTTTATAGGCAGACATGGGCTCTTGATAGCCACTAGTAGCAAGAAAGGACTTGCTTTGATCGAGAACGGGTTGATCCTCGCGGAAGCCTATGTGCCGCCGACCCCCGAAGACATGCATCTGCCACCCTTCTTCACCATTGGTGATTTCGCTTTCGGTAAGCAGAACGTACTGATTCTGCTGTCCGTGGTGATTATCGCGGTCTTCTTCCTCACCGCAGCACGTAAGCGCGCCATGGTTCCCGGCAAGACTCAGTTCATCGCTGAGTCCGGCTACATGTTTGCTCGTAACTCCCTCGGTAAGGAAACCCTGGGCGTACAGCACTACAAGCCGTTCGTGCCGATTCTGTTCGCCTCCTTCTTCTTCGTTCTGGTGAACAACCTCTACGGTTCGATTCCGTTTGTTCAGTTGCCCACCTTCTCGCACCCCGGTAGCGCCTACGCGCTGGCTGGCGTAGCGTACCTGACCTGGGTTGGCGTTGGTATCAAGCGCAAGGGCCTGGGCGGCTTCTTCAAGGACATCACCATGCCCTCGGGTCTGCCGGTGTGGATTTACCCCATCCTGATCCCGATCGAGTTCTTCTCGAACCTGCTGATTCGTCCCGCAACTCACGCGCTACGTCTCTTCGCGACCATGTTCGGTGGTCACCTGGCGCTGATGGTTGCATCCAGCATGGTGACCTACATGGTTGAGACCCTGGGTGGTATCGGCTACCTGGCTGCTATTGCTCCCGGTGCTCTGGGCCTGTTCCTGTACTTCCTGGAATTCATGATTCAGTGCATCCAGGCTTATGTGTTCGCTCTGCTGCTGGCTGTGTACCTGCAGGGCTCGGTTTCCGAGGGACACTAAACTCTCTAGTTTTTTAGGTTTTCGCGTTCGTCATTGGGCGTGAATAAAGCAACCCACACGTTCACTGTGCGGGCTATTAACTCAAATCAAACTCTGTTCGGTCCGGGTATGTTCCCGGTCGAACACTGTTGAAAGGAAAAATAATGGTTGGTTCCATCACTGCGGTTGGCTACGGTCTGGCAGCTATTGGCGGCGGCATCGGCGTGGGTCTGATCTTCGCGGCATACATGACCAGCGTTGCTCGTCAGCCCGAGTCCCAGAAGACCCTGCAGCCCATGCTGTTCCTGGGCTTCGCACTGGTCGAGGCGCTGGCAATTCTGGGCCTGGTTCTCGTCTTCATCAAGTAACCGGCTCTGCCACATCCTAAACGACCCATCCCATAGAACAGGATTCCCTCCATGATTTATCTGGCAAGCGAAGGGGGAGCGGAGGCAACTTCGAACCCCCTGATTCCCGACGTCGGGGAAATTGTCATTACCCTCATCGGATTCCTGATCCTCTACTACATCGTTGCTAAGTACGTTGTCCCGGCGTTCGAGAAGATCTACCAGGACCGTAAGGAAGCAATCGAAGGTGGCCTTGCCAAGGCCGAGAAGGCACAGGCAGAGGCTGCAGCGGCTCGCGATGAGTACACCCAGCAGCTCGAAAGCGCTCGACTGGAGGCTCAGAAGATTCGTGAAGAGGCACGCGCAGAGGGCGAGGCAATCATTGCCGATGCTCGCGAGCGTGCAACCGCTGAGGCTCAGCGCATTAGCGATAATGCAGCAAAGGCTATCGAGGCAGAGCGTGCGGCAGCAGCAGTGTCCCTCCGTTCCGAGGTTGGCACTCTTGCTACGACCCTTGCCGGCAAGATTGTGGGCGAAGCCCTCAACGATGATGAGCGATCGGCCCGTGTGGTAGATCGTTTTCTTGCTGACCTTGAAACCGAGAAGCAGAACGCAGGTGCGGCTCGGTAATGGCAGGAGTATCTACTGAATCACTGAGCAAGGTGGAAGAGGTGCTGGAAGCTCACGCTTCCCTGCAGCCCCTGAACCTGGCGAGCGAGCTTTTCGCTGTGGTTGATGTTCTCGACCACAACGGCACCCTGCGCCGTGCTGTCACCGATTCTTCGCGTGATGCAGCAGCACGTCAGGGTATCGCTAACACCGTCTTCGGCGGCAAGATCTCTTCTCAGGCTATGGCTGTGCTCACCAGTGCGGTGGCTCAGCGCTGGTCCGATGATGCTGATCTGGCGAATGCCCTGGAGCGTGCAGCAGTGCTCGCCGTGACCGCATCGGCTCAGTCTCGCGGTGGCGTGGACGCCCTGGACGAGGTACTCAACGAACTACTCACCTTTGTGCGTACCGTTGATTCCAACGCTCAGGCGCAGGAAGCGCTGTCCGACCATCAGGCAAGCAAAGAAGCAAAGAAGAAGCTCGCCGTGGCGCTCGGTGGCCCCGCCACCACCGCCGAAGGTGTGCTTCTGCTCGAACGAGTTGGCTCCAACCCCCGCGGCCGTCACGCTGCACGGGTAGCCGATGAGTTCGCAGAAATCATCGTCACGCGACAGAACCGTTACATTGCGCGAGTAACTAGCGCGATTGCGCTGTCGCAGGCACAGCTTGAACGTCTCGGTCGCACGCTCAACGCCGTGTACGGCCGTGAGCTGAAGCTCGACGTTTCGGTGGACCCCGCCGTTCTGGGCGGTCTGCGTGTTCAGGTGGGCGACGAGGTGATCGACGGTACCGTCGAGACCCGCATGTCCGACCTGGCTCGTTCCATCGGCTAGCGGCTCAAGCTAGCGACGCTGAACCGTTCGTCGCAACGGTGATTTAGAAGATACCTCGGGTAGCGGGTGCGTGGCAGATGCCTCCTTCGCAGAAGCGGCGGCATTGCCCGCCCGTTCAACCCGAATTGCAAGTTTCGGTTGGTTCCGTTGACGGAACGCAACCACAATGAGAGAGCAGGGACACAAGATGGCCGAACTGACCATCAATGCCGAAGATGTCCGTAATGCGCTGAACGAGTTTGCAGCGTCTTACGAACCCGGCAATGCAGAACGTGTTGAGGTGGGTCGAGTTGTATCGGCCTCCGACGGTATCGCTCGTGTCGAGGGCCTTCCCTCGGTTATGGCGAATGAGCTGCTTCGTTTCGAAGACGGCACCCTCGGCCTCGCACAGAACCTGGATACCCGCAATATTGGTGTGATCGTCCTGGGTGACTTCACCGGTATTGAAGAGGGCCAGGTCGTACACCGCACCGGTGAGGTCCTCTCGGTGCCCGTTGGCGACGCGTACCTCGGTCGCGTTGTTGACCCCCTGGGTAACCCGATCGATGACCTGGGCCCCATTGAGGCTGAAGGTCGCCGCGCACTGGAGCTGCAGGCTCCCGGCGTGACCCAGCGTAAGTCGGTTCACGAGCCGCTGCAGACCGGTCTGAAGGCAATCGACTCGATGATTCCGATTGGTCGCGGTCAGCGTCAGCTGATCATTGGTGACCGCCAGACCGGTAAGACCGCTATTGCGATCGACACCATTCTGAACCAGAAGGACAACTGGGCTTCGGGTGACCCCAACAAGCAGGTTCGATGCATCTACGTGGCTGTTGGCCAGAAGGCATCCACCATTGCAGCTGTCCGCCACACCCTTGAGACTCGCGGCGCGCTGGAGTACACCACCATCGTGGCATCTCCCGCATCCGACGCAGCAGGCTTCAAGTACCTGGCACCCTACACCGGTTCGGCTATCGGCCAGCACTGGATGTACGGTGGCAAGCACGTCCTCATCATCTTCGACGACCTGTCGAAGCAGGCAGAAGCATACCGCGCTGTGTCCCTGCTGCTGCGCCGCCCGCCGGGACGTGAAGCATACCCCGGTGACGTCTTCTACCTGCACTCCCGCCTGCTGGAGCGTTGCGCTAAGCTCTCTGACGACCTGGGCGCAGGCTCGATGACCGGCTTCCCGATCATTGAGACCAAGGCAAACGACGTTTCCGCCTTCATTCCGACCAACGTCATCTCCATTACTGACGGCCAGATCTTCCTGCAGTCCGACCTGTTCAACGCTAACCAGCGTCCGGCAGTCGACGTCGGTATCTCCGTCTCCCGTGTTGGTGGTGCCGCACAGACCAAGGCTATGAAGAAGGTCTCCGGTACCCTGAAGCTGGAGCTGGCACAGTACCGTGCAATGGAAGCGTTCGCAATGTTCGCATCCGACCTGGACGACGCTACCAAGGCACAGCTGACCCGCGGTTCTCGCCTGACCGAGCTGCTGCGTCAGCCGCAGTACACCCCGTACGCAGTTGAAGAGCAGGTTGTCTCCATTTGGGCTGGTACCTCCGGTCACCTCGACGACATTGAGGTTTCCGACGTGCTGCGCTTCGAGGAAGGCTTCATCGAGTACCTGCGTCACAAGACCTCGGTACTGACCGATATCGCTTCCTCCGGCAAGCTTGAGGATGACACCGTTGCAGCTCTGAAGTCCGCAGTTGCTGACTTCAAGCAGGGTTTCAAGTCTGAGGGCAGCAGCCACCTCGTCGACGCAGGTCACGAGGAGCACAAGGCAGCTCGCGATAGCGACATCACTCAGGAAACCATCGGTTAGCGATTAGTCCTCGCCTTCTCCCCGCCTCAGCTATGAGGCTGGGGCGGGGCAGAAAGCAAGGAGAAAGGAAGCTCTATGGGAGCCCAGATTAGGGTTTACCGACAGAAGATTGCTTCGACGTCGTCTATGAAGAAGATCTTCAAGGCGATGGAGATGATCGCGACCTCCCGCATTAACAAGGCTCGTAACGCTGCTCAGGCAGCCGGCCCTTACGCGAACGCTCTGACCCGCGTGGTGACTGCGGTTGCGACTCAGCACGGTATTAAGCACCCGCTGATTCACAAGCCGCACGAGTTCGGAACCTACGAACACCGTCGCTCCGCAATCCTGGTTGTTACCAGTGACCGCGGTCTGGCAGGTTCGTACTCCTCCGCTATCCTGCGTCGTACCGAATCTCTGATTGAGAGGCTGCGCTCTAACGGCCAGGAGGTACAGCTGTACCTGGTTGGCCGTAAGGCAAAGGCTTACTTCGAGTTCCGTGAGCGCCCCTACGCCCGTGCGTGGGAGGGGCACACCGATGCACCTCGTGTTGAAACTGCCGTCGAAATTCGTGACGCGCTGCTCGAAGCCTACGACCTGCCCTTCGAAGAGGGCGGCGTGGACGAACTGCACATCGTATACACCGAGTTCAAGTCGATGGTTGTTCAGGAACCCAAGATCCTGCGCCTGCTGCCCATCCACGTGGGTGACGCAAAGGCTATGGGCGAGGAAATCGTTCCCGACCAGGAACTGACCAAGGCTGAGTACGAGCAGGCGGCATCCTTCGAGTTCGAGCCCTCCGCCGAGGAAGTGCTCAACGCGCTGTTGCCGCGCTACATTGCATCGCGTATCTTCTCCTGCCTCCTGCAGGCAGCAGCAAGTGAGCTGGCATCCCGCCAGCGCGCGATGAAGACCGCAGGTGACAACGCTGAGACGCTGATTACCAAGTACACCCGTTTGATGAACAACGCACGTCAGGCGGAAATTACTCAGGAGCTCTCCGAAATCGTGGGCGGCGCAGACGCCCTCGGCTCCTAGTACTTGTACGCCAACGAAGCCATCAACTGTCCAAACTTTCTAAGTAAGTGAGAAATATGACTGCCACCTACAACGAATCGGTCTCCGCACCGACTCAGGGCGCAACGGGTCGTATTGCCCGCGTCATCGGCCCCGTGGTCGACGTCGAGTTCCCCGCCGGTCAGGTCCCCGAGATTTACAACGCTCTGACCACCGAGCTGACCCTCGACGGTCGCACCCGCACCATCACCTTCGAGACCGCACAGCACCTGGGCGACTCGATCGTTCGCGCTATCTCCCTGCAGCAGACTGACGGCCTGGTCCGCGGTCAGGCTGTAGTCGACACCGGCGCACCGATCTCCGTCCCCGTTGGTGACGGCGTGAAGGGCCACATCTTCAACGTTCTCGGTGACGCACTCGACGTGCCGAACTCCGAGATCAAGGCTGACACCTACTGGCCGATCCACCGTGCCGCTCCCGGCTTCGCAGAGCTGGAAGGCTCCACCGAAATGCTGGAGACCGGTATTAAGTCCATCGACCTTCTGACCCCCTACATCAAGGGCGGTAAGATTGGTCTGTTCGGTGGTGCAGGCGTGGGTAAGACCGTGCTGATCCAGGAAATGATTACCCGTGTGGCTCGTAACTTCGGTGGTACCTCCGTGTTCACCGGTGTTGGCGAGCGTACCCGTGAGGGTAACGACCTGTGGGTCGAAATGGAAGAAGCAGGCGTTCTGAAGGACACCGCTCTTGTGTTCGGCCAGATGGATGAGCCCCCGGGAACCCGTCTGCGCGTGGCACTGACCGGTCTGACCATGGCGGAGTACTTCCGCGATGTTCAGAACCAGGACGTGCTGCTGTTCATCGACAACATCTTCCGTTTCACTCAGGCAGGTTCTGAGGTTTCCACCCTGCTGGGCCGCATGCCCTCCGCAGTGGGTTACCAGCCGAACCTGGCGGACGAAATGGGTCTGCTGCAGGAGCGTATTACCTCCACCCGCGGTCACTCCATCACCTCCATGCAGGCAATTTACGTGCCTGCGGATGACTACACCGACCCGGCGCCGGCAACCACCTTCGCGCACCTGGATGCGACCACCGAGCTCTCTCGTGAAATCGCATCGCGCGGTCTGTACCCGGCAATTGACCCGCTGTCCTCCACCTCCCGAATTCTGGACGCACAGTACATCGGTCAGGAGCACTACGACACCGCAATTCGCGTGAAGGCTATTCTGCAGGAAAACAAGGAACTGCAGGACATCATCGCGATTCTGGGTGTGGACGAGCTCTCCGAGGAGCAGAAGATCGTCGTGGCACGTGCACGTCGTATCGAGCAGTTCCTCTCCCAGAACACCTACACTGCAAAGCAGTTCACCGGTGTCGAGGGTTCGACCGTTCCGCTGAAGGATACCATCGAGTCCTTCCAGATGATCTGCAACGGCGATGTCGACCACATCCCCGAGCAGGCGTTCTACAACATTGGTGGTATGGACGACGTTATGCGCCGCTACGAGGAAATCAAGGCACAGACTGGAGCTAAGTAATCATGGCTCTGAAAGTTGAAGTTGTTTCCCGCGAACGCGTCGTGTGGACTGGCGAAGCGAAGTACGTTCGTGCACGCTCCGTCAGCGGTGACCTCGGCATCCTGCCGGGCATGATCCCCACCTGCACGCTGCTGGCACAGGACGGCGAGCTGCTCATTGAACCCGTTGATGGTGAGCCCATTAAGACCATCCTCAACGCAGGTTTCTTGACCGTCTCGAACGATCACGTGACCATCGTTGCAAAGCACGCACAGATCTAAAGCTGGTTCCCCTCAGCGGGAATTAGCCACTGTGTACACCTCGCCGGTGTTCCACCCTGAAAGGGGAGGGGCACCGGCGATTGGTGTATCCGGGGGTAGATTGTTTACGCAGAACGAGAGTGTGCACAGAAAGAGCGCGGGCAGAAAGATGATGGGCTGAAAAGGGGCGCCTCCCATGGTCGGGAGGCGCCCCTCAAGCTATGTGCAGCTGCTTAGCCTAGAGCCGTTTAGAACAGACGGTCAGCTAGAACAGACGGTCAGCGGAGTCGTCCACGCCGCGCATCGCATCGTAGTCCAGGCTCACGCAGCGGATACCGCGGTCCTCAGCCAGGGTACGTGCCTGCGGCTTAATCGTCTGTGCCGCAAATACGCCGCGCACCGGTGCCAGCAGCGGGTCACGGTTGAGCAACTCCAGGTAACGGGTCAGCTGCTCCACACCGTCAATATCGCCCACACGCTTGAGCTCAACCGCCACGGAGACGCCGTGCGCATCCTTCGCCATGATGTCTACCGGACCGATAGCGGTCGGGTACTCGCGGCGCACCAGCGAATAGCCCTCACCGAGAGTGTGGATCTGCTCTGCGAGCAGACGCTGCAGATCAGCCTCCACACCGTCCTTGATGAGGCCGGGATCAACACCCAGGTCGGTGGCGTGCTCGTGCTCAATCTTGTAGATGCGAATCATGAGGCGGTCATCGCTCTTAGCTGCCTGAACGGTCCACAGCTGCTGAACATCGGACTCTAGGTCCTCACGGATGCTCTGCGGAACGTCCTCACGCTCAGCTACCAGCAGGGAGCAGGGAGGGCTCATCCAGTTCAGGGGCTTGTAGGAACCGCCGTCGGAGTGAATGAGGACGGAGCCGTCATTCTTGACCATCAGCAGGCGGGTAGCGCGGGGCAGGTGGGCGCGGAGGCGGCCCTCATAATCTACGGAGCATTCAGCAATGACAATACGCATCCGTCCACTCTAGCAGGTACGAGTGTTTGGCTCTAGCAGGTGAGGGTATGAGCTAGGGAACCTGAGCTTGGTACAGGTCGCGGTACGGGGGCACAGTAGGGAAGTACGGCACAGTAGGGAGGTGCGGCACAGAGCGGGGGAGTACCGCCTCAGCATGAGTACCACGCCAGTATGAGGAAGAGCGCAGAGCGAACAGCGGCAGGGTAGGTAGATAGAGATAGCTGAGCAGCGCGGTAGAATAGGGCTCATGGCACGTAAGAATCATCCCGGCAGGCGAGTATCCGGCACCACCAGCGATAAGTGGCACCGTCAAGCACCCGCAGGGCGTGATATCAGCAGGATCCTCGACCCTGCACCTCGACTGGAACGTGACCGATACGGTGACTGGCTGGTGCAATACATTCCCGCCGTCAACGCCCAAAAAACCTACACCTGCCCCGAATGCTACCGCTCGATTCCGCCCAGAACAGCGCACCTGGTGGTGTGGCAGGAAAGCCACACGATGGGCCGTAGCCGCGCCATTGATGAGCGCAGGCACTGGCATCAGCATTGCTGGCGCACCCGCCGCAAATAGGCTGAACACTGCACTTAAGGTGCAGCCTAAGACTACATTCTTGACCAAAACCACATTCTCGAATCCATTTCTTGAAGGAACGCAATGAGCAACACCGCCGATATCACCCGCGCGCAGGAATTTGATCCCGCCCGCTACGTCTTCAGCACCGCCGCTGAGCCCACCCCCATTAAGGCACGTACTGTGCTTCCGGCACGCCGTGAGAACTTTACCGTCACCACTGCGGACGGCAAGCGCCTCGTCGGTGAACTCGCCCTGCCCGAAGGCGAAGTCAAGGCAACCCTGGTGACCTTCCACCCGCTACCCACCCACGGCGGCTACATGGACTCGCACGTGTACAAGAAGGCGTCCTTCCGCCTGCCGGCGCTGTCGAACATTGCGGTGCTGCGTTTCAACACTCGCGGCACCTCCTCGATTCGTGGCACCAGCGAAGGCGTCTTTGACGGCGGCTTTGCCGAGAAGAAGGACTTCGACGCAATCCTGAAGTTTGTACGCGAGCGCGCCCTGCCGAACCCCTGGCTGGTCGGCTGGTCCTTCGGTACCGAGCTGGTGCTCAAGTACGCGCCCGAATACGCGGACGAGTTCACCGGCGCTATTCTGCTCTCTCCGCCGCTGCACCGTGTGCACCCGGCTGAGCTGGACGAGTGGAATAAGATCTCGAACCCGCTGTACGCGCTGGTGCCCGAGCACGACGACTACCTGCAGCCTCCGGCGGCGTGTGAGCGTTTCGCGGCTGTACCGCGCACTCGGGTGATTCCCTTTGAGGGGTGCAAGCACCTGTGGGTGGGCGAGAAGTCCGTGCAACAGGTTCTGAACACTATTGTCAGCATCGTAACCGGTGTGCCCACTGAACTGCCCACCGAGTACAACGGCCCGGTGGCAGAAGAAATTACTGAGCTCTAAAGGTTTGGCATAAAAACACAGCGTAAAAACACTGCATAAAAATATCAAGGCGGCGGCTTTGGATAGAACATCCAAAGCCGCCGCCTTATGTCTTAAACGCCTGCTCGGTGGAAGAGCCGTGAGCGCGTAGAGAACCTAGAGGGGACTCTACAGCTGGGAGGCGACTACAACTGGGCGGTGACTATAGTTGGTCCTGGCGAGGAATGAACACCTCACGCACCAGAATCAGCATGGAAGCCGCCACCGGAATAGCAATCAGCGCGCCCAGCACGCCCCATAGCGCGCCACCGGCAGCCACCGAAATAATCGCAACACCGGCAGGGACCGACACAGCGCGAGCCATAATACGCGGAGAAATCAGGTACGCCTCCACCTGCAAGTACAGGAAGTACGCCACCGCAAACCACAGCGCCAGACTCCAACCCTGAGTCAGCAGAATCAGCGAGGTCAAAATCAGCGCAATCACGCCACCAACCAGCGGAATGAACGCCAGAATCATAACGACCAAAGCCATCAACTGCGGGAAGCTAAAGCCCAAGAACAACATTATGAAGAATGCGAAGAGGGCGTTCAGAATGGCTACCATCGCCTGGCCCATCACGTAGTTACCCACCGACTCAGTAATCTTGTCGGTAATGTACTTGACACGCACACGCTTAGACGCCGGCGCCAAACGCACACCCCACGCCTTAATCGTGTCCATCGACGTGAGGAAGTACAGGGACAGGAACAGCACAATAATCACGCCGGTCACGCTCTGCGCCAGGGTAGAACCCGCAGAAACCAGGCTCGACATGAAGCTATTGACCTGCGAAGAGGAGAACGTCGACTCCAAGAACTTAGGGACGTTCTCATTCACCCAGGTGCTGATGCTAAAACGCTGATCAAGCTCGTGGTACCAATCAGAATCAATCGTGTTCTGATAAATACCCGGCGCGTACTGCACAAACTTAGACGCCTGCTCGCTAATGACCGGGCCAATCGTCATCACCAGACCGGTCACAGCGCCAGCAAAACCAGCAAGCACAGCAATCACGCCGATACCGCGCTTAATGCCCCAAGACTCCAGGCGGCGCACAATCGGGTCCAGACCCAGAGCAATGAAAATAGCACCGGTCACCCAACCCACCAGGGCACCCACATTATTGAAAATGTAGTAGGCGAAGAGCGCCAGACCCACGCCCACGGTCATGAGGAAACCAAAAGCGACCGGGTTGTGCATCATGGATGCCTTGCCGTTGCCGACCACCTTCGGTGCGGGAGGCGCATCCTCAGAAGCGGCGGGAACCACCGGAATGGTATCCGTAGGAGGCATAGAAGCGCGGCGGCGGTTGGAACGCACCTGGCTAATGCTTTCGGTCAGCTCGCTGAAGGTCTCCGTTAGCTGATCGGTGAGGGATTCCTTCTTGCGCGTCTCGGGGGACGATGTCGTCTCTGCGGGAGCTTCTGAGGCTTTCTTCTCGCTCATGCTCTTCCTTTCCGAATCATTCCGGGTATTTTTTCTCTACTGTGCCATTCTACCGGCTGGTTTACTTTGTTACGGCGTCCACGGTGAATCCCAAGGACAGGGGAGTGCATGTGGGAGAGATATTTGCGGGACGGATCGGGCAATAGCCCAAACGCTATCCCCGGCATGAGCTCAGAGCGTAGGCGACAGAGAACGGGCGCTCGCAACGGTGCGTTGTGGGGATAATAGAGGAAGGAACGCGTGAAGGATTTAGCCCGCACGCAACAATAGGTACAGAACGTAAAGGAGCCCAGGATGAGCATTATTTTTGATCCGGCAGACCGCGGCGCATCCCAGAACGCGGCACAGGGTAACGTCGCGCAGGGTGGTGCAGCGCAGAACGGGGTAGCGCCGGAGATTCCCGCCTCCGTACGCAACGCCATGGAACTGAACCCCAACGCGGCACAGTCTGCTGGCGAACAGGGCGGCGAGCAGACCCCCTCCGCCCCCACCTGGCGTTACGAGGTCAACACCCCCGAAGAGTTCCAGAAGTTCGTGCAGCTCTCCAGCCAGGGTGCCGTGATTTTTGCGCTCTACGCGCCGCACTCGCCCTCCTCCCTGCAGATGCTCGAAGGCGTGCAGAAGCTTGTGGATTCCGCCGCAGGTAGCATGATTTGCGCCGCCGTGGACGTCACCAAGCTCCCCGAAGCTGCCCAGGCATTCGGCGTGAGCGGCGTGCCCGCGGGCATTGCCGTTCTGGCGGGCCGTCCGGCACCGATTTACACCGGCCCGGTCAGCGCAGAAGACCTCGGCGATGTGCTCTCTCAGGTTCTGCAGCTCGCGGCACAGTACCAGCTGCCCGGCGGCTTCGACCCGGTCGTTCCCGACGACGAAAAGCCCCTGCCGCCCCTGCACGCAGAAGCCGTCGCCGCCCTCGACCGCGGCGACCTGGAGGGTGCCCGCGCCGCATACCGCAAGGCAATCGCCGAGAACCCCGGCGATAAGGAAGCGAAGCTCGGCCTGGAACAGGTTGAACTGCTCGCCCGCGTGAAGGACCTGGACATGGCAACCGAACGCGCGGCGGCCGCGGCAGACCCCATGAACATTGACGCCGCGTTCAACGTAGCCGACCTGGACCTGGTAGGTGGTCATGTGGAGGACGCGTACAACCGTCTACTGCGCCTGTTCAGCGCTGTTGGTCCTGACGATAAGGCGCGTGTGCGCGAGCGTCTCGTGCAGCTCTTCGATGTGGTGGGTGCATCTGACCCGCGCACCGTCAAGGCGCGTGCGGCACTGACTATGGCGCTGTTCTAAAAGGCGCTGTCGCCTGGGAAACGTCATGAGCCGGTCTAGCTAGCTCTGGCTAATCTAGGCGGCTGAAACGTTGAATACGGACGGGCTATCGTCTACCCCCGCACTCGGGTTGCGGGGGTAGACGGTAGCCCGTTCTGTTTTGCGTTTTTTGGCGGTTTTGAGGGTGGGGAGAGTTTATCGACTCAACCTGTCTGATAGTGCGGCTGGATGGTATCTATAGCACTCCGGAATGTCCATAATATGCGTTGTGAGTACTTAATAATGCAGGTTTCATCACCAAACCTGCTAGACCTCATGGGGGGGTGGTAGGGTGAAAATATGAACACTAGTCACTTTCCCCAAGACCCGAACCCGCAAGAACCAGGTTCACCGCAGAACCCGGTACAAGAGACCAACCCGGTACTAGAGACCACAGTAGAGGCAACCCCCGCCGCGGCAGCACCCCAGGCTGTAGCCTCCGAATCTGTAGCCCCAGAAGCTCTTGAAGCTGTAGTTCCCGCATCGGTAGCACCGCAGCTACCCGTCACCCCGCAGACTATACCTGCAGCTGGCGCTCGCCCCGCCATCGAAATCCGCGGTCTCACCAAGGCATTCGGTCAGAAGGTCGCCGTCGACCGCATCAACCTCGACATCCCCTCCGGATCCTTCTACGGACTGGTCGGCCGCAACGGCGCCGGTAAAACCACCACCATCTCCATGGTCACCGGCATGCTCAAGCCCAATGAAGGCACCGCCTACGTGCGCGGCATCGACATGTGGGCCGACCCGCTCAAAGCCAAAGCGCACCTGGGTGTGCTGCCCGACGGCGTGCACCTCTTCGACAAGCTCACCGGTGAACAGCTCATCACCTACTCCGGCTACCTGCACGGGATCGATAAGGAAACCGTTGCCTCCCGCGTCAAGGACCTGCTCGCCGCAATGGACCTGACCGACGCTGCGGGCCGTGCCGTTGCCGACTACTCCGCCGGTATGACCAAGAAGATTGCGCTCGCCGCCGCTCTCGTTCACGCGCCCTCCGTGCTGATCCTGGACGAGCCCTTTGAGGCGGTCGACCCGGTTTCCGCCGCTAATATTCAGGACATTCTGCGTGGCTTCGTTGCCTCCGGCGGAACTGTCATTATCTCCTCGCACGTGATGGACCTTGTCCAGCGCCTGTGCGACCACGTAGCCGTCATGGACTCCGGCCGTATTCTCGCCGCCGGAACGGTCGATGAAGTACGCGCCGGCATGAGCCTTGAAGAACGATTCGTGCAGCTGGTCGGCGGCCGCACCTCCTCGGAAGGATTGTCATGGTTGGGCACCTCGTCTCACTAAAGTGGCAGTATGTGCTCGCTTCCTTCCGCCGAAGCATCTGGGCGCTCATCGGCCTGATTTTTGCGGCGCTCTATGCGGGCGGCATGCTCTTCGGCCTCGGCTCCGCATACTTTGTCGCTAACTCGGAGGTACCCGAATACGGTCAGCTCGGAACCCTCCTGGTAGGCGCGGTTATTGCGCTCGCCTGGGCTATTGTCCCCATTTTCTTTAGCGGACTGGACGGCACCCTGGACGAGAGCCGATTCGTGCTCTTCCCCATCAAGCCCTCCACCCTGCAGAAGGGCCAGTTCCTCGGCGGGTTCGTGGGTATCCCCGGCATTGCCAGCATCATTGCCGTGCTGCTGGGTGCGATCGCGTTTATATCGCAACCGCTCGCGCTGGTCGTGTACCTCATCTGCTGCGTGCTCGGCCTTGCGAACCTCATGGTGTGGGCTCGTCTCGCCAACCGCCTGGGCATGGCGCTGAATGATAACCCGCGCATCGCCAACACCCTGATGATCGTTGCCATGCTACTGATGATGAGCGCCGGCTTTATCTTCGGTGGAACGATAACCTACCTGACCAAGCACTGGGAAGAGGTGCTGCCCTACCTGCCGTGGCTCAGCGTGACGCCCTTCGGGTCGGCATTTGCGGTGCCCTACTTTATGGCGACCGGCAATATGGGCACCGCCCTTGGTTGCCTGGCTCTGACCCTCGTCTACCTGGCTGGCGGATGGTGGCTGTGGGGTAAGAACCTGGCACGCTCCATGGCGAATGTGGGCGGTAGCGCGCACCACGCGAGCGCAGCTGAAGTCGCCGCGGGTGATTTGGGTCTGTTGGCACGGTTCCCCGCAACCCCGCGTGGTGCCGTGGCGGCACGAACCCTGCACTCATTTCTGAAAGACAACCGTCTGCAGCTGCTGACCGCAAGCACCGCCATGCTTTACCTGATACTGACGGTGGCTATGCCCCTGTTCCTGAGCTCTGTAGGCTCCTTCGAAAGTCGGGCCAGTTTTAACGGCGTCAACGCGGCTGAAGCTAACCAGATCATCAATAGCGGCGTGATGCAGCTCTTCGGATTCTGGATGTACTTCTGCACCGTCTTCACCGGCTACTACATGTGCTACCTCGTCTCCTACGACAACACCGCATTCAGCCTGCACGTGCTCTCCCCGCTACGCGGTATTGACGATCGTCTCGGCCGTCTCTGGGGTTACAGCATCCTGATGGTTCCGATCGTGGTGGTGATGGTGTTCGTCGCCTCAGCGGCAAATGGACACCTGGAGCTTTTCCCCATCGTGCTGATGCACCAGCTGGGCGTGCTCGCCGCAGCGGCTGGTATGGGCAGCGTGATGGACACCTTCATTAGCCCGCCCGTGGCGCCTCCGGGTGCTAACCCGTTCAAGAACCCGAAGAACAATGAGGGCTTCGCTAATCAGTTGCTGCTCATGCTCACCGTAATTCTGGTGATGCTCAGCGCGCTACCCGGCGGTATCTCGGTTGTTGTGTACATTTTCGTGACCCAAGATCTACTAACCCTCGTCTACGGTGGCTTGATTCAGCTGCTGATTGGTGCCGCACTGCTCGTGGGCGGCGTGGCATGGGGCGGTCACCGCTACGACAAGGTCAGCTCCAAGATGCTGGAACGCGTGGCACGTTTCCAAGCGAACTAACAAGAGTCGAAGCTCCAGCACATCAGGAATAAACGAGAGGGGTTCCGTGTTAGGTACTACGCCTGGCGCGGAACCCCTTTTCTGTGCCGCACGAATTTCTAGCCCTGAACTTTCTAGCCCCGAACTTCTAGCGGAAAGAAGCTCACCGCAATACCTAAGAGTCTATGGTTGAGCTGTGGTCTGCCTCCATATTGACCGCCCGGGGGCTCAGCACCTCCCAACTGCTACTAAAATAGAGAAGGCGCCAATCACCCAACCGTGCAGCGGCACCCCTCACCCTATGTATCCCACCTCATCATCAAGGAGAAACATGAGCTCGATCGAAGGCATCGAAGACCCCTTTGGCCCAGGAACCGCAGGCGGCACCGCACTGCTCGAACGCGAAGAAACCCAGCTTTCTGAGCCCGGCGACCACGAGCGCTTCTCCCACTACGTACGCAAGGAAAAGATCCTCGAATCGGCGCTGACCGGTGAACCCGTGCGCGCCCTCTGCGGCAAAATGTGGGTACCCGGCCGCGACCCGCAGAAGTTCCCCGTCTGCCCCCAGTGCAAGGAAATCTACGAAGGCCTCGCACCCGGCAACGACGGCGACAACGGCTCCGGCGAATAATACGCGCCAGGCGACACGCCTCAGACAACACAACCTGGGCGATACAACCTGGGCGATACGCCTGAATAAATACGAATAAATAACACGCCGCAGCAGCAAGACTCAACGGCCCAACACCGCTCATGAGACTTTGCTGACGAGCACCAAATTCTTGCACCACAGCCCGGCCCAACCCGCGGATGTGGTGCTAGAATTTAACCTCGCTGTGCCCAGACCGCCAGAGCGACAGAAACACCAGAGCATCAGGAACACCAGAGTGCCGCCTCCTAACGGGGGAGAGGCGCCTGCGCTGAGTCATCTTGCTCTGAGCAGGCAGAGGGAACCAGCAGAGGCAGACGAGGAAGAAGGAGAGAATGAGCGCACCCGCAGAGGAACCCACACTATTCGACAGTATGGTGAAGCCGAAGCTCTCCCCGGCATACCCCGACCGCGCCCCCTGGGGTACTTCCGTCAGCCTGCGCGCATGGCAGGCAGAAGCCATGCAGAAGTACTTCGAAACCAACCCCCGCGACTTCATGGCGGTCGCAACCCCCGGCGCGGGTAAAACCACTTTCGCGCTGACCCTCACCAAGGAACTATTCAACCGCGGCACTGTCCGCCAGCTCATCGTTGTGGCGCCGACCGACCACCTGAAGAAGCAGTGGGCGGACGCCGCCGCGAAGGTCGGCATTCCTATTGACCCGAACTTTAAGAACGCGGACGTGACCATCAGCCGCCACTACAAGGGCGTGGCGCTGACCTATGCGCAGGTGGCGAATAAGCCGCAGCTGCACGCCCGCAACACCGAGGCGTCGAAGACCCTCGTGATTTTTGACGAGATTCACCACGCCGGCGACTCCCTTTCCTGGGGTGACGGCCTGCGTGAAGCGTTTGACGACGCGACCCGCCGCGTGGCGCTGACCGGTACCCCGTTCCGTTCGGACACCTCCCCGATTCCGTTCGTCACCTACGAGGTCGACAACGACGGTATCCGCCGTTCCAAAGCAGACTACTCCTACGGTTACGGCCCCGCACTGAAGGACCACGTGGTGCGCCCGGTCATCTTCATGGCGTACTCGGGCCAGATGCGTTGGCGCACCTCCGCCGGTGAGGAAATGGCGGCAAACCTCGGCGAAGGCTTCACCAAGGACATCACCTCCCAGGCGTGGCGAACCGCCCTCGACCCCAACGGCGAATGGATCCCGACCGTGCTCGCGGCGGCCGATAAGCGCCTGACCGAGGTGCGCCGCACCGTGCCCGACGCCGGTGCGCTCGTCATCGCCACCGACCACGCGGACGCCAAAGCCTACGCCGAACAGATTCAGAAAATCACCGGCGAATACCCCGCCGTGATCCTCTCGGACGACCGTGAAGCCTCCGCAAAAATCGACGAATTCCGTGAAGGCATGCAGCGCTGGATGGTCGCCGTGCGCATGGTGTCCGAAGGTGTGGACGTGCCCCGCCTCGCCGTGGGCGTGTACGCCACCAGCACCAGCACCCCGCTGTTCTTTGCGCAGGCTATCGGTCGTTTCGTGCGTGCCCGCAAGCGCGGCGAAACCGCATCCGTGTTCCTGCCCTCGGTGCCGCAGCTGATGATGCTCGCCAACGACATGGAAGTAGAACGCGACCACGCCCTCGACCGCGGCGCACCCCAGGAAATTGACCCTATGGTTGAAGGCCTGGACGACCACCTGCTCGAAGAAGCAAACCGCGAGGAGCGCGCCTCCGAGCAGCTGGCACGTGGCAAGTTCGAGGCGCTCGGCTCCGAGGCGTCCTTCCACGGTGTGCTGTTCGACGGCGCCGAGTTCGCCTCCGGCAACCTTGCCGTGGGTAGTGAGGAGGAGCAGGACTTCCTGGGTATTCCGGGTCTGCTGGATGCCGAACAGGTCGGTACGCTGTTGCGAGCGCATCAGCGTGAGCACGCGGCACGCCGCCCGGCGACTGCGGCGCCTTCGGTGGTGGATCACCGCCAGTTGAAGGAGCTACGCAATAAGTTGGCGAAGAATGTGGCGGCGTGGTCGATTCGTTCGGGTCAGCCGCACGGCGTGATTCATAATGAGCTGCGTAAGATTTGTGGCGGCCCGGCGGTCGCGCAGGCTTCTGCTGAGCAGATTCAGGCGCGTATCGATAAGCTGTCGGACTGGTTTGTGGGTCGACGCTAGAACGTGGATAGAACGTAGAGAAAAGCCCCGCGAGTGTGTATGCGCTCGCGGGGCTTCTGTGTGCATAAAATGCAGAAATATTGGGTCTGAGGCGCGATAATCATGGCATCGCAGAGATGGAACGTGTAGCCTAGTGGGGGTAAGTTCTTTAGAAAACACGGCATGGTCGCCGGGCTCAGGGAACTTTCCATTGATGCGCAGCATGTAGGTCTATGCTGGGTCATCAAAACTTTAAGAAACACCATGCAACCAACCCCATGAAGGCGCGCACCTCGATAGCGTGCTAGGGGAGTGATTGCACCAACCATTGAAGGACAGTGATGTCTCATATTTCTCGCCGTAAGGTCGTGAAGGGTGCCGCCTGGGCAACCCCCGTGATTGCCGCTTCATCGGTCGTTCCGGCTTACGCTGCATCTCCTGAATGTACTACTTTTTCAGACACGCCTTTTATCTCTATCAACGGCGATAACACCCGCCGTGTGGAAGAGCAAGAATACGTTCACCGCCGCTACTCAGGTGTAAAGCTGCGATTTGAGTTGATTGGCGGCGCTGGAGCCACACTTCACGGAAAGAGCACTCGAGGGGGATCGGGCGCGAAAGTTACCGGAATCATAGACCTTGAGACTCCAGCCATTGTCGAAGTTGTCGCAGGCGGCGGTGGTATGTTTGGGCTTCGTGGTTATGGACACGGCAAAGAGGAGGATTACAGCGAATATCGACTTGATGGTAGTCAAGGTGGGGTAGGTTTCGGAGACGGAGGTAGCGTTCCCAGTGTAAGAATTCCTCAAGATATTATGCGTGAGGTCGAATCCCGCTGGGCAGAGGCTGGGCAGTGGGATAACAGTTACAATCCTCAGCTCCCCATGGACGAACTTCACGGTTGCCCTGGCGGCGGTTCGTCTGCTCTTCTCGTCAATGGGGAGGTCATCGCGGTTGCAGGTGGGGGTGGAGGCGGAGCTTTCATTGCGAGAACGTATACCACTCCTCCTAACGCCCATCATTTCCCGGGTACTGTAAATGTTCGTATGATTGGTCCGGAAGACCTCACGAGTGGTCCTTCATATAGCGCGGGTGGATCAGCTGAACGAGCACGTGGGGATGATGCCACGGCCGGTCGTATGTACTACGCTCAGGACTCGCGTATTCACCTAAATGTTGAAGGCGGTAAGGGCGGAGGGAACGGCATCGGTGGTGCCGGTGGCATCAAGCCCACGGTGTTGAAGGGCACCCCTAACAGGGTCTTTAGCTTTAGCAGTCAGAATAACCAGGTCATTCATAGTTCTTCGACTGCAGGCAATCCTGGCACCGGCGGCCTACAAGGCAAAGGTGGAGATGGTGTGGTTTCTATAAGCTACCAGCTTGATAACAACGAGCCAGAAGGCGGGTACCAGAAGAGTAACTTGGAAGTTATTGAAACCCCGGATGGTGACCGATATGAGATTGGGTACGAGGACGTAGCCCCCTACTTCAACGGTGCCCAGATTATTGTGTCTGGTGGTGGCGGTGGCGGCTACGGCGGTGGCGGCTCCGGTGCTACCCTCTCACAGTCATTCATTACGATTGCCCAGAAATGGAATAACAACCCGAAGGGTATTCGACAGAGTGTGGGATATACGTTGATAGCTGGTGCTGGAGGCGCAGGTGGGTCCTACCTTGCCCCAAACGTTATAGAAGGGGAAATTTCCAGCGCTAACAACGACCATGATGGACATCAGTTCGCATCTGACGGTAGCGCGGCAGTGTACCTCTGTGATCTTGGCTGGTAGTAATTTAGACGTCTATAACGGGTAGTCTTTGTTTGATGCGAAGCCCCGCGGGTGCGTATGCGCTCGCGGGGCTTTTTCGCGCCCGTAATATTTGGTCGCATAAGCAGAGATGACCCTCAACTAGAGCCTTATGCCTGTAGGGTAGAAGAGGAGGCGATATCCACCACCGAACGCAATCTTCGGCACGGATACCTCCCCGTTCTTAGACACCGGCCAGAATGAATAAAAGGGCAGTGCTGAGTGCATGAGCGGTGCACATATAGAGAAACACCAGGTCACCGTTTCCCAACCACGCACACCTGAAGCACCACATTTTCCGCTTCACAGCTGAGGCAGCAGTGTAGCACCTGATGAGCCCCGCCTCCGGGGAAGCATCAGCCCGGCACAGCCTGCCGCCCCGCGCGCGGTAGGGGAGCGAGCACCTGAACTAACCACACCGAAGGACATTGATGTCTACTTACATTTCTCGCCGCAGGGTCGTTGCGGGTGCCGCGTGGGCCGCCCCCGTCATTGCCACCTCGGCTGCTGTTCCCGCGTTCGCTGCATCCCTGGACTGCGTCTTTGCTGACAGCCCCCACAAGTTCTTGAGGGGATATAGTGACTATCGTGTAGAAGAGGAATTCACCGTCCCCGCCAACGTGAGTAAGCTTCGCTTCGATATTTTTGGTGGTGGCGGAGTCAGCGACACCGGCCACGAAAGCGGCTCGGGCGCCCGAACCACCGGAATCGTTGAAGTGAAGCCGGGACAGACGGTTCGTATCATTGCGGGCGGCGGTTCTGGGGGAAACTACCACCGCCGGGGCAGGCTTACGACTGACGGGCCCGGACGAGGCGGTCGTGGCTACGGCGACGGCGGCGACGCACCCCGATTCACTATGCCTGCCGAAGTGGTGGCTGAAGTGACCAAACGTTACCCGGGCGCCCTCAACTGGAGGGAACTTGAAGACGGTCCTAAAGGTACCGTTGAGGTTTATGGACACCCCGGCGGCGGCGCCTCGGCACTGCTGATTGACGGCGAAGTTATCGCTGTTGCAGGCGGTGGCGGTGGCGGCGGCGTCACCTACTCCTACACCTCAGCGCCTCATGCTAAGCATTTCCCCGCTGTTCTTGATGCGAGCGTGACGAATTTTTACCACCCGACTGATCCTCCCATTCGCAGCTTTGCGGGTAGCGGTTTGAGCACTCGCGGTGGAGACGCCACCACGGGCACCCAGTTCTACACCCACAGCCTGAACACTAAGGTATCTGTTGACGGCGGTAAGGGCGGAAACAACGGCGCAGGTGGAGCGGGTGCTGCTAAGCCCGAGGTGCCGACCGGTAGCCCCAACCATATCTTTAGCTACGACAGCCAGAATAACCAGGTGCTGTACAGCTCTTCGACCGCAGGTAACGCGGGCGGCTCCGGCTTTAAGGCTAAGGGCGGTAATGGTGCTGTCGCTTATAGCTACCAGCTCGACAATAATGACCCGAAGAACCTTGAAGTGCTGACTCTGCCCGGCGGCGAGCGCATCGAATTCTCTGCCGAGGAGACCGCTGCCGAGTTCAACGGCTACCAGTTCGCAATGTCCGGAGGCGGTGGCGGCGGCTACGGCGGTGGCGGTTCGGGCGCTGCGCTGGCGCTGTCTGCTATTACGACCATTCAGAAGTGGAATAACAACCCTGCGGGCATCCGCCAGAGCGTGAGCTACCTGCAGTTCTCCGGTGCCGGTGGTGCGGGTGGTTCGTACCTGTCGCCGCGCGTTATTGAGGGTGAAATCTCTAACTCTATGAACGCGATGAGGACCGGCATTAACGTCCATGATGGCGAGGCCAAGGTGTACCTCTGCGAGACTAAGGGTTAGTCTAACGCCCTCTCAAGATTGAGGGGTAGAAAAGCCTGCGAGTGTATGTGCTCGCGGGCTTTTTCGCGCCCGGAAACGCCGGCTCCAGCTACGCCATTAGCCCGGTCTGCGGCCTGGAATGGGTACGCGGCGGCTCCGGTGGTGCAGGCGGATCCTACCTGGCGCCGAACGTGCGTAACGGCGCAATCATTGGCACTAAGGAGGCGCCGGCCGGCCCGAACGTGCGCGTGAACGGCATGGCGGAGGTTCGCTTTAAGTAAGCGGCTCAATCTGCTACATAACCGTAGAGGTTTTATGACCTCGGCTGGTTGCAGACACGCTAGGTTATGGGCATGCTAGAGGCGGGGAGCCTGGGGGGTGAATCCCACGCCCCCCCCCCCCCTGTTTTCAACGTCTCTGTATATTCAACGCCCGCCTGAAAAGGCGAGTCACCGGCAGAGCTAGTGGAGGTTAGAGAACCTCAACCACCTCGACGCCCTCATCTTCAAGTTCGGCAACCACGTCGTCGAGCTTGTCCTCGTGCACGGGCGCGGTCAGGTCAACCAGAACGCGAGTCTCGTAGCCTGCATCGACCGCATCGCGAGCGGTTGCCGACACGCAATAATCGGTGGCGATACCGACAACATCGACGAACTCGATACCGTGCTCATCCAGCCACTCCGACAGGGGAGTCTGCGGGCCGTCCTCGGACGCATCCGCACCAGGCTCGTGCTCGCCGGTTGCGACCTCATCCTCGGGGGCGAGAAGACCCTCAAAACCCGAGTAGGCTGCCTCGAAGCGGCCCTTGCGGAAGTACGCCTCAATGTAGTCGGTGTCCAGGTTCTCGTGAATCTGCGCACCTTCGCTCTTGGCGACGCAGTGCACCGGCCAGGAGTCAACGTAGTCGGGGGTGTCAGAGAAGTGCGAGCCCGGATCGATATGCCAGTCCTGAGTGGCGACAATCGCGTCGTAGCGGTGGTGGTTGTTCTCCACGTATTCGCTAATCAGCGCGGCAACGTCCGCACCGCGCTCGGTGGCGAGGGCGCCGCCGGCGCAGAAATCGTTCTGCACGTCAACAATAATCAGTGCCTTAGACATGTCTGTCCTTTACAAGTAGGAATGAGTTTTCACTCTGATTCGCCAGGTGAAAAACAGTATCTCAGAAGGGTGGTTTAGATGAATTCGGTCGGAATGATCGGCTCACCCTCCGAGAGGCGGTGGGCAGCTTCGGGAAGCTCAGCCAGGGATGCTACGTGGCGGGCGGTTGCGCGGCGCACACCTTCCTCACCGGTGAAGCCGGGGAGCAGCTCGCCGTTGCGGACGAAGTCCACCATGAGCGGGCGGGTGCCCTCGAGCAGGTTCGGGTCCTCGTGGGTGCCCAGAACCTCGGCGGTCGCAATGCCCATGCCGTTGAGGCGGCGGGCCGCACGCTTGGCGCCACCGATGGACGCCTTGCCAGCCGACGCCTTAGCGACCGGCTGCATTTCACCGGCGGAGTTCTCACGCTCAACGACCTTGTACACCATGGAGGAGGTCGGCGCGCCGGAACCGGTGACCAGCTTGGTGCCCACGCCGTAGGAGTCCACGGGTGCTGCCGCCAGGGATGCGATGGCGTACTCGTCCAGGTCGCTGGTGACGGTGATCTTGGTGTGGGTGTTGCCGAGCGAGTCGAGCAGTTCACGCACACGTGCCGCGGTGGCAACCAGGTCGCCGGAGTCCAGGCGCACGCCGCCAAGCTCTTCGCCCGCGAGTTCCACGCCGAGGCGGACCGCCTCGTCCACGTTGTAGGTGTCGACGAGCAGGGTGGTGCGGGCGCCGAGGGAACGCAGCTGCGCCTCGAACGCTTCACGTTCGCTGTCGTGCAGCAGGGTGAACGCGTGGGCGCTGGTGCCGATGGTGTGCAGGCCGTAGCGCAGGCCAGCCTCCAGGTTGGAGGTGCCCGCGAAGCCGGCAATCACGGCGGCGCGTGCGGCGGAGACGGCGGCGCGTTCGTGGGCGCGGCGCGAACCCATTTCGAGGCAGGGGCGGTTGCCAGCGGCTGCGCTCATGCGGGAGGCGGCGCTCGCCACGGCGGAGTCAAAGTTCAGGATGGACAGCAGGTAGGTTTCGAGGACGCATGCTTCGGCGAAGGTGCCTTCGACCTGCATGACGGGGGAGTGGGGGAAGAACGCTTCGCCTTCTGCATAGCCGCGGATGTTGCCGCTGAAGGTGAAGGATTCGAGGTAGGAGAGGGTTTCTTTGTTGACGATGTTGCGGGAGGAGAGGAAGGAGAGTTCTTCGTCGTTGAAGCGGAAGTTAGCGAGGCCTTCGAGGAATCGGCCGGTGCCTGCGAGGACGCCGTAGCGGCGGCCTGCGGGCAGGCGGCGGGTGAAGACTTCGAAGGTGCACTTACGGTTGGCTGCGCCGGAGGCGAGTGCCGCCTGGAGCATGGTCAGTTCGTAGTGGTCGGTGAGAAGGGAAGTAGTAGCCATGTGTTTATTGTAGTGGGGGATTAGGGTATTTTTCCTCTTGAGTCGGCGTGTCAATCACTACATAAAGTATTCTTGACTCTAAGTGCTGTAGTATGACAAATTACCAGCACTCTGTGCGGGAGCAACGCAGGACGAACACCGGGGTAGTGCAGGACGAACACCGCAGTAGCGCAGGACGAACACAGGGGCAACACATACCCGCCCGTATAATCAAAGGGAACCGGCCGCAAAGGAAACCAATGAACACTACCGCCGTGACCCTCTCCACCGGAACCCTCGAGGACACCGACCTCGACACCGCCTTGGAGAACATCCTCGCCGCAGACATCCCCTGGAACGTCATCGTCTGGAACGACCCCGTCAACCTCATGACCTACGTGTCCTACGTTTTCCGTAGCCACTTTGGCTACTCCCGTGCCCGCGCCGAAGAACTCATGCTGCAGGTGCACAACAACGGCAAGGCAATCGTCTTCACCGGCTCCCGCGAAGACGCCGAAAAACACACCCAGGCAATGCACGCCTGGGGCCTGCTGGCAACCTTCGAGAAAGTAGAAAACTAATGGCGCGACCCTTCCGCCGCACCCCCGGAGGCTACACCGCCTCCTTCGAACCCGCCGAACGTGACCTGATTCGCGAACTCGCCGAAGACGTGCGCGCGCTACTGCGCCCGGCAGATACCACCGCCGACGGCGGCACCGTCGACCCGTTGGAGGCGCTGGTCGGCATCACCGAAAACCCCACTATCCCCGCCGACAGTGCCGTAGCACGCCTGCTACCCGCCGCAAGCAGTGACGACGAGGCCGCCACCGAATACCGCCGCTATACCGAACGCGACCTGCGCGAAACTAAACGCGCGAACCTCGCAATGCTCGCCTTCGACATTGAGTCCAGCGACCTGCGCCTGAACGAAGAACACGCCCGCGCTTGGGCTGCTGCGCTCGGCGATATCCGCTTGGTGCTCGCCGACCGCCTCTACATCGTGGACGAAGACACCGCAGAAGATATTGCGGCGTTCACCGACCCTTCCGAGATCGAGACCCAAGAAGAGTACATGGCTGTGGTGTACAACTTTGTCTCCTGGGTTCAGGACTCTCTCATGCTCGCCATGCTCGACGGGCTGGACGACGAAGAAACGACCGGCGGAGTATTTGGCGGGACAAATGGCGGGGCAAACGAGCAAGAATAGAACGAATTTTTCAAATTCCCCCTCAAACTATCGTCATATACAACCACATAATGGTGGTTCTCGACTCATCTAACCGCTCAACGGACTAAAAGGGTAACCTTAGCGAGTTAGCATAGAACGTGGTACCCGACCGATAACGAAGTGTAGGTGACACATGAGTGACAGCATCGACGCAACAAATCCCTACCGTGCCCGCACCCCCTGGGGTAGCCCCGCGCCCGTAGGCCCCACCGCCGCGGCACCCATCGGCGTCTTCGACTCCGGCGTTGGCGGACTCACCGTGGCACGCGCCATCATGGACCAGCTGCCTCACGAACGCATCATCTACGTCGGCGACACCGCCCACGGCCCCTACGGCCCCCTCAAAATCGCAGAAGTACGCGCCAATGCCCTGCGCATCATGGACGAACTCGTCGACTCCGGCGTGAAAATGCTCGTCATCGCCTGCAACACCGCCTCCGCAGCGGTGCTCCGCGACGCCCGCGAACGCTACACCCGCCAGTACGGCATCCCCGTCATCGAGGTGATTCAGCCCGCCGCCCGCCGTGCGCTCGCCGCAACCCGTAACCGCAAGATCGGCGTGATTGCGACGGAGGCGACCGTCACCTCCCGCGCCTACGAGGACACTTTTGCGATTACCCCGAACCTTGAGGTGCACTCGGTGGCGTGCCCGCGCTTCGTGGAGTTCGTGGAGAAGGGCATTACCTCCGGTCCCGAGCTGCTGGAGACCGCCCGCGAGTACCTGCAGCCGCTCAAGGACGCTGGCGTGGACACCCTCGTGCTCGGCTGTACCCACTATCCGCTGCTGGCCGGCGTGATTTCCTACATTATGGGTGAGGACGTTACCCTGGTTTCCTCCGCGGATGAGACCGCGAAGGACGTGTACCGCGAACTGCTCAACCACGCCATTGAAAGCCCGGTCCCCGAGGAAAACCCGCACCACGAATTCCTCGCCACCGGCGAAACTGAGACGTTCTCGCAGCTGGCACGCCGCTTCCTCGGCCCCGAGGTCACCAACGTGCGCCACACCAGCTCCGTGGCGGAACGCTACCCGACCGGCTCGCTGGCGGCACTCACCCCCGAAATGCTTGCGGCACACCGCAGCATCACCCTCGACGAATCGGCAGATCCTGCAGAGGCAGCACACACTGTCGCGGGCACCGAATTTTCCGGCACCACCCCTAAGGACGACACCTCATGCGTCTAACCGTTATCGGTTGCACGGGCTCCTTTCCCGGCCCCGTCTCACCGGCTAGTTGCTACATGCTCACCGCCACGGACTTCGCGGGTCGAACCTGGCGCATCATCATGGACATGGGCAACGGCTCCCTCGGCATGCTCCAGCGCCATATCGATCTGAGCGATATCGACGCGATTCTGATTTCGCACCTGCACCCGGACCACTGCATCGACCTGTCCGGTCTGCACGTGGCGGTCAAGTGGGATCCGCGCGGCTGGCCCAAGGGCCGCATTCCGCTGTACGGTCCCGCCGCGATTAACGAGTACCTTTCGGCGACTCACGGCCTGGACCCGGATCCGGGCATGAGCACCGAGTTTGAGTACCACACCTGGACTGAGGGTGAGCCCGTGCAGATTGGTCCCTTCCGCGTGGAGCCGTTCCGTGTGGTTCACCCCTCGAAGGATCCGTACGCGCTGCGCATCATCTGCAATGACCGCGAGGGTCACACCGTGTTCTCGTACTCGGGCGATACCGACCTGTGCGAGGGCCTGGTCAAGGCTGCGCGCGGTGCTGACCTGTTCCTCTGCGAGGCAGCCTACCAGGAGGGTCGAGACGAAGCCCTGCGCGGTATTCATCTGACCGGCAAGCGCGCCGGCGAGGCTGCCACGGAGGCGGGTGTGCGTAACCTGTTGCTGACCCACCTGCCCGTGTGGAACGACCCGGACATCGCTCGCGCGGAGGCGCGCAGTGCTTTCTCTGGCCCGGTCGGCATTGCCGAAATGGCGGCAAGTTACCGCATCTACCCGCGCCCGACGGAGGCTCACCCGGTCACGTCCACCCTGAACGTGGTGGAGGTGCTTGATCCGCCGCTGAACACCGCGATTGCGCTGCCCAAGCCTGAGCTAGATTAGGCGAAGCCCGAGCTGGACTAGGCTAAACCCGACCTGGGCTAAAACAAACTGGACTAGTGCAAACTGCGCTCAGCCCCGCCCACTTTTTGACATAGATTCAACAGACAGACACAGACCCCGCAGACAGATTCAAGGAGAACCCATGACTGCAACCCGCGAAGACGGCCGCGCCCTCAACGAACTGCGCCCCATCACCATTACCCGCGGCTGGTCCCGCAACGCTGAGGGTTCCGCCCTCATCGAGTTCGGCAACACCCGCGTGCTGTGCACCGCATCCTTCACCGAGGGCGTGCCGCGCTGGCTCAAGGGCGAAGGTAAGGGCTGGGTGACCGCCGAGTACGCGATGCTGCCGCGCGCCACCAACACCCGTTCTTCTCGCGAGTCGCTGAAGGGCCGCGTGGGCGGCCGCACCCACGAGATTTCTCGCCTGATTGGTCGCTCCCTGCGTGCGGTCATCAACATGGACGAACTGGGTGAGAACACCATCGTGCTCGACTGTGACGTTCTGCAGGCTGACGGCGGCACCCGCACCGCTTCTATTACCGGCGCGTACGTGGCGCTGGCAGACGCTATTTCTTGGGCGAAGGAGCAGAAGATTCTGCCCGCTAAGGCGAACCCGCTGATCGATTCGGTGTCCGCAATTTCGGTGGGCATTATTGACGGCACCCCCATGCTGGACCTGCCCTACACCGAAGACGTTCGCGCCGAGACCGACATGAACGTGGTCGTCACCGGCAGCGGCAAGTTCGTTGAGGTTCAGGGCACCGCCGAGGGCGCGCCTTTCGACCGCGACGAGCTCAACAGCCTGCTCGACCTGGCGCTGGAAGGCACCGCAGAGCTGGCTCAGATTCAGCGTGAAGCACTGGCACACTAACCCGTCCCAGTAACTAGTTCCGTCGACAAGGAGAAACTATGGCAGACGCAAAGATTGTTCTGGCAAGCCACAATAAGGGCAAGCTCAAGGAACTGCGCGAAATTCTGCGCGGACGCATTGACGGCCTGGACGTTGATACCCAGGTGGTTGACGCCTCCAGCGTGAACGCCCCCGATGTTCCCGAGACCGGCGTGACCTTCGCTGAGAACTCCCTGCTGAAGGCGCGCGCTGTTGCCGAGGCAACCGGCCTGGTCGCTATTGCTGATGATTCCGGCCTGTCGGTGGATGTGCTCAACGGCGCCCCCGGTATTTTCTCGGCGCGCTGGGCGGGTCGCCACGGTGACGATTCCGCGAACCTGAACCTGCTGCTGGCTCAGCTGAGCGATATTTCTGCCGAGCACCGCGGCGCGAAATTCTGCTGCGCGGCCTCGGTTGCCTCCCCGAACGGTTTTGATGCGGTCGAGTACGGCGAGCTGCCCGGTGAGCTGCTGACCGCACCGGCGGGGGAGGGCGGCTTCGGTTACGACCCGATTCTGCGCCCCGTGGAGCTGAACGGTGAGAACGCCCTGTACGAGGGTCAGTACGCTGGCAAGTCTTGCGCTGAGATTCCCGCCGAGATTAAGAACTCGATTAGCCACCGTGCGCGTGCTTTTGAGGCACTGATTCCTCAGATTGCTGCTGCGCTGGCGTCCTAGAACCGTCGCTGAGGCGCCAGAGCATACTCGCTGTGCCGGTCTGATGGGTGAAAACGCGGGGTTGGGTGCGATTTTTTCGTGCATCCCCCTAAAATCCCCCACAGGGATACCAATTAAAGGCACAATAGGTAAAGAAGTTTTACCTCAAGGTTAGTGACACCAAAGAAACTCGTCTGCTGAAGGTATCTTCGGCAGGCGAGTTTTGCTATTGAAGAGCCTTTCAGCGAGGCATCTGCTCGACGCTTGCTGTCACCGACCGCGGTAGAAAAACCTGCAGCGAAAGAGACACACCGATGCTCATCCTTCTTCTGCTGATGGCACTCGCCCTTGCCGCCGGATGCTGGGCGTACTCCTACGTGTGGCGCGGCCTGAACCGCCGCGTCATTGCCGCCGTGAAGGTGGTCGATCCGATGATTACGCTCGGCCCGTACGTCATGGCTGCGTGGGTGGCGTTCATGGCTCTAATCGCCACGAATATCTGGGCGACCGGAACCCTGCACACTGTGCTGACGATTATCTTCTGCGTGGTTGCCGCAGGGTGCCTCGGCTGGGCTGGATTCTGGCTACTCATGCACTGCCTGGGCGGGCAGACCCCGGGCAAACGCCCGATGTGGTGGCGCGAGGCGGTTGCCGCGAAGTTCGCCTGGCGTAACCTCTCGCGCATGCCCGCCTACCTGGGTGCTCGCACCAGCATCCTGCCGGTGGAGAACCCGCATCTGACCAAGCCGTATTCGGGGTCGTGGACTCGCCCGCTCGGTGCGACCATGCCCGGGTACAGCTCCAACGGTGAGTTTATTGAGGGCTTTGACGAGTTCGGTCGCAAGATGCCGCATATCTACCCTGTAGGCCCTGAACCGACCATTTTTGAGATGGCGCGCTGGGGTAAGTCGGTCAGCTCCGATCAGCTGCTGACGACCTTCCTGCCGACTGCTCCGTTTGAGCGTCTGCGTCTGCCCGGCACCATGACGGGCCCCTTTACCTTTGCGGGGGAGGTGCCGCACGGTGCGGTGACGAAGTGGCCTCGCCGCAGCGGCGCCAACCGCGCCTTCGGCTCCTACGCTCGTCTGGGCGAAATCACCGAACGCAAGGTGGAGCTGCTGATCGACCACCGCATCATTGCGGCGCTGCAGACCACCCGCGAAAGCTACGAACGCCGACACAGCTGGATGCTCGCCTTCACCGATATCGCAGACGGCGACTTCACGATGGACGCCGACGAGAACGGCAACCTGCGCATCACCTTCGGCATGATCACCGAGGGTTACGAGACTCCGTGGGTCTTCACCAGCACCCTAAAAGACAGCCCGCGCCTGCGCCGCAAGGTACGCCACGCCATGAGGGAACGCCGCGTCCTCAAACAGAGCAGCGGCGAGCTGATGGACTGGTACTTCGTGCCGAAGCTCAGCGAATTCCCTCACGGCCCGGTTACGAATGAGCTTCCCGAAGAGTTCTACTTCAAGTCCAATATCATGGTCACGAACCGTCACGAGAGCTCCTCGCGTGCCTCGGGTGAGGCGCACTAGGGGAAGGAACGTGGGAGCAGAGCAGCGCATTAGCGGTGACTGTCATAATCACTCTTTTCCCCAAGCCACGCTAGAATAGAGTTCCGAACGTTGAACGCTCTGCGGGGCACGACACGCGTCGTGCCCCGCTGTCGTTCTGCCCCCGTAGCACTTGAGACGGACTCGCACTCCGCCCAGTGGCACGCGTTCACCACCGCAGACATATTCACCCGAAAGGAATCCCGTGGCGTCTTCGAACTACACCGCCCGTCACCTCTCCGTGCTGGAAGGTCTGGAAGCTGTACGCAAACGCCCGGGCATGTACATTGGCTCCACGGACTCTCGCGGCCTGATGCACTGCCTCTGGGAGATTATCGACAACTCGGTGGATGAGGCGCTCGCCGGTTTCGGCCAGTCCATTCAGGTTATTCTGTACCGTGACGGTTCGGTTGAGGTGCGTGATGATGGCCGCGGTATCCCCACCGACATTGAGCCGCGTACCGGCCTGTCCGGTGTGGAGGTCGTGTTCACTAAGCTGCACGCCGGCGGTAAGTTTGGCGGCGGCTCCTATAACGCGTCCGGTGGTTTGCACGGTGTGGGTGCTTCCGTGGTGAACGCGCTGTCTTCCCGCCTGGACGTGCAGGTGGATCGTGGCTCGAAGACCTACCAGATGTCCTTCCGCCACGGTATTCCCGGCTTCTTCGAGTCCGGCCGCACCCCCAAGCCCGAAGATCCGTTCACTCCCGCAACCGAGGGCACCGACGCCCTGCAGATTGTGGGTCGCGCTAAGCGCGGCGTGACCGGCACCCGTGTGCGCTATTGGGCTGACCCGCAGATTTTCACCCCCGACGCTAAGTTCAGCTACGAGGACTTGGCTGCTCGTGCGCGCCAGACCGCGTTCCTCATTCCGGGTCTGCGTATTTGCATCCGCGATGAGCGCCGACTGCCCGGCACCCCCGGCGAGTTGGAGCCCCACGAGGAGGTTTTCCAGTATGACGGCGGCATTAGCGAGTTCGTCGAGTTTCTGGCGCATGATGAGCGTATTACCGACACCTGGCGTTTTAGCGGCAGCGGCTCTTTCACCGAGACCGTGCCGGTGCTGGGTGAGGACGGCCGCTCGCAGCTGACCGACGTGGAGCGCGATTGCGAAGTGGACGTTGCGCTGCGCTGGGGCATTGGCTACGAGACGACGGTCCGCAGCTTCGTAAATATTATTGCCACCCCCAAGGGCGGTACTCACACGACCGGTTTTGAGCAGGGTCTGCTGCGCGTGATGCGCAAGCACCTTGCCGATAATGCCCGCAAGTACAAGGTGGGTAACGACAAGATTGAGAAGGACGACGTGCTCGCCGGCTTGACCGCTGTGCTGACCGTGCGTCTTGCCGAGCCGCAGTTTGAGGGTCAGACCAAGGAGATTCTGGGTACCCCGGCGGTTCGCCAGATCGTGTCGAAGGTCGTGGGCGATGCGCTGAAGGCTCGCCTGGAGTCGACCGCCCGTGCGGAGAAGGCTCAGGCGGCCGCTCTGTGCGAGAAGGTCGTCTCTGAGATGAAGACCCGCGTCTCGGCGCGCATCCATAAGGAAACTCAGCGCCGTAAGACCGCGCTGGAGTCTTCGTCCATGCCTACTAAGCTGGTGGATTGCCGTTCGACCAATGTTGAGCATTCTGAGCTGTTCATTGTGGAGGGTGACTCGGCGCTGGGTACTGCGCGTCTGGCGCGTTCTTCTTCGTATCAGGCTCTGCTGCCGATTCGCGGTAAGATCCTGAACACTCAGCGTGCTTCGGTGACTGATGTGCTCGCGAATGCTGAGTGTGCGGCGCTGATTCAGGTCATCGGTGCAGGCTCAGGCCGTACTTTTGATCTGGACTCTGCTCGCTACGGCAAGGTCATTATGATGACCGATGCGGACGTGGACGGCGCCCACATTCGTACCCTGCTGCTGACTCTGTTCTACCGTTACATGCGTCCGCTGATTGAGGCGGGTCGCGTGTACGCTGCGGTCCCGCCTCTGCATCGCGTGGAGGTGGTGCGCCGCGGCAAGCCGAACGAGATGGTGTACACCTACTCGGAGAAGCAGTTGCATGAGCTTCTGGATTCTTTGCAGGAGCAGGGTGTGTCCTATAAGGAACCCATTCAGCGTTATAAGGGTCTGGGTGAGATGGACGCTGACCAGCTGGCTGAGACCACGATGGATCCGCGTCATCGTATGTTGCGCCGTATTCGCATTGAGGATGCGGAGGCTGCCGAGCGTGCGTTCTCCCTGTTGATGGGTTCTGAGGTGGCTCCGCGTAAGGAGTTCATCATTGCCGGTGCGCATCAGTTGGATACCGAGAACATCGATATGTAACCTGCGGGGGAGTGTGTGACTAGCGTGTCACAATCCAGGAATTTTATGTGAGAATAGTCACGTTGATTCTCTGAAATCCGCGTAAATTCAGCATAAATCATGCAAATTTAAGCCTTAAGTACTACTTGAGGCGCCTGTCATATTCCGAGAATGTGTCATCAAAAATCTGCATAAACTGCATAAAACTGCAAAGTTTTACCGCGGTTCTGAAAGTGCCTCTCAGACCCACACAGCCCCTCCGTGTTCCAACCCTCAAACCACCCCCGCCCCGGGGGATAACGTCCAAGGTACCTTTAGCGAAACGTCAAACAATAAACGTCCATACTATGCACAGCCTACTCACAGCTTCTTAGGAAAACCCTGTACCTTAGAAGCATGAGAGACACTGTGTCAGTAACTCTCGTATGCCCTCCATCGATGGTGGACTACCCGAAATCTGGCACAAACGCACATTAAGTACACACATAGTAAGGACCTATCAATGGATCCCCTTGATTTTGGTAGGTGGCAGTTCGGTATTACCACCGTCTACCACTTCTTCATGGTTCCGCTGACTCTGGGTCTGGGCCTTGTGGTGACCTACCTGTACATTTGCTACGTTCGTACCAAGAAGGACGAATACAAGCGCATGACGAAGTTCTGGGGCAAGCTGTACCTCATTAACTTCGCTATGGGTGTGGCCACCGGTCTGGTTCAGGAATTCCAGTTCGGCATGGCGTGGAGTGAATACTCCCGCTTCGTCGGCGACGTCTTCGGCGCTCCGCTGGCAATGGAAGGCCTCTTCGCCTTCTTCGTTGAGTCGACCTTCCTTGGTCTGTGGATCTTCGGTTGGGACCGCCTCAAGCCCGCAGTCCACGCCTTCTGTCTGTTCATGGCAGTTCTCGGCTCCTGGATTTCTGCATTCTTCATTCTGGTTGCAAACTCCTGGATGCAGCACCCCGTCGGTGCAGAAATGATTGACGGTCGTCCCCGCATGACCGACATTGGCGCAGTGCTGATGAACCCCCTCGCATGGGTGACCTTCTCTCACGTCATCACCGCATCCATCCAGGTTGCCGGTGGCTTCCTGGTCGGTATTGCCTGGTACAAGCTGTGGCGTCGCCGCAAGGACGGCATCGACAAGGTCGTTGACGGCAAGGTCGTCGTTGGTGAGTCCGACAAGGGCGCACGAGACAAGAAGGACTTCCAGGTTTGGATCAAGTCCCTGCGCCTGGGCGCAGTCGTTGGTCTCCTCGCGTTCGCAGGTGTTGGTGCATCCGGCCACCTGCAGGCACAGATGATGATCCACGAGCAGCCCATGAAGATGGCTGCCGCAGAAGCTGCGTGCCACGACGGTACCGCCTTCTCTGTTCTGACCATCGGCGAGCTCGGCGCTCAGAGCTGCGACAAGATCACCCCCATCATCGAGGTCCCCGGCGTGCTGTCCTTCCTGGCACACGACAACTTCGATACCCCGGTGAAGGGTATTCAGACCCTGCTGCCCGAGTACGAAGCTAAGTTCGGCACCAACCTGCCCAACAACCCGCTCTACGGCGAGCGTGCAGGTCAGAAGATTGACTACCTGCCCTCCCTCGAGGTCTCCTACTGGGGCTTCCGCGGCATGATTGGTCTGGGTGCAGTCGTACTGCCCTTCTATCTCTACGCGCTGTGGGTAACCCGTAAGAAGGGCGTGGGCACCGTCCCCGAGTCCAAGCTGCTCAAGAACGTTGCAGTCTGGTCCATCCTGGCTCCCTTCTTCGCTATCTCCCTCGGCTGGATCTTCACCGAAATGGGCCGCCAGCCCTTCGTTGTGGCTCCGAACCTTCAGGGTGATCCCTCGATCCACCTGTTCACCGCAGCAGCTATCTCCCCGGGTGTTTCCGGTGAAGAAATCCTCTTCTCCCTGCTCACCCTGGGCCTGCTCTACGGCGTGCTGATGGTGGTTGAGGTCTACCTGCTCATCAAGTACGTCAAGGCCGGCGTCGTGGCAGCAATGCCCGAGCTGGTTCAGTCGCCCCACGAGGACGAGTCCAACGACAAGTCCAAGCGCGATGTGCTGGAGTTCGCCTACTAGGCGGGTAAGGATTGATTCACCATGAACTTTGATTTCAATATCTTTGCCGGTCAGCCTGGCCTGCCCACCCTCTGGTTTGTAGCCATTGGCGTCTTCCTCATCATGTACATGATTCTCGACGGTTTCGATCTGGGTGTCGGTATGCTGATGGGTTCCAAGTTCAGCAAGAACGAGAAGGAACGTCGTCTGCTGCTGAACATCATCGGCCCCGTCTGGGACGGTAACGAGGTGTGGCTTGTGTCCGGCGGTGCAGCTCTGTTCGCTGCATTCCCCATCTGGTACGCAGCCCTCTTCTCGACTCTGTACATCCCCCTGACCCTCGCGCTGGTCTTCCTGATTCTGCGCGTGGTCGCAATCGAGTACCGCGGTAAGAAGAACGACGAGAAGTGGATCCGTAACTGGAACATCGCTCTGTCCGTCTCCTCCTTCGGTATCGCACTGCTCGTCGGTGCTCTGCTGGGCCTGACCTCCATGGGTCTGCCCATCAACGACAACGGTGACCGCGTCGGCGGCGCCTTCGCTTGGGTCTCCCTGCCGGTTCTGCTCGGCGGTCTGGGCTTCGTTGGCTTCTCCCTGGTTCAGGGTCTTGCCTTCATCGCTCTGAAGACCGACGGCGATATCCGTGACCGTGCCCGCAACACCCTGGTGCGCTGGGCTCCCGTCCTGCTGCTGCCGATCGTTGCATGGGTTCTGGCTCTGGACTTCACCACCGGTAACGGCATCTCCTGGCTGTGCACCATCCTGGCTGTGGTTGCTGTTCTGATTGCTTGGATTTCCGCAAAGGGTGGCCGTGAGGGTCGCGCTTTCGCTGGTCTGTCCGTGTTCCTCGCATTTGGCGCGCTGGCAATCTTCACCGCAATGTACCCGAACGTTCTGCCCTCCACCCTGGACCCGGCATACTCGCTCACCATTGCGAACGCATCCAGCTCCGAGTACACCCTGGGCGTTATGACCTTCGTGACCTGCATGGGTCTGCCGGTCGTCTTCGTCTACCAGGCATGGACCTACTGGGTCTTCCGTAAGCGTCTGCACGTGGATCACATCCCCGAGGCTCACGACGCTACCGAACTGGCTGAACTGCCGACCAAGTAGCATGTAGCTGATTGAAGGATCCCCCGAATTTCTCTTCTGAGAAGTTCGGGGGATTTTTCTATGCCCCCAGAGGACTATTCCTACAGAGGATATTCCCGCAGAGGCTGCAGCTCTCGGCAGATGAGTGGGCGCGCAAAAATTTTTGGTGCACACCCCCCCCCGAAATTCGAGCGCGGCAAGGAGCAAAAAGTGTAATGTGGTGAGCAACTCACTCTTATGAAAGGTGTTCAACGATGAAGTCCCTCACCCGCCGCACCGCAGCCGCCCCTCGCACCAGCATGAAGCGCCGGCTGCTCACCACGGGCGCCCTGCTGGCCATCGGCGTGCTCCCGCTGAGCGCATGCTCGCTCTTCAACCCGCCGCTGGAACGCGACGAAAGCGTCCACGCCATCTTCGACGCGGAACAGGACATCGTGAAGATGCCCCTGGACGATTACCTCTACTACGAGGGGGGCACTCATTACGAATACACGGCATTGCAGATTGCCATGAAGCAGTGCTTCGCCGAACACGGGCAGAACTACACCATCCCGGCTCCCGACTCTGAGAGTGCGCCGCGTGGCGAGATGGGGCGAAAGTACGGTCCCTGGAATGTCGAGTACGCCCAGAAGTACGGTTTTCAGAAGCGAGACCCCAACAACGCAGCCGCCCCCATCTCCTTTAGCTCACCGGAGAGCTTGAGCCCCGAGGAGCAGCTTCGCACCGAATGTCATGACAAGGCCCGCGAGACCCTGGAGGCCGCGGTTCCCGAAGGTAAGAGGCCCGAGAATGACGTGCAGTCCACATACAGTCGTATCTCCACCGACGCAACCAACGCCGTTTACGGTAGCAAACTGCACCGCGAGCTCGAAGAGAAGTGGAAGCAATGCGTCTCAAACCGGGGGCTCACCCCCATTAAGGCAGGCTATGTCGCCGAGGAAAGCCCGCTGAATGAGCAGCAGAGCAAGAACGGCGGTTTCAACGAGCCCGCCTCCGAAGAAGAGATTCGCATCGCCACCATCCAGGCTGAATGTAACCAGCAGGTCGGCATGAGCAAGCAGCTCTACGACCTGGAGGCACAGTATCAGATGCCGCTCATCCGCAAGCACCAGGCGCAGCTTGAGCAGGAACGCAAGGCAGAACGTGAGCGTGACGAGAAGTTCAAGCAGTACGTTCTGGAGCACCAGTAAACCGGGGCGCTAAAAGACAGCGCAACGAAATATAGCGCAGAGAAATAGACAGCGCTGACACAGTTCAGAAAGACACCGCCATGACCACTCACACGAAAAACCAAAACAGCGGGCACCGCTTCAGCGAGCGCATCGCCCGACCCCGCGTGCTCCTGCTGCTGGCTATCCTCGCCATCGGCTCGCTCATGCTGTCCTTCTACCTGGGCACCCGCTACGCCGCCACGGGCCCCGACCCGGCCGTGCAGGCGAAAACCGTGATTCCGGTCTGGGCGAAGGTTGAAGAACGAACCGTCAGCGAGGGCCTCGCCATTGCCGGAACCACCAAGGCCGGAGAGACCGCCCCGATTAGCGCGCGCACCAACGGTGAGCCGGTGCTCGTCTACCAGAACCAGAAGCCCGGCAACGTGCTCAAGGCCGGTGACTTCATCGGCATCATTGGTGCCGACCCCGTCTTCGTGCTGGAGGGGCCGCTGCCGCTGTACCGCGACCTCAACCTGGGCGATAACGGCGACGACGTGCTCGCCTTCCAGAAGGCGCTGAACTCCGCCGGGTACGCCACCGCTCAGAGCGGCACCGTCACCGAAGACACCCTCGACGCCGTCACGCGCCTGCACCGCGCGCACCTGACCGGCGTGCCCAGCGAAGGGGTCACCAGCATTGCCCGCAACAACTACGCGATTCTGCCCGGCGGAAGCCACACCGTCACCGCAGTTGCGGCAGTCGGCCAGCTCATTAACGACGGCAACCCCATCGCGAGTGTAGAAACTAGCGAACCCTACGTGGAATCCAGCGTTGAGCTCTCCGTTGCCAATAAGCTCAAGGCCGGCGACCGCGTTAGCCTGCGCACCTCCACCGGCAGTGTGGAGGGCACCATCACCAGCATTGGTGAGCTGCAGAACGACCCCTCCAAGGGTGCGGCAAAGAGCGTGCGATTCAGCGCCGACGACCCGAGCAAGCTCACTCCGGGGCAGAGCGCCTCCATCACTAGCAAGGGCAACACCTCAACCACCCTCGCCGTGCCGACTACCGCGGTGCGCCAGGACTCCCAGGGCACCTACGTGCTCGTTGAAAAGGGCGGAAGCTCCACCTCGACCAGCAAGGATGCGCCCGCCACCGAACGAGTCAATGTTGAGGTTCTACGCACTGCCGGCGGGTACGCCGCAATCAACGCAAACCTCAGCGCGGGACAGAAGGTGCTTGTCTCATGAGCCGCCGTAAGAGAACCCTAGACGCAAGCCCGGGACGTGCGCCTACAGTTGCGCCCAACGTAGCGTCCGCAGCTACACCTGCCGCCGGACTCGGTACCGCGCCCGCTATTGAAATGCACGGCATTACCCGTGTTTTCGAGGGGAGCGAACGAGCAGTCCTCGACCATCTCGACCTGGTGGTCGAACGCGGCGAATTCCTCGCCATTATTGGTCCGTCGGGCTCCGGTAAATCAACCCTGCTCAACGCCATTGGCCTGCTAGACACGCCCACCAGCGGAACCTACAGCCTCTTCGGCAAAAACACGGAAGGACTCAGCGACAGAGAACGCGACGAAATGCGCCGAGACCACCTCGGCTTCATCTTCCAATCCTCAAACATGCTGCTGGACGAAACCAGCACGACCAACGCCTCCATGGGTCTGCGCGTGCAGGGCGTACCCTACAGCGAGCGCCTGCAACGCACCGAAGAAACCCTAGAATTTCTGGGGTTGAGCGACCGTGCCAGCATCCGCACCCGCTACCTTTCCGGCGGCGAGAAGCAGCGTTGCGCCATTGCTCGCGCCCTCGCCACGCGCCCGCCGCTGATTCTTGCCGACGAGCCCACCGGCAACCTGGACAGCCACAATAGCGCCAAGGTCATTGAGATTCTGCAGCGCATTAACGCGACCGGCTGTACCGTGCTGGTTATTACCCACGACCCGGAGGTTGCCGCCGCCGCCCGCCGCGTGATCCGCATTGAGGATGGGCAGCTGCACGAGCAGAGCCGCGCCGACTTGGCTACGGTGCCGGTCGCTGAGGTGCCGAGTACTGAGGTTGCACCGGTTGCAACGGACACCCCGGCAGAAGCCACGGTAGGTGCCCCGGTAGACGCCTCCGCCAGCCTCGCACCGGGGGAGAAGCCCGCTACGCACCGCCGCGGAAGCTTCCTCACCGACGACAGCATAGAGGCAATCTCCGCGCTCACCTCACGACCGCTACGCACCCTGCTACTGGGTCTGTCCTTCGCACTGGGCGTGGGCGGACTCATCAGCGCCTCCGGCATGAGCGAATCCGCCAGCTACCAGGTGAACCAGCGCCTGCTCGGATCCGAACAATCCACGCTCTACATCAGCGACAGGGATAATGATGAGAACGTGCTCGGAACCTACCGGCAGGGCGAATCCGCGCAGAATGTTGCCGACCGCATTAGCGCGCTGGACTACGTGAAGAACACCGGATTCGTCAGCAGCGTGGCGCCCGCCGACGTGCGAATCACCCGATTCAGCCCCTATGAGGACGAACCCAAAACGGCGATTGGCCTCAGCTCCACCTCGAAGACCCGGCTCGAGCAAATCGGTGCCCGCATGAACCCCGAAACCCTGCGTGCGCTCGAACAGATGAACTCGACCCTCACCCAGCAGAATGTTGCCGACCGTGAACGCGCCGAGCAGCTCTCCGGCGCTATCGTCTCGGTCTCCGCTGCCCGCGCCCTCGGCATTCTCCCCGAAGATAAGGCGGCAGATAATGCCACAACCGAGCCCCGCCCCGGCGAGCTACCCGCCGTCGACTACGGCATTAAGCTCGGCGGGCTGCCGCAGGTGGCACCCGGTGTGAGCATCTGGGTGGAAGGTCAGCTGATGCCGGTCATCGGCCTCTTCGACCCCGGCAACAGCGGCTACGAATTCAGGAACACGGTCATTGTCTCGCCGGGCACCCTTCAGCGCACCGGACGCGGCCAGGTGACCTACATTGCCGAAACCGAACGAGGCTACGGCAAGGCGGTCGCCAAGGCAATTCCGCTGACGCTCAAGCCCGCTGAACCCAGCCAGATTAACGTGGAAACCCCCTCCGACCTGCAGAGCCTGCGCGCGTCTATCGCCTCGGATCTGGGTCTGTACGTGGGTGTGCTCTCCGGTATTCTGCTGGTGCTTGCCTCCCTCTCGGCGGCAACCGCAATGTACCTGTCCGTGCAATCGCGCACCGCAGAGATTGCGTTGCGCCGCGCCATCGGATCGAGTAAATGGCTGATTGCCCGCATCTTCCTCATGGAGGGCGTCATGCTTGGTGTGCTCGGCGGCTCCATCGGCGCCTGCTCCGGCATGATTGCGACGATTATTCTTTCGCTCGTGCAAGGCTGGCAGGCGGTTCTCTCACCCGGATTCGTGGTGCTCGGCGTGGGCGTTGGCGCCCTTACCGGTCTGGTGTCTTCGGCGTACCCGGCGTGGGTGGCGTCCCGCAAGAGCCCCGCCGACGCGATGCGCGGCTAAAGATAGCGCTGGGTGGGGGCAACCAAATATCTGAAACCTAACTGGTCAAATAGGTATTAGATAGCCCAGCCCTTAAACTGATAGAAGGTAAAAACAGCAGAAGACTAGGTCAAAGGACAACACGTGAGTCGAACGCACACACCGCGTCATGCTGACAAACATCAGAACACTGAGGCACCAGAGGTGACCGCGGGAAAGCGCAACGACCGCGCTGACCGTCGCCCGCCCCTGGGCCCTGACGCCCGTAAAACCCTCAGCACCTTCGGTGTTATCACCGCTGTGCACACCCTCGCGACGGTACTTTTCAGTGCCGCCTTGGCTGTGATTATTGCCCGTGCGGCACACGCCGGTTTCGCCGCTGTCGCCGCCGAACACGCGCGCCTCAAAGAGACCAGCGCGCCGGATGTGTACCGCGCCTACGTCGAATTCGCTGGCTCCGCGCAGGCACAGCTGGAGGCGCACGGCGGCTGGCTGCTCGGCCTCGGTGGTATCTTCGGTGACGCAGACACCATTACCCCCGGCCTGATTGCGGTCGCCGTGGCTGCCCTGCTCGTCCGCTCGGGTACCGACTACCTGCTGGCTGTGAGCGCGCAGCGTGCCGCCTCCGGAGCGAAGTCTCAGATTCGTTCCGCCCTGCTCAAGCGCGTGCTCGCCACCGGTGGCGCAGACACCCCCGAAGGTACCGGCGCGACCGCTGTGTTGCTGTCCCGCGGCCTGAACGCCCTGGATGACTACTACACGAAGACCCTGACCGCGTTCGTGTCCACCGCGATTGTGCCGTTCATCCTCTGGGTTGTTGTGGCGGCCCTAGACTGGATGAGCGCCATGGTGCTGGCATGCACCTTGCCGCTTATTCCGGTGTTCATGATTCTGATTGGTAAGAACACCCGCGACGAAACCGCAGAAGCTCAGGCTGAACTGCACCGCCTCTCCGACCATATTCTGGAGCTGGTGCGCGGCCTGCCCGTCATTATCGGTCTGGGCCGTGAACGTGCACAGACCCGCTCCATGAACGCCCTCGGTCAGCGTTACCGTGAACGCACTATGCAGACTTTGCGTAGCGCTTTCATGTCTTCGCTCGCCCTGGAGCTCATCACCACCATTTCGGTGGCGTTGATTGCTGTGCTGATTGGTGTGCGCCTGGTCAACGGCACCCTGGGCCTGGACACCGCAATTCTCGTGCTGTTGCTGGCTCCCGAATGCTACCAGCCGCTGCGTGATGTGGGTGCCGCCTACCACCAGTCGGAGGACGGCGTTGCCGCCCTGCGTAGCGCCCAGAAGATTATTGATGCGCCCCTGCCCGCCGCCGCTGCGGACTCGTCTGCACAGGACTCGGCAGCTCAGAAGGCCCAGCCTTCCACCATCGCTGTTGAGGACCTGTCGGTGAGCTACCCGGCGCGTCCTGCCGTGCTGACTAACCTGTCGTTGAACCTGGACCGTCGCGTTGCTACCGCTCAGGGTGTAACTGCCCAGGATGCACGCGGTGCGGTTATCGGCGTGATGGGTGAATCCGGCTGCGGTAAGTCCACCCTGCTGAACGTGTTCTCCGGTGCCGTGCGTGAAGGTCTGGTGCCCACCGGCTCGGAGGAGCCCGTGCACCTGACCGGTAGCGTGACCGGTCTGGGAACCACCCTGGTTATTCCGCAGTCGCCGGTCTTCACCGCGCCGACCGTGCAGACCGAAATGGCGCTCTACGCACTCAGCGCCACCGAGGCGGAGCGTGAGCGTGCAGCCGCTCTGCTCGGCGAAGCGATGGACTCCAAGAAGCTGTCCGTCACCGATGCCGAGTCCGCGCTGCTGGTTGGCCCGCTGGCTCAGCTGGGCATGCAGAAGCTGACCGCCCTTGAACCCGGTGCCCTCAGCGCAGGTCAGGCGCGCCGCCTCGCCGTGGCACGTACCCTGGCTCGTGCCGAGGCTATCTACCGTGCCGGCGGTGAGCAGACCGTGCTGACCGTCCTCGTGGATGAGCCGACCGCGCACCTGGACGCCTACTCGGCATACCTGGTGACCCGCGCCCTGCACCGCCTGGCGGAACTGGGCGCAACCGTGCTGATTGTGACCCACGAGCAGGAGCTCGCCGCCGGATGCGACACCCTCGTTCGTGCCGTGCAGACCGCCCAGGGCTACACCTGGACCGCCGAGGCGAACACCGCCCGCGTTGCGGTTCCCGCGCAAGCCCCCGCGCACCTGCTTAAGGACAAGGAAGAGTACGAGGCTGAAAGCACCGCCCCGGCGGGCGCCTCCGCAGCTGCCGAGGTCAAGGAAGCCGAGCCTGCCGGCCTGTTCGCAAGCCTGCGCACCCTGAAGGAACTGACCGGTATCGGTGTTCGCGCCGCAACCGGCCCGGTCATCATGGCTGCGATTACTTCCCTGATGGCTGCGGCACTGACCGCGCTGTCCGGCTGGCTGATTGTTCGCGCCGCTGAGGGCCCGGCAATGATGTACCTGATGGTCGCCATTGTGGGCGTGCGTTTCTTCGGCCTGGGTCGTGCCTGCGCCCGCTACGCTGAGCGTCTGATGACCCACTCGAAGGTTCTTGCCGCCGCGAATATTCTGCGTCTGCGCGCCTGGGTTGGTGCATGGCAGAGCGTGAGCAGCGTGCGTGCTCTGCTGCGTGGTGACGCGCTGCTCGAACGCCTCGTGGGCGGTATTGATGAGCTGCGCGACGGCGTGCCACGCGTTATTATTCCGCCGGCTGCGCACCTGCTGGTCATGACCGCGGCGCTGATTACGACCGCGTGCATTCTGCCGCAGGCTCTGATTCCGGTCCTGCTTGCCGTGCTGGTCAGCACTTTTGTGGCTCCGTGGATTGTGCTCCGCGCCGATGCCCGTGCGGAGGCGCTGGCTCGCCGCTCCACCGCGCAGATGCTGCGCCTGGGTACCGGCATGCTCTCGGCAGCCGAGGATCTGCGCGCTAACGGTGTGGCAACCACCGCTGAGAAGGCTAACGGCGCCCTGGACGCCGAGAACCTGTCCGCCCTGCAGAAGGGCTCGACCGCTCAGGGTGTGGGACGTGCCCTCGTGACCCTGAGCTGGTTTGGCGCGGCTCTGGCGAGCGCAATGATTGCGTACCCGCTGGCTGTTGACGGCACCGTGCGTGCCCCCGAAGCGGCGATTGTGGTGCTGCTGTGCACCGGTATGCTGGAAAGCTCCCTGGGCCATGTTGAGGCGGTCCGCTCCTGGCCCGCGTTCAGTCGTCTGCTCGCTACGATTGCCCCGAGCGTGCGCGACGTATCCCTGGAGGGTGTTGTCGCCACCTCGACCCTGAAGCGTTCCGTGCCGACCGAGGCTGAGGTGGACACCCACGTTCTGCCGCGTCGTGTTGAGCGTCTGCGTGCCCGCGCGGAGGCTGAGATGGAGGAGCTGCTGGAGGCTGACCGTCAGCGTGCTCACCGCTTTGACCGCCCCGAATCTGCGGCTGGTTCTAAGAGCGATACCCCGCGCCCGCCGAAGCCCGGCGAGCCCACCCTGGTCAGCTGCGGTACCCCGCAGGAGCTTGGCGTGAAGGTCACCGACCCCGCCCTGAGCCTGCAGGACGCTGCCGCCCGCTGGCCCGGCATGGATCACCCGGTCTTCACCGACCTGAACATGAACGCCCGCGCGGGCTCCTGGACTGCGGTGACCGGCCCCTCCGGTTCCGGTAAGTCTACGGTGCTTGCAACCGTTCTGGGCTTCTTGCCGCTGGAGTCCGGCCGTGTGCTGGCTTCCGGTGAGGTCCTGGAGGGTGAGCAACTGCGCGGCTACGCGGCGTGGTGCCCGCAGGCGGCTCACATTTTTGAGTCGACCCTTGAGGGTAACCTGATGCTGGCTCGTGACCGTTCGGATCGCCCGAGCGAGGAAGAGCTGATTGAGGTTCTGCGCCGTGTGGGTCTGGGCGAGTGGTTTGACGCTCTGCCTCAGGGTCTGCGCACCCCGGTGGGTGCTGGCGGTTCTTTCCTGTCGGGTGGTCAGCGTCAGCGTCTGGCGGTGGCTCGTGCCCTGCTGGTGAACTCGCCGGTGCTGCTGCTGGATGAGCCGACCGCGCACCTGGACGCTGAGTCTGCCCGTGCGCTGATGGCTGACTTGGATGCAGCGACCCGCTCCAGCTCCGTGGCTACGGTTCTGGTGTCGCACCGTCCTGAGGATATTGCCCGCTGCGATGAAGTGGTTCGCCTCTAAACGCAGCTGAGCGTAGCCGCCACGGGCGAGATTGAACGCAAGAAACTGCGAGAAATGCCCCGGTACTTCGTGAAAGTACCGGGGCATTCCTTTGTGCAAAATTTTCTGGGCATATTGCTCTGCGCGTTATATCTGCGCGGGTTCCCCCAGTCTTTGTAAACAACCTAAGGTCAAAAGGCCGTGAACGGCGCGCCTAGAAGAGCTTTTCACCCTCCGGGCTAACCGCCAGCTCAGCAGAAACAGCCGCATAGTTCGGGCCCACAATGCCGATGCTCTGAGTGAGCATCACACCGGAACCGTCGCGGGCACCGTGCTCGGTCGGCAGGGAACGAGCCACACCTCCGGAGGACGCCGCCTTCGCCGGGCCCACACCCACCCACGCCAGAGCCAGCTGGCTCTCACCGGTGAGGAATCGGTGCGCACGCACACCGCCGGTCGCGCGGCCCTTCTGCGGGTACTCGCTCAGCGCGGTGACCTTGGCGCTCGCCAGGCCGTCCTTGCCGTTGGTGACGGTCACGACCTCCGCCGCGTCGCCGGGCGCGGTCACACCCAGGGCGATGAGGCGGTCACCGTCGGCAAGCTTGATGCCTGCGATACCGCCACCGGTGCGTCCCTGCGGGCGGACCTTCGCCGCGTCGAAGGTCAGTAGCTTCGCGTCGCGGGTGACGAAGGTGAGTACCGCATCGTCGGTGGGGCAGAGGGCGGCGGCTACGATTTCGTCGCCATCCTTGAGCTTCATGATGTCCCACTCGGTCTGGTTCAGCGGGTAATCCGGGTTGAGGCGCTTGATTACGCCTCCCGCAGTTGCCAGCGCCAGCACCGTGTTCAGCGGTACGAGGGCGACCAGCTTCTCACCCTTGGCGAGCTGAACCAGCTCGGCTGCCTTCACCGCCGACGCCATGGAGGGGGTACCGCCGTTCTCGTCCAGCACCGCAATGTCCATGACGGACAGGCGCACCATGCGTCCTGCGGAGGTCACGGCACCGATTTCGCCGCGCGCGGTGGTCGGCACAATCGAGGTGAACACGTCGTGCTTGAAACGCTTGCCGGGATCCACGAGTGCCTCGCGGATGGGCTTGCCGGGGGTGCGTCCCATCATGCCGGAGGCCGAAAGCAGCACCCAGCAGGGATCGTCCGCGATTTCGAGGGCGAGGCCCAGGCTCTTCTTCGCCTTGGACTGCGCGGTGACTGCCTCAATGGCGACCTGCATCTCGTCCTTGGTTTTGAGCTGGGTGCGGCGGTCGGTGCCGTAACGTTCGGCGACCTCTGCGAGCTCTTCGGAGACCAGTTCGCGCAGCGCCGCATCGGAGCCGAGGATACGCTGCAGCTCCGCGATTTCCTGCTGCAAGGTGTCGCGTTCTGCTTCGAGTTCCAGGCGGGAGTACTTGGTGAGCTGGCGCAGGCGCAGTTCCAGAATGTGGTTCGCCTGGGTGTCGGTCAGGTCGAAGACGACCTTCAGCTTTTCACGTGCCTGAGCGGTCTCGTCAGACTCACGGATAATCTGGATGACCTCGTCAATGTCGAGGATTGCCACGAGCAGACCCTCCACCAGGTGCAGGCGGTCGGTGCGCTTGCCCAGACGGAATTCGGTGCGGCGGCGGACTACGTTCAGGCGGTGGTCAATGTACACGCGCATCAGGTCGAGCAGGCCGAGGGTCTGCGGCTGACCGTCCACGAGCGCCACGTTGTTAATGCCGAAGGAATCCTCAAGCGGAGTGTGCTTGTAGAGGGCGGCGAGCACCGCCTCCGGGTTGAAACCGTTCTTAATTTCGATGACGAGGCGCAGACCGTTGGTGCGGTCGGTCAGGTCGACCACGTCGGAGATGCCGGTGAGCTTCTTGGAGTTGACGCCGTCCTTGATCTTTTCGATGACCTTTTCGGGGCCGACCATGTACGGCAGTTCGGTGACGACAATGCCCTGCTTGCGGGGGCTGACCTGCTCGATGGAGACCTTCGCGCGGGTTTTGAAGGTGCCGCGGCCGGTTTCGTAAGCGTCACGGATGCCTCCCAGACCCACGATGGTGCCGCCGGTGGGCAGGTCGGGGCCGGGGATGAACTTCATGATGTCTTTGAGGGTCGCCTCGGGGTGGGCGATAAGGTGGCGGGTACCGGCGATGACCTCGCGCAGGTTGTGCGGCGCCATGTTGGTTGCCATGCCGACCGCGATGCCGGTGGTGCCGTTGACGAGCAGGTTCGGGAACGCTGCGGGCAGCACGGAGGGCTGCATGAACTGGTTGTCGTAGTTCGGCACGAAGTCAACCACGTCTTCTTCGAGGTCCGCGGTGAGTGCCTGCGCGGCGGGTGCCATGCGTGCTTCGGTGTATCGGGCGGCTGCCGGGCCGTCGTCGAGGGAGCCGAAGTTACCGTGACCGTCAACGAGGGGCAGGCGCAGCGCGAAGGACTGGGCGAGGCGCACCATCGCGTCGTAGATGGCGGCGTCGCCGTGCGGGTGGAGCTTACCCATGACCTCACCGGTCACGCGGGCGCTCTTGACGTGGCCCTTGTCGGGGCGCAGACCCATCTGCTGCATCATGTAGAGGATGCGGCGCTGCACGGGCTTGAGGCCGTCGCGGGCGTCGGGGAGGGCGCGCGAATAAATCACCGAGTAGGAGTATTCCAGGAAGCTGGTTTCCATCTCGGCGGATACGTCGATGTCGACGATATTCTCTACCACATCCACCGGGTAGTCGCTGACGGCGGATTTGGATCGGCGAGCCATATATCTCCTCGTGTCGGTGTGTTTTCGCTCCTCTTATTTTAGCGGGTGGTAGCGGATGAGACGGGCTGGTTGGTCGGCGTCATCTGTGGGGTGCGCCAAGGCGGTTGCGGGGCAGTAACCGAAGCATACCGGGGGATTGCACACCGTCATATGAGCCTGTATTAGCGTGGTCAAGTAGCACAGCCCGGCTGGAACCCTCTAAGGTAGAGGGGAGTAATACCTAACCGCCTTCATCGTGTGCGCCGACCGACGTCGCCTCATGAGGGCACCGCACGAAAGAGGTACGATGTACGCCACCACCCCCGAACGCGAGCAACTGGTCGCAGATATTAAGCATGCCGGTTTCTACCCCGACCTCGTGCTGGAAGTGGTGGATGACGCGCTGGCGGGCATGAACCCGGACGCGCACTTCGTACAGCATGAAACCCACTTCTCACGCGATGATTTTCACCGCCACATCACCGTGATGGTGCTCTGCGGTGAGCACGTCATCTTTGCGCACCTGGACGACCAGCACCTTGAAGGTGACGCGCAGGGCACCGTGGCGCATGTGAGCGTGGAGGCGGTGCACCTGAGCGCCCTGAACGCGGTCACCATCAGCTACGGTTTCAGCCAGCCGCAGGCGTATAACCCCGGTAGCACCGCCCCGACTGAGATTTCCTTCCAGATTGCCTGGACCGGTTCGCTGCACATGGAGTTGGCTCCTGCCGGTTGCCAGGATCCGCAGTGCAATGCCGACCACGGCTTCACGGGCGATGCGCGCCGTGAGGATATTGCGGTGCGTGTTTCTGCGACCGCTGACGGCCCGGAGTCGGTTCAGCGTGCGCAGCATTTTGCCCGTGCTCTGCACCGTGCCCGCATGTACGCAACCCGCCGATAAGCACCACCGATAAGCACCGGTGGTAGCGCTCGCCGCACAATAACAGCCCGCACAGTATAAATCCCTCGCGGCGCCCCGTACTTTCACACACCCGCCACACCCCTGAGAGGACCTTATGACGGTACAGACCACCCTGCACGATGTTCTGGGCGCGCCGTTGCCTCCCGCGCCCGCCTACGGCAGCAATAGCATCGCCGATGTGCTGGAGTCCGCCTCCTCTCTGGTGGCTCAGCGAAGCCTGGCGCGCCCCGCGCACGCCCTGGACTCCGACCCGGCATTCAACTCCGTAGCCGACCCGCTGAACCTTGCCGGTCGCCTCACGGAGCAGGATATTGACCCGGCGTCTTTCCGTCACGCCTGCGTGGTCATGGTGGACGGTCTGGGCGAGCAGCTCATCAACAGCTACGGCGGCTACGCGCCCTCTCTGCGTAAGACCCTGAATCTGGGCCCGCTGGACGCCGCATTCCCCACCACGACCGCCGCCTCCCTGACCTCGCTGGGTACCGGTACGGCACCGGGCGCGCACGGCATCGCCGGTTACGAGGTGCGCAACCCGGCAGGTAACGGGGGAGCGGGCTCGGTCATGAACCACCTGTCCGGTTGGGACCAGTCGGTGGATCCGCACGCCTGGCAACCGCTGCCGACCGTGCTGGAACGCCACCATACGAACCGCCGCGTGCTCACCATTTCGCTGGGTAAGTACCGCGGTACCGGCCTGACGGAGGCGGCGTTGCGCGGCGGCGACTTCGTGGACGCCGTCGGCTATAACGCCCGCGTCACTTACGCCCTGGAGGCGCTCTCCAGCCGCACCCCGACCACCGTGTACCTGTACTGGGGCGAGATTGACGCGGCGGGCCACCGCTACGGCGTGGGTAGCGACGAATGGCTGCAGCAGCTGGAGGAACTGAACTCGGCGCTGAAGCGTCTGGCGGAGCGCGCCCCGGCGTGGGCGGCACTCTTCGTGACCGCCGATCACGGCATGGTGAACGTGCCCGAGCACCAGCGCATCGACTACTCTGGCGTGGAGGAGCTGACCCGCAACATCGCAATGACCGCCGGTGAACCGCGCGCCGTGCACCTGTACCTCGAAGACACCTCGGAGGCGGCACGCACCGCCACCGCCCAGCGTTGGGCGCAGTACTGGGGCGAGCGCGCCTGGGTGATTGATTCTCGCGAACTGATACGCGCCGGCTACTTCGGCCCGGTCATCACGGATGCGGCGCGCGGCCGCATCGGCGATTTGATGGTGTGCGCTCGCGACGACTGGGCGCTGTACGATATGCGCCACTATCAGGAGCGTGCCCTGCACATGGTTGGTCAGCACGGTTCGCTGACGGACGCTGAGCGTCTGGTGCCGTTGCGCATGCTCAAGACTTTCTAAAGTACTAGTCTTCTAAAGCATCAGAGAGCATAGAAAACCGCTGGTTATTCGGGTGAATAACCAGCGGTTTTCGTATGTCTAGATGCCCTTGCCTAAAGCCCCTGCTTAGAAGCTTTTATCGGGCGGCGCGGGCGGTCGCTTACTTGCGGCTACCGAAGATGATGTCATCCCAAGCCGGAACGCTCACGCGCTGCTTCTTCGAGGAGGAAGGCTTGGGCTTCTCCTCAGAGGCGGGCTCAGCTGCGGGTGCGGGCTCAGCCTGTGCCTCAGTAGCCGGCGCCTCAGCAGCCTCAGCGGCGGGTGCGTCCTCGATGGGTGCCGGCAGGGTGAAGGACTCGACCGGAACGGAGTCAACGGGTGCTTCCGAATCCACAGCCAGCGGATCGGTGGTTTCTGCAGTGGGCTCGGGTGCAGCCGGGGCAGCAGGAGCTACCGGGGCAGCGGGCGCAGCCGGTGCTACAGGCTCAGCGGGCTGAGCGGACTCGCGGTGCACGAACACCTCGGGCTCCTCAACCTGCGCCGGGCGCACCGAGCGGGCGCGCTCCAAAAGCTCCTTGAGCTTACGCTCATCAGCGCTCTCAGAGGAAGTAAGGGGTGCCGGTGCGGGCTCGGGTGCCTTCGGCAGGCGGGCGGGAGGAACCTCCACGGGAGCCTTCTTCGCGGCGGCGGCAACAGCGTCCTCACTATTGCCCATCAGGAAGTACGCCGCCTCATTCGAAGCGTACAGGCCCTGGTTTGCCGGGTTGTACACCCAACGTGCGGGGAAGACGACCTGCGCGGGCAGGTTCTGACGCACCGAATCCTTCAGCGCAATATCAACCTCAACGCGCCACTGGCCGTTCTCCTGCTGGCGGGTGGTCCAGTCCTGGGTTGCGTCCTCAAAACCGTAACGCTCGGAGACTTCCTCAATGCGGGCGCTCAGGGTCACGGGAATCTGTGCGGTACCCGAAGCGGAGCTGCGGCGACCAATCTTCACGCTCTGAGCGGCACGAATAATGTGGGCACGCTCAGCAACGATCGGCCACTCGTAGCGGCGCACGCGCTCCGGCTCCCAACCGGACTCTTCAGCGATTTCCTCAACGGAGGCACCCTGACGGAAACGGGTCTGAATATCGCGCGGACCGTAGGTGCCCTTAGCGCCCAGACCGCGGGCGGGCTGAATACGGCGAGCCTTGGTGATGCTCGTGCGCAGGTTCGCGTCAATCGGCAGCAAGAAGCGGGTGCCGTCAGCAGACTCAAGCACCAGATTTTCGCCGTCATCGTGAACGCCAATCAGACGCAGTTCAAGCATGAGAACCTCCATAGGTGAACCGGACGCGTTCGTGAATGTGTTGCACGGAACGCAAACTACCTTCCAGGGTACCGTGAAAGCGCGGTAAATCAGTAGCGGAGGCGGGATTTTCCCCAAAAAAAGATGTACTTTTCGGACCGAAAAAGCTAGAATGTGACGCCTAAACCGTCCAAAGCCTACCCAGGATTAGACAAATAGGGTGCCAATGGTGAACAATACCTGGCATGCCGTCGGGGTTAAATCCTCACCAGCGGCACCTAGAGCACTCATTAAACCAGCGTGGCCTAGTTCAACACACAGCCACAGAACCAACGGAGCGTGAAAGTTTGGCAACTGATTACGATGCACCTCGCAAGCAGGACGAAGAGCAGAACGAAGAGTCCTACGAGGAGCTGAACGCCCGCCGTTCCGAGATGCAGTCCGGTGCGGTGGACGAAGACGAAAACAGCGCAGCAGAAAGCTTCGAGCTGCCCGGTGCTGACCTCTCCAACGAGGAGCTGAACGTTGTTGTTCTGCCCGCTCAGGACGACGAGTTCACCTGCGCATCCTGCTTCCTGGTGCGCCACCGCTCGCAGATTGCACGCGAAGAGGGCGGCCTGTTCTACTGCGTCGAGTGCGAGGGCTAAAACTTTAGGGAAGGGCTAACACCCACCCGACATACACCTCATGACGGGGCGAGTGCCGAGTGCACCCGCCCCGTTGAGTATGTGAAAGCCGCGCACGCAAGAATAGCGCCGCGTCGCATCCAACGCGGCACAGCGCGTGCTGAACGCGAACACACAACGAAAACACCCCGCAGTAGAGCCTCAACACAGCGCGAGGTAATGGCACAGACACCCGCGAAAGGTTAGAGTATTGACCATGATGACCCCCGTAAACGTCCACATTAAGCTGCTCGACCCCGAGCTGCCCGCACCCGCCTACGCAAAGCCCGGCGACGCCGGCGCTGACCTGCGCTCCCGCGTCGACTTCGAGCTGGAACCGGGCGAACGCGCCCTCGTCCCCACCGGCGTGGCAATCGCCCTGCCCGAAGGTTACGTTGGTCTGGTGCACCCGCGCTCGGGCCTGGCAACCAAGAACGGCATCACCATTGTGAACGCACCCGGCACCGTTGATTCCGGCTACCGCGGCGAGCTGATGGTCACCCTGCTCAACACTGACAAGACCAAGTCCTTCCACGTGCAGCGCGGCGACCGCATCGCCCAGCTGGTCATTCAGAAGTACGAGCACGCAACCTTTACCGTGGTGGATGAACTGGAACAGACCGAACGCGGCTCCAGCGGCTTCGGCTCCAGCGGAATCCACTAGTCTGCTCTCACCGCGAAACGGCACGAGAGAAGAGAAGAACCCCCCCCGCACCCTGCGTGCGGTGAAAGTAGGAATACCATGTTCGGATTTGGTAAAAAGAAGCACGCCGAGGAGGCTGAAAAGGCCGCCATCGACAAGGCTGTCGCCGAAGAGATTGAGGAGACCAACGTCGAGGTTGAGGAGCTGAAGGAAGAGGAGAACTCTCCCGAGGTCATCAAGTACGACCGCGTCAACGGCCCGCACGACATTGAAGAAGTCACCGCCGAAGACCTCGAAGACTACGTCGACCTGGGTGCGCTGCGCATCAAGTTGCTCGACGGCATGAACCTGCGCCTCGAAACTGACGACGCAACCGGTGCCGTCATCGCCGCAACCATCACCCGTGACGGCGCAACCCTGCAGGTGCAGGCATTCGCTGCACCGCGCACCACCGGCATCTGGGACGACATCCGTCACGACCTGACCGAGTCCGTCGCCTCCCAGGGCGGCATCGTCGAAATCTACGCCGGCGTATTCGGCGCCGAGATGCTGACCCGCCTGCCCGCCGTCACCCCGGACGGTCAGCCCGGTGAGCGTATCGCCCGCTTCGTGGGTGTGGACGGCCCCCGCTGGTTCCTGCGCGGCGTCATCTCCGGCGCGGCTGTGCTCGGTGACGATAAGGCTGCCGCCTCCGTGGAGGAAGTCTTCCGCACTGTCGTGGTGGACCGTGGCGACGACCCGCGCCCGCCGCGCGAGCTGCTGCCCATGACTCTGCCTGCCGACCTGGTTGTGGCTGAGGAAGAGCCCGCCGTGGAGGAAGAAACCGAGAACGAGCACAGCAAGCTGCGCCCGATGCCTCGCCGCGGCCCTGAGATTACCGAGATTGGCTAATGCCTGAGTTCTCGAACTACCCGAGTGCGCTCGCGGTTCCTGAGGAGCAGATTCTTGCTCCCGGGTACCCCGAGCGCTTTCGCGTACGCCTTGCCGGACGCGTGGAGCAGGTATGGTTGCCTGCGCTGCAGGATAAGCCGATGTACCGTGCCGAGCTGGTGGTGGCGAAGTCGAAGCCTCTGCAGTGGTCGAGCCCGTTGGCGCTGATTGGCATGCCGATTGTGGAGCCGCCCGGTGAGGATTTCGACGAGGAGTCCGAGGATTCCGAGAAGCAACACCACCTGAACACGGCGTCTTTGGCGACCGTGGCGGTGCAGGATCAGCACGAGGTGTCGTTCCCGCCCTATGCGCCGTTCAACCCGGGGGACCGGATTCTGCTGAAGTGGCAGGGGCAGCGGATGGTGCCCGGCGTGCTTGCCGGTGCGCTGTTGCGCTGTTCCGGCGTGGTGTCGGTGAGGGCGCATCAGCCGGTGATTTACAACCCGCGCTATGAGATTGTGCCGCAATTCTTTGCTGAGAAGGGAAAATATGAGCGCTGAGCAGTCTTCGACCCAGCCCGACCCGAACGCTAACCCCGCAACTGACCCTGCGCGGGAGGGGAACCAGTTTGCGCAGAGCCTGAGCGCCTCCATGGGCGCGAATATGCGCCGCACCGCCAACGGTGATGTGGATATTCTGCACGCTATCGGCGGCTGGCGCGGCCTGGTGGAGTCTTCGCTGCCGGCGGTGGCGTTCCTGGTGCTGTTCACCGTGACGAAGGAACTGAACCTGTCCCTGATTGCGGCGTTGGCTGCGGCGGGTGTGTTCACGCTGATTCGCCTGGTGCAGGGCTCTAAGCTGGTGAGTGCGCTGACCGGCCTGGTGGGCGTGGCAATTTGTGCGTTTGCCGCGTACCGTACCGGTAATGCGAGCGACTACTTTGTGGTGGGCTTCTGGACGAACGGCGTGTACATTCTGGCGTATCTGCTGTCGATGCTGGTGCGTTGGCCGCTGATGGGTCTGATTTTCGCGGTGATTCGCAGTGAGGCGCTGAGCTGGCGCCAGAACCCGGTGCGCCTGCGCCAGTACATGCTGGCGACCTGGATTATTACCGTGCTGATGATGCTGCGCCTTGCCGTGCAGGTGCCCCTGTATTTTGCGAATAATGTGGAGGCGCTGGGTGCGACCCGCCTGATTATGGGTCTGCCGCTGTACGCTTTGGGCGTGTGGCTGGCGTGGCGTGTGTCGGCTCCCGAGGAGGCGCTGGTGAGCGAGGACCCCGAGGCTGCCGAAACTGCCGAAGTTGACGGTTCAGAAAGCCGCTAACTCCACAACTTCATACGTAGAAGAACTTCATAGAAGTACGCGAAAGCCCCGGTACCCGTGACCGGGGCTTTCGCCTCCTCAAAAACTTACGTATAAACGCTATGCGAACAGTGCTATGCAAACAGTGCGCGGATCTGATCCTCACCGGCAATGGTCGTGATGAAGAACAGCTCGTCGCCGCCCTCAATCGCCACGTCGGCGCTGGGCGGAATCGGGGCGCCATCACGCAGGATAGCGGTGAGCACCGTATCGACGGGCCACTGCACGTGGTCCACACGGTAACCGATGACGGGGTGGTCGTCGGGCACGGTGTACTCGGCGAGGGTCGCACCGCCTGCCTGCAGGGTCAGCAGGCGCACCACGTCGCCGACTTCCACAGCTTCCTCAACGAGGGCGGTCATTAGGCGCGGGGTGGACACGGCAACGTCCACGCCCCAGGAGTCGTCGAAGAGCCATTCGTTACGCGGGTTGTTCACGCGCGCCACGGTGCGCGGCACGCCAAACTCACTACGCACCAGTAGGGACACCATCAGGTTTGCCTTGTCGTCACCAGTTGCGGCAACGACCACGTCCGCCTTGTTCGGGTGCACCTGACGCAGTACGGACAGCTCGCAGGCGTCACCGATATGCCAGCGCACGCCGGGCAGGTCGGCGCGCTTTTTGGCTTCGGGTTTGGAGTCGATGATGGTCACGTCGTGGCCGTTCATCATGAGTTCTTTAGCGATGGAGGCACCCACGGAGCCGGCACCAACAATGAGGACCTTCACTTACTTCTCACCTTTCGAGGAGTCACGATGGCGGCCGATGAGTTCGAGAGGATCAGGCAGATCCGGGGGAGTGTCACCGAGATGGAATTCGTGCTCGACAACGGGGGTTTCGTTGTGCTCCTGCTCGGCGGGTTTCTTCGGGGCGTGGGGGTGCTTGCGGTGGCCCGAGGCGGGGGCGTAGTTCGCCTCCACTTCTTCGTCTTCAACGCGCGGCGGGCGGGAGAGAATACGGGTTACGTCCGCAACGTCGTCGGTGCGCATCATGACGTGCACACTATCGCCCTGCTGGTAGGCGGAATCCGGGCGGGGGAGCATGCCCTCACCAAAGCGGGTGATGTAGGCGATGCGCACCCCGGCGGCACGTTCGATACTGGTCAGGGCGTGACCCGCCCAACCGTCGTCGAGCGGAATTTCGGTGAGCATGAGGCGGCCCGAGGGTTCGCGGAAGTCGCCCTTGAGCGCCTGCTCGGGTAGCAGGCGGCGCAGCACCTGGTCGGTGGACCAACGCACCGAAGCGACCGTGGGAATACCCATGCGCTGGAAAAACTCGGCGCGGTTCGGGTCGTACACACGCGCCACAACGTTCTTCACCTTGAACATTTCGCGTGCCACACGGGCGGCAATAATATTCGAGTTATCGCCCGAAGAGACGGCGGCAAAAGCGTACGCCTCGGTAATGCCGGCACGCTTGAGAGTGTCCTCATCAAAACCGACACCGGTTACCAGGCGGCCCTCAAAGCCTTTACGCAACGGCTGGAAAGCACGTTCGTCCTGGTCAATGACGGCGACCGTATGCCCCGAAGCTTCCAGAGTGCGCGCCAGCATGACGCCCACGCGTCCGGCACCCATAATGACGAAGTGAGGCATACATCCCTCCGAGTGTTGATGTTTTGTGTCGATAAGGCGTTACCGCCTACCTCTACCAGTGTAATGGGCGGGTGAGCCTCCACGCCGATGCCCCGTGATATTCCGCTCGCAATGCCCACTATTCGGCTGAATAAAATTGAGCTTTGAAGCCGCGACCGATAGCCTTAACAGCGTGAGGAATCGTTGGGATAGGATGCGCATCGCCCTGACCGGTCAGCCGGTCAGCACGCGAAATCTTTCGGCAGTCGCGCTGCCGAAGCGCTACGCCCTGCCTCTTTTCGGTGCCGACGGCATCTCTTCGGTCGCCTACGCAGCCGACCAGATGATCCTGACCCTTGCCGCTGCGGGTGCATCTGCGCTCGCTTTTTCACCCTGGATTGGTTTGGGTGTGGCGATGGTGGGTCTGCTGGTGATTGGCACGTACCGCTACAACATCAACCAGATTGCTTCTGAAGGCGATATTCAGCTGGTGCACCGCAAACTGGGTGCGCTGCCGTCGATTGTGATGGGTGCATCCTCGCTGATGGACTATATGCTCACGGTGGCGGTGTCTATGTCTTCGGCGTCCTCGTTTTTGGTGGCGTTGTATCCGCAGATTCAGGATTGGCGCACGCACATTGCGGTGCTACTCATTGTTGCGCTGACGTTGTTTGCGCTACGTGGCGTGCAGTTGCTGGGCAAGATTGCGTACTGGCCGCTGTATGTTTTCTTGGCACTGTTGGGAGCGACCCTCATTGTGGGTTGGATTCGTGCCGCCACGGGTACTCTGCCACTGGCTGAGTCTGCGACCTACGTGATTGCCCCCGAGCTCGAGACCCATTCGCTGGAGGGTCTGGCGCTGATGCTGCTTCTGGCGCGTTCTTTCTCCGCCGGCTTGGTGGCGTTCTCGGGTGTTTCTACGATTTCTAATTCGGTGAAGTATTTCCGCCGCCCGAAGAAATATAACGCGGCGGTCACCATGATGCTGATGGGCCTGATCACCTCGGTCCTGCTGGTGAGCCTGCTCGGTTTTGCGGCGGCAACCCGCGTTCACATGGTGCACGATACGACCCGTTTCTTGTTCATTGACGGGCACACGCCGGGGGAGTACTTCCACCAGAAACCTGCGCTGTACCAGGTGGCGTTGGCAATTTATCAGGGCGTGCCGTTCTTCGCGCAGCTGCTGGTATTCGCCACGGTGGGCGTGCTGATTATTGCCTCGCTGACCGCGTTTACGGGCTTCCCGGTGATTGCTTCGTCGCTGGCCGACTACCAGTACCTGCCGGTGTTCTTCCGCAGCGTGGATTCGCGCGGCCTGTACGCGAACGGTGTGCTGGCGCTGTCGGCGATTTCGATTTTCCTCACCACCGTTTTCAACTCGGACGTGTACTCACTGATTCAGCTGTACATCGTGGGCATGTGCCTGTCGATGGTGCTGGTTCAGCTGGCGGTGGTGCGCTACCGCATGCGTCTGCTGCGCATTACCCTGGCGCAGATGCCGCGCCGCGCCCTGCTGCGCGATATTGCGGTCTCTGCGGTGGGCGTGATGGTGACCGCCGCGGTGCTGGTCATCGTCGTGGTGACGAAGTTCGCCGCCGGTGCGTGGCTCTCCCTTGGAATGATTGCCCTGATGGTTGGAGGTATGGTTGTGACTCGCCGCCACTACGATGCGGTGGATGCCGCCCTGGACATCCCCCTGAACGCTGAATCCGTTGCGGATGTGGCGGCCCTGCCTTCGCGTGTACACGCCATCGTGTACGTGGAGCGTGTGCGCCGCCCGGCGGTTCGCGCCCTGTCCTATGCGCGTGCCGGTCGCCCCTCCACGATTGAGGCGCTGACGGTCAACAACGACCGCGCCGCCCTGGAGATTGTGAAGAAACGCTGGTACGCCCTGGGCATTCCGGTGCCGCTGTCGGTGATTGATTCGCCGTACCGTGACACGGTGGAGGCTGTCGTTTCGTATGTTCGCCGCCGCCGCAAGAAGTCACCGCGCGATATTTTGGTGGTGTACCTCCCGGAGTTTGTGGTGAAGCACTGGTGGCAGCGTATTCTGCACCGCCGCACGGTGCGCCGCCTCAAGCAGGCGCTTCTGCACGAGCCGGGCGTCATGACGGCGACCGTGCCCTGGGCGATGCACGAGGATGAGGTGTATGATGAGATTTTTGATCAGCGTTTACAAAGCGAAGAATCAACGGTAGAAGCAGAAGGCCCAACGGAAGCTGTCGCCCCGAAGATTACTCGTTCAGCCGGTGGTGGCCGCGAGCTGATTCAGAGCAACCGCCACGCGGTGTACCGCGGCCGCCTGCACGAGGCGGACGCTGTGGCGCGCGAGAAGAAACGCCAGCCGTAACGTTTGCCCGGCGCTCAGCATAATTGCCCTGCGCCCACATTAATTGCCCAGCCCGGTCATTGGCCTGTGATGTGCTTGAGCACCCCCACATAGCGCCTGGACTTTGCCCTTTACGTCCTATTCGGCACCCCTTGCGGGGCGTCGGAATCGGAGTAAAGGTACAAACCGGTGTAAAATAATTCACATTAAGTGATTCTTTAGGAGACAATGCTGTGACTCACCCTGCTACCACGCCTGCCGCCTCCAACAACGTAGACGGATACAGCGTCGGGCAGACCCTCACCGTCACCTGTGAGGCTCCCGCGCACGGCGGCGCCTTCGTAGCGCGCACCGAACAGGGCGTCATCTTTGTGCGTCACGGCATCGTCGGCGAACAGGCTGAAGTGCGCATCACCGCGATTGGCCCCAAGCGCCGCTTCTACTTCGCGGACGTTATCTCCGTACCCGTACCCTCCCTGGCACGCCGCCCCCACCCCTGGATCCAGGCGGATGCGCTCGCCACCGAAGAGGAACGCGCCGCCGCCACCGGCGTACCCGAACTGCTCGGCGGCATGGAGTACGGCCACATCAACCTGGATGAGCAGCGACGCTACAAGACTGATATCGTCCGCACCCAAATCAACCGACTGGGCGGTCTGCCCCTCGAATCGCCCCTGCTGACCAACCTCATGGTTGAAGAGCTGCCCCTGCGCGATAACAACGAGGGCCTGTCCTGGCGTACCCGCGTGCGCTACACCGTGACCAAGGTCCGCGCGCACGATAGCGAAGAGAAGAACGGCGAGCAGAACAGCGGCAAGAAGAACCCCGCCGTCACCTGGCGCGTCGGCATGCACCCGTACCGCGCCTCCCAACCCGTACCTGTCATCGACTTTCCCCTCGCTGCCCCCGAACTGCGCAACCTGCAGCTTGAACAGCTGAACCTGCGCGGCGTGCGCGAAGTCGAGGCGACCGTCTCCTCCCGCGGCAGGGTCCTGCTGCAGTTCATCGTCGACCCCCGCTTCTCCATCGAAGAGGTCGCCAAAGACATCGAACAGCAGGCATCCGACGCCTGGGGACTGCTCGCCAAGCGCAAGATTTCACTGTTCTTCACCCCGCAGTCCACCTCCAACGGCAAGCCCAAGCGCCGCCGCCCCGGCTCCTCCCACAGCCCCTACCGCCGCGTACCCGAAGGCGACCAGCTGCTCGGCGCGGGCCTGCGTTCCGTCACCGAAGAAGTCACCTTCGGCTCCCGCCGCTTCAGCTACCAGGTGTCCGCCGGCGGCTTCTGGCAGATTCACCGCGCCGCCCCCTCCACCATGGTCGGTACCATGCTCACCATGCTCCGCCCGCAGGAAGGCGAATGCGCCCTCGACCTGTACGCTGGCGCGGGCCTATTCACCGCCGCGCTCGCGGACGCCGTGGGCGCAACCGGTACCGTCGTCAGCATTGAGGGCTCCCCGGTGACCCATAAGGATGCGCGCTCGAACTTCGCGCCGGATGGTTGCTCCCGCACCGAGAACTCTGCGGACACCCGCATTGAGGTGATTCGCGGCGATGTGGCACGCCACCTGGTCGATTTGAAGACCGCCCTTGAGTTTGGCGAAATCCCCGCTATTGATGCGGTGGTCCTTGACCCGTCCCGTGAGGGCGCGAACCGCACCACCCTGGAACGCCTGGATGCGCTGGACCCCAAGCGTATTCTGTACGTGGCGTGCGACCCGGCATCCCTGGGTCGTGACACCGGTATTTTGCGTGAGCTGGGCTGGGACATGGTGCAGCTTCGGGCGTTTGATATGTACCCGAATACGCATCATGTGGAGTCGGTGGCGCTTTTTGAGCGTGCCCCGGCGAAGCCTCGTCCGCGCCGCCGCCGCACCAAGTAGCGCGCAGCTAGTAGCCGTAACAAAGAAGCAAATAATCGCAGTGTTGGGCGGGTTGGTCTGTTCACCAGCCTGCCCACTAGGGGTTATTTCAGGCCGTTTTCTCTCAACCCGGTGCGTCTTGCTCTGCGGGCGCATAAATCTGCTTTTTGGCACCGTAAACGGTAGAATCATTGAAGAACCAACGCACGGAATGAGCCGTGCCCCGACCTTGAGGAGTGTGGGTGTATGTCCGCTGAAAACGCATTGCCGCAGGAGGAGACCCCGAATAGCGCCGCCGGTGGCGCACCCACCGCCGACTACAGCATTGGCGACGGTGCCACTGCCAAGTTGCTCCCGGGTATTCAGTCCCCGGCGGACCTGCAGAACCTCAGCTACGAGCAGCTGGAGGAGCTCTCTAAGGAAATCCGCCAGTTCATCGTAACGAATGTGTCGGCGACCGGCGGTCACCTGGGCCCGAACCTGGGCGTTGTGGAGCTGACCCTTGGCATTCACCGTGTCTTCGAATCTCCCAAGGACAACATTCTTTTCGACACCGGCCACCAGTCCTATGTGCATAAGCTGGTGACCGGCCGTCACGCGTTTAAGACTCTGCGCCAGAAGGGCGGCCTGTCGGGCTACCCGGATCGCGGCGAGTCTGAGCATGACATTATTGCGTCTTCGCACGCCTCCAGCTCGATTTCGTGGGCTGACGGTATTTCTCGCGCGCACAAGCTCAACGGTGAAGATGACCGCTACACCGTGGTCCTCATTGGTGACGGCGCGCTGACCGGCGGCATGGCGTGGGAGGCTGTGAACAATATTGCTGCCGACCGCACCCGCAAGGTCGTGATTGTGGTCAACGATAACGGCCGCTCCTACGCGCCGACCATTGGCGGTTTCGCGAACCAGCTCTCTGAGCTCAAGCACGGTGTGCAGCAGCAGGTGGATCGTGTGCGCCTCGATCACCGCTACGACAATGCTCTGGATGCGGTGCGCATCGGTCTGCAGCGTGGCGGCCCCGTCGGTCAGATGGTGTACCGCGGCCTGCACGGCATGAAGGCGGGCATTAAGGACGTCGTCGTACCCAAGGGCATTTTTGAAGACCTGGGCATGAAGTACGTGGGCCCGATTGACGGCCACGACCAGCAGGCTGTGGAGAACGCACTGACCGCGGCAAAGAACTACGCCGGCCCGGTGATTGTGCACGCCATTACCGAGAAGGGCCACGGCTACGCACCCGCCCGCGCTAATGAGGACGACCAGTTCCACGCGGTGGGCCAGATTGACCCGCTGACCGGTGAGGATGTTTCGACCAGCACCTCTGAGTCGTGGACCGGCGTCTTTGGCCGCGAAATTGCAGATATTGCGGATGAGCAGGAGAACGTCGTCGGTATTACCGGCGCGATGCTCATTCCCGTGGGTCTGCGCGAATTCCAGAAGCGCCACCCCGAGCGCGTTATTGACGTAGGTATCGCTGAGCAGCACGCCGTGGCGATGAGCGCCGGTCTGGCGTACGGCGGCATGCACCCGGTGGTTGCCCTCTACGCAACCTTCCTGAACCGCGGCTTTGACCAGCTGCTCATGGACGTTGCCCTGCACAAGGCGGGCGTGACCGTGGTGCTGGACCGCTCCGGCATTACCGGCCCGGACGGTGCAAGCCACCACGGCATGTGGGATTTGGCGATGCTGCAGTTCATTCCGGGCCTGCACCTGGCGGCTCCGCGTGATGGCGCGACCCTACGCGAAGAGCTGCGTGAGGCTGTAGCTATTAACGATGCACCGACCGTGATTCGCTACCCGAAGGGCTCCGTGGGCGAGGACATTCCCGCCCTGGAGCGCCGCAGCGACGGCGTGGATGTGCTGGCACGCACCGGTGAACCCCACCCGGAGACCGGTCAGCGTGACGTGCTGTTCGTTGCCGTGGGCGCTATGGCTCGCGTGGCTCTGGAAGCCTCCAAGGTGCTTGCCGCCGAGGGCATCCAGTCCACCGTGGTTGACCCGCGCTGGGTGATGCCGGTGCCGTCTTCGGTCGTTGAGCTGGCTCGTGATCACCGCATTGTGGTGACCATTGAGGACGGCGTGCGTTCCGGCGGCGTGGGTTCGCGCATCCGCCAGGAAATGCGTGCGGCTGGCGTGGATACCGCGCTGAGCGAGCTGGGTCTTCCGGCGGAGTTCATTCCGCATGCTTCTCGCGAGCAGATTCTGGAGGAGGTCGGCCTGACCGCCGAAACCATTATCGCGGATTTGCGTGCGCAACTGGCTGGCGATAAGGTTCCGTTCGCTCGTGAAGAGGGTCAGAAGCCGCGACACACCCGCTAAGCGGTCGTATCTGAGTGCCGCCTGAGCGCGCCTTAGTAACGGGCATCAGTAGCAGCGGGCACCATAAGACAGCACAAAGCCCCGCCCATCGTTTGTGATGGGCGGGACTTTGCTGTGCGCAGGTCTTGCTGTGTAGAGGTTTTGCTGTACGTAGGTTCTGAGCCGCCGGTTTAGGAATCGTTGGAGGTGTGGGTGACGAAAATCTTGCCGCCCTTCACCTGCACCGGGTAGCTGGTCAGCGCCTCCTCTGCAGGGCCGTGCACGACCGAGCCGTCAGCTACGGCGTACTCGGAGCCGTGGCAGGGGCACACGATACGGTTGGAATCCTGCACCTGCACCTGGCAGCCCTGGTGGGTGCACACGGTGCTGAACGCCTTGTACTCACCCGCGGACGGCTGGGACACGATAACGGTCGTGGAACCGTGAGTCAGCTTAGCTGCCTTGCCCACGCCCACTGCGGAGGCGGAACCTACCTCAACGGTGCCTTCGGGGGCGGTGACGTTGGAGTCACCTTCAGCGCAGGAGGCGAGCAACGCACCGGATGCGACGGCACCGGTGATGAGGGTTGCGCGGCGGGAGAAGACGCGCGCAGAAGAATCAGTTTCTGTGGTATCGACTGCGGTGTCGACGGTTGCAGATTCAGTAGCAGGGGAGGCGCATGCCTTCTGAGAGCGGCAGCATCCGTTGGGTGCGGGCATGGTGGTTCCTTTCGTGTACTCTCTCCACCCTATGCCGGTTTGGGACAAAAATCGAATGAGAGCAGGCTAAGCTTGGTTCACGTTTGCACCGGAGACAAACTGCTGAGGCAAAATACCGGGACAAACTACCGTGTCAAACTCCCGAGGCACACAAAATGCCGGTCGGGCGGTCGCATCAGCAACACACCCAACCGGCACGCACATCTATTCAACGTTAGAGAAATCTACCCCAGGTGGCGGGCAAAAATCGGCGCAATCACGGGGGCAACCAGACCCGTCTGCCACGAACGCGCACCGTACTCGGCGAGCGCATCCCGCAAGGTCTGCTCGTCAAAACGAGCCGGCGGCTCCCAGCAGAGGCGGCGAACATAATCGGTCGTGATCAGGTTCTGCGCCGGAATGGTCAGCTTCTCCGACAGCTCATCAATCGCCTGACGAACCTCGGTGAACAGCGCCAAGTTCTCGGGGCGCTTAGACTCCCACGCCTTCAACGGCGGCGGGGCAGTCGACGGCAAAGTGAACGGTACAGCGTTCTCACCGCGTGCCGCCGCAGCAATAGCACGCACCCAACGCGGTCCCTCACGACGCAAACCACGCGTCTGAAAACCAGGGATCGCCATAATAGCGGGCACGTTACGCGGCATGGTGCGTGCCGCCTCCACAATCGCAGAATCGGGCAGCAGGCGCTTCGCGTCTACGTCCTTCTTACGCGCCAGCGAGTCACGCTCAAGCCACAGGTTACGCAGCGCCGTCAGCTGCTTGACCGAACGCAACATCGTGCGGCCCTTCGTCTTACGCCAACGCTCCGGCTGATCCGTCGGATCTTTCACCGGGGTCTTGCACAGGTACTCGAACTCCTCCAGGGCGTACTGCAGCTTACCCTGCTGGCGGAGCAAATCCTCCAACGCGTCACGCAAATCAATGAGCACGTCAACGTCCAGCAGCGCATAGTTCAGCCACGACTCCGGCAGGGGACGGCGCGACCAGTCTTCCTTCGAGTGCTTCTTCGCCAGCTTATAGCCGAGCAGCTCCTCAACGGTCGCACCCAGGTTCACGCGCTCCAGACCGGCAAGACGCGCACCAAGCTCCGTATCAAACAGACGGTTCGGGCGCATACCGAGCATGTCCAGGCTCGGGAAGTCCTGAATTGCGGCGTGAATAACCCACTCAGCATCCGCCAGAGCATCGTTAATAATGCGCAGATCCTTAAACGCCTCAGGGTCAATCAGGTACAGCTGATCTTCACGCTTAAGCTGCACCAAAAAAGCACGCGAACCGTAGCGGATGCCCTGGGCACGCTCAGTATCAACAGCCACCGGGCCGGACGCCGCCGCCAACTGCTCAGCGGCACGACGCAGACCGCTCTCAGTGGTGATGAGAGTCGGAATCGGTGCGGAAGGGGTCTCCAGAGGAACAACGTCCGGAACTTCGATACCGTTAAGGGTCAGCTGAGGGGTGCCTGCGGCATTCTGTTCAGCTGCGGTACTCATGCACTCAATCCTTTTCCTCTGCCTGGTTCGACGCGCCCATACGATGGGCCAAATGCCCGGGTAGGCGTACGCCCGAGCAAACATGAGCCCGGGCGGGGTGACGTGCCCGCGAAGGCACTACGCCATTCTACCCGCCCGAGCTTAAAGCCTCGAATTTAGAGAGACTCACAATAAGGGGTTCACCTGCGTGCCTGCTGGGGGGGGGGTATCGCCGGGGTTTATTCGGCGGATTCCGCCTCGTCAACCGGAGTATCACCAGGCTGTGCTTTATCAGGCGCGGCTTCACCAGCCGGGGCCAGCGTCAGACACACCGAATTAATGCAATACCGCAAATCCGTGGGAGTCGGGTAGCCCTCACCCTCAAACACGTGACCCAGGTGCGAATCGCAGGCGGCGCAACGCACCTCCACACGGCGCATACCGAACGTCGTGTCCTCCAGGTAACGCACACGGTCCTCAGCCAGCGGCGCGAAAAACGACGGCCAACCACAATGCGAATCGAACTTCTGATTGGAACGGAACAGCTCCGTACCGCAGGCACGGCAAGAATACACACCCTCCGTGTGGGTGTTCCAGTACTCGCCCGTGAACGCGCGCTCGGTGCCGCCCTCACGCAGAACAGCGTACTCTTCAGGCTTGAGCACTTCACGCCAGTTCTTGGCGATAGCACCCACGCCGGGTAGCGAATTGCCCATCATGACTCCTTCAGTTTGCTCTCATGCCCAGGCTCTTACGGCATATGTAACGCCGCGGCCGGGCGGATTATTCCCGCTGAGCGCGGACTAAGCGCGGATGTCAGCGTACTTTCCGTTGGTGAGCTTCAGCAGGTCGTCGGGGGCGAGCTCGACGTCCAGTCCACGCTTGCCTCCGGACACCATGATGGTATCGAAGAGCTGGGCGCTTTCGTCCAGGAGGGTGGGGGAGGGGGTCTTCTGACCCAGCGGAGAAATACCGCCCACCACGTAGCCGGTGCGGCGTTCGGCGACCTTCGGGTCGCACATGGAGGCGTTCTTCCAGCCGAGGGCAGCGGCGGCAGCCTTAATGTTCAGCTTGCCAGAGACCGGCACGATTGCGACGGCGAAATCCTTCTCGTGCACAATCAGCAGGGTCTTGAACACCTGCTCCTCGGAAGCACCGAGGTTCTTCGCGGCTTCTTCCCCGAAGGAGGTGACGCCCTCAACGTGCTCGTATTCGCGCATCTGGAAGGGGGTGTTCGTCTCGGTCAGCAGTGCTACGGCGGCGGTTGCTGCGCCGCTCTTCTTACCTTTAGTTTTCTTAGCCATAGACACCATTTTACGGAAGTCACCATGCGCGGATACCTATGCGCTGATACCCATGCGCCGAGAAGCCACATGTGTTTCGAAAAGCCACAATAATGGTGGCTTCTCGAAACACATGTGGCTTCTCAATGGTTATGGGGTTATTTCAGTAACCCTTTTTCCTTCAGCTGCTCTTGAGAAAGCGAGCCAACGACAGTCCAAAATCCATCTGATTTGTCTACGTTCTGAGGTAGCCTTTAGGCTCCCTTTTTTTCTTAGTAAATACCGATGAGTAATTGCACGCCAAGACTAGTCAGGATGATAGCAATCCAGCAAAGGGCTCCAAGAAGAATGGATTTTCCACTGGATTTGATCATAGCAATGAGGTTGGTTTTGAGACCAATAGCACTCATAGCCATGATGATGAGGAATATGGAGAGTTGTTTGAGAGGTGAAAAGAAGCTAGTGCTGACACCGAAAGATGTGAGAAGAGTAGTTAGCAGAGAAGCTAGGATAAAGTAGAGAATGAAAACGGGGAAGATTTTTTTAAGCTTCACTCCTTGGTTGTCGCCCTGTTGACGGCTTTGCCAATAGGAGAGGAAGAGAACGATAGGGATAATAGCTAGAGTACGTGTCAGCTTGACAATAGTTGCAGGCTCAAGAGTGTTTGCATTGTAAAGACTATCCCAGGCACTAGCAGTAGCTGTCACAGAGGAAGTATCGTTGACCGCAGTACCCGCAAAGAGAGCAAAACCTTCGTTG